>Ga0308157_10000283_pt1 | contig 188046 bp, 163 predicted proteins | sample PhyBR1_FD_201035 | JGI IMG/M metagenome (GOLD analysis project Ga0308157, IMG submission 201035) | Phyllosphere microbial communities from UC Gill Tract Community Farm, Albany, California, United States - DLSLB.R1 | ecosystem: Host-associated > Plants > Phyllosphere > Unclassified | place... | reverse complement strand
TAGTTGCCATACCACGGCGGGGTCTCGCAGATCTTGCCCGGCTCTTCGTGGATGGCGGTGTCCAGGTAGGCGACACCGGTATCGATGCAGGCACGCAGCACCGACATGTTGAGGAAGGCGGAACCGACGTTGATCACGATCTGCGATTCGGTCTCGCGGATCAGCGCCTTGGTCGCCTCGACATCGAGGGCGTTGAGCGAGAAGGCCTGGATGTCGGCGGGAACCTTGAGGCTGCCCTTGGCCTTGACGCTGTCGATGATGGCCTGGCATTTGGAGATGTTCCGTGACGCGATAGCGATACGACCCAGTTCGTCGTTATGCTGCGCGCACTTGTGGGCCACCACCTTGGCGACACCTCCTGCACCAATGATAAGAACGTTCTTCTTCAATTTACCTGTTGCTCCTTACTTGGGAAGCCGGCCTTACGACAGGCTGGAAACGTAGTCTTCAAAACCGAACTCACGGACGACCTCGACGCTGCCGTCGAGTTGCTTGACCGCGATGGACGGCATTTTCAAACCGTTGAACCAGTTTTTCTTGACCATGGTGTAACCGGCCGTGTCTACGAATGACAGGCGATCGCCAATGGCCAATGGGCGGTCGAACTGGTACTCACCGAAGATGTCACCGGCCAGGCACGATTTGCCGCAGACCATGTAGGTGTGCTCGCCGTCGTTGGGGGCCATCTTGGCGTTCAGGCGGTAGATCAGCAGGTCGAGCAGGTGCGCTTCGATCGAGCTGTCGACCACGGCCAGGTGCTTGCCGTTGTACAAGGTGTCGAGCACGGTCACTTCCAGCGAGGCGCTGTTGGTGATGGCGGCTTCGCCAGGCTCCAGGTACACCTGCACCCCGTAGGTTTGCGCGAAGGCCTTGAGGCGCGCGCAGAAGGCGTCTACTGCGTAGTCTTCACCGGTGAAGTGGATGCCACCGCCCAGGCTGACCCACTCGACCTGGTGCAGCAGGTGGCCGAAGCGCTCTTCGATGTGCGTGAGCATCTTGTCGAACAGGCCGAAGTCACCGTTCTCGCAGTTGTTGTGGAACATGAAGCCAGAGATCTGGCCGATCACCTGCTCGATCTTGGCCGGGTCCCATTCGCCCAGGCGGCTGAACGGCCGGGCCGGGTCGGCCAGCAGGTAGTCGGAGCTGCTGACCTGCGGGTTGACGCGCAGGCCACGCACCTTGCCTTCGGACTGGTCGGCAAAGCGTTGCAGCTGGCCGATCGAGTTGAAGATGATCTTGTCGCAATTCTCGAGCATTTCCTCGACCTCGTCGTCGGCCCAGGCCACGCTGTAGGCGTGGGTTTCGCCGGCGAACTTCTGGCGGCCGAGCTTGAGCTCGAACAGGGACGACGAGGTGGTGCCGTCCATGTACTGCTGCATCAGGTCGAATACCGACCAGGTGGCAAAGCACTTGAGGGCGAGCAGTGCCTTGGCACCGGAGTGTTCGCGCACGTAGGCGATCTTCTCCATGTTGCTGAGCAGCTTGGTTTTATCGATGAGGTAGTACGGCGTCTTGATCATTTAGAGGCCCCCGGCCAGGCCGGCCAAAAAAAGGACACGCATTGTGCCTTCCCTTGCCGCAGATCGAAAGGGCGCAGGGCATTTTTCCTTTGCGTGGCTGCCACTGCCGGCCAGATTCGCCAGCAGTGTGGGGTTCAGTGATACACGGCAAAGGAAACAGACAGATGACAATCGTATCAGTCGACCTGTCGCAACCATGCCTGTATCTGTTCCAAGGTGGCAGTAGCACCCCCGCACACCACCACCAGCACGTTCGGGTAACGCGCCATGGCGCTGGCGTCATAGGCCAGCGCCAACGCGGCGCCACAGGCGGGCTCCACCAGTAGCCGGTGGTCTAGCAGAAAGCGCTCGCAAGCCTGCAGCGCGGCACGGTCGCTGACCAGGTGGCTGTGTACCGGTTGCCGATGCGTACAGGCCAGCGCCTGTTCGGCCACCCGCTTGGCTCCCAGCGAGCCGGCGATCGAGGCAATGCGTGGCAACTCCACGGTGTGCCCGGCTTGCATGGCCGCGTGCAGCGAGGCAGCGCCGGTCGTCTCCACGGCCAGTACCGGCACGTCCGCCCAGCCATTGCGTTGCAGCCCCTCGACCACGCCGCTGAGCAGCCCGCCACCCCCCACCGACAGCACCACCGCATCGGGCTTGAAGCCGGCTGCAACCACTTCGTCGACCAGGCTGGCATGCCCGGCCCACAGCAGCGGGTCGTCGAAGGGGTGAATGAAGGCATCGCCAGCGCCTACCAGAGTCAGTGCCAGTTCGTTGGCTTCCTGCCACGAGCTGCCGTGCACCAGTACCTTGGCATTTTCCAGGCGCAGCAGTTCCTTGGCCCGTTCAGTAGTGGTCTCGGGCACCACCACGGTCACCGGCACCCCCAGCTTGCGCCCGGCGTAGGCCACCGCCAGGCCGGCATTGCCCCCCGAGGACGACACCAGGTGCCTGGCCCCCCGCGCGTAGTGAACCTCGCAGGCGTGGCCCACCCCGCGCAGCTTGAACGAGCCACAAGGCTGCAGGGCATCAAGCTTGAGCCAGATGTTGCGCCCGGCAGCCAGCGACAGCGGGCGTGATTCGATCAGGGGTGTAGGGATGTGCAAGGTCATAGGCTGGCTCCGCGCAGTTGTTCGAGGTAGTTGTAGATGGTGTAGCGGGTCACACCGAGCGCGCTGGCCGCCTTCTCGACGCCGCCCTTGACGATGAACAGGCCACGCTCCTGCATCACGCGCACAGCTTCGAGCTTGGCTTGCTTGTTCATTCGCCCGTGGCCGTTGCGCTGCAGTGCGCCCTGGATGATCTCGCTCATCAGCAGCGCCATGTCGGCAGGCTCGGTGGCGGTTGGCGTAGCGCCCAGGGGCTGGAAGTGCTGGAGGAACTGCATGGCCGCGTCCAGGCCGGTGACATCGGTGTTCACGCACAGGCTGGCAAACGGGTGGCCACTGCTGTCGCGGAAGATCGCGGTGGCGCTGCGCAGCGTGCGGCCTTTGAGCGTAGTGGGGTAGTCGGGCAGCACCACCGGCTCACAACCCTGCTGGTCGGCCGAGGCCTGCATCAGTGCCTTGAAACCCTGATCCTGTTCCGGGGCGGCAAGGATCGGGCTGCCGATGCTGCGACCGGAAAGGTGGCCATTGACGATAGCCACCACCGAGTGCTCGGGGTGGTCGAGGTCGTGCAGGAGGATTTCCATGTTGCGCGCGGCAACGCTGCCCAAGGCCTGGATGGCGGCCTTGAGCACGGTGAGGGTGAGCTGGCGCTCGGCAGTGGGTGTCATGGGCAACGAACCGCTAAAATCAACGATTTGTGTATATTTACACGAATCGTTGATTTTGGCGAAGGTTGCCTGAAGTGCGGTGCCGTGCGGGGCTCAGCCCAGGGCAGGGGTGCGCGGCGGCACAATGCGGCGCGAACCGGTCGCTTCAAAGGCGGCCGCAAAGGTCAGCAGGGCATTGTCGCTATAGGCCCGCCCAGCGAAGGTCAGGCCCACCGGCATGCCGATGTCGGCCATGACGCCCATCGGTACGGTCACGGTCGGTACGCCAAGGTGGCGGATCGCCAGGTTGCCATTGGCCACCCAGACGCCGTTGCTCCAGGCGATGTCTGCCGATACCGGGTTGACGTCGGCATCGGCCGGGCCGACATCGGCCACGGTGGGGAACAGCACGGCGTCCAGGCCCTGCGCGTCCATCCAGTCTTCCAGGTCCAGCTTGCGGGTCCGCTCCAGGCCGCGCAGCCCATCGGGCAAGGTCTCGATCTGGTCCCAGGTCTTCAGGCCACGCTTGGCCATGTTGACGTATTCGTCCATGCCGGCTGCCAGGTCGTCCTCGCGGTTGGGCAGGGTGCCCGGGTCATGCGGGAAAATCTGAGGGCCATCGACATCCGCCAGGCGGTTGAGCTTGGGGTCGCCATTGGCGCGCAGGAAATCATCGAAACCCCAGCCCGACAGCTCCCACAGCTCGTCGTGCAGGAATTCCTTGCTGACGATGCCGCGGTTGTACACCGTGGGGGCGCCGGGGCGGTCCCCTTCGCAGTTGGACACCAGCGGGAAATCGACTTCCTCCACTTGCGCGCCGGCCGCTTCCAGGGCCTGACGGGCCTGTTGCCACAGGGCGATAACGCTCGCGCGGGTGTGGATGCGCTGGCCGGTAGGGCCGCCGATACCGGGCTTTTGCGAAGTGCCGGCTGCGTCGTCGGCATTGATGTACATGCGCGGCACGCCGAAGCGCTTGCCCTTGAGGGCGCCGGCATCGGCGGCCAGGTCCAGGTACGACGCCGGGCGCACCGTCGAGGCCGCGGGGATCGGCACCCAGGGCTGCAGGCGCCACAGGTCGCCACGCTTGTCGGGGTCATCGGCGACCACCACGTCGAGTACCTCCAGCAGGTCGGCCATGGTGCGCGCATAGGGCACCACCACATCCATGGTCGGGGTCAGCGGCCAGTTGCCGCGCACCGAAATCACCCCACGCGAGGGCGTGTAGGCGCACAGGCCATTGTTCGAGGCGGGGCCGCGGCCACTGGACCAGGTTTCTTCGGCCAGGCCGAAGGCGCTGAAGCTGGCGGCGGTAGCCGTGCCGGCGCCGTTGGACGAGCCCGAGGCGAACGGCGCGGTCAGGTAGTTGGCGTTGTACGGGCTTTCGGCGCGGCCATACACACCGCGCTGCATGCCCCCGTTGGCCATGGGCGGCATGTTGGTCTTGCCCAGGCATATGGCCCCGGCGGCGCGCAGGCGCTCGATGGTGAAAGCGTCGCGCTGGGCCACCAGGTCTTTGAAGGCCGGGCTGCCCGATGCCGCAGTCAGGCCTTTGACCAGGTAGCTGTCCTTGGCGGTGTAGGGAATGCCGTCCAGCGGGCTCAGCAACTGGCCTTTGGCGCGGCGGGCATCGGAGGCCTCGGCTTCTTGCAGCGCCTGCGGGTTGCGCACTACTACGGCGTTCAGGGCGGTGGCCGTGTCGGCGCCGTCGTAGGCATCAATGCGGGCCAGGTAGGCCTTGACCAGCTCGACCGCCGTCGTGCGGCCCGATTCGAGCGCGTCGCGCAGCTCGGCAATGGAAACCTCGGTTACCTCGATCATGCGTTCACCAAACAATGTACAGGTGGGGGCTATTGCGGGAAGTGTACAAGAAGGGCTACGCCGACGCAGGTTTGCGCAGGGGCAAATGGTTTTGTGCAGGCGGGCATTGTCATGCCGGAGCACGCGGCAGGCATTGGCAGGGGCGGCCCTGTATCACCACAGGGCCACCTTCGGCGCGCGTTGTATCAGTTGTCCAGATCCGCAGCCGAATGCCGTTCAGGCACCTGGCTGGCTTCGTCGCCCCAGGTGCGGTTCACCCGGGTGCCGCGTTGCACTGCCTTGCGCTGGGCAATCTCTTGCGCCCAGCGCTGCACATTCGGGTACTCGTGCACCGCCAGGAACTCTGCTGCGCCATACAGGTTGCCCAGTACCAGCTGGCCGTACCAGGGCCACACGGCAATATCGGCGATGCTGTATGCCTCACCGCCCAGGTAGCGGCTTTCGGCCAGGCGCCGGTCAAGCACATCCAGCTGACGCTTGGCTTCCATGGTGAAGCGGTTGATGGCGTACTCGAACTTCTCCGGCGCGTACACATAGAAATGACCAAAGCCGCCACCCAGGTACGGCGCCGCCCCCATCTGCCAGAACAGCCAGTTCAGGCACTCGGTGCGGGCAGCAGGCGCTGTCGGCAGCAGGGCGCCGAACTTTTCTGCCAGGTACAACAGGATCGAGCCGGACTCGAATACACGCACCGGTGGTTTCTGGCTGCAGTCGAGCAGCGCGGGGATCTTGGAGTTGGGGTTGACCTTGACGAAGCCGCTGGAAAACTGGTCGCCTTCGCCGATGCGGATCAGCCAGGCATCGTACTCCGCGCCAGCGTGGCCGAGTTCAAGCAGCTCTTCCAGGGCAATGGTGACTTTCACGCCGTTGGGTGTGGCCAGCGAATACAGCTGCAGCGGTTGCTTGCCCTTGGGCAGGTCCTTGTCGTGGGTAGGGCCGGCGACGGGGCGGTTGATACTGGCGAACTGGCCCCCGGATGCAGCGTCACGGCGCCAGACCTTGGGTGGCACGTAGTCAGGTTTGCTCATGCATGAAACTCCTTCAAGGGCGCTGAAGCGGTCAGATAAAAACGTTGACCGTCATCTATGCCACGGGTTCGCCGCCAGGTGCAAATGCAGGCGGCGCATGCAGGCCTGGCATGACGTCGGTTTCATCCAGTTTTCATGCGGCGCCTGCGGGCCCAGGCCTATGCTGGGTTATCGCGTTGCCACGCAAGGAGCCGCTGGCCGATGACTCTCCCCCGTTGCGTGTTGGCGCTGGCGCTGTGCGCCTGCCTGCTGGCCCATGCCGAGGCTGCGCAATGGGCAGCAGGCCTGCACCACATGACCCTGACCGACCCGGTCGATGACCGGCCCATGCAGGCGCTGGCGTTCTACCCAGCGCTGGGCCCGGCCCGCAGTAGCCGTATCGATGGCTACCCGCTCGACGTGGCCGAAGAGGCCCCCATCGCCATGGGGCGCTTCCCGCTGTTGGTGCTGTCGCACGGCAATACCGGCAGCCCGCTGGCGTTGCATTACCTGGCTACGGCGTTGGCGCGCGCAGGGTTCGTGGTGGTGGCGGTGGTCCACCCCGGGGACAACACCCGCGACCACAGCCGCCTGGGCACCTTGAGCAATCTGTATGGCCGGCCGTTGCAGCTCAGCGCCGCAATCACCGCGGCGCGCGCAGACAGCGTGGTGGGCCCGTACCTGACGGACGGCAAGGTGGGTGTGATCGGCTACTCGGCGGGTGGTGAAACGGCGTTGATCTTGTCTGGCGCGCACCCGGACCTGGAGCGTTTGCGCCAGTACTGCCTGGAACGTCCGAACGACGCCGACGCCTGCAAGACCCACGGCATATTGATAGCCGACCGCAGTGAGCTTGGCCCCAAGGCCGACCCGCGTGTCGGCGCGGTGATGTTGATGGCGCCGCTCAGCCTGCTGTTCGGGCGGCATGCGCTGGCCGGGGTGCAGGTGCCGGCACTGATCTACAGCGGCGACAGTGACCAGTTGGTGGCGGTGGACCGCAACGCCGCAGCGCTGGCCCGCAAGCTGCCAGTCACACCGGATTACCGGCTGTTGGCCGGTGCCGGGCATTTTGTGTTCATGGCCCATTGCGATGCCGAGCAATACCAGCGCATGCCGGTGCTGTGCAGGGATGCCGAAGGTGTTGACCGTCGGCATATTCATCGCTCACTGCAACGTGAAACCGCAGCGTTCTTCAGCGAGGCGCTGGGGGCGCCGCAATCGGCCGAGCGGTCAGCGGCCACGGCCACGCCGCGCCAGTAGCAGCGTCAGCCCGACGCCAGCCAGTGCCAGCAGGGCGGCCACGCAGAAGATCGAGGCATAGCCCAGGTGCGCGGCAACCGCCCCCATTACCGGCCCGGCGAGGGCCAGGGCCATGTCGAAGAACACCGCGTAGGCGCTCAGCCCGGCACCCCGGCTGCTGCTGGGTACCTGCCTGATGGCTTCGACTCCCAGTGCCGGGTACACCAGCGACAGCCCAAAGCCGGTCAGCCCGGCGCCCAGCAACGCCCACGGCGGTGAGGGCGCCAGCCACAGCAGGCCAAGGCCGAGCACTTCGGTGGCCATGCAGGCGACCGCGACGTTGTAGCCACCAAAGCGGTTTACCGCGTTGACGAACAGCAGCCGGGAGATGATGAAGCACACGCCAAACGCGCTCAGGCACCAGGCTGCTCCGGCCCAGCCACGCTCAAGGTAATACAGGGTGACAAAGGTGGTCAGGGTGCCGTACCCGATGGAAGCCAGGGTCAGGCCAACACCACACGGCGCCACCCGGCCGAACGCCGACCAGAAGGGCAGGCGCTCACCGCGCGTCACAGCCACGTCGGGGCGTTTGCGCAGCACCAGCAGGGCAATGGCTGCCAACCCCAGCAACGCCGGGCCCAGCACGCTGAAGCCCAGCCCGTCCACGGCCAGCACACCCACGGGCGCGCCGATGGCGATGGCACCGTAAGAGGCGATGCCGTTCCATGAAATGACCCGGGCGGTGTGCTCAGGGCCGACCTGGCTGATTCCCCAGCTCAGGGTCGCTACGCCGATCAACCCCTGGGCTATGCCCAGCAGCAGGCGCCCGGCAAGCAGTAGGCCCAGGCTGAGGGTTGGCAGGTTCAGCGCCCAGGCGGAAAGCAGGGTCAGCACACCGCAGCCGGCGATACCCAGCAGGCCATAGCGTATTGCCCGCTTGCCGCCCAAGCTATCGGCTACCTTGCCGGCTAATGGCCGGCTGAGCAGGGTGGCCAGGTATTGCAAGGCGATGGTCACGCCCGCGATCACGGCGCCGAAGCCCAGCTGATCGTGCACATGGCTGGGCAGTACCGCGATCGGCAGGCCGATGCAGAGGAAGGCAATGAAGGTGTAGAAGACGATCGACAGGATTTGCAGGGTTATGTGCAAGCTATCGCTGGGGGGGACAGGTTGTTGCGCGGTCATGGGCTTGTTCGCGGGCGGGCGGTTGGGCGTGAACCCATCATGGCCGTTGCGCGAAGGAAATGAAAGCAGGCTAACGAATTTTTCGTCGAGAGGCCTCGCACTGTGGCGCAAGGCCCAGCCGCCCAAGGCAGCCAGGCCTCACGGCTCAATCAGACCACCACACCCTGGCTACGCAGGTAGTCGTCGTAGGTACCGCTGAAGTCCACCACGCCATCGGCCGAGAGCTCGATGATGCGGGTAGCCAGCGACGAAACGAATTCGCGGTCGTGGCTGACGAACAGCAGGGTGCCTGGGTAGTTTTCCAGCGCCAGGTTGAGTGCTTCGATCGACTCCATGTCCAGGTGGTTGGTCGGTTCGTCCATCACCAGCACGTTGGGTTTTTGCAGGATCAGCTTGCCGAACAGCATGCGGCCTTGTTCACCACCGGAAATCACCTTCACCGACTTGAGGATCTCGTCGTTGGAGAACAGCATGCGCCCCAGGGTGCCGCGGATCACCTGCTCGCCGGATGTCCACTGGCCCATCCAGTCGAACAGGGTCATGTCGTCTTCGAAGTCGTGGGCGTGGTCTTGCGCGTAGTAGCCGACTTCGGCGCTGTCGGTCCACTTCACCGAACCGGCATCCGGGGTCATTTCGCCGACCAGGGTGCGCAGCAGGGTGGTCTTGCCGATACCGTTGGGGCCGATGATCGCCACGCGCTCACCCGCTTCCACGGTAAGGTCGAAGTTCTTGAACAGCACCTTGTCATCGAAGGCTTTGGCCATTTTCTCGACGACCACGGCCTGGCGGTGCAGCTTTTTGGTCTGCTCGAAGCGAATGAACGGGCTGACGCGGCTGGACGGTTTCACCTCGGCCAGCTGGATCTTGTCGATCTGCTTGGCGCGCGAAGTGGCCTGCTTGGCTTTCGAGGCGTTGGCCGAGAAGCGGCTGACGAAGGTTTGCAGTTCGGCGATCTGTGCTTTCTTCTTGGCGTTGTCCGCCAGCAATTGCTCGCGCGACTGGGTGGCCGCCGTCATGTACTCGTCGTAGTTGCCCGGGAACAGGCGCAGCTCGCCATAGTCCAGGTCAGCCATGTGGGTGCACACGCTGTTGAGGAAGTGGCGGTCGTGGGAAATGATGATCATGGTGCTGTTACGCGCCGTGAGGACCGTTTCGAGCCAGCGGATGGTGTTGATGTCCAGGTGGTTGGTCGGTTCGTCGAGCAGCAGCACGTCCGGGTCCGAGAACAGCGCCTGGGCCAGCAGCACACGCAGCTTCCAGCCAGGGGCCACTTCGCTCATCGGGCCGAAGTGCTGCTCCAGCGGAATACCCAGGCCCAGCAGCAGTTCGCCGGCCCGCGACTCGGCGGTGTAGCCGTCCATTTCGGCAAATTCGGTTTCCAGCTCGGCGACGGCCATGCCGTCTTCCTCGGACATTTCCGGCAGCGAGTAGATACGGTCGCGCTCAGCCTTGACCTTCCACAGCTGGCCGTGGCCCATGATCACCGTGTCGATGACGGTGAATTCTTCGTAGGCGAACTGGTCCTGGCGCAGCTTGCCCAGGCGGGTGTTGGGTTCGAGCATGACCTGGCCACCCGAAGGCTCCAGGTCACCGCCGAGGATCTTCATGAAAGTCGACTTGCCGCAGCCGTTGGCGCCGATCAGGCCGTAGCGGTTGCCGTTGTTGAATTTGACAGAAACGTTTTCGAACAGCGGCTTGGAGCCGAACTGCATGGTGATGTTGGCGGTGGAGATCAAGGAGCTTACCTATCAATAACTTACGTGGCTTCTTCGCAGCTGCGGACCCATTTGGGACCAGTCTGGCGCTTTTCCAGTTCTGACCAGTGGTTGGACGAGTCAATCCAGCGCGCATAAGTCGATAAGAGCATCTGCACGCCATGCCCGAGCTGTTGGGCGATAAATGCGGGGTTGAGACCAGACATTGAGCGTATTGTCGCATAGGTGTGGCGGCAGTTATACGGGGGCGGTACCTGATCCCCAAACCTGCGAGGTTCGGCCGGCATTGATGATGCAGGTCCGACGTGGCCGTCACCCCCTTGAAGGATGAGTTGACGAATTCCAACCACAGCGTATATGCCGCCGATCATATTGGCTGTGCCGTCGGCTCACTGGAAGAAGCCATTCGCTTCTGGACAATCGGGCTTGGGTTCACGCTCGAACGCCAGTCTGAATGGGAAGACCATTCATTCTCGATGTAACCGGCACCGCCGATCCGAAGGTGCGAACGGCGATAGTGAAAAGGCCGGATGGCAGCCGAGTAGAATTGCTGGAATATTCGCAGGGTGCCCGCCACGGTGTCACCCCGCCTACGGCATCTGCGATTGGCTCAGCGCATCTGGCACTGAGGGAGCAAGACATGCACGCCGTACTTGGTCGCATCGAGCAAGCGGGCTGGCAGGCCAGGGGTACGCCTCAACCGATTCCCGCAGGCCCACGCAAGGGTACGCTGGTGGTGTATGTGACCGGGCCAGATAACATTACGCTGGAGCTGATGCAGGCGGCTGAGTAGCTTTCTGCTCTCACCTGAGGTGTGCTGTCTTCAAACGGGTTCACGGGCAAGCTCATTGCTTGCTCACCGTCAGTACATGCGTCAATGCAATAAACAGAATCTGGCGAGAGCCCAACTCAAGCGTGCAAGATCGATCATTCTTCATGCCATCGGGTGCACTCATGCCCAAGCAAACGCCGGTCGTGTTCATCAACGGCCTCATCGGCTGCCTTGGTCACAGCTCCCTGCATAAGCGCCTGTGTCCACTTCCGGTCATCGTGCCTGACCTCCTCGGATATGGCCGTCTGAGTGGTGTTACGCCATGCAACGTGAATATCCCTTCTCAGATCGAGCACCTGCACCGAGAGATCGGCAAGCACGCCTCAGGTGGGCGAGTACACCTGGTCGGCCACTCCGTGGGTGGGGTTGTAGCCATGCTCTATGCGAGGCGTTATCGAGATCAAGTAGCCAGCATCACAAGCGTAGAGGGCAATTTTTCACTGAAAGATGCGTTCTGGTCTTCTAGTGTGGCAAAAATGTCTGCGCAAGAAACAGAGGCTCTGCTAGCCGACTATCGTGCAAATTCGAAAGCTTGGATGGAGCGCGCAGGGGTTGCTTCTAGCCAGCAACGCCTTGAGGTTGCTATGGCCTGGTTGGCTCATCAACCCTCCAGCACAGTGCAAGCCATGGCCCGATCAGTGCTGGTCGAGACCGGAGGTGATGATTACCACGATGCCTTGAAGGCGGTATTTTCTTCTATACCTGTGCATCTGCTGGCCGGAGAGCGCTCCCGGGCCGAATGGGATGTGCCTGACTGGGCGATAGCCCAGTCGGCCAGTATCACCATCATGCGTGAGGTGGGCCATCTGATGATGCTTGAGCAGCCACAGGCATTTGCGCAGGAGATCGCCCAGATACTCGATCAGGTTTGATCGGAATCACGGAGCAGCGCACGACAACCTAGTTAAGGGTAATGGTGCGCGGCTGCTCTCGACCCATTGCTGCCATTCGCATGGGGGGCAGTCGGCCAGAAGTACACGGTAGACAGGACAGCTATCCAAACTCGATCAGATTCGAATTTGATCTACTGAATTGTCGCATGGCCGGGGTATCGTTGTCAGTGGCTGGCGAATTCACAAGTATTGAGGGAACATTCGGAGTATCAGGTACTAGCCACCAAGGAACGGAAATGGCACTGACCAGCAAAATCACTCCCTATGACCCCACTTGGCCCGCCCGCTTTCTGGCAGACAAGCCACTCATCGCTTCGGCCTTTGGCGATGAACTGATCGCCATACAGCATGTTGGAAGTACCTCCGTTCCAGGGCTCGCGGCGAAGCCTGAGATCGATGTGCTCATCGAGGTTCACGATCATAGCAACGCCTCGGCGCGGGACGAGGTGTTGATGGGCTTGGGATATGTGCGAGGAAGCGACTTGTCGGAAGGGCATCATTTCTATCGGCGTAATGTGGATGGGATTCGCACGCACAAGCTCCACGCTTGTGTCCGTGGCCACCTTGCGATCACCCAGATGGTGGGGTTCAGAGATTTGCTTAGATGCGATGCCTCTATGCGCCAGCAGTATGAAGTACTGAAGCTCCAACTTGAGTCGAGCAATACAGGTGGGATGGCTGAGTATCTGGAGAAAAAGTCTCCGTTTATTATCGCGGCACTAGTGCATGCCGGCATCGTATCTGGATGACCGATGGGTTGCTAAGCGGCGCCGGTATCAAGTGTCTGCATTGGGTCGGTAGCGGTCATCCACGACCGGAAGCTTGCGACCCATTGCAGACACTCACGCAAAGGAGCACTGCAAACCGAGGCCTCCGATCGCCATTACTGCTGGCTCTGGTTTGAGTTTTGCGCCGTTACGGTATCTCTGGTTTGTTCCATGCGGTGTTTGCGACATCCCTTTTCGTACAGAGCCTAGGCCGGTCTTGCGGCGCCCGTTGGATTTCTCTTGCGCATCAGTCTGCGCTTTCAGATCACACACCGATGCTGCCTGGTGATGAAGAACTCGGTGCACCGGGCAGCTTTCGTCATGCTGACGCGGTACTGGTTGTTCAGAATGGGGCAAGGGCCGTATTATCAGGCCGGTGTCTCGGTTTGTGCTGAGACTCACTTCCTTCGAAGGACATGAGCATGGGAAAATATTTCGGTAATTCAGGCCTGTTCAAGGCGGCTTCGTATTCCTGCAACGAACTCTTAGTCAGTGGTATCGCTAGCTGGGAGCGGAAAAATATTGCCCTGAATACGAAGGAGTTTTTGATATGTCCAAAGAATTATTCGGAGTTTCTGCTCTAGGTTTAATGGTGGTCGGTGAGTTCTGTGCAATCTACAGTGAGGTCGTGGTCGCTAAACTCGCGCAGACGGGAAGTGCTTCATGGGGCGCTATCAGCTTTCCCTTGGTGCTGATGTGTTTTGCAGGGATTTGCCTACTGGCGGCATACTGGCTTGGATACGTTGCAGTCGGTGACATCTGGATCGTTACCGTAGTATCGGTCACCTCGTTGTTGCTTCTCGAGCCCGTAATCGTGTGGTCTCTTTTTCATGAATTCCCAGGACGGGGAGCGCTCATTGGCTTTATCCTAGGGGCCTTGGGGATGCTGGCCACTGTATTGCTTTAACTCACTCTTCTGGCCCAGCATCTACTGCTGGGCCAGTTCGCACGAATTGCATTAATTTTCCGTCTGGTACCGTTGCCTGGGCCAGTCAGTGAAATGGGATCCGGCAGCATCGGCCTTTGACTGGATGCGCTCTGGAATCCCTTCCCGATGAACCGAGACATCCTTCGCCCCATCCGCTATGATCCGGGGCCAGCAACCCATGCAAACTGTGCAATGCGCGGGCGATTCAGGACCTCCTGTCACTCGTGCCTAGGTAGATCAGGGTACCGGATTACCCTGAGTCATGAATGAGGACGTTATGAAACACATAGTGGGAATTTCCGCAGCCATCGTTATGGCGTGTAGCCTGTCAGCACAGGCGGATGAGAAAGTACCTGCCCCAAACGAGAAGAATTGTTCGGGTAGCACGTACGATCAGACCCTCGCCAGTCTTTCGAAAGACGCTGATCGCAATGAATTCATTTACAACTGCAAGAGTTTTGAACAAGCTCGAAAACACACGGAGTGGAAGTTCGAGAAGAGCCCACCGGACGATTTCTGACCGCTGATGTGATTCAATGCTCGGCTCTGCACGTCGATACAGGTTTACCTTCGGTCGAACGACGTTATGGAGAAATAACCCCGTTTGGAGCAGAGCTAGTCAGACTGTGTGAAAGCCCACTGATCGGCCTTACACGCCCCGACTTGTGCGGGGCGTTGTTTTTTACTGAAAAAAGCGCTTCATCAGCGCTGACACCTCCTTTGAAGTATTACAGCTGAGCGCCCGCAATCCCCCGGACGATCACCGAGCTGCCGGCGGCCACTCGCGGTACGCCAGCCAATAAAGGTATGGCCCACATCTGAATCTGGTATTTCATCTGCACGCGCACAGCTGATTAGCATCGTCGATGTCTTTCTGTCGACGAGAACAATAACGTGAACCTTGGATCGATCATTACCCGAAGTGCCCGCTACTGGGCGGACCACATCGCCGTGGCGGACAGCCAGACGCGCCTGACCTACGCGCAGTTGGAACGGCGCAGCAACCGCCTGGCGTCCGCGCTGGGTACGCTTGGCGTGGGCGTTGGCGAGCATGTGGCGATTCTTGCCGCCAACCGTGTGGAACTGGTCGAAGCGGAAGTGGCGCTGTACAAGGCGGCGATGGTCAAGGTGCCGATCAATGCGCGGCTTTCGGTGGATGAAGTGGTGCGGGTACTGGAAGACTCCTGCACGGTCGCACTGATCACCGACGCGCGCTTTGCCGAGTTGCTGGCAGCCCGACGCGCGGAGTTGCCGCTGCTGCGCCAGCTGATCGTGCTGGACGGCCAAGGGGGCGACCTGGGCTATTGCGCGTTGCTGGAGCGCGGCAGCGAGGCACCGCTGGGGCTGGACCCGGCCGACGATGCGCTGGCCGTGCTGCATTACACCTCTGGCAGCTCGGGCGTGCTCAAGGCCGCGATGCTGTCGTTCGGCAACCGCAAGGCCCTGGTGCGCAAAAGCATTGCCAGCCCCATACGCCGCTCCGGGCCGGGCGACGTCATGGCCCACGTGGGGCCCATCACCCATGCCAGCGGCATGCAGATCATGCCGCTACTGGCGGTGGGCGCCTGCAACCTGTTGCTCGATCGGTATGACGACCGCCTGTTGCTGGAAACCATCCAGCGCGAGCGGGTTACGCGGCTGTTCCTGGTACCGGCAATGATCAACCGCCTGGTCAACTACCCCGGCGTCGAACACTTCGACCTGTCCAGCCTGAAGCTGGTCATGTATGGCGCCGCACCCATGGCGCCGGCCCTGGTGAAAAAGGCCATCGAACTGTTCGGGCCAATCCTCGTACAAGGCTACGGCGCCGGGGAAACCTGCTCGCTGGTCACTGTGCTGACCGAGCAGGACCATTTGGTGGAAGACGGCAATTACCAGCGCCTGGCCTCTTGCGGGCGGTGCTACTTCGAGACCGACCTGCGGGTAGTCAACGAAGCCTTCGAGGATGTAGCACCCGGTGAAGTCGGCGAGATCGTGGTCAAGGGCCCGGACGTGATGCAGGGCTATTGGCGCGCCCCGGCGCTCACCGCCGAAGTGATGCGCGACGGTTATTACCTCACGGGCGACCTGGCCACGGTCGATGCACAGGGGTACGTGTTCATTGTCGACCGCAAGAAGGAAATGATCATTTCCGGCGGGTTCAACGTGTACCCCAGCGAGGTGGAGCAGGTGATTTACGGCTTCCCCGAGGTGTTCGAGGTGGCGGTGGTCGGCGTGCCGGACCCGCAGTGGGGCGAAGCGGTGCGCGCGGTGGTAGTGCTCAAGGCGGGCGCACAGCTGCAGGCCGACGAGCTGATCGAGCGTTGCGGCCGGGCGCTGGCCGGTTTCAAGAAGCCGCGCGGCGTCGATTTTGTCAGCGAACTGCCAAAAAACCCTAATGGCAAGGTGGTGCGCCGCCTGGTCCGGGACACCTACTGGCAACACAGCGAACGTCGCATCTGACCAGGAGCATGACCATGTACCAACCCAGTGCCAAAGCTGCGCAGATTATCGAAGCAATCGAAGGTTTCGTCCGTGACCAGGTTCGCCCGCTGGAGCAGCAAGCCCAGCTGGACTGGGCGCGCCCGCATCCGCAACCGGTGCTGCGCCAGGTGTGGAAGCTCGCCAGCGAGCAGGGCCTTTACACCGTCATGCTGCCTGAAAGCATGGGCGGTGCCGGCCTGAACGTGGCCGACCTGTGCGCGGTCAAGGAGGCCACGGTGCTGACCGGTTCCATGTTGGCCTCACACGTGTTGGGCGAGCTGTCGGGGCCGCCGCGGGTCGGCCACCTGTTCAAGGTGGCAAGCCCCTACCAGGTCGAGCGCTTTCTCAAGCCGGTGTGCCGTGCTGAAAAGGCCGTGTGCTTTGCCCTGACCGAAGCCGAGGCTGGCTCCGACGCGACCGCCATCAGCACCCAGGCACGTCGCGACGGCGACCACTATGTGCTCAGCGGCAGCAAGCGGTACATCTCCGGAGCCACGTACGCCGACCTGGCCGTGTTGCTGGCGGTGACCGGGCCAGGCAAGGGCGCCCAGGGTATTTCGGCATTCTTCGTCGACCTTGACGCCCCAGGGGTGCGCATCAACAGCGATTATGCGGTGATGTCTGGTGGCGGTGCCCATGGCGACATCCTGCTCGACCAGGTGCGTGTGCCGGCGGCCAACCTGATCGGCGAGGAAGGGCAGGGGTTCAAACTGGCCATGGGGCGCATCACCCTCAACCGCCTGTTGCATTGCCCGACCCTGCTGGGGATGGCCGGCCTCGCCCTGAACCTGTCGATCGAGCATGCGCGCAGCCGCAAGCAGTTCGGCCAGCCCATCGCCATGTTCCAGGCGGTCAACCACATGATCGCCGACATGGCCACCGAGCTGCACGCTGCGCGCAGCATGGTGTACGCCACGGCCCAGGTGAACGATGCCGGGGGCGATATCCGCACCCAGGCGCCGATGTGCAAATTGTTCGTCTCCGAGGCGGCGTTCCGCATCGCCGACAAGGCGGTGCAGGTGCACGGCGGCGCGGGGCTGTTGCAGGGCCACCCAGTGGAGTGGATATTCCGCGCCACGCGGATGATGCGGATCCTCACCGGCACCAGCGAGATCCAGCGCAACACCATCGCCAAAGGGGTGCTGATGCCTGCCTGACCGATGGGCCGCCCTGGCGGCGGCCTTTTTGCACCGCCCCACAACAATAACAAGAGTACTCCCCATGACTGCGGATTCTTCCCTGCCCAACCCCCGTACCGCCTGGCTAGTGGCCGCGCTGCTGGCCCTGCTGATGCTGGTCAACTTTCTCGACAAGGTGGTGATCGGCCTGGTAGCGGTGCCGATGAGCGCCGAACTGGGCCTGACGGCTACCGAGTTCGGCCTGATCGGGGGCGCCTTGCACTGGTTCTTCGCGATCTCCGCCGTGGTCGGTGGCTTCATGGCCAACCGGCGCCCCACCCGCACCTTGCTGCTGGGCATGGGTCTGTTCTGGGCGCTGATCCAGCTGCCCATGCTGTTCGCCACCTCACTGTGGGCCATCGTTGCCTGCCGGGTGCTGCTGGGCATCGGTGAGGGGCCGGCATCGCCGGTGGCCACCCATGCACTGTACAAGTGGTTCCCCAACGACCGGCGCAACCTGCCAGTGGCCCTGCTGCATGCCGGCAGTGCCATGGGGCTGCTGGTGGCAGGGGCGATGATCCCCTGGGTCAGCCTGCATTACGGCTGGCGGACCAATTTCATCATCCTGGCGCTGATCGGCCTGCTGTGGTGCCTGCTGTGGTGGCGGCTGGGCCAGGAGGGCACCCTCGAGCGCCTGCGCGCCAGCCAGCTCAAGGCCGATGAACCGGCTATTGCCTACCGCCGGCTGCTGGGGGACCCCAGCGTGCTGGGCAACTACCTGTGCCACTTCGCCGCCAACTGGTCGTTGGCGCTCACGCTGACCTGGGTGCCCAGCTACCTCCAGGTTGGCCTGGGTATCGACCCGCTGCAGACCGGGCGCCTGTTCGTCATGTTCGTGGTCGTGACCACGCCGCTGAGCTTGCTGCTGGCCTGGTTCTCCCAGCGCCTGATGCGCCGCCGCGTGCCGTCACGTGTGGCCCGCGGCGTGTTCGTTTCAGTGTGCCTGATACTGGCTGGCCTGTTGTCGGCGTCGCTGATGCTGCCTGGCCTCAGCACGGTAGCAAGGGTTGCCGCGCTGACGCTCAGTGGGGGCCTGGCGCTGGTGATGTATTCCGTGGGCCCGGCGATGCTCGCCGAGTTCACCCCGGCGGCCCAGCGCGGCGGCATCCTCGCCATGGGCAATGGCATTGCCTCGTTGGCCGGGCTGGCAGCACCGCTGGTGACGGGCTTGCTGGTTCAAGGCGCAGGCAGCGCACACCCGGCGGGGTATGCCCAAGGCTTTCTGGTATGTGGCGCGGTGCTGGTGGTGGCCGGGCTGGTGGGGCTGGCCACGCTGAACCCGCAGCTGACCCAGCAGCGCCTGCGCGTGCCGGTGGCCGCTGGCGGGAAAGCGCGCGCTCAGACCGCTAGCTGAGCGCCGGGCATGGCCTCCAGCGGCTGTGCTTCTTTGCCGATCAGTTCGCCTCGCCAGCGGCCGCTGTTGACCAGGTCGATCAGCACGCTGCGCACCAGGTCGCGCAGGCAACCGGCGGCGAACGACAGGGGCTTGTGCTGGGAATGCGCCAAGGCAATGGTGCGGCTGATGGCCGGTTCAACGATACGCCGCGCCGCCGTGGGTTCCAGCAATGTGCTCAGTGGCGGCCAGTTGCTGATGGTCGCTGCCAGGCCCGCGCGCACCAGGCTGGCGATGCCGGGCGCCGATTGCTGTTCGTAGGCGGCGGCCAGGGGCACGGCGGCCTGCATCGCCGCTTGCTCGATGCGCCGGCGCAGGTGCAGTGTTCTGGGCGGCAGCACCAGCCGGGTGGCGGCGGCTTCGGCGAGGCTGATGGTGTCGGGGGTGCCAGGGGCTGATGCACCGACCCAGTACAGCGCCTCGGTGAAGATCGGCTCGGCCTCGACATGCTCGAGTTCTTCGGCATTGGGTACCACGCCGAAGTCCACCTTGCCCAGCTCGATGGCCTGGCCGCCTTCACGGCTGAGGCCATCCCACACGGTCAGCGTCACGCCGGGGAAGCGCTGTTCGGCGCGCCTGAGAATTTCCGGCAGCAGCAGGTCGGCGGCCGTGGCCGGAATGGAGATGGCCACATGGCCCTTGGGGTCGCCGCGGCTGGATTTCAGCTCATCCTTCACCGAGTCCAGTTTCTGTACCACTTGCCGGGCCACCTCGTAGAGCTGGCGCCCGGCATCGGTCAGGGCTATTCCATCGTGCTGGCGGTCGAGCAACTGCATTTCCAGTTCACTTTCCAGCAGGCTGATCTGCCGGCTCAGCGCCGGCTGGGCAATGTAGGCGCGACGTGCAGCCGAAGAGAAGCTGCCGGCGTCGACGATGGCGATCAGATAGCGGAGCTGTTTCAAGGTCATCGGAGCGGTTCCAAGGGTATGCCGAACTGATATGGCACGTATCCGAACACGTTATTTGTGGGGTTCGGAGCGCGGCTCCTAGTATCACCCCGAAAGCGCTTGCCAAGGCAAGCCGGCCAGGACCATACAACAACAAGAGGCCAAGCCCGATGAAACCATTTGCCCTGCTGCGCAGCGCCCTGTGCATCAACGCCAGCCTGCTGAGCCTGTGCATGGCGGCCACGCCATTGCCCGCAGACTTGACGCCGGTGGGGGCCGAACGCGGGCCCAGTAGTGACGGCCGCATACCGGCCTGGAACGGCGGCCTGCACGCGGGGCAAGTGTCGCTGGCGGTCAACGGCACGCCACTGGACCCCTATGCCGATGAGCGGCCGCTGTATGTGATCAGCGCCAGCAACTACACCCAGTACCGCGAACAGTTGACGGCGGGGCAGGTGGCCTTGATGCAGCGTTATCCCAAGTCGTTTCGCCTGCCGGTGTACCCCTCGCATCGCAGTGTCGCGGTGCCGCCACGTGTCAGCGACTGGGCCCGGCACAATGCCGCCAGCGCGCGCCTGGTCAATCACGGCAACGGCGTGGCGGGCTTCGCCGGCGTGGTGGCATTCCCCAGGCCGGGCAACGGCCTGCAGGTGCTGTGGAACCACCTCACCCGGCCGCGCAACGGCAGTTACAGCCTGGCCTCGGACAGCATTACCCCGCGTGGCGATGGCCGTTTCGCGACCATCAGCCTGCAGCAGAACTTCGCCCGCCCCGACGTGCTGGAAGGCGGCCAGGCGGGCAAGGTGCTGTATTACCTGAGTTACCGCATGACCGCGCCGTCGCGCTTGGCGGGCGATGCCGTGGTGCTGCACGAAACCCTCGACCAGGTTGCCCAACCGCGCCTCTCGTGGCTGTACAGCAGCAGCCAGCGGCGGGTGCGTCGCGCCCCGGCGCTGGCCTATGACAGCATCACCCCGGGTACGGCCGGCCTGCGCACCGCCGACAGCCGCGACATGTTCAACGGCGCCCCGGACCTCTACCACTGGACCCTGGTGGGCAAGAAGGCCCTGCACGTACCGTATAACAGCTACCGCCTGGCTTCGCCGCTGCTCGGTTATGCCGCACTGATCGGGCCTGGCCATGTCAACCCGCAACCCACACGCTACGAACTGCACCGGGTGTGGGAAGTGCTGGGCACCCTCAAGCCTGGGGCGAAGCACCTGTACGCCAGCCGCCGCTATTACCTGGACGAGGACAGCTGGGCCATCCTCGAGGCGGATTTCTTCGACCATGAGGGCCGGCTGTGGCGCACCGCCCAGGCGCACAGTTACTACCACGTCACGGGCCAGGCGCTGGTCAATGCCATGGAGGCGATCTATGACCTGCGCACTGGCCGCTACCAGCTGTCTGGCCTGACCAACGAGCAGCCCAGGCCATACGTCTTCGACGTACGCACCCATGCTTCCTACTTTTCCCCTGGCGCATTGCGCAGCCAAGGGTTGCGTTGAAACAGGCCCCTTATCGCTTCCGAGCACCGTCATACCCTTTGCAAGCGCCAGGTTTAGCGCCGCTCGTTTCAGGGCGGCGCTGTTGGTGATTCAAGGGGTGACGATATTGAAGCGCCCGTCAGGCTCGTCCAGCCCTGCCATGAAACGCATGAACTTGACGCGCTCCCCCCTGATCGCGATATCACCCACGGTTGCTTCCTTGAGAAAGCCGGTCTGCTTCAGGGCGATGCGGTCCAGGGTCGCCTTGCTCATGTTCACTTCGACATCTGCCTGCCCATGGCGGGTGTGGTCGCGGTGGGTGAGCACCCCGTTACGCAGGGTCAAGGCGTAGTCGTCGTTCAGGTCGGTGAAGTGCCAGTTGATGGTCAGGTCCTGCTCGGCGGCCTTGGCGGCATCCACGCGCACACCCAGGTAGTCGAAGAACAGCGTCGGGGTCAGGGCGCGTATCAGGTCGTCCGCGCTGCCGCCTTTGCTGGCGGCAGGTGCCACGCCGTTGCGCAGCTCTTGCGCACCGGTCAGGTACGCGTTGCGCCAGGTGGCGTTCTCGCTCTGGTAGCCCAGTTGCTCCAGGGCGTCGGCCTGCAGCTCGCGCGCGGCGCGGTTGTCGGGCTGAGCGAACACCAGGTGCCGCGTCAGCTCGGCAACCCAGCGGTAATCACCGCTGCTATAGGCCTCACGGGCCAGGGTCAGCACCCGCTCGGCGCCACCCAGGGCCTTTACGTAATGCGTACCGGCTTCGCCAGGCGGCAAAGGGTCCAGGGTTGCCGGGTTGCCGTCGTAAAAGCCCATATAGCGCTGGTACACCGCCCGCACGTTATGGCTGAGCGAGCCGTAGTAGTCGCGGCTGTACCATTTGCTGGCCAGCCGGGGCGGCAAGCTGGTCAGCTCGGCGGCGATTTCGGTAGGGCCCAGGCCGCGGTTGATCAGGCGCAGGGTCTGGCTGTCGATGAAGGCGTACATGTCGCGCTGATCGGCCAGGTAGTCGCGTATCGCCGCGCTGCCCCAGGTGGGCCAGTGGTGCTGAGCAAACACCACCTCGGCCTGCTCGCCATAGCGCACCAGCGACTGGTCGAGGTAGTGCGCCCACACCTTGGCATCGCGCACTTGGGCACCGCGCAGGGTCAGCACGTTGTGCAGCACGTGGGTGGCGTTCTCGGCCATGCACAGGGCTTTGAACTGTGGGAACCACAGGTTCATTTCAGCTGGCGCCTCGGTGCCAGGGGTGAGCTGGAACTCGATGTCGACACCGTCGATGCGCAGGGTCTCGAAGGGCTGTTCGATCAGCCGGGTCGGGGCGATCAGGCTGACCGTGGCATTGGCCGGCACGCCTTTGCCAAGGCCGGCATCCACCTGGCCGCGTGGCCCGCGGGGCAGTGGCGCGCCGTACATGTACTGCGCACGGCGCTTCATTGCCGGGCCGGCCAGCACGTTTTCGCTCACGGCATGTTCGAAGAAACCTTGCGGGGCGATGACCTGTACCTTGCCGGCCTTGACGTCCGCCTCGTCGACCACCCCACGCACCCCGCCGAAGTGATCGACGTGCGGGTGGGTGTAGATCACCGCCACCACCGGCCGCTGCGGGCGATGGCGCATGTACATGGCCAGCCCGGCCCGGGCGGTTTCCACCGACAGCAGCGGGTCCATCACGATCAGGCCGTGCTCGCCTTCGATCAGGGTCATGTTGGCCAGGTCCAGGCCGCGCACCTGGTAGATGCCCTCGCTGACCTTGTACAACCCGGCAAGGGTGTTCAGTTGGGCCATGCGCCACAGGCTTGGGTTGACCGTGGCCGGTGCATTGCCTGCCAGGAAGGCGTAGCGCTGCAGGTCCCAGACGGTTTTGCCGGCGGCATTGACCACGGGCTGGTCGACGGCTTCGAGCAGGCCGCGGCGGGCATTGTCGAAGTCGCTGCGGTCGTCGAAGGGCAGGCGCTGCAACCATTGCTGGTTGCTTTGGCGGGTGAACTCGCTGGCTTGCTTGGCCGGCTCTACGGCCAGCGTTGCGTGGGGCAACGCCAGGGCCAGCAGGCAGGGCAGGGTGCGCAGGTGCATGGGGTGGTCCTTATTGTTCTGTTCTGAGGGCAAACACTCTAAGGACAGAGCTCGCTGGCGAACCAATACCACTCTTGCATGGCTCCCCATGCCCAATTGCGATGGCTCAGCCAGCACCGATGTCCATGATGCGCGCCACCAGCCAGGCCAAAGCCGGGTCGTGCTGACGATGGGCAAGGTACACCAGCTCCAGTTGGAACGGTTGAAGGGCGAACGGCAGCTCGAACACCTGCAACGGCAGCAGCCTGGCGAAATGGCGGGCCAAGGCGGTAGGCAGCACCACGCACAGGTCGGAGCTGGCGGCCAGGTGCGCGGCCTGCAGGTAATTGGGCGTGGTGTAGACGATGCGCCGGGCCAGACCCTGTTCCCCCAGCCATTGGTCGACCATGCCACGGGTCTGGCCGCCGTGCACCCACAAGTGGCGCAGGGCGAGAAACGCCTGAAGGTCGAGCGTGCCCTGCACGTCGGGGTGGCCCTGGCGCACGGCCACGTGCAGGGTTTCGCTGCGCCAGTGGCGCCGTTCGTAGCGGGCGGGCACGTCATCGAAGCGCCCCAGCACCAGGTCGAGTTCGCCCCGGTCGAGGGCTTCGGCAGGCAGGTTGGGCGCCAGGTGCAGCACATCCACGCGCAAGTGCGGGGCCTGGGTTTGCAGGGTGGCCAGCAACTTTGGCATGCACAGCTGTTCGGCGAAGTCAGTCAGGGCGATGCGCAGTTGCCGGTGGCTAAGCCTGGGGTCGAAGCGGTCACCAGCGCCAAGGGTCTGTTCGATCTGCAGCAAGGCCGCGCGAATCGGGCCTTCCAGGGCAAGGGCGCGCGGGGTGGGGCGCATGCGCCGGCCGACGCGCACCAGCAGCGGGTCGCCCAACAGGTCGCGCAAGCGTGCCAGCGCATTGCTGACCGTCGGCTGGGTCAACGCCAGGCGCTCGGCGGCGCGCGACACGTTCTGTTCGCGCAGCAGCATGTCCAGCACGCGCAGCAGGTTGAGGTCGAAGTTGGCAATATTCATGCAAAAAATACATGGGATGGAAAATGAGAATTTCAAAAATAGTAGGCGCCTGACTAGGGTGAGGGCAATGCCTTCACACCTCGAATCAGGAGCGTCACCCGTGAGTACCCTCTACAACGTTCAGCAGGTGGCGGTGATCGGCGCCGGCACCATGGGCCGTGGCATCGTCATCAGCCTGGCCGGTGCAGGCCTTGCAGTGCAGTGGCTGGACAACGACCCCAGCGCCACCGAAGCAGGCCTGGCCATGATCGCGCAAACCTGGGCACAACAGGTTGCCAAAGGCCGCATCGATCAGGCCGAAGCTGATGCTTGCCTGGCGCGCGTGCACCCGGTCATGGCCTATGACGACCTCGCCGCAGCCGACTTGGTGATCGAAGCGGTGTACGAGAGCCTGGCGCTCAAACAGGCGATCTTCCGTACCCTGGACAGCACGCTCAAGGCCGATGCCATCCTGGCCAGCAATACCTCGGCGCTGGACATCGACGCCATCGCGGCGGTGACCCGCCGGCCCGAACAGGTGCTGGGGCTGCATTTCTTCAGCCCGGCCCATGTGATGAAGCTGCTGGAGGTGGTGCGCGGGGAGCGCACGTCGCCGGCGGTGCTCGACGCGGCCCAGGACCTCGGCCAGCGCATGGGCAAGGAAGTGGTGGTGGCCGGCAACTGCCCGGGTTTCATCGGCAACCGCATGCTCGCCAGCTATGTGGCCGAAGCGCGCAAGCTGCTGCTCGAAGGCGCCACGCCGTGGCAGGTGGACGGGGCGCTGCAGACGTTCGGCATGGCCATGGGCCCGTTTCGCATGTACGACGTGGTCGGCCTCGACCTGGAGTGGCGAGCGCGCCAGCTGGCTGGTCACGGCATGGATGCGCCGCTGGTACAGGTCGACAATGCCCTGTGCGCACTGGGGCGGTTCGGCCAGAAAAGCGGCCAGGGCTACTACCGTTATGCCCCCGGCAGCCGTGAAGCCGGGCACGACCCAGAAGTCGACGCGCTGGTGCTCAAGGTCGCCCAGGACCTTGGCGTGCACCGGCGCCCGATCGACGACGAGGAAATCCGCGAACGCTGCCTGCTGGCGCTGGTCAACGAAGGCGCGAAAATTCTTGAGGAAACGGTGGCGGGTTGCAGCGCTGACATCGACCGGGTGTACCTGCATGGCTATGGTTTCCCGCACCAGGCCGGCGGGCCAATGCATTGGGCCGACCAGCAGGGCCTGAGCATGCTGCTGGCGCGACTGGAGCGCCTGCAGGGGCTGTTCGGCGAGCATTGGCGCCCGGCCGGGTTGTTGATGCGCCTGGTGGCCGAGGGCAAACGCCTGGCCGACGTCCGAGGGGGCCGCGCATGAACTACCGAGCCCCCCTGCGTGACATGCACTTCGTGCTGCACGAACTGTTCGATGTGACGGCGCACTGTGCCCGCCTGGGCACTGAACTGGACCGCGAAACCATTGACGGCATACTTGAGCAGGGTGCACGTTTCGCCGGCGAGGTGGTTGCGCCGCTCAACCGCCAGGGCGATGAGCAGGGCTGCCGTCTGGAGCAAGGCAGCGTGCGCACGCCCGAGGGCTTTCGCCAAGCCTACCGGCACTATGTGGAGCAGGGCTGGGGTGGCATGACCGGCCCGCTGGAGCATGGCGGGCAGGGCCTGCCGCAAATGGTCGCGGCCTGCTTCCATGAAATGCTGATGGGCGCGTCGCTGTCGTTCCGGATCTATTCCGGCCTGACCGAGGGCGCCGTGCTGGCCGTGCACCGGCATGGCAGTGCAGCACTCAAGCGCGACTACCTGGGCAAGCTGGTCAGCGGCGAATGGGCCGGCACCATGTGCCTGACCGAGCCGCAAGCCGGCACCGACCTGGCGCTGCTGCGTACCCGTGCCGAGCCGCAGGGCGATGGCAGCTACCGCATCAGCGGCAGCAAGATCTTCATCAGCGGCGGCGACCAGGACCTCACCGACAACATCGTCCACCTGGTGCTGGCACGCTTGCCGGATGCGCCGGCCGGTGTGCGTGGCATCAGCCTGTTCCTGGTGCCCAAGTTCGAATGCACCGCCGGCGGTGGGTTGGGCCTGCGCAATGCGCTCGAATGCGGCGCACTGGAGCACAAGATGGGCATCAAGGGCGCGGCGACCTGCGTGATGAACTTCGATGGCGCGCGCGGCTGGCTGGTGGGGGAGGCCAACCAGGGTCTGGCGTGCATGTTCACCATGATGAACGACGCGCGCTTCCAGGTCGGGCTGCAGGGGCTGGGCATTGCCGAAGCAGCCTTCCAGGGTGGTTTGGCCTATGCGCGCGAGCGTCTGCAGTCGCGCGCCCTGGCAGGGCCGGTGGCGCCCGAGCGCAGTGCCGACCCGATCATCTGCCACCCTGATGTACGGCGCATGCTGTTGACCCAGAAAACCCTCAGCGAGGGCTGCCGCATGCTGGCGGCCTTTGCCGCCCAAGCGCTGGACCTGGAGCACGGTGCCTTGCAACCCGAGTTGCAGGCGGCCGCCGGGCGCCGGGCTGCATTGCTGATTCCGATCGTCAAGGCCTTCCTCACCGATGTTGGCCAGGAGACTGCCAGCCTGGGCGTGCAGCTGTACGGCGGGCATGGCTACATCCGTGAATGGGGCATGGAGCAGCTGATGCGTGACAGCCGCATCACCCAGTTGTACGAGGGCACCAACGGCATTCAGGCGCTGGACCTGATTCGCCGCAAGCTGCTGGGCGATGGCGGCGAGCAGCTGCGCCTGCTGATCGATGAGCTACTTGCAGCGGCACGCAACTGCCGCGTTGAGGCGCTGGCCGGGATGGCCCAGGCGGTCGCCCAGCGCCTGCTGGAATGGCGCAACCTGAGCGCCGAAGTGCTGGATGCCTGCCGCTGCGACCCCCAGGAAATCGGCGCGGTGGCGGTGGATTTCCTCGCCTATTCAGGCTACGTGCTGCTGGCCGCACTGTGGCTCCGGGCGGCCGAAACCGCCAGTGCGGCCTTGGCCACAGGCAGTCAGGACCGCGCCTTCTACCAGGCCAAGTTGCACGCGGCTGCCTTCTACTGGCAGCGGGTATTGCCGCGCGCCACTGCCCACTGCGATGCCTTGCGCGGCGGCGCACAGTGCCTGATGAGCCTGGATGAAGCGCACTTTGCCTTTTGACCTGGCCCCGCTGTTCACCCACAAGAACAAGGAACATGAGCATGCAGCCTTTCAGTTTTGCCACCACCCCCCACCTGCTATGCGAAACCGGTGCCGCCGGGCGCCTGGCGCAGCTATGCCAACGCCGTGGCGTGCGCCGCGTGCTGATCGTGACCGACCCCGGCATCGTCAACCTGGGCATGCTCGATGACTTGCTGCCAGGGTTTACCCAGGCGCACCTGAGCGTGGCCATCTTCAGCGAGGTCAGCGCCGACCCCAGCCATGCCTGTGTGCTGTCGGCCGTGGGCCGGGCGCGGCATATCGGCGCCGAGCTGATCGTCGGTTTCGGCGGCGGCAGCTCGATGGATGTCGCCAAGCTGGTTGCGCTGCTGGCACACCCGGCCTGCGAGCAGACCTTGGAGGCGGTCTACGGCATCGACCAGGCCAAAGGCCAGCGCCTGCCGCTGATTCAGGTACCGACCACCGCCGGGACCGGCTCGGAGGTCACCCCCGTCGCCGTGATCACCACCGGCGAGGCCGCCAAGCTGGCGGTGATCTCGCCGCTGTTGTTGCCTGACCTGGCGCTGCTCGACGCCGAGCGCACCCTGGGCCTGCCACCGGCGATAACCGCGGCCACGGGGATAGATGCCATGGTCCATGCCATCGAGGCCACCACCAGCCAGTTCAAGCGCAACCCGATGTCCAGCTTGTTGGCCCGGGAGGCGCTGACGCTGCTGGCAGGCAACCTTGACCAGGCGGTCCACAACGGTGGCAACCTGGCGGCGCGCCAGGCCATGCTGCTGGGTGCCTGCCTGGCCGGGCAGGCATTTGCCAACGCGCCGGTGGCAGCGGTGCATGCGCTTGCCTACCCGTTGGGGGCGCGCTACCACGTGCCGCATGGGTTGGCCAATGCACTGGTGCTGCCGCACGTGATGCGCTTCAACCGGCTGGCAGCGTTCGCCGACTATGCTGCGCTGGCCCCGGCATTGCTGGGCGGGCGGCTGGTGCCCGGCGACCCCCATGAGCTGTGCAACCAGTTCATCGATGAGCTGGAGCAACTGGCGCCACGCTGCGGCCTGCCCAGCCGGCTGCGGGATGTTGGGGTGCCGCGGCACAGCCTGCCATTGCTGGCCGAGGATGCCCTGCAACAGCAACGGTTGTTGGTCAACAACCCGCGCAAGGTCACGCTCGACGATGCCTTGGCCCTCTATGAGGCGGCGTTCTGACCATGGCCAGGGAACGCCCGCGGCGTGGCGCCTACCGCCACTTCCAGCCAATCACCACGCGCTGGCACGACAACGACCTGTATGGGCATGTGAACAACGTGGTGTATTACGGTTTTTTCGACAGTGCCGTGAACACCTGGCTGATCGAACACGCCGGCCTGGATATTCACCACGACCCGGTGGTGGCTTACGTGGCAGGGTCCGCCTGCGACTACTTCGCCGCCGTCGCGTTCCCGCAACGCATTGAGGTGGGGATTGCCGTCGAGCGGTTGGGCAACAGTTCGGTGCATTACGCCCTGGCGGTGTTCGTCGAGGGCGAGCCCCAGGCCTGCGCCGCTGGCCGCTTCACCCATGTGTTCGTCGATCGCCGCAACAACCGCCCGGTCGCGATTCCCGCCAGATTGCGCAGTGCCTTCGCCAGCCTGCTGCCGGTTTAGTTGCGCGCCGTTGCCCTTGGGCCATAACGAAGCGGCATGGCATTGATCCGAACACGCTATTTGTGAGCGTAGTCAGCCCACCCTGATACTGCTCGTCACCGACAGCGCCGGCCTGGGCGGCCGGCGCGAGCGCGCTGAACCCGTCATTTTCCTCACTACTAGAACAACAAGAGGTCAAGAGTGAGCGCAATCTTTTCAACCTGCCGGCGCCAGGCGCCGTTGGCGGCCCTGTGCTGCCTGCTCGCAACCCCGGTTGTGGGGGGGCAATTCGACGTTGGGCCGCTGCAAGGGCGTTTCGATTCGGCCCTGTCATTGAGCACCGCCGTCAGCACTGCCAACCCCGATACCCAGCAGCTGCAGGCTGCCAATGGCAATGACGGGCGACGCAACTACCGGTCAGGCGACGTTTTTTCGCTGCTGTTCAAAGGCACCCATGACCTGGAGCTGCGTCGCGGTAACCTGGGTGTATTCCTGCGGGGCACCTATTGGTACGACACTGCGCAGCGCGACCACAGCCAGCGGGCTGTCGACATCGACGACCGCAACCGCCTGGTCTCGGCGAAAACCGCAGGGGCGGAGCTGCTTGATGCCTTCGCCTACGGCCTTTATGACATTGCGGGTGAGCCCGGTTCGCTGCGTGTGGGCAAGCAGGTGGTCAACTGGGGGGAAAGCTTGTTCATCCAGGGCGGGCTGAACGTGATCAACCCCTTCAACCAGGCGGCGCTGCGCCGGCCGGGCGCGGAAGTGAAGGACGCCCTGGCACCGGTCAACCTGCTGTATGTCACGCAGAACCTCAACCAGGCGGTGTCTTTCGACGCCTTTTATCAGTTGGACTGGGAGCAGACCCGGCTGGAAAACTGCGCAACATTCTTTTCCGGCAACGACTTCATGCCCGAAGGCTGCCAGGGCCTGGATGTCGGCGGGCAGGCGCTGACCAACCCGGCCGTGTCGCAGGCCCTGGCGCCGTTCGGTGTGACGCTGACGGAGGAGGGCGTACGCGTGCCGCGAGGCGCCGACGAGGATGCGCGCGACGGTGGCCAATGGGGGGTGTCGTTGCACTGGTACGTGGAACCTCTGGATACCGAGTTCGGCCTGTTTGCGGCCAATTACCACAGCCGCTCGCCCTACCTGGGCACGGTCAGCAGCCGCTATTACGCCAATACGGGCTTTGCCCGTGAACTGTGCGGCAACATCGGCGTGGCGCTGGCCAGTTGCGGCGCGTTCATGGCGTCCGGCAACGGGCAGACACTGGCTGGCGCACTGCGCATGGGTACCTCGCAGTACCAGGCGCAGTACCCCGAGGACATCCGCCTGTACGGCCTGACCTTCGCCACCACCTTGCGCAACGGCGCCGCCGTGCAGGGGGAACTGAGCTACCGGCCGAACATGCCGGTGCAGCTCAACGGCAATGATGTGCTGCAGTCATTGCTCAATGCCCCTGGCCGCAGCCCGCTCAACGCCGACGGCCTGCGCCCGGCGACGGGCGACACCCCGTTCGACGGTTACCGGCGCAAGGAGGTGACCCAGGCTCAGGTATCGGTGGTGCAGGCATTCAGCCAGGTCATGGGCGCGAACCAGTTGCTGCTGATGGGCGAGGTTGGGGCGACCTATGTCGGCGGGCTGGAAGGGCGGTTCGGGCCGCGTTATGGCCGTTCGGGTGCCTACGGTAACGGCGAGCTGGCCGACAACAGCCTGTGCCTGGCGATTTCAAAGAGCCCGGGCGACTGCAACAACGAGGGCTTTGTCACCGCCTTTGCCTGGGGATACCGCCTGCGAGCGACCTGGAGCTACCCCAACCTGATCCAGGGTCTGGACATTCGCCCAGGTCTGGCCTGGGCCCACGATGTCAGGGGCTTTTCGCCGGCCGACAGTTCGGCTTTCAACGAAGGCTCACGCTCGATCAGCGTGGGCGTGGACGTCAGCCTGGCTAGCCAGTACTGGGCCAGCCTGGCCTATACCGCTTACCTCGACGGCGATTATGGCACCCGCGGCGACCGCGATTATGTGGCGTTCAGCGTGGGCGCCAACTTCTAGTGCCGCCTGGCGGCAGGCACTGCTGCACCGTCGCTGAACTTTTGCCAGCATTGATGGCTCTGAGCCATTCCCGCACCGCATTGGGCGACGCGGCGTTTCAGAGATCGTGTCATGTTTTCCGATGAGTTTCTGGTTGCGTATGTCGTGGTCGAGGTGGTGCTGGTAGTGGCAGCGTTCGCCATCGGCGTTCATTTGACCGAGCGCTAGGGCACGGCAAACGCTGCGGGAACGGTTGTTTTTTCGGAACTATGCATCTGCATCCTGTATGGTGCCGATTTAAGGCTTCGAAAGTGGGTTGGCCTCGCGCTCAATGTCCTTCAGCAACCACCACAGGCAGTTTGATCTGCAGCCCACAGGGCGCTCAGGCAGATTGGACTGGCTGGCAATATCAGCGCAATGTCGACCGCAATCGGGATATGTATGACTGTACAGAAGCGTAACAACGTACATGTCGCGGGTGACGCAATGGCGACCCTGATTTTTTCTCACGGGTTTGGCTGCGACCAGTCAATGTGGAAAGCGTTGTGGCCGCATTTCACGCCACAAATGCGTGTCATCACCTATGACTTGGTCGGTGCCGGGCAGTCCGACCTCGCTGCCCACAACAGAGAAAAATACTCGACCCTATGGGGCTATGCCGATGACTTGAACGAAATCATCGATGAATTCGCCCAAGGCCCGGTCATTATTGCGGGGCATTCGGTCAGTGCCATGATCAGTGTGCTGGCCGAGCGACGGCGGCCGGGCAGAATCGCGGGGCTGGTGCTGATCGGCGGGTCGCCTTGCTACATCGACGCGAACGGTTACAACGGCGGCTTCAGCCAGGAGGACGTGCTGGGGCTGCTGTCGATGATCGATGAGAATTACCTGGGTTGGTCCAGCACCATGGCGCCTGTGTTGATGGGCGCGTCGGGTGAGCCTGCGATGCAGGAAGAGTTGGTCAGCAGTTTCCGTCGCACCAACGCGGAGATCGCCCGGCATTTCGCCCGCGTGATCTTCTTGTCCGACCACCGCGAGGATGTGAAAGGCTTGAATGTGCCGACGCTGATCCTGCAAAGCAGAGCGGACCCGGTAGTTCCAGTGGCCGTGGGCGAGTACCTGGAAAGGGTGATGCCCAGCAGCCAGCTTGTGCTGGTGGACAACATGGGCCATTACCCGCAGCTCAGCGCCTCAAGCGCCTGCGCCGCGGCCATGGACGAGTTTTTCACGCGCCTGGGGCTAGGCCGTGAATGATCTGACCGTGATGTTCGACGCGTCTTACTTCGAGCATGCGCCTTGTGGCCTGGTCGTCATGGAGGCGGACGGCACCTTGCTGCGCTGCAACGCCACCTTTGGCAACTGGCTGGGGTATGACGTAGAGCAGTTGAAACAGCGCAGTTTCGATCAGTTGCTGACCACCGTGGGCCGTACCTTCCAGCTGACCCACTGGGGGCCTTTGCTGAACTTGCAGGGCTCGATTTCAGAGGTGAAGGTCGGCCTGTGTCACCGTGATGGTCACGTGGTGGCCATGCTGCTCAATGCCGTGCGCCGGGAAACCGTTGAAGGGGTTCGTTTTCAGCTGGCCTTGTTCAGTACCGGCGAGCGCGATCGCAACGAGCACACGGTGTTTCAGGCCATGCAGCGGGCCGAGGAGCTGCTGGCGCAAAAAATCAGTGCCGAGCGGGCCCTGCAGCGCGCACAGGACGACCTGGCCTTGGCCTACGCCGACGCCCAGCGGCGTGCGCTGCTGGCCGAGCAGATGGTGGCGGTTGCCAGCCATGATTTGAAAAACCCCATGACCGCTATCCGGATGGCCACCGAACTGCTGGGGCGTGATGCGCAGGGCGAGCGGGCCCGGCGCCTGTTGGGCAGCATCAACACATCGGCCGAGCGCGCGCAGCGCATGATCGTCGACCTGCTGGATTTCGCCTCGGTCAGGCTAGGCCAGGGCATCAGCATCAAGCGTCAGCGAGTCGACCTGTTGCGGGTGGTGGATCAATGTGTCAGCGAGCTGAGGATCATCTTCTGCCACGCCAGCATCCGCCATCTTTCCCGCGGGCAAGCCATGTTCGAAGTGGATCAGGACAGGCTGCAGCAAATGATAGGCAACCTGGTCGCCAATAGCGTTGCCTACGGTGACTTGCGCCAGCCGATTACGGTGACCACTGACTGTTTCGCGGACAGCGTGCTGATCAGTGTGCACAACCACGGCCCCGCCATCGCCGAAGCAGTGATACCCACCTTGTACGAGCCAATGACGCGCGGCAGTGACCGCCAGGAAGGGCTGCGGTCCATCGGCCTTGGTCTGTTCATTGTCAAGGAAGTCGCTCACGCCCACGGCGGGCAAATCTCCATGACCTCCCATGCCGTCTACGGCACCACCTTCATGGTCCAGTTGTACAGGGAGCCCCCGGCCACCGCAGCGTAGTCACTCCTGAGCGGTCAGTTTTGCCGCGTGATGCTCAGTAGTATGATGGCGCTGCGTTCCTCGTGGGTGTCTGCGCGGTATCCAAAACGGGTGATACAGCACTACGCAATATTCAAGCAGTTTGAATGGAGAGCAGCGGGTGGAAGCAAGAAGCGTTGTCGCCGAAATGTTCATTGGGATCCCGACGCATTTCTGGGTATTGCCGGTTGCCGGCCTGGTAGCCTATTACGGTTTGAAATGGTCGGTCCGGTTCGGCAGCCGGGCCACCCTGTTGCAAGTCTCGACTTACCTGTTATTGCTGGCACTAGCAGTGCTGCCCAATGGCATTTATGCGCTGTTTCCGCCCACGCCTGATCCTGATGTGCTGCTGAACAACGCGCCGTTGCCCAATTACGCAGGCCGCTTTTATCTGGACGCGTTCTACGTTTTCAGCGGCTGGGCACTGAGTAAAGTGGTTAAGCTCAAATTTCGCTAGGCCTGCGCTGCAGTAAGCTTTCATCTGCGCGCTCACCGGCGTCCATTCTCCCAGCGACGGCGCGCAGTTGCTCCGCAACCCCATCAATAGCAAGCACGTGCGCAGTAACATCGATGTCGCCTGGCGAACTGCCGCGGCCCGTCATGAATCGCGCATGGCCGCTCATGGCCTGGCTAAGCTGGTCCAGGTGCTCTGCTGTCCTGACCAGATCTGACTTGATGGTGCGAAGCGTTTCCATATGCGGGGGCCTGATTGTCTGATGCTGTTGCGCCTGTGGTCAGGCAAGGCGGGCCTGAGTGATCAGGCCTCATCCAGCAACAATTCTGGATCGAAGAAGAACGAGGCTAGCAGCACCGCGGTGATTACGCCCGATGCGTCGGCGATGAACAATAGCAGGGCGCTGGCGTCACCCGGAGTGAGGTGATTCCTCAGGGCGAAGTCTACGCCGTGCGGGAACGCGGCGATCATCAGCAGCATGGTGGCTAGCAAGCCAGAAAGCAACTTCAGATAGGCGCGTCCGAACGCCAGCCCAAAAGCCCAGAACACCAGGATACAGAGGACAGCCAAGCCAGTGGCGGTTGCATATTGGGTGAGTAGTTCCAGCCACCAGAGCATGGCAATCTCCTGAACGAAGCGAGCACTGAGTCAAGGTAAGTGAACAGGGCCAGCCCGAATCTGCGCTGCCTGTTGCTCATCAGAAGCGGAGCGGATTCAATTCGTTCCGTCATTAGAAGCAAATAGTCGCTGTAACGCGCTGGCGTTGAACAACAGGCTTCTCAAGGCAAGACCTTGGTTGATTGGTCAGTCGGTATCGGTCTCGTTAGAATGCAGCATATCCATACGAGTCAATTGCAAATGCATACTTTTCGTATTTTTATGAGTTCATTGTTAATCGCCGGCCTCGCCGGTTGTGCCACGCCTGGCAAGCCGACGGCCAGCAAACTCACTTCGAAAACACCCCAGGAATATGCGGCCTGCGTGTTGCCTAAATGGCAGGCTGTGGCCCCGCAAGCCACGCAGAAATCGATTGCCCATGGCTATCGGCTGACGGCATCCAGTGCCGTGGCCAGTGACGATGTACTGGAGGTGATCGATTCAGGCGAAGGCAGCCGTGCTACGTTCTACAAAGGCAGTTTCTTGTCCGGGGACAAGTTGCGCCAGGCGGCCAAGGAATGCCTGGACTGAAACAGCGCCGAGCGCGGCTGGGTCCTTTCAGACCGCGCCAGGTTTCAACCGGGCTCACGACTGCTTGATCAGTTTGCGCCTGGCCCCTCGGCGTACCACACTGCATATCCAGCGCTTGCCGCAGCGATAGGGCGCACGGATGAAGGTAAGGTCAGCGATGCGCCGCGCTCCCTGAGCCTTGAGTGCCTGGGCGAGCTGGGCGAGCGTTTCTGCCACGATGGTCATGGTTCACCTCATGAATTGACTGCATTCATAATTCTCGACCCATCAGAACAACGCGTGATTCAGTTCGATTAGGGTTAATTACAAAGTGATAGTGTGAACGCCTCAGTCCCCCGTCCGGTGCGGATCAGTGCCGGCTGGGCAGTTACCCGAGCAAGAAAGCGGATGCGCCACAGACGGTAGATACTTACAGTGGCGGCATCGCAATCTGCAGGAGCCCGCTGATGTCCAGCGCATTCACCATCATGCAATCGCCCGTCGGCACGCTTACCCTGGTAGCGCGCTGCGATCGCCTGGCAGCCGTGCTGTGGGAGAACGAGCGCGAAAACCGCGTGCGCCTGGGCGCACTGTACCGGGACGACCAGTGCCCGGTGCTGCTGGAAACCGCTCGCCAACTGGGTGAGTACTTCAGCGGCAAGCGCCGCCAGTTCGAGCTGCCGCTGGATTTTGCCGGTACCGGGTTCCAGCGCCAGGTGTGGGCCGCGTTGCTGGCCATACCCTTCGGTGAAACCCGCAGCTACGCCGAGATTGCCCGGCAGGTCGGCAACCCCAGTGCGGTGCGTGCCGTGGGCGCGGCCAATGGCCGCAACCCCATCTCGATCATTGCGCCTTGCCACCGGGTCATCGGTGCATCAGGCAACTTGACCGGGTTTGCCGGCGGGCTGGCCGCCAAGCAATACCTGCTGGCGCTGGAAGGGCGGCAGAGCCTGGCGCTGGACCTTTAGCGGTTCAGCCGAACCAGCTGGCGATCAGGCAAGCCAGTACCGCCAGTCCCGATCCTGCCATCAGGGTGTAGTGCCGGTGGGCCCGCCGCGCAGCCTGTTGCACTTCACGCAGGTAGGCGCCGGGTGTCGGCGCGTCGGGCCGGTGACGCAAATGCTCGGCCACGTCGGCCAATTGCCCCCGAATGATCAGGCCGGTCAGGTAGTAGGCGCAGGCATAGCTGAGCACGGCCAGTACGAAATAGGTCATACCGGGCCCAGCGGCAGGGCGCTGGCATTGGCCTGGCGGGTATCGACGATGAAGCCTTCGCCGATGCAGTTTGCCAGCAGCGCCGACATGGCCGCCTGGCGTGCCACAGTGGGCTCATAGCCGGTCAGCGACAACTCGGGAAACACCACCGGTTCGGCGCCAAGCGCTGCAGCCTGTTCGATGCAGGCCAGATGGCGCTGCAGGTTGGCTGAGACTTCGCCTTTGAGCGATGCCAGTTGTACGGCGCACAGCTTCATGTAAACCCTTCCCTGGTAAAGGTTGATGCCGCCAGCATACTATCGGCCACGACGCCTGCACCAGTGAAGGGGCCCTCAGGGAGCACAAGGGGCGAAAGTGTCCCACGACCTGCGCGGTTGGGGCAGGTTGTGCCATGCTGTTCATCAAGGGCGCCATGCGCGCGGGGGAGGGCGGGTCCGTCAGCCTTTCATCCCTGCCTGGGCAGCGCCAGCAGAGGAACAGTGAGATGGGACGGTTACGGCGCATGATCGCCAACCTGCGGGGCCGCGACCTGGCAGTGGGCGATATTCACGGCCACTTCCAGCGCCTGCAGCAATGCCTGGATGCGGTGGGGTTCGACCCCGCCGTGGACCGCCTGTTCAGCGTGGGCGACCTGGTCGACCGCGGGCCAGACAACGAAGCGGCCCTGGAGTGGCTGGCCAAGCCTTGGTTTCATGCCGTGCAAGGCAATCATGAGGCCTTGGCCATTACCCGCGTGCGGGGTGGGAAGCTGGACCTGGCCATGTATCGCGAAGCCGGCGGCGGTTGGTTCATCGACCTGCCGCGTGCCGAGCAACTGCGCTTCGTCGAGCGCTTCGAGCAACTGCCGATTGCGATCGAGGTTGAAAGTGCGGCAGGCCTGGTCGGCCTGCTGCATGCCGACAGCCCGACTGCCGATTGGCTGCAATTGAGAACGTGGCTGGAGCTGCTGGATGACCCCAAAGTCAGGCAGGTGTGCCAGTGGTCGCGGCGGCGGCTCAGGGCTGGCGATACCGAGCCGGTGCGAGGGCTGCGTGCCTTGCTGGTGGGCCACACGCCGGTGCCGCAGGCCACGCTGCTGGGCAATGTCTGGCACCTGGACACCGGCGGCTGGGCCAGCGGCCACTTCACCTTGGTGGACATGCGCAGCCTGAAGCTGGTCAGCCCCAGGCCAGGTGTAACAGTACAGCCGCGCCCAAGAGCACCAGCATGATCCCGGAGCTGCGTTCCAGCCACGGCAGCCAGCGCGCGAAGCGCCTCAGTACCCGTTGGTTGCCGATGGCCATGGCAACCATCAGGTCCCACAGCAGCACCACCCCGAACATCCACAGCGCGCAAGCGGCTTTCCAGCCGGCACTGGCGCTGCCGACCATACTGGCCAGGCTCGCGTAGAACAGTGCGTTCTTGGGGTTGAGAAGGGCACACAGCAAACCCATGCCCAGACCCTGCCACCACCCTTGCCCAGTGTGCTCGCCAACGGCCGCCGTCAGGCGGGTATGCCCTGCATGGCGCAGGAACAGCGTACCGATGTACGCCAGGTACAGGGCACCGACCAGTTGCAGGCCGGTGAACAGTGGGCTGCCTTCCTGAAGCACCGACAGGCCGGTGAAGGCCACGGTGATGAACGCACCATTGGCCAGGGCGATCCCCAGGCAAACGCCGCTGGCGCTACGCCAGCCGCTGCTGACCGACGTGCGTGCGACCAGAAAGAAGTCCGGGCCTGGCGATAGCAGTGCAAGGAAATGGGCGAGGGCGACGATCAGGAATATTTGCATGGGCCGGGCTGCTCTGCGGGAAAAGCCGCAGTCTGCTGCCGGGCCGGCCGGGCGTATTGAAGAATATTGCAGGGGCCAAGGCTCGTCTTACGGCCCTGCACCTTCAATCGCCGCGAAACTGCCCCGGTGTCACCCCCACATGAGCCTTGAACACCCGCTGGAAATGGCTCTGGTCGGCAAACCCCAACCGGTAGGCCACCTCTGCAAGTGCCTGCCCTTTGCCCAGCAGCTGCCGCCCAAGGTTGACCCTGGCGTTGAGCAGGTAAGCATGGGGTGTGAAACCGGTGGCTGCACGAAACGCCCGAATCAACTGATAGCGCCCAAGCCCGGCCTCCCGCGCCAGTACTGCCAGGCTCAACTGTGCCGGATCCTGGGCTTCGATCCGTGCGATCAAGCCGCTCAAGGCCGTCGCCGCCAATGCCGGTGCCGGTGCCAGAGGCGGCTGTGCGGCAAAGTCCAGGTCACCGAGAAAGGCGACCAGCGCCGCGTCTTTCTCTGCATTGCTGGCGGTGGAGAACAGCAGGCCGTTCAGCTCGCAGAACTGTTGGTACAGCAGTGTCTCCCGGCAGATACGCGCAGGTGCGCCAGCCCCGCCGTCACCCAGTTCCGACTCCAGGCGCAGTTGCGACAGCCAGTGGGCATCCACATGCAGCATCTGGTAGCTCCAGGCATAGCCGGGTGCGGGGTTGCAGGCATGTACGCGCCGGGGCGGGACCAGCACCAGGGTTCCAGGTGTCAACCGCGCCTGCCCGCCGGCAGCTCCGCTGAACAGGCTGAGGCCAGCATCCACTGCGCCGATGGAGAATGTCGGGTGGCTGTGGGCTTTGTAGCAGGCGCGGCTATGGCAGGCGCGCCGGCTTTCCACGTGCGGCAGGTTCGGGTCGCGCCACAGTGCGGCGTGGGTACGGGGCATTATGCGCTCCTCGGGGTTGTCGGCAGGGTAACAGCTGCAAGGCACCTGTACAGTTTTTATCGCTGGCTGTTACTTGACCGAATGGCCCCGGGCCCGCCGAAATAGGCGCCTGCTGCCAAAGGAAAACAACAATGGACTTATCGAGCCTGCTGCTCTTCATCCCCGCCTGCTTCGCCCTGAACATGGCCCCGGGGCCGAACAACCTGCTGTCGCTGCACAACGCCAGCCGCTACGGGCTGCGCACCGCCTGCGTGGCCGGTGCCGGGCGCATCCTGGCGTTCAGTGGCATGATCGCGCTGGCGGCCATGGGCCTGGCGGTGGTGCTGCATACCAGTGAATACCTGTTTCTGGCCATCAAAGTGGTGGGCGCGGGTTACCTGTTCTACATTGCCTGGCAACTGTGGCGGGCACCGGTGGGCGTGGCTGCGAGCACCGGCGGTGAGTTGCGGGGCATGTGGCACCAGGCGCGGCAGGAATGCTTCGTAGCGGCCGGCAAGCCTAAGGCGGGCGAATATAGATATTATGCCGGGGCTTTCTAAGCTAACAGGGATGCCTTCCAGTGCTTCACGATGCAAAGGTTTACAGCTATCTCCGGTTCTCGCCAAACAGGCAGGCGGTAACAGCGCCGAGCGACAGATAAAATACGCGAAAGACTGGGCGACCGCGCGCGGCCTCCAGCTTGACGAAACGCTTACCTTCCGCGATGAGGGGTTGTCGGCCTACCACCAGGCGAACGTGAAAAAGGGCGCCCTTGGCGTTTTCCTCGCTGCGCCTGAGGATGGCAGAATTGCCCATGGCTCATACCTCGTCATCGAAGGCCTGGACCGACTATCCCGCGCTGATCCTATCGACGCACAAGCCCTCCTATCCCAAATTATCGGTTACGGCGTAACGGTCGTGACGGCAGGGGACAGCAAGGAATACAGCCGGGAATCCTTCAAAGAGAACCCGATGAATCTGGTTTTCAGCATCCTTGTGATGATCCGCGCGAATGAGGAAAGTGGTGGAACTCGGGGGCGCCACACATGAATCAGGCGCTGCCGAAGAAGCTATGGGATCGACTCGGACTGGTCTCGATACTGGATACGATCAACCGGCTTAGCCGCATAGCTTGAACCGCCGTGTACGGAACCGTACGCACGGTGGTGTGAGAGGACGGCGGGTGTGAGCCCGCCTCCTACTCGATGCCCGTAGAAAAGTGATCCGGTCACTTCCGCATGTTCGGCGGTTCGTCGTAGTGCCACCAGCCTTTGCCGTCCTTGTGCATATCCCACGGGTTGAAAAACTGTTTGATGTGGTCCGGTTCCCGCTCAGGGTCGACCTGGAGGGACTTGTTCACCGCCCGCCTGAAAGCTCGATGCCACTTCTTTTTGTCGAAGGCTTCGGAGTCGGCTGTGGTGTACCCAAAGATTGGGGTTTTGCGACGGCTTCTGCTCATGGTGGGTGCCTGGGTGGAGTGGAGCACGTCGCTTGGGTGCTCGCCCTGGCAATGCAGAGCCGATCAGGTTATCACTGGTTCGCTGAAAACGAAAAGCCCGGCGGATGGCCGGGCTGAAAGGCTATACCCAGGCTTCTTGAATACTCTTTGGATCGAGCATTGAGTAAACCCATACCTTGCCATCTTTCCGTTTTTTGAAGAGGTTGAGCTCAACCAATCCGTTGAGGATTGTGGCCGCAGTATTATAGGAGCAGCCGAGGTTCATCCTGACGTTATTCGCCGTGAAGTGACGAGCTCTGTTGCTGCTCGCGACGTTGAACACTGTCCTCTGTTTGTCCGAGAGCTTGCCGTACAGGCCAGAGTCGAACAGGAATTTTTCAAACTCCCTGATGGATTTCAAGGCGACATCATAGTTTTCTTGGAAAAGCTCGATAGCCTCAGTGATCATCCTGCACTGGTAATCGACGAAATAGGTGAGATCCATCTCATCGGTTTCTGTGTACATGTAGCTCATGCCATATTTGACCGGAGCGCGCTTTAGGAGTGAGCTAATCGCGATGTATCTAAAAGCTGGAAAACCTTCCTTGAAGACATACCAGTAGAACAGCGCCCTAGCTACCCGGCCATTGCCGTCGTGAAACGGGTGTTCGAAGCCTATTGCGAAATGGAGGATGATCGCTTTGATTAGCGGGTGAATGTAGCTGGCCGTGTTGGTCGTCGTGTGGTCTGAGTTTACCCATTCAATCAAAGCCTCAAGCCGCTGGACAAGCGTGGCCGCCGGAGGCGGTTGGTGCGCAATTCCTCCGCGCCCGTCCGATACCACGACATCATCCGTATCCTTGAAAGCTCCCGGGCGATATTCGTCGTCATCGATCCCCTCAACCCCTTCTCGGTGCAAATCTTGGATCAGTTGCAAGGACAGAGGCTCTTTCCTCCGCTCCCAAGCGCACAGCATCATCTTGTAGTTCCCGACGATCATCTTTTCGTCAGGCGTTCTCCCGCCGCGCTGAGTCGACAGCAAGAGTTTTGCGACTTTGGTCGTGGTCGCCGACCCCTCAAGCTGACTACTACTGATCGCTTCGTCATCAATCAGATCATTCAGCAGGTACTCAATCTGTTTACCCTCGCCGATCTGATTCGTCATGTACCTGAGGACGGCGGTTGTTGTTTTCTGGTCGCAGTGGGAAACCGCTCTCTGGATTGCTGGAGTAGACAGAAACCAGCATGGCTCAGAAGGCTCCCCTAGCGAGATTACAGGCGCAAGCTGGCCGTGACGCGCCAGCTTGACCACGGACCAAGCTAGAGCCTTATCAAGCCTCCTAGGAATCTTGTGTCGTAGTTGATCAAAATGGAGATACCGGCCCTCTTTGTCGATCACCTGATGGAAGTCGATGTAATCAGTAACGTAATCAGGATGCTGATCGATGATGGCTTCGAAAGGATCGGGCTGAACCGCTGGAGGACGCTTAAACATGATTTCAAATACCGCTGAATTTGAGATCAGGATAGCTTGAATCGGAGCTTTATTTCAATTTTAACGTAGATTGAGTTCTGAGCGGGCTGATGCGTTCGGCTGGCAAGAAAAAGCCCGGCAATCAGGCCGGGCTATCGAGCGGATCAGAGTGTGTTGGGGTCGACGCCAATGGCTTTGAGAGCCCTAGCGAACGATGGATCAATGACCGCCTCGCCTGTGGTCGACGACGCCTGGTTGATGCCGACCGTCCGGTATTTGATCTGACGACCTGACGCCATTTGCTTGATGATCTGCTTAGCCTTATCCCCGCCGGTGATGGTGTAGGGGCTCATAAGCTGGGAGGTCGAAAGCATCGCCTGATCTTGACTGCTCTTGATGATCGCCTGCTGTTCGGGCGTCAGGTTAGGCGCGGTGTAGCTTGGGGCCGCAGGGATCATGAAAACAGGTGTTTCCTGAGGGGTGATAGTCCAGGCCTCATTTTGATCAACGCGGAGCTGGACGGTCCCCACGGGCATTTTGAAGCGTCCACCGGACATAACTCCGACGTAGATTTCTCCGCCTTCTTTCCTGACAACCGGATAGAGGTGAAGCGGGCTTGCGAACACAGAAGGCGTATAGGTGAAATCGCCAGTCGTGACGATGGAGGTCGTCTTGTCGGTGAATTCGTCGGTTGTCTGCGCGGCTTTCCAAGTCGGCGCGGGTTCCATGCTTGCGCATCCCGAGAGGATGAGTGCGGCGGTAATGACGGCGGCTGTTCTCAGCGTCATGGGGCTTTGCGATCCTTTGTTCAGGCTGGGTCGGCGCGGACTATATCAAATAGGATCCATTCGGCCACACCTTGCAGATCACGCGGGGCATCGGGACAATCTGGCTATCAGCCACCATGTAAGGATCTCCAATGGTTACAAGCGACGCAATTTCCATTCTCCGCACTCAAGTCGACGCCGCGAAACAGAACGGTTTGTCTGAGGTATCTCTGGAAAGCCTGTCCAAGCTCATCGATATGATCGAGCAAGCGGACCAATCCACTCCGGCAGGGGTTGAACAGTCACAGGCGGCTCTGGAGAAATTCAAGTCAGACCTTACCGACTGGCAGAACTCGAACCAGCGCGACCATGAGAGCAGCCTGGAAATGCTGCGCGCGACAATCGCCACCTCGCACTTAGCCATCAAGAGTGCGCTGCTCATCAACGGAGGTGCCGCAGTCGCCTTCTTGGCCTTCCTTGGGAATTCTTGGTCGAGGTTCCCGAGCGCCGCCGTTAAGGATCTGCTGGCTGGATCGTTGGGTTTCTTTATTTGGGGCGTGATGTGTACTGGTGTCGGTGCCGGTGTTGCATATGTCTGCCAAGCTGCTTTCGGCGGCGAGTTCGGGGAGTCGAGCGAGCTGATAGCGGAGGTTCTGCGCTGGGTTGCGGTTGGCTTGGTGCTTGGGTCGTTTGTCTTGTTCTACCTGGGATGCAATACGGCCATCAAAGCATTCGTGATGGCGGGGTGATGTCGAAGTGAGCTAGCGTCACTCCGAATCAAAGTATATATTCGCCAGCCCCCGGCAACCCGAAGGCGATCCTGATTTTCACTGCGTTCCTGCCGCAGTTCGTAACCGTCGACAGTCGTATGCCGGTCAGTGAGCAGTTCCTCTGGCTGGGAGCGCTGTTCCTGGTGCTGGAATGGGCAGCGATCGCCCTCTATGCAGGCCTTGGTGCCTACCTGCAGCGCTGGTTCAGCCAGCCAGGTCCGCGGCGCCTGTTCAATCGGGTCAGCGCCTCGCTGCTGGGCTGCGCTGGCCTCGGCCTACTGGCGGCGCGTCGCTAGGGTTCAACCCGGTTAATACGCTGATCACTTTTGCCGGTGGCTTGGCCAAACGGCCAAGCCACTCGCCAAAAGAGAATGTATTGCCAACACAGGGCCCTAGAACGCCCAGCGTATGCCCAGGTTCACCCCGCTGGCTTCCTGCTGGCGGCTGTCAAGGTTGGTGGTGTACTGCACGCCACCGTGCACGCTCAGTGCATCGCTGACCTGCGCCACCACGCCGCTTTCCACTTGCACCGAGGTGTAGCGGTAGTCGGTCTTGATCTTGTCGGTGTCGTCGAAGGTCAGGGTGTCGCGGCCACCGTCGCCGTGCCACAGGTTGACCTGCGCGTAGGGCTGCAACAGGCGCCCGCTGCTGCCCTTGAAGGCACCCTCCAGGCGCACGCCCAGGCGGCCGGTCATTTCGACCTGGGCGTCATGGCTGACGCGCGAGACACTGTCACTGGCGCTGTCGAGCTTGACCTTCTGCGCAATCAACTGGGCTTGCGGTTCCACCGTCCAGCGGTCGGACAGGGCGATCGGGTAGCCGGCCTCCAGCGACGCCGTCCAGGCATGGCCATCGATGTTCAGCTTGTCACCCCGCTCGGAGCGGGCGCGCCCGTCCAGGCGGGTGTACTGCAGCACGGCATCCAGGTAGCCACCCTGCGGCCCGACCAGCGTCCAATAGCCGCCCACGCTGTCGCCATCGAGTTGCAGGTCGCCGACACTGCGGTCCTGCATGGCCAGGGCGAAGCCTTTGACGTCGGCTTCCAGGCGGCTGTGGCTGACATAAAAGCCCATGTGCTGGCGATAGCCACTGTCGTTGACGGTGGCGTACAGGTCCTGGCCAACCTTGAAACCGTACAGGTCCCCGTCCAGGCTTGGGCTGACCGTGCCGGTCCATTGCTGGCGCAGCGTACCGCCATAGGCCTGGCCCCAACTGGCGGGCAAGCCACCTTCACCCTGAAGCAGCTGCTGGTCACCCTGGCGCTGGTGGAAGCTGCCCAAGGCCTGGCGAGCTATGATCGCGGCGCCCCTTGGCGCTGCGGCATACACCGGCACTTCCGGGCGATACAGGGGCAGGCTTTCGCCCTGCACCGGTGCCGGCAGGTCGACCTGGCCGGGTGACGGTGCAGCCACCGGCGGGGTTACGGCCGGGGCAGGCGCTGGGGGCTCGCCGGGTTCCGGTTCGGCGACGACCGCGGGTGCTGCCACCAAGGTCGAGCGCAGGTACCAGCTGTTCTCGCTGCCTGCCGTTACCCCGCCCTTGAACAGCCGGTAGTCATAAGCGCCTGCCGAAAGCGTCTGGGTCTGGACGAAGGCCGACGCAGTACTGGTTGCGCCGTCACGTGCTTCCACCACTTGTATGCCGTTCTGCGTGGTGGCGGCGCCGGCGCCATCGAGGTTGTTGATGCTCAATTGGGTAGAGCCGCCAATGGCACCGCCGCTGACCACCAGCCGGTCAGACGCAGCACCGTCGCCGGCCAGCACACTGTTCAGGCGCAGGCTACCGTTGCTGCCGGTGTAGTCGCCCTCGATGGTCAGGCGGCCCTTGGCATCGTTACCTGCGCTCAGGTCGAGCGTACCTGAGTTGTTGACCGAGACGCGCTGGCCGGTGGTGAACGGGGTGATCGCACCTTGGCGCGAGGTGAGGGTACTGCTGGTGTCGATAGCGATGCTGCCTGTGCCGCTGTTGCTGTCTCCCAGCACCAGTGTGTCATCCAGTGCCAGCTGGCTGGCATTGTTGAGCGCCAGCTGTTCCCAGTTCACGTAGTGTGCACCGCCAATGGCCTGGCTGGCGTCGAAGGTCAGGCTGTCGTTGCCATCACCGCCGTCGAGGGTGATGTTCAGCACCTCGGGGTTCAGCCCTTTGAGCAGCGCCAGGTCATCACCTGGCCCGGCATCGACCCGCCCGCCAATGCGGCCGCCATCCCAGGTGAAACGGTCATTGCCGCTGCTGAGCAGCACATCGCCGCCCACCTCGCCACCATGCACCAGTACCTGGTCATCACCCCCACTGACGCTGATGTTGCCGCCGATGCTGCCACCGAAGATTTCGACATAGTCCTTGTCGAAGGCGGTGATCACGTTCCGGTCTACAACACCGCCGCGCATGATGAAGGTGTTTTCGTCCAGGCGCATATTGACGTTGCCGATGCGTCCACCGTCCATTTCGGCGAAGTCGCCGCTGTCGAACGTACCTTTGATCCAGCCCCCTATCATGCGGAAGATATCCAGGCCATCGCCTTGGTTGAGGTTACCGGCGATGACCCCGGCCTTCATCAAAAAGTAGTCGATGCCTGCGCCTTGGTTGACGTTGCCACCGATGGTGCCGGAAGCCATGTCGATACTGTCCTTGCCAGCGCCGAACGTCACGTCGCCGGTGATCGCGCCACTGCCCGATGCTGGCAGCACCAGGCGGTTATCGCCGCTGGTATCCACCAGCGAAGGGGCGCTGCCACTGTCGCAGCTGTAATTGTCGTTACCGGCGGTGGGCGTGAAGGTGCACGCGGCATGTGCAGCGGGCAGGGTAATGCTCAGTAACGGCAGTGAGCCAAGAGCCAGCATCAGGCGCAGACGCATCAGGGAAACCTCCATTGACCAGGGGGCCCTGCAGGTCACGCATGGCGTGCAGGGTTACCGCGGTTTTTATAGAGGTGTGCGTGCTGGGCACAACTGGCAAAAATGTCAGGTGGCACAGGGCCAGTGCGTTAGTCGCGGTAGAAGGTTTGCACCAGGTGGTAGCCGAACTTGCTCTTGATCGGGCCGTGTACCACGCGCAGGGGCTTCTTGAAGATGACCTGGTCGATGGCGCCGACCATTTGCCCTGGGCGGACTTCACCCAGGTCGCCGCCCCGTTTGCCGGACGGGCAGGTCGAGAACTTTTTCGCCAGCACGTCGAACGCCTCGCCATTGGCGATACGCTGCTTGAGCTTTTCGGCTTCGTCAGCGGTCTTGACCAGAATATGGCGGGCTTGAGCTTTCATGGATTACCTGTGCTTCGGGGGGGGCGAAAAGCGCGCATTATGCCTGATTGCTGCGCGTTTGTGGCCATTCACCCAGCCCCGTGGGCGGTGCTCTCGCACCGCTGATAGCGCATGAGCGAGCAGCCGCGTTAGCGGCAAACACCGGCAAAAACCGGTGCCAACCAACACGGGAGCCTGCGTCACTGGGCCAACCAGCCCCCGTCAACGTTCCAGGCAGCGCCACGCACCTGGCTACCAGCCTCGCTGCACAGGAACAGCACAAGCTCGCCCAGGTGCTGCGGAGTGACGAAGGCCAGCGAAGGTTGCTTTTCCGCCAGCAGGTCATGCTGCGCCTGCAGCGCATCGCCACCGCTGGCGGCACGGTCATCGATCTGTTGCTGCACCAGCGGGGTCAGCACCCAGCCCGGGCAAATGGCGTTGCAGGTCACAGGGCTGGTGGCGGTTTCCAGGCCCACGACCTTGGTCAGGCCCACCACGCCATGCTTGGCGGCCACGTACGCCGCCTTGCCGGTCGAACCGACCAGGCCATGCACAGAGGCAATGTTGATGATGCGCCCCCAATTGCGCGCGCGCATGCCCGGCAGCGCCAGGCGTGTGCCATGGAAGACCGCCGACAGGTTGAGCGCGATGATCTTGTCCCAGCTTTGCACCGGGAACCGTTCGACCGGGGCCACATGCTGGATACCGGCGTTGTTGACCAGGATGTCGACGCCGCCGAACTCGCGCTCGGCCGCGACGAACAATGCCTCGATCTGGGCGACCTCGGCCAGGTCGGCCGGGTGATGGATGGCTTTTACTCCATGCCGGGCAATTTCCGCCAGGGCGGGGGCCGGGTCGCCAAAACCGTTGAGTACGATGTTGGCACCGGCCCGGGCCAGTACCTGGGCGATACCCAGGCCGATGCCGCTGGTCGAGCCGGTCACGAGTGCAGTCTTGCCGTTGAGGGTCATGCAATGCTCCTTAGACAATGCCAGTGGCGTAGAACGTGGCAATCACCACGAACACTGCCAGGGTCTTGATCAGGGTAATACCGAAAATGTCCTTGTAGGCTTCCCGGTGGGTCAGGCCGGTGACTGCCAGCAGGGTGATCACCGCGCCGTTGTGCGGCAGGGTGTCCATGCCGCCGCTAGCCATGGCCGCTACCCGGTGCAGCACCTCGAGCGGAATGTTGGCGGCATGGGCGGCGGCGATGAAGGTGTCACCCATGGCCGCCAGCGCAATGCTCATGCCGCCTGAGGCAGAGCCGGTGATGCCGGCCAACAAGGTTACGGTGATGGCTTCATTGACCAGGGGGTTGGGGATGCCGCGCAGGGCATCGGCCAGCACCAGGAAGCCAGGCAGCGAGGCGATCACTGCGCCAAAGCCATACTCCGAAGCGGTGTTCATGGCTGCTAGCAAGGCGCCGCCGACAGCACTTTTGGTACCTTCGGCCAAACGGCTGCGGATGGCGCCGAAGGCACATGCCAGCACCATCAGGATGCCGACCAGCAACGCCGCCTGTACCGCCCAGATGGCGGTCAGCTTGGCCACGTCGCTGTTCACTGGGGCACTCATGCCGGGCAGTTGCAAGCTGTGGCTGGCGCCGTACCACTGCGGGATCCAGTGGGTGAACAGCAGGTTCATCACCCCCACCAGCATCAACGGGGATATCGCCAGCCAGGGGTTGGGCAACCTCAGGTCGGCAGCGGTTTCCGGTTCGTTGCGCAAGTCGGTGCCATACCCTTCACCGGCACGCTGGGCTTTGTTGCGCTGGCGCTGCAGGTAAGCCATGCCGGTGCAGAACACGAACAGTGTGCCGATCAGGCCCAGCCAGGGTGCGGCCCAGGCGGTGGTGTTGAAAAAGGTGCTGGGGATGATGTTCTGGATCTGCGGGGTACCAGGCAGGGCGTCCATGGTGAACGAAAACGCCCCCAAGGCAATGGTGGCCGGGATCAGCCGTTTGGGGATGTTGCTCTGGCGGAACATCTCGGCCGCAAACGGGTATACCGCAAACACCACCACGAACAGCGAGACGCCGCCGTAGGTCAGCAACGCACAGACCAGCACGATCACCAGCATGGCCTGGCGGGTGCCGAGCAGGCGGATGGCAGCGGCCACGATCGAGCGGGAAAAGCCGGACAGCTCGATCAGCTTGCCGAACACTGCACCCAGCAGGAACACCGGGAAATACAGCTTGATGAAGCCCACCATCTTTTCCATGAACACCCCGGTGAAGGCGGGGGCAACGGCGGACGGGTCAGTGAGCAGAACGGCGCCGAGGGCGGCGATAGGGGCGAACAGTATGACGCTGTAGCCGCGGTAGGCGGCCAGCATCAGCAGGGCCAGCGCGGCAAGGGCGATGAGCACGGTCATCGGGTGTCTCCTGGGTGAGTCTTGTTGTTATCGGTTTGCAGGAGAAAGCGGATATCGTGCCAATTTTTAACTTATTGATTTGCATAGAGTTTTTATTTTTTGCAGTGTTTCAGTCTCTGTTTTGAGATTTTGTTGTTCAAGCGCACGCACCATCTCCTCCCAGATTTGCACGCTGCCTGCCTGCACAACCGAGCTTGTCCCGCTATCTCTAAAAAGAGACAAAAGTCTCTGCTCAGAGACCAAGCGCCACCATCTTCTTGTACAGGGTAGAGCGCCCCAGCCCCAGCGCCTTTGCCGCCTGCGGCACGTTGCCCGCATGGTCCGCCAACGCCCCGGCGATCAGTGAGCGCTCGAATGCCTCGCACGCCTCGCGGTAGGTCTGGCGCACCGGTGCCGCCGACAGCGGACTCAACGGCCCCAGCGCTGCACGCAAGTCTGCCACCCCCAGGCGCGGTTGATCGGCCAGCAAGGTCGCCCGCTCCAGCACGTTGCGCAGTTCACGGATATTCCCCGGCCAGGCATGGCGTGCCAGCAGTTGCTGCGCTTCGGTTTCCAGCTCGTACTGGCTGCCCAGCTCTGCCAGCACGGCCTCGCACAACGCCGGCAGGTCCTCCAGCCGCTGCCGCAGCGGGGGCACTTCGATCGGTAACACGTTCAGCCGGTAGTACAGGTCGGCGCGGAATGCGCCGCGGGCCATGGCCGCCTGCAGGTCGATGGACGTGGCCGCAATGATGCGCACGTCGCTGCGCAGCATCTGGTTCGACCCCACCGGCTCGTATTCCTTTTCCTGCAGCACCCGCAGCAGCTTGCTTTGCAAGGCCAGCGGCATGTCGCCGATCTCATCGAGGAACAATGTGCCGCCTTCGGCCAGTTGCAGCTTGCCGCTGCGGCCTTTGCGGTCCGCCCCGGTAAAGGCACCGGGCGCTGTGCCGAAGAACTCGGCCTCCAGCAGTGTTTCCGGGATGGCGGCGCTGTTGATGCTGACGAACGCTTTGTGCGCGCGGGCCGAGGCGGCGTGGATGGCGTGCGCCAGCAACTCCTTGCCCGTGCCCGTCTCGCCCAGCAACAGCACCGGTGAGTCACTGCCTGCACCGCGCCGCGCACGGCGCTTGGCTTCCAGGCTGGCAGCGCTGCTGCCAACGAACTGCGCAAAGCTGTACTTGGCCTGGCGGGCGCGCAGTTGCGAGCGGGTCGAGGCAAGCTCCTGCTGCATACTCGAATAACGCTTGAGCAACGGCGACAGGCTGCGCAATTGATCGAACAGGGCAAAACCGATGGCGCCGATCAGCGCGCCCTGGTCGTCGTGGATAGGCAGGCGCATGACCACCAACGGCTCGTTCGGCGTGTCCAGCATGTCCAGCAGGATAGGCCGGCCATTGCTCACCACCTCGCGCATCAGGCTACCGGGGATCACTGCTTCGCAGGGCTGGCCAATCGCGCTGGCCGCGTCGGCCAGGCCAAAGCGCCGGGCGTAGCGTTCGTTCATCCAGGCGATACGCGCCTGGCGGTCGACGATCACTGTACCTTCGCTGGACTGTTCGATGATCTCGAACAGCGAGCGAATCGCCAGTTGCCGAACGTGGGGGTAGTCCTTGAGGCTGTCGCTGTCGTGCATGGAGAAAGTCCTGAATACGTTGTTTGCCCGCGCGGGCACCTCGCCTGAAACGTCAGCCCTTCGGGTCAAACGCCTGCCGCAAGGCATCGCCGATGAACACCAGCAACGACAAGATCAGCGCCAGGGCAAAGAACGCGGTAAAGCCCAGCCACGGTGCCTCCAGGTGTTGCTTGCCCTGGGTCACCAACTCCCCCAGCGAGGCGCTGCCCGCGGGCATGCCGAAACCGAGGAAGTCCAGCGCGGTCAGCGTGGTGATGGCCCCGGTGAGCATGAACGGCACGTAGGTCAGTGTGGCATTCAAGGCATTGGGCAAGATATGCCGCAGCATGACCTGGCTGTCTGGCAAACCCAGCGCCCGGGCTGCTTTGACGTATTCCAGGTTGCGCCCCCGCAGGAACTCGGCCCGCACCACGTCGACCAGGGTCAGCCATGAAAACAGCGCCATGATCCCCAACAGCCACCAGAAATCCGGCTCGACGAACCCGCTGAGGATGATCAGCAGGTACAACACCGGCAGCCCGGACCATACCTCCAGCAGACGCTGGCCGAACAGGTCGACCCAGCCCCCGTGGTAGCCCTGCAGGGCGCCTGCCGTCACCCCGATGACAACGCTGATCACGGTCAGGGCAAAGGCAAACAGCAAAGACACCCGCGTGCCATACAACACACGGGCCAGCACATCACGGCCCTGGTCATCGGTACCCAGCCAGTTGCTGCTGCTCGGTGGGCTGGGCGTGGGGACCTGTAAGTCGTAGTTCGGGGTGTCGGCGCTGAACGGGATCGGTGCGAACAGCATCCAGCCGCCCTGGTCCTCGATCAGCTTGCGCACGTAGGCGCTGCGGTAGTCGGGCTGGAACGGCAGCTGGCCGCCGAATTGCTGCTCGGTATAACGCTTGAGCGCCGGTACGTACAGTTCGCCTTGGTAGCCCAGCAGCAACGGCTTGTCATTGGCCACCAGCTCGGCGCCCAGGCTCAGCGACAGCAGGGCGGCGAATACCCACAACGATACCCAGCCCAGGCGGTTGCGGCGAAAACGTTGCAGGCGCCGGCGCGCCACAGGCGACAACATCAGTGTGCCCTCGTGTCGAAGTCGATGCGCGGGTCCAGCAAGGTGTAGGCCAGGTCGCCGATCAGGCGGATCAGCAGCCCTGCCAAGGTGAAGATGAACAACGTGCCGAAGACGATGGGGTAGTCGCGGGACACGGCGGCGTCGTAGCTCATGCGGCCCAGGCCATCCAGTGAGAAAATTACCTCGATCAGCAGCGAGCCGGCGAAGAACACGCTGATCAGTGCCTGTGGCAACCCTGCCACCACCAGCAGCATGGCGTTGCGCAATACATGGCCGTAGAGCACCCGCCGCTCGCTTAGGCCCTTGGCCCGGGCGGTGACTACGTACTGGCGCGAAATTTCGTCGAGGAAGGCATTTTTGGTCAGCAAGGTGAGGGTGGCGAACCCGCCGATCACCAAGGCGCAGACGGGCAGTACCAGGTGCCAGAAGTAATCGGCCACCTTGCCGAGCAGGCTCAGCTCGTCGAAGTTGTCGGAAACCAGGCCACGCACCGGAAACCAGTTCATTGAAGTGCCGCCGGCAAACACCACGATCAGCAACAGGGCGAACAGGAACGAGGGCAGGGCGTAGCCGACCACGATCAGTGCGCTGCTCCAGGCATCGAAGTGGCTACCGTGGCGCACCGCCTTGCGAATGCCCAGAGGGATGGACACCAGGTAGGTGATCAGCGTGGCCCAGAAGCCCAGCGACAGGGTGACCGGCAGTTTGTCGAGGATCAGGTCGGTAACCTTGGCACCGCGGAAGAAGCTGTTGCCGAAGTCCAGCCGGGCATACTGGCCCAGCATCAGCCAAAGGCGCTCGGGCGCAGACTTGTCGAAGCCGTACTGGCGCTTGATCTCTTCGATCAGTTTGGGGTCGAGCCCGCGGGTGGCGCGTGATTCACCGTGCACAACCTCCGAGCGCGCACCGGGGGCGCCACCGCCTATCCCTTGCAGGCGCGCCACGGCTTGTTCCACCGGGCCGCCTGGCGCGGCCTGTACGATGACGAAGTTGACCAGCAGGATCGCCAGCAAGGTCGGAATGATCAGCAGCAGGCGGCGTAACAGGTAGCGGGTCATGGGGCGGCGTTCCGGCGTATGGCCATCTGTTCATTGGTCAGCGCGGTTGGGCTGATCTCCCACCAGGTGTCCAGGCCTTCATCGTAGGTGGCCTGAACCTTGGGCAAGCCGAAGCGGTTCCACCAGACGGTGGAGCTGCCTGGCGGGTAGTAGTTGGGGATCCAGTAGTAATTCCACTGCAGCACCCGGTCCAGGGCGTGCGCGTGGCGCAGCATGTCGGCCTCGCTGGCAGCGCGTACCAGGCCGTCGACCAGGTGGTCGACGGCCGGGTCCTGCAGCACCATCAGGTTGTTCGAACCGGGGTCGTGGGCAGCGGCCGAGCCGAAGTAGTTGTACAGCTCGGCACCCGGTGAAAGCGTCACCGGGTAGCCGGTCACGACCATATCGTAGTCACGGGCCATCAGCCGGTTGACGTACTGCGCCGAGTCGACGTTACGGATGTTGAGGGTAACGCCGATCTGTGCCAGGTTGCGCTTCCAGGGCAACAACAGGCGCTCCATGCCGGCCTGGCCGTTGAGGAAGGTGAACGCCAGTGGCTCACCTTCGCGGTTGACCAGGCGGTCGCCATCGGCATGCCAGCCGGCCTGCTGCAGCAGGGCCAGGGCTTGCAACTGCTGGGCGCGGATGATTCCCGAGCCGTCAGTGACCGGCGCCGTGAACACGTGGTCGAAGACTTCCTGCGGCACCTGGCCACGCAGCGGTTCGAGCAGTTTCAGCTCGCCGGCATCGGGTAGCTGGCGGGCGGCCAGCGGGGTATTGGAGAACACGCTCTGCTGGCGGATGTACAGGTTGCGCATCATCTGCCGGTTGCTCCACTCGAAGTCCCAGAGCATGCCCAGTGCCTGACGTACACGGCGGTCCTTGAACTGCGGCCGGTCCAGGTTGAACACGAAGCCCTGGGCGACCTGCGGTTTGGCTGGGCCCAGGTGGGCCCGCTGCAGGCGGCCGTCGTCCAGTGTGGCGCCGTTGTAACCCAGGGTGTAGGCGGTTGCGGAGAACTCGCGGTTGTAATCGTAGCCCCCGCCCTTGAGCACCTGGCGCGCCACCTCAGTGTCGCCGAAGTACTCGATGCGCAGTTTGGCGAAATTGTACCGGCCACGGTTGGCCGGCAGGTCACGGGCCCACCAGGTGGGGTCACGCTCGAAGGTGATGCTGCGGCCATTGTCGATCTGGCCGATGCGGTAGGGCCCACTGCCGACCGGTTTGTCGAAGCCGGCCCCGTTGGCGAAATCGCGTTGCTGCCAGTCGTGTTCGGGTAGCACGGGCAAGCTGGCCAGGTCCAGCGCCAGGGTACGGCCGTGCCCGGGTTTGAAGTCGAAGCGGATGCTGCGCGGGCCTTCCACGGTCACCGCGCTGACGTCGGCGAACTGGGTGCGGTAGGTCAGGCTGCCTTTGCTCATCAGCAATTCGTAGGTGAAGCGCACGTCTTCGGCGCGTACCGGCTTGCCGTCGGCGAAGGTCGCCCGTGGGTCGATATCGAAACGCAGCCAGGCGTCCTCCGGGCCACGTTCCATGCGCCTGGCGATCAGCCCATAGACGGTGTAGGGCTCGTCGAATGAGCGCACGGCCAAGGGTGCGAACAACAGGCCATCGACCTGGCTGACGCCAATGCCTTTGTCGATGTACGGCAGGATATGGTCGAACTGGCCAATTTCGATGGCCGAGCGGCGCAGCATGCCGCCCTTGGGGGCACTGGGGTTCACATAGTCGAAATGCTGGAAACTGGCGCCGTAGCGGGGGGCTTCGCCGTACACCGTGAGGGCATGGGTGGGGGCGGCCAGGGCATCGGGGGCGAAACAAAGCAGCAACAGGCACCACAACCCGTGCAAAAGCGGGTTACCCCGCGAATACGCCCGAGCATGCAGCCTCGTTGCCTGAGCTGACGTATTCGCGTGTGAACCCGCTGCCACCGGGGGCATCAACAGCTGTTGGCTGCTTAGTCCTGACGGCTGGTGACTTCCAGCAGGTGGTAGCCGAACTGGGTCTTTACCGGGCCTTGCACGGTATTGACAGGTGCGCTGAAGACCACGGTGTCGAATTCCTTGACCATCTGGCCTGGGCCGAACGAACCCAGGTCACCGCCCTGGCGGCTGGACGGGCAGGTGGAGTTGGCTTTGGCGATTTCAGCGAAATCGGCACCGGCTTCGATCTGGGCTTTCAGTTCGTTGCACTTGTCTTCGCTGGCAACGAGGATGTGACGGGCGGTTGCACGGGCCATGGGTACTGCTCCTTGGGGTAAAAAGTGCAAGCCTAGCGCACTTGTCCGGGGTATGTCTCGCCAGGCTTGCAACCATCGGCTCACAGTTGTTGTGCGGCTTCGCGCAACAGTGTTTCGGTCGAGGCCCAACCCAGGCAGCCGTCGGTGATCGACACGCCGTATTTCAGGGCGCCCTTGCCCAGCGCCTGGCAACCGTCGAACAGGTGGCCTTCGATCATTACGCCCACCAGCGAGCGGTCGCCGCTCAGGCGTTGGGCCAGCACCTCGTTGAACACCGCAGGCTGGCGCGCTGGGTCCTTGCCACTGTTGGCATGGCTGCAATCGACCATGATCCGCGGCTGCAAGCCAGCCTTGGCCAGCGCCTGGCGGGCGAGGGCAATGCTAGGGGCATCGTAGTTAGGCCCCTTGTGGCCGCCGCGCAGCACCAGGTGGGTGTCGGGGTTGCCCAGGGTTTCGATGATCGCCGGGTGGCCTTGCGCGTCCAGGCCGAAGTGGCGGTGCGGGTGCGCAGCGCTGCGCATGGCGTCGCTGGCTACGGCAATACCGCCGTCGGTGCCGTTCTTGAAGCCCACTGGCAGCGCCAGGCCACTGACCATTTCGCGGTGGATCTGCGATTCGGTGGTGCGCGCGCCTACCGCAGCCCAGGCCAGCAGGTCGTCGAAGTAGCCCGCGGCCAGCGGTTGCAGCAGCTCGGTGGCGATGGGCAGGCCGCGCTCGATCATGCTCAGCATCAGCCCGCGAGACAGGGCAATGCCGGCATGCATGTCGTCGCTGCCATCCAGGTGCGGGTCATACGCCAGGCCTTTCCAGCCCACCGTGGTACGTGGTTTTTCGACGTAGGCGCGCATCACCAACAGCAGCTTGTCATCGACTTCGCGGCTGAGGGCGGCCAGGCGGTCGGCGTATTCCAGCGCGGCCCGCGGGTCGTGGATCGAGCAAGGGCCGACGATCACCAGCAGGCGCTGATCGTGGCCTTCGAGGATGTTGCGAATAGCCTGGCGGTGGGCATGGACTTGCTGGGCCAGGTCAGTGGCAAGCGGCATTTGCTGCTTGAGCAGGTGCGCACTGGGAAGGCGTTTGCTGACTGCGGTGTTGGCCGCTTGCGGCTGGGTCAGGGGCAGGGCGAGGCTGGAGGCGTGCATGGCATTTTTCCCTGGGCGGACGGCGGGGGCTGGCCCGCGCGGTCGGCCCTATCGAGGTGTTCGACAGATCGTTGAATTACTGTTGGCTGCTGCATTGCCACCTGTGCAAGACCGATCGGAGGCGGCTGGCTGGCCCGAGCGGGATTGGCTAAATCGCCAGGTGTAGGTGTCGGCGTAGTAATAGGTGGCGTAGTTCATGAAGCGGTCCTCAATGTGAATCGATGGTTTTCAAAGGCCTGAAACGCAAAACCCCCGGTCGGGGAGCCGACCGGGGGTTTGAGTATTCTCATGTTCGGCGGCCCCTCGAAGGTGGGCGCCGTGCAGGTATCGGCGCCTAATGGCTAAACCAATACCCGAAGTAATAGCTTGCTGGAGCTACGCAGCCGGCAACGGCCAGCACAGGGCGCGGCTGGCGACCGGTGTGGTTGGCGAGATGGCGGATGTGTGTTGGCATGTGGCACTCCAGTGAATGAGCCCGAGCTTACTGCAGTTCGGCTGGGCCATTCAATGGATAAATACTATGTGTTCAATCATTTATTTGTGTACTGAATGGTTAAACGGCCCTGTCAACGGCTGTCCTGATCTTCAGCGGTGCCACCGCTGGCGCCGGCACCCGAGCCAGTGGCCTCGCCGGTGCTGTTGGAGCCGCCCGTGGCGCCATCGGCGGCACCGGTGCTGCTGCCGGAGTCACTGCTGTCATTGCTTTTGCCGCTGCCAGGGGTGTTGACGCTGCTGCCCTCACCAGCAGTCTTGCCACCTGACTGGTCGGTTTGTGGGTGGCTGTCGGTGTTGGTGGCCGTGGCGGCGAAGCTGGTGCCAGCGAGTGGGGTCAGCGCCAGTGCCAGGCACAGAGAGAGCGGGCGAATGCGGATCATGGGATATCTCCATCGTGCGGATGATCTGTCATTCGTTTGGCCTGGTGAGCTGGGCTGGGTGCCGTTCGGGCGACGAGCGGTAAGCGCAACAAGCGATGGGGGCCGCTGCGCCGGGCCGGCGATCAGCGAGATTGTGCGTGTTCTTGCAGCAGCTCGGGGCTGTTGAAGTTGCTCAAGCGGCGATCGTCTTCGCTGCACTCAAGCGCTTGCACCTTGGCGCGCAACAGGGCCTTCTGCAAGCTCCGCTCACCCTCGGCCCAGGCCTGCTCCAGCATCGGCAGCAACCGGCGCGGCAGTACGCTGAACATCGGCTGCCAGTAGCCGCCCTGGTGCGCCATCGCGGCACTGTCATTGGCCGCAGCAACCCGCAGCAGGTCTTCGATTAATGCGCGGTCAACCAGCGGCGCATCGCAGGCCAGCACCACCACCCATGCATGCCGCGCCACCTTCAGCCCGGCAATCACCCCCGCCAGCGGCCCGGGGAAGTCATGGTCGGCATCGCTCACCAACTGGTCGGCATACACCCGGTATGCCTGCTGGTTGCGGTTGCAGGAAATCACCAGGTCGTCAGTCAGGGGCCGTAGCACGCGGTGGATAGCGGCCACCAGTGGTTCGCCCTGCCAGCTGATCAGGCCCTTGTCACGGCCGCCCATACGCTGCCCGCGGCCTCCCGCGAGGATCAGGGCGGAGCAGGTGAGCAATTGTTCAGTCATTGGCTAAAGTCCGAGGCAGGTACGCAGGCAACCCTCACACGCACGACAGCGGATGTCCAGCAGACGTGAACGCGGGGCCAGGGCACTGACATTTTTGCCAGTTGTGCCCGCCGCTGCTTCTCCCTTGAATAGGGCAGCAGCCTTGCGCTCGCAATGAGGGCAAGCAAGATTCCAAGGAGAAGGCAATTGAACAAAGCGCAACTTATTGAACAGGTAGCAGCGCGCGCCGTACTCAGCCAGGCGATGGCCAAAAAGGCCGTCGATGCCTTCATCGATGGGATCAAGGCGTCGCTGAGCACACACACGCCTGTCACTTTGGTGGGTTTCGGCAAGTTCGAGACCGTCCGAAGGTCAGCGCGGGTCGGCAGGGACCCGCTATCTGGCAAGCCGTTGAACATACCTGCGGCGATGACGGTCAAGTTTCGAGCTGGCAAGGATCCGAAGGATGCCGTCAGATTCCGCGGGGAGTCCGAGGCCAAGACCAGCCCCCGCAAGTGAACGCAGAGGGTCCCTGGGGACCCTCATTCAGTGGCTGCCGTGCAGCGCCTCGCCCGCCGTTGCGGTTTTGCGCGTGCCAGCCAGCCGCATCACGCTGACGAAGAACACCGGCACGAATACCACCGCCAGCGTTGCGCTCAGCATGCCGCCGATAACCCCGGTGCCGATCGCCTGTTGGCTCGCCGAGCTGGCACCGCTGGCGATCGCCAAGGGCACCACGCCGAGGATGAACGCCAGCGATGTCATCACGATCGGCCGCAGGCGCAGGCGGGCGGCCTGTACGGCGGCATCGGCGGCGTCCATGCCCTGGTCGACCAGGTGCTTGGCGAACTCGATGATCAGAATGGCGTTCTTCGCCGACAGGCCGATCAAGGTGATCAGGCCGACCTTGAAGAACACGTCGTTGGGCATGCCGCGCAGGGTTACCGCCAGTACCGCACCCAGCACGCCGAGTGGCACCACCAGCAGCACTGCGGTGGGTATCGACCAGCTCTCGTACAGCGCAGCCAGGCACAGGAACACCACCAGCAGCGACAGCGCCATCAACATCGGCGCCTGGCTGCCGGACAGGCGTTCTTGCAGTGACAGACCGGTCCATTCCAGGCCGGTACCGGCGGGCAGTTGCGCGACCAGGCGCTCGATTTCGGCCATGGCTTCGCCCGAGCTGTAGCCGGCGGCCGGTTCGCCTGAAATCGACACTGCCGGGTAGCCGTTGTAGCGCGTCAGCTGCACCGGGCCGCTGACCCATTTGGCCTGGACGAACGCGGCCAGCGGCACCATCTTGCCGCTGCTGTTGCGCACATGCATGTTCAGCAGGTCTTGCACCTGGCTGCGTTGGTCGCCTTCGGCCTGCACCACCACGCGCTGCATGCGGCCCTGGTTCGGGAAGTCGTTGACGTAGCTGGAGCCCACTGCCACGTCGAGTACCGAGCCAATATCGGCAAACGTCACGCCTAGGGCATTGGCCTGGCGGCGGTCGATCTCCAGCTGCACCTGCGGGCTTTCCGCCAGCGAGGCTTCGCGCACGTTGCTCAGCACCTTGCTCTTGGCGGCCTGCTCGAGAAGCTGGTCACGCGCCGCCATCAGCGCGCGGTGGCCCATGCCACCCCGGTCCTGCAGGCGGAACTCGAAGCCGGTCGACTCGCCAAGCCCGTCGATGGGCGGCGGCAGTACGGCGTAGGCCACCGCATCCTTGAGTTGCGTGAAGGCCTGGTTGGCGCGCTCGGCAATCGACTGGGCAGTGTGTTGGGCACCGCGCTCGGACCAGTCCTTGAGGGTGGTGAAGGCCAGCGCAGCGTTCTGCCCACTGCCCGAGAAGCTGAAACCCAGGATCAGTGTGGTGTTGCCGACCCCCGGTTCTTCACTGTTGTGCGCCTCGATCTGGGCGGCCACCTGTTCGGTGCGCATGCGGCTGGCGCCCGGCGGCAGCTGGATGTCCGTTATGGTGTAGCCCTGGTCTTCGGTGGGCAGGAACGCCGTGGGCAGCTGGCTCAAGCCATAGCCCAATACCCCCAGCAGCAGCGCATACAGCAACAGGTAGCGCCCGCTGCGTTGCAGCGCTTGCATGACCCAGCGCTGGTAGCCATTGCTCATGCCCTCGAAACGGCGGTTGAACCAGCCGAAGAAACCCTTGCGTGCATGCTGTTCGCCCTTGGCCACAGGCTTGAGCAGCGTGGCGCACAGTGCCGGGGTCAGGCTGAGGGCGAGGAAGGCCGAGAACAGAATCGATACCGCCATGGCGACCGAAAACTGTTGGTAGATCACACCCACCGACCCTTGCATGAAGGCCATGGGCAGGAACACCGCCACCAGTACCAGGGTGATGCCGATGATCGCGCCGCTGATCTGGCTCATGGCCTTGCGCGTGGCTTGCCGGGGCGGCAAGCCTTCTTCGGCCATGATGCGCTCGACGTTTTCCACCACCACGATGGCGTCATCGACCAGGATGCCGATGGCCAGCACCATGCCGAACAGGGTCAGCACGTTGATCGAGAAGCCCAGCGCCAGCATCACGGCGAAGGTGCCCATCAGTGCCACCGGTACCACCAGGGTCGGGATCAGCGTGCAGCGCAGGTTCTGCAGGAACAGGAACATCACCGCGAACACCAGCAGCATGGCTTCGAACAGGGTACTGATGACCTGCTCGATCGACACCTTGACGAACGGCGAGGTGTCGTAGGGGATGTCGTACCTGACCCCCTCGGGGAAGTAGCGCGCCAGGTCCTGCAGTTTCGCCCGCACCAGGGTGGCGGTTTGCATGGCATTGGCGCCTGGTGCCAGCTGCACGCTGAAGGCCGTGGCAGGCTTGCCGTTCAAGCGAGTGCCGTACTGATATTCCTGTGCGCCGACTTCCACCCTGGCGACATCGCCAAGGGTGACCACGGAGCCGTCGGGGTTGGCGCGCAGCACAATGGCGGCGAACGCTTGCGGCGTGCTCAGTTGGCCTTGGACCACCACGTTGGCGGTGATTTCCTGGGTGCTGCGGCTGGGCAGGTAGCCAATGCTGCCAGGGGCTACCTGGGCGTTCTGGCCGGCGATGGCGTCGGCCACGTCGTTGGGCGTGAGGTTGAAACCGACCAGCTTGCGCGGGTCGATCCAGATGCGCATGGCCCGTTCCGAGCCATACAGCTGGGCCTTGCCGACGCCTTTGAGGCGGCGTATTTCATCCATGACGTTACGCGCCAGAATGTCCGACAGGGCGGTTTCGTCGAGTTTGCCGTCTGTGGAGGTGAGAGTGGCCAGCAGCAGAAAGCCAGTGGACACCTTCTCGACCTGCAGGCCCTGCTGGGTGACCGGGCGCGGCAGGCGGGACTCGACCACCTTCAGGCGGTTCTGCACGTCGACCTGGGCCAGGTCCGGGTGGGTGCCCGGGGCGAAGGTGGCGGTGATGGTGGCGCTACCCAGGCTGCTCTGCGATTCGAAGTACAGCAGGTTGTCGGCGCCGTTGAGCTCCTGTTCGATCAGGCTGACCACGCTTTCGTCCATGGTGGCTGCCGAGGCACCCGGGTACACGGCGTAGATCTCGACCTGCGGCGGTGCCACGTTAGGGTATTGGGCCACCGGCAGTTGCGGGATGGCCAGCGCACCGGCCAGCAGGATGAACAGCGCGACCACCCAGGCGAATACCGGGCGGTCGATGAAGAATTGCGGCATGGGTCAGGCCCTCACTGGCCGTTGTGCTGTGCGATGGGCGGCGTTTGTGGGCTGGGGGCGACCTGCACCTGGTCGCCGGCCTTGACGTGCTGCAGGCCCTCGATGACCACGCGCTCGCCAGCGGCCAGGCCGGCGCTGACGATCCAGCGGTCGCCCTGGGTATTGCCCAGCACCACCTCGCGCTCGCTCACCCGTGCCTGCTGGTCGACCACCAGTACCTTGGGCACCCCGGCGCTGTCACGCAGGATGGCGCGCTGCGGCACACTCAGGCCATTGGGTTGCACGGCCTGCTCGAGGCGCACGCGCACATAGCTGCCGGGCAACAGGTCCAGGTCCGGGTTGGGGAACTCGCTGCGCAGGGTGATCTGGTTGGTGCTGGGGTCGACGCTGATGTCGGAGAACAGCAATTTGCCCGGCAGTGGGTAGGCGCTGCCGTCGTCCTGGATCAGCGTCGCCCGGGCCTGACCGTCGCCCACCTGCTGCAGCTCGCCCGCGCGCAAGGCGCGGCGCAGGGCATTGAGCTCGCGGGTGGACTGGGTGACATCGGCGTGGATCGGGTCCAGTTGCTCAATGGTCGCCAGCGGGGTGCTCTCGTTTTGCCCGACCAGCGCGCCTTCTGTGACCTGGGCACGGCCGATGCGGCCGGAGATGGGCGCGGTGACCGTGGCATAGCCGAGGTTGAGGCGCGCGCGCGCCAGTGCTGCCTTGGCTTCGGCTACGGCGGCATCGGCCTGCAGCAGGCTGGCCTTGGCATTGTCGTATTCCTGGCGGCTGACCGCCTTGACGTCGACCAGCTGGCGGTAGCGCTGCTCTTGCAGGCGACTCTGGTAGTGTGTGGCTTCGGCCTTGGCCAAGGTTGCGCGGGCACTGTCGTGGTCGGCTTTGAACGGCGCCGGGTCGATCAGGAACAGCACATCGCCTTGCTTGACGTCACTGCCTTCGCGGTACACCCGCTTGAGGACCAAGCCGGCGACCCGCGCGCGGACTTCTGCGGTACGCGGGGCCAGGATGCGGCCACTGAGTTCGCTGCTGATGGCCAAGGGCTGCAGTTGCAGGGTTTCCACCCGTACTTGCGGGGTGGGCGCCTGTTGGTCTTGCTCGGTGCTGTTGCCGCAGCCGGCCAGGGACAGGCTCAGAAACGCCAGAAGCGCCACTGGGCGCAGGCGAAGGGAGAGGGTAGTAGGCATGCGGATCTTCCGATGATGACCGGGTATATGCTACGGCAGACATTGCTGGGCGGCTGTTAATACCTGTAGGGCGAGTGTGAAAAAATGTAAAGAACAAGCCTGTGGTGTTGCAGTGTTCTATATCCTGAGTATTCCTGTGCCGGCCTCTTCGCGGGCTTGCCCGCTCCCACAGGTACAGCACAGATTTCAGATACTGTGCGGTCCTTGTGGGAGCGGGCAAGCCCGCGAAGAGGCCGGCAAGGTCCAACACAACCTAGATTCCCAAGCACCTATGCCGAATATTCTCCTGGTCGAAGACGACAGTGCCCTGTCCGAGCTGATTGCCAGCTACCTGCAACGCAACGATTTTCATGTGCAGGTGATCGCCCGCGGCGATCATGTGCTGGACGAGTACCGCCGGCAAAAGCCCGATCTGGTCATTCTTGACCTGATGCTGCCAGGCCTCGATGGCCTGCAGGTCTGCCGCCTGTTGCGCCAGGAATCGCAAGGCTTGCCGATCCTGATGCTGACCGCCCGTGACGACAGCCACGACCAGGTACTGGGCCTGGAAATGGGTGCCGACGACTATGTGAGCAAACCCTGCGAGCCTCGTGTGCTGCTGGCGCGGGTGCGTACCTTGCTGCGCCGCAGCAGTGTCAACGAGCCACGGCTGGACCACGACCTGATCGTGATCGGCGGCCTGCGCATCGACCTGGCCGAACGCACGGTCAGCTGGCGCGGCGACGAAGTGGAGCTGTCCAGCGGCGAGTACAACCTGTTGGTGGTGCTGGCGCGCAATGCCGGCGAAGTGCTGAACCGCGACCGCATCCTGCAGCAACTGCGGGGCATCGAATTCAATGGTACTGACCGCTCGGTGGACGTGGCCATTTCCAAGCTGCGGCGCAAGTTCGACGACAACGCCGGTGAAGCGCGCAAGATCAAGACCGTCTGGGGCAAGGGCTATCTGTTCAGCCGCGTCGAGTGGGAGTGCTGACCGGCCATGCTCAAGATCCTGGTGCGGCTGTACCTGGTGATCATCATTGCCTATGCCGGTGCGCTGCTGCTTATTCCCGACAGTATCGTCGGCCTGTTCCATGACCGGTTCATGGCCTACAACCTGGACCAGGCCAAGGGTGTGCAGTCGATGGTCGTGCGCCAGTTCCGCCAGGCGCCGCGCGAGCAGTGGCCAACGGTGGCGCAGGAACTGGCCGGTGATTTCGCACCGCTGCAATTGCAGCTGTTGCCCATGGACCGCGCGGGCCTGAGCGACCAGGAGCAGGCGCGCCTGGCGCAGGGGCTGCACGCGGTACGCATTGGCGAGTGGGGCTATTACAAAACCGTGCTGGCCCCTTTGGACAAGCAGTGGCTGGTAGAGCTGCATTCGCCACCGGACCCGCTCGACATCAACGTATTGTCCTGGGGGGTGACCGTCTTGATCGGTGCCGCCATGCTCGGCTGCCTGCTGCTGTGGGTGTGGCCGCACTGGCGTGACCTGGAGCGCCTGAAGGAAACCGCACGGCGCCTGGGCCAGGGGCACATGGCCGAGCGTACGCACATCTCGCCGCACTCCAACATCGGCGAGCTGGCCGGGGTGTTCGATACCATGGCCAGCGACCTTGAGCGGCACGTCAACCAGCAACGCGAGCTGCTCAATGCGGTGTCGCACGAGCTGCGTACGCCGTTGACCCGGCTCGACTTCGGCCTGGTGCTGTTGTTCGACGAAGTGCCGCCAGCCAGCCGCAAGCGCTTGCTGGAACTGGTTGGCCATGTGCGCGAGCTGGATGAGCTGGTGCTGGAATTGTTGTCGTACAGCCGGCTGTACAACGCCGACCAGGCCCGCGAGCGGGTCGAGGTGTCGTTGCTGGAACTGGTCGACAGCGTGCTGGGGGGCTTCGCCGAGGAGCTCGATGGCCGCGGCATCCAGTGGGAAGTTCGCGCCGAAGGCGAGCTACCCCGCTTTGTGCTCGACCCGCGGCTCACCGCCCGGGCTGTGCAGAACCTGGTGCGCAATGCCATGCGCTACTGTGACCAGAGCCTGTTGCTGCGCTTGTGCCTGGACCAGGACGGCGCGTGCCTGCTGACGGTGGAAGACGACGGTATCGGCATTCCGGTGGCGGAGCGGGAGCGGATCTTCCAGCCGTTCTACCGGCTGGACCGCAGCCGTGACCGGAACACCGGGGGGTTTGGCCTGGGCTTGGCGATCAGCCGGCGGGCGATCGAGGGCCAGGGCGGAACGTTGACTGTCGCACAGTCGGCGCTGGGCGGTGCGCAGTTGCGCATCCGCTTGCCTGCCCGTTAGCAGGCGGCAGGCGCGTACAGGCTTTTTCTTCTTGGCCAGTTCTTGTAGGTTTACAGCTCTTATAGCCAGGGAGCAGAACATGCAAGGCAAGGCACGCAAGATCGTCCAGGCCATTCTTTACGAGGCCATCGCCGTCGCCTGCGTGGCCCCGGCGCTGGAGTTGGCGTTCGGCGCCGGCATGGCGCAATCCACGGTGCTGTCGGTGCTGATGTCAGGCATCGCCATGAGCTGGAACATGGGTTACAACTGGGTGTTCGAGCGCTGGGAGGCGCGCCAGCAGCGGCGTGAACGTACATTCACCCGGCGCCTGCTGCACGCCCTGGGCTTCGAGGGGGGGTTGGTGCTGATCCTGCTGCCGCTGGTGGCCTACTGGCTGAACGTCAGTCTCTGGGCGGCGCTGCTCACCAACCTGGCACTGTTCGTGTTCTTCTTCGTCTACGCCTTCGTGTTCCAGTGGGGCTTCGACAAAGTGTTCGATGTGCCGCTGTCGGCGCAGCAAGCCAAGTGTTGACGTGGGCCTGCGCGGCAGGCTAAGTTCCTGGCCTATGAACACCTGTCCGCACGTGAACGCCATTATTATTACCGCCATTATCAGCTTGGCGGGCTAGCGCGTACGTGCACCGAACCCGCCCTGGAGGCGGGTTTTTTCTCTCTGACTCCTGGGCAACGTAAAAACGCCAAGGAGTCATCGATGACCAGCTTCAGCACCCCCCGTACCCCAGCAACCCCCCAGCAACTGCTGTCGGAGCATGTGCGGCGCATTCTTGCCGCGCCGGTGTACGACCTGGCTATCGAAACGCCGCTGCAAGCTGCCCCGGCCTTGTCTGCCCGCCTGGGTAACCAGGTGTTGCTCAAGCGTGAAGACCTGCAGCCGACTTTCTCGTTCAAGATCCGCGGTGCCTACACCCGCCTTTCGCGGCTTGGCACCGCGCAACGCGAGCGCGGGGTCATCACGGCGTCGGCGGGCAACCATGCCCAAGGCGTGGCCCTGGCCGCTGCGCACCTGGGCATGAAGGCCACCATCGTCATGCCCACCACCACACCGTCGTTGAAGGTGGAGGGGGTGCGCTCACGGGGTGGCCATGTGGTGTTGCACGGCGAGAGCTTCCCGCATGCCCTGGCCCATGCCCTGAAACTGGCCGACCAGGCCGGCGCCACCTTCGTGCCGCCGTTCGATGACCCCGATGTCATCGCTGGCCAGGGTACGGTGGCCATGGAAATACTGCGCCAGCACCCGGGTGCGCTGGACGCCATCTTCGTGCCGGTGGGCGGCGGTGGCCTGATCGCCGGTATCGCCGCCTACGTGAAGTACCTGCGCCCCGAGGTTAAAGTGATTGGCGTCGAGCCGGACGACTCCAATTGCCTGCAAGCGGCCATGGCAGCGGGGGAGCGGGTGGTCCTGCCGCAGGTGGGCAGCTTTGCCGATGGGGTGGCGGTGGCGCAGGTCGGCGCGCATTGTTTCGAGCTGTGCCGGCACTTCGTCGACGAGGTGCTGACGGTGAGCAGTGACGAGCTGTGCGCGGCGATCAAGGATATCTACGATGACACCCGTTCCATCACCGAGCCTTCCGGGGCATTGGCGGTGGCCGGGATCAAGCAGTATGTGGCGCTGCACGGTGCACAAGGGCAGACCCTGGTGGCGATCGATTCCGGCGCCAACGTCAACTTCGACCGTTTGCGCCATGTGGCCGAGCGCGCCGAACTCGGCGAGCAGCGCGAGGCAATCATTGCAGTGACCATCCCGGAACAACCCGGCAGCTTCCGGGCATTCTGCCAGGCCCTGGGCAAACGCCAGATCACCGAGTTCAACTACCGCTACTACCCCGGCCAGCAGGCGCGCCTGTTCGTCGGGGTGCAGACCCACCCGGTGCACGACCCGCGCAAGCAACTGCTGGCCAGCCTGGCTGGGCAGGGTTATAGCGTACAGGACCTGACCGACAACGAGTTGGCCAAGTTGCATGTGCGCCATACCGTGGGCGGTCATGCCGCCCCGGGGGCTACTGAGCGGGTGCTGCGCTTCGAGTTCCCGGAACGGCCAGGGGCGTTGCTGGGCTTTCTGGAGCGCTTGGGCAAGCACTGGAACATCAGCCTGTTCCATTACCGCAACCATGGCGCGGCCCAGGCCCGGGTGCTCGCCGCCCTGGAAGTGCCGGCGCAAGAGCTGGCGGGCTTGCCCATGGCGCTGGATGCCATGGGCTACCAGTACTGGGATGAGACCGACAACCCGGCATACGCACTGTTCCTGGGCTGAGCCGGGTCGGCGGGTACGTGGTCAAGCGGACCCGCCGCGCCGTTCAGCGTGCACCGCGCCCGTAGGCCTGGCTGATGCGGTCGATGACCATGGCCAGGGCAACGATCGCCAGCCCGGCTTCCACACCCTGGCCCACGTTCAAGGTCTGGATACCGGCCAGCACATCCTCACCCAAGCCGCGGGCGCCGATCATCGACGCCACCACCACCATCGACAAGGCCATCATCACCGACTGGTTCAGCCCGGCCATGATGCTGGGCAGCGCCAGCGGCAGGGCGATGCGCCGCAACCGCTGCCAGCGGCTGGCGCCCAGCCCGTGGGCGGCCTTGAGCAACGACGGGTCGATCTGGCTCAGGCCCAGCTGGGTCAGGCGCACCAAGGGTGGCAGGGCGTAGATCAGGGTGGCGAATACAGCCGGCACCTTGCCCAGCCCAAACAGCATCAGCACCGGGATCAGGTACACGAACGCCGGCAGTGTCTGCATCACATCCAGAACCGGCAGCAACAACCGCCTGGCCAGTGGCCGGGCGGCCAGCAGGATGCCCAGCGGCACGCCAACCAGTACACACAAACCCGTACTCACCAGCACCAAGGCCAGGGTCTGCAGCAGTTTGTCCCACAGCCCGAGCATGCCGATCAGCGCCAGCAGGGCTACCAGCATCACGCTGCGCAGCAGGCTGCGGCTGGCGTGCCAGGCCAGCAGGCCGACCATCGCCAGCAGCAGCCACCAAGGCATAAGGCGCAGCAGGTTCTCCAGCCCGACCAGCACCTGCAGCAACTGGTCGGACACGTTGCGCAAGTGATCGCCGTAGTGCAACACCAGCCAGTCGACCACGCGGTTGACGCTGTCAGCGATGGAAAACTGCAAGGCTTGAGGGAAACCGCCGCTCACAGGCTGGCCTCGACCTTGGCTGCGATATCGGCGGGCAGCCAGGCCTTCCATACCTCGCGGTTATCGCGCAGGAAGGCCAGCGCGGCTTCGCGCGGTGGCGTGCGCTTTTCACTCATGTTCGCCAGCGCCTGGTTCAGGCGCTGGATTGGCAAGTCGACCTGCTCGAAGGCGCGCACAAGGTCCGGGTAGCCATCGCGAAAAGCCTTGGACACCCCGATCGACAATTTCGCCGGTAGCGACTGGCTGCCTTTGGGGTTGGGGTTGCTCGCATCGGTGAGGGTGGCCCAGGCGTTGGCATCGAATGGTGGTTCTTGCAGGCGTACGAGCTTGTAACGGCCCATGAGTGGGGTAGGGTTCCAGTAGTAGAACAGCACGGGCTGGCCACGGCGGATGGCCGAGGTAATTTCAGCATCCATGGCGGCACCGGAGCCACTGCGGAAGTTGGTGTACAGCTCATTCAAACCGTAGGCCTTGAGCTTCTGGCTGTTCACGGTTTCGGAGGTCCAGCCGCTGGGGCTGTTGAGGAAGCGGCCTTTGCCGGGCGACTCGGGGTCGCGAAACACCTGCCGGTAGCGCTTGAGGTCCTGGACTTGGCGCAGTTCGGGGGCACTGGGCTCGATACCCCGGTCACGATCGCCCTCGATCACATAGGCCGGCACCCACCAGCCTTCTTCGGCATTTTTTACCGTGTCACCCAGGGCGAACACTTGGCCGGCCTGCTCGGCCTTGACCCAGGCGGGGCTGCGCCCGGCCCACTCCTCGGCGATGACCTGCAGGTCGTTACGTGCCAGCGCCACCTCCATGCTGACCGTGCTGCCGGGCAGGGTGTCGGTGGGGTAGCCGTAGCCGCGCTCGACAATCAGCCGCAATATCTCGGTGGTGAGTGCGCCACTTTCCCAGCCGATGGCGCCGAAGTGAATGGGGGCTGGCTGTTCGGCCGCTGCTGCGCTATCGGTGCTGGCCAGGCCAACCGTCAGCAGCAGCCCGGCCAGGAGCGCGGGGATTGTTTTCATGTACACCTCGTCGTCGACAGTGCGGCAAGTGTAGACGACGAGGTTGGGCGGCTCCGGGGGGCCATTGGCGCCCCCGACGGTTCAGACGCGGAACTGGTCCATCAGCGCCTGCTGCTGGTTGGCCAGGCTATTGAGCGACTGGCTGACCCGGGCTGACTCATTGGCCTGGCCTGACAGCGATTCGGTCACGTCACGTATGGTGGCCACGTTGCTGTTGATTTCCTCGGCCACTGCGCTTTGTTCCTCGGCGGCCGAGGCAATCTGCAGGTTCATGTCGGTGATCACCGTTACCGCCTGGCCGATGCGCTGCAGCGCGGTCACCGCCTGGCCGACCTGCTCGACACCGCCCTGCGCCTGGCGGTGGCTCTGGTCCATGGCGCCGACCACTTCGCGGGTGCCGTTCTGCAGCGCCTCGATCACCTGGCGGGTTTCTTCCACCGACTCCTGGGTGCGTTGGGCGAGGTTGCGCACCTCATCCGCGACCACCGCAAAGCCCCGGCCGGCCTCGCCGGCGCGCGCCGCCTCGATGGCGGCGTTGAGCGCCAGCAGGTTGGTCTGTTCGGCAATCGAACGGATCACTTCCAGCACCGAACCGATCTTCTCGCTGTTCTGTGCCAGGCCCTCGACCTCGGCCATGGCATCGCTCATGTTGGCGGCCAGGGCGTCGATGCTGCTGGTGGTCCGATCGATCACCGCCAGGCCTTCCCGGGTGGCCTGGTCGGCATCACGTGCCGCCTGGGCGGCCTGGGCGGCGCTGCGTGCCACATCCTGGGCGGTGGCGCTCATTTCGTGCGAAGCGGTGGCTACCTGGTCGACCTGGCGGTACTGCTGCTCCATGCCGGCGCTGGTTTCGCTCGCGATCGCCGAAGACTGGTCGGCGGTACCACGGGCGGCCTGCACCGAGCGTTTCACCTCGGCGATGGTCGGTTGCAGCTTGTCGAGAAAACGGTTGAACCAGCCGGCCAGTTCACCGAGCTCGTCCTGCTTCTGGTAGGCCAGGCGCCGGGTGAGGTCACCTTCGCCGCTGGCGATATCCTTGAGCATGGCGGCCACGCCAAGAATCGGCCGGGTCACCCCGCGCGCCATCAGCCATACCAGCAGCAGGCCGGCGATCGCGGCAGCCAGGCCCAGGCCGAGCTCCAGCAAGGTGGCGCTGGTGTTCAGGGTGTCCAGTTCCTGCTTCAGCGCTTGCGCGGGGCCGGTCAGGGCATTTTCCGGCACATCCAGCAACACGCCCCAAGGCTGGGCATCAGGGATTGGCCGGAACGCTGCCAGCACTTTCAGGCGCTGTTGGTCATGCAGGATGCTCAGCTTGCCAGCGGCCAGCCTGCGCACCAGTTCGGCGCCATGGGCCGGGTCGACCTGGTCGACGCGCTGGGCCAGCTTGCTGGCGTCGGCGCTGTAGCCGGCCAGCAGGCCGACCGGGCTGAGAATGCCGACCCGGGTGCGGCCCTCGTACAGGTTGCGGCTGGCCTCTTCGCTGAGTGCCTGCAGGCTGTTGAGGTTGATGTCGATGGACAGCGTGGCGATGATCTTGCCATTGACCGTCAGCGGGAAAACGATACTGGTCATCAGCACTTGCTGGCCGTCGATGGCATAGAAGTACGGCTCCACCACGCACACCTTGCCGGTAGTGCGCGGGCATACCCACCAGGTGTTGGCCGGCTGGCCACTGGGGCCGATCTCGGTGTTGGCCATGTCATGTTCAGGCAGTGCCATGGCCGTCAGCTGGCCGGCACGCGGCTGCGACCAGTACAGGGCGAAGCGCCCGGTCTCGTTGCTGCCCAGTTCCGGTTTGTCGGCGAACAGGTTGTCCTTGTTGTCCAGCGCATTGGGCTCGAACACCAGTGACAGGCCAAGCAGGTCGGGGTTGGCCTGCAAGGCGGCGCGGACCTGGCGCGTCATGTCCTCGCGCAGATCGAAGGCATCGAGAAAGCGCTTTTCGGCCTGTTCGCGCAGGAACAGCACCTGGCGGGCGAAACCGGCACCGTACTGGTAGGCGTCCATGAACTGGCGGCGAATGTTCAGCGCCTGCACTTCACCTTGCGACTCGATGCGCGACTGCGCCGCTTCGGTCAACATCTGCATGCTGCTGGCCTTGACCAGGTCCGAGCTGTGGTCCATGCGGTACAGCGACAGGCCGACGAGCAGGGTGACGATGCTGGCCAGGCAGAGACCGGCGAGCAGGGTGATCTTCCACTGGATGGAGAGTTGTCGCAAAGGCATGGGGCGGTTCCCTTTTTGATGCAGTAAGGGTTATGGCTTTGGGCAGGGTGTGCAGGTCGTAGGGGCAGGCAAGTGGCCCCAACATCAACGTATCGGCGCTGTAGGATTTTTCTTTATTCAAACATTCAATTTAAATTTGTCGCCGGTGACATCCGCCGCAACCTGGCATTTTTGACATCTGCCGCCCACTGCTTCAGAGTTCGCGCTTTTTTCTGTCGTAAAGAGGTAAGCCCACCATGAATGCAGTGATCGCCGCGGTCGGCATCATGCTGATACTCAGCCTGTCCCGCGTGCACGTGGTCATCGCCCTGATCATTGGCGCCCTCGTCGGTGGCCTGACCGGTGGCCTGGGTATGGAAGGCACGCTCAAGGCCTTCAACGGCGGCCTCGGTGGCGGGGCGACGGTGGCCTTGTCCTATGCATTGCTGGGCGCTTTTGCCGTGGCGATCGCCAAGTCCGGCCTGGCCCATGCCCTGGCCGACCGCGCCCTGGCCATGATCGACCGCCAGGGCCATGCCAATGCTGGCAAGCTCAAGTGGCTGATGATTGGCCTGATGCTGGTGGTGGCGGTGTCGTCGCAGAACATCCTGCCCATTCACATCGCCTTCATCCCGCTGCTGGTGCCGCCGCTGCTGTATGTACTGACCCGCCTGCGCATCGATCGGCGGCTCATCGCCTGCGTCATCACCTTCGGCCTGATTACCCCCTACATGTTCCTGCCGGTGGGCTTTGGCAACATTTTCCTCAACGAAATCCTGTTGGCCAACGTTGCCCGCGCCGGTGTCGACGTGAGTGGCGTCAATGTCACCCACGCCATGGCGATCCCGGCTACCGGCATGCTTGTCGGCCTGTTGCTGGCCGTGTTCATCAGCTACCGCAAGAAACGCGACTACGATCTGGCACGCATTGCCCAGGTGGAGCAGGTAGGCGTGCAGTACAACCCAGTGACGCTGCTGGTGGCCGGGCTGGCGATTGCCGCCGCGTTCATCGTGCAACTGCTGCTCGATTCGATGATCATTGGCGCCATGGTCGGCTTTCTGATCTTCTCGTTGTCGGGCATCGTCAAGTGGCGCGACACCGACGACCTGTTCACCGAAGGCATGAAGATGATGGCCATGATCGGCTTCATCATGATCGCCGCCTCGGGCTTTGCCGAAGTGATGAAGGCCACGGGCGAGGTCAACAGCCTGGTGCAGACTTCGGCACAGTGGATCGACCACAGCAAGGGCGTAGGTGCCTTGCTGATGCTGCTGGTTGGGCTGCTGGTGACCATGGGCATCGGTTCGTCGTTTTCCACCGTGCCGATCCTGGCTGCGATCTTCGTGCCACTGTGCGTCCAACTGGGCTTCGATCCGCTGGCCACGGTATGCATCGTCGGCACTGCCGGTGCCCTGGGTGACGCCGGCTCGCCCGCGTCGGACTCCACCCTGGGCCCGACCTCCGGGCTGAACGTGGATGGCCAGCACCACCACATCTGGGACACCGTGGTCCCTACCTTCATCCATTACAACCTGCCATTGCTGGCGTTCGGCTGGCTGGCGGCCATGACCTTGTAAGGCGGGGCAGGCGTCAGCCTTTGCCAGGCGGCGGCGAAATGCGGTTGAGCACGGTGCTGCCGTCCTTGCTGCGGGTCAGGTACACCGGCAGCACCTTGGGCAGGTTGTTGACCAGGCCTGCCACCTCGCGGGTGTTGTAGACACCGCTGATGCGGATGCGCCCGGTGCTGGCATCGGCCAGCCGCAACGGCGCGTCGAGGTAGCGGTTGATCACCGGTAGTGCCTGTTCCAGGCTGAGGTTGTCGAGCACCAGCTTGCCGCTGCGCCAGGCCAGGCTATTGTCAACGTCGCCGCTCTGTTCCAGTTGCGGTTCGAAGTCGCCCTTGTGGTAGCTGGCCTGCATGCCAGGGCCAAGGCGGTAGCCGCCGGCGCTGCCGTCGCTGGAGACCAGCACCGAACCTTCCAGCAAGGTGACCTTGACCTGATCGCGATATTTCCAAACGTTGAACTGGGTGCCGGTCACGCGCGTCTGGCCGCGGCCGGCGCGTACGACGAACGGGTGGCTGCTGTCGTGCCAGACCTTGAAGAACGCCTCGCCACGCTTGAGGGTGACCTGGCGCTGGTCTTTGTAATTGAGGAAGGTCAGCTCGCTGTGCAGGTTGAGTTGCACCTGGCTGCCGTCGCTCAGGACCACGCTTTGCATGCGGTCAGTCGCCTTGAAGTGCTGGTAGTGATTGGGCAACCAACCCTGTTCCCAGCCGAGCCAGCCTGCCAATGGCAGCACGGCCAGGGCGATGGCGGCGGCAGAGACCAGCGGCCGCCAGTTACGCCGGCGCCTGACGGCGATGGCCGCTGGGTTGACGTCCATGATCGTGGCGGTGCGCGGCAGCAGGTCGGCGGTTTGCCAGATTTCCAGCATGGCCCGGTATTCATCGGCATGCCTGGGGTCGGCCGCCTGCCAACGCAGGAATGCCTCGCGCTCGGCCGCCGTGCAATCGTCTGCATGCAGGCGCATGCACCAATGCGCGGCGGCGTCGGTGATAGCGTCGTCAGGGTTGGGCTTGAGGCGGTCGTGGTTCATTGCGGCTCCGGGTTTTGCGCATTCTACCCTTGCGCATGGGCCCGGAGCACCTGGGTAATGGCGAATGACTATCAGTTGTCCCGGTTTTTCGCTGCAATTGCAACGGTTTTGAGCGTTTGAGAACCTTTCGCGCCGGCGCCGTCAGAACTGCGCTGGTGCCAGCCCGTACAGGCTGGCACTGCCTGCGCGAATGCTTGCTTGCAGTGCCAACTCGCGTGGCAACACGCGCTGGAAGAAAAAGTCCGCACAGGCCAGCTTGGCGCCATAAAACCCGCTGTCTTCATGCTGCTTGGCCAACGCCACCGCCGCCATGCGTGCCCACATATAGGCATACGCGGTGAGCCCGAACAGCTGCAGGTACTCCACCGCCACCGCACTGACCAGGTTCGCGTCTTCAGCGGCGCGTTCCTGCAGCCACGCGCTGGTGGCCTCCAGCCGCGTGAGGCTCGCCTGCAAGGCTGCCCGGTGTAACGGGGCGTCCAGGCTGAACGCCCGTACCTCGGCGGCGAAGCTGGCCAGTGCCTGGCCGCCATCCGCCAGCACCTTGCGCCCCAGCAAGTCGAGGGCCTGGATGCCATTGGTGCCTTCATAGATCTGCGCGATGCGCACATCACGTACCCGTTGCTCCTGGCCCCATTCGCGAATGTAGCCGTGGCCACCGTACACCTGCTGGCCGAGCACGCAGCTTTCCAGGCCGTTGTCGGTGAAGAACGCCTTGGCCACCGGGGTCAACAGCGCCACCATGCGCTGGGCCTGCTCGCGTTCACTGGCAGCTTCGGCATAGCGCGCCAGGTCGAGCTGCTGGCCCACATAGGCGGCGAACGCCCGGCCCCCTTCGGTGAGGGTGCGCATGGTCAGCAGCATGCGCCGCACATCGCCGTGGTGGATGATCGGGTCGGCGACCTTGTCCCGCAGCTGCGGGCCCACGGCGGCGCGGCTCTGCAGGCGCTCGTTGGCGTAGCGGGCAGCAGCCTGGTACGACGCCTCGGCACAGCCGATGCCCTGGATGCCGATCGACAGGCGTTCATAGTTCATCATGGTGAACATGGCCGCCAGGCCCTTGTTCGGGTCGCCCACCAGATAACCCGTGGCTGCGTCAAAATTCATCACGCAGGTAGCCGACGCCTTGATACCCATTTTGTGTTCGATCGAGCCGCAGTGGGCAGCATTGCGCTCGCCCAGCCGGCCATCGGCGTCAACCAGGTACTTGGGCACCAGAAACAGCGAGATGCCCTTGGCACCGGCGGGGGCATCGGGCAGCTTGGCCAGCACCAGGTGGATGATGTTCTCGGTCAGGTCCTGCTCGCCGCCGGTGATGAAGATCTTGCTGCCGGTGATGCGGTAGCTGCCGTCGGCCTGGGCTTCGGCGCGGCTGCGGATCAACCCCAGGTCGGTGCCGGCATGCGGCTCGGTCAGGCACATGGTGCCGGCCCAGCGCCCTTGGTAGAGGGGCGGCAGGTAAGTGGCCTTGAGCGCCTCGCTGGCGTGCGCATCGATCGCCAGGCAACTGCCAGCGCTTAGCGCCGAATACAAACTGAAGCTGCAGTCGGCCGCGTAGAGCATTTCTTCGAACAGCACCCCCAGCATCTTCGGCATGCCCATGCCGCCATAGGCCGGGTTGCCGCCCAGGCCGACCCAGCCACCCTCGCGGTAGGTGTTCCACGCTTCGCGGAAGCCATCGGGCGTGGTGACGCTGCCGGCGTCGAAGCGCACCCCTTGCTCGTCACCCTGGCGGCTGAGCGGCGCGATCAGCTGGCTGCTGACCTTGGCCGCCTCTTCCAGAATGGCGTCGGCGGTGTCGGCGTCTATGTGCTCGGCCAGGGCTGGCAGGCGCGCCCACACGGCCGGGGCGTTGAATACATCGTGCAGAACGAAGCGCATGTCGCGCAGGGGGGCAGAGTAGGTGGTCATCGGCGGCTCTTGAGAAATGCTTATCAGGGTTGGCCCTTCGCGGCTGATCCCGCTTGCGCAACAGCGGGTGCAGGTGGGTCAAGCCGCGAACAGGCCCCATGGGGTCAGAGGGATCTGGCGCGGTCGCGCAGCAAGTACTTCTGGATCTTGCCGGTGGAGGTCTTGGGCAGTTCACCGAACACCACTGTCTTCGGCACCTTGAACCCGGCCAGGTGCTCGCGGCACCAACTGCTGATGTCGGCTTCGCGCGTGTCTTCGCGGCCGGGCTTGAGGGCGACGAAGGCGCACGGGGTTTCGCCCCACTTTTCGTCCGGGCGGGCCACCACGGCGGCCTCCAGCACTGCCGGGTGCTTGTACAGTGCGTCCTCGACTTCGATGGTGGAGATGTTCTCGCCGCCGGAAATGATGATGTCCTTGAGCCGGTCCTTGATTTCCACATAGCCATCGGCATGCCACACGGCCAGGTCGCCGGTATGGAACCAGCCCCCACGGAAGGCTTCAGCGGTAGCTTCCGGGTTTTTCAGGTAGCCCTTCATCACGGTATTGCCGCGCATGAAGATCTCGCCCAGGGTGTTGCCATCGCGCGGCACGGGTTCGAGGCTTTGCGGGTCCGCGACCATCAGCCCGTCGAGGGTGGGGTAGCGCACCCCCTGGCGGGCCTTGATCCGCGCACGCTCTTCCAGCGTCAGCGCATCCCATTCCTCGTGCCAGGCGCACACCGTCACCGGGCCGTAGACCTCGGTCAGGCCATAGGTGTGGGTCACCTTGATGCCCATTTGCTCGACGGCGCCAATGACCTTGGCCGGGGGCGCTGCGCCGGCGACCATCGCCTGCACCGGGTGCTCGATGGCAGCCTTGGCTGCCTCGGGCATGTTGACCAGGGCATTGAGCACGATCGGCGCACCGCACAGGTGGCTGACCCGGTGTTCGCGTATCAGGTTCAGGACCTTTTGCGGGTCGACCCGGCGCAGGAACACGTGGGTGCCGGCCAGGGCGGTGATGGTCCAGGGGTAGCACCAGCCGTTGCAGTGGAACATCGGCAAGGTCCACAGGTACACCGGGCGATGGCCCATGGCCCAGGTCATCTGGTTGCCAATGGCGTTAAGGTACGCGCCACGGTGGTGGTAGACCACGCCCTTGGGGTTGCCGGTAGTGCCGGAGGTGTAGTTCAGCGAAATGGCCTGCCACTCGTCATCCGGCCAGTCCCAGGCAAACGCCGGGTCGCCCTCGGCAAGCAGGGCTTCATAGTCCAACGTGCTGACTGCGCGGCCCTCGCCGTATTCCGGGTCATCCACATCCACCACCAGTGGCGGGTGTTCGAGCAGGGCCAGGGCGGCCGCGATGACCGTGTGGAATTCGCGGTCGGTGATCAGCACCTTGGCTTCGCCATGCTGCAGCATGAAGGCAATGGCCTCGGCATCCAGGCGCACATTCAGGGTATTGAGTACGGCACCGGTCATCGGCACGCCGAAATGCGCTTCGAGCATGGCCGGGATATTCGGCAGCATGACCGCTACCGTGTCGCCACGGCCAATGCCGCGGCCGACCAGGGCACTGGCCAGGCGTCGGCAGCGTTGGTAGGTTTCCTGCCAGCTACGGCGGATGGCACCGTGAATGACCGCGGGGTAGTTACCGTATACGGCGGCGGTGCGCTCGATGAAACTCAGCGGGGTGAGGGCGACATGGTTGACGGCAGCGGGCTGCAGGCCCTGGGCATAGATCGACATGCGGTAGTCCTGTTAGGGAGGCAGGCGCAGCGGCTGCTGCCTGGCTCCCGATGGCTGATTGTTAGCTCTGTTCAGGGTGCACAGGGAGGCGCACGGTGGGGCGCTCCCTCTGTCGCAGTTTTACGCGAATGGCTATGGTAATAGGAATATCGACTATAGCAATATAGTAAAAATACTAGATAGGAGCCGTTCAACGTGGATCACCTTGCCGCCTGCTTGCTGGCCATGGACCCACAACCGAGCCTGCTGCTGGCCGGCGATGCCAGCGTGGTGGCGCTAAACCCGGCCTTGCAGGCCTGGGTTGCCGAGGGGCCGAGGTTGGTTGATTGGTTGCCGGCCAACTGTTCGGCGCTGGTCCGCGCCTGCCTGCGCCAGCACCGCGCAATCAGCGACGTGGAGGTACAGGTCGGCGCGCGCACCGTGCTCTGGACCTTCATGCCGGACGATCAGGGCCAGCAGGTGCTGGGCCGTTGCCGTGACGCCAGCGAAGAGCGCCAGGGCGCACGCGAAGCCAGCCGCGCCAGGCGCCTGTACCGGTTGATCATCGAAAACACCACTGACCTGATTTCGCGGCACAGCCCCGACGGCCGTTTTCTCGATGCCTCACCGGCCGCCTACCGTCTGTTGGGCCTTTGGCCTGAGCAACTGCGTGGCAGGCTGGTGCATGGCCTGCTGCACCCGCGGGAGCGCCGCCAGGTGCTGCGCCAGGCCGCCGCTGCACTGGACCAGGACGGCTACCACACCATGACCTGCCGGGTGCGCCAGGCCAGCGGTGGCTACCGTTGGTTCGAGATCGCCAGCCGGGCGATCCGCGATACCTACACGGGCGCGGTTGTGGAGGTGGTCAGCGTGTCTCGCGACATCACCTTGCGAATCGAAGCCCAGGAGAACCTGGCGCACAGCGCGCGCCTGGCCACCCTGGGTGAACTGGCTTCGGGCATTGCCCATGAGCTCAACCAGCCGCTGGCTGCTGTGGTCAACTATGCCAACGCCAGTCAGCGTTACCTGCACAGCCTGGGGCGTGACCCGCAGGCCCTGGAGCGGGTGGGGCAGGGCCTGCAGCGTATCAGCGAGCAGGCTACCCATGCCGCCGAAGTGATCCGCCGCCTGCGCGCGTTCCTGCGCAAGGGGCCGCGGCGTCTGCAGGCGCTGGACGTGGCTGAAGTGGCAGGCGAAGCCATGCGCCTGTGCGCCTGGGAGGCTGCCCGTGACCAGGTGCAGATCGAGCTACGCGTCAGCGCGCAGCTGCCTTTGGTCTATGCCGACCGGGTGCTGTTGGAGCAGGTGCTGCTCAACTTGCTGCGCAACGCCATAGATGCCAACCGTGAACACCACGGCGAGCGGCCATCGCATATCCTGCTTGGCGCAACCCGGGATGGCGACGGCGTGCTGGTCGAAGTCGCCGACCAGGGCGCAGGGGTCGCGCCTGAGCGCCTGGACGCGATTTTTACCCCGTTCACCACCAGCAAGGCGGATGGCCTGGGCCTGGGGTTGAGCATGAGCCGCAGCCTGATCGAAGGCTTCGGCGGCAGCCTGTGGGCGCGGGCGGGAGCCAACGGTGGTCTGGTATTGTGCTGCCGGCTGGTGGTCAGCAGGCGCTAAGGGGAAGCTGCAGTGCAAGCAAAAGTCTATGTGGTCGATGACGACCAAGGGATGCGTGAGTCGACCGTCTGGTTGCTGCAGTCGGTAGGCCTGCAGGCGCTGCCATTTGCCACCGGGCAGGCGTTTCTGGAGGCGTGCGTCGACGACGGGCCTGCCTGCGTGCTTCTGGATGTGCGCATGCCGGGGCTCGGTGGCCTTGCCGTGCAGCAAGCCATGCACGCGCGTGGGCTGGCACTGCCGGTGGTGTTCGTCAGTGGGCATGCCGACGTGCCCATCGTGGTACGGGCGTTCAAGGCAGGCGCCTGTGACTTCATCGAAAAGCCCTACAACGATCAGTTGCTGCTCGACAGTGTGCAGGCCGCACTGGAGCGCGCGGGGCGGTTACGCCAGGGCGATCAGGCGCTGGCGCAGGTGCAGGCGCGGATCGACAGCCTCACACCGCGAGAGCGTGACGTGTTCGTGCCGTTGGCCCAGGGGCTGAGCAACCGTGAAATCGCCGAGCGCCTGGGCATCAGTGTGAAAACTGTCGACCTTTACCGCGGCCGGGTGATGAAGCGGCTTCAGGCGGCCAGCCTGGCAGAGCTGGTGGGCATGGCCATAGCCTGCGGGGCGGTCGAAGCGTTGGGGCTGCGGGCTCGGCAATAGCACCGCGGGTGGCGCCTCGGCAATGCGCCGGGCTTTGCGTGGGCCACGACCGTGGGTACCAAGCGGGCTGAATGATGAAATTTTACATAGCGAGCTAATCAAAGCTTTGACATTCACTGCCTAGGCAGTAATATTTTCACACAACTCCCCGAGCGGTTATCGATGGCCCATTTTTCCCCCGAAAATTTCCAGAGCTGCGCCATTGGCATGCTGCTGGGGCGCGCGGCGATCCTCAAGGACCGCATCCTCGATTGGCACCTGGAGCCCGAGGGCGTCACCGCCGCTCAGTTCAAGGTGTTGATCATCGTCACCCAGTACCAGGTGGACACGCCGGCCGAACTGTGTCGCTACCTTGGGCTGGACAGCGGTTCGATGACCCGCATGCTCGACCGCCTCGAGCAGAAGGAGCTGATCGTGCGTAACCGCTGCGCCGGTGACCGGCGCCAGGTGCGCCTGGCGCTGACGGCCGACGGCCAGCGCCTGGCCGACCGCCTGCCGGAAATCGGCGCTGCCGCCATGAACGAACTGTGCGGCGTGCTGGCCCCAGAAGAGTTGCAGACCCTGGAAGGCCTGTTGGCCAAGGTCCTGCTCAATGCCGGCGACCCCTTGACGGTGCGCCGCTTCGGCGACCGTTGAACCCTGTCACGAATTATCAAGGTATTGTCATGGCCACTTCCACAGACACCCCGACACCCTCCGCAGCGCCCAAGCCGTCGCGCAAGCGCAAGGCCTGGCTGCTTGGCCTGCTGTTGCTGCTGGTGCTTGCCGGCATCGGCACCTGGGCCTGGTACAGCCTGGTCGGCCGCTGGTATGAAAGCACCGACGATGCCTACGTCAATGGCAACGTGGTGGAGATCACCCCCTTGATCACCGGCACTGTGACCAGCATTGGCGCCGATGACGGCGACCTGGTGCATGCCGGCCAGGTGCTGCTGCAGTTCGACCCGGCCGACAGCCAGGTGGCCCTGCAGTCGGCCGAAGCCAATTTGGCGCGCACCGTGCGCCAGGTGCGCGGGCTGTACAGCAATGTCGACTCGCTCAAGGCCCAGCTGGCGACCCGCCAGGCCGAACTGCGCAAGGCGCAGCAGGACTTCAACCGGCGCAAGGTGCTGGCCGACAGCGGTGCCATCGCTGCCGAAGAGCTGTCCCACGCCCGCGATGACCTGAGCGTGGCCCAAGCCGCGGTCAACAGCGCCCGCCAGCAACTGAGCACCAGCAGCGCCCTGGTCGACGACACCGTGGTGTCTTCGCACCCTGAGGTCATGGCGGCTGCAGCCGACCTGCGCCAGGCTTACCTCGACCACGCGCGCACTACCTTAGTGGCGCCGGTCACCGGGTATGTTGCCAAGCGGACCGTGCAGCTGGGCCAGCGCCTGCAGCCGGGCACCGCGACCATGGCGGTGATCCCGCTGGACCAGGTATGGATCGACGCCAACTTCAAGGAAACCCAGTTGCGCGACATGCGTATTGGCCAGCCGGTAGAGATCAGTGCCGACCTGTACGGCAGCGCGGTGACGTACAGCGGTACGGTCGACAGCCTCGGTGCAGGCACCGGCAGCGCCTTCGCCCTGCTACCGGCGCAGAACGCCACGGGCAACTGGATCAAGATCGTGCAGCGGGTGCCCGTGCGTATTCACCTGAACCCCGAGCAACTCAAGGACCACCCGCTGCGTATCGGCCTGTCCACCGTGGTCGAGGTCAACCTGCACGACCAGAGCGGCCCGACCCTTGCCCAGCAACCGCCGCAGAAGGCCAGCTATACCACCGAGGTTTATGACCGCCAGCTGGGCGAAGCCGATACCCTGATTGCCAAGCTGATCCACGAAAACAGCGCCCCTGGCAAGACGGCGCAGCGATGAGCGATAACGCCGCAGCGCAGTTCACCCCGCCGAGCCTGCTGCTGACCACCATCGGCCTGTCGCTGGCCACGTTCATGCAGGTGCTCGACACCACCATTGCCAACGTGGCCTTGCCGACCATCTCCGGCAACCTGGGCGTTAGCTACGAGCAGGGCACCTGGGTCATCACGTCGTTTGCGGTGAGCAATGCCATTGCCTTGCCGCTCACCGGCTGGCTGAGCCGGCGTTTTGGTGAGGTGAAGCTGTTCATCTGGGCCACGTTGCTGTTCGTGCTGGCCTCGTTCCTCTGTGGTATCGCCCAGTCCATGCCGGAGCTGGTCGGCTTCCGCGTGCTGCAGGGCGTGGTGGCCGGGCCGCTGTATCCCATGACCCAGACCCTGCTGATTGCCGTCTACCCCCCGGCGAAACGGGGGATGGCCCTGGCGCTGCTGGCGATGGTCACAGTGGTGGCGCCGATTGCCGGGCCGATTCTGGGCGGCTGGATCACCGACAGCTACAGCTGGCCATGGATCTTCTTCATCAACGTGCCGATCGGCCTGTTCGCTGCTGCAGTGGTGCGCCAGCAAATGCGCACCCGGCCGGTGGTGACCAGCCGCCAGCCGATGGACTACATCGGGCTGCTGACACTGATCATCGGCGTGGGTGCGTTGCAGGTGGTGCTGGACAAGGGCAACGACCTGGACTGGTTCGAGTCGTCGTTCATCATCGTCGGCAGCCTGATATCGGTGGTGTTCCTGGCGGTGTTCGTGATCTGGGAGCTGACCGACCTCCACCCGGTGGTCAACCTGCGGCTGTTCGTGCACCGCAATTTTCGCGTGGGCACCCTGGTGCTGGTCGGGGGGTATGCCGGGTTCTTCGGTATCAACCTGATCCTGCCGCAGTGGTTGCAGACGCAAATGGGCTACACCGCCACCTGGGCGGGCCTGGCGGTGGCGCCGATCGGCTTGCTGCCGGTGATCATGTCACCGTTCGTGGGCAAGTACGCGCACCGTTTCGACCTGCGCGTGCTGGCGGGGCTGGCGTTCCTGGCAATCGGCGGCAGCTGCTACATGCGCGCCGGGTTCACCAGCGAGGTGGATTTCCAGCATGTGGCACTGGTGCAGTTGTTCATGGGTATCGGGGTCGCGTTGTTCTTCATGCCGACCTTGAGCATCCTGCTGTCCGACCTGCCGCCGCAGCAGATCGCCGACGGCTCAGGGCTTGCCACCTTCCTGCGGACCTTGGGCGGCAGCTTTGCGGCGTCGTTGACCACCTGGATCTGGATTCGCCGGGCGGACCAGCATCATGCTTACCTGAGCGAGAACATCAGCCAGTTCGACCCGACCACGCGGCATACCCTCGAACAGCTGGGCGGGGCCAACCCGCAGAGTTATGCGCAGCTTGAGCAGATACTCAACGGGCAGGCCTACATGATGTCCACGGTGGACTACTTCACCCTGATGACCTGGGTGTTCGCCGGGTTGATCCTGTTGGTGTGGTTCGCCAAGCCACCGTTCACCGCCAAGGCGGGGCCGGCGTCGGCGGGGCATTGATGCCGTTCTGCAGGTTGGCACGGGGTGGCGGCTGTCGCTTGCGCCTCCCTCTTATGCCACGGGCAGGTTCATCGACCTGGGCGGCGGGCGCTGAACCTTGCTGCTCAGCGTGACAACGGCGTGCCGGCCAGCATCCGCGTGACCAGGTCGCTGAGCTGTGCCAGCTCGAAGGGCTTGTGCAGGACCGCGAAACGGTGTGCAGTGGGCAGCTCGAGTTGCTTGCTGGTATAGCCGGTGATGAACACCACCGGCGTGGTTTCGGGCAGGCGGTTGCCCAGGGGTTGACCAACCAGCCCCCTAGACAGGCCGATATCGGTGATCAACAAGTCCGGCTGCAGGCCGCCCTGCAGCGCGGCCACGGCGTGTTGGCCATCGACGAATGCATGCACGTCGTAGCCTTGCTCTTGCAGAATTTCACTGATGACCAGGCGCATGGTTTCCTGGTTCTCCACCAGCATGATCAGGTTGGCCGTTCTGGCAGGCATGGGCGGCGGGGGGTGTTGCAACGCGCCCGGCGCTGCCACCTGGGCGTCGTCCTTGGGCAGGTAGATATCGATGCAGGTTCCTTTACCCGGCACACTGTCGATTTGCAGCTGGCCCCTGGATTGCCGGATGAAGCCGTAGACGATTGACAGCCCCAGCCCAGAACCCTGGCCAAGCGGCTTGGTGGTGAAAAACGGTTCCGATGCCCGCTGCATCACGTTGGCCGGCATGCCGATGCCCGAGTCGCTGACGCTGATCCGGACATAGTCGCCACAAGGCAGGTCCAGGCTGAGGGCCTGCTCGTGGGTCAATGTCTGGTTGGCACTGCCAATGCACAGCGTGCCACCTGAGGGCATGGCATCGCGGGCATTGATGCACAGGTTGAGCAGGGAGCTCTCCAGTTGCGAGAGGTCGACGCGTACCGGCCACCCACCGGGCTGGGTCTGGTCGTTGAAATGAATGCCCGCATGCAGCGAGTTGATGATCAGTTCGCGCATGCCAGCCAGCAGCTGATGCACATCCACCGCTTGGGGCGTCAGCACCTGTTGGCGGGCAAATGCCAATAGCCGCTGTACCACCGCCGCGGCCCGCTGGGCGTCCTGGCGGGCCGCGCCAAGCCACCGCGCAGCTTCGGGGTAGCGCTGTTCATCCTGGCGTTGAATGGCGCTTTCCAGGGCAGCCAGGATGCTGCCCAGGAAATTGTTGAAGTCGTGGGCAATACCGCCGGTCAACTGACCGACCGCTTCCATCTTCTGCGACTGGACCAGGGCACCTTCAATCTTGCGCAGGCGCTGCTGCTCGTTGATGCGCTCGGTGATGTCGTAGGCGAACAGGTAGCCACCCTGAATCATCAAGCGGTTATCACGCAACGGGTTGTAGCGGATTTCGTAGTGCCGTAGTGCTTCAGGCGGCCCCACGGCAATGTTGTCGACGAAGGCCTCGCCCGCCACAATGCGCGGCCAGACCGGTGCCAGCTGGCTCATGATATCGGGCTGGCGCGCCAGCAACTGCGGAATGTGGTCGCCGACCTGGGGGACAAACCCGCGCAGGCGCAGGAACGTTTCCTGCGCTGTGCGATTGATGGCCAGCAGCCTGAGGTTGCAGTCGGCAGCAAATACACTGGCCAAGCTGTGGTCGACCAATTCCCCCAGCAGTTTGTTGTTTGCGTCTGCCTGGTCGACACGCTCGGCCAGTTGCTGATTGATTGCCTGCAGCCGGTGCACGCTGACTTGCGCGGCTGGCATGCCGGTAAAGATCACGGCCACCCGTTTATCGCTGGCAGGCTCCAGCCGGTGCACCGAAAGGCTCAACCAGCGATCGGTCGCGGCCAGCCGTTCTTCGAACTGCAACGCACGGCCGGTGCGCGCCACTTCGGCGAAGCGGGGCAGCCAGGTATCGACTTCGTTCGGAATCAGTTCACGGGCGGTCTGGCCCATCTGTTTGGCATGGGCAGTGTGACGAAGGCAGGCCTCATTGCTGAGGATGTAGCGGTAGTCATGTACCTGCCCGTTATCGTCCTCCAGCAGCTCCAGCACACAAAACCCCTCTTCCATGTGCTGGAGTAAAACTTCCTGGCAGGCCGCTTTCAGGCGCAGCTCAGCAACCTGGGCCTCCAGTTCGAGCACCCTGTCCTGAAGTATCTGTGTGCGAGCAGCGGCATCGTCCTGAACCATGCTGAGCTCCCTCGGTAATGGATCGCACTACTATAGTTACCTTGATTGCCATTTGCCTTCAAAATGACCGAATGATCCGCCCCAGGGTTTCCATGGCCTGTTCGGCGGCGGCGTTCCAGGGGCTGCCGTAGTTCAGGCGAATGCAGTTGCCGAAACGTCGGGTGGGCGAAAATATCGGCCCGGGGGCGATGCTGATGCCTTGAGCCAGGGCCATGTGGAACAGTTTGAGGGCGTCCATTTGCTCGGGCAGCTCCAGCCACAGGAAGTAACCCCCGGAGGGCTGGCTGACCCGCGTCTGGGCCGGGAAATACCGAGCGATAGCGGCGAGCATGTTGGCCTGTTGCCCTTCCAGTGCGTAGCGCAGCTTGCGCAGGTGGCGGTCGTAGCCGCCGTGCTGCAGGTAGTCGGCGATGGCGGCCTGGGCAGGCATCGAGGCACACAGGGACGTCATCAACTTCAGCCGCTCGATTTTCTGCGCGTAACGCCCGGCCGCAACCCAGCCTATGCGGTAGCCAGGGGCCAGGCTCTTGGCGAACGAGCCGCAGTGCATCACCAGCCCCTGGGTGTCGAATGCCTTGGCCGGCTTGGGCGCCTGCTGCGCGTAGTACAGCTCGGCGTAAACGTCGTCCTCGATCAGGGGCACCTGGTGCCGTGCCAGCAGTTGTACCAGTGCCTGCTTGTTCGCCTCTGGCATGCTGGCGCCGACCGGGTTCTGGAAGTTGGTCATGCACCACACGGCTTTGACCGGGTGCTTGTCCAGGGTTTGCGCAAGCACCTCCAAGTCCATGCCCTGGCGCGGGTGCACCGGGATTTCCACTGCCTTGAGCTTGAGCCGCTCCAGCACCTGCAGGCAGGCATAGAACGCCGGCGCCTCGATGGCAACCAGGTCGCCCGGCTGGGTGACCGCCTGCAGGCACAGGTTCAGCGCCTCCAGTGCGCCGTTGGTGATCAGCAGTTCCTCCATGGGCAGCATCAGCCCGCCGACCATGTAGCGCAGCGCGATCTGCCGGCGCAGTTGCGGGTTGCCGGGTGACAGGTCGGTCACCACCATGCGCGGGTCCATGCTGCGGCTGGCGCTGGCCAGCGAGCGCGCCAGGCGTTGCAGCGGGAACAGCTCGGGGCTGGGGAAGGCGGAGCCGAACGCCACGGTGTTGGGGTCCTTGATCGAGTCGAGGATGGAGAACACCAGGGCACTGACGTCGACAGCGGTGGACTCGCTGACCGGCTGCAGCGGCTGCGGCTCGCAGAACTGGCGCGGCGCATGGGCGTTGACGAAATAGCCTGAGCGGGGCCTGGCGCGAATCAGCCCGCGCCGTTCCAGCAGGTAATAGGCCTGGAACACCGTGGACGGGCTGACCCCGTGGGTCTGGCTGGCGTAGCGCACCGAGGGCACCCGCTGGCCGGGGCCGAGCACCCCGGAGCGGATCAGTTCGGCAATATCGTCGGCGAAGCGTTCGTAACGTTTCATTCTGGCCTTCTGTCGAAGCCTGGCAGGCAAGGTGGTTGCAGTGTAAGGGATCAGCGGTTCATCGGTGCGACGAAGCGGCTGTGGGCCACGCTGCGGACGGCGGGGTCATCGCGTTCGCTGATGACGAAACTGAGTGTCTGCGAACTGCTGGTCGGCCGCTCGGCGAGCATTGCCACCGACACCGGCAGTTCGCTCATTTCGCCTGCGGGGATGACCAGTGCCGTGTCGCCCTGCAAGGTGAAGCCGTCGGCATCCTGCAGGCGTAGCACGTAGTGTTGGGTGCGCTCGGTTTTGTTGATGACCTTGAGCAGGTAGACGTTCTCGATCTGGCCCTGGGCGTTTTCGCGGAACAGGCCGCGGTCCTTGATCACATCCAGCGACACCATCGGGCGCAGATGCACGGCCAGCACCAGCGCTGCCAGCATGACCACCAGCGCAGTGGCATAGCCCAGCAGGCGTGGCCGCAGCCAGTGGGTGGAGCCGCCTTGCAGGCTGTGTTCGGACTTGTAGCCGATCAGCCCCCGGGCATAGCCCATTTTGTCCATGACCCCGTCACAGGCGTCGATGCATGCCGCGCAACCGATGCAGGCCATCTGCAAACCGTCGCGGATGTCGATACCGGTGGGGCAGACCTGCACACACAGGGTACAGTCGATACAGTCGCCCAAGCCTTGGGTGCGGGCATCGCTGCCTTTTCTACGTGGCCCACGTGTCTCGCCACGCCGTGGGTCATAAGCAACCGCCAGGGTATCCTTGTCGAACATCACGCTCTGGAACCGCGCATACGGGCACATGTGCAGGCACACGGCCTCGCGCAGCAGGCCGGCATTGATGTAGGTGGCCGCGGTGAAGAACAGTACCCAGAACAGCGCCACGCCGCCCAATTGCAAGGTCAGCAGTTCTGCAGCCAGCGGGCGGATCGGGGTGAAATAGCCGACGAAGGTCAGCCCAGTGGCCACGCCAATGGCCAGCCACAGGCAGTGCTTGGCCGTGCGCCGGGCCAGTTTGTTCAGGCTCCAGGGGGCGGCGGCCAGCCTGATGCGCTTATTGCGGTCGCCCTCGATGACTTTCTCGCACCACATGAACAGCCACGTCCAGGTACTTTGTGGGCAGCTGTAGCCGCACCACACTCGGCCGGCGTACACGGTCACCGCGAACAGGCCGAAGGCACAGATGATCAGCAACGCCGACAGCAGAATGAAATCCTGGGGCCAGAAGGTCGCGCCGAAGATGTGGAACTTGCTGTTGGCCAGGTCCCACAGCACGGCCTGGCGGCCGTTCCAGTCGAGCCAGGCGGTGCCGAAGAACAGCAAGAAAAGCGCGCCAGCGAAACCCATGCGCAGGTTACGGTACAGCCCGGTGAAGCTGCGGGTGTGAATGCCGCTGTCCGTGCGGCGCGGTTTGACGCTGGCCGGGGCGCTGTCGATCTCTGTGCAAAGGATTCTGTCATTCATGGGTGGGTGCTCATCAGGCCTCGATCAGGCCTGAGCACTATGGCGCCGAAACTGTTTGCAGCACAGGTTCAGATTTAGCGCCAAAAACCATATCAGATACTGCGCAGGAGTCGCCGGCCCCTAGATTACCGAGCCTGGAGTGCTGGCCTTCAGGTGCCTGCGGCTATCCACCGCACCTGCTACGGTCAAGGCGTCGGCCTCGGCTTCGGTGATGGGCACGCGTTGACCGCCGTGCAGCGCCACCGACATGCGCAACTGTTCGTCGGTAATGATTTCGATATCCGGGCCAGCACACTCGATACGCAGGTTTTGGCCACTCAAGGTGCAGCGGCGGGTGGCTTCATCGATTTCAACGGACATGGGTCAGGCCTCCTGGGTGGGTTACAGGGTGGACCGCGATGGGGGGTGGGTCGTTGCATCGGGCTCAGTGGCACTTTGCACAGCGGCTGGAGGTCAGTGTCTATACACAGCAGGCCCGGCTGCTCGCATGCAAGCTCGCGAGCCGCCGGGCGGGGTAAGACAATGCTCAGCATGGGAACCAGGCAATGGAGCTGATCTGGCAGGTAATCCAGGCCGAATTCGCCGATGTCGCCGACGCGAGCGAGGTTACGCGCATCCTTTTGCGGCTATTGATGGCTGCGGTACTCGGTGCAGTACTGGGGTTCGAGCGTGAACACAGGGGCAAGTCGGCGGGCGTACGCACGCACATGCTGGTGTCGCTGGGGGCCGCGCTGTTCGTGCTGGCACCGAGCATGGCCGGGGCCGATGCACAAGCCCTGAGCCGGGTGATACAGGGTATCGTCGCCGGTATCGGTTTTCTGGGTGCGGGCACCATCCTCAAAGGCAACGGCAAGGACACCAGCCATGTGAAGGGGCTGACCACGGCCGCAGGTTTGTGGATGACCGCTGCCATTGGCACGGCCGCTGGCATGGGCCGCGAAGCCACGGCGCTGATCAGCACGGTGCTGGCCCTGCTGGTGCTGGCCACGATGCCGCTGCTGGTGGACAAATTCGAGGGGGAAAACGAGGATAAACAGAAGGAAGAGGAGGGCAGGAAGCACTGAGGGGAGCCGAAGCTCCCCCCAAAGCGTTGTTGCCTGCTCTTTTTTTATTATTGGGACTGGCCTGTTGTTGTTTTTGTCGGCGTGTCCTGGTGTTGCGGGCGACCCCCATGCGGGGTCAAGAGCAAACGTATTTTTTTGAGCGCTGACCTGCTTTCATCATTGCTGATCCGAACCTGGCTGCCGCTACCTTGAGGTAGTTTTGTTGTTCTGTGCCAGACCGCGGGGCGGCCCCCTGAAAAGCGTGTCTACTCCAAAAAAATCTGCTTGCTGCGCCTCTGCCGTGTTGTTCTTGTTATGTCAGAGCCGTTATCTGTTGTTTTTATTGGGTGTCGCATTTTTTTTGTTGTTGTACGAAAGATATAGCAGGCAGCGTGCCAACTTTTGAATATCGTTTAAAATCAAGCAGTTATGGAAATCTGACAAAAATGCATGGCCCGAATTTTTGTCGATTTGTTTCCCTGTTACCCGATTTTTCGCTGTGGAATGGGGAGCGGTAACACTCACCCACACCTCTGTGACACCTTCATGACTCACTGCGCCGTGCGCGCCCGCGCCACCCGTGACCCGTTGCTGCGGCCCAGTACCTCGCTGATGCGCTGCCCAGCGGCAATCAGCCGGTCCAGGTCGATGCCGGTCTCGATGCCCAGCCCCTGTAACAGGTAAAGCACATCCTCGCTGGCGATATTGCCGGTGGCGCCCTTGGCATACGGGCAACCGCCCAGGCCGGCGACCGAGCTGTCGAACACATTGATGCCTTCGAGCAGGCTGGCGTAGACATTGGCCAGGGCTTGGCCATACGTGTCATGGAAGTGACCGGCCAATTGCTCGCGTGGCACCTGCGCCGACACCACCTCGAACAGGCGCCGGGTGTCGCCGGCGGTGCCAGTGCCGATGGTGTCGCCCAGCGATACCTCGTAGCAGCCCATGTCGCGCAGCTCGCGGGCAATCGGTGCCACCTGCTCGGCGCTGACCTTGCCCTCGTAGGGGCAGCCCAGCACGCACGAGACATAGCCACGTACCCGCACACCGTGGCTGCGGGCAGCTGCCATGATCGGTTCGAAGCGCTTTAGGCTGTCGCTGACCGAGCAGTTGATGTTGCGCTGCGAGAACGCTTCGGTGGCCGCGGCGAACACCGCCACTTCCTTGACCCCCGCGGCCAGTGCGTCTTCAAAACCGCGCAGGTTCGGTGCCAGCGCTGCATAGGTAACACCCGGGCGCTGCTGAATGCCGGCAAACACCTCGGCCGAGCCTGCCATTTGCGGGACCCACTTGGGCGACACGAAACTGCCCACTTCAATGTAGGCCAGGCCCGCTTCGGTGAGGTCGTCTACCAGGCGCACCTTGGCGTCGACGTTGATGGGTTGGGCTTCGTTCTGCAGGCCGTCGCGGGGGCCGACTTCGACTAGGCGCACGTGTTTGGGCAGGGACATGGTGGTTTTCCTGTGGCGTTCAGCGGTTGTCGGTGTTGTTGAGGGTGGCGGCCAATGCTTGCTCGCAGCGTTCCTGGGCCGTGTCCAGCTCCAGTTGCATCTGGTGAATGTCGAGCAGTTGCTGTTCCAGCTGGGCGCGGCGTTCGGCGATTTTCGCCAGCATGCTGTTGAGCTGTTTGAGGTTGCCGCTGGTGGGGTCGTACAGCTCGATCAGCTCGCGGCACTCGGCCAGGGAAAAGCCGATACGCTTGCCACGCAGGATGAGCTTCAGGCTGACCTTGTCGCGCGCCGAATAGATACGTTCCAGGCCCCGGCGCTCTGGGCTCAACAGGCCCTGTTCCTCGTAGAAGCGGATGGCGCGGGTGGTGATGTCCAGTTCGCGGGACAGGTCGGAGATGCTGTAGGTCTGCGTGCTCATGCTGGGGCTCGGGCGGAAGTATCCGGGTATCCTGAGGCTTGCTTGACGTAAACGTCAAGCAAGCGCGAGCGTGGGCATGGCCTGCGGACCTGGGGCCAGGCAGGCCGGTCATTCAGGCTGCACTGCCCGCCGATACGCATTGGGCGTTTGCCCGCTCAGGCGCTTGAACCAGCGGGCAAAGTAGGTGGGGTCGCTGAACCCCAGGCTATCGGACAACTGGCCGATGCTCATGCGTGTATAAACCAGGCTGCGCCGCGCCTCGAGCAACAGGCGCTGGTGCACCACCTGCAACGCCGTCTGCCCGCTCAGCGCCCGGCACAGCTGGTTCAACTGCAGGCTCTGCACATTCAGCCGTGCGGCGAATGCCTCTATCGACAAGTGCTCGCGGTAGTGCGCTTCGACCAGGCGCAAATACTGCCCCAGCAACTGGTGGTCGCGTTCATCGCGCGTGCGCGGGGCCTGCCCAAGCTGCTGACGGCGGCTGATCCACACCATCAGGGCGGTCACCAGCGCCTCCAGCATGGCCGCGCGCGAGGCGGCGTTGCCCTGGTATTCCTGCTGCAAGGTCTCGATCAGGCTGCGCAGGTGCGCGCGGTCCCGGCCCAGCGGGTAGCTTACCGGCTTGGACAACACCGCCAGCGGTGCGCCCAGGCGCTGCTCAAGGTTGGCCACCAGCGCGGCGCCAAACGTGAGCACGTGGCCCTGGATGTCGGCACTGAAGCGAAAGCCATGCACGGTCAGGGGGGGCACCACCTGGATCGCGGCTTCGCTTATGGCAAAGCGTGTGCCCTCGATTTCCACCTGGGCCTGCCCGCGTTGCACGTACAGCAGTTGAAACAGCTCGGCATGTTGGTGGGGCTTGATCTCCCAGTGGTGCAGGCGGCTGCGTGCCGGGATTGATTCACAGTGCAGCAGGTCGGTGCCAGGCCAGGCCTGGTTTTCCCCATACAACTTGAACAGTGGAACGCCGGGAAGGGTGGATTTCATCAGCTTTGGCCTGTCCGTTAATCGAACGTTTTTTGTAAAAGTGCAGGTTTTGCATTGAATAGCACAGCTCAGCTGCGGTTTTTGCCCGTAAAAATGCAAAGGCAAACCCTAACAGCAGATGCCGCGCCACCGCCAGTGCTGGGCCGGTATCGTTCCAACAGAGACAACAACAATGAAAACTCAGGTTGCAATCATTGGCGCGGGCCCGTCGGGCCTGCTGCTGGGTCAACTGCTGCATAACGCCGGTATCGACACGGTGATCGTCGAGCGCCAGACCGCCGAGTACGTGCTGGGCCGCATACGCGCCGGGGTGCTGGAGCAGGGCACGGTCGACCTGCTGCGCGAGGCCGGTGTGGCCGAACGCATGGACCGCGAAGGCCTGGTGCACGAAGGTGTCGAGCTGCTGGTGGGCGGGCGCCGCCAGCGCCTGGATCTCAAGGCCCTCACCGGCGGCAAGACGGTGATGGTCTATGGCCAGACTGAAGTGACCCGTGACCTGATGCAGGCCCGTGAAGCCAGCGGGGCAGCCACCCTCTATTCGGCCAGCAATGTTCAGCCGCATGAGCTCAAGGGCGACAAGCCCTACCTGACCTTTGAAAAAGATGGTCAGCTCCATCGCCTGGATTGCGATTACATTGCTGGGTGTGACGGCTTCCATGGGGTTTCTCGGCAGAGCATTCCCGAGGGCGTGCTCAAACAGTACGAAAGGGTATACCCCTTCGGCTGGCTGGGCCTGCTGTCGGACACACCGCCGGTCAACCATGAACTGATCTATGCCCACCATGACCGCGGTTTCGCGCTGTGCAGCCAACGTTCGCAAACCCGCAGCCGTTACTACCTGCAAGTGCCGCTGCAAGACCGTGTCGAGGAGTGGCCCGACGAGCGCTTCTGGGGCGAACTGAAAGCGCGTTTGCCTGCCGAGGTGGCAGCGGACCTGGTCACAGGCCCGGCCCTGGAAAAGAGCATCGCGCCGCTGCGCAGCCTGGTGGTGGAACCGATGCAGTATGGCCACCTGTTCCTGGTCGGCGATGCCGCGCATATCGTTCCGCCAACCGGGGCCAAGGGGTTGAACCTGGCAGCCTCGGACGTCAACTACCTGTACCGGATTCTGCTCAAGGTGTACCGCGAGGGGCGTACCGAGCTGTTGCAGCAGTATTCGCCCCTGGCCCTGCGCCGGGTATGGAAGGGCGAGCGGTTCAGCTGGTTCATGACCCAACTGCTGCACGACTTCGGCAGCCATAAGGATGCCTGGGACCAGAAGATGCAAGAGGCTGATCGCGAGTACTTCCTGACCTCGCCGGCAGGCTTGCTGAACATTGCCGAAAACTATGTGGGCCTGCCGTTCGAAGAGGTGGTTTGAGGCTGCCGCCTCCCGCTGACGAGGCCGGGAGCCAGGAAAATCGCGCAAAAGCTTGAACTGGGGTTAAGCCATGACCCACAGTGGCGGGCTGAATGGGTGAAGCAGGAAGCACGCGATGACATTTTCCAAGCCACTGCTCGTGGCCCTGTGGCTGCTGGCTGCCAGCGGGGCGGCGAAGGCCGACCAGGCGCTGCCCGTAGCACCGGAGCTTGCTTCCGGGTACCGCACTGGCCTGCAGCCGGTGCATGCCAGCCGGCATATGGTGGCCGCTGCCAACCCCCTGGCCAGCGAAGCGGGGCGGGCGATACTGCGGGCCGGTGGCAGCGCCATCGACGCTGCCATCGCCATGCAAATGGTGCTGACCCTGGTCGAGCCGCAGTCCAGTGGCATTGGCGGTGGGGCTTTCATCCTGTATTGGGATGGCGAGCGCGTGCAGGCGTTCGACGGCCGCGAGGCAGCACCAGCGGGGGTCACGGAACACCTGTTCCTGCAGGCCGATGGTGAGCCGATGCCGTTCCGCCAGGCGCAGATCGGTGGCCGCTCGGTGGGGGTGCCGGGTGTGCTGCGGGCGTTGCAGATGGCCCACCAGCGCTATGGCAAGCTGCCCTGGCGCGACCTGTTTGCACCGGCCATCGCCTTGGCCCGCAGCGGCTTTGCGGTTTCCCCGCGCTTGCACACGTTGATAGCGGGTGACCCGTTCATTGCCCAGTCACCGGCCATGGCGCGTTATTTTCTGAATGAACAGGGCAGGCCCTTGCCAGTGGGGGCTACCCTGCGCAACCCGGCGCTTGCCCAAACCCTGGAGCTGATCGCTGCGCACGGCGCCGATGTGTTCTACAGCGGCGAGATTGCCCAGGCCATGGTGGCCCAGGTGCGCAGCCATGCCAATCCCGGTTACCTGTCGCTGCAGGACTTGCAGCTGTACCAGGCCAGGCAGCGCGAGCCGGTATGCGGCCCCTACAAGGCCTGGCAAATTTGCGGCGTGCCGCCGCCGTCTTCCGGCGGGGTAACGGTGTTGCAGACCCTGGGCATCCTTGAAGCCGCTCAACGTGCCGTCCCTGCGCATGACCTGGCTGGGTTGCGGCCGCAGCCCACTTCATCCCCGGCCGGCCTTGAAGCAGTGCCAATGGCCGTGCACCTGGTCGCCGAGGCCGAGCGCCTGGCGTATGCCGACCGCGCCCAGTACCTGGCAGACAGCGATTATGTGCCCGTGCCGGTCAAGGCGCTCACCCACCCGGCCTACCTGGCCAGCCGCGCCGCCTTGATCGGGGCGCACAGCATGAAGCGTGCGCGCCCAGGCCAGCCGCCGGGTGTCGACCTGGCCCTGGCGCCGGACCGCTCGCCCCTGCGCATTTCTACCTCGCACCTGAGCGCAGTGGATGACAGCGGTCATGCCCTGGCCATGACCACCTCGGTGGAGGCCGCGTTCGGCGCGCACGTGATGGTCAGGGGCTTCCTGCTCAACAACACCCTGACCGACTTTTCGTTCATCGCGCAGGAGCGTGGCCGGCCTGTGGCCAACCGGGTACAACCCGGCAAGCGGCCGCTGTCGGCCATGGCGCCGACCCTGGTGTTTTCCCGCGCTGGCGGCGAGCTGGTGGCCAGCTTGGGGTCACCGGGGGGCTCACAGATCATCGGTTACGTGAACAAGGCACTGCTCGGCCTGCTGGATTGGCAACTGGATCCGCAGCAGGCTGCGGGCCTGCCCAACTTCGGCAGCCGCAATGCCGGCACGGAAGTGGAAGCAGGGCTGGCCAGCCCGGCACTGGTCCGCCGGTTGGCGGCCTGGGGCCACGAAGTCACGCCAATGACCATGACCAGCGGCATGCAGATCATCCAGCGCACGGCTGACGGCTGGGCCGGAGGGGCCGATCCGCGGCGCGAAGGGGTCGCCCTCGGCGACTGAGCAGGGCGTTGCAGTGCCTGGGGTAGCGTGGTAGAAATCAATCTTGCCATTCATTAGTTGAATATCAAGATGCCCAGTAGCGTGAAATCGAATAGGGCCCTGTTCGACCTTGACCTGTTGCGCGCCACGGTGGTGGTGGCCGATTGCGGCAGTTTCACCACCGCAGCCGCGCGCCTGCATTCCACCCAGTCGACCATCAGCCAGAAGGTTCGCCGCCTGGAGGATATGGTTGGCCACCGGTTACTGGTACGCGGCAACCGCGACGTGCTGCCAACCGACGCCGGGCAGACCCTGCTGGGCTATGCCCGGCATATGCTGGCGCTGAACGACCAGATGCTCGAAGCCTTGGCCGGGGCCATGGTCGGCACCACCGTGCGCCTGGGTGTGCCGGAAGACTTCGTCGGCGGGCGGACCACCAATGCGCTGGCGGCGTTCAGCCGCCTGCACCCGCAGGTAAAGCTGGAGGTGACCAGCGGCCTGTGCCGCGACCTCAGCCAGGCCTACGACAACGGTGAGCTCGACCTGGTGCTGCTCAAGCAGCGGCGCAACACCCGCGAGGGCGTGGCATGCTGGCCAGAGCGCCTGCAGTGGATCGACAGTGCCCGCGCGCCCGCTTTCGAGCTGGACCCGATTCCGCTGGTGACCTTTCCGCCCCGCGGCCTGTACCGCGAAGACATGATCAATGCCATCGAAGGCATGGGCCGGCGCTGGCGTATCAGCTTCACCAGTTCCAGCCTCAGTGGCATCCAGGCGGCCGTGGCCGATGGCATGGGCATCAGTTTGCTCCCGCCGCGCGCGGCGACAGGCGAGCACCGGGTGCTGGGCGAGGGGCAGGGGCTGCCGGAGATCGATAGCTATGAAATCGTCATTGTGCACCGGCCGACCGCCGACATCATGGTCAAGGCCTTGGCCGAGGTGATGACTCAATTGCTGGCCGGGGGCAGCATCTAGCCCAGCGAGGAAAGTGTTTCAGGCTGTGGCGCAATGGAATGTCTGGCAGGGCCGTGCAGTCCCACCGTTAACGTGGGCAATACGCCCAGCAACCCAAGCCATGGAGACGCACTATGAAAAGAGCTGCATTTGTCGCTTTACTGGCCAGCGCCGGGTTGGCCCAGGCGGCCGAAACGGTCGAACTCAAGCTGGCCGGCCCCGACGGCCCTGGCAAGTCCATTGGCACTATCAGCGTCGAGCAGAACAAATATGGCACGTTGCTCACCCCCGCCCTTAAGGACCTGCCGCCAGGCGTGCACGGCTTCCATCTCCACCAGAACGCCTCGTGCGCACCGGCGCAAGAGGGCGGCAAGCCTGTACCAGCGGGCGCTGCGGGCGGGCACTGGGACCCGGATTCCAGCAACGCCCACAAAGGCCCTTATGATGACAGCGGTCATCGCGGCGACTTGCCGGCGCTGTATGTGGGGGCTGATGGCAAGGCCACCTATCCGGTCCTCGCGCCGCGGCTGAAGGCCACCGATTTCAAAGGCCATGCATTGATGGTGCACGCCGGCGGTGACAACCACAGCGACCACCCCGAGAAGCTGGGTGGCGGTGGAGCCCGGGTGGCCTGCGGGGTCGTGCAGTAAACGCTTACTCGCGCGCCTGAAACAAGGCCGCCGCTGCAGGTTCACGCAAACCTGCGGGGGCGGCCTTGTGTCGGGAGCAGGGCGCCATGCGCCCCGGTGCCTCAGCGCTTGGGGTTCAGCGTCAGGTGCACGTGACGGTTTACGTCCTTGTACAGCAGGTAGCTGAACTTGCCTGGGCCACCTGCGTAGCAGGCTTGCGGGCAGAAGGCGCGCAGCCACATGAAGTCGCCGGCTTCCACTTCGACCCAGTCCTGGTTCAGGCGGTACACCGCCTTGCCTTCCAGCACGTACAGGCCATGCTCCATCACGTGGGTTTCCGCGAACGGGATCACGCCGCCGGGCTGGAAGGTGACGATGTTCACATGCATGTCGTGACGCATGTCGGCCATGTCGACGAAGCGGGTAGTGACCCAGCGGCCTTCGGTGCCCGGCATTTCAATGACGGTGGCGTTGTCACGGTGGGTCACGAACGACTCAGGTGCGTCCAGGCCCTCGACTTTCTGGTAGTGCTTGCGCAGCCAGTGGAAGGTGACATTGGCTTTGCTGTTGTTGCGCAGGCTCCACTCGGCGCCTGGCGCCAGGAACGCATAGCCGCCTGGCACCAGGGTGTGGTGCTTGCCTTCGACGGTGATGTCGAGTTCACCTTCGACGATGAACACCACGGCTTCGGCATCAGGGTCCAGCTCAGGGCGTTCGCTGCCGCCTTCCGGGGCCACTTCGACGATGTACTGCGAGAAAGTCTCTGCAAAACCGGTCAGTGGGCGGGCGATGACCCACATGCGCATCTTGTCCCAGAATGGCAAGTGGCTGGTGACGATGTCACGCATCACGCCTTTGGGGATGACGGCGTAGGCTTCGGTGAACATGGCACGGTCAGTCAGCAGCTCGGTTTGAGCCGGGTGCCCACCGTGGGGGGCGAAGTACGAATGGTTCGACATGGACAATCTCGACTTGTTGTTCTCTCCCCATGCCGTGAACCGCACCGGCCGGTGCGGCGCAGGGGATGTGGCGACAGAATAGGGTCGATCGCGCGCCATGCACAAATTAAATGTTGGAATACCCAGGATTCGATAGCTGAATGCGCGTTCGCACGCAGGGGGGTGGGAGGATGGGACCCATTGGTCCGCAAAGCGGCCCCAACCGATTGACGGACTGACATCAGGTCGTGGGCTACCGATCAGATATTTCCGACATATTTTTCACATTCACTTGTTAGGATCCCCCGGCATTTCCGAGGAGCCCCCTATGCCGCCTATCCTGCGCAAGCGCAGCACCCGAATCGTCTTCAGCGCCACCACTGGCCTGTTCGTGGCCACATTGGGCTTTTTCGCCTGGCAAAGTTTCTATCCGGTGCAGGCCGCGGCAGGTTGGACAGTCGGTGTGCTGCACCGTGACGTGACCAAGGCCGCGTCACTGCTGCCGCAAGCCGATGGCAGCCTGCTGGTCAGCCGCGAGCTGGACGACGGCCGCGGCAGCATTCTCAAGATCGCCGCCGACGGTGCCCGGGTGGTAGTTGTCGACAACCTGTCCAAGCCCGACGGCATGGTCGCGGCCCAGGGCGGTTGGGTATTCAGCCAGGAGGGCGGAGCCGCCCCGGTCAGCCTGGCCCGCGATGGCAAGGTCACGCCCTTGTTCGATGGCGACAGCGTGCAAGGGCTGTGGAACGACGGCAAGCACCTGTATGCCATCGAAGACCGAAAAGGTAACGGCCGCCTCATGCGCTACGACTGGCAGAGCGGGCAACTGGACGTACTGCGTTCCGGCCTGACAGAAACCGAAGGGCTGACACGCTGTCGGGGCGACCTGTTGTACACCGAAAAAGCCAAGGGCACCGTGCGCGCCCTGGCCGACGATGGCAGCGACCCGGTGGTAGTCGACGGTTTGCGCAACCCCACGTTCCTGTACTGCGACCAGCGTGGCCTGTGGATCAGCGAGGACAACACGCACCGCGCCCGGCTGCTGCGCATCGCTGCCGACGGCAGCCAGCACACGGTGCTGACGTTTCTCAAGGCGCCCCAGGCCATCATCGCCGACGGCAAGGGCGGTTACCTGCTGGCCGAGGGCGGACGCGACCGTGTATTGCACCTGACGCCGCCAGCAGAGCCGGTCACGGCCCAGCGCTAGCCGCAACAGCGTGCTTCCCTGCACGGCCGTGCTCACGGATAATCCCCCACATTCCAATAAACAGCCTGTGAGTGGGTATGAGTGATTCCGTAGTCGGCCTTGGCCAGCCTGAAACCGAAGGGGGGCGCAGAACGCGCAAGAACAACCCCGAGAAAACCCGCGAGGATATCCTCCAGGCCGCCATCCACGAATTCGTTCAGCAAGGGCTGGCCGGGGCTCGCGTAGACGCCATCGCTGAACGCACGGCTACGTCCAAGCGCATGATCTACTACTACTTCGGCAGCAAGGAGCAGTTGTATTGCGAGTGCCTGGTCAAGCTATACGGCGATATTCGCAAGACCGAGCAAAGCCTCGACCTGGAGTCACTGCCGGCCGACCAGGCGATCCGCAGGCTGGTGGAGTTCACTTTCGACCACCACGACCGCAATGTCGACTTCGTGCGGATTATCTGCACCGAAAACATCCACTACGGCGAATACGTCAAGCAGTCCCCGGCTATTCGCGAAATGAGCAGCCTGGTGCTCGAAGCCTTGGGCAATACGCTGCGCCGCGGGGTAGAAGAAGGGGTGTTCCGTAGCGGTATCGAGGTGATCGACCTGCACATGCTGATGAGCTCTTTCTGCTTCTACCGGGTGTCCAACCGGCATACCTTTGGCGAGATCTTCCAGATAGACCTGTCGGATGACCAGGTCAAGCTGCGGCACAAGGCGATGATCTGTGATGCGGTGCTGCGCTACATCCAGGTCGAGCAGCGCCCCTGACGCTGCGCCAACCTGCTCAGTCGCCCAACCGCTGCTCACGCGAGGGCGGGTAGCCAAAATACGCCGCATAGCATTTGCTGAAATGTGACACCGAGACAAAGCCGCAAGCCACCGCCACTTCCATCACCGACAGGTCGGAATACTGCAGCAGCCTGCGGCTTTTGGTAATGCGCAGCTCCATGTAGTAACGCCGCGGCGATGTGCCCAGTTGGGCCTGGAACAGCCGGTCGATCTGCCGCCGTGAGCGCCCGCTGTAGGCGGCCAACTGGTCGAGGCTGAGGGTTTCCTCGAGGTTGTTTTCCATCAGTTCGACGATGGTACGCAGGTGCAGGCTCATGGACTTCTTGGCCCCCGGCCCGACCTGGCGGTAACGGGCGCCTGAGAACGACAGAATTTCCTCCACGCCTTCGGCCAGGCCGTCACCATACAAGCGCCTCACCAGCCCGAGCATCAGTTCCATGGCGCCGTTCGGGCTGGCGGCACTGAGCCGGTCGCGGTCCAGGGTGAAGCTGGCCGGCGTAATACGGGTTTGCGGGCTGCGCTCGGACAAACTGGCACGCTGCTCGGGGTGAACGCTGCAGCCATAGTCATCCAGCACCCCGGCGCGCCCCAGGAACCAGGCGCCGTTCCACAAACCACCCAAGGCCATGCCATGGGCCGCGCAATCACTGAGCAAGCGGTCGAGTACCGGGTATTTGAGTGGCGTACGCAAGCCACCGCAGATGACCAGCAGGTCCGGTGACTGCAACGCCTGCGTCGACAATTCGGTGGCCACCAGTTCCAGCCCCAGGTCGCTGAGCACGCGGTCGCCGTCCAGCGACAGCGGGGTGAAACTGAAGCTGTCGGTACGCAGCAGGTTGGCCGTGACCAGCACGTCCATGGCCACGGTGAAACTGGCCATGGAGAAGTGTTCGAGCAGCACGAAATCGACTCGATAAGGGGCCTTTGCATCGGCACTGCTGGCCTTGAGCCGCAGCATGTTGCTGGTACTGGTCTTCTTGCTGAACTGGCGTGGCGTGGGCACTCTGAACTCCGCTTGCTGGCTGGCTCGCAGAGTGTGGCCGGTGGCTGGAGGAAAGACAATCTCCCCGGTGGCGGTGTCGTATTACAGGTCGTGTTCAGGCAACCTGTATGGCTGCAGACTTTGCCACTATGCTTTGCCATAGGCGTTTGCATCAAACGCCTGGCCCTTGAGGAACCTTTCGATGAAATACGCCGCTGCCTTGTTGCTCAGCTTGTTGCCATTGCTGGCCACGGCCATGGAGCCGGGCGAACCGCTCGCGCCCTTCACGTTGCTTGACCAGTATGACAAGGCCTACACCCTGAGCGCGGACACCCAGGTACTACTGGTGGCGCGCGACATGGACGGCGCCAAGTTGGTCAAGGCTGCACTGGCCAACGCGCACAAAGGCTACCTGGAAGCACGCAAGGCCGTATTCGTCGCCGACATCCAGCGCATGCCTGCGTTGATCAGCAAGCTGTTCGCCATCCCGGCCATGCGCGGTTACAGCTATAGGGTGCTGCTCGACCGGGAAGGGCGGGTAGCCAGCCGGTACCCCGGGCAGCCAGGGCAGGTGCAGTGGTTGCAGTTGCAAGAAGGCAGATTGGTGAGCCAGCAGGCGTTCACCGATGCCGCGAAATTGAAGGCGGCGCTGGAGCGTGCGCCGCAGCAGTGAGGTGCGTTACCTGCAGGAGTGGTCAAAACAATCTGAACCCTCAGCGTCAATAACAACCCAAGCCATTACACGGCAAAGAGAGAGCGCTTATGGAAGTCGGAACGATCTGGATCATTGTCGCAGCCTTGGTCATCCTCATGGAAATCTGGGCCATCTGGAACATCATCGGCAGTGAGCGGCGCGCCGAACGCAAGATGTTGTGGGTGGTGTTCGTGGTCTACGCGCCAATCCCCGGCTTGTTGTTCTGGGCCTGGCGTGGCCCGCGCGCCGTCAAAGGCCGGTCCGTACTCGAAGAAAAATGACCGGCACAGGTATCAGGCGCCCGCGCGCCTGATACCGTCAGCGGTCACTTTTCAGCGGTCACTTGGGCAGCACGCTGAAGCGAATGGCGGGGCCGAGGCCGTTCACCATCAGGCAGCCGTAGAACTTCACGGTGGACAGCACGCCCAGCGTCTTCAACGCATCGTGTATGAATGCGTGGAACACGCGCTCGGCATCCTTCTGGCGGTCAGCAAGCGTCGTGGCTTCGAGCGTGACCACGCCAAGCAATGTGGTCTCGATGTGCTGCACGGTCTCCAGGCCGGTTTTCTCGCGCAGGTACGTACGTGCCTTCGCTGCATCCGCCTCATCCCCTTCGACGGTGTAAGCCAACTGAAATTCGAATTTGCTCATGGTTTTGTCCTTGATTGTGGTTAGGCCTCCGTGCCGTACCTTGCACCATACCGGCATGCGCCGGCTGAGCAAACGAACGCGATGTTCAATCACTTCAGCTGCTTGTAGGAAATGGCCTACTTGACCTCGAATTAACTTAAGGTTCGGTGCCGAGGGGCTGTTCCACCCCGGCAGCAATGCCTATCCCCACCTCGCCAGGGTGGTTCGCTGCTTGTCTGGCAGGGCCGGACCCAACTACAGTGCCGTTACAACAACAAAATTCACTCAGAGGTGACCTCACCATGAGCACTGGCACTACCTCGCTTGCCGAACACAAGGCTCGGGCCTGGCTCTGGCCAGCGCTGTTCAGCCTGGTGGCATTTGCCGCCAACTCGGTGTTCTGCCGGCTGGCCCTTAAAGACGGGGCGATCGACCCAGCCTCGTTCACGGTGGTGCGCCTGGCCAGTGGTGCAGTGTTCCTGTTGGTGCTGATTCGCTTGCGCCGGCCGGCAGAGGGCATGGGCGGCACCTGGCGAGCAGGCCTGGCCTTGTGCCTGTATGCCTTCCTGTTTTCAGCGGCCTACCTGCAACTGAGCGCCGGGGCGGGCGCCTTGCTGCTGTTCGGTGCTGTGCAGATCACGATGTTCGGCTTTGCCTGGTGCAAGGGCGAACGCATCAGCGCACGGGGCGTGCTGGGGATGCTGATCGCCTTCGCCGGCTTGCTGGTGCTGTTGTTGCCAGGCGCTTCGGCGCCACCGTTCAGCGGGGCCTTGCTGATGGTTATGTCTGGCATCGCCTGGGGGGCGTACACCTTGCTCGGCAGAGGGTCGCCCAGGCCGCTGGCCGACACGGCCGGCAACTTTACCCGCAGCCTGCCCTGGCTGGTGGTGCTGGCACCGCTGCTGTTGCTGGGGGGCGGGCCACACCTCAGCGCCGGTGGCTTGCTGTTCGCCCTGGGCTCCGGTGTGCTGGCTTCCGGGGCCGGTTACGCCGTGTGGTATAGCGTGGTGCGCCAGGTCAGTGCGCAACAGGCGGCGACCCTGCAGCTGAGTGTGCCGGTGCTGGCAGGGTTGGGCGGGGTTGCGCTGATAGGCGAGCCGTTATCGCTGCGTTTGTTGCTCGCCAGTGTGGTGGTGCTGGGCGGCATTGCCCTGGCGCTGGTACCGCGCCGCCAGGCCCTGTATGAAAAGCCTAGAAGAAGCTGCGCTGGGCCTTGAGGGTGACCACGCTGTCGCAATAGGTGTTCATGCCTGAATAGGCGTCGCAGCTGGTGCCACTGAGGCTCGAGTTGCTGTAGATCAGGTTCAGGTCGATGCCTAGCCAAGGGCGCGACAGTTCCAGCGACCAGTCGGAAAAGGCATTCACCTGGCTGCCATCGCCGATGGTGAAGGGTGTGCCCAGGCGGTGATGGGCGAGTTTGACGGTGAGGTCGACATCGAACAATGGCAGTTGGCCAAAGTCGGCGAACAGCGTACCGGTGCGGTTGTCGGGGTTGTCGCGCAGTGCGCCGCCGAACCGGCTGCCAAGTACCGACACTCCCCCATACAGGGCTACGCTGTCGGCGCCGGCGATGTTTGGCTGGCTGTAGTGGATCAACCCCACCTCATAGCCCAAGGTGCTGTCGAAGTGGTGCTTGTAGCCCATGTAGCTGTCCAGGCGCAGGGTCGAGTTGGCCGCCACCCCCATGCTTGGGGCGTATTGGCCGACGTACAGCCCACTGGGGTGGCTGAAATCCATGCCGCCATGAAACGCGCCGACCGCTGTGGGTGAAATCAACCCTTGGGCCATGCTGCGGGAAGGGGTGGTGCCGAGTGTAAAGTCGAAATCGCCCAGTTGGCGCTTCATCTGCTGGGCCAGCAGAGGGGGGCTGAACAGCAGGGCAATGCTCAGCAACAGCAGGGGCCTGAACATGGTCACCGTCCTGGAGGGCTTACGGTAGAGCGTTCAAGGATACCTGCCCGAGCGGCCTCTGAAAACCTTGTAGCGGCGGGTTCAGCCTTTGGTCGAACGGTCGGCATCGGCTGCCTCGGTCACCACCGGCAGGTTGCCGGCACGCTGGATCACCCGGCGTTGCTGCTCATAGTCGTCCAGCGACAGACCGCGGCGCTGCAAGGCCTCCAGCTGTAATTGGCGGGTTTCGTCGGCGCTGTACGGGCGCAGTTCAGGGTGGCTGGCACAGCCGCTGCTGATGGCGAGGGCAAGCAGGGCAAAAGTGGCGGTCAGCAAGCGGGCCAGGGTGTTCATCAGGTAGCTCCAAGGGCCAAGGGCGTAAGTGGCGAGGCGATGGAGCTAGGTTATGTGGTTGGCGCGCGTGGTAGAAATTGCCCCTCTCGATAGTGACTATTGATGCACGCCGCCCTGGCCGTTGACGCGCAGAGGCTCAAACCTTTAAGGCGCTGCCTGATGGCTTGGTCCATGAAAAAAACGGGGCATGCCAGCGATGACATGCCCCGTCTTTACAACGCAAAAGCGCTTCAGGCGACTTTGACGATCCAGCCAGCCGGTGCTTCCACATCACCGCTCTGGATGCCGGTCAGCTCGTTGTAGAGCTTCTGCGTGACCGGGCCGACCTTCTCCAGGTCGTGGAACACGTGCAGCTTGCCGTTGTACTCGATGCCCCCAATCGGGGTGATCACCGCAGCAGTACCGCAAGCGCCGGCTTCGACGAAGCGCTCCAGCTTGCTGATTTCCACGTCACCTTCGACCACGGTCAGGCCCAGGCGCGATTGCGCCAGCTCCATCAGCGACAGGCGGGTGATGCCTGGCAGCACCGAGGCCGATTTAGGCGTGACGAACTCATTGTTGGCGGTAATGCCGAAGAAGTTGGCCGAGCCGACTTCTTCAATCTTGGTGTGGGTCAGCGGGTCGAGGTAGATGGCGTCGGCGAAGTTGGCTTTCTTCGCTTCGGCACCTGGCTGCAGGCTGGCAGCGTAGTTGCCGCCGACCTTGGCGGCACCGGTGCCCTGCGGTGCTGCACGGTCGAAGCTGGAGATCTGGAAGTTGTGCGGTTTCATGCCGCCCTTGAAGTACGAGCCAACCGGAATGGCGAAAACCGAGAAGATGAACTCGGGGGCGGTGCGCACGCCAATGTTGTCGCCGGTGCCGATCACGAACGGGCGCAGGTACAAGGCGCCCTTACCGTGCGGTGGCACGAACTTTTCGTTGGCCTTGACCACTTGCTTGCACGCCTCGATGAACACGTCGGTCGGCACCTGCGGCATCAGCAGGCGGGCGCAGCTGCGCTGCATACGGGCGGCGTTCTGGTCCGGGCGGAACAGGTTGATGGAGCCATCCTTGCAGCGGTAGGCCTTCAGGCCCTCGAAACATTGCTGGCCATAGTGCAGCGCGGTGGAGCCTTCACTGATGTGCAGCACGTTGTCTTCGGTCAGGGTGCCCTTGTCCCACTCGCCATTGCGCCATACGGACAGGTAGCGTTTGTCGGTCTTGATGTAGTCGAAACCCAGCTTGTCCCAATTAATGCTTTCGTTGCTCATGACACCCTCATTGTCTTGCTAGTGCCCGATCGCTCGGGCTGCTGTTATATGCGCACCACGCCACCTTAATACATCCGTGGCGGATCGGGAACGGCCGGTCGCAGGTTTCGTCGAGCAGCCCGCCAGCGGGCAAGGCCAGGCCGGGGAGAAAACCCAGGCCTACCGGTTTTGTCGCGAGCGTTCAGCGCCCCTGCAAGCGTTTGGCCCAGTCGCCGCCGTGGCGTTCCTGACAGGCCTGCTCACTGTCGAAGCGCACATGCCAGGCGGGGTGGTCCAGCGCTATGCCTGCTTCCTCGAGCGCCAGGCGGGTCAATGCCAGCATGCGCCCCTTCGCGTCACCCGCCAGGGCCGCCAACTTGTCCGCCTCCTGCTCGAACACCCAGGTTATCCGCAGGCTGGCGGGAAACTCATGCGGGTCAAGACGGTGGGTTAGCCAACTGAACCCGAGAATTTCCGCCTTGGCGGTTTCGCAGGCTTCGGTCAGGCACGCCACCAGCTCGCGCTCCAGCTGGGCCAGTTCACGTTTGCTCAGCGCTTTCACGGGTTGACCTCGTCATTGGCTTGCATGGGCAGGCGGTGTTCACCGGTACACTGCACAGGGCCGGGCGGGTAGGGGGCGTGAGACATGAGGTGGCCTTGAACGTGGGTCGGGCTGCCACTTTAACCCATTTGCACTGCCCACCGCCGCCCGGCCAACCCGCAACGGTTGACCACCCGCCAACCACTGCGTAGCCTTGCCACTTCGAGGTTCTTCGGCCAGGCCGAAGCTAAGACGGGAACGCGGTACAAGCCGCGGCTGCCCCCGCAACTGTAAGCACCGACAACGGATCGACACAGCCACTGCGCCAACGCGCGGGAAGGCGTCATCCCGCCAGACTGCTGCCGTGGCAGGCAACTGGAACGGTGCAAGCCAGGAGACCTGCCTCGTCACGTTTTCGACTTTCAACCGGGCGGGGTGATCCGGTGGCGAACAAGCCCGGCCGGCCTGGCCGGTGGCTGTCGTCCTGCATGCCCGCGCCATACTGCCAAGGGCACTGCGACATGAAAACACTGGCCAAGCTCCCCGTTACCATCGTTACCGGCTTTCTCGGCTCGGGCAAGACCACGTTGCTGCGCCACATGCTCGACAACGCCCAGGGCCGCCGCATCGCGGTCATCGTCAACGAGTTCGGCGAACTGGGCATCGATGGCGAAATCCTCAAGCAATGCAGCATCGGTTGCACTGAAGAAGAGGCCAACGGCCGCGTTTACGAGCTGGCCAACGGCTGCTTGTGCTGCACCGTGCAGGAAGAATTCTTCCCGGTGATGCGCGAGCTGGTGGCACGCCGTGGCGACCTGGACCACATCCTGATCGAGACCAGCGGCCTGGCCCTGCCCAAGCCGTTGGTGCAGGCCTTCCAGTGGCCGGAAATCCGCAACGCCTGCACCGTCGACGCCGTGATCACCGTGGTCGACAGCCCGGCGGTGGCTGCCGGCACCTTTGCCGCCTACCCGGACCAGGTCGATGCGCAGCGCAAGCTAGACCCCAACCTGGACCACGAGTCGCCCCTGCATGAGCTGTTCGCCGACCAACTCGCCAGCGCTGACCTGGTGGTATTGAACAAGGCTGACCTGATCGGCGCCGAAGACCTGGCCAAGGTGCGTGCCGAAGTTGCCGAAGAACTGCCCGCCGCAGTGAAAGTGGTTGAAGCCAGCAGCGGCAAGCTGCCGCTGGAAGTGCTGCTGGGCCTGGGTGCCGAGTCCGAAGTGCATATCGATGGCCGCCGTACCCATCACGATGCGCACCACGACGGCGACGACCATGACGATCATGACCACGACGCCTTCGACTCCATCTCCATCGACCTGCCGGAAGCCGACGAAAGCCTGCTGCTCGACGCCCTGACCCAGCTGGTGGTGGAGTTCGGCATCCTGCGTGCCAAAGGCTTCGCTGCTATCCCGGGCAAGCCGATGCGCCTGCTGGTGCAAGGCGTGGGTACCCGTTTCGACAAGCACTTCGACCGTGCCTGGCGCGCCGACGAGCCGCGCATCACCCGCCTGGTGCTGATCGGCCAGGACCTTGATGCGGCCCAGCTGGAAGCGCGCCTGCGCCAGGCCCTGGGCGCCTGACCCATGCACCTGCTGCGGACCCAGCCCGGCGGCTTCGTGCCGGATGACAGCATCGCCGACCTTGGCCAGACACCCGCCGAACTGGTGATTCTCTGCAGCGGCGATTCCCACCTGGCATTGCTCGCCGACACCGCCGAGCAATTGCCCGAAGACTTCCCCAGCCTGCGCCTGGCCAACCCGATGCAGGTGCAGAACCATGCCTCGGTCGACCTGTACATTGACGAGGTGCTGCGCCACGCCAAGGTCATCCTGGTGTCGCTGCACGGTGGCGTCGGTTATTGGCGCTATGGCGTAGAACAACTGGTCGAACTGGCGGCCCGTGGCGTGCAGCTGATCCTGGTGCCGGGCGACGACCGCCCGGACCCGGAACTGACCAGTCTGGGCAACGTCACCGGCGCGCAGGCCGAACGCCTCTGGCACTACCTGCGCCAGGGCGGCAAGGCCAATGCCATCAACCTGTTCAACTGCCTGGCCAGCCAGTGGCTGGGCCGCGACTATGCCTGGGACGAGCCGCAGCCGTTGCCGCGCACGGCGGTGTACCACCCGCAAAAGGGCAGCGCGGCGCTGGAAGACTGGTACCCGCAGTGGCACCCCGATCACCCGGTAGCGCCGCTGCTGTTCTACCGCTCGCACCTGCAAGCGGCCAACACCGCGTTCATCGACGTGTTCTGCCAGCGCCTGCAGGCGGCCGGTCTGAATCCATTGCCGATCGCCGTGGCCAGCCTGAAGGAAAGCGCCTGCCTGGAGCAGGTCGAAGCCTGGCTGGACGAGGTTGGCGCCGAGGTGCTGGTCAACACCACCGGTTTTGCCCTGTCCAGCCCCGAACGCCCCAACCTGCGCCCGTTCCGCCGTGATATCCCGGTGTTGCAGGCCATTTGCGCACAGGACAACCAGCCCGGCTGGGAAGCCAGCGAACAAGGCCTGGGTGCGCGCGACCTGGCCATGCACATTGCCTTGCCCGAACTGGACGGGCGCATCATCACCCGGCCGGTCAGTTTCAAGGACATGGCCTGGCGCAGCGAACGCAGCCAGTCGGATGTGGTGTGCTACCGCGCCCACCCTGAGCGCATGGACTTCGTCGCCGAGCTGGCGCGCCGCTGGGTCGAGCTGGCCCGCCTGCCCAATGGGCAGAAGCGCGTCGCCCTGATACTGGCCAACTACCCAACCCGGGATGGCCGGATTGGCAACGGCGTTGGCCTGGATACGCCCGCTGCGGCCCTGAACATCCTCAAGGCCTTGCAAGCCGAAGGCTACCCGGTGGCCGACCTGCCGGGCAGTGGCACGCAACTGATCCAGCAGTTGCTCGGTGGCGTGACCAACGACCTCGACCACCTCGACCAGCGCCCTTGCGCCCAGAGCTTGAGCCTGGCCGACTACCAGGCGGCGTTCGCGCGCCTGCCCGAAGCCAACCGCCAGGCGGTGCTGGAACGGTGGGGGCCGCCCCAGCAGGACCCGATGTTCCGCAGTGGCCGGCTGATGGTCGCCGGCCTGCGGTTTGGGCTGACCTTTGTCGGCATCCAGCCGGCGCGTGGCTACCAGGTGGACCCCAGCGCGGTCTACCATGACCCCGACCTGGTGCCGCCACATGGTTACCTGGCATTCCACTTCTGGCTGCGCCATGCCTTCGCTGCCGACGTGGTCATACACGTCGGCAAGCACGGCAACCTCGAATGGCTACCAGGCAAGGGCGTAGGGCTGTCGGCGCAGTGCTGGCCGGACGCCTTGCTCGGCCCGCTGCCGAACATCTACCCGTTCATCGTCAACGACCCCGGTGAGGGCGCCCAGGCCAAGCGCCGTACCCAGGCGGTGATCATCGACCACCTCATGCCGCCGCTGACCCGTGCCGAGACTTACGGGCCGTTGCGCCACCTGGAGCAACTGGCCGACGAGTTCTATGAAGCGCAACTGCTCGACCCTCGGCGGGCGCGCGAGTTGCAGCGAGACATCCTCGAACTGGTCAAGGCCAACCATATCGACCGCGAGCTGCAGCTGGAGGGGCAGCTGGACGATGCTGCCGTGTGGCTGCCGCGCCTGGACACTTACCTGTGCGACCTCAAGGAGTCGCAGATCCGCGACGGCCTGCACGTGTTTGGCCAATCGCCTGCCGGGCGCCTGCGGCTGGATACGCTGCTGGCGTTGCTCAGGGTCGAGCGCGGCGATGGCCGAGGCGGCAATGCCAGCCTGCTACGCACCTTGGCCAAGGCGCTGGTGCCCGGCTTCGACCCGCTGGATTGCGAACTCGGTCAGCCGTGGCAGGGCGCCCGCCCCGAGCCGTTGCAAGCGGTAAGCTGCGAGGCATGGCGCACCTGTGGCGATACACGGGAGCGCCTGGAGCTATTGGCGCTGCAACTGATCGAGCAGGCGCTGGGCGGCATTGCCCAGCTACCTGACAGTGCCGCATGGCACCCCGTGCATGCTGTGCTGCAAGCCCTGTGCATGGAGGTGGCGCCGAGCCTGGATGCCTGCGGCAGCGCAGAAATGCAGGGCTTGCTGGCGGCGCTGGCCGGGCGCTTCGTGCCGGCCGGGCCCAGTGGTGCGCCCAGCCGTGGCCGCCTCGATGTGCTGCCTACCGGCCGTAACTTCTACACCGTGGACGTGCGCAACCTGCCTACCACCACGGCCTGGCGCCTGGGCTTCGCCTCGGCCAACCTGATCCTTGAGCGCCACCTGCAGGACCATGGCGACCATCTGCGCCAGCTGGGTCTTTCAGTGTGGGGTACCGCTACCATGCGTACTGGCGGCGACGACATCGCCCAGGCCATGGCGTTGATGGGCGTACGGCCGGTGTGGGCCAGCGGTAGCCAACGGGTCGATGACTTCGAGATCTTGCCGCTGAGCTTGCTCGACCGCCCACGGGTGGACGTGACCTTGCGGGTGTCCGGGTTCTTCCGCGATGCCTTCGGCAACCTGATCCGGCTGTTCGATGCCGCGGTGCAGGCGTTGGCCGCGCTGGACGAGCCCGACGACCTCAACCCCTTGGCTGCCCGTGTACGCACTGAGCGCGCTGCGCTGCAGGCCCAAGGCGCAAGCGCCGAACAGGCCGCTCGGCAGGCTGGCTGGCGGGTCTTCGGGGCCAAACCCGGCGCCTACGGTGCCGGGGTGCAGAATGCCATCGACGGCCGCTTGTGGCACAGCCGCGAAGACCTGGCCGAGGTCTACCTCAACCATGGCGGCTATGCCTACGGCGGCAGCGATGACGGCACCCCAGCCCGCGCCCAGTTCGCCCAGCGCCTGGCCAAGGTCCAGGCGGTGTTGCAAAACCAGGACAACCACGAGCACGACCTGCTCGATTCCAACGACTACTACCAGTTCCAGGGTGGCATGCTGGCGGCTTCGGAAACCCTGGGCGGGGCCGGCGTGGCCAGTTACCACGGTGACCACAGCCAGGTGGACCGGCCGCGCATCCGTACCTTGAAAGAAGAGCTGAACCGGGTGATCCGCGCCCGTGCGCTGAACCCCAAATGGATCGATGGGGTCAAGCGACATGGCTACAAAGGCGCCTTCGAGATGGCGGCGACGGTGGACAACCTGTTCGCCTTCGACGCCACCACGCACCTGATCGACGACCATCATTACCAGGGGCTGGCCGACGCCTATGTGCTCGACCCAGCCACCCGCGACTTCATGCGCGAGCACAACCCCGAGGCGTTGCGTGACCTTACCGAGCGCCTGCTGGAGGCCCAGCAACGTGGCCTGTGGCAGGCGCCTGGCGACTACCGCGAAGCGCTTGAGGAGCAACTGCTCGACGGCGAGGAACAGGCTTGACATGAGTGAACCCGTACAATTTCCGCTGGCGGCCGTGGTGGGTGCCGACGACCTGAAGCTGGCCCTGTGCCTGACGGCCATCGACCCGAAAATCGGCGGCGTGCTGATCGAAGGCCCGCGCGGCATGGCCAAGAGCACCTTGGCCCGTGGCCTGGCCGACCTGCTGGGTGAGGGCCCGTTCGTGACCCTGCCGCTGGGTGCCAGTGAGGAACGGCTGGTCGGTACCCTGGACCTTGACGCCGCGCTTGGCCAGGGCAAGGCTCAGTTCTCCCCAGGGGTGCTGGCCCAGGCAGATGGCGGCGTGCTGTATGTGGATGAAGTCAACCTGCTGCCAGACACCCTGGTCGACCTGTTACTTGACGTGGCCGCCAGCGGTACCAACCGCGTGGAGCGCGACGGCATCTCGCACCGCCACAGTGCCCGCTTCGTGCTGATCGGCACCATGAACCCGGAAGAAGGCGAACTGCGCCCGCAGTTGCTCGACCGGTTCGGCCTGAATGTGGCCCTGGAAGGTTTGCCCGAACCTGCGGCCCGGCAGCAGATCATCCGTCGGCGCCTGGCCTTCGACCATGACCCGCAGGCTTTTTGCGCGCAATGGGCGCAGGCGCAGGCGCAGTTGCGCGAGCGCTGCCAGGCGGCGCGTCATGTGCTGGCGGGCATTGCGCTGGACGACCAGGCACTGGCCTGGATCACCGAGCGCTGTTTTGCTGCTGGCGTGGATGGCTTGCGCGCCGACCTGGTCTGGCTACGCGCGGCGCGCGCCCACTGTGCCTGGCGCGGTGCTTCAGCCATTGAAGAAACCGACGTGGAGGCCGTGGCCGAATTCGCCTTGCGCCATCGCCGCCGGGTGGCGCCACAGGCCAATCCGCCAGCCCCCCCGCAACAGGCCGAACAGCCGGCCGGCAGCAACCCTGGTGAACAAGGCGGGCAGGGCGACTGGGGTGCATTGCCCGCGCAGCCGGTGGCCAGTGGCGCCCGTCGCGAGGTGCCAAACTGGGCAAAAAAGCCCTGAGCCCCCCCCAGCCACACGCCACAGGGGGGGATGCCAAGGCGGGGGCAGGCAAGCAGCACGGTGCCAGCCGGGGCCGCGCACGCGACGCGCTGGCAGGTAAGGTCGCCTGGCTGGCGACTTTGCTCAAGGGGCGCCCACGCCAGCGCCAGGACCTGTGCTGGCAGCAACGCCAGGCCAGGCCTGCCGAACTGTGGTTGGTGGTCGTCGATGCGTCGGCTTCAACCCGCCGCCACCAGGCCCTGGCGCAGACCAAGGGGGTGTTGGCAGCACTGTTCGATCAGGCTTATCGCCAGCGGGCTCGCCTGGCGCTGCTCACGGCCAGCGGGCGCATGCCGCAGTGGCAGCGCCATGGCCTCAAGGCGTCGGCGGCCTTGCAGCCATGGCTACAGGCGTTGGGGGCTGGCGGGGGCACGCCACTGTTCGCAGCCCTGGAGCAGGCCCGGCATTGGCTGCAGGCACGCCAGCGGGCACACCCGCAAGAAGTGCTGCGCTGCCTGGTGTTTACCGATGGGCGCGTGCAGCACAGCAACACGGTCCAACCCATGCCTTGTGCCACGCTGTTGGTCGACATGGAACTGGCGCCGGTACGGCTAGGGCGTGCCCAGCGCCTGGCCGAGCAATTGCAGGCGGATTATCAGCACTTGGAACACTTCAAGCTCGCGCATTGAACAGGGGCGCTGCGGCACAATGTCGCAAGTGCCAAAGTTGTCAGGCCGGCGCGATGAAAGTTGCACAAGTGCGTGACGCTGCACGCACTTGTTATAAACGCCGGTATTATTTCGGCATCGACCACGGTTGCAGGTCGTAACCTTTTTCGCACAATTCGGCGCGCACTTCCTCGATCAGGCTGGCCCACTGCGCGGGGTCGGAATAGATGCGCGAAGACACCTGCTTGGCGCCAATGCGGGTGTTGGTCCGGTCGATCACTGCCAGGCTGAGTTCACCAGTCCCGTTAGGGGCATCCCAGGCTACGCACTGGAAGGGTTCGAAGGCGTGGTCGGCAATCAGCAGTGCTTCGTTGACACGGAGCGGGGCATTCATGGTTCGGTCTCTCTATGGTCCCAAACAGCGAAGTAAGTCCGCGTTGCTTCAAAGTCGCCTCAGGTTCGCGAAGTGCAGCGCGGGGTTATGTGTACTGATGCTCGTTGTCCGGTGGCAAGTCACACATTGCGAATAAATTTTTTGCCAGGGCAATCTCCGTTATTCCCTGCGCCGCCATGTGATGTCGTTAAAGTGCGAAAATTCCCGTGGGCATTTGTAAAAAAAGGCGTCGGCAGACGGACGGTACTGGGCACCGTCAACTTCGTTGCTACTGTTAAACGGGCGCCACAACTTGCTGTTTTACTTTAAAAAATTCAAACCTTGGCGCCAAGGATCGGTCATGCAACAGCCTGCCGCGCAACGCCGTTTGCTGATCGTCGACCCCTGCGACGATTGCCACCGCCTATTGCCGGGCCTGCGCAACGCCGGCTGGGACGTCGACAGCTGCATGCTCGCCGCTGCACTGGACCACCCCTGCGATGTGGGCCTGCTGCGCTTGCAGGCCGCGCACCTGCGGCACCCGGACGCGGTCAAGGACATGATCAAGCGCAGCAACACCGAGTGGATCGCCGTGCTGAGCGCCGATCAACTGCGCATGCCAGCCTTCGGTGACTTTGTGTGTGAGTGGTTTTTCGACTTCCACACCTTGCCGTTCGACGTTTCGCGGGTACAGGTCACCCTGGGCCGGGCGTTCGGTATGGCGCGCCTGCGCGGCAAGGGGGCAGTCAAGGTCGATGACGCGAACGACGAATTGCTCGGTGACAGCCGGCCGATTCGCGAACTGCGCAAGCTGCTGGGCAAACTGGCGCCGACCGAATCACCTGTGCTCATACGCGGTGAAAGCGGCACTGGCAAGGAGCTGGTGGCGCGCACGTTGCACCGCCAGTCGCAGCGCAGCGATCAGCCGTTCATCGCCATCAACTGTGGCGCCATCCCTGAGCATTTGATCCAATCCGAGTTGTTCGGCCACGAGAAAGGCGCTTTTACCGGGGCGCACCAGCGCAAGGTCGGGCGTATCGAAGCGGCTCACGGCGGCACCTTGTTCCTGGACGAAATTGGCGACTTGCCGCTGGAACTGCAGGCCAACCTGCTGCGCTTTCTGCAGGAGAAGCACATCGAGCGGGTAGGCGGCAGCCAGCCAATACCGGTGGATGTGCGGGTGCTGGCGGCGACCCACGTGGACCTGGAACGGGCCATCGAGCAGGGGCGGTTTCGCGAAGACCTGTATTACCGCCTGAACGTGTTGCAGGTGGTGACAGCACCGCTGCGCGACCGGCACGGCGACTTGTCCATGCTGGCCAACCATTTTGCCCATTTCTACAGCCTGGAAACCGGGCGCCGGCCGCGTTCCTTCAGTGAACACGCCTTGGCAGCCATGGGCCACCATGACTGGCCGGGGAACGTTCGTGAGCTGGCCAACCGCGTACGCCGCGGCCTGGTGCTGGCCGAAGGGCGGCAGATCGAGGCGCAGGACCTGGGCTTGCAGTTGCACGACCAGGAGCAGCAGCCGTTAGGCACCCTGGAAGAATACAAGCACCGCGCCGAGCGTCAGGCCTTGTGCGATGTGCTCAACCGGCACAGTGACAACCTGAGCATGGCTGCCAAGGTGCTGGGGGTTTCGCGGCCGACGTTCTACCGCTTGTTGCACAAGCACCAGATACGCTGAGCGTTACGCCACGGCACCTGGGCGAACATCACCCAGGGCCGAAGCCCTCAATGCGGCCCGCGCGGGATGGTCTTGAGCAGGTCTTCGGGGCTGATGTGCCCAACCACTTGTGCAACTGCGCTGCCCGGTGTCGGCAGGTCGATGATATGGCTCTTCATCTTGCCGATCACATGCATCTCGCACGGCTTGCAGTCGAACTTCAGCGTCAGTACCTCGTCGCCCTGAATCAGCTGCATGGGCGCGACCTTGGTGCGTACGCCGGTGACACCCTTGGCCTGCTTGGGGCACAGGTTGAAGCTGAAACGCAGGCAGTGCTTGGTGATCATCACCGGCACCTCGCCGTGCTCTTCATGGGCCTCGTAGGCGGCGTCGATCAGTTGCACGCCATGGCGGTGGTAGAAGTCGCGAGCCTTCTGGTTGTACACGTTGGCCAGGAACGACAGGTGCGACTCGGGGTATACCGGCGGCGGCGTGGTCTCGGCCTTGCGCGCCCCGCGTGGGTGGGCCTGTACCCGCGCGGCGGTCAGCGCCTCGATGGCCTCGCGGCGCAGGGCCTTGAGCTGCGAGTTGGGGATGAAGTACGCCTGCGGGGCGTCCAGCTCGATACGGTCGGCGTGGTACAGGGTGGTACCCAGCTGGCCGAGCAGGTCGTGCAGTTGCTCCAGTGCCTGCTGGGGCTTGTTGGCGACGCCGAACGGGCCTTCCAGGGCTACCTGCACACTGACCCCTTCCTCGCTGCTCAGGGTCAGCAGCAGGCGTTGCTCGCGCAGCACCGCGTGCCACTCCACGCCCACCCGGCGTTCGGAGGACGTGCGCTGCAGGGCCTGTTGCCAGTTGTGGTCCAGGTTGCGCGACAACGGGTGGTTGGGGCGCAGCTTGTGCAGCCCTTCGGGCATTTCATTGGGCTCGACGCGGTAGCGGTAGCGTTTTTGGCCGTCTTCTTCAAACTCGCCGCGGGGCTCGGCGATATTGGCGCGAAAACCCAGCACTTCGCGCTTGACCAGCACATTCAGGCCGTCGCCGTTCGTCAACGGCACGTCGGTCACCACGTGAAGGTCGCGCTTGCCGACCTTTTCCACCACGCCCACCGGCAGGCCGGTGAAGGTTGGCGAGTCGAACGCGCCGATATCGACCTTGCGGTCGGTGACGAAGTAGTCGGTGCTGCCGCGGTGGAAGGTCTTGTCCGGGTCGGGCAGGAAGAAGTGCTCGGTGCGCCCGCTGGAAGCGCGGGCATAGTGTGGGCGGCCCTCCAGAATGGCGTCCAGTTCCTTGCGGTAGTGGGCCGTGATGTTCTTCACATAGCCCATGTCCTTGTAGCGCCCTTCGATCTTGAACGAGCGCACGCCGGCATCGACCAGGTCGGCCAGGTTGGCGGTCTGGTTGTTGTCTTTCATCGACAGCAGGTGTTTCTCGAACGCGACCACGCGGCCCTGGTCATCCTTCAGGGTATAGGGCAGGCGGCAGGCCTGCGAGCAGTCGCCTCGGTTGGCGCTGCGCCCGGTTTGCGCGTGGGAGATGTTGCACTGGCCGGAAAATGCCACGCACAGTGCACCATGGATGAAGAACTCGATGGCCGCGTCGGTTTCGGCGGCGATGCTGCGAATTTGCTGCAAATTCAGCTCGCGGGCCAGCACCAGTTGCGAGAAACCGGCCTGGTCGAGGAACTTCGCCCGCTCCAGGGTACGGATGTCGGTCTGGGTGCTGGCGTGCAGTTCGATCGGCGGGATGTCCAGCTCCATCACCCCCAGGTCCTGCACGATCAGTGCATCGACACCGGCGTCATGCAACTGGTGGATCAGCTTGCGCGCCGGCTCCAGCTCGTTGTCGTGCAGGATGGTGTTGATGGTGGTGAACACGCGCGCATGGTACCGATGGGCGAACTCGACCAGTTCGGCAATGTCGCTGACTTCGTTGCAGGCATTGTGGCGCGCGCCGAAGCTTGGGCCGCCGATGTAGATGGCATCAGCGCCGTGCAGGATCGCCTCACGGGCGATGGCCACGTCACGGGCAGGGCTGAGCAGTTCCAGGTGGTTCTTTGGCAGGGACATGTCGTTGTATTTTCGGGCTGTCACGGGTTAGGCGCGCATTGTAGCGGCGAAACGGTCTGGCGGCACCCGTGGGCTGCCCGAAGGTGTGCAGCCAGGGTGCGAGGGGGCGGCAACGACGGTCGGTCAGCGCTTGGCGGCCATCGCCGTCACTTCGACGCGCATGCCGTCGAACGCCAGGGCGGCCACCCCAACGGCGGCACGTACCGGCCAGGGCTTGCTGAAGAAGCGCTGGTACACCTCGTTGAATGCAGCGCGGTCGGCCATGTCGGTGAGGTAGATGGTCAGATGCAGCACGCGGTCCATGCCGCTGCCGGCTTTTTCCAGCGCCACTTTCAAGGCCTGCAGAGTGCACTCGCTTTGCGCGACGATGTCACCCAGCTCCAGGCTGCCGTCGGCACGGGTCGGGATCTGGGTGGTGACCAGCACGCCGTTGTACTCGGCGACGTCGGAAGAAATCGAGTCGGCGTCCGGGTCGGGGGTATAGATGATGTCTGCTTGAGCCATGGTGTGGTTCGCCTTGCAACGGAAGGAAAACGGCAAGCCTACGCGAGCGCAGCGCACCGGTCGAGCGCACCCCGGCGTTTGTAAAGCGCGGCGTTCACCGGCAAAATCGCGGCCGATTGCCAGACCAGAGGTTTACGTTGAACGAACAGACTTTGTCCCGGCGCCTGGAGCGCGTCGCTGCCTATGTGCCGCAGGGCGCGCGCCTGGCCGACATTGGCTCGGACCATGGCTTCCTGCCGGTGGCGTTGATGTTGCGCGGGGTGATCGAGGCCGGGGTGGCCGGTGAGGTGGCGCAGGTGCCGTTCGCCTCGGCCCAGCGCACGGTGAGCCGCAACGGCCTGGAGGCCGCTGTGGCCGTGCGCCTGGCCGATGGCCTGGCCGCCATCGAGCCACAGGACCGTATCACGGTGGTCAGCCTGTGCGGCATGGGCGGCGACACCATGTGCGCCATCTTGCAGGCAGGCCCGCAGCGCCTGGCCGGCGTCACCCGCCTGGTACTGCAGCCCAACGGCGGTGAGCGCGAACTACGCCAGTGGCTGGCCGGCAATGGCTACCGGATCGTCCACGAGGAACTGCTGCGGGAAAACCGTTTCGACTACGAAATCATCGTTGCCGAGCCGGGCAGGACGGTGTACACCGCTCAACAGCTGTACTTCGGGCCGTTGCTGATGCAGGAAAAGAGCCCGGCTTTTATGGGTAAATGGCAGCGCATGCTGCGCCAGAAACAGCACACCCTGGCCAATTTCCAGCGGGCCCGGGGCGCAGTGCCACAGGCGAAGATAGACGACTTCAACCAGCAGGTAGGCTGGATAACGCAGCTGCTGGCCTGAGTTACTGTTGCGAGCAGTGGCTCAGCTCGCGGTAACTGATTTCGTGCTTCTGGTCATGGTGGTCGAGGTACACCATGTGAGCGGTGCCGATCTGGCAGTCGCCGACGTTGCTGGGCGGGGTGATGGAAATCACTTTGGCCACATCCAGGTGCATGCCATATGCATAGTTGCTACTGGTTGGCTGATCGTTGCCCGTGGCGGCGAGGGCTGCGCACGAAGCCAAGGCAGCGGAAAGGGCGATTACAGCGAGGGAGGGTTTCATGACTGGCTCCTTTTACAATGTATGACTAATGATGTATTCAAAGGCCGTACACAATAAATGGGCTAAGTCGTGATAGATTCCTGCCTTTAACGCAATAATAACACCCGCTAAGGAGCTCACTTTCATGGACATGCTGCATGCCATGCGTACCTTCGCCCGTGTGGTGGAATGCGGCAGCTTCGCGGCGGCCGCCAACGCCCTGGACATCTCTGCGGCACAGGTTTCGCGCATCGTGGCGGAGCTGGAAAACCAGTTGCAGACCCGCCTGTTGCACCGCACCACCCGGCGCTTGCGCATGAGCGAGGCCGGTGAGCGGTTTCTAGAGCGGGCGCGGCAGATCATGCTGCTGACCGAAGAAGCGGTGGGCGAGGCCCGTGGTGCGCACCTGACGCCGCGTGGGCGGTTGCGCCTGCACTGTCCCCATGGCCTGGGGCTGTTGCTGATGCCACTGGTGGCTGGTTACAACGCGTTGTGCCCGGAGGTGGTGATCGAGCTGACCCTGTCACAGCGCAACCCCGACCCGCTGGCCGAAGGGCATGATGTGGTGATTACCGTTGACGGCGCTTTGCCCGATTCGCAGCTGATCGCCGTGCCGCTGGGCAATATCTTCAGTATCCCCTGCGCGGCCCCGGCGTACCTGGAAGCCAATGGCGTACCGGAAAGCCCCGAAGACTTGCACGGCCACCGTTGCCTGCGCATGTCTTACCCCCTGTACGAAGGCGACTGGGTGTTCCCGCAGGGGGTCGACCAGTGTGTGATCGTACCGAAGGACGGTTTCTCCACCAATGTTGCCGATGCCATGCTGGTAGCCAGCGAGCTGGGCATGGGTATTGGCCTGTTGCCGTTCTACACCGCCAGCCAGGCGATCGGGCAGGGGCGGCTGTGCCGCCTGTTGGCGCCGTATCGGCTGCGCGAGAGTGCGCTGTATGCGATCTACCCGTCACGGCACTACCTGGATGCCAAGGTGCGTACCTGGATCGACTACCTCAAGGAGCAGTTGCCAGCGCTGTTCGAAAGGCACGCCGAGGTGGTGGACGACGCCCGCTACTGGCGCTAGCTGGCAGAGCCTGGCGCCAGGGTGCGGTCGTCGACCTACTAAAGCGTGTAGTGCTTCAGCTCCCGCGCAATCAGCATGCGCTGGATTTCGCTCGAGCCTTCGTAGATCTGGGTGATCCGCGCATCGCGGTAGTAACGCTCTACCGGGTAGTCTTCCAGGTAGCCGTAGCCGCCATGTACCTGGATCGCCATCGAGCACACCCGTTCGGCCATTTCCGAGGCGAACAGCTTGGCCTGGGATGCCTCTGACAGGCACGGCCTGCCGGCGCTGCGCAAGCGCGCAGCATGCAGGATCAGCAGCCGCGCGGCGTTGACCTGCACCTGCATGTCGGCCAACAGGTTGGCGATGCTCTGGTGCTCGTTGATCGGCTTGCCGAATTGCACACGGTCCCGGGAATAACCCAGCGCTGCTTCGAACGCCGCACGGGCGATGCCCAGCGCTTGCGCGGCGATACCGATCCGGCCCCCTTCGAGGTTGGACAAGGCGATGGCCAGGCCCTTGCCGCGCTCACCCAGCAGGTTGGCGGCCGGCACCCGGCAGTTGTCGAACGTGACCGCGCAGGTGTCAGAGGCGCGGATGCCCATCTTATGTTCGCTGCGGTCGACTTTGAAACCCGGGTTGTCGGTGGGCACCAGAAAGGCCGACAGGCCCTTTTTGCCCAGGTCCGGGTCGGTAACCGCAAACACGATCGCCAGGCCGGCACGCCGGGCATTGCTGACGAACTGCTTGGCGCCATTGATTACCCACTGGCCGTCTATCAACTCTGCGCGGGTCCGCAGGTTATGCGCCTCGGAGCCAGCTTGCGGCTCGGTCAGGCAGAAGCAGCCAATCACTTCACCCGTGGCCAGGCGCGGCAGCCATTGCTGCTGTTGGTCGGCCGTGCCATATGCCAGCAGCGGGCCGCAACCCACGGAGTTGTGAATGCTCATCATCGCCCCGGTGGCGCCACAACCGGCGGAAATTTCCTCTACCGCCAGGGCATAGGCAACGTAGTCGGTGTAGCTGCCGCCAAAGGCTTCGGGCACGACCATGCCCAGCAGGCCCAGTTCGCCCATCTTGCGTACCACGTCGTCATCGATCCAGCCGGCCTTTTCCCAGGCCTGGGCGTACGGGGCGATTTCGCCACGGGCAAAATCGCGCGCCATGTCGCGGATCATGATCTGTTCTTCGCTCAGTTCCAGGTCTTGCATCGGTGTACTCCCGGGCTCACAGGCCTTCGAAGAATTGGTCGACCCGCTGGCGTTGCAGTGCAGCCAGTGTGGGTGGGTTCCAGCGCGGTTGCTTGTCCTTGTCGATGATCAGGGCGCGTACGCCTTCGATGATGTCGCCATGCTGGAACCACTGGCGGTCCAGGTGCAGTTCCATGGCAAAGCATGCCTCCAGGTCCCGTTGGCGCCCCCGGCGCAGCATCTCCAGCGTAACGGCCATGGCCAGCGGCGAGCGGCTTTCCAGCTGATCGGCGGTGGCCATGGCCCAGGCGTGGCTGTCGCCAATGCTGACCGCGCGCAATTGCTCGACGATGGCCGGCAGGTCGGGCAGGGCAAAGAAGTGGTCGATGACCGGGCGCAGTTTTTCCAGCGGGGCATCCTCCAGCACCTGGCTACCGAGCCTGGCCAGCAGGCCCTGCAGGTCTTTGAGCGGGTGGTCGCCGAAACTCAGCTGGTCCAGGCCCTGATCCAGTGCGGCGAGCTGGTCGCTAGCCAGGTACCAGTCGGCCAGGCCGCAGTACAGCGCATCGGCGGCCTGCACCTGTGCGCCGCTCACACCCAGGTAGATGCCCAGCTCGCCAGGGAGGCGCGACAGAAAATAACTGCCGCCCACGTCGGGAAAATAGCCAATGCCGACTTCAGGCATGCCCAGGCGGCTGCGCTCGGTCACCACACGCAGATCACATCCCTGAGCCAGGCCCATGCCACCGCCGAGGGTGAAGCCGTCCATCAGCACCAGCACCGGTTTGCGGTAACGGTGGATGGCCAGGTCGAGGGCATACTCCTCGACGAAAAAGGTCTCATGCAGCGTATCGCCGGCCTTGAAGCTGTCGTGCAGCGAACGGATATCGCCACCGGCGCAAAAACCCTTGGGGCCTGCACCGCGCAGCACCACCGCCCGTACGTGCGGGTCCCGAGCCCACTGCTCCAGGTGGTGGCGCAGGCTACGGACCATGTCCAGGGTAAGGGCATTGAGGCCGGCGGGGCGGTTCAGTGTCAGGTGGCCGACCTGGTTGCGGACCTCGGCCAGTACATGGTCGGTGGCCGAGGTGTAAGCGTGCGCAGTCATTGCCTTCTCCCTGCTTTGTTATTGATTTTCCAAGTGAAGTCTGGATTCCGCTGGAGGATCTGGCGATCCTTGCATGCGAATTTGCCTTGTACAATCGACAAATCTGCAGGGGGAATCTGCATTTTTGCGTGCCTGGAAGTGTTGCCACTCTAGCAAGGTTTCAGGTTTACCGGGCTGGGTTGGTGTGTGGGTAGCCGATGTTATTGGGGGGTGGTGGACTCGCGCTGAGAGTTAACTGCCGTGGTAGGGGTACTGGATCAATTGATCGATGGCATGGGTATCAAGGTGGGTAGGGCTCGGCATTGCAGGGGCCTATGTAGGGAGATGTAAAGGTGTACGGACTCGTGTCGAGCGCGACAACAGGCGTGGTGATTGATGCCTGTTGTGCGCCCGCTCATCTCAGTTTCATGACTTCAACGGTGAACGCTGCCGTGTGAGGCGCTAGCGATCAAGCTAGCGCCGCAGGCGGTTTTCATGCCATCGAGGGCAACGGGCACGCCGTTGACTCGGTAAGTGGAGCTGCCTTCGATAATTGGAAATGCCCCCTTGCACTTTGGGCAAAGCACCATGTTTCCTTTCCCAGTCATGGGCTTGCCGTTGAGGTTGGTGTGGGGGATGGAGTCAATCACCACTCCTCCATGATCAGTTGTATCCCCCAGTCTTATTATACTCCTCAATATAAGTTGCCTCTCAAGAGCCGATGTACTTATAGGTTAGTTTGGGGTTGGTAGTGTTTGTAGACATCTCGATATGAATAATGGCCTCGCCCGGCTCTCCATCCGCGAACAGGATACATTCGATGCCTATAGCCCCGTCATTCATATGAAATGCCTCGATGAAGGACCTGCCGCCGCCGGCTGACTCGGATGCTCTGTCCTTCGGAGGTGCAGTAAGGATAGTCGAAGTATCATAATAATTCTCTAAGCTTTCGATGATTTCTTCCTGTATCTCTTGTGATATGTTGAATTCACTAGATAGGGTGGCGCTATCTCTTTTAGAGATCGAATTTATAAGGTTTGAAAGTGCAGAGTATTGTTGTGCGCTAAGGTTGACTTCCATCATTTTCTCCTGGCTCGTGCTGCTGGTGTTAGTGTTGTGGTTCCCGCTGAGGCGCCGAGTCCGGTTAAGTAGCCTCGTGCTTTGAGTGTGGCGCATTTTGAGGCTGCCGGGCTGAGCCCAGCCGCTCGGAGTGAGTTAAATGCTACTACAGTTTCACTCCCAAGCAATCCGGCGGTTGAAGAATTATTTTGCGACTGGTTGGCTCTGTAATGAGGCGTTCCTTTAGTTTTTCCATCTTGGTTTCTGCCTTCAATGCTGACAGTTATTGCGTCTGAAGTATTATAGTTCTTTAGCTTGGCGACGGCTGCGTCTTGGTAGATGTGATGAGAATCTTGAAGGCCTCCAATCCTCTTCAGGTCTCCATGTCGGCCTGTAATCACACCCTCAGCGGCAAGGATTTTTTCGCACTCACAGGGGCAGTATGATGCGAGTCCGAGGGGGTCTATCCAGTTATTGGGATTCGGTGCATAACTGTATGTATTTATACCGCCAGAGAATCCAATTGGATCCTTGCTAATAAAGCGCCCGAGGTCGGGGGCGTAGTAGCGATGTCTGTTGTAGTGGAGGCCAGTCTCAATATCAAAATATTGCCCTTTAAAGCGTAGAGGATTTCCGATTGCAGGCCACAGGGCCGTCTCGCCTCTTACTTCCTGTGCCAGCCCCCACGCTTTGTAATTGCCGCTCCAAGAAATCTGCGCGTCTTCATCCGTCACTTCCATTGGCGTTCCAAGCTGATCGCATTGATACCAGGCGAAGGTATCTACAGATGTTGGGTTCGGTTTGTGTAGCCACACCGGATCGCGATCAATGTTGTAGTTATCGCCGTAGGTGGGTTGCGGCAACAGGTCGAGCGTCGAGTTGATTACCGTCTGCGCAACGGGAACGAATGTTCCAGGCTCAAACACGTAGTGGGTCGTACTACCGCCGCGTTCCTCCCGGTCACGACACTCCGTAGCGAGCGTGTCACCTTCCCAGGTGAACCAGGTGAACCCGCAGCCCAGTTCCTCATCCCGCTGCCGTCGAGCGTTTTCGTTCCACAGTGGACCTGCCTGCGGGCGATCCCGGTACTTGGAGCGAGAGTTCTTGTAGAGACGACGGCCAAGTGCGTCATAGGCGAAATCGACAATCAGCCGGTCATCTTCGTATCGCCGCAGCCGGTTGTAGAGGTCCCACGTGAAGTGACCTGCTTTGCCATTCTCGTTCCGTTCCAGCAGGTTGCCGCGCTCGTCGTAGCGGTACTGTGTCCCGCAGTAGCTGCGCAGTACGTTGTCGCCGATCTTGCGTGGTGAATGCGGATTTGGCCCAGGCGGAGCCTGAGGGTCGAGCAGGTTGCTCGCTGGGTCAAAGGCAAAAAGCTCCTTGTCATTGTTGAGCCTGGCTTCGAGCAGCCGCCCCACGGGATCGTATCGGTATCGAAGGTCCCCGCGATTCAGGTCATTGATATGAGTGAGCTGCCCAGCTTCATCGTACCGATAGCTGCGCATGGCGATGCGCTTGGTGGCGCCGTGGTGTGCCAACGTCTGTTCGAGCAATTGGCCGTTTGGTGTCCAAGTCTGGCGTTGTACCAAGCCATTGCCCTGCACGCGGGTAATTTCCCGGTGCAGATCATCGCGTTGGTAGTTGAGCAGTTCGCGATCGTCGAACTTCAGCCCCAGCAGGTGCCCGCTGCCATAGGTCAACCAGCTGACCCGGTGCCCGTCGGGCCTTGTGGTAGCAATGCGCAGGTTGAGCGCGTCGTATTCATGGGTGAACACCGCGACCTTTGGCTGTTGCATGTACTTGAAATGCTGGTGTTCTCGGGTGTTGTTACCCGCCAAGTCATAGAACCACTGCAGCTTGCAGGCATGATTTTCCGCGAGTAGCAAGCGGCCATTGCCGTCATAGGCGAAGGTTTCGGTTTCCCAAACTTTGCCACCACGCTCCCCTGCGCTGCGCTCGACCAGGCGGCCCATCGGGTCGTACTCGAAGTGGGTGATACGGTCACCATCGAGGCGGCGGGTAGGTAGCTCACTGCTGTTGTCGTAGAAGTAGTCGGTGGTCTGTTTGTCGAAACCGGTTTCCATGACCAAGCGGCCCACGGGGTCGTACTTGAAGCTGGCCTCGCTGTTGTTCTCGTTGCGCAAGCGCACCAACTGACCGATCTTGTCCCAGTGGTAATGGAGGGTGGAATCGTCGGGGTTGAGGCGCTGTTGGATCAGCCCGGCTTCGTTGTAGGTCCAGGTGGTGCGACGGTGCAGGGCGTCGACGTAGCTGAGCAGACGGCCTTCGGCATCGTATTCGAAATGGTCTCGGGTTTTGTCGGGATACACCAGGCTGCTGAGATGGCCCGCCTCGTAGTGGTAGTCGGTTTCTTCACCCGCGGCATTGATCAGCTTCGTCAGTTGTCCGAAGGTGTCGTCTTTCCATTGGGTGGTTTGCCCGAGCAGTCGGTGTAGCTGGCCAGGTGTTCGTCAACTAATCAGGGCTCTCTCCTGTGCTGAGAGCGGCGACAAAAGGCGTGGTTATTGACGCCCGTTGCGCGCCGACTCATCTCAGTTTCATGATTTCAACGATGAACGCTGCCGTGTGATGCGCTAGCGATCAAGCTGGCGCCGCAGGCGGTTTTCATGCCGTCGAGGGCGACGGGCACGCCGTTGACTCGGTAAGTGGAGCTGCCTTCGATAATCGGAAATGCCCCCTTGCACTTTGGGCAAAGCACCATGTTTCCTTTTCCTGCCATGGCTTTTCCGTTGAGGTCGGTGTGGGGGATCGAGTCTATGACGCGCCCCCCGTGATCGGTCATATCCCCTAGTCGAACTATATTCATGATTTTACGCTCGATTTGAAGGTGCTCCAACACACTAATTCAACTGAATATTTTGGAAAGCACCGCTTTTTGTAGTCATGTTGTGTCTTCACTATTTTGGTTTTGGTAACCGCGCGTTCGAATTTTTACTTTCTGATAGCAGTGGCTTGAATCCTGGGGTTTTGTTTTTGTATTGATATTTCCCGGTCCTCAGGAATCGATGCCACTGTTTGTTTAGTATTAGAGCCTCTTCAGTCCAGAAGTGATTCTTGAGAATGTCTCCGTTACTTGCTGTAATGCCAGGATTAGAGTGTTTCTTAAGTAATTTACGAAGTTCTTTGTTTACTTTGTCAGAAATTGGTGATGGGTCAGACCCGAAGTGAGAGCCGCCTAGGGCGAATTCATCCTCTCCACCGAAGGTTGCAGTGACAAAACCTTGTCGGTTGTCTCTTAATATTTTTCCCTGAGGTAAGTTATGTAGCTGTTCGCTATTCTCAGGGGTTCCAATAAGCAGTCCGAGCGGTGAAGCTTCAGTCCATGCGTCTTGTTTATGTGCGGATAACGGCTCGTATAATGACTCGGGGCTGTTTGCGCCATAGATTGTTAGTCCGGTTTTTATTGCTAGTTCTTTGTTTATGTTTATGAATTCGCGGAGTGTCATGAAGATAGTGATGTCCATCATTTTTTATCCTTGCAAGGACAGTAGGCGCGGAACTGAATCTCATCAGGTACGTCACCATTTTGCGTACGGTTTTTCAAGTCATCCATTGCTAGTACCTCGCGTTTCACTGGCTGGCCGTTGACGTAAGTTCTGCCGACTTGGCCGTAAATGAGTTTTCCCTCGCTGTCAAGAATTACGATATCTGCACGCCTACCATTCTTGTGCCCGCCTGGAGTAGGAATCAGTCTCTCATTCTTAACTCCACCCCCAGAAAGGACTGAACCGCCATTGTCGATGACCTCTCTGCCCCAAGCGGCAATGACCTCGTTGTGGGGGCCCTTACCTCCTGGAACAGGCCCGCGTTGTGCGAGACCTAGTGGGTCTATCCAAAATATGGGATTGTATGCGTACTGATATAAATTTATTCCACCTATTAGACCAATGGGGTCCTTGCTGATGAAGCGTCCGAGATGAGGGGTGTAGTAGCGATACCTGTTGTAGTTAAGATGGGTTTCGATGTCATAGTATTGCCCTTGAAACCGTATTGGATTGTCAATGATAGTGTGATTTGTTTTGATGCTCCCTATCTCTTTTGCCATTCCCCAGGCTTTGTAGGCCCCACTCCACGCAATTTCTCCATTTGCATCCGTAACCTCCATAGGGGTGCCAATCTGATCGCATTGATACCAGCCGAACGTGTCTACCAGCGTTGGATTTGGCTTGTGCAGCCACACCGGGTCCCGATCAATGTCGTAGTGATCGCCGTAGGTAGGTTGTGGTAACAAATCGAGCGTCGAGTTGATTACCGCCTGCGCAACGGGAACGAATGTTCCAGGCTCAAACACGTAGTGGGTCGTACTACCGCCGCGTTCCTCCCGGTCACGGCACTCCGTAGCGAGCGTGTCACCTTCCCAGGTGAACCAGGTGAACCCGCAGCCCAATTCCTCATCCCGCTGGCGTCGAGCGTTTTCGTTCCACAGTGGACCTGCCTGCGGGCGATCCCGGTATTTGGAGCGAGAATTCTTGTAGAGACGACGGCCAAGTGCGTCATAGGCGAAATCGACAATCAGCCGATCATCTTCGTACCTTCGCAGCCGGTTGTAGAGGTCCCAGGTGAAGTGACCTGCTTTGCCATTCTCGATTCTTTCCAGCAGGTTGCCGCGCTCGTCGTAGCGGTACTGTGTCCCGCAGTAGCTGCGCAGTACGTTGTCGCCGATCTTGCGTGGTGAATGCGGATTTGGCCCAGGCGGAGCCTGAGGGTCGAGCAGGTTGCTCGCTGGGTCAAAGGCAAAAAGCTCCTTGTCATTGTTGAGCCTGGCTTCGAGCAGCCGCCCCACGGGATCGTATCGGTATCGAAGGTCCCCGCGATTCAGGTCATTGATATGAGTGAGCTGCCCAGCTTCATCGTACCGATAGCTGCGCATGGCGATGCGCTTGGTGGCGCCGTGGTGTGCCAACGTCTGTTCGAGCAATTGGCCGTTTGGCGTCCAAGTCTGGCGTTGTACCAAGCCATTGCCCTGCTCGCGGGCAATTTCCCGGTGCAGATCATCGCGTTGGTAGTTGAGCAGTTCGCGATCGTCAAACTTCAGCCCCAGCAGGTGCCCGCTGCCATAGGTCAACCAGCTGACCCGGTGACCGTCGGGCCTTGTGGTAGCAATGCGCAGGTTGAGCGCGTCGTATTCATGGGTGAACACCGCGACCTTTGGCTGCTGCATGTACTTGAAGTGCTGGTGCTCACGAGTGTTGTTGCCCGCGAGGTCGTAGAACCATTGCAGCTTGCAGTCTTTGTTTTCGGCGAGCAGCAATCTGCCGTTGCCGTCGTAAGCGAAGGTCTCTGTTTCCCAAACCTTGCCGCCGCGCTCGCCCGCGTTACTCTCGACCAAACGGCCCATTGGGTCGTACTCGAAGTGGGTGATACGGTTACCATCGAGGCGGCGGGTAGGTAGCTCACTGCTGTTGTCGTAGAAGTAGTCGGTGATCTGTTTGTCGAAACCGGTTTCCATGACCAAGCGGCCCACGGGGTCGTACTTGAAGCTGGCCTCGCTGTTGTTCTCGTTGCGCAGGCGCACCAACTGACCGATCTTGTCCCAGTGGTAATGGAGGGTGGAATCGTCGGGGTTGAGGCGCTGTTGGATCAGCCCGGCTTCGTTGTAGGTCCAGGTGGTGCGACGGTGCAGGGCGTCGACGTAGCTGAGCAGACGGCCCTCGGCATCGTATTCGAAACGGTCTCGGGTCTTGTCGGGATACAACAGGCTGCTGAGATGGCCCGCCTCGTAGTGATAGTCGGTTTCTTCACCCGCGGCATTGATCAGCTTCGTCAGTTGCCCGAAGGTGTCGTATTTCCATTGGGTGGTTTTGCCCGAACAGTCGGTGTAGCTGGCCAGGTGTCCGTCAGGCGTATAGCTAAGTTTTTTCTCGCCGCCATTGGCGTCGGTGATAGCGATGAGCAGGTTATCGCTGTTGTAGGCGTACTGAGTTCTATTCTCCAGCGGATCGAGGGTTTCGATAACGTTGCCGCGTTGGTCGTAATCGTACTTCCACAGCCCACCCTCGGCATCGCGCGTCTTGAATCGCTGATTTAGCTCGTCGTAGGCATGATGTACTGACTGGCCGTCTGGGCGGGTGTGTTGCAGGAGGTTGCTGCGTTCGTCGTAGGCATATCGGTCTATGCTTCCGTCCCGATGAACGTGTTGCACGACATTCATTGCATCGTCGCGGAAGAACCACTCTTCATTGCCGTCAGGATGAACGACACGATAGGTGTAGCCGAGGATGTTGTAATAGTGCTTGGTCTCGTAGCCAAGGGCATCCGTGACGTACGTCAGACGAATATTGCGATCCCACTCCAGCCGTACTTCATAGCTACCATCATCAGCCCACTCGTGAACGGCCTTGGCATCAGGCCCATCACCCAGCCATTCCAGGTTCATTGCCCGCCCGGTACGGTCGGTATAGCGCGTGATCAGATGGTGTTGATACTCATACTTCCATTGCCGTTGATGCTCATCTTTCGCGCAGATGAGGTCGCCTTCGCTGTCGTACTCGTATGTACTCAACTGACGCGTCGGCAGGCCGCCCTCCATCAGCCATAGGCTAACGATGTGACCACTGTTATCAATCTCTGAATGAATGTGCTGGTGCAGGTCGTCATTTTGATAGGTCAGCAGGTCGGAAAGGATATGGCGACCCCCGTTGAAGTGCTCGTAATGCAGGGCCACGCGGGCTCCGCCACGCCGCCGGATACCTACCAGTCGAAAGACATCCCCAACCTCTTCATACTGCTCTTCAACTTCGTGACCGCGCGCCAACGACAGTGTGCTTTCGCCGGTGCGAACGATTACGACTTCCTCGATCGGGTCATGGTGGAACTTGCCGATTTTGGGCAGCGGGTAGTCATGTGATCGTCCATCATCGGCCTGATAGGTTAGGTTGTCTTCGAGAACGTTGAAGTGCACGGTGTAGGGGGATATCCAGCGGGCACCCAATGGGCCGAGATCGAGTGCTGATTGGCTGGATCGGTAGTTGCGAGTCCAAGAGATGGGGAATGGCCCGGAGAGGGTAAAATCGGTATGTATAAGCTGTTCCGAGCCCCGAGCGAATGTGATGCTGTTCTTCGTGCAGGGGCATGTCCCATTTTTGGCGGGCTTGGCGTCTTGTCGTGGACCAGGCTGTTTACCGATGGCGCCCAGCTCATGTTGATTGCTTACGCCCTTGGCCTGTTTTATGCCAGTAGGCGAAACATTGGCGCTTAGGTGAGCGCGCTTGCGCCCAGCGGCCTTGGCCACCATGGTGAGCAGATAGGCGATGCTATGTGCATTTCCGGCGTTGGCGAGATCCTTGAAGCTGTCCTCCACTTTGGTGGCCAGTTGCCGAAGGAGTGCGACATATTTGAAGCCAATTTTCTTGATCCAAGGCGGAATAAGTTTGGATAGCTGATTCAGCGCTTCAACGGCAGCGTATTCGATAGGCAGAGTTGCGTGTTTCGCCAGTTCCTCGAAGAACGAAAGGGACTCGCTTGAGGCTGCAGGCTTGTGTTTCAACTGGCCCCGGAGGAAGTCATCGACGCCGCCAGCGACCGACAGCATCAGTGCTTTGCCGGAGCTGCCGCACTTCGTCAGTATTCCTGATAGTTCGGCTTGAGCGTAGGTTACAAAGTTTTCCAACTCCCCTAATATCGTTGCGTTGAGGTGATTGGTCAGGACGGTTATCAATGCGTCACCGATCGCACCTTTGGGATTAGCGTTTACCTGCTGCCTGACCAAGTGTAAGGCGGGCCTGAGGCTCTTTCTTGCGAATGCCATGGCCGGTGGAAACGGGATCATGCCGATCAGATTGATTCCGAGGCTGACCCAATCAAGCAGGCTTGGGTTCTCATTTTCTGTCAGCGCGATGATGTCCCCTACGGCGTCTATCGCGGCCATGATGTTGTTGGCGATGGGAATGAACTCGGCAGCCGTTTTCAAGTTGGCCAGGTTTAATCTGTTCTCGCTGATTTCCCTTAGCCAGAGGTCGACGCTATTGGCACCTTCTTCAATGTCCTCGTCGGGTATATCTTTGATCGGCGCTACGGCGGTTTCGGCTGGACGTGCAGATGGTGGCGTGCTCATGGTTTTGTCTTCCCCACTGGCGCGGAAACCAGGGTCTTCAGTTCATCGGATGCTTGGTTCTTGAGCACTTGTTTGAGCAGTCCCCTGACATCTGAGGCCGAGGTGACCGATGCATTCGAGAGAATGGTGTCGGCGATCTGCTGGGCTGCTTGAATGGCGTTTTCGGCGACCGTAGAGTCCGCAGCGGGGTGGTTGCTGCCTTTAATCTCACTTGCTGGCGACCATGTTTCAGTCGGGTCTTTGCCCAGCGTCACCTTGGCCGGCCCGGAGGCGAGCCCTGCCACGCTGGCGAAGCCCTCGCTATTCAGTGTGCCTGTGAACACCCGGCCGAGCGCATCTTCTACGCGGTAGTCAGCCTTGTCGTAGGCATGGCGGCTGGCATAGTGCTGGAGCACTTCCAGGTTGCCTGCGCCCGCCTTGAGGTCTTCAGGAAACGCCGCCGCTTGGCTTTTCGAGCCTTTGTAAATGAAGTCGGTAGCATGCGCGGTGTACTGACCCGCCGTGGCGTGCACGATGCCACCTGCGTTGTAGGTGGTGCTGCTGCCACCGGCCAGGATCACCAGTTCTTCCTTGGCACTGAGCGTGATCCGCTCGGCAGTGACGCTGACCTTGAGCTTGGCCAGCAAGTTAATGTTGTCCTTCAGCGCCTTGAGGTCGATATCACCGGACGCTGCAACCAACCGCCAACCCATGCTCTGCACGAACTGCCGCACCCCTCGACTGGCACTGATCAGTAGGCGCTTGCCGATGGCCATGCTGGTGTGCCCACCCGTGCTCAGGCCCAGGTGCTCGCCGCTGGCGATGTGGGTGGATTCCGGTGTGCTGGTGGCGATGCCGGTCGGGCTGGCGAGCACCAATTGCGGGTCGGCCAGTTCGGGGAAGCGGTTGGCTTCGGGGTTGCCGCCGCTACCGCGAATGGCAGCGTGCTGCGCCTTGAGCGCATCACCCACCTCATCCTGATCGCCATCTTCCTGGGCCAGATGATTGCGGGCCTCGCTGGCAAAGGTGGTGTGATATTCCTGCGCCGTTTTAAGGCGCTCGGCGGTCTCCGCCAAATCCGTGTGGTGTTCGCTCGCGCGGGCTCGCAGTTCGGTGCTCAGCAGTAGGCCGCCGCCAGCACGGACCACGCCGTGGGTATCGGTGCGCAGCTCGAAGCCTTGGCCCCGGCCCCTGCCACCGGCGTGGCGCGGATGGGTGAGGTAGCCAAGGTTCAGCGCCGAGTGATCGTGATCGCTCATCAGCGCCGCGCTGATCTGCCCGGTGGTATCGTCCAGGCGCAGTTCGTTGTGGCGCTGGCCGTGGTGCTCCTTGCTGCGGATCGGGCTCACGGCCTTGAATTCGGGCAAACGATACGGTGTGCGGTTGACCACGTGGTAGCTGCGCCCAGTGATCATCGGCTGGTCGGGGTCGCCGTTGAGAAAGCTCACCACCACTTCCTGGCCGATGCGGGGAATGGCCATATGGCCCCAGGTGGCGCCGGCCCAGGCCTGGGTCACGCGGACCCAGCATGAGCTCTTGTCGTCTTCATGGCCCAGGCGGTCCCAGGGAAATTGCACGCGCACACGGCCATGCTCGTCGCAGTAGATTTCCTCGCCGGGCGGCCCGACCACCTTGGCCATCTGTGGGCCTTCGATGACGGGTTTGGGGCGTGCCGGGGCATGCCATTCGACCTCGGCAGGGATCAGGGTGGCGGTATAGTGATAGGAGGTGCCGTGCTCGGACTCGGCGGCATCTTCTTCCAACGCGGTGAACTGGCGCCCTTCATGCTTGATGCGCAGCGGCCTCCAGAGGATGTTCATGTCCTCGCGGGCATGGCCCGCCAGTTGGAAGGCAATGCCCGGCCGCAGGCGGGCATCGTCGCCAGCGACCTCGGCCACGCGGGCATCGCCGAACAGGGCGTTGACCTTGGTCTGCGTAAAGGGTTTGCCGGCGTTATCGTGCTTGAAGCGACCGGGGTAATCGTAGCGTTCGTAGTCGTTCTGCTGGTTGCTGGCCGCCAGTGGGAACTGGGTCTGCTGCAGGTCGTAGCGTGGGTGGGAAAAGGTGTAATCGCGCTGGGTCTGTACGTTGCTGCGCACTTGCTCGCGGTAGTTGAATTGATGCAGGCAGGGCTGTTCGGCGATACCGCCGCGGTTGGCGACGTACATGACCGGTTCGCCTTCCAGTGTGCCGAACTGGCTGATCTGGTCGGCCTGGATCACCGTGTGGCGGCCTTCGCTGTGCTCGAAGATCGAGATCAGGCCTTCTTCGGCCGACAGGCGCCAGAAGAAGTCGAGGTCCAGGTCACCTGCCTGGACGCAGAATTCGCGGCTCTGGTGGGGGGCGACCACGTACTGTTTCAGCGTACCCCACAGCCGTTCACGGAACAGTTCATCGATCAATTGCGGCACCGGCCGGTGCTGGAAGATACGCCAGTCCGACTGCAAGCCGGCGCGCGCCAACTGCGGCTCGACCACGGCGCGGTAGCGGGTGCGGCGGTGGCCAGTCTTGCCTTGTTCGAAGCTGCTGACCAGGCCATGGACATGGCGTACTGCCTCATTCTGCTGCCAGATCGTGAGCGTGGCGGGTTGGTCGAGCAGTTTGGCGAAGTCGGCATCCTCGGCGAAGCTGACCAGTTCTATTTCTAGCCGGTACAGCTCGCTGATGGCCTCGATCAGTTCGAAGGAGACGACATCGAATGCGATAGCCTCATCGGCCGGTGTACTGAAGGTAAAGCGCACATCGTTCAAGTTGCTCATGCAGAACTCCTGCTGTTCATTCCTTCGGGCAGGTTTATAGGGCTGGCTGCGTGGCGATGCGCGCAGCAAAAGTGCATTCAAGACCGTAGTGAGGAATTCATTTCGTGTCGCCGACGAAACTTCCGTAAGTGTCGTAGGAAAGTTCGCTAAATGCGGATTTCCAACTTTTCATGGGCAAAGCCGTACTTGCTGCGCTGATGAGCGCAGTGACTGCTGAGTCATATCAATCCGGCAGAGCCGGATTTAGGGTTGGAGCATTGTTTGCAGTGAAGCCAATACTTGCTGGGTAATGCCGTCGAGTTTTATCGACAAGTAGGCGTAAACGCTTGTGCAGATCACGCCCATGACCACCCAAGGTGTCCACCAGGGCAATTGGCGATGCATGCGGTAGTGACGGGGCGCCACATTGCTGAACGGGTCCGTCAGGCGCTCGGTTTTCACGCGGGTTTCGCGCAGTTGCAGGACGCGTTTACGCAGCCGGTCAATCCAGACCTCCAGTTCCGCGTCACCATTGGTGCGGTTGGCGTACTTGCCGCGGTAGCCTAGTGCCAGGCACCAGAACAGGAACACGAACAGGTCATAGCGGGCTTCGGGTGCTTCGAGCAGGCGTTCGAGCACGCTGAAGAACTTCTCCCCACCCCAGGTTTCCTGGTGAATGGCGCTGAGCAGCGACTGGGCTTTCCAGGGCGAGCCTTGCCCCCATGGTGTCGCCATCACGGCTTCATCAACCACGCAGCACAGGCTGTAGGAGAACACCACGCGGTCGCCTTCGTCGCACTGCTCAAGCTGACGCACTTCCTCGACCATGCCAAGGATCAGGGTTTTGACGTGGGCGTACAGTTGCTCGGCGTGCTCGTATTTCTCTGTGCCTTCCAGGCGGATGACTAGGCCAAGGAGTGGCGAGGCGATGTCCAGAATGGGGTTCAAGGTGTTTGAGCGGGTGTTAAAGCCTAGGGCATCGAACTGTGGGAAGAGCTCGCTCTGGGTCTGCGTTCTGCGCGCATCTGTATGACCTCGTTCGTAATCTTGCTCAGGCACATTCTTCACGGTAGACCTCCTGGTCACATGACCGGCTGCTGCCCGGTACGGGCTGGCCACAGCTGGCGGGTTGCGTTGGCGGTATTGACGATCTGCAACTGATGGAAGGAATTGCTGCTGGCATACAGCGCCATGAAGTGCGACAGCACGTTACCGAACAGCTGCACCTCGCCCTCGCATTCGAAGCCTGCGGGGTCGATGTGCAGGGTGGTGCGCAGTCCGCGCATGGGTAGGCCTTTGATCAGCCAGTCGTAGGGTTCGCTGTCCACCTGCTTGATGGCGTTCAGGCGTTGCTGCGTTGTGCGCTGTTGCTGTAGGTCGTGCATGCCCACAAAGTCATAGGCGCGCAGGACCGACGCCAACGCAGCCGGGGACGACAGCGACAGGTTGTTCAGGGCCAGGTTGGATATCAGTGCCCAATGGCGGTCGCCATGGCCACCGCTTTGCAGCATCGGTGGGTAGCAACGAGAAGGACGGGTCAGGTTGCGGTAGGTGACGAAGGACGGGGTGTCCTGAGTTGTCACATCGACATCACCCACCTTGAGCTGTTGCGCCCGTGTGCCGTTGCTGCAGGTCAGCTCGATGCTCAGGCGTTCCTGCTGGGCGAGATAGGGCGTGAGGTTTCGCTGCACCAGGCTCACACGGTGCTGCACCCTGTCGTTCACAGGTTCATGCTCGATGTCGAGCTTGTAGTAGCGTGGCGACGGCTCGGCAAGAGGAAAGCGCGAGTCCAGTGCCTCGAACGGTTTGAAATCCTGAACCACTCGATGGGATTTCTGGTGCAGGCTGCTGACACGATCAACGCTGAAAATCTCGTCTTGCCCACCGTTCTGCCGCCCGGGCTTTATCAGTTTGCTCACGGTCTGCCCATCCAGGGCGATGGGGTCGGCCAGGCGGGGGAACAGGTTGATTGCCGGGACGCAGTTGAGCAACACGGTTGTCCGATCAATTCGCAGGTCAGGCGGTAGTGGGGCGTTGAAGCGGAACTCCAGCTGCAGGTGCGTGGCTGCCTCATCCGGCCAGACATTCTGCAGGCCGTCGATGCGAAAGCCATGAAAGCGTTCGGGAAAGCAGAAAAACTCCTGCAGAACACGGTAGCTATCCAGCTGCCCGCCAGCGCTGGGCAGCAGCGCTTCATCGGGGTCGAAGCCGATGAACGTCACCGAAGGTGGGAGTGAAAAGCGGTGTTCGCCAACGTGCAGGTAGAGTTTGTCCAGATGCACCGCTAGCCACTGATACACCGTCAGCGCGTTGCGCTTGCCGCCTGCCAGATGAAACTGCAGGTGATCACACCGCATGCGCCGCAGCGGTTGCTCGGTCAGGGTGGCGAGGTCGATGGACATCACCGGCGCGTCTGCACTGGGCCGAGCGGTAACGCTGCGGACCTCCAGAGGTGCGAGGGCCAGGTCCACACAGGTGCGGAACTCGCAGCGCACACCCTCGACCGGGCGGGCGAACACGGGGGTTCCTTTGGGCAGTAGCTGGGTCTCGGTCAACGCATGATCGGCTGGTGTGAACTGCATCAGCGTCATGCTGGGCAGTGGCCGTAGAACGTTTGGGTAAACCAGTTGCAACAACGGGTGGGTCAACTCGGGCAGATGGTCGTCGACCTTCATGGCCAAGCGTGCGGTGAGGAAGGCGAAGTGCTCCATCACGCACTCGGCGTCTGCATCTGAGGCGGTACTGCCAAGGAAGGGGGCAAGCCGCGGCTCGTCTGCCACGAAATCGTCACCTAGCGTCTGGAGGTAGCGCTGCTCCAGCCTGAACCAGTCTTTAAACTTCATGTTTAGTATGTCGTCTGCTCTGATTGGCGGCACTCGCCAAGGTTGATGTGGCAGGGTGGCTAATTGTTGTGGGAAACTTCCTACAACTTGCGGCTTAGTTGCGGTCTTCCCTTGTCGCTTGCCTTTTTAATAATGCCGTTGTTTTCACCTTGACTGCGAAAAATATGTAAGATGCTATTTCTTTGGGCACGTTATTGAATAATGTTTTTGAACGCTGTTACTGTCGTGGGGCTATGCCCTGAGGGGAATGGGTCATTCATGTTTGCAGTCGGTAAGGGTTACCGCGATGAAAATAAACAAGGACGGATGGCTGCGTGGTATATCGCTGGTGCAGCGTCAGGCAATGCCCGTAATCATTATTGTGATGCTGCTGTTACTTGCCGCAGCCGTGATCGGGTTGTGGTGGTGGGGGCCCCACTGGCAGTGGCGTGATCATCAGCCGTTGGCAGATGTGCCGGTGCGTGTTGCGTTGACCATGCTGCTGCTGGGCCTGCCAGGTGTAATCTGGACGGTACAGGTGCATCGGCGCAACCGCGCGATCATCCGCGAGCAGCAACAACAGCAGCGCGAGGTGGCGGACCCTTGCTTGCCGTATCTACACGCTCAGCAGCGCTCCCTCGACGCCAGTGTGGCGCGCTTGCGCGATAGCCGAGGTGGGCGAGGGCATCGCAACGATGTACCGTGGTACCTCATGCTCGGCGAGGAGAACGCAGGCAAGTCGAGTTTCATAAGCCGGTCGGATCAGCGTTTTGCGCTCACCAGGATCGAGCGTGGTGTCCTGCGGCGATCCAGCGCAGACCCGGACCTGGCGTTTGGTATTGACTGGTGGATCGGTGACGACGCGGTAGTCATCGACCCACCAGGCGCATTCATCAGTCAGCCTGAGCGCCCGGTGCAAGTGATCGAGGCCGTGCAGCCACCCTCAGCGAGTGAAAAAGAGGGGGAGGGTGAAGCTGAAGAAGTCACCGTTCAGGTTGCCAAGCCCACTGAAACCATCGGCCTGCCTGCCGGGGTTGAACGGCGCCTGTGGCGGCACATGATTGGCTGGCTTGCCCAGAACCGCAGCCGACGCCCGCTCAACGGCGTGGTCTTGCTGGTGGATATGGTTAACCTGTTCGGCCGCTCTGAAAAGGAGCGTCGTGACCTTGCATTCGTGCTGCGTGCGCGTTTGACGGAGCTGGGCGCCGAGCTGGGCACGCGCTTGCCGTTGTACGTGGTCATGAGCAAGATCGATCTGCTGGCCGGTTTCGAGGAACTGTTCGCCAAGCTGCCGGCCCGCGAGCGGGAAGAGGTGCAAGGTTTTACCTTCACCCTGGACTCGGTGAAGGACGTCGATGCCTGGCTGGATGAAATGGGCAAGGCCTACGAGCGATTCATCGAACAGCTCGGTAGCCAACTGCTCGCTGCCACCGAGCGGATGCCAGCTGCGGTGCGCAAGAGCGCGTACTCGCTGTTACGGGAGCTGAGCGGCGCTCATTCCATGCTGCTGGACTTCCTCGGCGACGTGCTGGCCAGTGACCGTTACACCACGCCGCCTCTGGTGCGGGGTGTGTACTTCTCTTCCGTGTACCAGCGCGGGGAGGTTCATAACCTGCTTGCGGACGCCTCTGCTCGGGCGTTTGCGTTCACGCCACCGGCACTGTCCACCAAGCCACAAGGCACGTCCGTGGTGTATTTCGCCCAACAGCTGCTGCAGCGGGTGGTCTACCCCGAAGCGGGCCTGGCCGGTGACAACCACAAGGTGACGCAGCACAAGGCCCGGCTGTTGCGAGGGGGCACGGTGGCCGCTGGCATCTGCGGGGTGGCGATGATCGGCGGCTGGCTGTACTTCTACAGCGTCAACCGCGACAAGGCCGAGCATGTTCTTCAGAAAAGCCATGCATTCAGCAGTACCGGCGCGGATACCCAGCAGGACCTGACCGGGCGCAACTTGCTGGAACCGTTGGACGAAATCCGCGATGCGGTGAGTCTGTATGGCGATTACCGATCAGGGTGGACCGTATTCACCGATATGGGGTTGTACCAGGGCCAGGCCATCAGCCCACAGGTGGACCAGGCGTACTTGCATGCCCTGGCGGCGCGTTTTCTGCCGGCGATCTCGGGCGGTGTGGCGGCGGCCATCCAGCACGCTACGCCAGGTAGTGAAGAGCAATTGGCGGCGCTGCGTGTATACCGCATGATCGAAGACCGCGCTAATCGCCGGCCCGAACTGGTGGAGCTGTGGATGGCGCGAGAATGGCAGAAGGCGTATCCGGGGCAAGGCCAGTTGCAGGCCGCCCTGATGCGCCACTTGAAGTACGCATTGGCTTTCGCCGACGTAGAACTGCCGCAGTACCAGAAGGTGGTGACCCAAGCACAACAACAGTTGCGTAAGTTGCCGTTGGCTCAGCGTGTCTATATCAGCCTGAGGCAACAAGCCCAGCAGAAGCTGCACGGTGAGTTGGACCTGCGTAACGAGATCGGCCCGGCTTTCGATATCGTCTACGTCCCCTTGGCGCAGCGAAACCATCAGGCGGCCGTAGATGGCAATCTGTCTTTACCGCCACTGCTGACCGCGAGCGGCTTTCGGGACTACTTCGAGCAGTACAGCCAGAATGTGGCTGACCTCGCCCTGATCGATCAGTGGGTGTTGGGGGAGCGGCGGACGCTCGACTATTCCGAAGTGGACCGCCAGGCCCTGACAGAGCGCTTGCGTGCCTTGTACAGTGCCGATTACATCGACAGCTGGCGACGGGTGCTGAACCAGTTTTCCGTTACTCCATTTACCGACCTCGCGCATGGGTTGAGCGTGCTGGAACAGGTGACTGGGCCAGCTGCACCGATGCGCCGCCTGCTGGAAACGGTGCGTGGCAATACCTTGATTTACTCGCTGGCGGCCGAAAACAACAACGACTCAGCGGCCGAGCAGGAAGGCCGGTTGCAGGCGATGGGAATCTACCGCGCTTTCGCGGGCCTGTCCGGGATGCTGGATGTGCAGGGTGACAAGCCGTCGTTTTACGATGAGATGCAACAGGCCATCGCCGCTGTCTACGACTATGTGAAAGCGGTGCAGGACAACCCCAATCAGGGCAAAGCGGCCTTGGCGCTGGCACTGAGTCGCTTCTCGGAGAAGGCGCCCGACCCTATTCGCAACTTGCAGCGGGTCGCCACCGGGTTGCCAGAGCCACTGAACCGGCATGTGCGCCAGTTGGCGGACCAGACCTCCCAGGTGCTGATGGTCATGGCGCTGCGCGAATTGGAGCAGCGCTGGAACTCGGAGGTGTACAGCCTCTATGAGGAACGACTGGCTTCGCGCTATCCCATCGACCCGACTGGGCCGGACCTGTCGCTCAAGGACTTTGAAGCTTTCTTCGGGCCTCAGGGGCAGCTCAAGCGCTTCGAAGACGCGTACCTCACGGTGTTCCTCAAGGACAACCTCAGTGCCCTGTACTCCAGTGCCGATGAGGGATACCTGATACGCCCCGAGGTCATGGCACAGCTCAAGCAGGCCGAGACCATCCGCAATGCGTTCTTCGACAACCGCGGCGAGTTGAACGTGAGCTTTGGGCTGGAGCCGGTCGCGCTCAGCCATGGGCTGCGCGGGAGCGTCTTCGGGCTGGATGGGCAACTGCATGCCTTTGCCCTGCGGGGCAAGGAGCCAATTGGAATGACCTGGCCTGGGTCTGCGGGGGAGAGCAGCCATAGCCGTATCACCTTGGTGCAGGCGGCGGGTACCACTGTCAGCCTGGGTTACCAGGGGCCTTGGTCACTGTATCGCTTGCTTAGCCGTGGTGGTTTGAATGCACGTACTCCCACTAGCGTTGACCTGAGCTTCAAGATTGCCGGCGATACGGCACGCTACAAATTCCACGCAACCGGTGCCAATAACCCCTTCACACGGACGCTTTTTGCAGGTTTCGCATTGCCCCAGCGGCTTTTGCGAGAGCGCACACGCGACGAAGTGGTTGAACGATAGGCGGAGCAGTCGGCGCAGTAATCCCGATACCAAGTCATCTGGATCGGGATATTTATTGGCCAGTGGAGAGTCAGTCCGGCCTGATCGCCCAGAACTGCATCTCCAGGTTGGGGAATTCACCGGCGATATGGAAGCCGAAGCCGCTGGCGTTCTTGAGCTGCTGTTCCCAGCTTTCGTGCTGGCGATCCAGTTCGAAGTAGACGAAGCCTGTGTGATGGGGGAGATGCCGGGGGGTAACAAGCTGAGGAATGAGCGCTAAGCCGGGCATCTGCAGGTGCACGAACTGGTGCAGTTGCTCGATGGAGGTGACCTTGCCCTGTTGTTGGAACTTCCTGCGCAGTTCCTCGCCGGGCAGGTCGGCCCGCACGGCCAGAATGAAGGTGGCAGCTTCAAGCAGTCGGCGCTCGTGCAGGGTCGCGGTGAGTACACCGTACTGCTGCTCTTCAATGGGCAGTGAAACGGCCTTCGGCTGCAAGATGGTGCTCAGTGACCGACGCAAGGTTTCTTCCAGCATGTGGAAGGACTCGGCCAGGTCGTCGTGTTGATAGGCCGGGTAGTCCAGGGGCAAGCGCCCGTCGTCGGTGAAGGTGACCAGTTCGCCACAGGCCTGGCCCAGGGCGATATGCAGTTGCTCCGGGTGCACATTGCGCCGGCGTGCCAGGTGATGGAAGTAGGGGTGCAGACGGTTCAGCACTTGCAGCAATGCAAAATCGGTCACGTCGGCGATCCCCGACTGGCCAGGCGAGCAGATCCGCGCCGCAAGGTTGCGCGCCCGCTCGCGTATCAGCTGTGAGGCCTCCTCCAGAAAGCCAAGCAGGGCGGGGGCGGCCTTGATCGAGATGCAGGTCGGATAGAAGCGCGGGTCCAGAAGCAAGCTGCCGTCCGGGCGTCTATCCATGACTTTGGTCAGGGCCAAGCAGCTGTAGGCACTGTTGTCGTCGTCCTGCAGCTTGATCTGCAAGTTTGGAATGGCGACATCAAGAATCATCGAATCGCCACTGGCGCCATGGTTGTCCATGACCGGAACGCCCTTGGCGATGAAGCGTCCATCTACCCCCTCACTGTCGGGCCAGCGGACTTCAGGAGCCCCAGGCGCATGCAAAGGCAGCGCGAGGTAGACGACCTTGTTCGAGACACCCTGGGGGATTTCCAGAGGCGCTGGTGGCGGCATGTCGCCAGGGATGTCAAACACCGTGCCGTCCGGCATCACGCCACGCGCCCGTATGATTGCGACCTTGCCAAAACTCAGGTACTCGGCATTCAGTTCCAGTTCGCTGAAACCGTAAAACGCGTCATTCAGGCTGGATACGCGTTGGTGTAGTGCCGATTCCGCCGCATGTGCCATTTGTTGGAAGTGTTGGGGCTTGACGAACAAACCCTCTTTCCAGAGTACGGAATTGCGTGAACTCATAAGTGCTTCCTTCAACAGATGATGTTATTGATCGCGGCGGTACTCACGGTCGTGCCGAAGTTCAACGCCATTGTTTTCGAAGTGGACATGGACGGTATGGTCGTAACCGCGAGGCTGAATACGCAGGGTATCCTTCCATTTGCCACCGGGGCTGTTGCCCAGGCGCGCAATTACTGCGATGTAGCGAGTTCGTTCATTGACCTCTTCAGGTTCGATGTACTTGAAATGGCCTGGCACCAGGCGGAAGTCGTCGACGCTGATCAATGTCGTGCCCAGCGCCTCGTCCAGGTCTTCTTCTACCTGTTCATAGGTGGCATCGAGCAACAGCGAGTCGTCGCGCAGTTGCAGGATCTTGAAGGCGATCGACGAGGGTCCTTGGCGTTGTGGTGCTGGATCGGGGGCGGGTGGGGGCTCGGATTGAGCCAAGGCATAACTGGCCAGGTCGGCAGGTGCTCGGGTCTTCTCATCGTCCGTGGAGCCTGGGTAGTTCTGGTGCAGCTGTTGCGCCAGCGCGTTCACCTTGTCAGACAACGCAGTGGCATCGGCCGCGCTGAGGTTGGCTGACAAGTGCCCTGAAGGGCGTAGTGTTGAAGGGGACTCAAGATTGGCTTGTTCCGGCCCTACTGCGGCGGGCGTGTCGGCTGCGTAGAGACTGAGCGCTACTCGACTGATGTCATCGCTGGGCCCGCCGACCGGCAGCGTTGGGTCTTTCAGGACTTGGTAGACGCGATTCGTTGTGCTGCAGCCACCTAGCGTCAGGCAGATCAACAGGAGTGCAAAGGGCTTGTTCATTGCGCCTCCTTGCCGAAGATGCGTGCAATTTCCGGGTCGATTCGAGCCTGAGCGGCCCTGTCCAGGTAGGCCAGGGGGTCAAGCTCGTCCAGGGGCTGGGGCTCGCTGGTGCGGAATGAATTGAACAGCTCGTTGGTGGGTACTCCCAGGACTTGAAGAGGGCACTGTTGCTGGGTCATTCGTTGCTCCGACAGAGGATCTCTGTCAGAGGCGGTGTGCAACTGCTGCATTCTTTTCGTTTCGTCTTGACCAAGTAGGTGGATCGCTATTTGGTAATCGCCGATCTGCAGCCTGTCGTTATGCCTAAGGCGGATCGGGGTGCCGGATATCAATGCGGTGTCGTTGCCATTCATGAAGCTGCTGCCGCTGTGGTCAATCAGGCAGAAGTGGCCTTCATGCCAGCGGATTTCGCAATGGGCAGGCAGGATGCGCGACTCCCGGTCGTGCAGCTGCCAGGCGCCTTGTCGGCCAAGGGTGCCACCGGTACGGTCGAAGCGGTGCTGTGGCTCGGTGCCGTGGTGCAGTGTTTCTGGGTTCAGAATGACCAGGGTGATACTGGGCGGGAAACCATTTGTACTCATGCGCGTACCATGATGCGAACAGGTGGCGGGGTGGGGTCGTTGCGGTCAGCGATGAAGCTGGTCCAGCCCAGGTGAGTGCCGTGTTTGGCCCGCAGGCTGAAGGGGGGCGCCTGCTCGGCGCGCATGCGCAACTCAAGGTCATAGGCGCCCACGTCCCGCAGCAGGAAGTCCACCAGCTTGGCCAGCCGGTGGTAGTTGTCGCCGCTGGGGAGGAGGGCGCGAAACTGCTGTTGATCAAGGCCCGCGATAACGATGGTGAACTTGCTGCTGCGTGACTCGGTGCTGCCGCCTACGAGGAAGTTCCCGCCCAAGGCGCAGTTGTCGGTGCCAAGCTGGTTGCGTTGGGAATGGGGAATCAGCACCATGCGCTTCTCGAATTCGCGGATGGATACCTGCTTGAGGTCGAAGCAATGCGCAACCATGCCGGCCACCATGCCGGGGGAACGGCTGCGACTGGCGATCATCCCCACGAAACTGAGCAGCCGGCTCCACGGTAGCGGCGTGGCGCCGCGCAGCCCCGCGTCTTCCAGGCCGATCAAGGCGAAGATATAGCGCGAGAACCCATCTGTGGCGCCAGGTTTGAAGCGCCGGTAGTAGCGATACTTGCGCCAGCCTTGATGCAGCAAGGTATGTAAACGGTGGTTGAAGAAATTGAAGTAAGCCGGACGTATACCAATGCCCTGGGCATGTTCGTAGCTCAGCTGATCGAGGTAGTAGGAGGGCAGTGGCGAGTCCGTGCCATGCAGCCCCAGGAAGCTGGTCTGGATGCTGTAGCGGTGTTCCGCCAGGCGCTCACCGCTCAATACGTCGGCAACGGGAAAGGACAGGGTGGGCGAGACTTCGATCTTCAGCCTGCGGCGGGTCTGCTCGCTATACGGGCGCTGTTCAAGGTCGTCCCCGTGCAGCTGGTAGATCAGCTCCAGCAGCTCGAAATACGGGTACCGATGAGCCTCTTTGAATATGACGTCCATTGAGTCGCAGGCTCTTCTTTTTTCTGAGTCCTCGTCCATGTGAAGTTCTCTTGATAGTCCGAGCGGGAAGATGGGTTTATTTGTAGGAAAAGTTACCTAAATCTAAAGCCTTGTCGTGGAAAATGAACATTGCCAATTAAGCCATGATATGAAACCTTGCGATAGGGAAGTGCATCAGGTCGAGGGCTGAAGTGTAAGAGGATGTTTGTATAAAAGCGGCGAAAAGTTTTGTCAAAACTGTACCAAGAGGTTCACCAAAACGTCTGATCATTGGCGCCTCTGGAATCCGCGCCGCAACCAACCCCGATCATTAACCTTAGCGTAACGATCCGGCGCCGAGCTTGATTGATGCCCGGCTGGGCGCCGCCCTAAGGTGACCCCACGACAGCGAACCCGTGGAGTCACCATGACAACAACACAGAATCCACCGCCGCAATGGTCGCGACGGCGTGCCGAGAAGCAACGCCGCCTCGATCAGGTCCGCCACCTTGCCGACGGTGCGGTGCTGCCCAGCGAGCGTATCGTCGAAGCACTGGAGCTGTTGCTGGCCCCCGGCGACCGGGTGGTGCTGGAAGGCAACAACCAGAAGCAGGCCGACTTCCTCTCGCGTTCGCTGGCCAAAGTCGACCCTGGGCGCCTGCACGACCTGCACATGATCATGCCCAGCGTCAGCCGTGCAGAGCACCTGGACTTGTTCGAGCGCGGCATCGCCCGCAAGCTGGATTTTTCCTTCGCCGGGCCACAAAGCCTGCGCATTGGCCAGTTGCTTGAAGACGGCTTGCTCGAAGTCGGCGCGATCCACACCTATATCGAGCTGTACTCGCGGCTGCTGGTCGACCTGATCCCCAACGTGACCTTGGTTGCAGGCTTCATGGCCGACCGTGAGGGCAACCTGTACACCGGGCCAAGCACCGAAGACACCCCAGCGCTGGTGGAGCCGGCCGCGTTCAGCGACGGTATCGTCATCGCCCAGGTCAACCAGCTGGTCGACCGTGTGGATGACCTGCCGCGGGTCGATATCCCGGCATCATGGGTCGATTTCGTGGTGGTTGCCGACCAGCCTTTCTACATCGAACCGCTATTCACCCGCGACCCGCGTCATATCAAGCCGGTGCATGTGCTGATGGCGATGATGGCCATTCGCGGCATCTACGAAAAACACCAGGTGCAGTCGTTGAACCATGGCATCGGCTTCAATACCGCTGCCATCGAGCTGATCCTGCCCACCTACGGCGAGTCGCTGGGGCTCAAGGGCAAGATCTGCCGCAACTGGACCCTCAACCCGCACCCTACGCTGATCCCGGCTATCGAAAGCGGTTGGGTGCAAAGCGTGCATTGCTTTGGCACCGAGCTGGGCATGGAGGACTACATCGCCCAGCGGCCCGATGTGTTCTTCACCGGCCGTGACGGTTCGCTGCGCTCCAACCGCATGATGTGCCAGCTGGCCGGGCAGTACGCCGTGGACCTGTTCATTGGCGCGACCCTGCAGGTAGACGGCGATGGCCATTCGTCGACAGTCACCCGCGGCCGCCTGGCCGGCTTTGGCGGGGCGCCGAACATGGGCCACGACCCCCGGGGCCGGCGCCATGCAACGCCGGCCTGGCTCGACATGACCGTGCCGCAAACCTTGCTGGAGCGCGGCCGCAAGCTGGTGGTGCAGATGGTCGAAACCTACCAGGAAGGCGGCAAACCGACCTTCGTGGAAACCCTGGATGCGGTGGCCGTGGCGAAAAAGGCCGGCATGCCGCTGGCCCCGGTGATGATCTACGGTGACGACGTTACCCACCTGTTGACCGAAGAGGGCATTGCCTACCTGTACAAGGCCCGCAGCCTGGAAGAGCGCCAGCAGATGATTGCCGCTGTGGCCGGGGTTACCGCCATCGGCCTGCGGCATGACCCGAAGGCCACTGAGCGCCTGCGCCAGCAAGGCCTGGTCGCATTGCCCGAAGACCTGGGCATCCGCCGCACCGACGCCAGCCGCGAGCTGCTGGCAGCGCGCAGCGTTGCCGACCTGGTTGAATGGTCCGGCGGCCTGTACAACCCGCCGGCACGGTTCAGGAGCTGGTGATGAAAGCACACGACTTGCGCCTTGAACCTGTTACGGTCCCTGTGGGCGCGGGTTTACCCGCGAAGAGGCCAGCCCACACAACCCGGATCCTACTGCCAGACCACCTGGCCGACCTGGCCGTGGAAGCCCTGATCGACGAAGCCGAGCTGTCCCCCAAACCGGGCCTGGTCGACCGCCGCAGCAACGGCGCTCACACCGACATGACCCTGGCCCTGATGCACGCCTCGGCCCTGGCCCTGTGGCCCTGCCTGCGCAACATGGCTGCAGCCGCGCAAACCATTGGCACCATCGGCCAACCCCTGCGCGCCAGCTTGGGCCAGCTCGGCCGTGAAGGCGAAGCCGCGATGCTGGCCGCGACCCATGGGGTCAACACCCACCGCGGCGCTATCTGGGCCCTGGGCCTGCTGGTCGCCGCCAAGGCGCTCGACCCCGATGCCAGCGCCAGCACGGTGGCCGCGCGGGCCGGTCGCATCGCCCTGTTCGACGACCCGGCCATGCCGCAGCAGCACAGCCATGGCCTGCAGGTGCGCCAGCGCTATGGCAGCAGCGGTGCCCGCGAACAGGCGCAACAAGGCTTCCCTGCGGTTATCGGCCACGGCTTGCCACACCTGCAACGCAGCCGTGCCAGCGGTGCCAGTGAGGCCAACGCCCGGCTCGATGCCTTGCTCGCCATCATGGCCGTGCTCAGCGATACCTGTGTGCTGTGGCGCAGCGGCCCTGCCGGGCTGGCCGCCGTGCAGCAGGGCGCTCGCGCGGTACTGGGTGCCGGGGGCAGTGCCACCCTGGCCGGGCGCCGCCACCTGCGTGCGCTGGACCAGCAACTGCTGCAACTGAACGCCTCACCGGGCGGCGCCGCCGATCTACTGGCCGCCTGCCTGTTCCTCGACAAAGCCGGGAGCCTGTGACATGGAAACCCTGACCTTCGATTTCCCCGCCGCCGAATCGGGGCGTGGCCGCACGCTGGTGGGCTGTGTCAGCTCCGGCGACCTTGAAGTACTGATCGAACCCGGCACCGCCGGCCACCTGCAGATCCAGGTGGTGACTTCGGTCGATGGCAGCGCCGCGCGCTGGGCGCAACTGTTCCAGCGCCTGTTCGAGGGCCGCGCCTGGCCGGCCGTGAACATCGACATTCATGACTTCGGCGCCACCCCGGGGGTGGTCCGCCTGCGCCTGGAACAAGGCTTCGAGGAGATCGCCCATGACTGACACCGCACGCTTGCTGCGCAGCCGCAGCTTCGTAGAACTGGGTGCCCGGCAGCGCGCCCGCGCCGTGCTCGACCCGGGCAGTTTCCGCGAGCTGCTCGGCCCCTTCGACCGGCTGATGTCGCCTTGGCTGCCCTTGCAGGGCATCGTGCCGCAGGCTGACGACGGCGTGGTCATCGCCAAAGGCACGCTGAACGGGCGCAATGCGGTGGTCGCCGCTATCGAGGGCGGCTTCCAGGGCGGCAGCATGGGCGAGGTGGGCGGCGCCAAGATTGCCGGGGCGTTGGAGCTGGCCATCGAAGACAACCGCAATGGCATCCCCACGTGTGCAGTGCTGCTGCTCGAAACCGGCGGTGTGCGGTTGCAGGAAGCCAACCTTGGCCTGGCAGCGATTGCCGAAATCCAGGCGGCGATTGTCGAACTGCGGGCCTGGCAGCCGGTGATCGGGGTGATTGCCGGTTCCGTGGGGTGCTTCGGGGGCATGTCGATCGCCGCTGGCTTGTGCAGCCATTTACTGGTCACCCGCGAGGCCCGCCTGGGCCTCAACGGGCCGCAGGTCATCGAACAGGAAGCCGGCATTGCCGAGTATGACGCCAAGGACCGGCCGTTCATCTGGAGCCTGAGCGGCGGCGAACAGCGCCATGCCAGCGGGCTGGTCGATGGCTATGTGGCCGATGACATCCAGGCGCTGCGCGACTGCCTGCTGCAATTGCTCGACTCGCCTGGCGCTGACCGCGCCCGGCAACACGCCTGGTTCCTCGAGCGCCTGGCCCGGCTGGGCGCCGACTGCCCGCAACTGGACGCTGCCGCCGTGCGTGCCCTTTACCATGGAGAAGCCCAATGAACCGTGCCCTGAACTGGCTGCCGGGCCTGGCAGGCGGCCAACCCTTGCCGGGCTACCCGGCGTCGTTGCAGGTTATCGATGGCGAACTGGACAACCGCCTGGCGCGCTTTATCGCCGTGGTACCGGACCCCGCCAATCCGTTCCCCCGGGCCCGCGGGGGCGAAGTCGGTCTGCTGGAGGGTTGGGGCCTGGCCAAGGCCGTGAGCGACGCGGTCGAAGCTGACCGCCAGGGGCACAAGCGCGCAATTGTCGCGGTAATCGATGTGCCCAGCCAGGCCTACGGTCGCCGTGAGGAGGCCTTGGGTATCCATCAGGCCTTGGCTGGCGCTGTGCAGGCTTATGCCCAGGCCCGGCTGGCCGGCCACCCGGTCATCGGGCTGCTGGTCGGCAAGGCCATGTCTGGCGCTTTTCTTGCCCACGGCTACCAGGCCCAGCGCCTGATCGCCCTGGACGACGCCGGGGTAATGGTGCATGCCATGGGCAAGGCGGCAGCCGCGCGCATTACCCTGCGCAGTGTCGAGCAACTGGAAGCGTTGGCCGCCGAGGTGCCGCCCATGGCCTATGACCTGGCCAGCTATGCCTCACTGGGCCTGCTGTGGCGTCGGTTGACGGTGGCCAACGCCCAAGCGCCTGGCAGCGCCGACATTGCCCTGGTGCGTGCCTGCCTTGCCGACGCGGTCCGGGATATTGGCAGCTCGACTGACCTGTCGTCGCGGCTGGCGGGCGAACACCGCAGTGCCTCGCGGCAAGTGCGTGAGCAACTGCGCCGCCAATGGCAGGGTGCCTGAGGTGAGCGCGCCACGCCCCCATGACCTGCTGTGGGGTATGCCCACTTCGGCCCTGCCGGCCGACGCGCCGCTGTGGGCACGGGAAGTGTTGGCCGGCGGCCAGCCGGTGGTCGTGCGCCGCGCGGTGTGTGACGCCGGCTGGGTCGCCGTGGGCGTGCGTGGCCAAGGGCGGGCGCAGCGCCTGGCAGCGTTGATGCGGGTTGGCGACATTCAACGCCAGCAGGCCCCCGAAGCCTTGCACCGGCCAACACAGCGCGCCTGGCCAGCATTGCAGGCTCTGGCCTCGGTAGCGCCAATGCTCGATGCCTGCGGCCTGGCCTGGGGGCCGACAGGTGGCGTGGGTTACCAGATTGCAACGGGTATCGACGTGCTGCACGCCGACAGCGACCTGGACATACTGGTGCGCACGCCGCAACCGCTGGCGCGCGCGCAGGCCCGCACGCTGTTGGCGATGCTGGACGGCGCGCCATGCCGTATCGATGCGCAGCTGGAAACCCCGGCCGGGGCTGTGGCGTTGCGTGAATGGGCCGGTTTCGCCCAGCGTGTATTGCTCAAGTCGCCCATGGGGCCATGCCTGTGCGAAGACCCGTGGGCTGTACGGGAGCGTGCCGCATGAGCACTCTGTTCGCGTTCCCGGGCCAGGGTGCCCAGCAGGTGGGCATGTTGCAGCGCCTGCCCGAAGGCAGCGGGCCGGTGCTGGAGGAGGCCAGCGATGCCCTCGGCCAGGCCGCACTGGCGTTGGACAACGCGCACGCCCTGCAGTCGACCCGCGCCGTGCAGCTGTGCCTGCTGCTCAGTGGCGTGGCCTGGGCGCGCTGGTTGATGCAGCGCAGCCCAGGGCCGGATTGCGTGGCGGGCTTGTCGGTCGGCGCCTACCCGGCGGCAGTGGTGGCCGGTGCTTTGGGCTTTGCCGACGCTGTGCGCCTGGTTGCCCTGCGCGGCGAACTGATGCAACGGGCCTATCCGCGCGGCTATGGCATGACTGCGCTCAGTGGCCTGGAGCTGGCCAGTGTCGAGCGCTTGCTGGGCGAGGTGGGCGGCGAGGTGTATGTCGCCAACCTCAACAGCGAGCAGCAGATCGTCATTGCCGGCAGCGAAACGGCGATGGCGGCGGTGGCGGCCCGCGCGCGCAGCCTGGGCAGGGGCAACGCGCGCCGGCTGGCAGTCAGCGTGCCATCGCATTGCCCGTTGCTGGCTGGCCCGGCAGCAGAGCTGGCTGCGGCCTTCGCTGCGGTCGAACTGCAGCGGCCACGTATCACTTACCTCAGTGGCAGCAGCGCACGGGTGATAGTCGACCCGCAGCGCCTGCGCGACGATCTGGCCGGCAACATGGCGCGCCGGGTGGACTGGCGGGCAGCGTTGCGCAATGCCTATGAACGCGGCGTGCGCCTGCACCTGGAAATGCCGCCTGGCAGCACGCTCAGCGGCCTGGCCAGGCCGGTGTTCGAACAGGGCAGGGTGCTGGCGGTGGAAGGCACCCGATGGGACAGCCTGGATGCGCTGCTGCGCCAGGAGGTGGCGGACCGGCGATGATGGCGGGCAGCGCGCCGGCTGGCACGGGCTACGCCCGTTAATGAAGCCAGTGCGGCGCTTGCGGGTTTACCGATGGCGAAGAACAACAACAAGCAACTTCGACACTACCTGAGGACAACAACAATGATCATCTATGGTGTGGCACTGCTGGCGGTCTGTACGCTGGCTGGGGTTATCGTCGGCGACTTCCTGGGCGTACTGCTGGGCGTCAAATCCAATGTAGGCGGGGTCGGCATCGCCATGATCCTGCTGATCTGCGCACGCCTTTACATGCACCGTCACGGTGGCATGAGCAAGGAGTGCGAGTTCGGTGTGGGCTTCTGGGGGGCCATGTACATTCCGGTCGTGGTGGCCATGGCGGCGCAACAGAACGTGGTCACTGCCCTGCACGGCGGGCCGGTGGCGCTGCTGGCTGCGATAGGTGCGGTGCTGGTGTGCGGTGCGACCATTGCGCTGATCAGCCGTAGCCACCGCGGCGAACCGCTACCCGCGGTCGAGGCGCCACCCCAGGCCAATGGGCATGCTGCCCCTGCAGGGGGGCGCTGAACATGTGGCCGATCATTGATAATGCCCTGGAACATAACGGCCTGATCACTGCCTTCGCGGTGGTGGGCGGCATCATGTGGCTGTCGGTGTTGTTGTCCAGGTACCTGACCTTCGGCCGCGTGCACGGCTCGGCCATCGCCATTGTCATCGGGCTGGTGTTGGCCTGGGTGGGCGGTACCCTCACAGGCGGTCAGAAAGGCCTGGCCGACATGGCGCTGTTTTCCGGTATCGGCCTGATGGGCGGGACCATGCTGCGCGACTTCGCCATCGTTGCCACGGCGTTCGAGGTGCAGGCCACCGAGGCTCGCCGTGCCGGGATGATCGGCGCGGTGGCGCTGCTGCTCGGCACGGTCTTGCCGTTCATTGTCGGGGCGGGCGTGGCGTACGCCTTCGGTTACCGCGACGCGGTGAGCATGACCACCATTGGTGCCGGCGCCGTGACGTACATCGTCGGCCCGGTGACCGGCGCCGCGCTGGGTGCCAGTTCGGACGTGATGGCCCTGTCGATCGCCACCGGTTTGATCAAGGCGATTCTGGTGATGGTCTTCACCCCGGTATCGGCCCGTTTGCTGGCGCTGGACAACCCACGCTCGGCAATGGTGTTCGGCGGTTTGGCGGGGACTGTGTCGGGGGTGACCGCCGGGTTGGCGGCGACGGACCGGCGGCTGGTGCCTTATGGGGCGCTGACCGCCACGTTCCATACCGGCTTGGGGTGCCTGATGGGGCCGTCGATCCTGTACTTCTGTGTGCGAGGGTTGGTGGGGTAGAAGCAGGCTAGCCCGCCCTGGTTTGGGGGTGGATACCCATACATCGGGGGGTACCTGTCATTTCTGCCAGTAGCTGCCTCCCTTTGCCAATGCATAAATGCCTCGGCCAATCCGCAATCACGATCAAGGCTGAGGTCCATTATCATGCGAACTATCATGTGTCTGGTATGGCTGTTCATCAGCGGTTGTACCGCTGTAGCGCCTGCACCGTCCTCCACCCTAGCCTCACTCGATGAGCGCGGCAGCCTGGCAGTCATCGAGCTGAAACGGTGGTACCAGAGCATTACCGACGACTGCGGCGGCCCGGACAAGCCTGGCTACTTATGCAGCGGCATCGCTTTGCGCACCACTGGCAGCAGCTCGAACTTCTTGCCCTGGGACCCCACCGATAGTCAGATTAGAAAAGGCAGTGTGGCCTTCTCCTGGCTCCGCCAGGACAGCAATTTCGGCAAGCCATTCGGTAACCAGAACGGCTTGATCCTGTATCCGAACCAAGCCGTCCCAAAAGACAAAGTCGCCGACCTGCACGTGCTGTGCGCCTTCCCGATCAACGCTAACACCAACCAGCGCCCTACCTTGCAAGGCTGCGGGCCGATCACCGGTTATGAGTCAACCACCGACACCTGCCAGGCGCTCGGCATAATCACAGCTCAGCAGTGGCTGGAGCGTTACCCACAAGCCGGCAATTATCGAGTTTGCGGGTGGGACATGCGGGCACTTGAAGGTTCCAGCGCTGAAGGCTTCCACACGGCAATCGCCGCTCGGGCCGGCTTGGCTGACGACCTCTGGAGCATCAACAACGAAGTGCTGCTACGCGCGTGGTCAAAGGGTGAGGGCGGGGTGCTCCCGGTGCACTCGTTCTTTTACGTCCAGGGCGAGCGCCAGGCATTGGCCAAAGCACAATATGACCAGATTCGCTACAACCAGCATTACCAACAGCTGATCCCGGTGGTGCGTGTAACGTTTCCCGAAAACAAGGCAGGCATTGCTGCGTTTGCCTACGAGGCTCAAGACCAGGCAGTAGGACGACCTATACCCACACCGTCTGTCGACTTCGAGGCGTTAGCGGTGGGGCCATACACCCAGATCACCGCCGACGGCGTCGAGTTCCAGTTGAGCGGTAGCCAGCGTGGCGTCAGCGACACCGCACACCCGGGCAGCGGCGGACGCATCGCCGGCAAGCACCTCGCGGTGAGTGCCACCATCCAGTTAGTGCTCGAGGGGGCCGGGCGGCGGCTGGTGCGATTTTCCTGGGGCTGTAACAGCTATTGCGGGATGCAGGCCGAGATCGCTGAAGTTTACGAGGAGCTTTCCTCCGACGGCCCGGGAGCCATGCGTTATGGCACCAAGGAGTTCATCATTGATGGACCTGAGATAATTCGGGTGACCGTAGATTCCGAAGAGGACGATAACCTGCTGGTCCTTGATAACCTGACCGTGCAGGCGCTGCCTGCCCAACCCCACATGCCGTAGGCGCGGGTACGCACGCACGGGGCCGGGGCAGGCAGCACGGTGGGACCGCCGGGGTTACGGCAGCCCGTTGGCTCAGTGGGCCTGGCTCTGGGCAGCCGGTGCAGGGTCGGCGGGCTCCAGCGGCGGATGCTCTTGCGCGGCATGCATCAGGTCTTCGGTTACCCGCAGTTCGGCACCGGTGGGCGAGAACGTGGTAGAGGCGGCGAACGGCGCCGGGTGCTCTGCCGCCGGGCGCTTGCCACGGCGCCACATGAAGAAGCACAGCATGGCCAGGTTGACCACGGCAAACGCCCAGAACAGTCCGGCCTCGCCAAACTCGGTCATCATCGGCGAAATGGCTACCGGTGCCATGGCCGAGCCCAGTGAGTTGATCAGCAGCAAACCCTGGATCATCGGCACCAGCGCATCGGACGGCGCGCGGTCGGCAGCATGGCTGACGGCGACCGGGTACAGGGTGAACACGCCACCGCCCAACAGGAACAGCATGGCCGGCAGCAGGAACGAGTCCGATGGCAGGAAGACCGTGACCAGTGACAGCACAACGCACAAGGCGGCCAGCGCCAGCAGTACGTCCAGGCGGTCTTTGCGGTCCGACCAGCGCCCGACCGGGTACTGCAACAGCATGGCGCCAAGGATGACCCAGGCCATCATGTTGCCGACTTCGCCCACCTCCAGGCCGATGCGTTGCAGGTACAGCGGCAGCAGGGCATAGATGCCGGCGATGGCGACGCCAGAGCCGAAGCAACCCACCAGGCCCGAGGGGGCCACGCCCAGCAACTGCCGGGGCTTGAGGGGTTCGACCTGCTCCAGCAAGGGCGATACCCGCGGCAGGATCACGATGGGCAGCACCGACAGCGCGGCCAGCACGCCGGCCAGCATGAACGGCGCGGTATCGCCCAACTGGGTGATCTCCCCCAGGCCGGCCTGGGCGATGACCCCGGCGCCATAGAAGGCGATCATGTACAGCGCCAGCAGGCGGCCGCGGATTTTCGCGTCGCCGGCCAGCAGCAGCCAGCTTTCGATCACCAGGAACACGCCCACGGCGGCCCAGCCGTTGATCAGGCGCAGCACCGACCACCAGGTCACGTCGTAGAACAAGCCCTGCAGCAAGATGGTCACGGCAATCAGCGAGGCGAAGCTGGTATAGGCGCGAATGTGGCCGATGCGCAGGATCAGCCGGTCGTTGAAGATGGCGCCCAGTGTAAGGCCGATGAAGTAGGTCGACGAAACGATGCCAATGGTGGTGGCAGACTCACCGGCGGCGCCCAGGCGCAGGGTGGTGAGGGAAGACATGAAGCCGTTGCCCAGGGCGATGATGAACAGCCCGAGCAGGGGCGCCAGCGCCATGGCCAGCAAACGCGGAGACATAGGTACCTCTGGTTGGATGAGCGGAATGAGCGCCTTTTCGGACGCGCACACCGGCTCGACCCCGCAAGGGGCGAGTAGCTGCACGGATGCGACCTGGGCAAGACTCAACCGCTGGGCCGTAGGGGATGGGGCCGGGCGGGGAGGGTTGAGCCTATTTCACATGGTGGGCATGTGTTCAGGCACGGACTCTGTCATTGCTGCTGGTTGCCACCGTTGACGGCGACGGGCGAAAAGGAAGCGCGATTCTACGGGGTTGCGAGGGTTTGCCCAAGGGGCCTGGCCCTGCGACGAGACGCCGCAGGTAGCCAAGCAACTGCGCCCGGCAGCTAAGGCTGCTCCCGGGTATCGATACTGACCACGACCGACATCCCCGGCCGCAACTGCCGGGCGGGTGGCTGGTCGGCATCCACGGTGATCCGTACCGGTATCCGCTGGGCGATCTTGACGAAGTTGCCGGTGGCATTGTCGGCCTGCAGCAAGGCGAACTCCGAACCGGTGGCTGGCGAAATCTGCTGCACGTGCCCGTACAGCTTCAGGTGGTTCAGCGCGTCCACGGTAAAGCTCACGGGTTGGCCGATGCGCACATTGGCCATCTGGGTTTCCTTCATGTTGGCGATGACCCACAGGCTGTCGGGCACCAGCGCCATCAACTGTGCACCTGAATTGACATAAGCACCCAGGCGCGTGCCGATCTGCCCCAGTTGGCCGTCACGCGGGGCGGTAACCCGGGTGTTGTCGAGGTCGATGCGCGCCAGCGCCACGGCAGCCTTGGCGTTTTCCACGGCCGCTTCGAGCGCAGCCCGGTTGACCACCACGGTCTCCCGCTCCTGGCGGGCGATTTCCAGCGCGGCCTTGGCCTGGGCCAGGCTGGCGACGGCAGCTGCCTCGTTGGCGCGGGTCACGTCCAGTTCACTGCGGGAAACCGAGCCGTCGCTGACCAGCGCCTGATTACGGCGCAGGTCGGCCTTGGCTTTGGCCGTCTGGGCCTGGGCATCGCCAATGGCGGCCTGGCGCTGGGCAATGGTGGCTTCGGCGCTCTTGCGCTGTTGCAGGTTGTTGGCCAGGGCTGCCTGTTGCTGCTGCAATTGGGCGAGGGCCTGGGCCAGGCGCTGCTTGTAGATACGGTCGTCCAGTTGCACCAGCAGGTCGCCGGCCTTGACGAACTGGAAGTCGTGCACGGGCACGTCGACGATGTAACCACTGAGCTGGGGGCCGATCAGGGTGACCTGCCCGCGCACCAGGGCATTTTCGGTGCTTTCGATGGCACTGCTGAAGGGCGGCAGGCGCCAGGCATACAGCACCAGCAGAACACCTGCCAGGGCCACGGCGGCAAAGCAGATCGAGGACAGCAAGCGCACCCGCCGCGTGCGTACCGGGCTACCCGGTTCGCTGGGGGGCGTGGCGCCTTCCGGGGTTTCGGCGATGGCGATGGTGGTCGTGGTACGGGTGTCGTCGGTCATCGGGTGGGCACGCCGGGGGTGGAGTCGGTGGTGGTGGCCTGGCGTTTCGAGTACCAGAGCCAGGCGCTACGTATGCAGATCCAGATCATGGTCAGTATGGCGATGCTGCCGATCAGGACGAACACATCGTTGTAGGCCATGACATTGGCTTCGCGGCTGGCGGCCGTGGCCAGCAGGCGCATGCCGGCTTCAGTGCGCAGGGCCGGGTCGGCGAGGATGCCACTGTAGGCTGCTGCACCGCTTTGTACGCGGGCATTGACCAGTGGTTCCAAATAACTGAGGTGGTCCATCAGGTGGCTGGAGTGGAACTTCTCCCGCCAGGTCTGGAAGGTGCCGAGCAAGGCCGCGCCAACCAGGCCGCCAACGTTGTTGCAGATGCCGAACAGCACCGAAAAGCTGACCAGGTTACGGGGGTTGGCGCGCACATGGCTGATGCCCAGGGCCATCGACGGCCCCAGGAAGAAGGTACTGCCAAAGGCCAGCAGGAACTGGCTGAAGTACATTTGTGCCGGGCGCGTGAGGTTGCTGGAACCGCTGTCGATGAATGCACCGACGGCCATGGCCAGCAAGGACACGAACAGCGGGATGATCAGGTGGTTGGGGTTTATGGTCAGGGCACTGCTGGCCAGGCCCGCCACGGCACCCAGCAGCATGATCCAGTACAGGCTGCGCATCTGCTCGCTGCTCATGTTCAAGGCCTGCAGAAAGCCTACCGCCCCTGTGGATTGCTCCGAGGTGACCATGCGGATCAGCACCACGCACAGGGCCAGGCGGATGATGGCGCCACTGCCAAGCCAGCGGGTCATCAGCAACGGGTTGCGGCGGTTGTGTTCGATGGCCAGGCCGCTGAGCATCAGCGCAATCGATGCCGCCAGCGCCACGCCGAGCCACGGGGCCTCCAGCCACCAGTCTATGCGCCCCAGCGACAGCACGGCACAAAGCAGGGCGGTACCGCTGGCCATCAGGGTGAAGGTCAGGAAGTCCAGTGGCTCGAAGGTTTTGAAGCGGTCGCCGGGTGGCAGTTTGAGCAGCAGGACACATCCCAGTGCCGCCAGGGCCAGCCCGAGTTCGAACAGGTACAGCCCGCGCCATTCGGCTATTTGCAGCAAGTCTTCGGAAAAGATCCGCGCCAGGGGTAATGCCAGCTGCGAAGCGCCCAGGCCCAGTACCATGGCCTTCAACCGCCATTGTGCGGGGAAGGCCTGGATCATGTAGTACAGCCCCAGTGAGCTGAGCGCGGCGCCCACCATGCCGTGGGCAGCGCGTACGGCGATGGCCGAGTTGAGGTCGTTGACCAGCAGGTGGGCGAAGGTGACCAGAACGTAAAGGACCAGGAACACCTCGGTGAAGGCGCGCAAGCCGAATTGCTGGCGGAATTTCACCAACAGCAGGTTCATGGACACGTTGGTCATCACGTAGGCCGCTGGCAGCCAGGCCATTTCCGCGGTGGTGGCACCTAGCGCGCCTTGCAGGAATACCAGGTTGGCGGTGACCAGCGCGTTGCCCAAACCACCGGTAATGGCTACCAGCAGGCCGACCACGCCATACGCCAGGCGTTTGGCTGGCGAATGCAAAGGCGTGGAGGGGGAACCTGGCAGGGTGGGCTTTTCGTGGGGTAGCCACGCGTGTGGGGCGTATTTGTTCATGGGGCAGACTGTACTTGAGCGGCGCTTGTTGCTGCTAGGTGCAGGCTTTGGTTTTGAACATAGTGTGCGTTGCCGGTAGCACCGTATTCGCGGGTGGCACCTAACCCAGCGCGGTGGCTGGCACCGGCTGCGCCGGTGTTCGCGGGCACGCCCGCTCCCACAAGGGAGCGGGTTTATCCGAGGAAGGGCCGGGCCTGCTGGCTGACGGGTGCGTCAGAAATCTATGCTGGCGGAGGCACACGTGCGGGTACGGGCCCTTACAATGCCTTGGCCAGAAACGCCGCCGTGCGGCTTTCCTTGCAGTTGGCCACCACTTGCGGTGTACCGCTGACCACCACCTTGCCCCCGGCAGCCCCGGCACCTGGCCCAATATCGATCACCCAGTCACTCTGGGCCACCACCCGCATGTCATGTTCCACCACCACCACGCTGTGCCCAGCTTCGACCAAGCGGTTCAGTTGCACCAGCAGCCGGTCGATGTCTTGTGGGTGCAGGCCATTGGTCGGCTCATCCAGCACGTACAGCGTCGCGCCCCGGGCCATGCGTTGCAGTTCGGTCGCCAGCTTGATGCGTTGCGCCTCACCCCCGGACAGCTCGGTGGCCGGCTGGCCCAGGCGCAGGTAACCCAGGCCGATGTCTTGCAGCACCTGCAGGCACCGCCGGGCCGGCGGCTGTTCGGCAAACACCTGCAGGGCCTGGTCGACGGTCAGTTGCAGCACTTGCGCAATGTTCATGCCTTGCCAGCTGACCGCCAGGGTTTCGGGGTTGTAGCGCGCACCGTGGCAGGTCGGGCAGGGTGCATACACGCTGGGCATGAACAGCAACTCGACGCTGACGAAACCCTCGCCCTCGCAATTGGCGCAGCGGCCCTTGGCCACGTTGAAGGAAAAGCGGCCGGCGTCGAAGCCTTGCGCCTTGGCTTGTTCGGTCGCGGCATACAGCTTGCGCACATGGTCGAACAACCCGGTGTAGGTCGCCAGGTTGGAGCGCGGCGTGCGCCCGATCGGCTTCTGGTCTACCTGCACCAGGCGCTTGATAGCCTCGAGGCCGGCGCTGACGTGGCCGCTGCTGGTCTGTTGCGGTTCGTCTTCCAGGCTCTGCTCTTCAGGCTCGTCGCCTTGCCCGGCATGGCCCAGGTGCGCGCCCACCAGCTCCAGCAGGGCCTGGCTGACCAGGCTCGACTTGCCCGAACCGGAAATACCCGTTACAGCCGTGAAGCAGCCCAGCGCAAATGCTGCGCTGACGTTGTCGAGGTTGTTGCGGCTGATGCCTTCCAGCTTCAGCCAGCCACGGGGCTGACGTGGCGTACGCGGGGCCTGCGCCTGGGCGCCGAACAGGTAGGCGCGCGTGCAGGACTGCTCGACCTTGGCCAGGCCCGCCGGTGGCCCGCTGTACAGGATGCTGCCCCCGTGCTCGCCGGCGGCGGGGCCTACATCCACCAGCCAGTCGGCCCGGCGCATGGTGTCCAGGTCGTGCTCCACCACATACACCGAGTTGCCCGCCTGCTTCAGGCGTTGCAGCGCCTGGAACAGCGCTTCACTGTCGGCCGGGTGCAGGCCGGCCGAGGGTTCGTCGAGTACGTAGATCACGCCGAAAAGCTGCGAATTCAGCTGGGTGGCCAGGCGCAGGCGTTGCAGTTCGCCCGATGACAAGGTGGGCGTGCTGCGCTCCAGGGCCAGGTAGCCCAGGCCCAGTTCGAGCAGGGTGTCGATGCGCTCCAGCAGTTCATGGGCGATGCGCTGCGCGGCCAGGCGCTTTTCCAGGGTCAGTTGGCTTTGCTTTGGCTCCAGGTAGTCCGCTGCCGCGACCTTGCGCAGCACCTCGGCCAGCGCTTGCAGCGGCAACTGCGACAGCTCGGCGATGTCCAGCCCGGCAAAGGTCACGCCCAGCGCTTCACGCTTCAGGCGTTTGCCGTGGCACAGCGGGCAGGCGCTGGGGCGCATGTACTGGGCGACGCGCTTGCGCATCTGTGCACTTTGCGAATGCATGAAGGTATGCATGACATAGCGCCGGGCACCCGTGAAAGTGCCCTGGTAGCTGGGCTCCAGCTTGCGCTTGAGGGCTTGGCGGGTTTGTGCCGGGGTCAGGCCGGCGTAGACCGGTGCAGTGGGCGTTTCTTCAGTGAACAGGATCCAGTCGCGCTGGGCCTGGGGCAGGTCGCGCCAGGGTATGTCCACGTCATACCCCAACGTGACCAGGATGTCGCGCAGGTTCTGCCCTTGCCAGGCCATTGGCCAGGCCGCAATCGCGCGTTCGCGGATGGTCAGTGACGGGTCGGGCACCATGGTCGCCTCGCTCACCTCGTAGACGCGGCCCAGGCCGTGGCACTGCGGGCACGCACCCTGTGGGGTGTTCGGCGAAAAGTCCTCGGCGTACAGCATGGCCTGGCCTGCCGGATAATGCCCGGCGCGTGAATAGAGCATGCGGATGGAGCTGGACAAAGTGGTCACGCTGCCCACCGAAGAGCGAGCGCTTGGCGTGCCCCGTTGCTGTTGCAAGGCGACTGCCGGGGGCAAGCCTTCGATGGCATCCACATCCGGCACACCCACCTGGTCGATCAGGCGCCGCGCGTAGGGTGCCACCGATTCGAAATAGCGGCGCTGGGCTTCGGCGTACAGGGTGGAGAACGCCAGTGAGGATTTCCCCGAGCCGGACACCCCGGTGAACACCACCAGCGCATCGCGCGGAATATCCACGTCGATGTTTTTCAGGTTGTGCTCGCGGGCACCACGGACACGAACGAAACCGGTGGGGGGAGTGGAACGTGGCGGCATGGCGCTTTCCTTGGCGGTACGGGAAGCTCACGGTAGCAGCATAGTCGCTGACGTGGGTCAGGGTTTCGGTTCGCGGGTGCCAAGTACGTCGCGAATGTTGTCCACCACATTGCTGTCTTTGATCACATCGCTCAGCCAGCCTTCCAGCGGCATGTTGCCCCACTTGATGGCACGTTCTATCAGATACGGCACCGGGCTTTGCGGTTCCGTCTGTTTGAAAAACTGGGCGATGCCCGCCAGCATGCTGAAGGCTTCGTCCCGGGTCAGCGGGGTGGTACGCATGGGCGCAGGTGCAGTGGGCTGGGCGGGAGTGTTCATGGCTTCACCTGCCTGTTCGACGGGGGCGACGCTGGTTTCGGGTTCGGCGACCACGGGGGCTGGCGGCTGCAGCTCGACACCACGGTCTTTCAGCAGTTTTTCAGCCAGCTGGCTGGCCCGGGTCAGCATGTCGGCGAGGCTGGCAAAGCTCGGTGCCTCGTGGCCGAACAGTTGCTCCGCAGTGGCCTGCAGGCGTTTGCAGGCTTGCAGGCTGTCGTTGATCTGCAGCGCCTTGTTGCGCAGGTAATCGGTGTCGGACAGCGCCACCGAGCGCTGGAATATCTCGGCGTTGATCTTGCCTTCGTTCAATGCGGTCTGCATGGCCTTGGGGTCGCGCAGGGCCAGGTTTTCCACAAGGCGTGATTCGTCGTAACGCAATACGCCAAAATTCTGCCCTTGGGTGATGGGCAAACCACCGGCGATGTCGGTGAGTGTGCTCTTGAGCCAGGACAGCCGGGCCGCCCGCTCGTCAAGGCCCTCTTCGAGGGTTGGGTACAAGTTTTCCCAGAACGCCTGTAGCAACTGTTCGGTCAGTTCCAGGCCAAAGGTGATGCCTTTGAAGTGCTCGCGCTGGGCCAGGCCTTCGCTGAGCCAGGCTGCCAGCATCAGGTCCTTGCTGTGTTGGGCGAGGCCCTGGGCAGACAAGTTGATCACCTGCTCCCAGTCGGCGGTTTTCAAATCGGTTTGCCAGTCGCCCTGGGTCAGGTAGTCGGGGTCGGCCCGGCGCGCCTCCTTGATCTGGTCGAACAACGCAGAGAAGCTCAAGTCTTCGCCACTGCCACCTTCGATGGGGGCGACCAGTGCGGCCAGCGAGAGGTCATTGAGAATGTCAGGCATAAAGCACTCAGGTTCTGGCTAGTGAACAGCGTGCCAGGCTGGGCTGGCACGCTGTGAGGGATGGGCCGCTGAAGCGGCCCTGGGCATGCAGGTGATCAGGCGAAGACTTTGTTCGCGGTGCGGTCCCAGCCACCTACGATGTTGCCGCCGGCTTGGCCGTCGGTACGGTTCTGCTGGGTGTAGGTGGTTTTGATGCGGGCGAAGTTGAAGGTGATTTCTTCGATCGGCAGGTCGCTGACCGCCTTGTCTTCACCGGCCTGGTTGCCACCGGCAACGAACTTGACCGACGACACCACGACTTCTTCCATGTCGATGGTCAGGTAGGTGACCTTGTCACCACCGGCGCGGTTGACGTTGAGCTTCAGCTTGGCAATGTGTTTGCCGGTGCAGCAGTGCTCGAACAGTTTGGCCGATGCCTTGTCGACCGATTTGCGGATCTTGAAGTCGCTCAGGGCAACACGCTCGGACGACGCACCGCCCGAGGAGCTGGCAGTCGCCGAGGTCGCCTGGGTGGCGCCGTACTCGTAGCCCAGCACTTCGATCCAGTCCTTGTGCTTTTCGTCCAGTACTTCGCCTGGGATGCCGTCGATTTGGATATACGCGTCAAATGCCATTGTGAAACTCTCCATTAACAACTGGTAAAGGGTTGCTCATGCGACCCTTGGTTTTTCACCTCGCCGACAGGGCGGCAGAGGTAGCGTGCCGCCACCCGGTGCTCCTCCTGTGAGCCCGGGTGGCCGGTTGGTGCGGCGCGCGCTCAGTTGAGCCCGCGCACTTCGATTTCTACCCGGCGGTTGGGCTCCAGGCACTTGATCAACTGGGCCCGTGCCTGTTGCATGTCACAGTTGACCAACGGTTTACGGCTGCCTTCGCCCTGGGCCACCACCAGTTCGGCCGGGACGCCCTTGCCGACCAGATAAGTCCGAATGGTTTGCGCCCGTTGTTTCGATACCTGCAGGTTGCTCTGGCTGTCACCGAGCTGGTCGGCGTGGCCGGAGATGACGATCTTGCCGATATTGGGCGTGTTCAGCAGTTTGCTGGCGATGGCACTGAGTTGGTTCTGGCCCTCGCTTTTCAGGCTCTGGAAATCCGCCCGGCCAAAGGCGAACAAGGTGTCCGATTCCAGCGTGATGGTCTCGATCGCGCGTAGCGACTGGGCACGCAGGCTGTCGATGTAGTTGCGCGAGCTAGAAATCAGGAAGGCGTTGTCGAGAATGCGCGGCACGTCCGTTTCGCGGATCTGGTCGGCATAGAATGTGATCTGCCGGCTGGCGTACAGGTAGTCCTGGTCGCCCTTGCCCTGGTTGGCCTCGGACAGGCTGTGGCCGGTGTGCCGGGCGATGGCCGGGTACCAGTAGTCGGGCAGGTGCGCCTTGAGAAACGCTGGGTCGGCCTTCTCCCGCTGAGCGGGCGAAAGCATCACGTAGGTGTCCAGTGTCGCCTTGCCGAAATCGGCGATCGACTGGGCGCGGTTGTCATGTGGCAGGGCTTCGGCCTCGACACTGTCCACGCCGCTCACCGGTTGCAATTCGCGGGTATTGCGTTGGTAGACCTTGAGCGTGGTCAGCAGGTAGAGCGTGCGGGTGAGGTTGTCTGCGGTGGGCTTGAGCATCACCTGCTGCAGAGTGGTGAAGTAACGGTCGCGCAGCAGCGGCTCAACCTGATGGCCCTGGTACAGGCCCAGACGCAGGCTGAACGGTACACCCTGCTCACGGTGCTGCCGGTAGTAATGAGCGGCCCAGAAGCGCAGGCGGTCCAGGCTGCGCCAGGCGGCGTACTGGCCATCGGCAGCCTGGTCCTGGCGCTTGGCCTCGGCCAGCTCGCCCGCGATGCTGCCCAGCACCGCACGGTTGTTCAGGTACGACCAGCCCCACAGGCTGCACAGCACCAACCCGGCGAGGCTGGCACAGGCCACCCAGGCGGCCTTGCGCCGGCGCTCGCGGTGGTTGCTGGTGTACAGCGCCACCAGGTGCTGGTCGGGGATGATGACCTTGCGGAACAGGCTGTTGATGAACAGCGGCGCAGGCTGGCTGCCTGCGCTGACCGCCCCCTCGCCGTGTTCCAGGGCAAAACGCTCGGCAACATGCTGGCCATGGCTGCCCCACAGCGCTTCATCGGCCTGCAAGGCGGCAGTGAAGTAGAAGCCACGCAGCATTTCGGCATTCTGGTAGGGGTTGGCCCGCAGCAGGCTGTCGACGAACGCCTGCAGCCGTGGCTTGATTGCGGCCAGCTCCAGCGGGAAGCGGTAAGCGGCGTCGTTTTGCCGCGTTACCTGAATGTCCTGCTGCACCAGTTGCTGGCTGGCAACCTGCTGCCAGTAGCGGGTCAGGTCGTCCATGGCCTGGCCAAAACGCTGGCCCCAGTCCGCCTGTTCGTAGCCTTTGTGCGCGAAGGTCTTGCCCATCACTTCGCCGCGCGCGGCCTCATCCAGCTGGCGATAGAAGGGGGTGAAGCCGGGTATCAGGTCGCACTTGGTGAATACCAGGTAGATCGGCAGGCGCACTTCCAGCAAGGCGCAGCTTTCCTGGATGCGTTCGCGCAAACGCTTGGCCACCCGCTGCTGGTCTTCGGCCGTGCCGTGTACAACGTCGGCGATGCTGACACTGACGATCAAGCCGTTGAGCGGGCGGCGTTGCCGGTGCTGGCGCAGCAACTGCAGGAACCCTCGCCATTTGCCGGCCTCTTCCGGGCTGTTCATGTAGCGCCCGGCAGTGTCCAGCAGTACCGCTTCAGAGCTGAAAAACCAGTCACAGTTGCGCGTGCCACCCAACCCTGCGACGCGTGCACCTTCGCGCTCGGCGTAAGGGAAGTTGAGGCCGGACTGCAGGATCATGGTGCTCTTGCCAGCGGCGGGCTGGCCGATCACCAGGTACCAAGGCAGCGCGTACAGGGCGTCTTTGGCAGAGGTGCCGCGTGGCGTGTTCTTGTGCAGGCGCTCGATGCCCTGCAGCAGGCGCTCGCGCAACAGGCTGACCTCCTCGCGGTCGGCCGGCGTGGCATTGAGTACAGCCTGGTCGGCGTCGTCGCGCAGCAAGCCTTCGAGGTTGTGATGCTGGCCGGCGCCACGGTACAGCAGCAGGACGTAGCCCGCCGACAGCAGCAGGAAAACCCCGATGCCAGCCAACAGGCTGTGCAGCGAAGCAAAGCCCAACGCGCTGCCGATCGCCCATACCAGGAAGATCACCAGGAAAAACGCCACCCCCAGCAGATAGGGTTGGTAACGCAGGCAGTAGTACTTGATCTTGTTCATACGGGCGTCGCATCCAGCGCATCGACGAATTGCTCGATAACGCGTTCAAGGGGTAGATCGAAGTCGTGTTGGCCGCGGGCCGATGCCGCAGGGCCCAGTAGCGCCAGATGCTGCTGGGCCTCGGCACAGCCGCAGAGCAGGCGATAGGCACTGCTGGCGTGGCGTGACGGGAAGCAGAACAGGCGCGGGTGCATGAAATCGTCTGCCAGCAGGCTCACGGCTGGCGTATCTGGCTGCCCGTTCATGTGGCACAGCCAAGTCAGCCACAGATCGGCTGTAGGGTTTTTCAAGCCGCGCTCAGCGGGGAGGGGCAACTCAATGCCACCCTCGAAGTCACTGTGCAGCGCCGGCCGGCATGCGCGCAGCCGTGTCAAAGCGGCGGCGCTGTCGAAACCTGGCCAGGAGCCGTGCAGTGCACGCGCGATATCGGTGAAGCTGAAGTCACGCAGGAACTTGGCGTGCACCCGGCGGAACAGGTCCAGGTCCTGGGCTTGCAGGGGGCGCAAGGCCTTGACCTGTTCGAACAGGCGGGTGCCGTCGGCGCCTTGCACGGCCTGGTGCAGCAAAGGTTTTATCTGCGCGCAGAACAGCTCGCCCAAGGTGAATGGGTTGCTCAGGGCCATGCCTTCCTTGCCCTTGAGCAGTTGGTAGATGAAGAACGGATAGCGCCGGTTACTGGCGTCACGCGAGCTCAACAGCCCGCCCAGCAGCCAGTTGCCATTGCGTGCGCGGTACGTGAAGAAGCACATCGGCAACCCATCGAACAGTGCCTGCCAGTCTTCGCGGTGGCGCATAGCCGCCAGCGAGGTCTGCAGCCAACTGTCGAATTCGCAGACTTCCTCCGCCGCGCCATGCAGGCTGACGAAGTCTGCGCTCGATGGCAGTTTGCCGAAGCAGCCGATCATGGGGCACTCCTGTCGTTGAGTGCGCTTAGGGCCTTGACCTGGCTCAGGTCGGTCAGTTTTACCCCACCGAAGTTGCGCACCACCAGGCTCACACGGCCATTGGCGGTGTTCCAGCTGAAGCGCTGCTGGATGCCGTCGAGGTCGTCGACGCGGGCGCTTTCGTTCATGCGCAGCAGGCCCCAACGCCCGGGGAAGTCGAACACCGTTACCCGTGCGCCACTGAGCGTGACCACATCCAGGCGAGCGCCCGGGGCGTTGCTGGTACCTGGCCAGGCGAAGCGGCTCCAGCTGCTGCGGCCGTTGCGGTAGTGCTGTTCCTGCCCATCGAGGGTGAACACGATGTCGGTGAAGTTGGCCGAGGGCTCCAGCATGATTTCAAAGCCGTTGTCGCGGTCTGACAGGCTGGCGATCACCTGGCCTACCGAACTGGCCCGGTCGATGCTGTTGAGCATGCCAGGGTTGACCAACGCTGGTGCCTTGCCATCACCCACGCCCAGGCCTTCGCCGCCGGCGAGGTTGCCGATTTCGTTGCGTTTGAAGGCTGGCAGCAGCCCCGAGTCCGGGTCTACGAAACGTTGCAGGTCTTTGACCGAGGCTTCGTTGCGGCTACCACCGGCAATCGGGTAGCGGTGTGCCATGACCTGCTGCCAGGGCTTGGCGATCTGCTGCGCCCAGGCTTTGGCGATCTGCTGGCCGGCCGGGTCACGCAAGGTCGCCCAGGCGTACTGGATCGGCAGGTTGAACAAGCCTTGCAGCGAACGCGAGAGGCTGTCCTGGCTGGTGTCGACGCTGGTTTCCACGTAATTGCGTACCGTGGTGACTTCGCTTGGCTGGCCTTCCAGGGTTTCGCTGATCAACTGCTTGCTGCTTTTGCCGACATCCTGCGACCGCTGGATGTTGTTCATGCGGACCTTGAGCTTGCGCAGCGCCGCCAGGTAGCGGTCCATGATGGTGCTGTCGGCGCCTTCGGCGTTGTTCTGGGCGAATACCCGGGCAACCGGTTCGAAGCGCTTGGCGAGGCTGCCGTCGTCCACCGCCGGCAGGGCCGGGGCTACGTTGGCAGGCAGGCTGTCGTTGGCGTCGAACAGCCCGGTAACCTTGCTCCAGAAACCGTCATCACGGCCAGTGCCGGCCGAGGGTGCTTCGCGTTTGACCGGCAGGTCCCACTGGGTATTGTCGTTGACAGCCTGCAGCAGGTTCTTCACGGGGGAGTGCTGAACGTCGCTCAAAAGCCCCAACTGCTGGGTCGCCGATGCCAGGTCGGCGAAATGGCGCACGCCCACGCTGCTGACCATCTTGTACCAGGCTTGGGTGTAGTCGCGCTTGTAGCGGCTCATGAATTCGCGCACGAAGTTGGCCTTCTGCACCAGGGCATCGCCGCCGTCGCCGTCCAGTACCCAGTCGGACTCGTTGCGCAAGTTGCTCGATACCAGCTTGATCAGTTCAGGCTTGACGAACGTATCCCAGCCTTGGCGGGTATAGATCGCAGGTACCCCGGCCGACCCGTACAGCAGTGCGCGCCCAGGTTGAGGTACAAGGTCGTTGAGGCTCAGTGCCGGGAATTGGCGGCTGGATTCGAGTTGCAGGCGCAGGTATTCGCGATCGACCAGCGAACTGGAAATCATGAACGACTTGAGGTTCTGCCGGGTTTCGTTGATCAGTTGATCGTTGCGTGGCAGTGAGGGCGCCTGGCCCTGTTCCAGCAACTGCACGTACAGCGGAGTGTTTGCGGCGATCACGTCGGCGCTGGCGGGGGTGCCTTCGCCGGCCGCCGCGGCCCAGGCCTGTGGCAGGCTTGCGGCAATGAAGGCCGGGTCTGGATGGGCGTCGGGTGCCGTCAGCAGCAGGTACAGTTTGAGCGTGTTGTAGGCATCGATGATCGAGGCGACTTGCTGCTCGTCGAGGCGCCCCAGCATCTCTTCGGACAACGACAGGCCACCGGTGGTCGCGGACAGCTCGGCGGCATCGCTGGCTGTGGCCAGGTTGACCTTGGCCGCATGGGCGCCTGCGCGGGTGTTGGCCAGCGCGGCCTGCGCTTTGGCTGCAACCGCTGGGGCCAATGGCTTGGCGTTGCGCTTTTTCGGCGGGGCCGGGGTGAACTCCAGTGATTGGTTGATACCCGCGGCGAAGGTATTGAACGCGCGCATTTGCACTTGCAGGCTACGGGCGATCGGTTCCAGGGCCTGGCTGCGCAATTGCGCCAAATACGCGCTGCGGGTCACCTGGTCAACCGCCTCACCGTGGTACAGGCCGGCGCTGAGGCGCAGCGGCACGCCTTGTGTGCGATGCGACTCGACAGTGGCCATCTGCTCGCGCAGCACTTGCAGGCCTTTGCCTGCGGCCAACTGCTGCTGGCTGTCTTCGGCCTGGCCTATCTGCGCCAGCTGCAGGCGCAGATTGTCCAGCCATTGGCGGTTGTTGACGAACGACACTGCCTGCCAGCTGACAAGCAGCACGCCGGCGGCAACGGCCAGGCCCAGCAGCAGCGGGCTGAGCCCCGCCTGGCGGCCTTGGCGCGAGTGATACAGGCTCAGGTCACGGTCGGGGAAAATGACCCGGCGGAAGGTGTCGGTAATGAAGTAGCTGCGGTTGCCCGCTGCCGTGCCAGCCTGTTCGGCCTGGCCATCCTCGGCCGCCTGCAAGGCGAATTCGTCGGCGATGGCGTCTTCGTACACGTGCCCCAGTTGTTGCCCGGTCTGCAGGGCGCTGGTGAAGTACAGGCCTCGCAGCATCAATGGTGCGCCGCTGCGCTGGCCGTGGGTGAAGTGCCCGAGGAACTGCTCGAGCACACCGCCCAGCGCGGCGAAGTATTGCGGGAAGTTCAGCAGCGTGCTGTCGGCTGCAGCGCCCAAGGCGATCACTTGTGCGTCGACGTGCTGGCGAATGTGGCTGTGCAGGTTGCCCAGGCGCGCTTGCAGCACGGCCTGCAGGCCTTGGTTGCGGATTTCCGACAACGCGAAGGTCATGCCCAGCGGTTGCTGGCGTTGGTGCAGATCCAGGCCATCAAAAGCCTGGCTGAAGCCCGGCAACTGGTCGGTCTTGCTGAGCATCAGGTAGAGCGGTGGGTTGGTGTCGAGGCACTGGGCGTATTCTTCCACCCGGGCTACCAGCTGCGCTGCCAGGGCATCACGCTCTTCGCTGTTGGCGGCCAGCAGTTCGGGCAGGCTGACCACCAGCACCAGGCCGTTGATGGCTGCCTTGCCGCGCTGCTTGCGCAGCATGCGCAGGAACGCCGAAAACTCGCTTGCCGACTGGTCGTCCCGCAGGTAACGGCCGGCGGTGTCGATCATCACCGCGTCGGGGCTGAAATACCAGTCGCAGTGCTGGGTGCCACTTTCGCTGTCGTTGGCGGTGGCGATACTGGCTGACAGGCCGGAGTGGGTCAGCAGCGAAGTCTTGCCTGCCGCCGACATGCCGACCACCAGGTACCAGGGCAGGTCGGACAGCGCCGACTTGCCACCGCCGCCGGCGGAGCGGTCGGTGCGCAGCATGCTGATGGCATGCTTGAGGCGCTCGCGCAGTACCTGCTGGTCACGGAACTCGCCGGTGGCATTCCACGAGCGGTCGACTTCGATCTGCAGCAGGTTCTCCAGGTTGTGCTCGGCACGAATACGCTGGTATTGGCGCAGCACGACGGCCAGCAGGAAGCAGGCGCTGATGATGGCCAGGGCTTCGGGCAGGTGCTGCTGCAGCCACGGCAGCAGCGGCGACACCAGCCAACAGACCAACAGGCTCCCCAGCCACAGCAGTAGCAGCAGAACCCAGAAACTTTTCAAGAGGCGCAGTAATGTTTTCATGTCTTCCTGACTCGGCTACCTGAGGTGCACTCAGGCATTGAACAGCTGGCGGATTTGTTCGGAGAGGGCGGCGACGTCCTTGTCCAGCAACCAGTCAAGGGTCAGGTACACGGCGACGCAAACCAGCGCGATCAGCGCCAGGTACACCCACAGCGGCACTTCGTGGCGCAGCATCTGCGACACCTGGTCCGGCAGTGCCCAGTCCGGTGACAAGGCCTTGGGTGCCTTGCGGTAGCGGGCGATGTCCTGGCCGAGGGTGTTGGCCAGGTAACGCAGCTGGTCTTTCTGGCCAAGGCTGAACTTGCCCTCGAAGCCAAGCGCCAGGCACAGGTGATAAACCTCGAGCACATCGAGGTTCTGTTTGACATCGCCCCGCAGAGCCTCGACCTTTTCGAAAAAGCCTTCACCCGCCAGGTGCACGCCGAAATAGCGGAACTGCAAGGGTTGCAGCTCGAAGTGCTGGCGCAACGCGTTGTCGCCAGCGCGCAACACGCTTTCATCCAGGAAGGCGCACAGCGCGTACTGGGTGTCCTTCACCTGTTCGGCGCTGTAGTTGGCGGCACGGGCGTCACGTTCCAGGTTGGCGAAGAAGCGTTCGACACTTCCTTCGAAGGCCTGCACCGAAGTGACCTGGCGGCCACGGCGCACGATCAGCGCCATGCTGATGAAGTCTTGCACCAGGTCCTTGAGCGACGGTTTGGCAGGGGTGGGCATGGTAGCGCCCTGTTGCAGTACGGCTTCGGTCATTTGAGCACCGCCATCAGTTCAAGCTTGAGGTTGGTAAAGGCGCTGGGCGCGTAGAAGCAGATGGTCTGGGCGTTCATCATTCGCTCATACACCTGGCCATGCGGCTCGATGGCGAAGTACTGGTTGTCCAGGCGCACCGGGATCGCGTTGGGGAGCCGCGCGGCGTGGTTGAGGGTAACGCCGGGCATGGCACTGTTGACCACCACCTCGATGTCTTCGGGCGAGCCGATCTTGAAGGCCCGCGGCACCAGTTCCAGCAAGCTGGCACCGGGCATGTCGGCATGGACCGACACGTAGAAGTCGGCCTCGACCAGGCGCGGGTCGTGCAACTGCCCTTGCCAATACGACGGTTTGGTCTGGGTGAGGTTGATGACGATGCACTGGTTGGGCACGACGTTGTCCAGCATCACCCTGATCATCTCGTCCAGCTTGACCAGCGATGCGGCGGGGTCGTGGTGGTCGTACTCGGGGATGTCGGCCAGTTGAGTGTCGAGGGTGAAGGTCAGCAGGCCACCGGCAAGGTCGGCAAGGAACAGGTACAGGCGCTCTGGGTGCAGGCGTGGGTGGGCCAGCAGGTGGGCCAGTTGCGGGTGCGCCCGGTTGACGGTGTTCAGCAGCCAGAACAAGGTGACATCGCTGGAGCCGAACTCGGCGATCTGGTCGGCGCGTTCGCGGCGCCGGCCAGACAGTGCCTTGCTTTTGGCCTGCAAGGCGCCGAGCAGGCGCTTGCCAATGCCGGCCAGGGTTTCGTGGCAACCCAGGTGCAGGGTTGGGTGGACGAAATGCGGGTCCAGATTGAAACCGCCCATGCTGTTGCGGGTCAGCTTGGCCAGTGGGCAGTAGCTATAGCCATCGAGGCTATCGCCGTCGACCAGCAGCACGACGTTCAGGCGCAGGCTGGTGATCTCGTTCTCCAGTTCGCCTTCGTTGAGGTCGGGCAGGGTGTCGAACTGTTTACGATAGCGCCGCGCTGCCTTGTGTTCCTGGCCGTCTTCGACGTAATTGAGGCCGAACGGCTCAGGCAGCTTCAGGGCAGCGTACACCTTGAGGTCGTTGGCCTTGAGCAGGTCTTTGAGGTCACGCGCGGCCGGCAGTGGGTCGTGCTGCGGCGCGTCGTACAGGCTGCCATCGGGGAATACCAGCTTAAGGCGCTTGAGTTGCAGCGAACCGTTGCTCAGGGCGTCCTCGTCCACTTGCAGCGCCTGTACACCCCAATGGAAGGGGGTGCTGCGCAGGGTCGCTTCGGCCAACTGATGTTGGTGAAACTCGTCCTGATACTGAAAGTGCTGGGGCAGCAGGAACATGCCTTCCGACCACATCACCCGGCTCTGCTTGCTCATTTGACGCTATCCACGAAAGAGTTGAAGGAATTGTCGACGGCGTTTTGTGCTGATTTGCCAGCCATATCGCCGGCCTTGTCGAGCGCGGCGTCCTGCACCTTGTCGGTGAAGCCAGGCGCGGCTTGCCTGGCGCGCTCGGCGGCGGCCTGCTGCTCGGCGGTCGGCGGCTTGTTCAATACGTCCACACCGCGCATGGCATGGATCTCGGTCTTGTCCACCAGCACGCGCAGGCCGTCCGATGAGAACCAGATCCCGTCCTTGCGCAGCGAGTCGGCGTCGAAGGCGACTTTCCAGCGGGCATCCTGCTCGTCGCGGAAAAACGCTGCCACGCCGACATACCGGGCGCTCTTGGCCAGCGGCCATTGGTCGATCTGGCCAATGCCCGGTAGCAGGGTGATCTCGCGTGCCTCCACCAGGGTGTTGCCCAGGGCTTTCTGCGGGGTAGCCCACAGGGTTTCGGCATCGCTGGCGGCGAAGCGCTCGAGGTCGGTCAGCTGGTACACGCGCATCACCACCGACAGCGGTTTGCCGTCGGCATCCGGGTTGAGCTGGTTGCCGCCATCAGAGGTCAGAATGACTTTTTCGCTGTCGGCCAGCATGTCGGCCGCCCAGCTGTCTTCCATGCGCTTGCCGATTCGGTCGGTAACCCCGCAGCCGGCCATTGCCAACAGCATGGCAAGGGCAGTCAAGCGTTTGAGGGCAGTTTGCTTGTGGTACATGACGGCAAAAACCTCCGGGTGCGGGTCAGGCCAGGCGATAGGCGAAATCGCCATCGCTGCCCAGCTCGATGACCAGGCGCTCGATGGGCGTGCCCTGGGCCATGCGCTCTAGCACGCGCTGGGCGAGTTCGGGCATCAGGGTCTGGGACAGAATGTTGTCGATGTTGCGCGCACCGCTATCGACTTCGGTGCAGCGTGCGGCGATGGCCTTCACCAACGCCGGTTCGTAGCTCAGTTCGGCCTGGTGGTTGCGCGCGAAGCGCTTGGCGATGCGCTCGAGCTTGAGCGCGACGATGCGCTCCAGCACCTGGTCCTGCACCGGGTAGAACGGCACGATGCTCAGGCGGCCAAGGAAAGCTGGCTTGAATACCTGGTTCAGCTCACCGCGCAGGCCCTCGATGATGGCTGCGGGGGTGGGCTGCTGCTCGGCATTCAGGCAGGTGTGCATAATGTGCTCGGTGCCGGTGTTGGAGGTAAGGATGATCACCGTGTTGCGGAAATTGATCTCGCGGCCTTCACCGTCGTCCAGCACCCCTTTGTCGAACACCTGGAAGAACAGTTCAAGTACATCGGGGTGAGCCTTTTCCACCTCGTCCAGCAGTACCACGCTGTACGGTTTGCGGCGCACCGCCTCTGTCAGCACGCCGCCTTCGCCGTAGCCGACATAGCCCGGTGGTGAGCCTTTGAGGCTGGATACCGTATGCGCTTCCTGGTACTCGGACATGTTGATGGTGATCAGGTTGCGTTCACCGCCATACAGGGTGTCGGCAAGGGCCAGGGCGGTTTCGGTCTTGCCGACGCCGCTGGGGCCAAGCAGCAGGAATACGCCGATCGGTTTGTTCGGGTCTTCCATGCGCGCACGGGAAATCTTGATGCGTTTGCCGATTTCATGCAGGGCATGGTCCTGGCCCAATACGCGCTGGCTCAGCAGTTCAGGCAAGCGCTGAACGGTATCGATCTCGTCGCGCAGCATCTTGCCCAGCGGGATACCGGTCCAGCCGCTGATGACCTGGGCGATGGCGCCGCTGTCGACCAAGGCATGCACCAGTGGCTGGTCGCCTTGCACCCGGGCCAGTTCGCTGCGCAGGGCATTGAGCTGCGCGGGGTCGGCTTCACTGGCGGCGCTCAGGGCCTTGAGCTGTTCGACCAGTGCCAGTTCCTGTTGCCACTGGGTGTTCAGTTGCTGTTCCTGCAACTGCGCGGCTTGCAAGGCAGCCTGCAGTTCGCCGAGGCGGCGGGCATGATCGTGGCCTTTGCCGGCTTCGTCGCCCAGCACGCTGATTTCGGCTTGCAGGTTGTCGATCTGCCGACGGCAGTCTTCCAGTGCGCCAGGCTGCGAGGTTTGCGCCAGGGCGATGCGCGCGCAGGCGGTGTCGAGCACGCTGACAGCTTTGTCTGGCAGCTGGCGGCCGGTGATGTAGCGGTTGGACAGACGCACTGCCTGCACCAGCGCTTCGTCCATGACCGCCACCTTGTGGTGTTCGCGCATTTTGCCCAGCAGGCCGCGCAGCATGTGGATGGCTTTGTCTTCATCCGGCTCTTCCACCTTGACCACCTGGAAGCGGCGGGCGAGGGCTGCGTCCTTTTCGAAGTACTTCTTGTACTCGGCCCAGGTGGTGGCGGCGATGGTGCGCAGCTCGCCACGTGCCAGCGCAGGCTTGAGCAGGTTGGCGGCGTCATTTTGCCCCGCCTGGCCACCGGAGCCGATCAGGGTGTGGGCTTCATCGATGAACAGGATGATCGGGTGCAGGCTGCGCTTGACCTCTTCGATCACTGCCTTGAGGCGGTTCTCGAATTCCCCTTTGACCCCGGCGCCCGCCTGCAGCAACCCCAGGTCGAGGGTATGCAGTGCCACATCCTTGAGCACGGCCGGCACGTCCCCTTGGGCAATGCGCAGGGCCAGACCTTCGACTACGGCTGTTTTGCCCACCCCGGCCTCACCGGTGAGGATCGGGTTGTTCTGCCGGCGGCGCGTGAGAATGTCGACCATCTGCCGCACCTCGAATTCGCGCCCAAGCACGGGGTCGATGCGGCCTTCGCGGGCACTTTGGGTAAGGTTGACCGTGTATTGGTCCAGCGCCGGGGTCTTGCCGCCAGCCTTGCCCGTGGCAGGGACCGGTGCCGCTGGGCCAGCCAAGGCGCTGGCGTGGCGCGATTCGGCGCTGCCCTCGACCAGAGCGGCAAGGTTCAGGCGAAGGTCGTCTGGGTTGATCTTCTCCAGCTCAGGGGCCGAGGCGACCACTACGCGATGCAGTTCGGCATCGTCCAGCAGGGCTTGCAGCAGATGGGCACTGCGCACTTGCGCGATGCCGTACTCGATCGATGCCAGCAGCCAGGCCTGCTCGATCATGCGGGTGATGTGTGGCGACAGGGCCGGGGTGCGGGTGTTGCCTTTCTTGAATGTACCCAGGGCCGTTACCAGTTGCGCCTGCAGGCGCTCGGCGACCACATCGTAGTGGCGCAGGATCGGCGCCAGGTCAGTGTCGCCGGCATCGAGCAGCTGCAACAGCAGGTGCTCGACTTCCACGTCGTAGTGTTGCTCCGAGAGGCACAGGGCTGCAGCGCTTTCTGTCGCCGTGCGGCTGGTTTCGTTGAGCTTGGCGAACAAAGACTTCAGGTTCACAAGGCGACCCCATCGTAAGGAATGTGGAAGACGGCGCAACGCGATGGCTCCGCGTCACGGCCAGGGCGTTTGAGCCAGCCCAGCCAGCCCAGGGCAAGGTTGCCTGTGCGACCGAGCTGGGCGGGTGGTACAGCCTCGGGCTTGAGCCGCGGGGCAATTTCGAAATCCAGCTCGGCACCCAGGTAGAAGCGCACCAGCTCGACCAGCTTGCGGTAGCACGCGGTGCCGGGCTGGAACCGTTGGTAATCGGCCAGGCCAAGCGGGCCGAGCTCGATGCGGATGCACGACTGGTAGTCCCAGACCCGGTTACCGGCCACGGCACTGTGGCCCAGCTGAGCATTGCGCCGCCCCAGCTGAGTACATTGTTCCGGCTGCAGGCGCAGCCAGCGCCCGGCGAACTGGCGGACTTTGATCGGCAGCGCGAAGTAGAAGCCGAGCATGCGCTCCAGGTTCAGGGCGTTGCGCGGCTTCTGGCTGAGCAGGCCGGCAAAGTAGCTGAACAGCTCGCGGCGCAGCGCCGTGGGCTGCTGCTCGAACTTGAGCCGCTGGGCCATGGGCCCGAACCCCACCATGTTGAGCAGGTAGCCGTCGAAGCGCGATGTGCCGTTGCGCTCGTGTTCGATATGAAACTTGTACTTTTGCCAGGCTTCGTAGAACAGCGTGGTCATGCGGTGCGAAAACATGTCGAGGAACGCATGCGCAGCATCGTCGCGATACTGTACGTGCCGCTCCAGCAGCAGCTCGGTGTACGGGCGTGGCAGCACACCAGACGGCCCTACCAGGCCCATGAAGGTCACCTGGACCTCCGACAACGGCCGGCCGGCAGGCGAAACCTTGCCCTCGCGTTCGAAATGCAAGTCGCTGACTTCGCTCGCCGGGAACGCCAGGGACAGCTGGGTGCGAAAACGCAGCGGGTCTTCGTGCGGGCGCGTTGCCAGGTCCATGCGCCCGGTGCGGCTGTAGTGCAGGCGAAGCAGGCGCACCAATTGAAAAAATTCGAATCGGTGCGGCTCGGCTCGGGCCTGATCGATCAGACCAGGGGCTGATCGCCAGTGCGTGCTGGCCATTGGACGACTCTCTTTTCTCGTTGTTGGGTACGCAGCGTCAGTTGGGTGAAGCTGTTCATCGAACAGTACTGGCCGAAGAAATGGTCCAGCACCATGCCGAACAGGAACACACCGCTGCCGGTGAACTGGCTTTCGTCCAGCGTCAGGGTGATACCCACACCGCGCACGAAGTTCGGCCGCGGGTGGCCGATACGCGCAACCACCGGTTCGCTGGCGATAGCCTTGATGCCGTTGATTTGTTTACGAATGGCCGAGACGTTGCGGTAGTTGTAGAGCGACAGCAACTCGAGCAGTACTTCGCGGCCCTGGCTTACCAGCGACAGGTGGTTGAGCGACAGGTGCGCAATAAGCCGCCAGATAAGGCCTTTGCCCAGTGGCACACGCATGGTGGCGGTGGGCTTGCGCAGGCAGCGGATGTCCTTGATCACCGAGTTGGCCGGGATGTTGAAATCACCGCGTTCACCACCGAAAGGCAGCATCAGCGGCACATCGCGGTTGCTGCAGGTAAGGCTGATGCTGAGGGTATCGCTGCTGGCGTCTATCAGCTCCAGGTCGCGGTCGACCACGCGGATGCTCATCGCTGTGGCATCGCCTTGGTTGCGCCGGCGGGCGATCCAGAAGCTGGTGTGCGGGTCTTGCTCGCCACGCGGCTCGAAGAATGCCTGGCAGGTGGCGACCTGGTCGATGCCACCCAGTTTGCGCACGCGCCGTACCCGATCGATCGACACCACTTCTGCGGCATTGTGCAGGCGGGTGTCGGGGGTGACCGGGTATTCGTGCCGCGTATGGGTAAGCTTGATCGGCTCGGCCTGTTGCCGGAACAAGTTGATGATTGGCGTGCAGTTGAGCTTGAAGTTGTTGCGCCCGATGTTCTGGCTCAGCCGCGCCAGGCGGTCGCCCAGGTCGTAGTCGCTGAAATAGAAATTGACCTGTACCTGTTCCACGGCCTGACCATTCAGAGGGCGGGCGAACCCGCCGAGGTCGAAGAACATGAACTTGTCTGGGAAGGTGAAATACTCGTGCAACAGCCGGTAGCCCAGGAACGAGCGTTCGGAATAGTCCACCAGGCCTTCGTCACGCCCATAACCTACAGCGCTCAGGGCACCTGCTGGCAGCACGATTTCGCGCCTGCGGCCTTGGTCGTGGAAGCTCAGGGTCGCCTTGGCGAGGTTGTTGAACAGCAGCTCGTACAAATGCAGCATCAGCGTTGCTTCACCGTCGAGGAAGAAGCGGAGGCGGTCGATTTGCATTTGCCCGAACAGGGCGTCGCCGGTGGCGGCCAGGTCGATGCTCAGGCGGGCGACCAGGTCGGCGCTGTGGCCGTTGAAAGCGGAGCGCTCCATTTCGGCGAACGTGGCCTTCTGCACCGCAATCGGCCATAACTCAACCGGGTAGCAAGTGCGGAATTTACACACCACGCCCTCAACGGCGTTGGCATGCATCTCGGTATGGCGCGCCACGCGGTAGGCTTCGGTCACCTTCTCGTGCTTGCCCAGGCTCAGCTCGGCGATCGACATCGACGGAGTTGGGCGCAGGTAGTGCGGGTACAGCACCTCAAGGAAGGACTCGACGATTTCCGGAAACTCGTCATCGAGTTTTTTATGCACCCGCGCGGAAAGGAACGAAAACGCCTCGATCAGGCGCTCGGTATGCGGGTCTTCGCAGTTGTCGCCCTCGATCAGTAGCCGCGAAGCAATTTTCGGGTACTGCGCGGCAAACTCCTGGCCGAGGAAGCGCAGGTGCGACAGTTCCTTTTCGTAGTAGGGCAGCAGTTCGTCGAGCATCAGTTGAGGTTCTGTACTTTGTATTCCTGGGTGTTGACCTGCAGCACGGCGTCGAATGACACCTGGCGGCTGATATCCTGCAGACGCAATACAGCGTCTACCCGGAAGGTCAACATGCGGTGGCCGTTCTGCTGGGCCAACAGCTGAACCCGCACCCGGCGAAAACGCCGGTCGCCGGTGCTGATCGCCCGCTCCAGCTGCTGCTGGATCAGGCGGCGATCGTGCGGGTCGAGTACGCTGCGGCTGATGAAGTCAGGCATGCCGTATTCAAGGATGGAGCCCTCAAGCTGACTGAAGCCCTCCAGCTCTTCGGCGACCAGCGACTGGCGCGTGTTAACCAGCACTTCAAGGTCGCGCACGATGCTGGCCTTGTATTCGGCCAGTGAGCAGGTACGCTGCGCGGCCGGCTCGGCCGACTGGTGAGGGCGGTCGTCCAGCAGGCGGTCGAGCAGCGAGGGCAGCAGCCGGGCTTGGTTACTCATGTGTCATCCCTGTACACAGCGGCTGATCAGCCGCGGGCGCCCTGCGGCAACTCGGCCACCAGGCGCAGCGAAGCGGTCAGTTCGTCCAGCTGGTAGTGCGGGCGCAGGTAGGTCACGGCTTTGTACACCCCTGGCTTGCCGGGCACTTCGAAAACCTCGGCGCGGGCTTCGCGCAGCGGGAACTTGGCCTTGGCTTCCTGGCTGGCGGTATCGTCGAGCAGCACGTAGCTGGCCAGCCACTGGTTGAGGAAGCGCTCCACGTCCATGCGCGAGGCGAAGCTGCCGATTTTGTCGCGCATGATCGCCTTCATGTAATGGGCGATGCGCGACGTGGCGAAGATGTACTGCAGTTGGGCCGACAGGCGTGCGTTGGCGTTGGCGATGTCGGTGTTGTACTGCTTCTGCTTTTGCGCCGACTGGGTGCCGAAGAATGCGGCATAGTCAGTGCCCTTGCAGTGCACCAGGGGAATGAAGCCGAGGTCCGACAGCTCTTTTTCGCGGCGGTCGGTGATGGCGATTTCGGTCGGGCACTTGAGGGCGATTTCGCCGTCGTCGGTCTTGAAGGTGTGGGTCGGCAGGCCTTCGACCAGGCCGCCGCCTTCAACGCCGCGGATCGCCACGCACCAGCCGTAGCGGGAGAAGGCATCGGTGACGCGGGTGCCCAGGGCGTAGGCGGCGTTCATCCACAGGTACTTGTTGTGGTCGCGGCCGTCAACGCTCTCGACGAAGTTGAATTCCTCCACTGGCGTGGTATCCGGGCCGTATGGCAGGCGGCCGAGCACGTGGGGCAGGGTGAGGCCGACGTAGCGCGAATCTTCCGAAGCGCGGAACGACTTCCACTTGGCGTATTCGACGGTGTCGAAGATCTTCGCCAGGTCACGCGGGCCGGACATCTCGGTGAACGAGTCCCAGCCGAACAGCTCGGGCGACGCCGCCGAAATGAACGGCGCGTGGGCCGCAGCGGCGACGTGCGAGATTTCTTCGAGCAGGTACATGTCTTCGGGGCTGCGCTTGAACTCGTAGTCGCCGATCAGCATGCCGAACGGGGCGCCACCGAAGGTGCCGTACTCTTCTTCGTAGACCTTCTTGAACAGCGCGCTCTGGTCGAATTCGCTGGCGGCCTTGAGGTCGCGCACCAGGTCTTTCTTCGAGGCGTTGAGCAGGTGGATCTTCAGCGTGGTGCTGGTCTCGGTCTGGTCGACCTGGTACTTCAGACCGCGCCAGGAGGCCTCCAGCTGCTGGAATTCACGGGCGTGCATGATCTCGTTCATCTGCTCGGAGAGCATCGAATCGATTTCGGCGATGCGTGCGTCGAGCACGGCGATCAGGTCCTTGCTCGGGGTCATCTCGCCCTCGAGCACCTGGTTCACCAGTTCGCCGATCAGGTCGCGGGTGCGGTTGCGCTCGGTGTCGGAGCGGGCCACGCGGCTTTGCGAGATGATGCTGTCGAGCAGCGATGGCTGCGGTGCGAAGTTTTCCACTTCGACCAGGTCGCCGGCCTGTTGCGGTGCGGTTTGCTTGTCGGTCATGTTCGGGCTCCTGCTCAGGCGCGATCGTCGCTGGACGGGTCTTTCACTTCGGCTTCACGGCCGAATTCCTTGCCCAGGGTCTTGAGCTTTTCGGTGTTCTGCAGCACGTCCATCAGCAGCTCTTCGAGCTTGTCGTTGCCGCCCATCTTGTTGCGCAGATCGGCCAGCTTGTTACGCACTTCCAGCAGCTTGCGCAGCGGCTCGACCTGCTTGACCACGTTCTGTGGCTCGAAGTCTTCGAGGCTGTTGAAGTTCAGCTCGACGCCGAGCTGGGTGCCGTTCTTGGCCAGGGTGTTGTCGACGCGGTAGGTCAGGCGCGGCTTGATGCCCTTGAGCACGCCGTTGAAGTTGTCGCGGTCGATGAACACGAACTTGCGGTCCTTGAGCTTGGGCAGCGGCTCCAGCGGGTTGCCGGAGAAATCGCCCAGCACGCCAACGACAAAGGGCAGCTCCTTTTTCTCGATGGCATCACCGATGTCCACGTCGTAGGTGATATGGACCCGAGGCGCGCGAACGCGGTCGAGTTTGTGCTGGGTGCTTTCCTTCTTCGCCATCGTGTTCTCCAGTGCGAGCAATTCGCTGCGAATCATTGCGCGGCCCGCCAGCGGGCCCTGCGCGTTACAGTCCTTCGATCGTCAGCAGCAGGCGCTGACGGATGTCGTCGTTCATTTCCAGGATGTTGTCGCGCCCCACCAGCTCTTCGAAGCTGGTGTTGCCGGCAATTTGCGTGCTGCTACGGATAACCGAATCGTCGGGAAGTTCCGAGCGTACCGGCGAACTGATGACGCAGAACGGCAGGTCGCCAAAGCCCTTCAGGCGCTCGAAGCTCAGCCCGTAGCGCAAGCCTTCGAACAGCCGGCCAAGGCCAGGCGACTTGCTCAGGCAGTAGAACAGCACCAGGTAGTGCACCACGAAGCGGTACAGTTCGGCGCTGCTGCGGTTGGGGTCTTTGATGACGTTGCGAAACTGCGCCAGGTCGAACGCGTGGAAGCCCACCACCCAGCGCGTCGGGCTGGTGATGCGGATGACCTGGCCGCTCTGTTCGAGGACCTTGTCGTATTCCAGCGGGAACAGTTCGGGGGTGGTGCTGATCAGGTTCAGCGGCACTTCCAGCTCGCTGACCAGCTGGAACGGCGCGGCCGAGCCGATGCGCTCGTAGAGTTCGATCAACGACTGGAAATGGCCCTGGGTTTCGCGCCCGCTGCTGCGCTGGGCGCCTTGCAGGTATTCGCCAAACAGGGTTTGCGGACGGATCAGCGGTGCCACGGTGGCAAGGTAATCCGCCGCCTGCGCCTTCAGCGCATCGGAGATCGCCCGCGTCTGGCTACGCAGCTTGATCAGTGCTTCGACATCGAATGTCTGTGTCATTGGTGCATCGTCCATGTGCCTGCTTGATCGTCCTGAAACGCCAATGGCGAGGACCTGAAAATCGCGCCTCTCGGCTGCGGCAATTTGAGTGCTGGCACATGAATATCGTGTTGCCAGCAATGCCGAGTAGGGCACCCCGCTGCGGAAGAAGTTCCGGCGAGGGGCGCGATTTTTTCCCTGTTTTGCGATGCCGCGCAATGATGGCGCCATGCCATTGACGGTGGGTTTCGAGTGCGGGAAATGGGGGTTTTACCCCTAAAGTCAGGGGGCTGAAGTGCTAAGAGAACGGTAAAAATTGCCGTAAAAAGTTTTTTTCAAAAAGTGAAGCGGGTCTCATTTTTTTGCGTCATGCCATTGGCATTCGACTTCCGTCGCGGCGCGTTTCAATGATGGCAATGCGACGGAATATGGCGTGCCGAAGCGGTTTCGTGAGGGTTGTCAGAGCGGCTTTGCGCCCACCATGCGACCCTCGATTGCCCACTCCCGTAACCACCCGAGCAAGGCGTGTAATTCATCAGTGGCCTCGACCGACAGCGTGCCGTTTTCGTACAGGACGGCAACGCTGAGCGTGCCCATCCCGCAGGGCATTGCGAACACGCTCAAGCGAACCTGTTCGGGGTCGCTGTGCAGCCGTGAGTGGTAGCCCAGGAGCGTGTTGGCCCAGCTTGAGTAACCGCCATTGCGCAGCAGCAAGGTTGCTGCACGCGCCAGTACCGCGGAGATTTCCGTCAGATCCCAAGTGCACGGCTCAGCTGTGCCGCGCTGGGTGCCAGGTTGCATCATCAGGGCATGGTCCAGTTCGCGGCGGCGGCATCGAACGACCATGGGCAGCGCTGCTGATGGATCCTGTAGCCAGGCCGTGTACCGGGCCTGGTCGATGCGGTAATACTCTTCGTAATCGACCAGGGCGTTGCTGACCGGGATCGACAGGTAGAACTGCCATGAAGCCAGTTCTATCCCAAGCGAAAAACGGTGCGCTTGGCTGGTGTAGGTGTCATTGAATTTCATGCTGGGTTGCGCCTTCGAGACATGCATCTAGCGGCCATCCACCTGAATGCAGATGTCCTTCCTGCCGATCGTTTTGCATGGCCAGTGGTCGTTGATGTAGAAGTCCGGCTTGAAGCACACGCGCTCATCGTTCACCCAGAACATTTGCCAGCCAGAACCTGAAATGCGCAGCTTGGGGCACGACCAGTAGCCTTGCGCCGAAAGCGTGGCGATCGTCAGTGCGATCATTGCCGGGGCGACGATAACCATCAGCAGGACTGTCAGTTGTAGTGAGCGCGTCTGGAATCGATATAGCCAGGATTTTCCAGGTGGGTCGAATTTGCGACCGGTCCATGCGGCGATCGTGCAGGCGACGATCAGGCAGGGTGTCAGGGGAATGAAGCCAATCATGAAAAAGCCTTTGAGCGACGTTTCCACGACGGGCGCATTTCGGTAAAGGCGGCCATAGAGTGGCACGATATCCACCCATAGGATGTAGGCTGCAAATGTGCCCATGGCTAACATGAACAGGCACAGGCCTATGGCCGTGAACCTGAAAAGGACCGGGGACCTGACGTGCAGTTCGGGATGGTTTTTCATGCATGCCTCAGCATTCCGTGCTGGGCGACAGGGTGCCTGTTTTCGTGAGGGAGGGGCAATGGCATCAAAGCGGTGCTGACTATTTGCCATCATTGCCGCCGTGCGATTCCCTGAGGAAAATGCTGCCGCCGGGAAATTTATTTCACGAACGGTGGTCACACATCTGCGTAGCGGCCATGCGCTATCAGTTGCTCCACTGGCGGCCTCCACCGTGCTTGCCGAGGTACAAGGCAGGCGCGCCAATTTTCAACGGACTGTGATGTAGAAAATGGACCTTTTAGCCAACGTCCCCAGCTGGAGTGACATCGAGCGCAACCTCGACCAGAAGTTCAGCGCGGCGAACCAGAGCATCCGCCACGGGTTGCAGAGCGCCCACGACAGTTGGGACGGCTTTAGTCGACGCGTCAGCGATGGCGCCAGCCAGGCCTATGGCTACATGGGGGGCCACCGCATCGACAACGTGCAGCAGGCGCTGGCGATGTCGTATCCGATCTTCCAGGAAGACCTCAAGCGCAAGTGGGCCTCCATCGGTATCGAACAGATCCTGCCAGTGCTGCTGCAACTGGTGAAGGAAGTGTCGATGATTCTCGGTGGCAGCATCGCCGTGGGCTCTGCCGCAGGCGGCGCGATCGGCGCCTTGGCCTTTGGTTTTGGCGCAGCTCCGGGTGCGGTGGCGGGGGCGGGCATCGGCCTGGAAGTCGGCAACCTGATCCTCCTGGCGTTGGGGCTTTCGGCCATTGCCGAGTATTTCATCAAGGGTTTGCCGGCTTGCCTGAGTACGCTCCAGGAAGGCATCGCCACCGCCTGGAATGCCGAAGAAGGTGTCAAGCCCGCCGGGCTGGACCCGACCGGAGGCTCGGCGGCGGTGATCCAGGAGCGCACCGAGCGTGCCGCCCGGCAACTGGCTCGCGGCCAGGAGCAACTGGTGCTGCTACTGCTGGTGGGCATCGTCACCTACCTGCTGCGTGGGCAGATGAAAGCCGGCATCATGGGCAGCATGGAGAACATCGCCAGCCGCAGTGCCAAGCTGCAGGCCGATATCGCCAACAAGCAGTTTGGCGCCTGGCTGGCCAAGAACGAAGCCAAGCTGCTGGCCCATCCAGACCTGCAGGTCAAAGACCCGACGCCCCTCAAGAAACCTGAGCTGCCAGAGCCGGTTCGTCGCCCTGAACCAGCACCTGCAGCCAAACCCGTGGCTAAGCCGCCGGTCATGTCCTTGCGCGATGCCGTGGGCAATCAGACCGCAGACCGCTGGATATCAACGGGCAGGCGTATTGCCGACTTCACCGACCCCAAACGCTCTGCATTGCTGACCGACGACCAGATCGGCGCGCTGCATGGTTACACCACTAACGAGGGCTATCAGTGGATCAACCCGGCACTGCGCGGGCAAACCCCGTTCAGCCCGCAGATGGAGGCTTTCGTCGCGCATGCGAACGACGGTCTGGCCAAACTGCCGTCCTACGCTTTAGGTGACACCTTCCGCGGCACCACATTGCCGTCCGATGTCCTGTCGAGGATGCAGGTCGGCCTGCCAACCAGTGATGCGGCGTTCATGAGCACATCTGCAGACTCGGCCCTTGCTTTCAACGGCAATGTGAAGATGACGGTGCAGGGCATCACTGGCAGAGATATCAGCTTTCTCTCGGGCCACAGGGAAGCTGAGGTATTGTTTGCGCCTGGCACGCGCTTCGATGTTGTCGACAGGGTCGACAATGGCGCCTTTACCCAATTCATTCTCAAAGAAATCCCATGATCGATCTAAGAAGCTCGAACGCATTGCTGGCCGATTACGTGCAGCGTTATGCGCACCTGTCACCGGAACCCTCCCGGCCGTTGCAACAGCGGATGGACTACACCTTGCAGCCGGATGCGCCGGCGGCGCCCGCAGTCAAACCCCAATGGCTGCAGTCCAGGGCCTGCACCTTGACGCCAGAGCAGGCGCTGGACCGTGCCAAAGGCGCGCTGCTAGGGCTGGCCATTGGCGATGCGGTCGGCACCACGCTCGAGTTCCTGCCGCGTGACCGGGAACAGGTGAGCGACATGGTCGGCGGTGGCCCCTTCAAGCTCACTGCGGGCGAGTGGACCGATGACACCAGCATGGCGCTGTGCCTGGCAGATACCTATGTGAGCCAGGGCAAGTTCGATTACGCCACCTATGCGAATGCTCTCGTGCGCTGGTACCGCAAGGGTGAAAACAGTGCCAATGGCCGTTGCTTCGATATTGGCAATGCCACGCGCAACGCGCTCGAAGGCTGGCTGCGCGAAGGCATCACCTGGCAAGGCAACTACGACCCGTCCAGTGCAGGCAATGGATCGATCATCCGCCTCGCACCTACGGCGATCTATCGCCGGCATTCGTTGTCCGCGAGCTGGTGGGAAAGCGTCACCCAGAGCAGCGTGACGCACAACGCCGACGAGGCAGTGAACAGCTGCCAGTTGTTGGCCGCTCAACTGCATCTGGCACTCAATGGCGCCGATAAGGAAGAAACCCTGGCACCTGCCGTGCGTTCGTTGCGCCCCCGCCCGATGATCATCAACGCTGGCGAATACAAGCAAAAGTCCCGCGACCAGATTCGCTCTTCCGGTTATGTGATCGACACCCTGGAAGCTGCGCTGTGGGCAGTTTGGAACACCGACAACTTCAAGGACGCGATTCTGCTGGCTGCCAACCTTGCCGATGATGCCGACAGCGTCGCGGCCACTGCCGGCCAACTGGCGGGGGCGCTGTACGGCGTCTCTGGCATGCCCCCGGAGTGGGTGGCGAAGGTTGCCTGGTCGGAACATATCCAGGCGCTGGCAGGGAAGTTGTTCGAGCTGGCACCGCAAGTGGATGAACTGGATGCGTTGCTTTACGGCCAGCGTTGAAGGTACGGGGAGCAAATGTGAACTGCGCCACGAATCGATACATTTTTTTGTGGCGGTTGCGATGGCTGCAACAGTTGCGGAGCACGATTGACAGAGCGCTTGGCGCTGGCCCCGCTGAGAACCGCGCAAAGCCGCGCACGCGGGAGCTTCACGCGACACAGCAGGTGTGCAGGTGATGGAGCAAATTGCCTGAATGATGGCTATATGGCATTGCCTTGATTGCATGTGAGCCACGGTTTTCGCGGCTTGCAGCAAGTTGACAGGGTAGCTTTTGACGGTGTTTTCTTTGGGCCTTTCTGGCCGCTGACCCGCCCGAATGTGACCAGTGTCACGTTCATGGCAACGCGACAAGGCACTTTTTCGGGTGCTTGCGGTCGCATGAACCCGCGGGACGCGCACGCGCGAAGCGTGCGCCTCGTACCCCGCATGAACAGAGTTGTCGCTGAGCATCGCAAGCGCGTGCTGGCCGTGTTTTCAAGGAGATTTCGCATGATCATGGACCTGGCCTCCGCGCTGCTGTCGCCGCAGAACCGCCGCCTGTTCAAGTTCCACAACCTCGCCAACCCCGAGCAGGAACTGCTGCTGGAAACCTTCAAGGGCGTCGAGGCTTTGTCGCGGGCATTCAACTACGAACTGCTGCTGGTCTGCGAAGATTCTGGCGTGCCGCTGAAGTCGATGATGGGCCAGCACGTCAGCATCGAGATCGAGCTTGCCGAAGGCGGCCCGCGCTATATCACCGGTTACCTCACGCGCTTTGCCAGCATCGGCAGCGACGGTGGCATGGCGCGCTACACCGCCACCCTCAACCCGTGGTTCTCGATGCTCAAGAACCGCTTCGACACGCGGATCTTCCAGGGCAACACCGTCGAGGAAGTGGTCACCGAAGTGTTCGCCCTGTGCCCGGCGTTCTCCCGTCACGAGTTCCGCCTGACCCGGCCGCAGAAGCGCTACACCTACATCACCCAGTACCGCGAGACCGACTTCAACTTCGTCCAGCGCCTGCTGGAGGAAGAGGGGATGTTCTACTACTTCGAGCACACTGCCGAAGGCCACACGATGATCATCTGCGATGACTCCAGCACGCTGGTGGACATTCCCGAGCAACCGCAGATCCGCTTCCACAGCGCTTCGGTCACCGAGACCGCCGACTCCATCACCCAGTGGAGCGGCAACCGCCAGCTGCAGTCCGGCAAGATGGCCACGCAGACCTTCGACTACCGCCAGCCAAGCAACCGCCTGCCGGTGGCGCTGAACAGCGTGAACAAGCAGGGCGACGTGGAAAACTTCGAGATCTACGACTTCCCCGGCCAGTACACCCACGGCACCTACGACGAAGGCGAAACCCTGCTGCGCCTGCGTATCGAGGCGCTGGAGCTGCGCGGCAAAAAGTTTGAAGGCGCCAGCAACTGCCGGGCCATGAAGCCGGGCTACACCTTCGAACTGCTGCAGCACTACATCCACGACCAAGGGCCAGTAGAAGACCGCCAGTTCCTGCTGATGAGCGTGGAAAGCGAAGGGTACAACAACTACCTTACCGGCCAGCAGGCCAGCTACTTCAACACCTTCAGTTGTGTGCGCAAGAAGATCCCGTTCCGCCCGCAGCTGAGCACGCCCAAGCCGACCATTGCCGGCCCGCAGACTGCGATTATCGTCGGCCCGCCGGGGGAGGAGATCTTCACCGACGAACTGGGCCGGGTGAAGATCCAGTTCCACTGGGACCGCAACGGCAAGTACAACGACCACAGTTCGTGCTGGGTGCGGGTCGCCCAATCCGGCGCCAGCGGCGGCTTCGGCAGCATCCAGATCCCACGCGTCGGCGACGAAGTGGTGGTGGTGTTCCTCGACGGCAACCCGGACCGCCCGCTGATCATGGGCAGCCTGTACAACAGCACCAACACCCCGCCTTGGGCGCTGCCGGCGAA
>Ga0308157_10000282_pt1 | contig 190356 bp, 160 predicted proteins | sample PhyBR1_FD_201035 | JGI IMG/M metagenome (GOLD analysis project Ga0308157, IMG submission 201035) | Phyllosphere microbial communities from UC Gill Tract Community Farm, Albany, California, United States - DLSLB.R1 | ecosystem: Host-associated > Plants > Phyllosphere > Unclassified | place... | reverse complement strand
TGTACTGACCGGGGACGTTGGTCAATCGTGAGAATGGCGGCTGGTTGCCGCAGGCCGTGTGGGGCCGGTGGTGGTTGTAGTAGTGGAGCCAGCCGTCGAGTTCGCCGCGGCGTTCGGCTTCGGAGGTGTAGCAGCGGGCGTAGGCCCAACCGTCGGCCAAGGTGCGGTGGAATCTCTCGATCTTGCCGTTGGTCTGGGGCCGATACGGCCGCGTGCGCTTGTGCGTGATACCCAGCTCAGCGCAGGTGTCTCGCCACAGGTGTGAGCGGTAAGCGCCGCCGTTGTCCGACAGGACCCGCTCAACGGTCACGCCGCGGGCGTTGAACCACTCAACGGCCCGCACCAGGACTGCAGTGGCGGTCTGGGCGGTTTCGTCGTCATGGATCTCGGCGTAGGCGACGCGGGAGTGGTCGTCAATGACGGTGTGGACGTAGGCCTTTCCCATCAACGGGTCGTAGTGCTTGTTCTTCGGCTTGCCGGGTGTAGCGGCGCGGTTCTTCTCGCCCTGGCGGCGGCCCACGTAGCGCCAGCCTCCGCCGTCGGGGATGTTGCCGAGCTTCTTCACGTCGACGTGGAGCATCGCCCCGGGGTGGTCGTGCTCGTAGCGGCGAACCGGCTCACCGGTGGCGCGGTCGACATGGGACAGCCGGTTCAGATGCGCCTCGGCCAGGATCCGATGGACGGTCGACGGCGCGATCCCGAGCCGGCAGGCCAACTGCACCGGCCCTTCGCGAAGCCGGAGACGGAGTTGGATGCAGCGCTTCGCGGTCGCCGTGTCGGTCTTGGTGGGTGAGTGGTGAGGTCGTGACGACCGGTCCTGCATGGGTTGGCCTGCGCGGTAGCGGTCGGCCCAGCGCTTCACGGTCGGCCAGGACACTTGGAAGCGGGCAGCGACCTCGCTGACAGGCCAGCCCTCGTCAACGACGAGCCGCGCAACCTTGAGGCGGTGACGTGGAGTGAGTGCTGCATTGGCATGAGTCATGGCGGCATTCCCTTCGGTCGCAGCGACCATCCCGAAGGGTGCTTTTCAGTGGCTCTGGGCGTAGTGGCGCAGCGCTTGGGCGGCGAAGCCGGCGGCTTCTGCACCACCGAAAGCGGGATGGAAGTCTGGGTTGGTGGCGTAGAGGTTGGCCATGCCAGTGAGCATGGCGCGGGTCTTGTCCAGGTCGCCGGCATGCCCGGGCGTCCCGGGGATCTGGGCGAACCAGGCGGCATGGGCGGCTGCGTGCTGTTGGGCCTGGTCGCTCAATGGGGAGACACCCGACTGGTGGAGTTCGCCCCACCGCGCCAGGAGCTGTTCGGCGTCGGCCTGGAACTGACGTTGCTGGGTGAGGTTCTTGCTATGCCACCACCGGTTGGACTGCTCGAAGACCACGCGTCCCCATCGTTGGGTCACCTCGGCCTCATAGCGGTCGTTGAAGCCTTCGAGCATCATGTCCATCCGCGGTTGGCGTCCCTCGCGTCGCATCGTCACGGTGTGCTCGACGGACGCGATACGACGTTCCAGCGCTTCCCGCTCGTGCTCGAGGTGTACCAGGTGCGTCTCGAGGGCGGTGATCTCCTCGTCTGGGTTCGCGTCGCTTGCCAGCGCTTCGCCGATCGCACCCAGGGCCAGGCCGGCTTCACGCAGGAGCAGGATGCGTTGCAGGCGTGCCACGGCGACAGGTCCGTAGTAGCGATAGCCGTTCGCGCCGATCCGGTCCGGGACGAGCAGGCCGATCTGGTGATAGTGACGCAATGTCCTGGCGCTGATGCCGGCGCGGTCAGCGAGTTCTTGGACGGTCCACTCCACCATCTCGGCCTCTCTCGTCAGCGGGCTGGCATTGTCAGACCCAACTGTGGCAGTGCCACGGCCAGGATCTCGGAGGCGGGCGTGGCCACGGCCCTGGCGGGTGACTGTCCGGTGGCCTCCCGATAGGCGGACACGAAGCGTGCCCCGGCAGCGTAACCGGCCCCGGTGGGCAGCCCGACCGGTGTTGCGCCGAACAGGCAAGCGCTCGGATCGCCCAACACCCAAGCCGCGAAATCCTGCATGCCAGTCACGTCCAGGCCTTCGGTGACGCGGCGCAGCACCTCGTCACTGGTACGGGTCTGGTCGCTGACGAAGTGCGTGAATCCCTGCTCGCCCACGAGGTCGGCGGCGAACAGGTCCGCGAGACCCTCAGCCACTACGTGCTCGCCAACCGTGACCGTCTGCGGGTTCCACACCACGCCTCCGGGCGAGTACCGCACATTGTGGTGGAGCTCGTGCAGGGCGATGCCCTCCAACCGCGCCAGAACCTCGTCGGTGGGCCAGATCGTGATGGCGATGTACCCGCTGATCCCACCGAAGGCCGACAGGCCGCGGATCTCATCCATGAAGTGCTTGTTGGTGGGATCCCCGAGCACGAGCAACACCGTCAGGTCAGGCATCGCCACAGTCGGATCGGCAGCGTTCAGCTCCCGCAGCCCCGTTTCGAGCGCTCGCTCGACACGGCCCCAAACATCGGCGCGTTCCAAAGCGTCGACCGCGCCGAGGATCTTGTCTGCCGCTACGGAGGGTCCGAAACCGAAGTTCTGGCTGTGAACCACGGCCAGATCAGGTCCACCGGGAATGAAGAAGTACATCCCCGCCATCGGCTCCCACAGTCTGCGAGCTGCGTCCTTCCACTGCTCCGGAGAACTGCTCACCATCGCCCGCATCCCAGCGGCACTGTCAATCATCGTCACTGTCATACCCGCGACGCTAAACATTGACGCTGCGTCAAGGTCAAGCTCCTGACCGTCGATCAACGTGTCCGGTCAGTACACCTAGCTCCAGGGCTCGATCTCGTCCTCGCGGAAGTAGAGCTGCTGGGAGCCTCCGAATCGCACTAGGATCGTCCCGTCGTCCTCCCGGAAGTGCACGACGGTCCCGTACTGGTGCTGCATGGGGCCGTCCTTCGCGCGGACCCCGTCCCCGATGCTGTAGTTCGACATGGTGCGCTCCTTGGTGTTCCGCCGCCCGCGGGTCGGGCCGGTCGCTCTGCTCGTCCTCAGCTTCTCGTGCCGGGAACGATGCCGCCAGGGCGGAATGTCATCGGACGCCGGCCCGCTGTTGACCACGTCGTCGGGAGGTGGCGCAGGGGTCCGTCCCACATCGGGCCGTGATCGCGCGGTGCCCCGGGCATGCCGAGGCGCAGGATGGGAGGCATGACCGAGCCGTCCGCCGCCGCCACCGCGAGCCCCGCTCGCACCGACCTGCCCTTCCGCCTCCTCGCCCTGGTCTGGGTGATCACCGGCGGGCTCACCGCTGCGGTCACCGGGCCGCTCGGGCTCGAGCACGGTTCCTGGTCGGCGGCCTTCCAGGTGCTCGTCGGCGGTGTGCTGCAGGGAGTGCTCGGCACCGCGCAGCAACGCCTCGCCGCCCGCACGCCCGGCCGCGGTGTGCTCCTCGCGGAGCTCCTGACCTGGAACCTCGGCGGTCTCGCAGTGATCGGCGGCACCGTGGCCGCGGCGCCGCTGCTGGTCGACGCGGGCGGGGCTCTGCTCGTGGCCGCGATGGTGCTGATGCTCCGCGCCGTCGGCCGCCGGGCCCAGGGGCCGACGTGGCTGCTGTGGGTGTTCCGGGCCGCGCTGGTGGTGACCGCGGTGTCGATCCCGATCGGGCTCGTCCTCGCCCACCTCCGCGCCGGCTGACCTGGCAGGGCCCCGACTCGACGCAGAAGAGTGCGATTCTGAACCACTTCTGCGCCGGAAGTGGTTCAGAATCACGCATTTCTCGGGTCGTGATGGTGCTGGTGGTGCTGGTGGTGCTGATGGTCGCGATGGTGGTGCTGCTCCGCGCCGCCTGCGCCGCCCGGTCTACTGGTACGAGACGAACCAGGGCCGCGGCTCGAGCTCGTAGGTCTCCTCCGGCGTGAACATCGGGGTGTCCTCGTCGATGAAGTTCTTCCACGCCATGGAGATCCCGCCGGGCAGGTCCTGCTGGAGGGCGTTCCAGGTGGCGAGCTTGTCCTCGCGGTTGCCGTGCCCGTCGGCGTGCAGGGTGATCGCGAGCTCCGGGCGGGACGTGTCCACGTCCTGGCGGTCCGAGATCATCGAGAGGTTGAACTGGTGCAGGACCAGCACCTTCTGCGGCAGGTCGTGCTCGGCCGTGAGGTCGGCGAGCCAGGTGGACACCTCGTTGATCTCCGCGGCGGTGACCGAGCCGATCTGCGCGAGGTGCTTCTGGCCCGGCTCGAGCCGCCACTCCGCATCCAGCGCCAGGCCGACGTGCGGGGCGGTCAGCAGCTCTTCGTAGAGCTTCGCCTGGGTGAGGAAGTCGGTGGTGCCCGGCTGCAGGTCCAGCACCACGTACACCCCGGCCTCGCCGGCCGCGTCGACCCACTCGCGCAGGCCCTCCACGCCCAGCTCGGAGGAGTAGTCCCCGTCGCCGCCCGGCTCGGAGGAGGCGAGGGTCGTGATGAGCTCGAAGGCGGGGACGATCGGCTCCTCGGCGAGCCCGTCGTAGTCCGCGGCCATCTCCTGCACCCGGGAGAGGGTCTCCTCGAGTCCCTGCTCGCCGAGGATCCCGAGCGAGGGCACGCCGGGGGAGCCGTAGGCGGCGATCATGCGCCGGCCGGGGAAGACGGTGGTGCCGCCGCCGGGCAGCTCGGCCATCGCGCCGATCCGCCCGAGCGCATCCACGAGGGCGCCCGACTCCCCGAAGGCCTCGCCGAGGGCGAGCACGCCGGTGCCCGGGTCCTCGCCGGCGGCGTCCTTCGCCGCGGCGACGGTGTCGCTGGTGCGGCCGAGGTCGCCGCCGGGCATCTCGGCGACGGTCCCGCCCGCGGCGGAGACCACCGCGCTCGCGAGAGCGGGCGTCGGCGCCTCCAGCGCGGTGTCCACCAGCAGCGTCACCGCGGACGCCTCCTCCTTCGCGCCGACATCGGGAAGGCGGGGCTTCTCCTTCGTCGGGTCGATCTCGAGGACCTCGCGCCCCTCCTCGAGTCCGCCGAGCTCGGTGCCCTCGGCGACGACGAGGGTGTCCGCGCCGAGCCGCTCGAGCTCGTCGGCGACCGCCTGGTCGGTGCCGAGCAGCAGCGGCGCCGGGAGGCGGGGGAGATGGGGCAGCAGCGCCGTGACGGCATCGGCATCGTCGGCGGCGGCGAGCACCGCGACGTCCGAGGAGGCGAACAGCGCCGCGCTCAGCGCGAGGGCCGCCCCGGCGGGATCCCCGCCCGGCAGCACCGTCGTCGGCGGGCTCTCGACGTGCTCGACGACCAGGTCGTTCCCGGAGCAGGCGGCAAGACCGCCCGCGAGGGCGAGCACGGTCGCCCCGGCGAGGCCGCGCCTCGTGATCACTGCGCGTCCGTCACGTCGAGCACCCACTGCGTCTGCCTCCCCACGTCGCTGCCGCATCCCTCAGCACACTCTCATGACCGGCCCGGTGGCATGCGCTCCCGACCCGCCCGATGTGCGTGCTCTGACGTGCTCGGGGACGCGCGGGTGACGCGCGGGGGTCCGGGGTCTGAACGCTCCGGGCGCCGCCGCGCTTGCCCGACGTCGGACGACATGGTCTAATCGACAGGGATGGAAAGCGGTTACCGCCGCTGGGGGGCTGCACGTGCGGCACCGAGGACTCGAAGGAGAGCAGCCACATGGCAGAACGCAGGATCGGGATCATCGTCAACGGCGCGACGGGGCGCATGGGCTACCGCCAGCACCTCGTGCGCTCCCTGCTCGCGATCCGGGAGCAGGGCGGCGTCGAGCTCGCCAGCGGGGACCGGCTCATGCCGGACCTGCTGCTCGTCGGCCGCAACGAGGAGAAGCTGCGCACCATCGCGCAGCGCCACGGGCTGGAGAACTGGACCACCGACGTCGACGCGGCGCTCGCCGATCCCTACTACGAGATCTACTTCGACGCGCTGGTGACGAACCTGCGCGTCGCGAACCTGAAGAAGGCGATCGCCGCCGGCAAGGCGATCTACACCGAGAAGCCCACCGCCGAGACCTTCGAGGACGCGCTCGAGCTCGCCCGTCTCGCCAAGGAGGCAGGGGTGGCGAACGGCGTCGTCCACGACAAGCTGTACCTCCCGGGCCTGCTCAAGCTGCGCCGCCTCATCGACGCCGGCTTCTTCGGAGAGATCCTCTCCGTGCGCGGCGAGTTCGGGTACTGGGTCTACGAAGGGGACTGGCAGAGCGCCCAGCGCCCCTCCTGGAACTACCGCAGCGAGGACGGCGGCGGCATCGTCGCGGACATGTTCCCGCACTGGAACTACGTCATCGAGGAGCTCTTCGGCCGCATCGAGGACGTCTACGCCCAGACCGCCACCCACATCGGGACGCGCTGGGACGAGAAGGGCCAGGAGTACACCGCCACGGCCGACGACGCCGCCTACGGCGTCTTCCGCCTCGAGGGCGGCACGGTCGTGCAGATGAACTCCAGCTGGGACGTGCGCGTGCACCGTGACGAGCTCGTCGAGTTCCAGGTCGACGGCACGAAGGGCTCCGCCGTCGTCGGGCTCCACGGGGCGCACATCCAGCCGCGGGAGGCGACCCCGAAGCCCGTGTGGAACCCCGACGTCAAGGATCCCCACAACTACTACGACGACTGGATCGAGGTGCCGGACAACGCCGGCCCCGACGGCTTCGACAACGGCTTCAAGGCGCAGTGGGAGGAGTTCCTCGCCGCCTGGGCCGAGGGTCGCGAGTACCCCTACGACTTCCTCTCCGGCGCGCGCGGCGTGCGGCTCGCCGAGGCGGGCCTCGCCAGCTCCGCCGAGGGGCGCCGCATCAGCCTCGACCCGCTGACGGAGGTGTGAGCGCCGTGCCCGCCCTGCAGCTGACCCTGCTCGACGAGGACGGCTCCCTGCGCCGCGTCCCCCTCGCCGCCGCCCCCGCCTTCGCCCGGCCGACGGCGCCGCTGCGCTCCCGCGTCATCTACGCGGCCGTGCACGTCATCCCGCGGGTGACCGGCGACAACACCCCCGGCGCCCCCGCCGACGTGGACTGGGAGGCGACCCTCGCCTTCCGCCGCACCATGTGGTCCCGCGGGCTCGGGGTCGCCGATGCGATGGACACCGCCCAGCGCGGCATGGGCCTGGACCCCGCCGCGACCCGCGAGCTCATCACCCGCACCGCCGACGCCGCCCGCGCCGCGCTCGCCGACCCCGAGATCGCCGCCGTGTTCCCGCAAGGCGCCGAAGTGAGCGACCTCGTCGTCGCCGGGGTGAACACCGACCAGCGCGCCGAGGCGGACCTGAGCCTGGACGAGATCGTCGAGGCCTACGTCGAGCAGCTGCGCGCCACCGAGGCAACCGGCGCCGGGGCCGTGCTCATGGCCTCTCGTCACCTCGCCCGCACCGCGCGCTCCGCCGCGGACTACGAGGAGGTCTACCGCCGCGTCCTCGCCGAGGCGAGCGCCCCCGTTGTCCTGCACTGGCTCGGCACCGTGTTCGACCCGCAGCTCGCCGGCTACTTCGGCAGCGACGACCCCGCCGTCGGGGCCGACTCGCTGCTGCGCATCATCTCGGAGGACTCCTCGAAGATCCGCGGCGTGAAGATGAGCCTGTTGGACGACGCCGCCGAGATCGCCGTGCGGGACAGGCTCCCGGAGGGCGTGCGCATGCTGACCGGCGACGACTTCCACTTCGCCCATCTCATCGTCGGCGACGGCACCACCACACCCGCGGCCGACGGGGGAGCGGCCGCGGCGGACCGTGCGATGGCTCCGGCCGACGGCGCACAGGTGCGCGGCGAGTACTCCGACGCCCTGCTCGGCGCCTTCGCCGCGACCGCCCCCGCCGCCTCGGCCGCCGTGCAGGCGCTGGACCGCGGGGACGTGGCCGAGGCGCGCCGCATCCTCGACGCCGCCGAGCAGCTGGGACGGCACGTCTTCTCCGCCCCCACCTACCACTACAAGACCGGCGTCGCCTTCCTGGCCTGGCTGAACGGCTACCAGCAGGCGTTCACGATGGTGGGCGGCATGCACTCCGCCCGCAGCCTCCCGCACCTCTCGCGCACCATCGAGCTCGCCGCCTCCACCGGCAACCTCGAGGACCCGGCGCTGGCCGCCGAGCGCTGGCACGGGATGCTCCGGATGGCCGGCTACGAGATCGAGGAGGCGACGGCATGAGCCTGGCCCGCCTGTCCCTGAACCGCTGGACCTTCCGCACCACGCCCGTGCAGGAGTTCCTCGAGGCGACCGTCTCGCGCGGCATCGACGCCGTGGGCCTGTGGCGACAGGACGTCGAGGAGGTGGGCCTGGACGCGCTGCGACGCCGCGTGGACGATGCCGGACTGCGCGTCAGCTCCCTGTGCCGCGGCGGCTTCCTCACCGCCTCCGCCGAGGCCGACCGCGCCGCCGCGCTCGACGACAACCGCCGCGCCATCGACGAGACCGCGGCGCTCGGCGCCCCCACACTCGTCATGGTCGTCGGCGGCGTGGACCGTGCCGACAAGGACCTCGTCGGGGCCCGGAGCCGGGTCACCGAGGCGATCGCCGAGCTCGCCCCCCACGCCGAGGAGCGCGGCGTGAGCCTCTCCCTCGAGCCCATGCACCCGATGTTTGCCGCCGACCGCGCCGTGCTCTCCACCATCGACCAGGCCCTCGACATGGCCGAGGCCTCAGGCAGCACCGCCGTCGGCGTCGTCGTGGACACCTATCACGTGTGGTGGGATCCGTACCTCGAGCGGGCCGTCCGGCGCGCCGGCGAGTCCGGACGCCTGCTCGCCTACCAGGTGTGCGACTGGAGCCTGCCGCTCGCCGCCGAGCCGCTGCACTCCCGCGGCTACATGGGCGACGGCTACATCGACTTCCCCTCGATCACCCGCATGATCAAGGCCGCCGGCTACACCGGCGACATCGAGGTCGAGATCTTCAACGAGGACGTCTGGGCGACGCCCGCCGAGGAGTCCGCGCGGATCATCGCCGAGCGCTACCAGGAGCTCGTGCTGCCGTACGCCTGAGGCGCGGGGTGCCGGGTTTCCCGGGCTCGGGATGGTCGGCGCCAGACGGTCACGACGTCGTGGACGGGCCGATGGTGAGGCGAGATGCATATATCTGCACCTCGCATCGCCATCGGCCCGGCGACGACCGGCGGCGACCGGCGGCGCGGGCGCCGCGTGGGCAGATCCTGGTTCGACGACCGACGGCGCCGGATCGTCGCCCATCGGCCGTAACGCGGCGCGTCCGGGTGCCGTGCAGCCGTACGCCTGAGCCGGGGTGCCCTGCCAGGGCCTGGCTCGCGCCCGGAGCCGGTGGTGGACTCGATGAGTCCCAACCCCTGTGCGAGGAAGGCCCCCGTCCGCCGTGACCACCACCCGTCCCGTCCCGACCGTGCCGGCCGTCTCCCGGGCCCTGCCCTGGATCCTGCTGCTGCTGACGATCTTCGGGCCGATCTCGATGGACCTCTACCTCCCGGCGCTGCCGGCGCTGACCCGCGAGCTGGAGGCGACCACCTCGATCGCCCAGCTGACCGTGACGGCCTGCCTGCTGGGCTTAGCCGCCGGGCAGCTGCTCGCCGGACCCGTCTCCGACCAGCACGGACGTCGCCGCGTGCTGCTCATCGGTGTCACCGCCTACGTGCTGACCTCGACCCTGTGCGCGCTCAGCCCCAGCATCGAGGTGCTGGTCGTCGCGCGCTTCGTGCAGGGCCTGGCCGGAGGGGTCGGCATCGTCATCGCGCAGGCCGCGGGGCGGGACATCTTCGACGGCCGCGAGCTGATCCGCTTCTACGGCCGCCTCGCGGTGGCCGGGCCGACGGCCGCGATCGTCGGCCCCATGATCGGCGGGTTCCTGAACACGTTCATGGACTGGCGCGGGCTGTTCGGCTTCCTCGCCCTGGTGGGACTCGTGCTGCTGCTGATGTCGGCGCGGCTGTTCACCGAGACGCTCCCGCCCGAGCGCCGCACCGCGGGCGGGCTGCGCCGCACGGGCGCCGCCCTGCGCATCCTGGCCGCGGATCGCGTGTTCGTCGGCGCCGTGCTCTCCCAGGGTTTCGTCTTCGCCGCGATCTTCTCCTATCTCGCCGGCTCCACCTTCGTGCTCCAGGAGATCTACGGCCTGTCCCCGCAGTGGTACGCCGCCGCGTTTGCCCTGAACTCCGCGGGCGGGGTGCTCTTCGGCTGGCTGGGCGGGCGCTCCGCCGAGCGGTGGAGCGTGCACGGCGCCCTGTTCCTCGGCATCGCGCTGACTGGCGTGGGCTGCCTGGGCCTGCTCCTGGCGGGCCTGGCGCCGATGCCGCTCGCGGTGGTGATCGCCTCGCTGTTCCTGCTCGCCTCGGGAGCGCAGTTCGCCTCGCCGGCCGGGACCACGCTGGCTCTGTCCGAGTACCCGCAGATGGCCGGCACGGCGGGCTCGATCCTCGGCACCGCCCGCTTCGGCCTCGGGGGCCTGGCCGCGCCGTTCGTGGGGATCGCGGGTTCGCTGAGCATCCTGCCGCTGGGCGTGATCACCACCGGTGTCGCCGTGCTCGCCGCGGGTGCGGCGCTGCTGACCCTGCGCCGACGCGTTCCCGAGACCGAGGCGCAGCCCGTGACGGCCTGATGCCGGCGACCTGCTTCGTCGACCGAGCATGACGCGAGCACCGGGCGCTCGACGGGTGCGGTCGGCGGGGTGACGAGAGGGGGCGGGCCCGAGCTCAGCTCCGCTTCCAGTACGCGAGGGAGTGTAGGCGCTCCTTCGGTACGCCCAGCTCGCGACGGAGCGCACCGGCCAGCCGCCGGGTCGGCACCCCCTCGAGGGCGACCATGACGCTCGTCCCCTCCGGCGCCGCGGAGAACGCCTCCAGCGCCCCGGCGACCACGTCTGCGCCGGGCTCGAGCCAGCGCGCGGAGGCCCCGCTGCGGCCGGGCAGGGGCATGATCTGCGGATCCTCGGGGTCGTGGGCCTGCAGCAGCGCCGTTACAGGAAGCTCTCCGGTGCGGCGCAGCAGATCCGCGATCGCGGGAAAGGAGGCGCCGTCGCCGACCATCAGCAGGTGGGCGGGGGAGTGCGCGAGAGGATCGCGGCCGTTCAGCACGGTCGCCTCGATCTCGTCGCCCGGCGCGGCGACACGTGCCCAGTCCGAGGCGATGCCCGGATGGAGGTAGAACTCGAGCCAGCCGGTGCCGGTGGCGTCGTCCGGGTCCACGACCGTGTACGCGCGCTGGTGGCCCTTGCCCGACGGCGTCGCGAACCACAGCCGCAGCCAGTACGTCGGGTACACCTCGTCGCGCTCGAGCAGGCCGTCGAGATCGACCCGGAGCCGCACGAAGCGCTCCGCGACGTCCTCGCGGGCGAGCACCCGCAGGCGCAGGTCCTTGCCTCCCCAGGCGCGGACGAGGAGCCCGTTCACGCCGCGTCGCGGCGCGCTCAGCCGGGACGGGGCCGATGCAGAGTCGGTGGACATGACACCTCCGAGGAATTAGGTGAGGCTCACCTTAGTCTCGGGCGCGGACGGGTGTCACCCCCTCACAGGCCCGTCTGCTCGACGGGGCGCACCGCTCAGGCGACGACGCCCAGCACCATGACGACCGGCAGGGACACCACGGACGCGATGGAGGTGACCATCGTCAGCGTCTTCAGCGCACCCTGGGTGGACAGCCCGATCAGCGACTTGAACATCCAGAAGAAGTTGCTGTTCACCTGCAGGGCGAACATCGATCCGGACGCCACGGCGAGGCCGATCACGATCGGGGACACGTCGATCGACCCCAGGACCGGGGCGATGATCCCGGCGGCGGCGATCGCGGCCACGGACACCGAGCCGATCGCCAGGTGCAGCAGGGCCGCGATCGCCCACGCGAGCAGGATGCTGAGGACGACCGGTGCGCCGGCGTCGGCGGTGAACAGGCCGGCGAGGATCCCGTCGAGCCCGGTCTCCGCGATGACGGCGCCGAGCGACCCTCCGATGCCCGTGATCAGCAGGATCTCGCCGGTGGTGCGGAACCCCTTGCCCATCGCCTCGGCCGAGCCGTCCGCACCGAGGGTGCGGCGGGCCAGCAGATAGGCGCCGATCAGTCCGACGAAGAGGGCGAAGTTCGCGTCGCCGATGAACGCGACCGCATCGTGCGAGACGCCGAAGAGCTGTGCGAAGGCGCCCCCGGCGATCATCACCAGCGGCACGAGGATCGGCAGCAGGTAGACGAACAGCGGCGGCGTCGGGCGCTTCGCCGTCGGCGTCTCCTCGTCATCGGCCCCCGAGGTCCCCTCGGCCTCCTCGATCTCCTCGTCGCGGTCGGGCGTCCAGTAGCGGCCCCGGAGGAGGAGGCTGAAGATCAGGGTGGTCAGGATCGCGGTCAGCGGTCCGAGGACGATGCCGTACAGGATCCAGGTGCCCAGCGGGATGCCCATCAGCCCGGCGATCGAGACCGCGGCCAGGCCCGGGACCACGAACACGTACCCGGAGAAGATCCCGGTGCCGAGCGCGCCGGCCATGAGCGGCAGCCCGCGTCGACCGATCTGCGGGCCCGCGGAACGCACCACCGGGGAGGCGAGCACCACCTGGACGTCCACGTAGATCGAGGGGAACACGGTCGACATCGCGGCGGTCAGCGCGTAGGGCAGGCGTCTCCCGCCGACGCCGTCCACCAGCAGCGTCACCATCCGCTGGAAGGCGCCCATCTCGTAGAGGAGGGAGCCGATGAGGACGCCGAAGCCGATGAGCAGGCCGACCTCGGCCATGATGTCGCCGAAGCCGAGCGTGATCGCCCCGAGCGTCTCGGTGAAGCCCACGCCGGTGGCGAGCCCGAGATACAGCGCACCGATGATCAGGGCGATGACGGGGTCGAGCTTCCCCTTGATGATGAGCGCCACGATGCCGACGATGGCGATCGCGGTGTGCAGGATGACCACGAGACTCTCCTGTGGGTGCGCGAGGCGACGCCGCCGCAGTGCCCCGACGCCATGACCGTCACAGTCTGCGGCACCGACCGGAGGTTCGCCGTGCGCCCGCCGTCGTCGCGTGTCGGAGCGAGGAAGGGGTGGTCCGGGACGGGAGGGGTCAGGCCCGGGAGGCCAGCGCCGTCGACTCGCGCAGCTCCACGTCGCCGCGCACCCGGACCTCGCGCTGGCTCCCGGCGTCCCCGCCGGAGGCGGAGTCGTCGCCGGGGACCTCCTCGGCCTCGCCGTCGTGCGCCGTCGGTCGCGCCGGAGCGATGCCCTCGAGCACCCATGCCGCGGCCTGCCCGGCCATCTCGGACAGCGGCAGCGCGATGGTGGTCAGGGTGGGGTTCGCGTCGGCCGCGGCGACGACCCCGCCGAAGCCGGCGACCGCGACCTGCCCGGGCACGTCCAGTCCGCGTCGACGCAGCTCGCCGAGCGCGCCGAGCGCCATCACGTCGGCCGGGGCGAACAGGCACAGCGGCCCCTGCCCTTCGCCGCCGGCGCCCTCGAGGTGCTCGGCGACGCGCGCCGCGGCCTCGACGCCGCCGTCGCGGGTGAGGTCCGCGGCGACGCTGAGCTCGGGCTCGATCCCGGCCTCGGTGAGCGCGGCGATGAACCCGCCGGTGCGGGAGCCGGCGGACGGGATTCCGGCGATGCCCTCGACGACCGCGAAGCGCCGGTGCCCCTCGACGACCAGGGCGGTGGCGAGCTCGTGCGCGGCGCCGGCGTCGTCGGCCACGATCGTGCGGCCCACGCCGAGGGACTGGCCGAGCCCGACGACCTTCCCGCCGTTGCGCTCGAAGCCCTCCAGCAGCGTGCTGATCGCGGTGTCGTCCTCGGTGCCGTAGCGGTGGGAGCCCACCAGCACGAGCGCATCGACCTGCTGGGCGATCAGGGAGCGCAGCGCCCGCACCTCGGTGTCGATCAGGCGGTCGGTCTGGGTGAGCAGCACCTGGGTCTGGGAGGCGAAGACCTGCTGCTGGACCTCGCGCGCGATCGTGGCGAAGTACGGATCGGCGATGTCGTGCACGACCAGGCCGATCAGTCCGGAGCGGGAGCGGGCCAGGGCCTGCGCCTGGGCGTTGGGGACGTAGCCCAGGCGGTCCGCGGCGGCGCGCACCCGCTCGGCGACCTCCTTGCCGGGCACGCGGGCCGAGCCGTTGAGGACCCGGGAGGCGGTGGCGAGCGAGACGCCCGCATCCTTGGCGACGTCGCTGAGGCGCACGGCGGGCATCGGGGCTCCTTCTTCCAGGGGCGGTGGTCCGTGCGGCGCGCGGGGCGATCCGACAGGGTCGCCGCACGGGCCGACGGGGTGGTCCGAAGGGATGGCAGGGAAACGCTGTCCCGGAACGGCCAGCATAACGACGAGGTCACGGTCGCACGGGCGTCTCGGGGGAATCTCGGCTGTGATCTGCCTCCGGTCCGCAGGCGCGGATCCTCCCGCGCGCGCCGGTTCCCGGGCGTGCTCGGCCCGTGCGCGCTCTCGCGCCCAGGAGCGCTCTCAGGCCTCGATGGCGCGTCGGCCGCGATCGACGGGGAAGCGCGGCGGCTCCCCGGCGGCGAGTCGCCGCACCTCCTCCAGCGCCGCCTCGCCCATGCGGTGGAGCTCGTTGCCCTGGGATCCGGCGAGGTGCGGGGTCAGCAGCGCGTTCTCCGCCTCCCACAGCGGGTCGTCGTCGGCGAGATCGTCGTGCACGTCCAGGACGGCGCTGAGCCGGCCGGAGAGCACCTCGTCCCGCAGCGCGTCGATGTCCACGAGCGCGGGCCGGGCGGTGTTGAGGAAGGTGGTGCCGTCGCGCATCAGCGCGAGCAGCTCGCGGGTGACCATCCCGCGGGTGGAGGGGACGTCCGGGGCGTGCAGGCTCACCACGTCGGCGCGCGCGTACAGATCCTCCGGCTCGACCTTGCCCGCCCCGAGAGCGGCGATCTCGTCCGCGCTCGCGAAGGGGTCGGTGATCAGCACCTCGAGGTCGAAGCGTCGCAGGTGCTCGGCCACGAGCGTCCCGATCCGGGAGGCGCCGATGAGCCCGACGACCCCGCCGTAGTTGCCGATCCCGGGGTCCGCGTCGGCGGCGTGCCCGGGGCGGCGCTCGCGCCGGTAGCGGGCCTGCTGCGCGAGGGTCCGCTTCCCGGCCAGCAGGATCTGGGCGAGCGCGTACTCGGCCACCGGCACGGCGTTCGCCTCGGTCGCGGAGGTGACCAGCACGTCCTCCCGCTCCCACAGCGCGTCGGTCGCGACGAAGCGCACCGTCCCGGCGGTGTGCACGAGGGCGCGCAGGCGCGGCATCCGCGAGAGCGCGTCGGCGTCGACCGCGGGGGAGCCCCAGCCGGTCAGCAGCACCTCGACCTGCGCGAGCTCGTCATCGCGTGCGGCGGCGAGGTCCGGGACGGTGCGGGAGACGTCGACCTCGACGAGCTCGCCGAGCCGCGAGAGCTGGGCGGGGGAGAGCATGCGGTGCTGCAGCCCGTCCGGCATCGCGAGCAGCGCCCTCACCGCGCCAGCTCCTCGCCCGCGGTGATCAGGGTGCGCAGCGTGTCCGACTCCCGCTGGAGCAGCTCCGGGTCGTCCCCGGGGACGAACTCCAGCAGCGCGTCACGGTCCGCACCGTTCGCGGCGAGGATCGCGAAGGCCGCCTCCCACAGGTCCGAGCGCTCGGCCAGCGGCAGCCGCTCGCTGCGCGGCCACCAGGAGAAGACGTGGATCGTGGAGGTGCGGGGGAGCGCCGCGCGCAGCGTGTCCAGCGCCTCCTCGGCGGGCATGTCCTGGTGGGGCTGCCAATAGGTGCGCACGTTCCGACGGTCCACCTCGTCGAGCAGGCGCAGGGTGGAGCCGATCTCGTCGGTGAGGGTGCGACCGTGGAACTCGAGGCCGACCTCGAGCCCGTGCTCGGCGGCGCGATCGGCGAAGCGCTGGATCCGCTCGACCGCGCGGGCGCGGTCCTCGTCGCTCGTCTCCGCCGAGCCGTTGCGGGTCGCCCACACCCGGATCCGCGGGACGCCGAGGGCGCGGGCCGCGGCGATCACCGCCCCGCCCTCGCCGTGGACCTCCGAATCGGAGCCGACGAAGGAGAGGTAGGAGCCGTAGGAGGTGACCGCGAGCCCGGCGTCCAAGGTGACGGTGCGGGCGTGGGTGGCGGCGTCGAGATCGCCCGGCGGGACGTGCGCGTCACCGGCCCATTCGATGCCCTCGAGCCCGGCGTCCGCGGCGAGGCGCACCACCTCCTCGACCGGCAGCTCACGGAAGGTGACGGAGCACAGGCCCGGGCGGATCATGCGGATCCCTCCGATCGCGACGAGGCGGGAAAGCGGTTGTGGTCACCGTATCGCAGGCTGACGGCCAGGCCGGCCCTAGGGTGGACCTCGCCCGCACCGCCGCAGGAGGAGCCCGCGATGTCCGAGACGACGCACGGCCCGGAGACCCGCCCGAACGTGCTGCTGCTGGTCACCGACGACCAGGGCGCCTGGGCGATGGGCTCGCGGATGCCCGAGCTGCACACGCCGACGCTCGACCGGCTCCAGCGCGAGGGCACCACGCTCGAGCACTTCTTCTGCGCCTCGCCGGTGTGCTCACCGGCCCGGGCGAGCCTCACCACCGGACGGATGCCCTCCGCCCACGGCGTCCACGACTGGCTGCGGCCCGAGGCGCTCGCCCGCGCCGACTCCCCGCGCCCTCCCTACGCCCCGGACTTCCTCGGCCGCGCCGACGGCGCGGACTCGCTCGCGCAGATGCTCTCCCGCCACGGCTATCGCACCGGGATGGTCGGCAAGTGGCACATCGGCTCCTCCGACTCCCCGGCGCCCGGCTTCGACCACTGGTGGGCGCACCAGCTCGGCGGCGGCCCCTACTACGACGCCCCGATCTGGGCGCAGGACGAGCGGGTGGGCCGGCCGACGGTCCCCGCCGAGCCCGCCACCGAGCCCGAATACCTCACCGACGCGATCACCCGCCAGGCCCTCGATGTGCTGTCCCGGATCCCGGCCGAGCAGCCCTTCTTCCTGCAGGTCAACTGGACCGCGCCGCACGATCCCTGGTTCGGCGGCAACCATCCCCGCGAGCTCCTGGACCTCTACGCGGACACCGGCTTCCCCTCCGTGCCCGAGCCCCCGTACCACCCGTGGTTCCGTCTCGAGCAGTTCCCCGGTGCCGTCGCGGACCGTCACGGGGCGCTCGCCGGCTACTGCGCCGCGATCAGCGGTGTGGACCGCTCGATCGCGACGCTCCTGGACCGGCTCGAGACCGACGGTCGGCTCGAGGACACGATCGTGGTGTTCACCTCCGACAACGGCTTCTCCTGCGGGCACCATGGGATCTGGGGCAAGGGCAACGGGACCTGGCCGCTGAACGTGTGGGAGCCCTCGATCACCGTGCCCTTCGTGGTGCGCTGGCCGGGACGCATCGCGGCGGGAGCCGTCGACGAGCGCCCGGCCTCCGCCGTGGACCTGCTGCCCACGCTCGCCGAGCTCACCGGCGCGAGCCCGGACGAGGACCCGCTGCGCGCGGGCCGCTCGCTCGCGCCCCGACTGCTCGGGGAAGGGGACGAAGAGTCGTCGGCCCCGATCGTCATCCACGACGAGTACGGGGCGCTGCGCATGCTGCGCACCGAACGCTGGAAGCTCGTGCTGCGCCGCGAGGGGCCGACGGAGCTCTACGACCTCGAGCAGGACCCCGGCGAGGAGCGGAATCTCGCAGGCCGCCCCGAGCACGCCGAGCGACAGGCCGATCTCACCGCCCGTCTCGAGGACTGGTTCGCCCGCCACTCGACCCCGGCGCTGGACGCCTGGGGCGGTGACGTCGACGGGGAGGGGCAGACGGCGCCGGTCAGCTGATCGCCACCGGGGTTTCGGGCGCCGACGACCACGCGGGATCGCGCAGGGCCGGGCAGTGCTCCGGCGTCGGATGCCGGGCGATCTCCCTCATGCGGTCGAGGGCGTCACGCGCCAAGGCGAGGTCCGCCATCGCGGCGGTGATCCGGGCGCGCTCGGCGTCCATCAGCTCGAACACCTCGGGAGTGGCGGTGCCCGCCTCGATGCAGGGCATGAGCCGGACGATGGTGCGACTGGGCAGGCCCGCCGTGAACAGCTGCTGGATCAGAGTGACCCGCTCGACGGCGGAGTCGGGGTAGATGCGCTGGCCGCCCGTCGTGCGCTCCGAGGAGAGCAGCCCCTGCTCCTCGTAATAGCGCAGGGCCCGGGTGCTGACCCCTGCGCGGCGTGCCACCTCGCCGATGCGCATCTGCGTCCTCCTCGTGATCGGTCATTTCGGAGTCCTCTACTCCAGGGCTTGACGTTGACGTCGACGTCAAGTTCTAGCGTAGCCGCCGGTAGGCCGATCGTGGCCCGCCGACCTCGAGATCCTTCGACGAAAGCACGGATACCCATGGATCTCACCGACCAGATCGCCCTCGTCACCGGAGCCAATCGCGGCATCGGCCGCCAGTTCGTGCTCGAGCTGCTCGAGCGCGGGGCGCGCAGGGTCTACGCGGCCGCTCGCCACCCCGAACGCGTCGACATCGACGACCAGCGCGTGGCGCCGCTGCGCCTGGACCTCCTGGAGCCGGAGTCCGTCAGAGCCGCCGCGGAGGTCGCACCGGACGTCTCGCTCCTGGTCAACAACGCCGGGATCCAGACCGGCGCCTAGCTCCTCACGGGGGAGGTCGGGGAGATCCGCCGGGAGATGGACACTCACTTCTGGGGCACGCTCGAGATGATCCGGGCGTTCAGCCCGGTGCTCGCCGCCCAGGGCGGAGGCGCGATCGTGAACGTCCTGTCCGCGCTGTCGTGGTTCGCCGCCCCTGGCACCGGCTCCTACTCCGCCGCGAAGGCCGCCGCGTGGAACATGACCAACGGCGTCCGGCTCGAGCTCGCCGCTCAGGGGACGCTGGTCCAGGGCGTGCTCCTCGGCGCGGCGGACACGGACATCGCCGCCGGGTACGACGGTCCGAAGATCGATCCGCGCGAGGTGCCCCGCGCGGCGCTCGACGGTCTGGCCGCCGGATCCATCGAGGTGGTCGTCGACGACTGGACCGCCATGGTCAAGCAGTCCCTCTCGGGCGACCCGGCGCCGTTCTATGCGCGGATGTCCGAGCTGCTGGGAGCCTGATCGACCGGCTGTCGGCTGTGGGCTGTCGGCTGTCGGCCGTCGGCTGCCGTCCGCCTGAGAGCCGGGCTGCTGACTGCCTGAGCACTGCGGGCGACCTCCTGGCAGGGAGGTTGCCCGCAGTCGCGCCGTCGAGGCGCTCGCCGGAGGGTGCTCGGTGCTCAGTCGCGGCCGAGCAGGGCCCCCATCGGCACGAAGTCCGAGAACTCTGGGTCGAGCGCGGGTCGGGGCGCGGCCGCCTCGTCGCCGACGGACTGCCCGGCGCCGTCGGACGAACCCCTCGAGTCGGCCGATCCGGCCGAGCCGGCGGAACCGGCCGAGCCGGCCGTGTCGGCCGACGGGCCGTTGGTCGCGGCGCCGTCGGTCGGGAGCGTCGCCCCGCGACGGGCCCGCAGCATCGTCGCGAGCTCGCCCGCGGCGCGGCGCACCCGCACTGCGAGCGGCTGCTCGTCGGCCTGCCCCTCGGTGTCCGCGCCGAAGTCCGCCGATGCCGCGAACACCGAGGTCGGCACCAGGTCGGCCTTGAGGTAGCCGAACATCGGGCGGAGCGCGTAGTCGATCGCGAGGGAGTGGCGGGCGGTGCCGGCGGTCGCGCCGACGAGCACGGGTTTGCCCTTCCACAGCTCCATGTCGACCGCGTCGAAGAACATCTTGAACAGGCCGGAGGGGCCGACGTTGAACACGGGGGTGACCGCGATGACCGCGTCGGCCGTCCGCACCTGCTCGATCACCTGCGCGAGCTTTCCGCTGGGGAAGCGGGTCAGCAGGGCGTCGGTGAGGTCGTGGGCGAGCTCGCGCAGCTCCACGGTCTCCGCCTCGACCTCTGCGCCGTCCCTGCCGAGAGCGTCCGAGACCTCACGGGTCAGCTGATCGGCGAGCATGCGGGTGGAGCTGGGTGTCGAGAGCCCCGCGGAGACGGCGAGGATCCGATACGTGCCGGGCTGCTCGGTCATCACTTCGCCTCCTGGGCGTCCTCGGCGCGCAGGCCGGTCCAGTTGTCGCCGGTCTCGAACTTGTACGCGTCGTCGAAGGCGCCGCGCTCGGCTTCGGCGGCGGCGACCCGGGCGGCGTGGGTGGGCGCCTCGGGGACGTCGGCGGGCTTGCGTGCCTCGAGCTCGCGGCGCAGCACCGGGACCACCTCGGTGCCCAGCAGCTCGATCTGCTCCAGGACCGTCTTCTGCGGCAGGCCCGCGTGGTCCATGAGGAACATCTGGCGCTGGTAGTCGCCGACGTGGTCGGCCATGGTCAGGTAGCGCTCGATCACCTGCTCGGGGGAGCCGACGGTCAGCGGGGTCTGCGCGGTGAAGTCCTCCATCGAGGGGCCGCCGCCGTAGACGGGGGCGTTGTCGAAGTAGGGGCGGAACTCGTTCCACGCGTCCTGGGAGTTCTTGCGCATGAAGGCCTGGCCGCCGAGGCCCACGTAGGCCTGGCGGGCGGTGCCGTGGCCGTAGTGCTCGTAGCGCTCGCGGTACAGCTGCACCATCTGCTTGGTGTGGCTCATGGGCCAGAAGATGTTGTTGTGCAGGAAGCCGTCGCCGTAGTACGCGGCCTGCTCAGCGATCTGCGGGGAGCGGATCGAGCCGTGCCACACGAAGGGCGCCACGCCGTCCAGCGGGCGCGGGGTGGAGGTGAACTGCTGCAGCGGGGTGCGGAACTGCCCCTGCCAGTCCACGACGTCCTCGGTCCACAGACGGCGCAGCAGGTCGTAGTTCTCGATCGCGATCTCGATGCCCTTGCGGATGTCCTGCCCGAACCAGGGGTAGACGGGGCCGGTGTTGCCGCGGCCCATCACGAGGTCCACGCGGCCCCCGGTGAGGTGCTGCAGCATCGCGTAGTCCTCGGCGATCTTCACCGGGTCGTTGGTGGTGATCAGCGTGGTCGCGGTCGAGAGGATGATCTTCTCGGTCTGTGCGCCGAGATAGGCGAGGGTGGTGGTGGGGGAGGAGGTGACGAAGGGCGGGTTGTGGTGCTCGCCGATCGCGAAGACGTCCAGGCCCACCTGCTCGGCGAGCCGGCCCATCTCGATCATGTTCTTCAGGCGCTCGTTCTCGGTGGGCACCTTCCCGGTCGTGGGATCCGGGGTGATGTCGGCGATGGTGAAGATTCCGAACTGCATGGCGCGCTCCTGTGGTCGTGGGGTCCCGGGAGGGACCGGGGCGGTGCGGTCGCCCGCTGAAGTTAGTGCAAGATTAAACTACCCATGTCGGGGGTGCAAGCCCGTGGTGACCCCGGTCGCGCCAGCCGGTCGGGGGTCGTCCGGCCGGCCGGGGATCGCTCTCGGCGGCTCGGCGGCTCGGCGGCTCGGCGGTCCGTCGCCCCGGCGGCCCGGGGCCGAGGACCCGTCGGCCGCGATCCGCGCGTTCGCGCCCGTTGGCCGACGGGCAGGTGCGAGGATGGCGAGCCATGACCTCCACGAGCATCGAGACCCTGCTGGACGCGACCCGATTGGCCGCCCTCGAGACCACAGAGGGAGGCAGGATCGTGGCCAAGGTGTCGAGCCTCGACGCGAAGGGCACCTCCTACCGCGGCTCCCTCGTCGAGATCGACGGAGACCGCCTGCACCCGCTGACCCGCGGCAGCGCCTCCGTGGGCGCCGTGGCCCTCGGCGAGGACGGCACCACCTACTTCACCGCCAAGCGCGTGGGCGAGGACGGCGACGAAGGCGAGGACGCCCAGCTCTGGGCCCTGCCCGCCCGCGGCGAGGCCCGCGAGCTCGCCACCCGCCCCGGCGGCTTCGGCGGCCTCACCGTGGCCGGTCGCCACCTGCTCACCGAGCTTGAGGTCCACTCACAGGCCGCCGACGAGGCCGAGCACGCCGAGCTCGGCGCGAAGCGGAAGAAGGGCAAGGTCACCGCCGCCCTGCACAGCGGCTTCCCGACCCGCTTCTGGGACCACGACCTCGGCCCCACCCGCCCCGTCCTCGCCATCGCCGCCCTGCCCGAGGATCTCGCCGCCGCCGAGCGCACCCCCGCCCCGTCGGCCGAGGAGACCGACGGCGACGAGGACACCCCCACCCAGGTCCTCCACTTCCGCCACGTCACCATGCCGCCCGGACGCCTCGTGGGCTGGACCGCGGACCGCACCGGCGAGCAGGCCCTCGTGGCGATCTCCGACTCGCGCGGTGACCGCCTCGCGACCGCCGACCTCTACCTCCTCGACCTCGTCGGCGCCCAGCCGCCGCGCCTGCTGCGCGAGGGCACCAGCGACATCGAGTTCGGTCCGGGCGAGTTCAGCCCCTCCGGCGACCGCGCCCTCATCGGCCGCCACCGCCACTGGACGCAGACGGCCACGATGTCCGTGGGCACCGAGCTGCTCGACCTCGCCACCGGGGAGTCCGCCCCCGTCTGGCCGGAGCTGGACCACTGGGTCGACCCCGTCTGGCTGGACGAGAACACCCTGGTCGCGACCAGCGACGACACCGGTCGCGGCTCCGTCTGGATCGGCGACGTCACCGATGCCGCGCCGCGCCGACTCGCCGGCGGGCCCGGCCAGGACCTCGCCTTCTCCGGCCTCGCGATCGCCGGCGGCGAGATCATCGCCTCCGCCTCCGGGATCGCCGTCGCCCCGCACCCGGTGCGGATCGACCGCACGAGCGGCGTCGTCGAGGCGCTCCCGAACCCGGCCGACGCCCTCGAACAGCGAGGCACGCTCACCGAGGTCGCCGCGCAGGCCGAGGACGGCACGGAGCTGCGCGCCTGGCTGCGCCTGCCCGAGGGGGAGGGACCGCACCCGCTGGTCGTCTTCGCCCACGGCGGCCCCTGGGGCTCCTGGAACGCGTGGACCTACCGCTGGAACCCCGGTCCCTTCGTCGCCGCCGGCTACGCGGTGCTGCTGCCGGACCCCGCGATCTCCACCGGCTACGGCCAGTCGATGATCGACCGCGGTCAGCACGAGCTCGGCGGCGCCCCGTACACCGACATCATGGCGCTCACCGACCAGGCGATCACCCGTGAGGACATCGACGAGGACCGCACCGCCTTCGCCGGCGGCTCCTACGGCGGGTACATGGCCAACTGGGTCGCCGGGCACACCGGCGACCGGTTCCGCTGCATCGTCACCCACGCCTCGCTGTGGGACACCGAGACCATGGGTCGCACCACCGACAACGCCGGCTGGCACCGGCCGATGCGGGAGCAGAACGCGCGCTATAACCCCAGTGACTCCGTGGGCGAGATCGCGGTGCCGATGCTCGTCATCCACGGCGACAAGGACTACCGCGTCCCGATCGCGCAGGGCCACGCCCTCTGGCACGACCTGCACGAGTACTCCGCCACGCCGCGCGACGAGCAGGGCCGCACCCGCCACCGCTACCTGTACTTCCCCGACGAGGGCCACTGGATCCAGGGCCGCGGCAACGCGCAGGTCTGGTACGAGACCTTCCTCGGCTTCCTCGACACCCATGTGCGCGGGGAGGACTGGGAGCGGCCCGCGACCCTGGGCTGAGAGAAGCGACGACGGCGCACCGGACGCCCTCGACCGGGGCTGACGGCGGGGCTGCGAACGGGGCCGCGCGCCGCGGCTCCGCGCCGTCCGCCCCCGCGCCCTGGATCGCGGTCCCAGTGAGCTGCTGTCCGCGGGCGGGTCCCCGCCATCACGCTTGACCGTTGATCGAACGTGTGTTCGACTGTCGAGCATGCGGTGGAGCGGACAGGAGATCGACCCGGGGACCGGACAGCAGTCCGGTACGCCCGCGCTGCTCGGTCTGTCGGGCCTGGTGCGCAGCGTGACCACGCCGGAGTTCCAGGGCGTGACGTTCCACGAGGTCACCGCGAAGTCCGCGCTGAACCGTGTCCCCGCCGCCAGCTCGATGCCCTTCGAGTGGACCGTGAACCCGTATCGCGGCTGCTCCCACGCCTGCGTGTACTGCTTCGCGCGCAGCACCCACCGCTATCTCGACCTCGACGCCGGGGCGGACTTCGACCAGCAGGTGATCGTCAAGGTCAACGTCGCCGAGGTGCTGCGGGCCGAGCTCGCCCGCCGCTCCTGGAGGCGTGACCTCGTCGCGCTCGGCACCAACACCGACCCCTACCAGCGGGCGGAGGGCCGCTACCGGCTTATGCCCGGGATCATCGACGCGCTCGCCGACTCCGGCACGCCGCTGTCGGTCCTCACCAAGGGCACCCTCCTGCGCCGCGACCTGCCCCAGCTCGAACAGGCCGCCCGGCGCGTGCCCGTGGACCTGTCGATGTCGATCGCCGTGTTCGACGACGCCCTCCAGAAGGCCGTCGAGCCAGGCACCCCCACCACCGCCGCGCGGCTCGCGACCGTGCGCGCCGCGGCCGACGCCGGCTTCGCCATCACCGTCTTCCTGATGCCGATCATGCCCTGGCTGACCGACTCGGATGCCCAGCTCGACGACGCGCTCGCCCGGATCGCCGAGGCGGGCGCGTCGCGCGTCGTCTTCGGGGCCCTGCACCTGCGACCGGGGGCCAAGGAGTGGTTCCTCGAATGGATCCAGCGCGAGCACCCGCATCTGGCGACCGGCTACCGTCGTTTCTACGGCAGCTCCTCCTACGCCCCGGCGAGCTATCGCGCCCAGCTGGCCCGGCGCCTGCGGCCCCTGCTGCGCAGGCACGGCCTGGACGCCCACGAGGATGAGGACCAGCCCGAACAGCGCCGCCTCGCCCGCGGCTCCGCCCGTCGGCCCCCCGCCCCGCCGGCCCTCGACCCGATGCCGCAGCCGGCGCTGTTCTGAGCGGGTGCGGGCTGCGGCCGCGCCCGCGCCGCCTGGCTCCGGGGAGAAATGTCAGATTCTGAGCCACTTTCGCCGCCGAAGTGGCTCAGAATCTGACAATTCTCGTGGGGCATCGCGCCGGGAGGTGGGCTGCCTGCGTGAATCCTGCGTTTGTCAGCCGGTGCCGACGTCGATGGCCGCGTCGTCGGCGGTCCAGGTATTGCACTCGGCGAGCACGCCGTCGCTGTCGCGGCCGATCTGGACCCAGGCGGCGCGGGCCTCGGGGCTCGGCTCCCCGTCGGTCGCGGGCGCCGCCTGCGCCTCGACGGAGGTCACGAAGTCCCCGACCCGCCCGTCGGGCCGGATGCCGTCGGGCTGGCGGTGCGCGGCGGCGGAGGCCAGGCACGAGACCTGCAGCCCGTAGCGGCGTTGGGACTGCTCCGCGCGGCCGGGGTCGTCGGCCAGGGCGATCAGCAGCGCCCCGAAGTAGCCGTCCAGCGACGCCGACCCCATCACGAACAGCGTGTACGAGTACGAGAGGTGCCACATGTACAGCTGCGGTACCTCCTGCGCGGAGGCGTTCGAGAAGCCGGGGTCCCAGGCCGCGGGCCAGTACAGGGTGTTGTCCTCCTGGCACACCACGGGCGACTCCTCGGAGAAGCGCGCGGTGTCGCAGGCGGAGTCCTCGGGCAGCTCCTCGATGGTGTAGACCACGATCTCCGGCGGCTCGAACTCCAGGCTGACGGCGGTGAGCGCCTCGGACCAGCTCGTCCCGAGGCAGTCGGCCCCGGCCTCGAGATAGCCCTGCAGCTCCTCGGCCGGGACCGCGCCGTCCCCCGTGGACGGCAGCTCGCACCGCGCGGGCTCCTCCAGTCGCGCCTCCAGCAGCGGGTTCTCGGCGAGGGCCGCCTCGAGGTCGTCGGCGCTGCCCGTGGGCTCCTGGCCCTCCTCGAGGGGGCGCCATGCGTCGGAGTCTCCCTCCGCGGTGCCGGAGGTGGCGCCGTCCGACGCTCCGGGGCCGTCGTCCTCGCGGCCCAGCAGTCGCACGGCGCCGAGCACCCCGGCCGCGCCGAGCAGCAGGAGCAGGGCGCAACCGGCGGCGATCGCCGGCAGGAGCAGGCGACGGCGCGGAGCGGTGGCCGTGTCCTGGCCGGGCGGGGGAGAGGGTGGACCGGATGGGGCGTTCGGCGGGAGCTCGTCGTGATCGCTCATCGTCCTCCTCCCCTCGGTACCCGGTGCTCAGGGCGGTGCCGAACCGGCGCTCGTCGGAGCGGTCGGACGGTGCGGCCGCACAGGCGGTGCCGCCGGGTCTCAGGACACCGTATCGACCTCCGCCGTCCAGGTGTTGCACTGGGCGAGATCGCCGCCGGAGCCGAAGCCGACCTCGATCCAGTGCGCCCTATTCTCGGGCGCGATGTCCTCCGGCGGCTCGCCAGCGTTCCAGGCGTCCGGGGAGGCGAGCGCCTCGCGCAGCTCCGGGCTCGGCTGGGCGGCCCTCGGCACCTGCATCGAGGCGGCCGAAGCCCAGCACACCCACTGCAGTGAGTTGCGGCGCCATGCGTCGGCGTGCGCCTCAGGATCGGTGTCCTTGAACTTCGTGCGCATCTCGCCCTGGTAGAAGGCCAGCGTGCTGTTCCAGCTCGTGGCGTTGGAGTACGAGTAAGCGAGGTCCCAGAGGTACGCGCCGGGGACGTTCTTCTCGTCCTCGAAGTCCAGTGCGAGGCCGTAGCCCTCGGGCCAGTAGATCGTCGAGTCGAGATTGCACATGCGCGGGGCGTCCTCGGCGAAGGTGTCCGCCTCGCAGGAGGACGAGGAGGGGACGTCGGGCCAGGTGTAGACGACGACCTTCGGCGCGACCCAGGGCAGGCCGCGGTCGGAGCTCGCGACGGACCAGACCTGGTTCAGGCATGCCGCGGAGGCGTCGAGCACAGCCTGCAGCTCCTCGGTGGAGGGCTTGACGGGGGTGCCAGGCAGCTCGCACTCGCCGACGTCCGGCAGGGTGCCCTCGGTGAGCGGATTGTCCTGCATGACGCCCAGGAGCTCCTCGGGCGTCGCCTCCGGGAACTCGCCCAGGCTGAGCACCTTGAACTCCGAGTACTCGGACGGCTCGACCGTGGTGGAGGCCTCGGACTCGTCGGGCTCGGTACTGCGCTCGGGATCGGAGGTCGCGGTCGTGGGGGTGTCGCTCGCGACCGGGTCCTCCCCGCCGCCTCTGAGAGCGAGGAAGGTGATCCCGCCGCCGACGACGAGGACCATCGCGACGATGCAGGTGGCGGCGACGGCGAGCAGCGCCCAGGGGCGCTTGCGCTGCGGCGGCTCGCCGAACCCGCCCGGTCCCTGAGGGGAACCGGGGGCCTGCGGGAAGCCGGGGCCCTGCGGAGGCTGTGCGCCCGGGTGCTGTCCGGGGCTCTGCTGCCATGCCGGGGGCTGCTGCCATTGCCCGCCCTGGCCCGGCTGTCCTCCGTGCACCGGCTGCTGCGAGCCCTGCCCGTGCTGCCAGCCCTGACCCGGCTGCTGGCCGCCCTGGGGCTGCTGCTGCCACGCCCCACCCTGGCCCGGCTGTCCGTTCTGACCCTGCGGAGAGCTCCCGTCGCCGGGCCCGCCCCATCCTGAGTTCGTCATCTGTCCCCTCGTCTCCTCCGCAGCTCTGCTGGAGCGAGGATATCCGGGCATGTCGCCCAGCGGGAGAGGTGACTTCCGGACGATCGAAGTGCCTCCGATGCGGTCCGGGCATGCGGGAAGGCCCCCGACCGGTGAGTGAACTCGCTGGTCAGGGGCCTTCCCTGCGGCGGAGGATGGGGGATTTGAACCCCCGAGGGCGTTAACCCAACACGCGTTCCAGGCGTGCGCCATAGGCCGCTAGGCGAATCCTCCAGCGCTCGATGAGAGCGAGGACCACAGTACCTGAGAGCCGGGGCCTGCGCGAACCGAGCGGGCGCAGGTCACACTCGGCCCGCACGGCAGGGTGGCGAGGCGACCGGGTGGCCCTGAACTGGCGCTGGGCGGACCTCTATGCCGATATCGGCATAGAGGTCCGCCCAGCGCCAGCTGTCGACCGGGCACGGCTGCGGAGCCGCCCACGCGGCGGTGCAGCACCGCCGACCTCACTCCTCCTCGGGCGCCTCGGGGTGGCTGCGGAGGTTGACGACGGCGGCGACGAGGCCGCCCCAGACGGTGACGATCGCGATGATCATCATGACGATGGCGGAGACGGACATGATCCCTCCTCGGGGGACGGTGCCCGGCGAAAGACCGGGCGGGGGAGTCGGAGAGGTGACGGGTCAGCGACCGGACGAGCGCAGCTCGTGCGGGGTGGTCGCCTCGGACGTGGAGACCAGGCCCTTGCCGGAGACGACCTCGGGGGAGATCGGGTCGCCGTCGGAGTCGTCCTTGTACAGGTTGGAGCCGGCCGGCCACGGGATCAGTGAGAGGATCACCGCGACCACGACCAGTCCGATCGCCATCAGCCAGCCGAAGGTCAGCACGAACCAGCCCGGATAGCCCTCGTAGGTGCCGTCGGCCGTGAGCAGGTCGATCGTGCTGATGATCAGCGAGACGCCGAGCACGAGCGGGGCGATGATCGCGACGCATGCGTACCACCAGCGGCCGATGTGGAAGGTGCCGCGGAAGTTCAGATGGTCGCGCAGGGTGGGCATGCCGCGCACGACGAAGGCGACGATCAGCGAGGAGACCAGCGCCGCCGCGACGATGCCGTACTCGTTGGCCCACTTGTCCATCACGTCCAGCAGCGGCAGGCCCATCGTGGTGGAGAACAGGATCGTGGAGACGACCGCGATCGGCACGCACACCAGCAGGGTCGAGGAGACGCGGGCGAGGCCGAACTTGTCCTGGATCGCGGCGATCACGACCTCGACGATCGAGATCAGCGAGGTGAAGCCGGCCAGCACCAGCGTGCCGAAGAACAGCACGCCGATCAGCGCACCGGCCGGGGCCTCGGAGATGATCGTCGGGAAGGCGATGAACGCGAGGCCCACACCGGCGACGACGACCTCGTCGATCGCGACGCCCTGGGCCTGTGCCATGAAGCCCAGCGCCGAGAACACGCCGATGCCGCAGAGGATCTCGAAGCTCGAGTTCGCGAAGCCGACGACCAGGCCGGAGCCGGTCAGGTCGGTCTTCTTCTTCAGATACGAGGAGTAGGTGAGCATGATGCCGAACGCCACCGAGAGCGAGAAGAAGATCTGCCCGTAGGCGGCGATCCACACGCCCGGGTCCGCGAGCGCGGCCCAGTTCGGGCGGAAGAAGGCGTCCAGGCCGTCGATCGCGCCGGGCAGGAACAGCGAGCGCACCACGAGGATGATGAACATGATCACCAGCAGCGGGATGAAGATGACCGAGCTGGCGGCGATGCCCTTCTGCACGCCGAGGGCCATCACGATGATCACCGCGATCCACACCACCAGCATCGAGATCAGCACGGCGGGCACGTAGTCGAAGGAGACGGTCGCGTCGGCGCCGCCGAGCGCCTGGGTGTACTCGCCGAAGAAGCCGGCCGCCCCGTCGGGATGGGAGTCCCAGCGCTGGTCGAGGGAGAAGATGGTGTAGTTCGTCGCCCAGGCGAGGATCAGCGCGTAGTACAGGGCGATGACCAGGGCGATCAGCACCTGCCACCAGCCGATGAACTCGGTCCAGCGGCGGAAGCGGCGCCAGGCGGCGGGGGCCGAGCCGCGCCAGCGGTGGCCGATCGCGTAGTCCAGGAAGAGCAGGGGGATGCCCGCGGTCAGCAGCGCGACGAGGTACGGCAGGATGAACGCTCCGCCGCCGTTCTCGTAGGCGACCGCGGGGAAGCGCCAGATGTTGCCGAGGCCGACGGCGGAGCCGATCGCCGCGAAGATGAAGGCGGTGCGGCCGCGGAACGCACCGCGATCGGCGCTCTGGGTGGCGCCGGCGGACGGGGATGGTGCACTCACGATGAGCCTCCGGGGATGCTGCGCCGGTCAGGGCGCGGGGGAGAGGGGTCGACGTCGGCGGCGACCCGGGGAAGATGCGCCGACGGAGGGGATGCCGACGCGACGGCCGCGAGCACGCGGCCCTGGACCGCGGGGGTGGGCGGTCCGGCAGGCGGTGCAGATGCGGGATCTCCGCGGAGCACCGGTGCAGGGATCGTACCGTCCCGGCGGATGGACGCGTGTGTGCGGCCGGCTCGCGCCGGGGTCACTCCGCCGGCGGCGGGGGCGGCGTCGGGGCGCCGACGGGCGGGGCCACCCGCGGGTGGGAGGCCGTGCCGGCACCGGAGGAGGCGCCGCCGGAGGCGGAGCCGCCGTCGGCCGAGGTGCGCTGCGCGCCGCCGTCCCCGGTGCCGCCGCCCTCGGCCCCCGCGGTCGCGCCGACGGGGGCGCGGGCGGGCGAGGGATCCCAGCCGGCGTCGACCACGCGGCGCTGCAGGAGGATCGCGGCGCCCAGGATGACGGCGCCGACGACGACCAGCAGCACGATGCCGGGCAGCACCCCGGTGCGGGCCGAGTAGCCGATGAGGATGCCGAACCAGCCGAAGTCGGTGTCGCCGAAGGTGGTGTTCGCCGAGCCGAAGGTGCCCAGCACCTTCAGCAGCAGCGCCGGCAGGAAGGTGACCAGCAGGCCGTTGACGAAGCCGCCCGCGACCGCGCCGCGGCGCCCGCCGGTGGCGTTGCCGTAGACGCCCGCGGCGCCGCCGGTGAAGAAGTGCGGGACCAGGCCCGGCAGGATCAGCGCGAGGCCGAGGACCGGGCCGAGCCACACGCCGAGCACGAGCAGTCCCACCAGGCCGCCCGCGAAGCTCGAGAGGAAGCCGATGAGCACCGCGTTCTGGGCGTAGGGGAACACGATCGGGGCGTCCAGCGCCGGGATCGCGCCGGGCACGACCTTCGCGGCTATCCCCTGGAAGGCGGGGACGAGCTCGCCGAGGATCGTGCGCACGCCGAAGAGGATCACGGCGACCGCGATGCCGAACTGGAGTCCCTGGGTCACCGACTGCATGAGGTAGTTGCCCACGCCGGTCGCACCGCCGTCGAAGGCCTCGAAGGCGACCTCCTGCCCGGCCCGGGCGAGATACGCGACGGCGACCACGAGGTACATCAGCACCATCGACAGGGCGGTGGCGACCATGGAGTCGCGCAGGAAGCGCAGCGACTCGGGGACCTTGAGGTCCTCGGTGGAGCGGCTCCTGCCCTTCGGGTCCACGAGCCTGCCCACGGCGCCCGCGGCGATGTACCCGGCGGTGCCGAAGTGGCCGATCGCGATCGAGTCGTCGCCGGTGATGCGGCGGGTCCAGGGCTGGGCGAGGGCGGGCAGGGCCACCATGAGGATGCCCAGCAGCACCGCGCCGAGCCCCACCACGACCACGGTGGGCATCCCCGCCGAGGCCATGACGATCGTGATCAGGGTGGCCATGAACAGCAGGTGGTGGCCGGTGAGGAAGACGTAGCGCAGCGGCGTGAAGCGCGCCAGCAGGATCGCGACCACGAAGCCGAGGATCATCAGCCACGCGACCTGCGCGCCGAACTCCTCCTGCGCGATCCCGGCGATCGCCTCGTTCGTGGGGACGACGCCCTGGGCGCCGAGAGCGCCCTGGATCATCAAGCCCAGCGGGGCGAGGGAGGCGGTGACCAGCGTGGCGCCGGCACCGATGAGCAGGAAGCCGAGCACGGCCTTGAGGGCGCCGCCGGCCACCTGGCCGACGGACTTGCGCAGCGCGATCAGGCCGATCGCGGTGATGATGCCGATGAGATAGGCGGGGACGGAGAGCACCTCGTTGACGAGGAACTCGGCGATCTGGACGAGGACGTTCATGGTGGGCCTCCGGGGGAACGGGGGAGGGGAGCGGGGGAGCGGGCGGCCGACAGGGGCCGACGACGGGGGGGGGGCGGGGTGCTGCGCGTCCGACGGGGTGGGACCGGCGCCGGCCGAGGGGTCAGACGGCGTAGATGCGGCGCAGGGCCGCATCGATCTCCGCCTGCGAGGTGAAGTTCTCGATGACCTCGACGCGCACCCCGACCTCGCCCAGGGTGTCCGCGATGGCGCCGGAGGTGAGGATCGCATCGGAGTCCTTCGCCCGGCCCTTCGCCGAGATGGTGTCCGTGGCCTGCACGTCCAGGTACGAGGACCAGCCCCAGCGGTCCAGGACCTGCTCCGCGGTGTTCTTCAGGAACAGGCTCGTGCCGAGGCCGTTCCCGCACACCGTGAGCAGGAGGTTCGTCGAGGGGACCGCGTCGGGATCGGTGTGCGCGGGGCTGTCTGGATCAGAGCTGTCGGCACCGGACGTAGCGGTCGCGGCGACGGGCGGGACGTCGGTCGACCGGGACGCGTCCACGGTCGGGGCGTCGGCCGAGGGGCTCGCGCCCGCGGTCGGAGCGTCGGCCGAGCGGCTCGCGGCCGGGCCGTCGGCCGAGGGGCCTGCGTCCTCATCGGCGCCGAGGGCGGCGAGGACCTGGCCCGACGCGCGCGCCTCGTCGAGCGCGCGACGGCGCTGGGGATCGGCGAGCACGCCGGCGAGCGCGGCCAGCGCGCTCCCGTGGGCGGAGCCGTCCGCGGCGGCGAGCGCCATCACGAGCGTGACCGGGTCGTTCGCCGCATTGCCGAAGGCGATCGGGGTCGACAGGCGCACGAAGGACAGCGCGGTGCGGTGCACGGAGTCGTCGGGCCGGGAGTGCGCGAGCGCGAAGCCGGGGGCGATGACGATGTACGGGCCGTGCTCCTCGACGGTGCGGATCATCGCCTCGGTGTAGTCGGGCTCCGTGGCGCCGGAGCCGACGAGCAGCTCGCCGGAGGCGCGGATCGCCTCGCGCCAGTCGGCCGCCTCGGCGTCGAGGCGGATCGCGGACGGGGAGATCAGGTCGCTGAGCTCTGACATGGGGTGCCTCTTCTCACGAGGGGGACGCGGGGGCGTGACCGGAACGCTACGCCGGTGCCGACGCCGGCGGGCGAGCAGGCTCGCCCCGTGCGATCAGTGCCACGCCCCCGGTCGCCGCGCGGATCACGACTGCGCAACCGGCGGCAGGGGCGCGAGGCCGGCCGGGGTGCGAACGTTACGCTCTGGGCCATGTCCGAACCGACCCCTGCGCGGATCGGGGCCGCTCCGACGGAGCCGTCCACCGCATACATGGCCCAGCTCGACGAGGAGCGGGAGGCGGCGCTGCGCACGCAGTCCCATCCCGGCTCCGACCACGAGGGCGCGCCCGCCGCCCTGCTCTCCCGGCTCGAGGAGGAGATCGACCGGCTCGGTCCCGAGCTGGTCGAGACGATGATCGACCTGGCCGAGCATCCCGAGGTGGCCTTCGAGGAGCACCGCTCCGCCGCCGCGATCGTGGCCGTCCTCGCCGCCCACGGCATCGAGGCGCAGCTCGGCGTGCACGGCCTGGACACCGCGATCCGCGCCGAGATCCGCGGCGCCGGCGACGGGCCCACCGTCGCGGTGCTCTCCGAGTACGACGCCCTGCCCGGCGTGGGCCACGGCTGCGGCCACAACGTCATCGCCGTGATGGGCCTCGGCGCTTTCCTGGGGCTGGCCGAGCTCGCGCGCCGGGACCCCTCGGCCGTGCCCGGCACCGTCGTCTTCCTCGGCACCCCCGCCGAGGAGGGCCACACCGGCAAGGAGTACATGGCCCGCGAGGGCGCCTTCGACGGGATCGACGCCGCGGTGATGGCCCACGGCTACCCCGGCTACGACCTGGCCGACCAGGTGTGGCTGGGCCGCCGCACCCTCACCGTCGAGTTCCACGGCCACACCGCCCACGCCTCCGCGCAGCCCTTCATGGGTCGCAACGCCCTGGACGCGGCGAGCCTGATGTACCAGGGCATCGGCCTGATGCGCCAGCAGACCCCGCCGAGCGACCGCATCCACGCAGTGATCCGCGAGGGCGGCGAGCGCGCCAGCGTCGTCCCCGACCGCGCGAAGCTCGACCTGTACGTGCGCTCGCAGCGGCCCGAGACCCTCAAGGACCTCTCGCGCCGGGTCGAGGACGTCGCCCACGGCGCGGCGCTGATGGCCGGGGTGGGCGTCACCGTCACCTGGGACCACCACCCCGCCTCCCTGCCGGTGCGCACCAACGAGGCGCTGACCGGCCGCTGGGTCGAGGCGCAGCGCCGCCGCGGACGCGACCCGCTGCCGCTGGGCGTCGTCTCGACCACGCTCGCCGCCTCCACCGACTTCGGCAACGTCAGCTACCGCTTGCCCGGCATGCACCCGCTGATCCGCATCGCCCCGGCCGAGGTCGCCCTGCACACCCGCGAGTTCGCGGCCGAGTCCACCTCGCCCGCCGCCCGCGCCGCCGCGACCGACGGGTCCTACGGCCTGGCCGCCACCCTGCTCGACGTCCTGCACGACGAGGCGCTCGCCGCCGCCGTCGCCGAGGAGTTCGCGCACTCCGGCGGCGCGATCGACGTGCCCTCCTTCTTCGACTGATCGGACCGGCCCGTCGGCCGGAACCATCGGCGCCCCCGCCGATCCGGCCGGCAGGCCCGTCGGCCCCGCCAGCCGATATCCGCTCGACCGGCCGCCCGTCGGCCGACGACCGACTCCCCGTCCCCGCACCCCCTGGGAGCCCCCATGAGCACCACCCCTGATGCTCCGGCGAAGACCGGACTGACCGACAAGATCCTCAACGGCGTGGAGAGGGCGGGCAACAAGCTGCCCGAGCCCTTCATGCTCTTCCTCATCCTGTTCGCGATCACCGGCGTGGTCTCCACCGCCATGGCCTGGGCGGACGTGGAGGTGACGGTGCCCGGCTCGGACGAGGCCACCGTCATCAAAGGCCTGTTCACCGGTGAGGGCCTGACCTGGCTGACCACCACCCTCGGCGAGAACTACATCGGATTCCCGCCGCTGGTGACCGTGCTGCCGATCCTGCTCGCGATCGGCATCGCCCAGCATTCCGGCCTGCTCGCCGCCGCGATCCGCAAGGTGTTCGGCTCCTCGCCCTCCTGGATGCTCCCCTACGTGGTGGGCTTCGTGGGCGTGGTCTCCTCGATCATGGCCGACTCGGCCTTCGTGGTGGTCCCGCCGCTGGCGGCGCTGGTGTTCAAGGCCGCCGGCCGCCACCCCGTCGCGGGCCTGCTGGGCGGCTTCGCCGCGGCCGGCGCCGGCTACTCCACCAACATCTTCCCCACCTCGCTCGACGCCCTGTTCGCGGGGATCACCTCCTCGGTGATGGACGCGCTGCCGGACTTCGAGTTCACCGCCGTGAACCCGGTGTCGAACTGGTTCTTCAACATCGCCTCGTCGCTGATCCTGGGCTTCGTCGCGGGCTTCATCATCGACCGGATCCTCGAGCCGCGGCTGAACCGCCAGGGCATCGGCCGGGACGAGATCACCGCCGAGGGCGAGTCGGCCGAGACCGGCGAGAGCGCCGAGCAGATGCGCGCCGCCCTCACCCCTGCGGAGAACAAGGGCCTGCTCATCGCCGTGCTCAGCGCCGTGGTGCTCACCGCCGTGGTGCTGCTGGCGACGCTCGTTCCCGGCTCGCCCTGGCGCAACGAGGACGGCGGCTTCCTGCCGGAGTCTCCGCTGCTGGACTCGATCGTGTTCCTGGTGGTGGCCTACTTCGTGGTCCTGGGCCTCGCCTACGGGATCGTCACCGGCACCCTGCGCAGCACCCGCGACGCCGTGGCGATGATGACCGAGTCGCTCAAGGAGATGCTGCCCTTCGTGGTGCTCGCCTTCATCCTGGGCAACTTCATCGCCCTGTTCAACTGGTCCGGGATCGGCACCTGGATCGCCGTCACTGGCGCCGCGGGCCTCGAGGGCATCGGGCTGACCGGCTTCCCCGCGGTGCTGGGCTTCATCCTGCTGGCCAGCTGCCTGAACCTGTTCATCATCTCCGGCTCGGGCATGTGGGCGATCATGGCCGCGGTGTTCGTGCCGATGTTCGCGCTGATCGGCTACGAGCCCGCCTTCACCCAGGCCGCGTTCCGCGTGGGCGACTCCGCCACCCAGGTCATCACCCCGATGAACCCGTACATGATCGTGCTGCTGGGCATGCTGCGGAAGTACGAGCCGGGCGCGGGCCTGGGCTCCCTGATGGCGCGGATGCTGCCGTTCGTGGTGCCCTTCTGGCTGGTGTGGACCGTGATCCTGGCGGTCTTCTTCGTCGCGGACCTCCCGCTCGGCCCGGGCAACGGCATCTTCCTGGGCTGAGCACCCGCCGCGCCGCCGCGGCGCGCCGCCGCGCCGCGCCGCCGCGCCGCGCAGCCGCGCCGCGCAGCCGTGGCCCGGGGCTGCGGCCCGCAGAAATGTCAGATTCTGAGCCAGTTTCTGCGCAGAAGTGGCTCAGAATCTGACACTTCTGGGGTGGGGCGACTCCAGCGCCTGGTGGAGTGAGCGCAGCGCCTGCTGAGGCGGCGGGTCCTCACTCCAGCATCCGGTAGAAGCACGGCAGCGACCGCATCCCGCTGCGCTCGAGCGTCCCTCGCACGACGCGGTGGAAGCTCGGCCTGAGGAGCTGGCCCAGGAGCAGCCGGAGGGGCCCGGCGGGCAGGCGCACGTAGTTGACGATCTGGAACTCCGCATCATCCTCGACCGGGCTCAGCGCCGTGGAGTTGTCGACGCCGATCGTGGAGGTGTACCAGTCCGTCAGGCCCGTCCAGATCCTGACCGGGTCCACACCGTCGGGAGCGGTGAAGTGGTTGAACAGGAAGGTCGCCTCGCGGTCCGTCTCGGTCTCGCCGATCCGCGCCGCGCTCCTGCCCACGAGGATCTCCCGCCCGGGAATGCTCGTGAGCACCCCGCTGCTGCGCACTCGTTCCAGATCCTCGATGCTCGAGGTGCGGATGAGCAGGGCCAGGTCATGGCGCGGCGCTCCGGGCAGGGGAGGGACGAGAACGGTGCGGAAGACTCGCACCGAGTGGACCGCGGGGTCCCTGAGGAGAGTTACGGCCGTCCGGGCGAGGCAGGTCGCGGCCTGTCTGCGTCTCGTCGTCCAGCGGTACACGGGACCCTTCTGGGCTTCGTCGGCGTGGACGCCGACGTACAGGAATCCATGGGGTTCCGGTGTCGTCAGCGGCAGGGGAGCCCGGGTGCTCATGAGACCTCCGAGGGTGAGTGAGTGTCCGCTCACTGTAACTGAGTGAGCGCTCACTCAGGTAGGGTGTCGGCATGATGTCCGGAGAATCCATGAAGGAACGCATCGTCCGGTCCGCGGTGGAGTCCATGCAGGAGCACGGCGTACGGGGGACGACGACGAAGGTCGTCGCCCGGCGCGCCGGCGTCTCTGAGGGGAGCATCTACAACCACTTCGCGAACCGCTCCGCGCTCATCGTGGAAGCGTTCGGCGCGATGACGGCGGGGATCCGTCGGCACGCCGCGAGTCTCGGGTCCCTCGCGGGAACGGGCACGGTGGAGCAGAACCTGGTGAGCCTCATGGAATCGGTCATGGAGTTCTTCCGCGAGATAGCTCCCGTCGTCTCGTCGGTCATAGGGGATCCCGAGCTGCGGGCATGGTTCTCCGAGGGGCGGGTGACGGACGACGACGGAAGTCCCCTGACGCCACGGACCGGAGTCGACGAGCTCAGCGACTATCTCGCGAGCGAGCACAGGCTGGGCCGACTGCCCGAGCGCCCGTCCTGGACGGCATGCGCGACGATGCTCATCGGGGCATGCATGCAGTACGTCTATCTCGAACTCCTCACCCCGATCGGACTCTCGGACGGCGCAGCCGACAGCGGTGAGGCCGTGCGCACGTTCTCGCGGTCCGTCGTGACGTCACTCTTCGGCGACGCTCGGAGCACCCCATGAACGGCAGCGTCCTCGCGGGAGCCGGCGGTCTCGGATTCGTGGGGGTCGCCGTCGTCGTCAACGTGATGTACCTGCGCGGTCGCCTGCCCATCCCGGGTGCTTCCGCCACGAGCGGGTTCGACGAGATCGTGGCCGACTTCGCGGCCGCGAGGATCCCGATGCGGAGACCCACCGTCCTCGCTCCAGCGTCATGGCTCCTGCTGACGGTGTTCGCCGCGGGCATGCTCGCAGAAGCCTGGGGGAGGGGTTCGGGGCAGAACGCATGGGCCGTCGTCGGCATGGCGGGCGTGGTCATGCAGAATGTGACCTTCGCGGGCGTCGAGGCGCTCCGCCTCGCCACCGCCGAGGCGGCGGTGCGCGCTCCCAGGACCGTGGCCGGGTTCTGGACGATGAGCACCGTGCTCTTCGGGTTCAACCAGAGTTTCCTGGCCACCGCGCTCCTGGGGTTCACCACCTCCGGGATCGGAGTCGCGCCGACGTGGCTCGCCGTGATCGGGTACGGAAGCGCGGTTCTGCTGTTCGTGAGCGCTTCCGCCAGCCCGTACAGCACACGAGAGGGCGGCCGGTTCGGGGTCGTGGGTCTCGTCGGGTGGTCGGGGTGGATCCTCTGGATCCTCGTCTCGAGCATCGCCCTGATCGTCCCCTGAACCTCGCCGCGCATCGCTCCGTCCACGGACGCAGGATGGCGGGAGCGCGCCGCGTCACGCAGGATGGGGGAATGAGCGAACTCGCCGACCACCTCCGCGCCCTGCCCTCCTTCCCCGAGGACATGCCCGATCTCGACCCGGACGCCGTCCCCGAGGACCCGGCCGCGCTCTTCCTGGCCTGGCTCGAAGACGCGATCGCGAGCGGCGCCCGACAGCCGCACGCCATGACCTTCCAGACCCTCGACTCGGGCGGCGCCCCCGTCGGCCGCACCCTCATCCTCAAGGACCTCGACGAGCACGGCCTGCACGTCTCCACCCACCGCAGCTCCCGCAAGGGCGAGCAGCTCGACGCGGACCCGCGCGCGGCGATGACCTTCTTCTGGCGCGAGAGCGGGCGGCAGGTGCAGGTGGGCGGCGAGGTCGTGGCGCTGGACGAGGCGACCTCGCAGGCCGACTGGGCCTCCCGCCCCTCCTACGACGGCTCGCCGAACCCGGACTGGCAGGTCTATGCGCTGCAGCCGTCCTGGTACGAGTTCACCCAGTCGCGGCTGGACCGCAAGCACGTGCGCGTCGGCTACCGGCGCGCGGCCGACGGTGTCTGGGAGCACGCGCGCGTGACGACGCCCGCCGGCTGACGGGAGGGCGCCCCGACCCATCAGGGCGAGGGCGCTCTCACCGCTCCCGGAGGAAGCGCCGGTGCGGCCGGCCGTAGGCGTCGACCGGCCCGTCGTCCTCGAAGCCGAGCCGGGTGAGCACCGCGGCCGAGGCCGGATTGCGGACGTCGACGACGCCGACGAGCCGCCGCAGCCCGAGCGGCCCGTCGGCCGCCTCGACGCACAGCCGCCCCGCCTCGGTCGCGACGCCGTGCCCCCACCGGTCCTTCGCCAGCGTGTACCCGAGCTCGACGCCCTGCGCGGTGACCTCGAGGCCCGCGTCCCCGATCAGCCGGCCCGTCGCGCGCTCGATCACGGCCCAGAAGGCGAAGCCATGCCGCACCTGGTGGGCGGCGTAGTCGGCGAGCATCTGCGCAGTCTGCTCCGGGGTGGCAGGCCCGCCCTCGCCGACATGGCGCATCACCTCGGGATCGCCGTAGACACGGTGCGCCTCCGCGGCATCCGCGGCCGTGAAGGGGCGCAGATCCAGGCGCGGGCCGCGCAGCGGGAGCTCGAGGGGCATGCGCTCAGTATGGCGACGAACGCCGGGCCGACGAGACGACGGGGCCGCGCGCCGACGGGGTCAGGCGCAGACGGGGCCGCGCGCCGATGCAGACGGGCGCCGACGGGCAACCCCGCCCGGGCGCGGTCAGCTGACGATCGTGGCGTAGCCCTGCCGTGCGTGGCGCAGACGCTCCGGCGAGTACGTGGTGATGCCGATCGTCTGAGCACGGCCCGGATCGGAGACCAGCAGGTTCCCGTCGGCGTCCTCACCCTGGGCGACGACGAAGTGTCCGTAGTCCGCGTCCTCCTCGCCGAGCAGCCTGCCGTGATGGACGTGCAGGATCACGACCGCCCCCTGCGCCGCGGCCTCCAGTCCCTCCTGGAACCGGGCCCGGGTGGCCCGGGCGCCAGCGTCGCGGATCCCGTTCTCCACGTCGCCGAGGTAGGCGCCCATGTAGTCGACGTTCTTCTCCGCGGGGTCGTCCCACGGGGAGAGGCCGCAGCGGGCCCGCATCTCGATTACAGCCCGGGAGTTGCCGCCCACCGTGGTGCCCTCATCGCCGGAGACGTAGTGCTCGACCTTCCTCCCGGCGGCGACCATGGCGATGACGGCCGAGGTGGGACCGCAGTTCTCCGAGTCCCATGGACCGGTGCCCATCTGGTCGACGACCACGAGGTCGTCGCTGGCATGGGCCTGCGTGGACGCGAGCAGTCCTGCCGCGGTGAGGCCGGCGAGGCCGAGGGCGCGGAGCGCGGTGCGTCGGCTGAGGGTGCTGTGCAGCGGGTCGGTCAACCCGGACACCTCCGAGGGGTCGAGGGGGAGCGGAGCCCGGGGTGCCTCGTCGACCGGTCGGGGATCGCGCCGGCCGCGCGAGGCGCGACCGGTGCGCCGGAAGATGAGGGGCCACGCTGTGACAGTGAGGCCCGGCGAGGCAAGTCGTGCGTGATCCACCGCTCGTGCGGCGCTGGCCACACCACGGCTCGGGGGCGAGCGGCGACGGGCCGTGACACGTGTCCGTCGGTCGTGGTCGGGCCGCTCCCGAACCGATCGCGCGGGCTACCCTTGCCGGGATGTCACGCGCCGCCCTCCTGCCTCCCGTGCTGCTCGGCCTCGTGGTGCTGCTGCTCGCGCAGATGGCGGGGCTGGCGGCGTCGGCCCTGCTGGGTCTGCCCGTGCCCGGGGTGGTGCTCGGGATCGTGCTGCTGGTGCTGCTGGGGGTCCTGCGGCCCACCCGGGCCGTGGTCCGCGCGGCCGAGCCCGCGGCCACCCCGCTGCTCGCCCACCTGCAGCTGCTGTTCGTCCCGCCCGGCGTGGGGATCGTGCTCGAGCTGGACACCCTCGCGGAGAACGCGCTGCCGCTCGCGCTCGCCGTGGGCGGCTCCTTCGTGCTCGCGCTCGTGGTCTCCGGGCTGATGCTCCAGGCGCTGCTGCGCCGCCAGGACCGCCGACGGGGAACGGCGGGGCCGACGAGCGCCACCGGACCGTCGGGAGGCGCCGGTCCGACGGGCGACGGCGGTCGGGCGGGTGGCGCCGGTCCGACCGGCGAGGCGGGGTCGTCGGCCACCGAGGGAGGTGTCCCCGCGTGAGCGCCCTGTACGAGCTGCCCGTCTTCGGCCTCACCCTCACCCTTGCCGTGTACCTGCTGTCCTACGGCCTGTACCACCGGCTGGGTCGTCCCGGCCTGCTCTCCCCGGTGCTGGTCAGCGTGGTGGTGATCGCGGCCGTGCTGCAGCTGACCGGGATGCCCTATGCCCTCTACCTCGAGCAGGTCGCGCTGCTCACGCTGCTGCTGGGTCCCGCGACCGTCGCCCTCGCGGTGCCGCTGCTGCGCAACGGCCGCGCCCTGCTCGCCTCGGCGCCGGCGGTGCTCTCGACCCTCGTCGTCGCGGGGGTGGTGAGCATCGGCGTGACGGTCGGCGCGATGGTCGCGCTCGGGGCCGACGAGGCGACGCTGCGCGCCGCGCTGCCGCGCTCGGTCACCTCGCCCGTCGGCCTCACGATCGCGGAGACGCTAGGGGCGTCGGTGCCGCTCGCGGTGGTGCTCACGCTCGTCTCCGGCACGCTCGGCGCGGTGGTGGGGCCGGCGCTGCTGAGCCTGGTGCGGGTGCGCGACGAGCGGGCGCGCGGCTTCGCGATCGGCCTGACCTCGCACGGGATCGGCACCTCGCGGGTGCTGGGGGAGTCCGCGGTCTCCGGCGGCTGGTCCAGCGCCGCGATGGTGCTGAACGCGCTCGCGATGACGGTGACGCTGCCGATCGTCGCCGCGCTCGTCACGGGCTGAGGCGCGATCGGGCAGCAAAGTGGGGCGAACAGAGCAGCCGAAGCCCCGCTTTCGCTGCCCGAGCGCCGCGGCCGGTCGCACGCACGGCCTGGAGACGCCGGAGACCCCGGGAACCTGACCGAAAGTCGGGTGCGCCGGGGGCGGCCCCTGGGGCAGGATGGACCGCCGGTCGTCCGCGGTGCCCGCCCCTCCGGCATCGGCGGTGCCCTTCGCGGACACGAACTGTCCGCCACCCTGCCTACGCTCCGACGAGACCCCGGCCGCTCACCCCCGTCGGCCGGGCCGCACCACCCTGCTCCGGGAGATCCCCCTCATGCTCTGGACCCTGATCCGGCGGCATCTGCGGCCGTACCTGCCGCACGTGGCCGCCGTCGCCGTCCTCCAGCTCGCGACCGTGCTCGCGACCCTCTACCTGCCCAGCCTCAACGCCGACATCATCGACAACGGCGTCGCCACGGGCGACACCGACTACATCTGGCGCGTCGGCGGGCTCATGCTGATCGTCGCGATGGTGCAGGTCATCACCGCGATCGCCTCGGTGTGGTTCGGCGCGCGCGCCGCGATGGGCCTCGGCCGCGACATCCGCCGCTCCGTCTACACGCGCGTGGACCGCTTCTCCACCGAGGAGATGGGCCGCTACGGCGCACCGACCCTCATCACCCGCGCCACCAACGACGTCCAGCAGGTCCAGATGCTGGTGCTGATGACCCTGAACTTCATGGTCATGGTGCCGATCATGTCCATCGGCGGGATCGTCATGGCGATCCAGGAGGACCCGGGGCTGTCCTGGCTCGTGTGGGTGTCCGTGCCCGTGCTGATGGTGATCGTCGGCCTCCTCGTGACGCGCCTGATGCCGCTGTTCCAGCGGATGCAGGACAACATCGACTCCATCAACGGCGTGATGCGCGAGCAGATCATGGGCATCCGCGTGGTGCGCGCCTTCGTGCGCGAGGAGCACGAGACCGACCGGTTCCGCGACGCGAACGCGACGCTGACCGACACCTCCGTGCGGATCGGCCGCCTGTTCGTGATCATGGGCCCGGCGATCACGATCGTGCTCCACCTCGCCACCGCCGCCGTGCTCTGGTTCGGCGGTCATCGCGTGGACGCGGGACTGGTCGAGGTCGGCGCGCTGACCGCGTTCATGCAGTACCTCCTGCAGATCCTCATGGCGGTCATGATGGGCACCTTCATGTTCATGATGTTCCCGCGCGCCATCATCTCGGCCCGCCGCATCGGGGAGGTGCTCGAGACCGCGCCCACCCTGCACGAGCCGGCCTCGCCGACGCCGCTCCCGGCGGCGGGCGGCGGTGCGAGCGTCGAGTTCCGCGACGTCACCTTCGCCTACCCGGGCGCCGAGTCCCCGGTGCTGGACGGCGTCTCCTTCACCGCCGAGGCCGGCCGCACCACCGCGATCATCGGCTCGACCGGATCCGGCAAGACCACCCTGGTCAGCCTCATCCCGCGCCTGCACGACGCGACCGGCGGCCAGGTGCTGCTGGACGGGGTGCCGGTCACGGACCTCGCACGCGCGGACATCTCACGGACCGTCGGCCTCGTGCCGCAGAAGCCCTACCTGTTCTCCGGCACCATCGCGCACAACCTCCGCTTCGGAGACCCCGCCGCCGACGACGCCGCCCTATGGGAGGCGCTCGAGGTGGCCCAGGCAGACGGCTTCGTGCGCGAGCGCAGCACCGGCGAGGGCGAGGACGTCGCCACCGGGCTGGACTCCACCGTCTCCCAGGGCGGCACCAACGTCTCCGGCGGCCAGCGTCAGCGGCTGTGCATCGCCCGCACCCTCGTCGCCGCGCCGCGCGTGTTCGTCTTCGACGACTCGTTCTCGGCGCTGGACGTCACCACCGATGCGAAGGTGCGCGAGGGCCTCGCCTCCCGTACCCGCGGCGCGACCACGATCATCGTCGCCCAGCGGATCTCCACCATCACCTCCGCCGACCAGATCCTCGTGCTCGAGGAGGGCCGGATCGTCGGCCGCGGCACCCATGAGGAGCTGCTGGAGAGCTCCGAGACCTACCGGGAGATCGTCGACTCCCAGATCACCGCAGAGGAGATGGCATGAGCGCGACGAAGAAGACCTCCGCGACGAAGTCTTCCCAGGCCAAGGGCACCGAGAGCGCGGAGCTCACCGAGGCCGAGATCCTCGAGATGCAGGACTCCATGAGCAGCGAATGGGGAGAGGGCGCGCCGCGCAAGGCGAAGGCGTTCTGGCCCTCCGCGCTGCGGCTCGCCGGCACCTTCCGCACGCACAAGCTGGGGCTGGCCGTGGTGCTCGCCTTCGGCATCGTCTCGACCGTGCTCACCGTGTGGGCGCCCACGATCCTCGGCGACGCGATGGACGTCATCTTCGACGGCTTCCTCGGCGACGGCGTGGCCTTCGACGCCCTCGGCCGCCTGCTGCTGATCGTGCTCGGGATGTACCTGATCGCGGCGCTGTTCGACTGGCTGCAGGGTCGGCTGCTGAACGACGTGGTGATGGACATCGTCTACGACCTGCGCGAGCGGATCGAGGCGAAGGTGAACCGCCTGCCGCTGAGCTACTTCGACACCCGCCAGCGCGGCGACCTGCTCTCCCGCACCACCAACGACGTCGACAACGTCCAGACCGCCCTGCAGCAGGCCTTCGCCTCGCTCGTCTACGCGGTCCTGACCATCGTGGGCATCACGGTGATGATGTTCTGGCTGTCCTGGCAGCTCGCGCTCATCGCCCTGATCGCCCTGCCGATCTCCGGCGTGGTCATCGGCATCATCGGCGCGAAGTCGCAGAAGCTCTTCACCGCCCAGTGGCGCAACACCGGGCGCCTGAACGGCCACGTCGAGGAGTCCTTCACCGGCCACGACCTGGTGACCGTCTTCGACCGCCAGGACGCTATGCGCGAGACCTTCGACGAGCGCAACGAGGAGCTGTGGGAGGCGTCCTTCAAGGCGCAGTTCTACTCCGGCATGATCATGCCGATCATGCAGTGGGTGACCTACCTCGGCTACGTCGGCATCGCCGTCGTGGGCGGTCTGCGGATCGCGGCCGGACAGATGTCGCTGGGGCAGGTCACCGCGTTCATCCAGTACTCCCGCGAGTTCAACGCGCCGCTGGGCGAGGTGGCGGGGATGGCGAACATGCTCATCTCCGGCGTCGCCTCCGCCGAGCGGATCTTCGAGCTGCTGGACGCCGAGGAGCAGGAGGCCGACGGGCAGATCACCGCACGCGGGCCCGTGGGCGAGGGCGCGGCCGGCACCGGCCCCGAGGCCACGGCCGAGGCGTCGGCCCCCGCGGGGCGAGTCATCCCGCGCCAGGAGCTCACCGGGGCGACCCGCGGCCGGATCGAGTTCGACCACGTCGCCTTCTCCTACACCCCGGAGAAGCCCCTGATCACCGACCTGTCGATGACCGCGGACCCGGGGCAGACGATCGCGATCGTCGGCCCCACCGGGGCGGGGAAGACCACCCTGGTCAACCTCATCATGCGGTTCTACGAGATCGACGCCGGGCAGATCCGGCTCGACGGCGTGGACATCCGCGCGCTCGACCGCGGCGCGGTCCGTTCCCGCGTGGGCATGGTGCTGCAGGACGCGGTGCTCTTCGGCGGCACGATCCGGGAGAACATCCGCTACGGCCGTCTCGACGCGACCGACGAGGAGGTCGTCGCCGCCGCGCGCGCCACCTTCGTGGACCGCTTCGTGCACACCCTCCCCGACGGCTACGACACCGTCATCGAGGACGAGGGCGCGAACGTCTCCGCCGGCGAGCGGCAGCTCATCACGATCGCCCGCGCCTTCCTCGCCGACCCCGCGCTGCTGATCCTCGACGAGGCCACCAGCTCCGTGGACACCCGCACCGAGGTGCTCGTGCAGGAGGCGATGGCGGCGCTGCGCACCGACCGCACCTCCTTCGTGATCGCCCACCGGCTCTCCACGATCCGCGACGCCGACGTGATCCTCGTGATGGAGCACGGCGACATCGTCGAGCAGGGCTCGCACGAGCAGCTGCTGGACGCGGGCGGCGCCTACCACCGGCTGTACTGGTCGCAGTTCGCCGACGGGGTCGACCCCGACGAGGACGAGGCCGTGCTGGAGGGCACGACCACCGGCCCGGTCCCCGCCGTCGCCGCGACCGAGCGGCCGGCCGGCTCGGGCGAGCCGGGGGAGGCCCGCGCGGAGTAGGCCCGTCGGACGCCGACCGAACCGGCTGGCGGCCGGGGAGCCGACCCGTCGGCCCGCCGGCCGAAGGTTTTGTACCGGTGAGGACTCGTCCGAGACCCGACATGAGTCCTCACCGGTACAAAAGTCGTTGCGTGCGCTGCTTCGCGTGCACCGCTAGCGCCTGCCGCCCCGTGCGCCCCGCCCCGTGCCGGGTCGGCGTCCCCGGGGCACCCTGCAGATAACCCCCTGGGCAGGTGCGGGCGGGGCGGGTAGCGTCGAGAGCATGGACGTCACCGTCATCGGAGGCGGCATCGCCGGCCTCGCCCTCGCCCACCAGCTCGCCCCCGACCACGACGTCACGGTGCTCGAGGGCTCCCCGGGCCCCCGCGGCGGCGGCTACATGATCGACTTCTTCGGCCCCGGATTCTTCGCCGCCGAGCGGATGGGGATCATCGACGAGCTCCGGGCCCGCGGGCACGTCTTCGAGGGGGTCCGCTACGCGACGCCCGACGGCGCCGAGTCCGGGCGGATCGACGTCGACTCCCTCATCAACGCGGTGGGCGGGCGCTACTTCTCGATCCTGCGCCCCGAGGTGGAGCTCGGCCTGCTCGCCGTGCTGCCGGGCTCCGTGGACCTGCGCTACGGCGCCCGCGCGGTCGCGGTGCGCGACGTCGCGCTCGAAGGAGGCGGCTCGCCCCGCGGCGCCCTGGTCGAGCTCGCCGACGGGACCACGCTCGCCTCCGATCTCGTCGTGGCCTGCGACGGCGTGCGCTCGCCCGTGCGGGAGAGGGTCGCGCCAGGGCACGGGCAGATCGTGCCGATGGGCTATCGGGTGGCGAGCTACCTCTACCCGGACCCGGAGCTCGCCGAGGAACTGGGGGAGCGGATGCTCATGACCGACACCGTCGGCCGGGTGGGCTGGGCGTACGCGGCGGGCGACGGGCGCGTCGGCGCGATGTTCGCCGAGCGCTCCGCCGGGACGGTCGGGGGAGGAGCACGGGCCGGCCGCAGGGGGCGCCGCCTCGCCGCGCGCCCGGGCACGTCCGCCGACGAGCAGGTCGCGCGTCCCGTCCCCGACCGCGCGCGGCTGCAGCGCGACTTCGCCGGGCTGCACCCGCAGGTCGACCGGGCGCTCGCCCACGCCCCGGAGAGCTTCTACGACGACCTCGTCGCGCAGGCGATCGCACCCCGCTGGAGCCGGGGGCGCGTCGTGCTCGCCGGGGACGCCGCCCACGCGCCCTCGCTGCTGGCCGGGCAGGGCACCTCCCTCGCGATCGCCGGGGCCGAGGTGCTGGCCCGGAGCCTCCGCGCCGCCGGCCCGCACGTCGAGGCGGGGCTCGCCGAGTACGAGCGGCGGTGGCGGCCGACGGCCGAGTCCGCGCAGCTCATGGGGCGTCGCAGCGCCTCCTTCTTCGCCCCGGCGAACCGCGTCCAGCTGAAGGTCCAGCAGGTCGCGCGCCGCGCCGTCACGCTGCCCGGCGCGAGCCTGTTCGCCGGGCGGAGCTTCCTCGCCCCCTGAGTCGACCCCGGCTCTCACCCGTCGGCGGCCCTGGTTCCCCCGCGCGGGGGAGGTGCCGGCCCCGGCCTCCGAGAAGGCTCGGGGCATGACCACGAACACGTCCTCACCGCCGCTCACGCCCCGTCCCCGCACCGCCCTCGCCCTGCCGAGGCCGCTGCTGCTCACCTCGCTCCTCGCTTCGCTCCTCACCGTCGTGCTGGGCCTGACCTGGGCGCTCGCCCCGCAGGTCCAGCTGCTCGGCGGCCCGCCGGAGCGGACTCCTCTCGAGCTGCTGCTCGGCGTCACCGGCGCCGCCACGACGCTCGGGATCGTCTCCCTCCTGGGGGCGCTCACCGCCCTCGCCGCGATCGCCCGGTCCGTCCCGCGCCCGCTCCTGCTCGCCGTCGCCGGCGCGCACGTGCTGGTCGCCGGGGTCGGGATGGGCAGCCTGTCCACCCTGTCCACGGCCGGATACCTGCTCGCGCTCTCGATGCCGCTGATCGTGACGATGCTCGTGGTGCAGGTGATCCGCCGCTACCCGCGGGCGAGGATCGTCGTCGGCGGGGCCGCCGCGGTCGCGCTGCTCGCGGGGACCGTGCTGCTCCGGGAGGCGATCGTGGACCTCGCCGGGTACATGGCCCCCGCGCTCCTCGCGGAGCTGCCGATGATCGCCGTGGACCTCCTGCTCGTCGCCGTCGGCGCGGTGTGGGCGTGGCTCGCCGTGGCCGCGCTGCGCCGCGACGACGCCGCTGAGCGCCTCACGAACTGGGTGACTCGCCACCGGCTGCTGTTCACCCTCGTCGCCGCCGCCTGCCCGCTGCCCTATGCGCTCATGCGTCTGAGCTGGCTGACCCCCTGGACCCTGCTGGCCCCCGCCGAGCTCGACCTCAGCACCCGGCTGTGGGGTCTCACCCTCTCCTCCGGGAGCTGGCTCGCCGTGGTCCTCACGCTCGGGCTCGTGATGCGGTGGGGCGAGGTGTTCCCGCGCTGGATGCCGGTCGTCGCGGGCCGTACGGTGCCGGTCGCGGCCGCCGCGGTGCCCGGCGGGACCATCGCCGCGCTGTTCACCTTCGCCGCCGTGCCCATGCTGGTCGGCGCCGAGCAGATGACCGCCGTCGATCGCCTGGAGTTCGCGGTGACCTTCCCCTGCTGGCTGTGGGGCCCCGCGCTCGCCCTGGCCGTGTGGGGGTACGTCGGCCACCGCCGCGCCGCCGCCCGCGATGGATCCGCGCCGGAAGTCGCTGGTGCGCGCCGCACATGATCGACGACGATGAACGGATGGAGACCATCCGACGGCAGGGCCGCCGCCTCGCGTGGCTGATGGCAGGAGCCGCCATCGGCCTGGCGGTGGTCCTGCTCGTCGTCGTGGTGGCGGCCGTCGCGGTCGGCGTCGGCCCCGTCGTCGGCCCCGCGAGCGGCACTGACGTGGGTGCCGGCTCCGCTCTCGGAGGCGCCGGTGCCGCGTGGCTGATCGCGGGAGCGAGCCTGCTGCTCGCCGCGCTGCTGGGCCTGGTGCCCGGGGTGCGGGAGCTCGAGGTGACCGGGGCGCGCGGCATGCTCGGGGCCGAGGGGGAGCTGCTGCTCCCGCGCCGTCCCCGCGCAGGTCACCACGTCCGCACCGCCCTGTGGGTCGTGCTCCATCTGGGCTCCGGCCTGCTCTGCGCGATGCTACTGGCGACCTTCGTGCCTTCGGCCGTGCTGTTCCTCGTCGAGCTCGCCACGGGCGGCCCGCTCGGCACGGGGCTGCCACTGCCGGACGGGGCGATCGGCCGGCTCGGCGCTGCCGTGCTCGCGCTGCTGGTCGGTGCGGCCGCCGCACTCGCCTGGTGGCCGCTCGGCGCGGGTCTCGCCCGCCTCGCGCCCCACCTGCTTGGGCCGACGGCGACCGACCGGCTCGAAGCGGCCGAGCAGCGCGCGGCGCACGAGGCCGAGCGCACCCGGATCGCCCGCGAGCTCCACGATGGGATCGGGCACGCGCTGACGGTGGTGAGCGTGCAGGCCGCCGCGGCGCGGACCGTGCAGCATCGGGACCCCGAGGCGGCCGCGGCGGCGCTCGCCGCGATCGAGGAGACCGCCCGCGATGCGACCGGCGAGCTCGACGCGGTCCTCGCCCTGCTCCGCGAGGAGGACGAGGACCGGCGCACGCCGCACCGCGGCATCGGGGGAGCGGGCCGACGGGACGGCGAGGCGCAACCGGCACGGTCGACGCCGGGCCCGACGGGCGCGCCGACGGAGGGCGACGCCGACCTCGAGGCCGTGCTGGCCTCCCACCGCCGCACCGGCATGGATCTCCGCCGCCGCGGCGAGGTCCCCGCCGATCTGGCGCCGCTCGCTCGTCGTCACCTCACCGCCGCCCTCGGCGAGCTGCTCACCAACGCCCGACGCCATGCGGCACCCGGCCCGGTCACCGTCGCTGTGAGCGAGGACGGGGGCGCGCTGCAGCTGGCGGTGACCAGCCCGCTCGCCTCCTCGGGAGAGTCCGGATCTCCCGAGGGGGCCGACGGCACCGGCCGCATCGACCGTGTCGAAGGCGCCGACCCCGCCGACGGCGCCGGCCGCACCGACGGCACCGACAACTCCGCCCCGTCCATCATGGAGCGGCGCGGGCACGGGCTCGTCGGCCTGCGCGAGCGTGCCGATCTGCTCGGCGGGACCCTGGACGCCGGCCCGCGCGGCGACGTCTGGGTCGCGCGACTGGACCTGCCCCTGCTGCGTGAGGAGGAGCGATGACCGACCCCGTCCGCATCGTCCTGGTCGACGACGAACCCCTGGTGAGGCAGGGTCTGTCCCTGATCCTCGGCGCGGAGGACGATCTCGAGATCGTCGGCGAGGCGGCCGACGGCGCCGAGGCCCTGCAGGTCGTCCGCGCCGCCGAGCCCGACGTGGTGTGCATGGACGTGCGCATGCCCGGGATCGACGGGCTCCGCGCGACCGAGCTGCTGCTGCGTCTGCCCGACCCTCCGAAGGTGCTGGTCGTGACCACCTTCGAGCACGACGAGCATGTGCATGACGCGCTGCTCGCGGGCGCCTCCGGCTTCCTCCTGAAGCGGGCGACCGGGCCCGAGATGGTTCGGGCGGTGCGCACCATCGCCCACGGCACGAGCCTGCTCTTCCCCGACGCCGTGCGGGACCTGCTGCGGCCCAGCGCCCGCACCGCCGTGCACGACGGCCCCGCGCTCACTGATCGCGAGGGCGAGGTCCTCGCGCATCTCGCCCGCGGGGAGACGAACGCCGAGATCGCCGCGGCGCTCTTCCTGGGCGTCGAGACCGTGCGCACGCACGTCGCGAAGGTGCTGACCAAGCTCGGCGCCCGCGACCGCACGCAGGCCGTGGTCATCGCCTACCGGACCGGACTGGTGGATCCGCGGGCGGAGTGACCCCGCCCCCGGCTCACCGAGGCGGGACCCGTCCGTGCAGGTGGACGGCGCCCAGCGGCTGGTCGTGGGCGTGTCGGCGGCAGGTTCACACGCCGATCGCGCCCAGCTTGTCGGGGTTGCGGATCATGTCGATCCGGCGCACCAGGCCGCGTTCGGCCTCGATCCAGAGCACGCAGTCCACCCGGGCTCCTTCGTGGCCCACCAGGGCAGGAGCGCCGTTGACCTCGGTGAGCCGCCAGGTCAGTGCGATCACCTCCGGCTTCATGAGCACGCCTTCGACGAACCGCATGACCTTGTCGGCGCCTCGGATCGGTCGCAGCGCAGCCTTCCTCCGGCCGCCGCCGTCGGTGGTCAGCAGCACGTCGGGGGAGAGCACCGCGAGCATCTCCTCGAGCGCGGCCCTGCCCTCGACGGCATCGAGGAACGTCGAGGTCAGCTCCCGGTGACCGGCCCGGTCGACCGGATGCCGAGGAGCACGCTCATCGACGCGCACCCGGGCCCGGCGCACCAGCTGACGCACAGCGGCCTCGGACCTCTCGAGCGTCTCCGCGACCTCCTCGTACGGCAGGGCGAACACCTCGCGCAGCACGAACGCGGCGCGCTCGAGGGGCGAGAGCGATTCGAGCACCACGAGAAGCGCGAGCGAGACCTCCTCGGCCACCTCCGCGCTCCGCGTCGGATCGGCCTCCGCAGCCGTGGAGACGGGCTCGGGCAGCCAGGGACCGATGTACTCTTCGCGTCGACGGTGCCGTGCGCGCAGGATGTTCAGCGCCACCCGGGTCACCGCGCGCAGCAGGTACGCGCGCGGATCGCGGATCGCTCCGGGGTCGACCTCCCGCCAGCGGAGCCAGGTCTCCTGGACCGCGTCCTCGCTGTCGGCCACGGTGCCCAGCACTCGGTAGGCGGCGCCGAGCAGGGCGCGGCGATGAGTCTCGAACTCCTCCTGGTGCGGTGTCGCTGCAGTGGTCACAGCATCCCTTCGGTCGTCGCGCCCGAGCAGCCGTCGATCGTGGTGCCAGGAGCTCGGGCGGGCGGGGGCGCCACGGCGGAGGTCGGGCTCAGCGGTTCCGTGCCCAGGGTACGTCGCAGTCGTCCGCGAACCCCTGGCTGGTCAGGCCCAGGCCCGCGTTGAAGCGGGAGCGGTAGTTCTCGAGCGAGACCAGGGCGGCGAGCTCGACAGTCTGGGCATCGCTGAGGTCCTGACGCAGGCGCTCGACCATCTCGTCGGTGACTGCCGGCGGGGTCTGCGTGGCAGCGACCGCGTACTCCAGCACGGCCCGCTCGAGCGGGGAGTACACCTCGCTGTCACGCCACCGGCCGACGTCGTCGAGCTTGCGCGGGTCCACGCCGCGGTGGTGATTCTCCCAGTACCCGAAGTCCACGCACCATGAGCAGCCGATCTCGCGTGCCACCGCCATCACGGCCAGGGCGTTCAGCGTGGGGGAGAGCTTCTTCCACCGGGACGCGGCGGCCTCGAGCACGAGTGCGGCGAGGAGCACGGGCCTGTGGTGCAGTCCCGCGCGCAGAGGGTCGAGCTCCTTCCCGTACAGCCGACGGGACGCCCACCGCACGCACCGGGAGAACGGGCCGTCCGAATCCAGCGGGATCCTGGCGGCACGGCGCGACGGCGGCAAGGAATGAAGGGGCGTGATCGCGGACATGGCAGTTCCTCTCTGCGGGCCCGGGCGGGCCCGTCGGAGTGGAGACACCGGTCGCGGGGGATCTGTGACATCCCCCGCTGGACCTCACAGGTGCAGCGTCCCGCCGTGGGCGCGGAAGGCTCCCGGCGGCTGGCCGTGGCGGCGTCGGAACGCGGTGATGAAGGGGCGCACCTCCGGATAGCCGCAGCGCCGGGCGATCTGGGCGACCGGCTCGTCGGACTCCAGCAGCAGGTGCGCGCCGCGGTCGAGCCGCATCCGCCGCAGCGCCGACATCGGGGACTCGCCGGTCGCGGCCGCGAACAGGCGGGAGGCGTGGCGCGCGGAGAGATGGACGACCGCGGCGAGGTCCGTCATCGTCAGGGGGCGCTCGAGGTTGTCCGCGAGGAAGCGCTCCATCGCGGCGACGCTCGAGGTGGAGCGCGCCTCGGGATCGAGGTCGACGGCGAGCTGCTCGGCGCTCGCGAAGGCCCGGCCGGTCTCGACCACCAGCGCTCCGCCCAGCGCCCCCACCTGCGCGGGGAGGCCGGCGCGGGGCGAGCCCGCCTCCCGCGCCAGCGCGGCGACCAGCTCGGGGAGGGAGCCGAGCGCCCGGGAGACGCGAGGACGGTCCGGGCGCAGGAGTCCCTTCGTCCATCCCGGGGCGTCCTCCGAGGCGGTGCTCGCGGAGTGCAGGGCCACGCCCCAGAAGGCGATGCCGAGCCCGTCGGCGGGGTGGGAGACGATGCGGTGCACCTCGCCCGGCCGGGCCAGGAACACTGTGCCCGCCGTGACCGGGTGCTCCGCGCCCTCGGCGGTGAAGGTGCCCGAGCCCGCATAGGCCAGGCACACCTCGTGGAAGGAGTGGGTGTGGGGATGGTTCTGCCAGACGTGCGGTGCGTAGAACCCCCAGCTGAGGAAGTCGACGCCGACGCCGTCGACCTCACCGGCGGGCAGCAGGCCGGTGAGGTCGGCGAAGGTCGTCGCCTCGGCGACGAGGTCCAGGCTCACCCGGGCATCATGCCTGAGAGGCGCGCCCGGTGGGGTCGGTCCCGGCGAGGATGAGGCCCTGCCCGAGCGAGTGGGTGTGCTGATCGGTCAGCGGCGGATCGGCGGGATCGCGGAACTGGACCAGCCAGGTGGTGCGGGCCTCGTCGCTGAGGTTCACGCCCGAGCTGTGCACGGTGAGATAGGTGAAGAACAGGACGTCCCCGGCCTCGGCCTCCATCGGCACCAGCTGATCGGTGGGGAAGTCCGGGAGGTGGTAGCTGCCCTTCGGATCGTGCTCGCGGGGTCCTTCGAGGTGGCTGCCCGGGGCGATGCGCACGCAGCCCTTCACGTCCGGGGCGTCGTCGAAGTGGAAGATCGCGGCGGCGACGCGGTGGTGGGTGTGGGGGAAGAACGGATGGTCCTGGTGCGGCGGGAACGGGGAGCCGTTCTCCGGCGGCTTGATGAACATCTTGGTGTGGTGCAGCTGCACGTCCGGTGTGCGCAGCACGGCCGCGGCCACGTCCGTGAAGCGCGGGTCGGTGAGCAGTCGCGTGAAGGCGGCGTCGTAGAACTGGGCGTCGTGGAGGTGCTGGAGCGAGGTGGCCCGGCCCATCGCCTGCTCGGCGGCGGCATCCCAGGTGGGGTCGTCGCCGCGGTCCAGCGCCGCGATCAGACGGTGGCTGCGCTCGCGGTACGCCGCCGCCTCCTCCTTGCTGAGAAGGCCCTTGACCAGCACGAACCCCTGTTCGTCGTAGGAGTCCGCGAGAGCGTCCAGATCGGTGCGGGCGGGGGAGAGGGTGGTCATCGTCGACCTTTCGCCGAGGGGGAGCACGCGGTGCTGCGTGTCCCTCGAGCGTAGGGAGAGGCCCGGTGCGCCGACCAGGCACCTCCCGGACACCCGTGTTCGCGAGACGGACATGGCCGCACGCGGAGCTGTCGGCTGGGCCGCCCGGCCTGGCCGGCCGCGCATGGTCAGGTGCTGGCGTGTGGCGTTCGAGTACGGATATATAGCCGTACCGGAACGCCACACGCCTGTACTCGACCAGATCTGCTCGCCGGCGGATGCGCGCAGCGTGGACCGAGCAGGGCGTGCGGCCTCCGCTCAGCGTCTGCGGGCGAACTCGGTGAGGCTCACCCCGGACTCGAACGAGCGCGTGCGCACGTGGTCGAACTGCTCGGGCGCGTACTCGCCGGGTGCGAACAGCGGGATCCCGTCCCCGAAGAGGAACGGCTGGCGCTTGAGCACGAGGCGGTCGATCTCCCCGCGCAGCTGGGTCGCGAGCCGGCCTCCGCCGCACAGCCAGATGTCCCGGCCCTCCTGCTGCTTCAGCTCCTGCACCACCGCGGCCGGATCCTCGTCGGTCACGCGCAGGTTCTCCGCCTCCGGCAGCTGCCGGTGCGTGAACACGATCTGCGACAGGTGCCGGTAGGGGCTGGGCATGTCCGGCAGGCCGACGGCATGGGTGTTCGCGCCCATCAGCACGGTGTCGAAGCGGCCGCCGCTCTGATCGATGCCGAGGTGGGCGGCGATGTCGGTGGCGATGGCCTCGGGGAACTCGGCGATGGTCGCCTCGAGGGAATCGCCTTCGACGAGGAAGGCGTCGAACTGGTGCTCGGGGCCGGCGATGAAGCCGTCCAGGGTCACGGCGACGTAGTAGACGAGCTCTCGCATGGGTCCCCCTCGGGGTCGGTGCCCACGGCGGGGGCCGCGGCGCGGAGGACCGACACTACGGGGCAGACTCGGTGCGCGCCGCAGAATTTCCTGGAGCCTGCTCCGCAGGGAGGGCGACGCCCAGGCCGGAGTGCCCGAGATGCAGCGCCTCCGAGGGTGCCGAGCCGCTGGGCGGCGGTGCGTCCCGGGGCGGGGGCACGTCACCTCAGCGGGTGCCGAGCCGCTGCGCGGCGGTGCGCCCCCGGGAGGTCAGGGGAGCGGAGCCGACCGCCTTCGCGAGCCCGACCGTCGCCCCGTTGCCGTAGAAGGTCTCGATCCCCTCGGCCGGCACCGCGTAGGTCTCGTGCCAGATCCCGACCGCGCCGGGGTGCTTCCGGGCGGCCCTGTTGAACGCCTTCCAGGCCGGCAGGTGCTCGGCGGTGGACATGCGCGCGTAGGCGTAGAGGTGCGCGGTGCTGCGCCAGTACTGCACCACCCAGGGGCCCTTCGCGCCGATCAGGGTGTCCGCGCCGAGGAAGCCGAGGTCCTCGGCTTCCCCGCGCGCGGCCGCCGCGCGGTTGCGGTGCAGCTCGCCGAGCATGCGCGGCATCGCGGCGGCGACCGGGCCCCACAGGTCCGGGCGCCACGGAGCGCGGATCGTCATGCCGATGTGGAAGACGACCAGGTCGTCCACCTCGGTATGGGTCAGGTTCGGGGGTCGACGGTCGGGGGAAGTGTCGGGGCCTCGGTCGATGGTAGGGCGGGCCATGGTGTCCTCGTCTCAACTAGAAAGTGCTACTTTCTAAGAGTGTGTCCGACGGCGTCCCGCGTCAAGAGGTGCCGCCCGGCGGATCCGCGAGCGGCGTCGTCCGGCCTGGCGTGCGCGAGAATCGAGGCGGCGACCCGCCTCCCGACCCTCCGGAAGGGGCCAGATGAGGATCTCCGCCCTCGCCGACCGCAGTGGCGTGCCGGTCGGGACGATCAAGTACTACCTGCGCGAGGGCCTGCTCGCCCCGGGCGAGCGCACCTCGCGCACCACGGCCGAGTACGACGACTCCCATGTCGAGCGGCTCCGCCTCGTGCGGGCGCTGATCGACACCGGAGGGCTCGGCATCGCGGCCGTGCGCCGCATCGTCGACGTGCTGGACACGCCCGACCCCGCCCGGCTCGACCTGCTCGCCACGGCCCAGGATGCGCTGCTGCACGAGGACGCCCGGCGCGCGGCCGACGCAGGAGCCGCGGCCGGCGCAGATGCGGCAGCCGACGCGGGCTCGGCGGCCGAGAGCGGGCGGACCGGCGGCGACGTCCCGTCGGCCGAGGACTCCCGCGCCCGCGCCTGGCTCGCCCGGCGTGGCTGGTGTACTGCTCCCGACGACCTGCTCGCCGACCGCCTCGAGCGGGTCTGGGCAGCCTCCGAGGAGGCCGGGGTCCTCGTCGACGACGAGCTCATGGACGACTACGCCGCAGCGATGGAGGAGGTCGCGCGGCTGGACGTGGACGCGGTGCCGACCGGGGCGGAGGGTGCGGTGCGCCGCGTCGTCGTCGGCACGGTGATGCTCGAGCCCGTGCTGCTCACCCTGCGCATGCTCGCCCAGCGCGAGGTGTCCGTGCGGCGTGCCCGTGGCGCAGGGGACGAGGGCATCGCCGGCGCGGAGTGATCTCCGGAGTCGCTGCGCTCAGTCCTCGAGCATGCGCGACCTGGTCAGGAATCGCTTCCCGTCGGGCGTCTCGAGGCTGAAGCCGCCGCCGCGCCCGTCGACCAGGTCGATCGTCAGGTGGGTGTGGCGCCAGTAGGCGAACTGCTCGCGGCTCATCCAGAAGTCCAGCGGGCTGGTGGTGCCGTCAGGCAGCGGCACGTCCACGTGGCCCATCCGCACGTCGGCGTCGCCCGTGATGAAGTCGCCCTCGGGATAGCACATGGGGGAGGAGCCGTCGCAGCAGCCGCCGGACTGATGGAACATCAGCGGGCCGTTGCGGTCGACGAGCCGCTGGATCTGCGCGACCGCAGCGGCGGTGAAGGCGACGCGGGAGAAGTCCTCGCCCTCGACCGTCGGCTCCATCTCGAGGACGTCGTCGGCATCGGTCGGCTCCGGCAGCGGCGGCGCGGGCGGCTGGCCGGGCTGCGGGGCGGGGGTGGTGGAGGTGTCGGTCATCGGGTTCTCCTTCCAGCGCGGCCGACGGGCGGTCGCCGGCCGGGGCGGCGCGGCCGGCCGGCGGCGGGTGCCGCAGCCGGTGTCCGACGAAACGCGCGAGGGGCGCCGTCGGACGGAGCGTGCAGCAGGCGCCGTCGGCCGCTGTGACGCGGGACACCAGGATAGGCCTCGTCCCACGGACATAGGGTTGAGCGCATGGAACACCGCCACCTCGGCCGCTCCGGCCTCAAGATCAGCGAGATCATCTACGGCAACTGGCTCACCCACGCCTCCCAGGTGGAGGACGACCGGGCCCGCGCCTGCGTCCGCGCCGCGCTGGATTCCGGCATCTCCACCTTCGACACTGCCGACACCTACGCCAACACCGCCGCGGAGGTCGTGCTCGGCGAGGCGCTGCAGGGCGAGCGCCGCGAGTCGCTCGAGATCTTCACCAAGGTGTACTTCCCGACCGGCCCCAAGGGGCACAACGACACCGGCCTGTCCCGCAAGCACATCCGCGAGTCGATCGACGGCTCGCTGCGCCGCCTGGGCACCGACTACGTCGACCTCTACCAGGCCCATCGCTACGACTACGCGACCCCGCTCGAGGAGACGATGCAGGCGTTCGCCGACGTCGTCCACTCCGGCAAGGCCCTGTACATCGGCGTCTCCGAGTGGAACGCGGACCAGCTGCGCGCCGGGCACCAGCTCGCGCGCGAGCTCGGCATCCAGCTCGTCTCCAACCAGCCCCAGTACTCGATGCTGTGGCGGGTCATCGAGGAGCGCGTCGTGCCGACCTCGCGCGAGCTGGGGATCTCCCAGATCGTGTGGTCCCCGGTCGCGCAGGGCATCCTCACCGGCAAGTACACGCCCGGCGCCGAGGCGCCCGAGGGCTCCCGCGCCCGCGACGAGAAGGGCGGCGCCGACATGATCAAGCGCTTCCTGAACGACGAGGTGCTCACCGCCGTCCAGGGCCTGCTGCCGATCGCGGAGGGGCTGGGGCTGACCCCGGCGCAGCTCGCCGTGGCCTGGGTGCTCAGCAACGACAACGTCGCGGGCGCCATCATCGGCGCCTCCCGCCCCGAGCAGGTCACCGAGAACGTCAAGGCCGCGGGCGTCACCCTCGACGCCGACGTGAAGGCCCGCATCGACGAGGTGCTCGGCGAGATTCCCGAGACCGACCCGAACCTCACCCAGTCCCCGGCGCACCGCCTGGCCTGACCGGGCCGCGCCTGGGCTGACCCGTCGGGCCCGGCCGCAGTGCCGGTCCGGACCGGGCGGGGCCTGGTCTGTTCGGCCCCCGCCGCACAAAGTTCTGCGCTCCCTGCGTGACCTCACTGCCGATACGGCGTCGAGGTCACGCAGGGAGCGCGAACTTTTGTGGGGAGGGCCTCAGGGGAGGGCCTCAGGGGAGGGCCTCAGGGGCCGGGCGGGGAGAACCCCGACCGGCCCCGTCGGCCGAGACGTGCTGGTGTCAGCTCTTGGAGTCGATGCCGAGCTGCTCGGGCGGCAGCTCCTCACCGGCCTTGCCCTGGAGCGTGTGGCCGTCGGCCCGCAGCTCCCAGAAGGTCGCGCCCTCGATGCCGAGCTTGCGCGGATCGAACTGCGGATCCAGGCCCTGCTTCTTCTGCTGGCGGAAGTCCTTCAGCGCCTTCAGCGCGGGGACCTGCAGGAAGAGGATGCCGACGATGTTCAGCCAGGCCATGGTGCCCACGCCGATGTCGCCGAGTCCCCAGGCGGCGCCCGCGGTGGTGACCGCGCCGTAGGCGACGGAGACCAGCACGAGGGCCTGCAGGAGGCGCTGCATGGCGCGGGCCATGGTGCGGTTCTTCATCTTGCGGGTGAGGTAGTTCAGGTTCACCTCGGCCATGTAGTAGTAGGCCACGACGGTGGTGAACGCGAAGAACGCCAGGGCGATCGCGATGAAGCTCGGGCCCGCGCCCGGGAACACCGAGTCCAGGCCGGCCTGGACGTAGCCGGGGCCGGGCTCGACATCGGTGGAGAGGCCTCCGACGCCGGAGCCGATCACGGGGGAGGCGCCGTCGGCCCAGTCCTCGTTCTCGAAGGTGTTGAACATGCCGGTGGAGATGATGATGAACGCGGTCGCCGAGCACACGAACAGGGTGTCGATGTAGACCGAGAACGACTGGGCGAAGCCCTGCTTGGCCGGGTGGGAGACCTCGGCGGCGGCGGCCGCGTGGGGGCCGGTGCCCTGGCCGGCCTCGTTGGAGTAGATGCCGCGCTGGACGCCCCACTTCACGGCCAGGCCGATGATCGCGCCGAAGATCGGCTGGGCGCCGAAGGCGCTGGCGAAGATCAGCCCGAACACGCGCGGGATCTCGGAGAAGTTCAGGAAGAAGACGACGAGGGCGATGAGGATGTACAGGATCGCCATCACCGGCACCACGATCACGGCGAAGTGCGCGATGCGCTTGACGCCGCCGATCACGATGAAGCCCAGCAGGATCACGAGGCCGATGGCGGTGACCCAGGTGGGCACGCCCCAGGCGTTGTCGATCGCGGAGGCCATGCCGTTGGCCTGCACGCCCGGAAGGAAGAAGCTCATCGCGACGATCGTCACGGCGGCGAAGAGGATGCCGTAGAAGACGGAGAGGCCGCGGGCCTTGTGCTTGTACGCCTTCTCGAAGTAATAGGCCGGGCCGCCGCGGTACTCGCCGGTGTCCGGGTCCTTCTCCTTGTAGATCTGACCGAGGGTGCACTCGATGAACGAGGTCGAGGCGCCGAGGAAGGCGGAGGCCCACATCCAGAACACGGCGCCGGGGCCGCCGAAGGCGATCGCGGTGGCGACGCCGCCGATGTTGCCCATGCCGACGCGGCCGGCGAGGGACATCATCAGCGACTGGAAGGAGGAGGTGCCGTCCGGGGAGGTCTCGCCCTTCCTCAGCTGGTCGAGCATGTCGGGGATGTTGCGCACCTGGAGGAGCCCGGTGCGGATGGTGAAGTACACGCCGGCGAGCAGGCAGAGGGCGATCAGCGGGATCGACCAGATCAGCCCGTTCGCGCCGTCGATGAGTTCGGCGAACATTGGTGCTCCTGGGGATAGGGAAGCGGTGACACCGTTGGCACCGCGAAGGGGTGACCGCAGTCACCACCGGTGGGAGGGAACATAGCGGACGAGATGGGCCCGACGCACGTCCAGGCGGCCTCGTTGCAGGGTTGTGACCTGTCGCCGCGGTGTGGAATCGGCGTGTGGCCAGTGCATCTGCTCCGCTCCGGGCGCCCTTCGGCGGGTCGCGATGGAGGGGCGGCGTGTCGTGAGCGGCATCGCCCTCGCCCGGCTCGAACCGGCCCGGGGGAGCCGTTACACTGGTCGCGACCCCTCGTGCGGTGTCATCTTGCTGAACTCCCCCAGGGCTTGACGGCAGCAAGGGCAGGTGAGCTCTGACAGGTGCACGAGGGGTCGCTTCATGCCCGGAGTCGTCGCCCCCGGTCCGGACCGGGGGATCTCCCCACCTGATCTCGGCGTATCCCCCTGTGATCGGCGCGGCCGCCGCTGCCTAGCGTGGACGATGACGCGGAGCCCGCCCCCGGAGCCCGCGCATCCCCTCCAGGAGCGCCCGATGCCCACCGCCGCCGCCCCGACTCCCTCTCCCCGCCCGTCCGCACCCGATCCGGCCACGTCCTCTCAGGCCCTGTCCGTGCCCGGCGCACCGGACCTCCGCCGCGTGGTCGCCTTCTGCGGGATCGCGCTCGCCGTCACCGTCGCGCTGTCACTCCCGGTCGCGACCGGTCTGCTGCCGGAGACGACCGTCGGCCTGATCGTGCCGCTCGCGCAGCTCTCCCCGCTGCTCGCCGCCCTGCTCGTGCGGCGCCGCGGGGAGCCCGTGCGCCGCGCCCTCGCCCTGTCCGTCCCCTCCTGGCGGGTGCTCGGGATCGTCGCCCTCGCCGCGATCGCGGCCTTCGTCATGGTGCCGCTGGCGCGGGTGCTGATCGGCCTCGCCGCCGGGGTCCCGCTCGCCGCCGAGCCCGCTCCCGTCCTGTCCCTGCTGCTCGCCGTGCCCGCGGTGCTGGCGATGCAGTCGCTGTTCGCGATCGGCGAGGAGGCCGGCTGGCGCGGCTGGCTGCACAGCGAACTCACTCCGCTCGGGTTCTGGCCGATGTCCCTGCTCATCGGGGTGATGTGGGCGCTCTGGCACGCCCCGATCGTGCTCGCCCTCGGCCTTGCGCCGCGGGAGGCCGTGACCTATCTCGGCACCATCGTCGCCGTCGCCCCGCTGCTGGCCGCCCTGCGCGAGATCTCCGGCACCGTCTGGACCGCCGTGCTCGGGCACGGACTGCTCAACAGCATGCGTGTCGCGATCGAGCAGAACGTGCTCGGGCCTCTGGGGCCCGGGGACGCCTGGCTGCTGGACCTCTGCTCGTGGGCGCTGTGGCTCGCCGTGGCGTGGCTGGTGCTGCGCCTCGGCCGATCCCTCGCCCCGAGCATCACGGCCGGCGACAAGGCTGTGCGACGAGGCTCCGCCCTTCCCCTGCGGCGACTGGATGCGTAGCGTGACCGGACCACGTCCACGACGCAGGGAGCCGCAGTGAGGATCGAGACGGTCCACCGGGTCGCACATCCGCAGTCCGACGTCCTCGCCTGGTACGACAGGCCCGGTGCGCTCGTGCGACTGACCCCGCCCGGGCTCGCCTCCGCGGACGACCCCTCCGTCGGCGGCATGCGGGCCGGTCGCCTGGTCGGCACGCGTCTGGGCCCACCGATCCTGCCCGACGCCCTGCGCCCTCGCTGGATCCTGCGCCACGTCGAGCACGACCCGTCCGGACGCTTCGTGGACCAGCAGGTGCGCGGCCCGTGGCGCACCTGGCGGCACGAGCACCGCATAGGGGCCGACGGCGAGGGAGCGACGGTGCACGACAGCATCGAGCTCGAGCTCCCTCGGCACCTCGAGCGCCTCGCTCCCGCCGCCGAGTCGCAGATGCGGCGCCTGCTCGACTTCCGCGCCCGGCAGCTGCACGACGACCTCGCCTTCCACGCCCGGTACGCCGAGCTCCCGCGCCGCACCATCGCGATCACCGGCTCCTCGGGCCTGATCGGCACCCAGCTCGCCGCCCTGCTCGAGACCGGCGGGCACACCGTGCGCCGGATGATCCGCGAGAGCGACGTCGGCCCGGGGGAGATCTCCTGGGACCCGCGGTCCGGGCAGCTGGATCCCGCGGACCTCGAGGGCGTGGACGTGGTCGTCAACCTCGCCGGCCGCTCGCTCGCGACCCGCTGGACCTCCGCCGCCCGGCGCGAGATCCGCGATTCCCGGATCCGCGGGACCTCGCTGATCTCCCGCACCCTCGCCGGGATGCGCGACGGCCCGTCGTCCCTGGTGCAGGCCTCGGCGATAGGCCTGTACGGTCCGCGCCGCCCCGGGGAGCTGCTCACCGAGTCCGATCCAGGCGGCGAGGGCTTCCTCGCCGATCTGGTGCGGGACTGGGAGGGCTCCAGCCGCGCCGCCGCCGAGGCGGGGCTGCGCGTGGCGCACGTGCGCACCGGCATGGCGCTGAGCGATGCGGGCGGCTCCCTGCTGCCGCAGCTGCCGCTGTTCCTCGCGGGCGTGGGCGGTCGGCTCACCGAGGCGCGGGCCATGACCTCCTGGATCTCGCTGGACGACATCGTGCGGGTCTTCGCCCACGCCGCGCTCTCGACCGAGGTGTCCGGGCCGGTCAACGGCGTCGCACCGCAGCCGGTGACCGCCCGCGAGTTCGCCCGCACGCTGGGGCGGGTGCTGCACCGCCCTGCCCTGGTGCCGGTCCCGCCCTTCGGGCCGCGGCTCGTGCTCGGCGGTGCGGCGGCCGAGGAGCTGATCGCCGTCGACCAGGAGGTCTCCTCGGCGCTGCTCGAGGCGAGCGGATTCGTCCCGGCCCATGAGAGTCTCGAGGACGCGCTGCGCCACGTGCTGCGACGCTGAGCGTGCCGCTCGACCTGCTCCGGGCAGTCCCCGGGACCACGGAAGGACCCACCGGATGCCCCTGAGCGATGCCCGCTCCACGAGCACCGACCCCGCCTCGGTGCTCCACCTCGACGCGCCGGCGGAGGACTGGGCCGGCGGCACCCTCCCCATCGGCAACGGCCGCCTCGGCGCGACCTTCTGGGGCGATCCCGTCCACGGCGTCATCCAGTTCAACGAGATCAGCCTGTGGGCCGGTGCGATCGACTACGACAACGCCCTGAACGGCGACGACGACAGCGTCATGGACACCTCCATGACCGGCTTCGGCACCTACCTCTCCGGCGGCCGCCTGCTGCTCGACGTGCTCGGCGCCGACGGCTCCGACGCCCCCGTCGACGGCGCGCCGCTGCGCCGCGAGCTCGACGTGCGCACCGGACTGCACACCCTCGCCTCCCGCGCCCCCGGCGACATCGGCGTGCGCCAGGAGGCCTTCGCCTCCGCCCCGGCCGACGTGCTGGTGCTCCGCCTCGAGGCCGAGGCGCCGGTGCGCGTGGACATGGCCCTGGTCAGCGACCAGGAGGGCACCCGCCTCACCGCCGACGAGGAGGAGCGCACCCTCTGGGCGACCGGCACGCTCGGGAACGACCTCCGCCACGCGACCGCCGTGCGGGTCCTCGAGCACGACGGGTCCGAGAGCGTCGCGGCCGACGGGTCCTCGCTGAGCCTCCGCGAGGTCACCTCCGTGGTGCTGCTCGTGGACCAGAGGACCGACTACGTGCGCAGCCCGGACAAGCACTGGCGCGGCGCCGACCCCGCCCACACCGCGCGCCGTCATCTCACCGAGGCCGCCCGCCGCGGCCACGCCGCCCTGCGCCGGGAGCACCTCGCCCATCTCACCGCGCACACCGACCGGGTGCGCCTGACGGGAGCGGAGTCGCCGGCCGAGGTGCTGGCGCTGCCGGTGGACCGCCGGCTCGAGCGCGTCGCGGCGGGGGAGGAGGACCCCTCGCTCGAGCGGCTGCTGTTCGCCTACGGCCGCTACCTGCTGCTGTGCTCGTCCCGACCCGGCGGACTGCCCGCCAACCTGCAGGGCCTGTGGAACCACTCGAACGAGCCCGCCTGGTCCTCCGACTACCACTCGAACATCAATGTGCAGATGGCGTACTGGCCGGCCGAGGTCGCTGCGCTCCCGGAGACGCACGAGGCCCTCATCGGCTGGCTGCGTGCGAGCCGGGAGTCGCTGCGCCGCGCGACGCGGAACGCCTTTGGCCCGGTGCGCGGATGGACCGCCCGCACCTCCCAGTCGCCCTTCGGCGGCACCGCCTGGGAGTGGAACACCGTGTCCAGCGCCTGGTATGGGAAGCACGTGCTCGAGCACTGGGAGTTCGGTCGCGATGCGACCTTCGGGCTCGAGACGGCATGGCCCTTCGTCGACGAGGTGTGCCAGTTCTGGGAGGACCGCCTGGTCGAGGACGAGGACGGGGAGCTGCTGGCCCCTGACGGCTGGTCGCCCGAGCACGGCCCCCGTGAGGACGGCGTGATGCACGACCAGCAGATCGTGCGCAAGCTGTTCGAGGGTGCGGCCCGGCTCGCCGGCGCCGTCGGCGTCGACGCGGCCCGACGCGAGGAGCTCTCCGTGATCGCGGGCCGCATCGCGGGGGAGAGGATCGGCTCCTGGGGCCAGCTGCAGGAGTGGCAGGAGGACCGCGACGACCCCGCCGACCTCCACCGCCACACCTCGCACCTCTTCTCCCTCTACCCGGGCAGCCACATCACCGAGGGCACGCCCGAGCTGCAGCGGGCCGCACGGGTCTCGCTGCTCGCGCGCTGCGGGCTGCCGCCGTCGGCCGACGGGACGGAGCAGCCGGCCGACGAGCCCGTGCCCGAGGACCTCGAGGACACGGTCAGCGGCGACTCCCGACGCTCCTGGACCTGGCCGTGGCGGGCGGCGCTGTTCGCGCGGCTCGGCGACGGGGACGGTGCGCATGCGATGCTGCGCGGCCTGCTTCGCTACTCGATGCTGCCGAACCTGTGGGCGACCCATCCGCCGTTCCAGATGGACGGCAACTTCGGGATCACCGGCGCGATCGCCGAGATGCTCGTGCAGAGCCACGAGCGCACCGCCGACGGAGACGTGCTGGTGCACCTGCTGCCCGCCCTGCCCTCGGCCTGGGCGTCCGAGGGGTCGGTGAGCGGACTGCGGGTGCGCGGCGGGCTCGAGGTCGCGATCACCTGGCGGGACGGGGCGATCATCGACTGGTCGCTGCAAGCCGTGACCCCGTCGGCCGTGCGCCGTGCCGTCGTGGTCGCGGCCGGGACGCGCAGCGAGATCGAGGTGGCGCCGGCCGGGTGAGCGGTCTCGTGTGTCCGGTCTCGGCTGAGCGGGCTCAGTAGAGCCGGCGCAGCACCTCGCGCTGGCGCGGGTTCAGGCCGCGCTCGGCCAGGTCGACGATGAGCCGGGCCTGCTGCTCGGTCGCCTCGGGCACGTGCTCGGCGAGTGCCTCCACCAGCTCGTGCGTCGCCGCGAGCAGCGCCTCGACCTCCTCGGGGTCGGTGTGCTCGTCGAGCGCGTCGAAGCGGTCCTGCAGCTCCAGGATCTGCGGTCGGATCCGGGGGTCGTGCAGGGTCTCGGCCATGCGCTCGGCCCGCTCCTCGTCGGTGTGCAGATGCGCGAAGAGGGTGGAGAGCGGGATGTCCTCGGGCTTGGTGACGAGCGCGGCGGCCAGTCGCGGCAGCCCGAGGTGATGGCCTGCGCGGGCTTCGGCGAGCCGGTCGCGCTGTGCGGTGAGCGCGGCGATCTGGCGGCGCAGCGCCTCGTCGATCTCGTCCAGCACCTCCTCCGCCGTGGCCTCGCCGTCGGCGACGACCTCCCCGGCCTGGGCGAGGGAGAGGCCGGAGCGGGTGAGGTGCCCGAGGCGCACCAGCGTGACGAGATGCTCGACCTCGTACTCCCGATAGCCGTTGGCACGGCGGGCGGGCTCGGGGAGGACCCCTCTGTGGTGGTAGTGGCGTACGGCGCGCACGGTCACGCCGGCCAGGTCAGCGAGCTCTCCGATGCGCACGACACACATGCTCTCAGAGGGCCTTGACCCTGACGCGACGTCATGGTTCGCAATGGAGCCCATGAGACGCACCATCCCGTTCTACCTGGCCTCCTACGGCACCTCGCTGCTGGGCAACTCGATCACCGCGATCGCCCTGCCGCTGCTGGTGCTGTTCACCACCGGCAGCCCGCTCGGCGCGGGAGTCGTCGCGATGGCCGCCGCAGTGCCGGCCGCCGTCGCAGGCCTGCTCATGGGCTCGCTCGCGGACCGCTTCGACCGACGCGCCGTCGCGATCCTCGCCGACGTCATCTCCGCGCTCGCCCTGCTCGTCCTGCCGATCGTGCACCTCACGGTCGGGCTGGAGCTGGGCTGGTTCATCGCCGCCGCCGTGCTGAACTCCTTCGGCGACGTCCCGGGGATCACGGCCCGGGAGGCGATGCTGCCGGCGATCGCCCGCTCCGCGCGCGTGGGCGCCTCGCGGCTCATCGGCGTGCGCGAGTCGATGTCGGGGGTGGCGCTGCTGATCGGTCCCGCCGTCGCCGGGATCCTCGTCGCCGCGCTGCAGCCGGTCACGGTGCTGTGGTTCACCGCGGGGCTCGCGGCGCTGGCCGCCCTGCTCACGCTGGTGATCCCGCGGTCGGCGACCGCGACCGTCGCCGCGGCCGACGCAGCGACCGTCACGGCCGACGACGGGGCCCGTGCCGCCGTCGCCGCGGCGCCCGCTCCCACCTCGATCTTCGCCGGCCTCGGCGTGATCCTCCGCGCGCCGCTGCTGCGCGGGCTGGTCCTGCTGCAGCTGGTGCTGGCCGTCGTGCTCGCCGCCACCCAGGGGATGGTCGTCCCCGTCCACTTCGCGTTCCGGGGAGAGCCGGGGCTGGTCGGCTTCGTGCTCAGCGCGCTCGCCGCCGGGCTGCTGGTGGGAGGGGGCTGCTTCGCCGCCCTCGGGCACCGGATCCCGCACCGCCGATGGTTCCTCGCCGGGCTCGTGCTCGTCGCGACCGGCGTCGTGCTCATCGCGGTCCTGGGCCCCACCTGGTCGGTCTTCCTCGGCGCGGCCGTGATCGGCCTCGGCGGAGGATGCCTGAACGCCGTCACCGGGCTGGCGTTCGTCGAGAACGTGCTGGACTCCCAGCGCGGCCGGGTGCTGGGCGCCCAGAACGCGCTGATGACGCTGGTACCTGCCGGTGGGATCGGCCTGGCCTCCGTGCTGATCGAGGCCGGCGGGCTCCCGCTCGCCACCGCCGTGCTGGCCGGGCTGTGGATCCTCGCGGCGCTCGCCGCGCTCCTCACGCCGCGTCTGCGCCGCCTGGGCGGCCCGGGTGCCCACCCTTCTCCGCACCGGCGCCGACCGGACGGTCCCGACCTCCGCCCCTCGCTCTCACCCGCCACCGCTACTGGAAGGAGAACCTCATGAGGATCTGGAAGAACGCGCTCACGGTCATCCGTGACCACGGGAGGACCTACCTCCTGCTGAACCTCGCCGTCTACGGCGCCCTGGCGGCGTCGGCGGTGCTGACCCTGCTGCTGCCCGGGCTCCGCGAACGCGGGGCGCAGGACGTCGAGACCTTCGGCAGCGTTCCGATCCTGTCGCTCGTGACCGACGCGTACACCGACCCCGACGTGCTGGCGGCGGCCGTGGGCACGTTCCTGGCGAACCTGCTGTTCGCCGCCGTGCTCACCACCACGCTGCCCTCCCTGCTGATTCCGTGCCTGGGCGTCGTGCTGACGCTCCTGCGCACCGCGACGATCGGCATCTGGCTCACGCCGACGACTCCCGGCGAGGCGGTCACGCTTCTGCCCCACCTGCCCGTGATCGTGATCGAGCTGCAGGCCTACGTCCTGGCGGCGCTGGGGACCGTGGTGCTGTGGCGCTCGACGTTCCGGCACCGACATCTCGGGCTGCCGACGGCAGGAGCGGGATACCGCGCCGGACTCGCGGACCTGCTGCGGCTCTACCCGGTCATCGCCGCCGTGCTGCTGCTCATCGCGGTCGTCGAGGCGGTCGAGGTCATCTGGATCATGCCTTTGCTGCGCTGAGCGCCCCGGGGCCGGCGGTGCGAGCGCGCTCGAACCCGGCCTGCGCAGCCTGCTCCCGCAGGGCGCGGACCACCTCGCGCACCGCAGAGCGCTGCGCGGCGTCGGGGCGCATCAGCGCACTGAGGTGCCGCACCGTCGGCACCCCCTCGACGGGACGCAGCACCACGCCTCCGCCCGCCGGGGTCGTGAACCTCGGCAGGATCGCGAGCTGCTCGCTCCCCGCGACCAGCGCCTCGACCAGGCGGTTGTCCCGCACCCGCTGGGTGATGCGCACCGGGGTGCCGGTCGCCACGGAGATCGCCTGCAGCGCCCGGTCGAAGGGGAAGCCCTCCGGCACGCCGATCCACGATCGGCCGACGAGGTCCCCGGCGACCAGATGGTCCCGGGAGGCCAGCGGATGGTCGCGGGCCATGGCGACCTCGAGCGGCTCCGCGCCGAGCGGCACCACGGTGCAGCGCGCGCCACCGACGGGGACCGACCCGGTCAGCGAGTGCCCGACGACCACGTCGTGATCGGCCGTGAGCTCGGCGAAGCGATGCTCGGCCGCGTCCTCGTCGTGCAGCACCAGCTCCACGCCACTGCCCTCGAGGCGGCGGGCGAGGCCGGGGAACAGGATCGTCGCCGCGCTCGGGAAGGCGAGCACGTCGACCGTGCCGGCAGGGGCGTCCAGCAGCCCGTCGAGGCTGTCCTGCACCCGGGCGAGGGCGGCGGCGACGTCCTCCCCGCCGCGGGCCAGGAGCTCGCCCGCCTCCGTGAGCCGCAGCCCCCGGCCGTGCGGGCGCACCAGCTCGACCCCCAGTTCCCGCTGCGCGGTGCGCAGCTGCTGGGACACGGCCGACGGGGTCCGGTGCGTCGCCCGGGCCACGTCCGTCACGCTGCCGCGCACGGCGAACTCCCGCAGCAGGTCCAGATGTCGCACGTCCATGGAGGCGAGGCTACAACTCTTAAGGTCACCTGCAACGACCATGCAGAAGAGTTCGCTTGTGCTGCATGGACTGGTGCGTGCACCGTGGTGCGGTGCCCACCCGTCATCGCCTCCTCGCCCTGCTCGTCGCCGCCCTGTGGGGCGTGAACTTCCTGGCCATCGACGCCTCGCTCGCCCAGTTCCCGCCCCTGTTCCTGGTCGCGGTGCGCTTCGCACTGCTGGCCGTGCCGACGCTGCTGTTCGTCCGCCCGCCGCAGGTGAAGTGGCGGTGGGTGATCGGCTACGGGCTCGGCTTCGGCGTCGCCCAGTTCGCGTTCCTGTTCCTGGCCATGGCGCTGGGGATGCCGCCGGGGCTCGCCTCGCTCGTGCTGCAGGCGTCCGCGCCCTTCACCGTGCTCCTCGGGGTGCTGCTGACCCGCGAGACCCTCACCCCGCGCGCCGGCATCGGGGTGCTCGTCGCCGTGGTGGGCCTCGCCGTCGTCGGTGCCCATCGAGCGGAGAACGCGAGCCTGTGGCCCTTCGTGCTCACGCTGCTCGGGGCGCTCGGCTGGGCGCTGGGGAACCTGTGCACCCGTCAGGCCCGCACCACCGAGCCGCTGCGACTGGTGCTGTGGATGTCCGTGGTCCCGCCGCTGCCCGCCCTGGCGCTGTCCCTGCTGGTCGAGGGACCGGAGCGGATCGCCGCCTCCGCCCACGGACTCGGCACCGCCACCGGCGTGCTCGCCCTGCTGGGGCTGGTCTACACCGTGGTGCTCGCGACGCTGCTCGGCTCCGGGATCTGGAGCTGGCTGATGGCCCGCCACCCCGCGGGCTCCGTCGCGCCGTTCTCGATGCTCGTGCCGGTGGTGGGGATGTCGAGCGCCGCGCTGGTGCTGGGGGAGCGGCCCGCGCCGGTGGAGCTGCTCGGCGGGGTGCTCGTGGTCGGCGGCGTGCTCGCGGCGACCTGGGCGCCGCGTCGGTTCCGGCGCCGGCCCCTCAGAGGTGCTCGGCGGGATGCTCCTCGAGAGTCCTCGCCTGCTCGGTGAACGGCGCGGGCTCGGCGCTGCGCTCGCCGAGCAGGGCGTTGACCACGGCGGCGAGCACCACCAGCCCGGCGGCGCCCGTCGGCAGCCACATGGCGATCTCCGTCCCGGCGGAATCGGCGGCCGCGCCGGTGAGCGCCGAGGCCGCGGACTGGCCGACGATCGTGGCCGAGCCGAGCATCGACATGACCGTCGCCGAGCGGCCCTGCGGGGCGCGCTCCGCGGCGAGGCTGTAGAGGGTCACGATGGTCGGCCCGATGCCGACGCCGGCCACCGCCATCGCGCCGATCAGGCCGGCGAGCCCGCCCGCGAGGCCGAAGCCGAGCATCGAGGCGAGCATCAGTGCCGAGAAGACGAGCCAGCGGTGGGTGAGGCGGAAGCGTTCGGGGAACAGCGAGATCGACAGCGCCAGGATCGTCGAGCCGACGCCCATCACCCCGTAGACCAGACCCGCGGAGTCCGCCTCGCCGGTCGTGGCGAGGAAGGCGGTCAGCGAGGTCAGCACCGTGCCGAAGAAGAGCCCGACGCCGAGCGCGCCCGCGACGATCACGAGGATCCTCGGCCGGCGCAGCTCCGCGGCCGGGGCCTGGACCGCGGGCGCCTCGGCCGTGGGGACGTCGAGCGAGGCGGTGGGGTGCAGGGCGAAGGCGGTGACGAAGACGAGGGTCAGCAGCGCCGCGCCGATCATCGGGGCTGCCGCGGTCATGGTCGTGGCGAGGAGCCCCACGACGACCGGGCCGAACACGAAGGCGGTCTCGTCGGCCGCGGACTCGTAGCCCATCGTGGCGTTGAGGCTCTTCGTCCGCCGCTGGGCGGGGAGCCGCGTGCGGATCAGGTGCACCAGGCGGGTGCGGGAGAACGGACCGATCTGCGGGGAGGTCGCACCGATCACGAAGCCGACCACCAGCACCGCGACATCGGGCAGAGGGCTGAAGGCCACCCAGGCCAGGGCCATCAGCGCGAGCGAGTTCAGGATCCCGGCCAGCAGGATCACGCGGCGCTGCCCGATCCGGTCCGCGGCGGCGCCCAGCAGCGGGCCGACGAGCGCGGAGCCGAGGCCGAGCACGGCCGAGTTCATCCCGCCCAGCGCGATCGAGTCGCGGGCGGCGACGACGAGGGTCAGGGTGCCCACGACCATCATCGCGAAGGGGAAGCGGGCGATGAAGGCGATGGGGAAGTAGGCGGCCCCGGCGGCGGCGCGCAGGGTGGTGGTCTGCGAGGCGCTCTGCGGCGGGGTGTCGGTCCTGGTCGTGCTCATTCTTCCTCCGGGACGGGGTGTGCCGCCTTGGACGGCCCGCGCGGGACCCGAGGTAGATGCACTGCAGGGGTGGCCCGAGACGGGCCGAGGGACGGTTTCACGGTAGCGGCCGTGCCGCGCGCCGCCAAGGGTCGCCGCCGGAGAGGGAAGCGAGGTCACAGGCTCCGGGACGGCGAGTCCGCCGGGCGCTCCGCGCCGCGGCCTTGACCTGGAGCGCGCTCCAGCACCCAGGATGCCGGACATGGCACGCATCGACGCCCCCGCACCCACCCTTCCGACCGTTCCTGTGCTCCCGGCGCTCGGCACCATGCACCTGGGCACCCGCATCGGCGAGCGCGACAGCTTCGCCCTGCTGGACCGCTTCGTCGAGCTCGGCGGGCGCTGGCTGGACACTGCCGACAACTACTACTTCGCCCAGGACCCCTCCGGACTCGGTGGCCAGAGCGAAGCGCTGATCGGCCGCTGGCTGCGCGCCAACCCCGGCGCCCCCGTAGCGCTCAGCACCAAGGTCGGCGCCGAGCCGAACCGTCCCGGAGGCTTCCCCGACGATCTCGAGGGTCTCGCGCCGGAGGTCGTGCACAGCGCGCTCGAGCGCAGCCTCGAGCGCCTCGGCGTCGACACGGTCGACCTCTACTGGGCCCATATCGAGGACCACGACGAGCCCTTCGAGCAGGTCGTCGGTACCTTCGGCTCCCTCGTCGCCGACGGGCGGGTCGGCGCCTGGGGTCTGTCGAACCACCCGTCCTGGCGCATGGCGGAGGCGCGACTGCTCGCCGCGAAGGCGGGGCTCCCCGCACCGAGCGCCTACCAGCAGCGCCACTCGTACTTCCGGCCGCTTCCCGGAGCGGAGGTCGAGGGGCAGCCGGTCGCGCTGGGGATGCTCTCGGACGACGGCGTGGACCTGCTGCGCCGCACCCCGGAGCTCACCGGCTGGGTCTACACGCCGCTGCTGCGCGGCGCCTACGACCGCGCCGACCGGCCCCTCGCACCCGAGTACCTCCACCCCGGCACCGAGCGACGGCTCGAGGCGCTCGGCGCGGTGGCGGACTCGCGAGGCCTGAGCCGCGGCCAGGTCGTGCTCGCGTGGCTGTCGGGGGGAGCGCCCTCCCTGGTGCCGATCATCGGCGGAAGCCGCCTCGAGCAGCTCGAGCACGCCTGGACCGGGGCGACCACCGTGCTCACGGCCGAGGAGCGGGAGCGGCTGGACGTCGCGGCGCAGCCCGGCCCGCTGCTCAGCCGGGGTCGGTGAAGGTGACCGGCGTGCCGGCGGCTCGGGCGTAGGCGATCTCCCGGCGGGTCGACTCGCCGATGTATCCGCCAGGGTTCACGACCAGCACCCTGTCGGCGAGATCGATCTTGCGCAGGTGGAGGGCGTCCAGCGCCGCCTTCTGCTCGGGGGTGACCTCGTGGTCGGCGTCCCGGGAGTGGGCGAACACGCCCGGCGCCACGACGATCGCGCCCGCGAACGTCAGGTCCCGGTTCACCGCGTGCATCTCGTCCACGAAGCGGGTGGAGCCGCAGAGGCAGACGATCTCGGGCCGATCGGGCACGGCCGCACGTTCCGACGGGGCGCTCATCGGTCCGCGCCGTAATAGGCGATCTTGTCGTCGAGCACCGCGAGGGCCCGCTCGGTCGCGCGTCGGCGCTCCTCGAGCTCGGCCCGGCGTTCGCGCAGGAAGGTGACCCGGTCCGGGGCCTCGGCGCCGCCGCGCAGCAGGGTGGTGAAACGACGCAGGTCCTCGATCCCCAGCCCTGCCTCGCGCAGGCAGGTGACGATGCCGATCCAGGCCACGTCGTCCTCGGAGTAGAGGCGGCGGCCCCCGGCGGCGCGATCGATCGGCCCGATCAGCCCCTCGCGCTCGTAGTAGCGCAGGGTGTCGAGGGTCAGGCCTGTCCTCTCGGCGGCCTCGGCGGGGGCGAGGGTGGTCATGGGCGCAGTGTGTCATGCGACGAGGTGGAGACCCGTGCCCCTCGCCCGGCCCGTCGCGGTGCCGCACCGCCACGCGTCGCGACCGTCGCCAGCACGAGCCCGCACCCGGCCAGGCCCGCGGAGACGAGAGCGAGCGCGGTGGTCGAGTCGACGCGGGCGATGAGGGCGGCACCGAGTCCGGAACCGGCGGCGATCCCCACCTGGAAGAACAGCACGTACCAGGAGGAGGCGAGCTGTGCCCACTCCGGCGCGTCCCGCAGCACGAAGGCCTGCAATGCGACCACCAGCGCGCTGTAGGCCCCACCCCAGGCGACGACCGCGACGCCCAGCACGAAGGGGCCGAGATCCGCACCGCACGCCAGGAGCGAGAGCGTCATGACGGCGACGGAGCCCAGAGTGCTCGCTCGCGGGTGAGGATCGTGGAGCCGTGCCATGAGCACCGTCCCCGCCAGCCCACCCCCGCCCATCGCCAGCAGGAGCGCGGCGAGTCCCGTCCCCGTGACCCCCGCGTACGCGGCACGCTCGGCGAGGAAGGTGAACGTGGCCAGATGCGCGGCCGCGATCAGCACCACCAGGGCGCACCAGCGGGCCACCGCGAGCACGTCCCGGCTGCTCGGCGCAGCGGTTCCCCGACGGGGCTTCTCGGGCCGCAGGGACGCCGGGACGCTCCACGCCAGAGCGAGCGCGCACCCGGCGCTGAGCAGCGCGAGCACCGCCGAGGCGATCCGCCACGAGGCCAGCGCGCTCAGCCACGCCACCAGCGGCGCGCCCAGCACGTTGCCGAGCGCGCTGCCGACGAACACGACGGCGGTGGTGCGTCCGGGACGGCCCGGGAGCAGTGCGGCGGCGACCGTCGGCGCTGAGGCCCACACCGCTCCGTGGCACATCGCCGAGAGGCCGCGCAGCAGGACCACCCAGCTCAGCGACGGGGCCAGAGCGATCCCCGCCTGGCTCAGCGCGAGCAGGAGCATCGCGGTCGTGAGCATCCGCCGAGGGGTGACGCGCGTGGTCAGCGCCGCCATCGGCAGGATCGTGACCGCGGCGACGACGGCGTAGACCATCACCAGTATCCCCACCGCGCCGACGCCGACGCCGAGGGACCGTGCCATCGGCAGCAGCGCGCCGGCGGTGAACACCTCGGCGGTCAGGTAGAGGAACAGCATCAGCGCCAGCGCCAGCGCCGCGAGCGCGACCGTGCGGTCGGGACGGCTCCGGGTCATCGCCCGGCTGCCGCGCCCTCAGCGGCGGAGCCATCCGGGGTCGCGCCGTCCAGCAAGGTCGGCAGGCGCGTCACCCCGTCGGACGCCAGGAGATGTCCCGCTCCGGTGATCACCTCCGCCCGCACTCCGAGCCCGTCGGCGACCTCGTCGCTGAGACCGGCCGGGACGATCGGGTCATCGTCCGAGCGGAGCACCCGGACGGCGCCGAGCTGCGGACGGAGTGCGGCGAGGTCGAGGTCCTCGTAGAACGCGAGCTGGGCCGGGGCCGTCCCGTCGCGGCCGACGAGGAACGCGTCCAGATCGGGATCGCCCGTCGGCGGGACCGGGGAGACGAAGGGTGCGACGCCGACGAAGGCGGAGAGGCGCCCGTGCCGTCCGTCGGCGGCGAGTGCACGCAGCGCCTGCAGCACGGTCGCGTTGCCCAGGCTGTGCGCGACCACGGCCGTGCCGTCACCGAGCCGGGTCAGCGCCTCGGCCACGAGCAGCACCCAGCGGTCGGCCGACGGTGCGGTCGGGTCGGGGAGCTCGATCCGCTCCGCTCGGGGCAGTGCGTGGGCGAGCCAGGGGAACCAGTGGTCCTCCGGACTCGCGCCGAAGCCGTGGACGATCAGCACGTGGGGAGCGGACTCGAGCGGGGCGGTAGGCGGTGTCGTGGTGGTCATGGGACGGGACGCTAGGGGTTACCGTCAGTGGCAAGGTCAAGTCGTCACTCGAGGAGCCAGTCGATGCTGATCGCCGAGTTCGCCCGCCGTGCGGGAGTCTCCCCCCGTTCCCTGCGCCACTACGAGGAGCAGGGTCTGCTCGCACCCGGTCGCTCGCCCGCCGGCTATCGCGAGTACGAGCAGGAGGACCTCGCCACGGTCGCGCGGATCCGGCTGATGCTCGAGGCGGGACTGTCCACCGCCGTGATCGGCCGGTACCTCGACTGCGTGCGCGCCGGTGAGGGGACCCTCGAGGTCGAGATGTGCCCGAACCTGCGCCGCGAGCTCGACCGCGTCGAACAGCGCCTGGATCGGCAGCAGGACCAGCTGGAGGAGACCCGTCGGGCGCTCTGCGCGCTCGGCTGAGGAGGTGCCGCCGAGGAGGCGCCGAGCAGGACCCCGGGGAAGATCGAGGTCCTGTGCAGTCGACGGTGACACGCTGGGGTGACCTGCACCCGATCCGGAGGCCGACCAGCATGCCCCGCGCCGTGACCCTCATCCGCTCCGATGCACTCTCGGACGCCGCCGAGTACGCCTACGCCGCCACCGCCCCCGCGGAGGCCCGCCTGGTCTTCCTGGCAGGATCCTGTCCGCTGAACCAGGACGGGAGCACCCACGGTGTCGGCGACGTCCCGGCGCAGGCCGCGAAGTGCCTCGAGAACATGCGGCTCGCGCTCGAGGCGGCAGGGGCGACGCTCCAGGACGTCATCGCCACCCGCGTGCTCGTCGCCTCCGCGGAGCAGGCGGACCTCGTCGCCGCCTGGGAGGTGGTCCGTGACGCCTTCGGCGAGCACGACGTGCCCAGCACGCTCATCGGCGTCGCCGCGCTCGGCTACGACCACCAGCTCGTCGAGGTCGAGGCGACCGCCGCAGTCATCGACTGACGCCCCGCCGGGAGACGGACCCTCTGCCTCGACCGCTCGTCGGCGGGAGGGTCCGCGAAAGATCGAGTCCCTGGCGTGACCTCAGCGCTGTGGAGCGGATGAGGCCACGCCAGGGACTCGAAACTTCGTGCAGACAGGGCAGGGCCGGGCCTGGGGGAGGGGCCGCAGAACGGGACCGGGCGGGCGGTCGGGACCGGGCCATACCGGGCTCGGCCCGGCAGGGGTCAGGCGCCGGCGGGAGCCTTCTCGCGCCCGGCCTCGGAGATCTCGTCGGCCGCGTCGGCCGCCTGCGCCTCGGCGTCGTCGGCCGCGTCGGCCTCCGCCTTCTGCTCGGCCTGGATGGCCTGGAAGGAGGTGCGGGCGGAGGCGTCGTAGGTGTCCTGGTCCAGGATCTTCTCGCGCTTGGCGACGATCACGCCCACGAGCGATTGCCCGGTGACGTTCAGGGCGGTGCGGCCCATGTCCAGGATCGGGTCGATCGCGAGCAGCAGGCCCACGCCCTCGAGCGGGAGGCCCAGGGTGGACAGGGTCAGGGTGAGCATCACGGTCGCACCGGTCATGCCGGCGGTCGCGGCGGAGCCGAGCACGGAGACCAGCACGATCAGCAGGTAGTCGGTCACGCCCAGCGGCACGCCGTAGAAGTTCGCGACGAAGATCGCGGCGAGCGAGGGGTAGATCGCGGCGCAGCCGTCCATCTTCGTGGTCGCGCCCAGCGGGATCGCGAAGGAGGCGTAGTGGCGCGGGACGCCCATGCGCTCGGTGACGGTCTGCGTCATCGGCATGGTGCCCAGCGAGCTGCGGGAGACGAAGCCGAGCGAGGTCGCCGGCCACACGCCGCGGAAGAAGGAGCCGATGGACAGGCCGTTGACCTTCAGCAGGATCGGGTAGACGACCAGCAGCACGATCAGCATGCCCACGTACACGTCGAGGGTGAACACGCCGAGCTGGCCGATCGCGTCCCAGCCGTAGGAGGCCACGGCGTTGCCGAGCAGGCCGATGGTGCCGATCGGGGCGAGGCGGATGACCCACCACAGCAGCTTCTGGACGATCTCGAGCGCGGAGCCGGTGACCTTGAGGAAGGGCTCGGCCTTCTCGCCGACGGAGAGCACGGCGATGCCGAAGGCGATCGAGATGACGAGGATCTGCAGGGCGTTGAAGCCCAGCGAGAGCGTGCCGTCGTCGCCGACGCTGCCCTCGATGCCCAGGAAGTTCGAGGGGACCAGGCCCGTGAGGAAGTCGAGCCAGCCGCCCTGGGTGTCCGAGGCCTCGGCGGCGTCCGCGGAGACGCCCGAGTTCGCGCCGGGGGAGGTGATGGCGCCGAGGGCGATGCCGATCGACACGGCGATCAGGGAGGTGATCGCGAACCACAGCAGGGTCTTGCCGGCCAGCCGCGCGGCGTTGGTGACGCCGCGGAGGTTCGCGATCGAGGTGACGATCGCGAGGAAGATCAGCGGCGGGACCAGCGCCTTCAGCAGCGTCACGAAGATCGTGCCGATGGTGTCCAGCGTGGTGGTCAGCCAGTTCGCGCCGTCGGGGTTCGCCTCGGTCTCGGCGACCGGACCCATCTGCGCGGCGACGAGGCCGAGGACGATGCCGAGGACGAGGCCGATCAGGACCTGCCAGCCGAAGGGGATGCGGGCGACCGCGGTCAGCGGATTGCGCGACCGGGTCGGAGCCGAGGAGGGGGTTGATGTGCTCACGACGGCGACGCTACGCGGTCGTGCTCCCAGGTTCAACGATATTGCTATGTGGTCACATTAGTGCAGCTATGGGGTCGTGGTGTAGTGCCAGGCGCGGGAAGCCGGAGGTCCTCGGCCGATCGGCGGACCCGGCGGGCGCAGAAGGCGACGTGCGGAGGATGGCGGGCACGGCGTGACCTGGCACGGTGGAACCATGACCCGCAGCCCCGTGGACCACGCCGCGCCCACCTCCTCGGACGAGGAGGTGGGCAGCGCTGCGCAGACCGCCGGCAGCACCGTCCGCACCGACAGCACCGCCGGAACGCCCGACGAGGCGGCCGTCGAGGCCGACGGTGCCACCGCTGCCGACGGCGCCAGCGCAGCAGACGGGGGCGAGGACCTCCCCTTCGGCGAGCAGCCCGACACCCGCTTCGCCGCCGACGTCGAGTACCGCGGCCGGTCCGATGGGCACGACTACGTCGTCCGCGTGCGCCACCGCCTGCTGGACTCGACCTTCACCGTGGCCATCGACGGGATCGAGCACGACCCCAAGGCCGAGGAGAAGGCGCGCAAGGCGCGGACGGCGAAGGGGAAGGACGAGTCGGAGGACGACGCCGAGCCCTCGGAGCAGGGTGAGAAGGTCGATCCGTCGGACAGGGACCCCGACCCGTCGGACGACTCTGCACCTGACAGCCCGTCGGACGACTCCGTGCTCGACGACGCCGACCCGTCGGACGACTCCGCGCGCGACGACGGCCTGCGGTTCCGCCTCGAGGACGGGTTCTCGACGCTGCACTGCACCGTGCGACGCCGCTCCGAGGAGGGGGAGCTCGAGGACGCCGAGGTGATCACGATCCGCACCGCCGGGCTCGGTGGAGCCGGCGAGGTCGAGGTCCGTCACGGGCTGCGGACCACCCCGCTCGTCCCTGCGGACGGATCCCCGTCGGCCGCGCGCGACGAGAAGCGCACCGCGCATCCCACCCGCTACGCGCTGATCGCAGCGCTGACGAAGGCGGCGACGTTCCTGCTCCCGCTGCTGGGGATCGGCGCCCTGTTCAGCGGGCTGCTCGACCCGGTCAAGGAGTGGATCGCGGAGCGCATCCGCCCCGTGATCGAGGCGATCGGGCAGGTGATCCGGCCGATCGGGGAGTGGCTCGAAGCGGTCACCAGGCCGGTGCGGGAGTTCATCGACGCGCTGTTCGCCCCGATCCGTGACTTCTTCGCCATGCTGCTGACCCCGGTCCGGGAGCTGATCGCCGCGATCCTCCGCCCGATCGGCGAGGCGCTGCGCTGGCTGCTGGGCCTGCTGCCGGACATCGGCCTGAACCTCGACGTCCCGGACTGGCTCGTGGACGTCCTGGTGCCCGTGGTCGTGGTGGTGGCCGTGTTCGTGGCGACCTTCTCCAGGCTGCGGCACCGTCGGGAGAAGCTGGCCGAGACCGCGAAGGATGCGGACGAGACCGCGAAGGGTGCGGAGGCCGGGCCTTCCCGCGGCACCAGCGCCGGGACCTCGCGCGGCGCGGACCCGGAGTCCTCGCGCGACGCGAACACCGAGGGCGGGGACTGCACCGAGGGCAGGGACTACGACGCGGAGTCCCCGGAGTCCTCGTCCCGGGACGCCAGGAACGAGGCGCGCTCGGCCGGCGAGAGCAGCACGCAGAACTGATTCCCCTCCGGATCGGCGAGGGTGACCCAGCCGCTGCCCGGGCCGTGGATCCCGCGGCGGTCGGCGACGATCACGGCGCCCTGCTCACGCAGCCAGAGGACCTCGTCCTCCTGCGTGCGCTCGCGCGGGCGCAGGTCGAAGTGGATCCGCTTGGCCGGCAGGTCCTCGTCGGGGACCTCGAGGAAGAGCAGGGTGTGGCCGGTCCCGGGGTCGTGGATCGCGCACTCCTCGTGGCCGGGGAGATTGGGATCCTCCGGGTCCATCGCGTAGTCCATCACGGTGCGCCACCACTCCGAGAGCGCGAAGGCGTCGTGGCAGTCGATGCTGGTGTGGGAATGGAGAAGGCTCATGGCCGGAGTCTTCCGAGCGGACCGCCCCCGGTCAACGCATTACCTGCGCGAGGACGAGAAGGGCCTGCTCGTGGCCGCTCCGAGAGCAGCTCGCGGCAGTCAGCGGCCGTCGCGAGACCCGTCGTCGTCCTGGTCCGGGCGGAGGGTCTGCGGCCGGGGGTCCGCGGGATTCTCCACCTTCGCGGAGGTTCCGGAGCGTGCTCGCGCCCGGTGATCCACCCGCTGCAGCACGAACACGGCCACGACCAGCCCCACCAGCACGACCAGCGAGAGCAGGACCGCCCATCCGGGGGCATCGTCGTCCTGGTACCGCGCCATCAGGATCGAGAACACGAAGACCATCACGATCAGCGCCGCCATCAGCCGCACCGCGACGACGTTGCGTCGGCGATGGGCGGGGTCGGTGCTCATCTGGTTCTCGCCGATCATCTGCTGGGGCCGCAGCAGGGCGACCGCAGGGATCACCACGGCGACGCTCACGGCCAGGCCGCCCACCAGCCCCGTGGCGAGCGCGACCAGGGCGCCGAGGCCCAGGAAGGCGAAGACCGACGCGTCGGCCGCGACCAGGCCGCCATCGCCGATCGAGGCCATGTGCTGGGTGTGGAACCCGCGGTGCACCGGCGGCAGCACGCTCACGACCAGCAGCGGGACGAACAGGACGATCGTGATCACGAACGGGCCGACCATCGTGCGCCACAGCGCCCCCATCACCGGGCCCAGGTCCTCGTCCAGGCGCCACAGCGACTCCAGCACCGCCCACACCATCGGCAGGGCGGGCAGGAACACCACCCCGATCGTCAGCAGCTCGGCGGTGTCCGGGTCCTGCGCGGTCAGCGAGAACACCAGCAGGCAGAGCAGGGACCCGAGCCCGCCCAGCACCATCAGCACCCGGGTGATGGGGGAGAGCAGCCGGGCGAGGAGCCCGTCGGCCTCCGAGGTCGCGTAGCGCACGGGCGCGGGGGCACGGTCAGGGCTGTGCGCCTCCGGGCCTGCGGCGTTCCTGCGGGCGACGCGCTGCCGGAGGTGCCCGACGAGGCCGCGCGCCAGCGGGGCGAGCGCAGCGAGGGCAGCGGCCGCCAGCGCTGCGATCGCGAGGCCGACTGCGATCACGTAGGGCAGGTCCGGCGGCAGCGGGATGCCCTGCCGCAGGCGCGGGACCGCGCTGCCCTGGATGCCGACGGCATGGGCGAGGGCGAAGGTCAGGAACAGGGAGAGCCCGGCGCCGATCGCGAGGGTCACCGGCCCGGCCAGGTCTCCCGGTCGCCACGACTCCCGACCGCGCAGTGCCCTCACCGCCAGCCAGGCCGCGGCGGCGAGCACCAGCAGATGGAGCAGCGCGACCACCACGAAGGGGGCGGCGGTCCGGGAGGAGGTGGAGACGCCCACCACGAAGGTGGCCACCGGCACGAGGATCATCAGCACCGGCCCGATCAGCACGACGCCGAGCGGTCGGGGAGCGTGGTGCGCGGCGGACGACATGCGCAGAGCATGGCACGGCCGACGCCGACGGGTGCGGGGACCGGGGGATCCGCGTGCGGGGCACCGTTCCTCCCCACCCGGTCCTCGTCCCCAGCGGGGCGGCGCGTGTGGGCGGCCTCGACTAGCCTGTCGGGGTGGCCACCGCTCTGTACCGTCGTTACCGCCCGGAGTCCTTCGCCGAGGTGATCGGCCAGGACCACGTCACCACGCCCCTGCGGCGTGCGCTCCGCGCGGGCCGGGTCGGCCATGCCTACCTGTTCTCGGGCCCGCGCGGCTGCGGCAAGACGACCTCCGCCCGCATCCTCGCGCGCTGCCTGAACTGCGCGCAGGGGCCGACGGACACCCCCTGCGGGACCTGCGACTCCTGCCGCGACCTCGCCCGCGGCGGCGCCGGATCGCTGGACGTCGTCGAGATCGACGCGGCCAGCCACGGCGGCGTGGACGACGCCCGCGAGCTGCGCGAGCGCGCCTCCTTCGCGCCGGTCCGCGACCGCTACAAGGTGTTCATCATCGACGAGGCACACATGGTCACCTCGGCCGGCTTCAACGCCCTGCTGAAGCTCGTCGAGGAGCCGCCGGAGCACGTGAAGTTCGTCTTCGCGACCACCGAGCCGGACAAGGTCATCGGCACCATCCGCTCGCGCACCCACCACTACCCCTTCCGGCTCATCCCGCCGCAGGTGCTCGGCCCGTACCTCGACGAGGTCTGCGCGGCGGAGGGCGTGCAGGTCGGCGACGGCGTGATGCCGCTCGTGGTCCGCGCCGGCGGCGGCTCCGCCCGTGACTCGATGTCGGTGCTGGACCAGCTGATGGCCGGGGCCGGCGAGGACGGACTCGACTTCCCGACGGCGATCGCACTGCTCGGCTTCACCGACACGGCCCTGCTGGACCAGGCGGTCTCGGCGGTCGCGGAGCGGGACGCCGCCTCCCTCTACTCCGCGGTCGAGCACGTGCTCGCGACCGGTCACGAGCCGCGCCGCTTCGTGGAGGACCTGCTGGAGCGGATGCGGGACCTGATCGTGCTCGCCGCCGTGCCGGACCGCGGCGCGGACCTGCTCCCGCAGGTCCCGGCCGACGAGCTCGAGCGCATGCGCGGCCAGGCCTCCCAGTTCGCGCCGGCGGATCTCTCCCTCTGCGGCGACCTGGTCCACGAGACCCTCTCGACGATGAGCGGGGCGACCTCGCCCCGCCTCCACCTCGAGCTGCTCGCCGCCCGGCTGGTGCTGCGCGACGAGCGGGCATCGCTCTCTGCGGCCGACGGTCCGGGGGCGCAGGCCGCAGCGGCCGGCGGCGGCGCCCCGACGGGCCGCGGCGGGCAGGAGCGTCCCGGTGCATCGGCACCTGCAGGCGGCGGCGGACGCGAGGAGGCCCGACGCATCGCGCAGGAGCGCGCCGAGGCGGCCCGCCAGGCGCGCGGCGGTGGCCGGCAGGCATCCGGTCAGGCTCCTGGCCAGGCAGGCCAGGCGGGTCAGGGTGCGGCGGCTCCTCAGGCAGGCCCGGCAGTGCCGACCACGCAGGACGCGCCCGCGGCGCCGGCCGAGAGTTCTGCCCCGGATGCCCCTCGTGCCCCCGCTCAGGAGCCCGCGTCCCGTCGTGACGAGGCCGCGGGGTCGTGGGGTGCGATCGCGGCCGCGGGCGCCGGGCGGGACTCGGCGCCGCAGGGCGATGCCCGAACCCCGGACCAGGGTGGCCCGGCCCAGGCCTCGCAGCCCGAGGACGGTGCCCCGACGCAGGCGGGCGGCCAGGCCGCGGCTGATGCGTCGCTGCCTCAGGGCGACGCCGCGCAGTCTCGGGGGAGTGCCCCGCAGTCCCAGGGCAGTGCCCAGCCGCCTCAGGGCGACATCCCGCAGGGCCAGGCCGGTGCTCCCCAGCCCCAGGGAGCCGCAGCGGCCCCGGGCGGCGGGCTCGACGCCGAGGAGGTGCGTGGGCACTGGTCCGCGATCCTCGACGAGCTGCAGCAGATCCGCCGCCCGAGCTGGGCGCTGATCTCGCAGAACGCCCACGTCAACGGTGCACGCGGCACCACGCTCGTGCTCGGCTTCCGCACCGAGGGCCTGGTCAGCGCCTTCCACCGCGGCACCGCGGCGGAGAACCTCGCCGATGCCGTGCGCCGCATCATGCACACCGACATCACGGTCGAGGCCGTGGTCGGCGAGGATCCCGGACCGGGCGCCGGCCCTGGTGGCGGAGGCCCTGGCCCCGGTGGCTCCAGCGGCGGAGGCACGGCCTCCGGCGGTCCCGGCGCACCCGGCCCCGGCAGTCAGGGCGGTCCCGCCTCGGCCGGTCCCGGTGCTCCCGGCCCGGGCGGTTCCGGTGCTCCCACCCCGGGCGGTTCGGGTGCCGGAGGCCCCGCCGGTTCCGGTGCGGGCGGCTGGAACGCGAGCGGTCTCGGTCCCGCGGCTCCCGGTGCCGGCAGTGCCTCCGGTGCCCCGGGTGGACCGTCGGCAGCCGGTCACGACGCGCCACGGCAGAGCGGTGCCCCCCGATGGGGCGATGCCGCCTCCGCTATGACGCCCCGCAGCGCGCCCTCCGCGACGGACCCTGCGCGCCCCGAGGGCTCCGTCGGCGGCTCCGCAGCTCCCGCCGCCGGCGGTCCTGCCGCTCCTGCCGGCGCAGAGCGGGAGGAGCAGACCGTCTCGGTCGGACAGCGCGCCTCCGAGCGGGCGATGGCCGCCGCCGCGCGCGCCGCCCGCAGCGCACCGGCGGGCCCGTCCTACGCCCCGCCCGACGACTTCCCGCCGGAGCCCGACGACCCCTACCCGCCGGACCCCGAGGAGTACGGCGCGCCCGGCCCGCAGGATGCCGGCGCGCCCGGCCCGCAGGCGCAGAGGAACTCCGCGCCTCAGGATGATGCCCCCGCGCAGTCCCAGGGACGCCGCTGGTCCGATGCGATCCCTGGCCGCAGCACCGACTCCTCGGGCGCTGACGGCAGGACTGCTCCCGCGACGCGGCGTGATGACGCTGCCGCCTCGGGCGCGGCCGACGCCACGCCGGGCACCGACGGCGCAGCGCCGCACGACGGTGCGGCCGCAGCACCGAACGGACCCTCGACCGGCGGGGCGCCGCTCGAGGTCGAGGACGAGGGACGGGACTCCCTGCCCGAGGAGGAGCCGCGCACCTTCGGCCAGAACGCGCTCCGGCGTGCGCTCGCCGAGGGACGCGTCGTCCGCTCGCTTCCCGCCGCGCACCTGCAGCAGGCTGCGGCGGTCCCCGCGGGGGACGAGGGCGCCGGCCCCGACGGCCACCCGGCCGCCGCGCCCGGGTCGAGCACACCGTTCTCGCCTGCGTCTCCCGTCTCGCCTGCCTCTCCCGCCTCTGCCGGATCCCCGTCGACTGCTGGCTCCCCGTCACCTGCCGGCTCCGATCACCCCGCACCCTCGGCCGACGCCGGGTCCTGGGCGGGAGCTCAGTCCCCGGCCGGCGCGCCGGACCCGGTCGGCGATGCCCGTCCGGCCGACGCCGGGTCCGCCCCGGAGGAATCGGCCACCGCACGGGCTGCCGCCTCCTGGGGCGCGGCGGCCACGGTCGCCGGGACCGTCCCGGGACGGCAGACCCCTGCGCCCTCGGCCCCGGAGGCGCCCCGCAGCGGCGCCGCGCTCGTGCGCGAGGCCGCGATGGCCTCGCGCGCCGCAGGTCAGGGCCTTCGCAGTGCGCGCCGGGAGCCCGATGCGGCACCCGAGGCGGACGTCGACCCCACCGGCGGCGCCACCCGTGACGACGCGGACGCCGTCGTCGCGACCCGCAACGGCCGCGAGGTGATCGAGAAGATGCTCGGCGGCAAGGTGCTTGAGGTCATCGACGAGGCCGGCCACCGCTGAGCCGACTGCGGACGGTCCCGGCGGCGATCAGTTCCGCGGCTCGAGCAGCGAGAACAGGTCCGTGCGCAGCGTCGCCGGGTTCATGTCCGGATGGGGCTCGGTGACGTAGAGCTCCCAGAACGGGTAGGTCATCTGCTCGCTCCGCTCCCCGAGATCCTCGGTGAACGCACCCCACTTCTCGGCGAGGCCGCCGTAGCCGCCGACGTGCGAGATCCAGCCCACGCGGCCGCCGGGGATCACCGAGCCGACCGCCGTGTAGCCGCTGGGCAGCTCGAGCTCGGCGGTCAGCGGCGTGTCCACCGGGAAGCCGATCTCGAGGTCGGCCGTCGCCACAGGGGCGCGGTGGTGCAGCGCGAGCGCGGGGCCGATCGGGCGGACGCCCTGCGCGGCGAGCGCGTCGGCGAGATGCGAGAAGACGCCGTCCATCAGCGCGGGCATGTCGTACATCGGGAAGTCGTGCTGGACCACGACCGCGGTCGGGATCTCCGGGGCCTCGGCGACCTGGCACGTGCGAGCGGGCTCGGGGGCGTCGTAGGGATGCGGCATCGTCGTCATCGTGGTCCGTCCTGTTCTGGCTCGAGGGCGGGGCCGAGCACCATATGGCGGCCCGAGATGACGCTATCGCGGCCTGGCCAGGGGCGCCACCGCCTGCGAGGCGGTCACAGCAGACGGGACCAGCACGGCCGACAGGGCCGCCACCGCCGACAGGGTCGGCACGGCCGACGGGGCCGGCGCCGCCCCGTCAGCCCCAGCTCAAGCGCTCGCCGGCGCCGCCAGCCCTGCCTGCGCGCTGTCCCGGGAGACGCCGGCCAGGTCCAGCGCCAGCTCGCAGAACATCGAGTTCGACCAGGAGAACCACTCCCGGGTGAACACCGTCGGATCATCCACGTGCACGCCCTCGTGCATCATCCCCGTCCCACCGTCGGTGCGGATCATCTGCTCGAGCAGACGAAGCTTCTCCGACCGATCGGAGCTCGTGAGCCCCTCGATCGCCTTCGCGATCGGCCACACGTGGTCCTTCGGGGTGTGCGGGGAGCCGACGCCCTCGAGGTACAGCCCCGCGTAGTGGTACGGGTTGCTGCGCGAGAGCACCGCGGCGCGGGTGGCCAGGTACAGCGGATCATCCGCCGCGGCGCAGTCGAGATAGGGCAGGGCCAGCAGGCTCGGCACGTTGGCGTCGTCGAGGAAGCGGTGCTCGCCGCGGCCGTCGATCTCGTAGGCCCAGACGCGCTCGCCCGTCGGCCCCTCGATGGTGCCGTGCTCGTCGAGCGCCGCGCGGATCTCCCCGGCCCGCTGCCGCGCCTCGGCCGCCTCCTCGGGGGAGTCCGCGACCTGCTCGAGCAGCTCCGCGAGCCGCTCCAGCGCGAGGGCGAGGAAGTGGTTGCCGGGGATGTTGTAGCCGAGCTCGCACGCATCGTCGGACGGGCGGAAGCCCGCCCACACCAGCCCGTTCGGCGCGGTCAGCGATCCGCGGCCGTCGCGGGCGAGGGTGTCCTGGGCGGGCACGCCCGCGCGGCGGAAGACGTACGTCGAGCGCTGCTCGTGATCCTGCTCGGTGGCGACGGTGGCGAGGATCGCGCGGGCCGCGGGCAGGAAGTGCTCGTCGGCCCAGGAGGTGTCCCCGGTGGCGCGCCAGAGCCGCCAGGCGAGGTCCGGGCCGTAGGAGAGCGAGTCGAGCTCGAACTTGCGCTCCCACGCCCAGGGGTTGTCGAACTCGGTCTCGTCCTCGTCCCAGCGGGAGGAGTCCGCGGTGCGGTTGAACGCATTGGCGTAGGGGTCGTTCTCGAGGCACTGCCACTGTCGGCGCAGCAGCCCGGAGAGCAGCGAGACGAGCTCGGCCCGGTCCTCGTCGGCCCCGATCCCCGCCACCACCAGGCGCAGCAGCGGCGTCAGCTGCGCGGCCGAGTCCCGCAGCCACATCGCGGGGATGTCCCCGGTGATCACGAAGGTGGTGCCGTCCTCCTCCACGCTCACCGTGGTCTCGGAGGTGTTGCGCAGGTAGGCGATGACGCGCCGGGCGATCTCCTGGGCGAGGGCGCCGTCGCCGGCGAGGTCGGCGAGGCCGTCGAGCACGCGCGCGTGCACGGCGTCGAGGAGGGGGTCGGGAAGCCGGGCCATGGTTCTCCACATCGAGGATCGGTCGGGAGCGCCAGCGTATCGGGGAGGGGGAGCGTTCGGGCGCCTCGTCCGCCTGGTGCGGGGTCGCGCCGCGATCCACACCACCTCCCCGTCGTCTCCGCACGTCGGCCCCGGGAACTAGAGTGAGGGCCGTGTACGAAGGCATCGTCCAGGACCTCATCGACGAGCTCGGCAGGCTGCCGGGCATCGGCCCCAAGTCGGCGCAGCGGATCGCGTTCCATCTGCTGGACGCCGACGACGCCGCCGTGCGTCGCCTCGCCGACGTGCTCGTGCAGGTCAAGGACTCGGTGCGCTTCTGCGAGATCTGCGGGAACGTCTCCGCGGAGGAGAAGTGCCGCATCTGCACCGACCCGCGCCGCAGCGACGAGGTGATCTGCGTGGTCGAGGAGTCCAAGGACATCGTCGCGATCGAGAAGATCCGCGAGTTCAAGGGCCGCTATCACGTGCTCGGCGGGGCGATCGACCCCATCGGCGGCGTGGGCCCGAACGATCTGCGCATCACCCAGCTGATGAGCCGTCTCGGCTCGGGGGAGACCCAGGAGGTCATCCTGGCGCTGGACCCGAACATCGAGGGCGAGGCCACCGCCGCGTACCTCTCCCGCCTGCTCGGCACGCTGGAGCTGACCGTGACGCGCCTGGCCTCCGGCCTGCCCGTCGGCGGCGACCTCGACTACGCCGACGAGATGACGCTCGGCCGCGCCTTCCTCGGTCGGCGCACGGTCTGAGGGAGGGTTCGGCGCCGCGATGACCTCTCCCCACGCCCGGTCGCTGCCTCCGCTGACGGATCTGCCGGCCCCGCCCCGGCTCCCGCAGGAGGAGACGCACCTCGTGGCGCCCGGGGAGATCCTGGTCGACTCCCGCCGAGAGATCCTCCGCAGGCTCCTGCGACGGCTGTGGGCGCCGGCGCTCGTGCTGCTCGGGCTCTGGTACGCGCTGTTGACTCTCTACGTCGCCGGCGCCTCCCCGACCTTCTGGTTCTTCTCCCTGCTCGCAGGGCTGGGCGATGCTGCCTACCTGCGCCAGGCGCAGAGCGCGCTGGGCTTCACCTCCGAGGGGCTGTGGGCCGCGTTCCTGCTCCTCCCGGTCGGGGCGACGGTGTTGAGCCTGCTCGGCGCGCTGCTCGTGCCGCGCCTGGTCGCCCCGCTGCAGCCGCGCCGATTCCTCGGCGAGGCGCAGTTCCAGCGCGCCGTCGCGGACCGCACCACCGCGCCGCTCATGGCGCTGCCCGTGCTGGTCGTGCTCGTCCTTCCGCTGAGCGTGGTGCTCGGGATGCCGCAGCCCTGGTCGGGGCTCGGCGCGGGCCCCCTGTCGGTGTGGTGCGCCGGGCTGCTCGCCCTGGAGCTCGGCTGGATCCTCGTGCGTCGCTGCGTCCCCGCGGCGCGGATCCTCGGGGTCGAGCCCCACGAGTCGATCCACACCATCGCCCGGATCGGCACGGATCCCGAGAAGCGTCGCGCCGCTGCCCGACGGCACCTCGCCCAGGACCGTCGGCACCTCCCGCCGAACCCCGGCACGCCCGCGGCCGACGGGGCGCGCAGCCCCCGCGGCGCCCTGATCGCGCTCGCCCTCATCGCGCGGGCGTCTCTGACCTGGGTGCTGCCTGCCCTCGCGGGGCTGGGCTGGCTCGTCTTCGGCATCGCGGACCTCGTCACGGTCCTGACCTCCCTGGCCTCCATGGACCTCTCGCAGGTCTCGACGCCGCTGTCCTGGCAGCACCTGGTGGTGGGGATCCCGCTGAGCGTCCTGGTCGTCCTCGGCTGTGCGCTCGCCCCCGCGGTCGCGACGGCGCTCGCCGCCGGGCAGCGCGGCGAGGTGCGCGACCAGCGCACCTACCCCGAGTGGGCGCATCGCGCCCGGGTGAACCCGTGGGAGGCACGGGTATGCGCGCTGACCGGCTGGCTCTGCGCGGGATGGGCGCTCGCCGGGACGGTGCTCGCCGCGATCGCGCTCCCGCTGCTGTCCGCGGGGACGGCCCTGACCTGGACGTTCCTGGTCGTCTTCGCGCTCGTGGCGACGCCGCTGCTGGGCGTCGGCGCGGCCCGTGCGATGCGCGGCGGGCTGCGGGACGTGCTCTACGGCCCAGCCGGTGACTACATGCGCCGCGAGGTCCCGTTCGCGCTGGTCGCCCCCGAGTTCGGGACCCGCGCCGACCGGGCGAAGGATCCCGCGGTGCGGGCCGCGCTGCGCAGGCGGCTCCAGGCCGACGGCGGCGACCATGCGCTGGAGATCTTCGACCTCGACGCCTCCGGGGAGCGGCTGTGGGTGGACGACAGCGCGCCCGGCGCGAGCGACACCGCCGTGCGCGAGGCGGACCTCGAGCGCGGTGTGCTGCCGGACTTCGGGGGAGAGGGCTCCGCGTTCACCGGCGGCGGCACCGACGGGTCCGAGCAGGCCGCCTCGCTGCACGACATCCCCGAGTCCGTGACCGGCCTGCGGGAGCGGCGGTAGGCGCCGTCCCGGCCGGGCGGCAACCCGCTGCGCCGCAGAAGCACGGAGGGCGACCGGGCCAGCCCCCGCGCGGCAGCTGAGGATCACCACAGGAGACCTGAGGGAAAGCCGCACTGACCTGGCCCTATGGTGCGCCTAGCGTGGTCGTCATGGCACCTTCCACGTCCTCCTCCGACCTCGATGGCATCGCACAGTGGGCCGTCTCCCTCATGGACACGATCGGGGCTCCCGGCGCAGGGCTCGCGATCGCACTCGAAAACCTCTTCCCGCCGCTGCCCAGCGAGATCATCCTGCCCCTGGCGGGGTTCAGCGCGGCACGAGGCACCTTCTCCCTCGCCGAGGCCCTGCTGTGGACCACGCTCGGCTCCGTCGTCGGAGCCCTCGCGCTCTACGGCCTCGGCGCCTGGCTCGGGGCGGAGCGTCTCAAGTCCATCACCCGCCGACTGCCCCTCATGCAGGTGAGCGATGTGGAGAAGGCGGAGGCCTGGTTCGCCCGTCACGGCGGCAAGGCCGTGCTCCTGGGGCGCATGATCCCTCTGTTCCGCAGCCTGATCTCGATCCCTGCGGGCGTCGAACGGATGCCCCTGGCGCGGTTCACGCTGCTGACCGCTCTCGGCAGCGCCGTCTGGAACACGATCTTCGTCGTGGCCGGCTACCAGCTCGGCGCCGGTTGGCACCTCGTCGAGCAGTACGCTGACATCCTCCAGAAGCTCGTCATCCTCGGCTGTGCCGTGTTCGCGGTCGTCTTCCTCACCCGGCGGATCCGCCAGCTGCGTCGCGCGAACCCGGTGAAGGAGTCCTGATGAGGTCGGCCCGATCCCTCGGACGTCCGTCGGAGCGCCGATGCCTCTGACCCCCAGCACCCCATGGTCCGGGCGCCGGCTCGCCCTCCGTGCGTCCGAGTCGCTGGTCTGGGCGCTCACCTGGCCGGTGGTCCTGTGCCTCCCATTGCTGATCGCCGCCGAGAGCTCGCCGCTGCGGACGACCACGCGATGGATCGACCGACGCCACGCCTGGGGCGACGGACACTCCGCCCCACCCCTGCGGAGCCTCCATCGGCCGGCGGCGTTCCTCGCCGTGGACGTCCTGCTGGGAGCGCTGAGCACGGTGATCTGGGCGCTGATCGGGTTCGGCCTCGCCACCGCATGGAGCATGATCCTGGGCGCCGTGACAGGAGGGAGCGTGCCCCTGCTGGACGATGCACCACCCGGAGCGGTGACATGGCAGGTCGTCGGCTGGGCTGTCCTGCCCGGTCTCGTGCTCCTGTTCCTGGCGCTCTCCGGACTGGCGGGAGCTGGGACGCTGGCCCGCCAGGCCCGCCACGCCTTCGGGCTCCCGGGAGCGGACGAGCTCGCGCGAGAGGTGGACGAGCTGCACTCCACGCTCCAGGACGTGGTGCGCGCGGTGGACGCCGAACGGCGCCGCATCGAGCGGGATCTCCACGACGGCGTGCAGCAACGGGTGGTCGCCCTGTCGCTCGTCCTCGCACGGGCGGAGCGCACGCCCGTCGGGCCCGAGCACGACGACCTCCAGCGCCGCGCACGGGAGGAGGTCCAGGCGATCCACAGCGACCTGCGCGAGGTCTCATGGCGCCTGTACCCGGCGATGCTCGCCCGCGTCGGGCTCGCGGAGGCGCTGGAGGCGCTCTGCGATCGCACCACCGTCCCCACCAGACTCTCGCTGCCGCCGGAGCCGGGACCGAGACCGGATCCCGCGATCGAGATCGCCGCGTTCTTCAGTGCCAGCGAGGCGGTCTCGAACGTGCTGAAGCACGCCGATGCGAGCCGTATCGAGGTGCGCATGGCCCGTCGTGAGAACCTGCTGACCGTCACCGTCTCGGACGACGGCCGCGGCGGGGCGGATCCACAGGGACCGGGTCTGAGCGGGGTCGCCTCGCGCGTCGCCGTCTGCGGAGGCAGACTGCAGGTGACCAGCCCTCTCGGGGGCCCGACGACGGTGGAGGCGAGCTTTCCGTGCGCATAGTGCTCGCCGAGGACTCCGCGCTGCTGCGGGAGGGCCTGGCCCAGCTCCTGACCGTCGAGGGGCACGAGATCGTCGCCATGGCCGCCAACGGGGCGGAGCTGCTCCGGGCCGTCCGGGAGCACGACCCCGACCTGGCGGTCGTGGATGTGCGCATGCCTCCCGACCACGTCGACGAAGGGGTGCAGGCAGCACTCGAGATCAGGAGCGCGCACCCGAGCACCTCGGTTCTCCTGCTCTCCCAGATCGTCGAGAAGCGGCACACGAGGGAGCTGCTCGACGGGCGCGGAGGCATCGGCTATCTGCTCAAGGACCGCGTCGCCGATCTCGGCGCGCTGCTCGACGCGGTCGAGACGGTCGCCCGTGGGGGCACCGCCTTCGACCCGGAGGTGATCCGACAGCTGCTGCAGACGGAGTCCTCGAGCGCGGCCGCGCTCGCCGGACTCAGCGAGAGGGAGCGCGAGGTCCTCGACCACCTCGCCCAGGGCCTGAGCAACACGTCCATCGCCGCCCGGCTCTTCATCAGCCGGAGCGGGGTCGAGAAGCACATCAACACGATCTTCTCGAAGCTCGGAGTGCCCGAGGGCGGCGAGGTGAACCGCCGGGTGATCGCGGTGCTGATGTACATCGGCCAGATCGATCCCCGGTGAGCATCCCGCGTCACGAGCGCGTCCGCCCGGCGGGCCCGGGGGACACCCCGAGCCGCCGGGCGGCCCGGCGGAGGCGCTGTCGGGCGCGCCTCAGGCGATACGCGTCCCCGCGCCGAGCCGGCGGATCGGCACGGCCAGGCGCCGCACCGCGACCAGCAGGGACAGCGCCCCGGCCAGCACCCACAGCGACAGGCCCATCGGCCACACCGGACGGTTCGGCGGGGTGCCGAGGTCGGTCGGGTAGCCGGGATCCTCCGGGTCACAGGAGACGTTGTGCGAGGGATGGGTGACGGTGGCCGCGCTGCGCATCCCGGACTTCAGCAGCGTCAGCAGGTTCACGTCCTCCCCGGTGGCCCAGTAGTCCTCCGCCGGGGCCGGCGCGGCCTCCGCGAGGAGCACCACCGGGTTGCCCCACAGCAGCGGCAGCGACAGGTCCAGGCGCGGGACGGTCTGCTGGACGGTCTCCGCCTCGCAGCGGCTCTCGTCCATCGAGAACTCGTCGTCCCAGACCGTGTAGTAGCTGGTCACCTCGCGCTCCTCGTTCAGGACGACCGCGGAGGAGCCCCAGGCGATCGGCAGCACCACCGTCACGCCGAACACGATCATGTAGGCGAGCACCACCGAGCCGAGCTGGCGCTGGGTCAGGGCCGACAGGCCCAGGCCCACCGCGGTCACGCACAGCGTCAGCACCATGATCACCAGCAGCAGGCGCAGCATGTACAGGGGGCCGATGCCGCCGAGCACCGCGATCGGCACGACCGAGGGCAGGGCGAGGACGAGGAACGCGAGACCGGTGAAGAACCCGGCCAGGAGCTTCCCGATCACGATCTCCGCGGGGCTGAGCAGGCTCGCCTGCAGCGTGGCGAGGGTCCCGGCGGTGCGGTCGCCGTTGATGGATCCGGCCGAGAGCGCGGGCACCACCAGCAGCATCGCGAAGAGCACCAGGATCATCTGCAGGCTGAACACCACCGAGGCGATGGGGGCGACCTCGCTCCACTGCGCGGAGTACAGGGTCGGGGCGAGCCCGAGCGCGCCGATGCCCAGCATCACGATCGTCCACACGCCGAGCGCGACGTACCAGCGCGTCGAGCGCAGGCGCTGGCGCAGCTCGAGGGAGGTGACGAGCCACAGCCCGTGCGCGCGGAGGGAGAAGGTGCCGCGGCCGCGCGGGCGGGCGTCGGTCGAGCCGCCGCCCGCTCCGTCGGCCGACGGGCCGGGGCCCGCCGGTGCGGTCGGCATCGAGCCGGCGCCTGTCGGGTGGGCGCCCGTCGGGCCGGCGCCGGGGGTTGGGGGCAGGCTCATCACAGGGCTCCTTCGCGGTGGGCGGCGTCCGAGGCGAGATAGGCGGCCTCGAGCCGGCCCGTCGCCGGGCCGAAGCCGATGACCTGGGCGCCTGCGGCGGTGAGGTCCGCGAGCAGGCGGGAGGCGGTGGCCTCGTCGGGCAGGTCCACGAGCACCTCGGCGTGGCCGGAGGTGGTGCGCTCCCCGGGGAGCACCTCGCCGTGGCGCACACGGAGACGATCCAGCGCCTCGCCGAGCGCCTGATGGTGCAGCGAGGCGACCCGCCACGGCCTCGGCCGGGCGGCCAGGTCGCGGATGCTCGAGGAGTCCACGACCCGTCCGCCGTCCATGAACACCACGTGATCGGCCATCTCCTCGAGCTCGGTGAGGATGTGGCTGGAGACCAGCACGGTCGCCCCGTCGGCCGCGCGCGAGCGCACCACGCTCAGCAGCCGGCGCCGCGAAGCGGGGTCGAGCCCGGAGGCCGGCTCGTCCAGGATCAGCACGCTCGGATAATGGATCAGCGCCCTGGCCAGGCCCAGACGCTGCTTCTGGCCGCGAGAGAGCACGTGCGCCCTCTGCTGCGCGAGCGGCACGAGGTCCAGCAGCTCCAGCAGCTCGTCGGTGCGTGCGCGCAGCTGCGCGGCGGGCAGGAAGTACGCACTGCCCATCACCTCGAGCACCTCGGTGACCCGCAGCGAGTCCCACGCTCCGAACTGGTCGGGCATCCAGCCGACCTTCGCGCGCACCGCGGGGGAGTCCTGGGAAGGGTCGACGCCGTCGATCAGCACGCGCCCCGCATCGGGCGCGAGCAGCGAGGCGAGCATCAGCATGAGGGTCGACTTCCCGCTCCCGTTCGGACCCACGAGCGCCGTGACCGCTCCGCGCGGCGCGGTGAAGCTCAGGTCGGCCACCGCCTGCACGCTCCCGAAGGCGCGGCTGACGTGCTCGGCGACGATTCCCGGGGTCTGCGGGGCGGGGGCCGTCGTGCCCTGCCCGTGCCCGGTGAGCGGGGGTGCGGGGTGGGCGTAGGCGCCCTGGGCCGGGATCGGCGGGAGGTGCCCTCCGGGGGCCTGCGGGACCTGGCCGTGGTGGCCGTCCGGCGGTGTGCTCTGCGTCATGGCACTACATTCCCACGCCGTGACCAGGCAGAGCAGAGGGAACCGGGAGACATTCCGAGCACGAATCGTGGGGGAACGGTGGAGGCGGCACCGCGGGAGCGAGCTCAGACGTGGCCCGCAGGATGTCGGCCGACGGGGAGGGCAGGGACGACGACGGCCGCCGACGCCCTCGGGACGTCGGCGGCCGCTGCCGTGCCGCGTCGGCTCGCGCCGACGCCGGGCTCACTCCGCCATGGCGGCGTTGCCCTCCTCCTGCGCCTGCGGGATGCCCTCCTCGGCGGTGAGGCGGCCGATGAAGACCTCCTGGAAGACGGGGATCGCGGCGGTCAGGCCGGCGTTCGCGCGCGCACCGGTGTCGGCCGGGGCGGCGTCCTTCGCGGCCTCGACGAACACGCTGACGTCCACGCCCTTCTCCTTCCAGAAGTCGATGTAGGCGTCCTGCGCGTCGACGTGGCCGGGGAAGGAGACGCCCTGCTCCGCGAGCGGCAGCTGCCCCTCCTTCGAGCCGAGCCAGGTCAGCAGCTCGGCGATGCCCTCCTGCTGCTCCTCGTCGGCCTTCGCATTGCCGACCGCGACCACGCCGTGGACCAGCGACTTCGGGCCCTCCGGCCCGGAGACCGGCGCCGCCAGCGCCCACTCGAAGGAGTCGGCCACGCCCTCGGAGATCGCGGTCAGGCTGTACGGGCCGGACTGGAACAGGCCGAGCTTGCCCTGCGTGAACAGGTCACGGGTGAAGTCGCCGTTCTCGTTGGTGTCCGCGGCGCTGGGGGCGACGTGCGCGACGTTGATCAGGTCGGCCATGTACTGGAACGCCTCGATGCCCTCGGGGGAGGCGAAGGTGTACTTGTCGTCCTCCTCCCACACGGCGCCGTTCGCGGCGAGCATCGGGCCGATGATCGCCTGCCGGTCGGCCTGCGAGTTGAAGCCGAACTGGGCGCGGGAGTCGGGGTCGAAGCCGTCCTCGCCCGGATGGCGGCCCTCGCCGTCGACGGTGAGCTTCGCCCCCGCCTCACGCAGCGAGTCGGACTCGGCGGTGGGGTCGAAGGCGAGGCTTGAGGGATCCACGCCCGCCTCCTCGACGAGGTCCTTGTTGTAGAACAGCGCGATCGAGTCCCAGATCTGCGGCACGCCCCAGAGGCCGCCGTCGCGCGTGTACAGGTCCACCACGGCCTTCTCCCACTGCGAGGCGCCGTCGGGGACGACCTCGTTGATGTCGAGCAGCGCCTCGGAGTCCTTGAGCTGGATGTAGTTCGCGGAGTTCACCCAGTAGACGTCCGCCGCGTCGTCGCTGGCGATGTCCAGGGGCAGACGGGTCCAGTAGTCGTCCCACGGCACCACGTCGATCTTCACGTTCCAGCCGCTGGACTTCGTGAACGCGGCGAAGGACTCCTCGTAGGCGGCCACGGCGTTCTCGTCCCAGAGCCGGAAGGTGAGCGTGCCCTTGTCACCGCCGGAGCTGCCGCCGGCGTCGCTGCCGCCCGAGCCGCCGTCCCCGCCCGAGCCGGAGGGGGAGCAGGCCGCCGCGGCGCCGAGCAGGCCGGCGGCGGCGAAGGAGGAGAGGAGGGTGCGGCGGTTCAGCATGGCGGGCGTCCTTCCGAGCAGTGGCGTTCTGTCCATTATCGTCCGACGGGACCGCGCACGGGGCGCGGTATGGCCGTCTGTGTCCGAGGTGTTCAGGGAACGACCGGCGGCGGCGAGAGGCGAGGAGCCTCGAGGCGACGAGATGGCCCCCGTGCCGTTCCTGGCAGTGCTCGGGCCGTTCCTGGCACGGCCCGGGCCGTTCCTGGCTGTGCCCGGGCCGTTCCTGGCAGCGCCCGTCAGCAAAGTGGGGCGAAAGGCTTGCTCATATGCCCCGGTTCGCTAACGCAACGCCTCGGCGAGACGGCGAGACGGCGGGACGGTGCGGCCGCCGCCCGCCGGGTCAGCGCAGCGTCGCGTCGCCGACGGAGCGGGTGATCTGCTTCTGGAAGATGACCATGAGGATCACCAGGGGCAGCATCGCCAGCGTGGTCCCGGCCATGACCAGGGTCCAGTTGTTGTTGTACTGCGACTGCAGCGCCGAGGTCGCCACCGTGATCACCCGCCACTCGGGCCCGGAGGTGATCACCATCGGCCACATGAAGCTGTTCCAGTGCGTGACCACGGTGATCAGCACGAGCGTGACGATGATCGGCCGGTTCAGCGGCACCACCAGGTGCCACAGGAGGCGCAGCGTGCCGGCGCCGTCGATCCGCATCGCGTCCATGAGCTCGGAGGGGATGCCGCGGAAGTTCTCCCGCAGCAGGAAGATCGCGTAGGGGGAGCCGAGCACGAAGGGCAGCACGAGCGCCCAGAAGGTGTTGCGCAGCCCCACCTCGGAGAGCATCAGGTACAGCGGCACCACGACCACCACCTGCGGCACCATGAGCGTCGCGATGTACACCCAGAACAGCAGGTCACGGCCCGGGAAGCGCAGCTGGGCGAAGGCGTAGGCGGCCAGCACCGAGAACACCATCTGGCCCACGAGGATCACCGCGACCATCTGCACGGTGACCGCGACGGGCGTGACGAAGCCGTCGGCCGAGGTGAACAGCCCGACGAAGTTGTCGAGCACCGGCGGTGCGGGGATCGACAGCGGCCCCTGCTGCGCGAACTGCGTGGTGGAGGTCAGCGCGGTCATCACCGAGAACAGGAACGGGCCGAGCGTGAGCACGGCCGCGACGATCAGCACGAGGTAGGTCGCGCCGTGGCCGAGCACGCGGCGTGCGAGCAGCGAGCCGGTCAGCGGCCGACGGCGGCGGCCGGATCGCGGCGCGCGCCCACCAGGGCGTCCGTCGGCCGGGTTGTCGGCGGAGCGGCCGACGTCGGCCGTCGATCCGGCGCGCGCGTCGGCCCCGCGCCCGCTCGTCGGGGTCATGTCCTGAGCAGTCATCGCTTCCCTCCTCTCAGCTCATGTCGTAGGTGATGCGCTTGGAGAACCAGCGCTGCTGGATCACCGTGATCACCACCAGCAGGAGGAACAGGATGACGGCGACCGCGCTCGCACGGCCCAGCCGGTTCGCGCCGAACGCCTCGTTGTAGATGAGCGAGGCGATGACCTCGGTGCGGTGCTGGGGCCCGCCGCCCGTGAGGGCGTAGACCATGTCGAACACCTGGAACGAGGCGACCACCTGGGTGACCGCGAGGAAGAACGTGGTGGGCCGCAGCAGCGGGATCGTCATGAACCACAGCTGCTGGGCGGCGTTCGCGCCGTCGATCCGGGCGGCCTCGTAGATCGAGCCGGGGATGCGCGTCAGCCCCGCCTGGAAGAACAGCGAGATGTAGCCGACGTTCTGCCAGATCGCGACGAAGGCGACCGCGGGCAGGGCGAGCGAGGGGTCGGTCAGCCACTCGATCCTCACGCCGAGGATCTGGTTCAGCGCACCCACCGACGGCTGGAAGATCCACTTCCACACCACGCCGAGCGCGAGCGGCGCGCACACCCAGGGGATCACCACGATCACCCGCACGATCGCCGAGCCCGGCAGCGCCCGCACCAGCTGCGTGGCCAGCACCAGCCCGATCGCGAGCGAGACGGGCACCGAGATCAGCGTGAAGATCGCCGTGACCAGCAGGGAGTTCGCGAGCGCGCCGTCGCTGAGCAGGGTGACGTAGTTGTCCAGGCCCAGGAAGCGGCGCGTGCCGTACAGGTCCCAGTGGAACAGCGAGACCACGAACGCGAGCACGACGGGCAGGATCAGGAAGCAGGTGACGCCGATCAGGCTCGGGGCGATCAGCAGCCAGCCGACCAGGGGTCTGCGGGCGTTCATCGCCTCCACCCCCTGCCTGCGTCGTGCCGATGATCCACCGGGTCAAGCTATCGCAGCGGGGCAGTGCCGCGGGTGCTCCACTACGCTCGGGCCATGAGCTCTGCGACGGACACCGCCGGTCACGCCACCGCGGCCACGGACCCCCACGCCTCGATCTACGACCACGGCTTCGTGCGCGTCGCCGCGGTGACGCTGCCGGTCGCGCTCGCCGACCCGGCCACGAACGCCGAGCGCCACCTCGAGGTGCTGCGCGACCTGCACGACCAGCAGGTCGGGCTCGCGGTCTTCCCCGAGCTGTCCCTGACCGGGTACTCGCTCGACGACCTGGTGATGCAGGAGCCGCTGCTGGACGCGGCCGAGCAGGCGGTGCTCACCGTGCTCGAGGCGAGCGAGGACCTGATGCCGATCATCGTGCTCGGCGCCCCGCTGCGCGCGAAGGACCGCTCCCGGATCTTCAACTGCGCCGTCGTCATCCACCGCGGCCGGATCCTCGGCATCACGCCGAAGCAGAACCTCCCCACCTATCGCGAGTTCTACGAGCGGCGCTGGTTCGCGCCGGGCGACGACGCGGCAGGTGAGTCGGTGCGCCTGGGCGGGGACGAGCACGCCCTGTCCCCGCACTCGATCATCACGGTCGAGGACGTGCCGGGCCTGCGCCTGTTCGTCGAGATCTGCGAGGACATGTGGGTGCCGGTCCCGCCGTCGGCCGAGGCCGTGCTCGCCGGCGCGACCGTGATCGCGAACCTGTCGGGCTCCCCGATCACGATCGGCCGCGCCGAGGACCGCAAGCTCATGGCCCGCTCCGCCTCCGCCCGCACGCAGAGCGCCTACGTCTACGCCGCCGCCGGCGAGGGGGAGTCCACCACCGATCTCGCCTGGGACGGGCAGACCTTCGTGTACGAGTGCGGCGACCTGCTGGGCGAGTCCGAGCGCTTCCCGACCGGAGCGCGTCACACGATCGTGGACGTCGACCTCGACCGGATCGTCGCCGAGCGTCGTCGGCAGAACACCTTCGACGACAACCGCCGCACCCACGCCGCCTCGCTCGAGAAGTTCGACGGCTGGGAGGAGACGAGCCTGTTCGGCCCGTTCGAGAGCGATCTCGAGGAGGCGGACCTCGAGGAGTCGGACCTCGAGGGCGCCGAGAGCTCGGGCTGGTTCGCGCACGCGCCGCTCTCCGGGAGCACGTACGACCCCGAGGGCGTCCTGGCGGCGCGGCCGCGCCCCGCGACCGGCCCGCTGCGCCGTCACCACGACCGCTTCCCCTTCGTGCCCGACGACCCGGCGCGCCTCGCGCAGGACTGCTACGAGGCGTACAGCATCCAGGTCGCGGGATTGGTGCGGCGGCTGAAGCAGATCGGCGGCGACAAGCCCGGCGGCACCCGGCCCGTCATCGGCGTCTCCGGCGGCCTGGACTCCACGCACGCCCTGATCGTGTGCGCCCGCGCGATGGACCTGCTGGGCCGCGACCGCTCCGAGATCCTCGCCTACACGATGCCGGGCTTCGCCACGAGCGAGCACACCCGCTCCAACGCCGAGCTGCTCTCGACGGCGATCGGCGCGAGCTTCGAGACGATCGACATCCGTCCCGCCTCCACCCAGATGCTGAAGGACATGGGCCACCCCTTCGGCGACGGCGAGCCGGTGTACGACGTGACCTTCGAGAACGTCCAGGCCGGCATGCGCTACGACTACCTCTTCCGTCTCGCGAACCACCACGGCGGCATCGTGGTGGGCACCGGCGACCTCTCCGAGCTGGCGCTGGGCTGGTGCACCTACGGGGTGGGCGACCACATGTCCCACTACGGCGTGAACGCCGGCGTGCCGAAGACCCTCATCCAGCACCTGATCCGCTGGGTCATCTCCGAGGGGATCTTCGACGCCGCGACCGCCGAGGTGCTGCGGGCCGTGCTCGACACCGAGATCTCCCCGGAGCTGATCCCCACCGCGCCCGGGCAGAAGGCGCAGTCCACCGAGGACTCGATCGGCCCCTACGCCCTGCACGACTTCACGCTCTACCACCTGCTGCGCCGCGGCTACCGCCCCGGCAAGATCGCCTATCTCGCCCACCAGGCCTGGGGCGATCAGGAGGCAGGGGAGTGGCCGGCCGGCTACGCCGACGACGACAGGCGCGCCTACGACCGGGCCGAGATCAAGCACTGGCTGACCGTGTTCACGAAGCGGTTCTTCTCCAACCAGTTCAAGCGCTCCGCCCTGCCGAACGCCCCGAAGGTCCTGGCCGGCGGCTCGCTCTCCCCGCGCGGCGACTGGCGGATGCCCTCGGACGCCGCGTCGGCCGCCTGGCTCGCCGAGATCGACCGGGACGTCCCGGGGGAGTGAGGCGGCCGGGCGGCGGCCGAGCCCGCCGCCCGCCCCGCCCAGCGCATCGAGACGTGGCTGAGTGCCCGTAGCGCACCCCATTCGGGCAGCGAGCCACGCCTCGGCGCCGCGGCGACGTGGGTAGGGTCGGGGCATCCGCACTCGCCGTCGAAGGATGAGCCGATGACCGTTCCGACCGCCCTGACCTCCTCCAGCCTCCCCGAGATCGCCTCCCGCGGCGAGGTCGCCACGCCCCAGCAGCCGCTCGAGGAGCGGACGGTGGGGATCGTCCACTTCGGCGTCGGCGGCTTCCACCGCGCCCACCAGGCGATGTACCTGGACCGCCTGATGAACGCCGGTCGCGACCTGGACTGGGCGCTGTGCGGCGTCGGCCTGCTGCCGGGGGATGCCCGGATGCGCGATGCGCTGACCTCCCAGGACGGGCTGTACACCCTGGTCACCAAGACGCCCGACGGCACCCGTGACCCGCGCGTGATCGGCTCGATCGCCCGGTACCTCTTCGCGCCCGACGACCCCGAGGCCGTGCTCGCCCAGATGACGGACCCGGCTGTGCGGATCGTGTCCCTCACCGTCACCGAGGGCGGCTACAACTACAACCCCTCCACCGGCGAGTTCCAGTACGAGACCGAGGCCGTCGCCGCGGACCTCGCCACGCGGTTCGATCCTGCCGACGCCCAGGCCGCGGCCCTCGCGGGCTCGGACGACGGCGGCGCGAACTCCGCGCAGCAGGTGGGTCAGCCCCGCACGATGTTCGGCTATGTCGTCGAGGCGCTGCGCCGCCGCCGCGAGGCCGGCATCGCCCCCTTCGCGATCATGTCCTGCGACAACGTGCGCGGAAACGGTGATCTCGCCAAGCGCATGATTCTCGCCTACGCGCAGCGCCGCGACGAGAACGGCCTCCACGGCGATGCCCCGATCGCGGACTGGATCGCCTCCGAGGTCGCGTTCCCCAACTGCATGGTCGACCGCATCACCCCCGTCACCGCGGAGTCGGACATCGAGATGATCGCCGAGGACTACGGCATCGAGGACGCCTGGCCGGTGGTGAGCGAGGACTTCGTGCAGTGGGTGCTCGAGGACGAGTTCCCGACCGGTCGCCCCGCCTGGGAGGAGGTCGGCGTGCAGATGGTCGAGGACGTCGAGCCGTACGAGCTGATGAAGCTGCGCCTGCTGAACTGCTCCCACCAGGCGATCGCCTACTTCGGCCTGCTGCTGGGGCAGACCTACGCCGACGAGGCCGCCGTCGACGAGCACCTCGCCCCCTTCACGCGCACCCTCTACATGGACCGCGAGGGCACCCCGACCGTGCCCGAGGTGCCCGGCATGGACCTCACCGCCTACAAGGACGAGCTCATGGCGCGCTTCGCGAACACGAGCGTGAAGGACACCCTCGCGCGCCTGGCCGCGGAGTCCTCCGACCGGATCCCCACCTGGCTCATGCCCGTGATCCGCGAGAACCTCGAGGCCGGACGCGACGTCTCGGCCTCCGCCGCGATCGTCGCCTCCTGGGCCCGCTACGCCGAGGGCACCGGCGAGAACGGCGAGGAGTGGCCGGTGGTGGACCGCCTCCACGACCGCGTCATGGCCGCCGCCGCGAAGCACGACGAGGACCCGCTCGCCTTCCTCCGCGACGAGGAGCTGTTCGGCGACCTCGTGGAGCACGAGGCGTTCACCGCCCCCTACCTCCACGCCCTCGCGGTGCTCCGCACCGACGGCGCCCGCTCCCTCCTCACCGAGCTCACCGCCGACCTCTGACCCCGGCGACGGGGCGGTTCCCTCCCGTCGTCCCCGCCCCGGCCCGTCCCGTGCCGGGCCCGGCACGACCTGCCCTTGCCCCAGCCTGTCGTGCCCTGCCCTGGCCTGGCCTGCCCTGCCCCAGCCTGCCGTGCCCAGGCCCGCCCCGCCCCGCCCCGCCCCGGCCCGAACCGACTCTCGCGCACCGAGCCTCGGTCAGCAAACTTGGGGTTTTCGGCCTCCTGATCGACCATGTTTGCTGACCTCTTGGCGCAGCCGATGGGTCGAGCCAATGGTGCGGCTGGCTGGTGCGGCTGGCTGGTGCGGCTGGTGGGGCCTGCTCAAGGCGAGCGGAAGTCATGCTCTGAGATCGTCCTGCGATGCCGTGTTCCTGAAGGAGGCGGCCCTGTTCGTATCGAGTATCGGTGTCCCCGCTGGTCGGGAGAACTCGCCGAGTCGAGGCCCGGTCGCGGAGCGTCCTGGCTCCCACCCTCGACGACGAAGCGCAGCGGTGAGTCGCTCGATCCCGCGTCGGCATCCGTCGGTGAGATCGTTCGCCACGGTCTGGACCTCGATCCAGCCGTGCTGCTCGCGGCGCTCTCGTCGAGCGATGTCCTTCTCCTGCTGCGCTTTCGTGCGGTGATCGCGTCCGTCGTGCTCGAGGCACACCTTCCAGTCCGGCCAGGCGAGGTCAGGCTCGCCGAGGTCGGCACGGCCCTCGAACTGGCGCCGGTTGAGCACGGGGCCCGGCAGTCCGGCCCGGGCGGCCGCGAGCCTCAGGCGCGTCTCGGCCGGTGAATCGCTGCCGATGCGCGTGAGTGACAGGACGTCGCGAAGCAGCGGGCGACCGCGTCCAGGATGGGCCTCGATGGCGGCAGCGAGGATGTCGGGGGTGGCGTAAGGCGTATTGCGGCCCTCCGCCCACGGGCGAGGGTGTCGTACGAGGTGGTCGGCGATGATGACCAGCTGATCCCTGTGGAGATGGACGGTCAGATCCAGCCACGTCCGGACACGCGAGGTGATGCGCAGCCCGTCGACGTCCACGATGTCCTCGCCGCGCAGGGGCCTTCTGGTCCATCGGAGGTACGGGCGGTTCCTGCGCACCCTGCCCTGCAATGACATGTCCATGACGCTCATCTGCGGTCTGGCCTCCCATCTCTCCATCTCCAGAGGCAGGGGCATCTTCCAGAGTCGTGCGGCGCTCCGACCGCTCACCACGATCTGGTGGTCCTCGCGCAGAAGCGCGCCGAGAACTGCACGCTCGGTGAGCTCGGCATCCTTCCAGGCGTACAGCCCGTAGCCGATACGGACGAGATCGCCGGCACGCAGGCGATCGATCGTGACGCCGAGCCGCCGCGCCTCGGCCGCGGTGAAGACCGGAGACGTGAGTGAGGCGGGGAGCGGGGCCGGACGACGGGGCATGGCGCCATACTTCGGGATGCCGATGTGCCCCGGTCCTCCTCATCCACATCCGCGAGGTGAGCGAGCAGTGGGACGTCTCCTCCACAGCGCGGGGACTCTCCTGGGCGCCCTGCTCGGCCCCGGGGCGTCTCACGGCACAGCTCCAACAGAGCCCAGTGAACACGTGCGTGCCCTCCGGCGCGTCTCTCTTACAGACGCGGACAGGGCAGGGCAGCGGAATGCCGGGTGGTGGGGCGGTCATGGATGGGTGCGGGCAGGCGCCGGTGAACCCGTCCGATCGGCCGCTGCCGTCAGCAAAGCAGGGCGAAACGCTCCCTCGTAGGCCCATGTTTGCTCACCGCACGTGTCGTGTCCGTTCGCCGCACGGGTCATGTTCGCTCAGCACACGTGTGGGGTCCGGTGTCCTGGCCCGCCCCGCCACGCCCGGGGCGGTGTTGCGCCGGTCACGTGCCGGAACCGTCCTGACCTGGCCCCCTGTCTCGAATGACGAGGTCACTGGGGTGAACGAGAAGCTTCTCCATAGACTGGGCCGCTCACGATCCCCTGCGTCACCGCAGAACCGGGCAGGCCCCAGCAGCGTTCCGCGGCCCACTGCCGCAGACGGGTCCTACCCGACCCACGCACTGCCCGCACCGCCCTCGACAGTCAAAGGAACCCGTTCATGAGCCTGGTCGTCCAGAAATTCGGAGGATCCTCCGTCGCTGACGCCGACTCGATCAAGCGCGTCGCGCGCCGCATCTCCCTGTACGCGCAGGCCGGCCACAAGGTGGTCGTGGTCGTCTCCGCGATGGGGGACACCACCGACGACCTGATCGACCTCGCCGAGCAGGTGAGCCCGAACCCGCCCCCTCGCGAGATGGACATGCTGGTCACCGCCGGCGAGCGGATCTCGATGGCGGTGCTGTCGATGGCGCTGAACGACACGGGCGTCCAGGCCCGCGCCTACACCGGCTCGCAGGCCGGCCTGATCACCGATGGGGCCCACGGCAAGGCGCACATCCTGCGCGTGACCCCGGGCCGGATCGAGGAGGCGCTCGAGGAGGGTGCCGTCGCGATCGTCGCCGGCTTCCAGGGCGTCTCGCAGACCTCGAAGGACATCACCACCCTCGGCCGCGGCGGCTCGGACACGACGGCCGTGGCGCTGGCCGCGGCCCTGGACGCGGACGTCTGCGAGATCTACTCCGACGTGGACGGCGTCTTCACCGCCGATCCGCGCATCGTGCCGGCCGCGCGCCGCGTCCCGGTGATCTCCAGCGAGGAGATGCTGGAGATGGCCGCCAACGGCTCGAAGATCCTCATGGCGCGAAGCGTCGAGTACGCCCGCCGCTACGGAGTGCCGCTGCACGTGCGCTCCTCCTACTCGGGCCGGCTCGGCACGATCGTCGCCGACGATCCCGAGCGCGAGATCCCGATCGACCCCGACGTCACCCTCCGCCCCGCGGACGCCGCCCGTCGCGACGCCGCCGACCCGACCAAGGAGCTCCCCATGGACGACATCGCAGCACCGGGCCTCGAGGCGCCGATCATCTCGGGCGTCGCCCACGACCGCAGCGAAGGCAAGATCACGGTCGTCGAGGTGCCCGACGCCCCGGGCAAGGCGGCGCTGCTGTTCGACGTCGTCGCCGGCACCGGCGCGAACATCGACATGATCGTGCAGAACTCCTCGACGGTCGACGACACCGTCGCGATCTCCCTGACCCTCCCGGAGTCCGACGCCCCGGCCGCGCTCGAGGCGATCGAGGCGGCCCGCGAGGCGATCGGCTACACCGAGGTCCGCTACAACGACCAGATCGGCAAGGTCAGCATCGTCGGCGCCGGGATGCGCTCGCACCCGGGCGTCTCGGCGACCCTGTTCCGCTCCCTCGGGGAGGCGGGCATCAACATCGACATGATCTCCACCTCGGAGATCCGCATCTCCGTCGTCACCGAGCAGTCCCGGCTCGACGACGCGGTGCGCGTGATCCACACGGCGTTCGGCCTCGATGCCGAGCAGACCGAGGCCGTGGTCTACGGAGGGACCGGACGATGAGCACCAGCACCCACACCGCCCCCGACTTCTCCGGCACCCCCGGCTTCGCGGCCGACGGACCGGTCATCGGCGTCGTCGGCGCGACCGGACAGGTGGGGCGTGTGATGCTCGCCCTGCTCGCCGACCGCGCGGTCGCACATTCCTCGATCCGCGTCTTCGCCTCCTCCCGCAGCGCCGGGAAGACCGTGCAGTACGCGGGTCTGGACCTGGTCGTCGAGGACTCGGAGACGGCCGACATCACCTCCGAGGGGAGCCGCCTGGACGTGGCGATCTTCTCCGCCGGAGGCTCGACCTCGAAGGCGCTCGCGCCCCGCTTCGCCGAGGCGGGCGCCGTGGTCGTGGACAACTCCTCGGCCTGGCGCCGTGACGAGGAGGTGCCGCTGGTGGTCTCCGAGGTGAACCCCGAGCAGGTCACCGCCCCGAAGCGCGGCATCATCGCCAATCCCAACTGCACCACCATGGCCGCGATGCCGAGCCTGAAGGCGCTGCACGACGAGGCCGGTCTGGCCCGGCTGAAGGTCGCGACCTACCAGGCGGTCTCCGGCTCCGGCGTGGCCGGTGTCGCGGAGCTCGCCTCGCAGGTCAGGAAGGGCGCGGACCACGTCGAGGAGCTCGCCCTGGACGGCTCCGCGGTCGACCTGGGCGAGCCCGAGGTGTACCAGGCGCCGATCGCGTACAACGTGGTCGCGCTCGCGGGGAACCTCGTGGACGACGGCACGGGCGAGACCGACGAGGAGCAGAAGCTCCGCAACGAGTCCCGTCGGATCCTGGGACTGCCGGACCTGCCCGTGGCCGGCACCTGCGTGCGCGTGCCCGTGATGAGCGGCCACGCCCTGGCGATCCACGCCGAGTTCGACGAGCCGATCACCCCGGAGCGAGCGCGCGAGCTGCTCGAGGCGGCGCCGGGTGTGAACGTCGTGGACCTGCCCACTCCGCTGATGGCGGCGGGCAAGGATGGCACATTCGTCGGCCGCATTCGACAGGACGCCTCGGTGCCGGGCGGCAAGGGCCTGATCCTCTTCGCGGTGGCCGATAATCTCCGCAAGGGGGCAGCGCTGAACGCGATCCAGATCGCGGAGCTGATCGTCTCCCCTTGACGATGAAGGAGGAACGCCGATGACGAGTGCCGTGACCAACGGGTCCCTGGGGGCAGGGACCGGACCGATCTCACTGTCGACGGCGTTCTCCGACCGGGCCGGGGAGGAGGCGCCGGGCCAGACGGGCCCGGTGCCCCTCGTCGAGCCGATGGACCGGGTGCTGCGCAACCTCGACACCCTCACCGAGGCCCAGGTGCCCGCCGCGGATCTCCAGGGAGCGCCGGGCGCTGCGGCCGACGGCGCGAATGCCGCGGGGGCCGGCGAGCCCACCCGCCGCGAGGCGATCCTCGATGCGGCCTCCGCCCTGTTCGCCGAGCGCGGCTATCACGGGGCGAGCCTGCGGGACATCTCGCGTCGCGTGGGGATCTCGCACCCGGGGATGCTGCACCACTTCTCCTCCAAGGACGTGCTGCTCGGCGCGGTGATCGACCGGCTCGAGGCGCATGCGCAGGGGCTCCTGGACTCCGTCGAGGCGATCTCCTCGTCGCCGACGACGCTGATCGCGGCGCTGAGCGGGCCCTGGGACCCGCGGAAGCACTCGATGGCGCTGCTGGCGACGCTCTCGGCGGAGATCGTGAACCCGCAGCATCCTGGCCGCTACCGCATCGCCCGGCTGCGCCTCGTGCACGAGCACGTGCTGGTGCAGGTCTTCACCGCTCTCGCGGAACGGGGCCGGCTGGTCGAGGGCGCCTCGGCGGCCTTCCTCGCCCGCCAGCTCTTCTCTCTGCTGCTGAGCCTGACGGTGCGCGAGCACACGGTCCGCGAGCTGCAGCGGACCTGCGACGCGGATCCGATCGTCGACGTGGAGGCGTTCGTGCGCCTCTGCTGCATCGTCGACTGATCCGGGCCGACGACGGCACCGCGGTGGCGTCGGCGGGCGGCGACGAGGAGTCGGCGGCGCCGTCCGACTGCTCCGCCCGGTTGCATCGCCCTGGCGCGCAGTCCGACCACGTCGCCCGGCCGTGTCGGACGGGTCGATAGACTCGCCGCCGTGACCCCTCGTGGAGAGCCCCGATGAGCGCCGGCCGCGTCCCGGAGGACCACACCTCCGGTCTCACCGGCGGCCCCCAGCCGCGCCCCGCGTCGGCCGACGCGGTGGAGGCATCCGCGCCCGCCGCTCCTGTCTCGCGGTTCCCCCGCCTGCAGGCCCTCGCGGGCCTGACCGTTCAGGGCCGGGACGGACGGACCGTCGGCCGGGTGCGCGACATATACCAGCAGGACGCGAGCGGCGCGCTCGCCGCGATCACCGTGATGCCGCGCCAGCTGAGCTCCCGCGCTGTGCTCATCCCGGCCGCGGCGATCGAGACCCTCCCGCGGCTCGGCGCGCCGCAGGAGGGCGCCCGGCGCGACGCGCGCGCCGACGAGGGCGTCGGCTCAGATCTCGACCCGGCCGAGGCCGCCGGCGCCGGCGAGGGCTCCGATGCCGCCAAGGCCTCCGGCTCCGTCAAGGACTCCGATGCCGCCAAGGGCTCCGGCACCGGTGAGGACCTGGTGGTGCACCTGCGCGTGGACGCCGCGACGGCACGAGCCGGGAAGCGGCCGCCGGAGATCGCCCACGTCACCCCGCAGCAGATGCGCGAGGCGGCGGAGGCTCTGGGCCTGGAGGCCGCGGGGCACCTCGGCGACCCCGTCGAACCGCGGGGCCCGTCCTCCGCGGAGCTCCGGGACCGATCCTCCGCGGAGAGCCTGGACGCAGCGGACACCCCGAACCCCGTCGAGCCCCGCTAGAGCACCGTCTCCGCGCCCATCACGACGGTCCGCGTCGGCGGCAGGTGCAGCACCTGGGTGCGGTTCGCGGAGCCGCGCTCCAGGGCGCGCACGAGCACCTTCTGCCAGCGCGGCATCGAGGTGTCCTGTCCGGCCTCGATCCGGAACACCGAGAGCACGTACATCGCCTCCTCCGCCTCGAGCGCGAGGGCGGGGACGTGGAGGATGCAGTCGGCGGGGCAGTCCGATGAGTGCGGGCCGCCTCGCAGCTCGACGGCGGCGCGGAGCGCGGCGGGGACGTCCTGGGTGTCGTGGAAGCCGACCAGGTAGGTCACCTGCACGATCCCCGGCCCGATCTCGCGGGCGTGGACCCGGTCCTCGCGCCGCGCATGGGGCACGCCGATGTGCTTCATCGTCATGATCACCACGTGCTCGTGCAGCACCCGGTTCATCCGCACGCCGGTGCGCAGGGCGAGCGGCACGGTCGCCGGGTCGCCGTGGGGGTAGACGACCAGCCCCGGCACCCGTCGCACCGCGCAGTCGGGCCCGGTGACGAAATCCGTGAGCGGGCCCTCGAGCTCGCGGCGCCGGCCGAAGAGGATCCGCGCCCCGCGATGCCACACGAGCATGATCGTGGTGAGCACGGCGGCGATCACCAACGAGATCCAGCCGCCCGCGGGGACCTTGACGATGTTCGCGGCCAGGAGCAGCAGCTCGAGCCCGCCGACCAGCACGGCGAGCAGCACCACCTGCCACAGCGGCCGGCGCAGGATCCGCCGGGCGTAGAGCAGGTACAGCGCGAGCACGAGGATGATCGTCGCGGTGACGGCGAGGCCGTAGGCCGCCGCGAGCGCCTCGGAGCGGCGGAAGACGAGCACCAGAGTGACCACCCCGGCGAACAGCAGCAGGTTCACGGCGGGGAGGTAGACCTGTCCGCCGTGCTCGAGGGAGGTCTGGATGGCCTTCAGCCGCGGCAGCAGCGAGAGCCGGGTCGCCTGCCGGGCCACGGAGAACGCCCCGGAGATCACGGCCTGCGAGGCGATGACGGTCGCGACCGCGGACAGCGCCACCAGCGGCACCCGCAGCACCTCGGGCACCAGGGTGAAGAAGGGGTTCACGACCGCGGACGGGTCGGTGAGCACGAGCGCGCCCTGGCCCAGGTAGTTGATCAGCAGCGCCGGCAGCACGAGCGCGAGCCACGCCACGGCGATGGGCCGGTGCCCGAAGTGGCCCATGTCCGCGTACAGCGCCTCCGCCCCGGTGATCGCGAGCACCACGGCGCCGAGGGCGACGAAGGCGATCAGCGGCCGGTCGATCATGAAGGCGATCGCGTGGTGCGGGGACAGCGCCTGCAGGATCGCGGGGTGGGCGAGCACGTGCGGCAGCCCGATCGCCGCGAGCGTGAGGAACCACAGCGCCATGACCGGGCCGAAGAACCGCCCTATCCGCCCGGTGCCGCGGTGCTGCACGGCGAACAGGACCGTGAGCACGATCAGGGCCCCGGGCACGATCACGGCGTTGGGCACGGCGGCCGCCACCTCGATGCCCTCGAAGGCGGAGAGCACGGAGATCGCCGGGGTGATCACGGAGTCGCCGAAGAACAGCGCCGCCCCGATCACGCCCAGGACCAGGGCGATCGACGCCTCACGCGGGCCGACGCCACCGGGGCCGCGGAGCTTGCGCAGCACCAGCGCGGCGAGGGCCAGGATCCCGCCCTCGCCCTGGTTGTCGGCCCGCATGATCAGGCCGATGTAGGCGACGGTGACGATGATCAGCAGGCACCAGGTGACCATCGAGATCACCCCGAGCACATCGGCCTCGGAGGGGGCGACGGCGTGGTGGTGGAGGGCGAAGACGGTCTGCAGCGCGTACAGGGGGCTGGTGCCGATGTCGCCGAAGACGACGCCCAGCGCGCCGAGCGATGCCGCGGCGAGCGGGGTGCGGGCGCGGGGCATCCCGCGGTGGTCGAGGTGGTCGTGGTGGTGACGGCGGTGGTGGGCGGGCCCGTCGGTCGACGGGGCTCTGACGGACAGCGGGGTTCCCGACGGGGCGTCTGCAGACTGCGCGGCGGCACTGGGCGGCGAGCCGGCCGACCGTCCGTCGTCGGGCGGCGGGGCGCCGGGTGCGGGGGAAGGGGCCGGGGACGATGTCCCGTCGGCCCGAGGGGTGCGCTCCGTGGCAGGGGTGGTGGGCTCGTCGGAGCGAGGCGAGCTCGAGGGGTCCTCGTGCACGGAGAGGATCATGCCACCGCGCCGCCGGAATGCACCCGCCCCGATCGTGCGGGTTCTGCTCCGTGCGTCACATCGTCCCGTCTCCGCACAGGCCCGCCAGATCCGTCACAGGGACCGATCGGATCTAGCAACAAAACGAACGGTTCGTTAATCTCGGCGCGTGACGACACCCCGCACCGCCGCCCTCCCCGCGACCCCCGCCGCCCCGCTCGCCGGTCGTCGCGAGTGGGCCGCGCTCGTCGTGCTCGTGCTCGCGGTGACCCTGCTCGCCATCGACGGCACCGTGCTCTTCCTCGCGATCCCGTCGCTGACCGCGGATCTCGCCCCGACGGCCGCCCAGATCCTGTGGATCGGGGACATCTACTCCTTCGTGCTGGCGGGGCTGCTGATCACGATGGGGAACCTCGCCGACCGCATCGGCCGCAAGCGCCTGCTGCTCACCGGCGCGATCGCCTTCGGCGCCGCCTCGCTGCTGGCCGCCTTCGCGCCGAACGCGGAGCTGCTCATCGCCGCCCGCGCCCTGCTGGGCCTGGCCGGGGCGACGATCATGCCCTCGACCCTGTCGATCATCCGCGGCCTGTTCCACGATCCCGCCCAGCGCACCCGGGCGATCGCGCTGTGGTCGGCCGGGGCGATGGCCGGCGCCGCCGTCGGCCCGCTGGTCGGCGGGGCGCTGCTGGAGCTGTTCTGGTGGGGGTCGGTGTTCCTCATCAACGTGCCGGTGATCGCGCTGGTCGTCGGGCTCGGCGCGTGGCTGCTGCCCGAGTCGCGCAGCACCACCGCCGGGCGGGTCGACCTCCTCTCCGCGGTCCTGTCGGTGCTCGCCGTCGTCCCGGTGGTCTTCGCGATCAAGCAGGTCCTCGGGGGCGAGGCCGGAGCCCCGGCGCTGCTCGCCGCCGTGCTCGGGGCGGTCGCCGCCGTGGTCTTCGTGCGCCGACAGCGTCGCCTCGTCACTCCGCTGATCGACGTGGAGCTGTTCCGCATCCCCGCCTTCACCGGGGCCATCGCCGCGAACGGCCTGTCAATCTTCGCGTTCCTGGGCATGCTCTACTTCTTCTCCCAGTACCTCCAGCTCGTGCGGGGATTCGCGCCCTTCCGCGCGGGTCTGGCCGAGATGCCCGCGACCCTCGCCTCCCTCGCGGTCGTGGTCGTCGTCGGGGCCGCGCTCGCACGTCTGGGGCGGGGGCGGGCGATCGCCGTCGGCCTCGCCGTCGGGGCGCTGGGACTGGCGGGCCTCGGGATCGCCGAGGGGCTGCCCGGCTATCTCGGGATCGGGATCGCCCTGGGCGTGATCGGGCTCGGCACGGGGCTGTCGATGACCCTGTCGACCGACGCCGTGGTCTCGGCGGTCCCGGTCGAGCGCGCGGGTGCCGCCTCCTCGATCTCGGAGACCGCCTACGAGCTGGGCGTCGCGCTCGGCATCGGCGTGCTCGGCTCCCTGCACACCGCGATCTATCGCGCGGACCTCACGATCCCCGTCGGCACCTCCGGCGCGCAGGCCGCGGCGATGGAGGACTCCCTCGCCCATGCATCGAGCATCATGGGGGAGCAGGAGGCGTCCCTGCTCGCCCACGCGCAGGAGGCCTTCACGCACGCCACGCAGGCCACCGCCTACGCCGCCTCGGGACTCCTGGTCCTCGCGGCGGTGGTGGCCTGGCGCCTCATCCCGTCCGAGTCGACCCCCAGGAGCTGATCGTGGACACCGACGACCCTGCGGAGCCCGTCGACCCCGCCGACGGCACGGAGTCCGCGGAGCCCGCGGCGCCGCAGCGCGACAAGGAGCGCACCCGCGCGGCGATCCTCGACGCCGCGGCGGCGATGATCACCGAGCACGGCAGCGGCGTGAGCCTCGCGCACATCGCCCAGCGCGCCGGGGTGTCCAAGGGGGCGCTCACACACCACTTCCCGCACCGCCTCGAGCTCGAGAAGGCGCTGGTGCGCCGCTCCAACGAGCAGTTCTGGGCCGACGTCCGCGCCCTCGTCGACCTCTCCGAGAACCGTCCCGGGAAGCTGCTGCGCGCCTATGTGCGGGCCCTGACCTCGGCCGACTCCCGTGCGGCGGAGATCTTCTCCCCGTCCTCGCTGCTGACCGTGCTCGGCACCCGCCCGGGCATGGAGGACGAGGCCGAGCAGGACGCGGCGCGCTGGCGCGAGGAGCTCACGGCCGACGGGATCGATCCGGTGCAGGCCCTCATGGTGCGCGTGGCCTGCGAGGGCGTCGCGATGAGCCTCGGCACCCCCTATGTCACCGACGAGGAGCGGGCCCTGGCCCACGCCCGGCTCCTCGAGCTCGCCGAGCCGCGCTGATCCCGGCGTCGGTCCCCGCGCGTGCGGCGGTGCCGGCCCCGGCGCCGGACCCGGCCCGACGGTCGCCGCCCGGGCCCCGTCTACGATGACCGGCATGACCACGACGCGCCGGGAGCCCCGTGAGGAGCCGCCCGTGCGCACGGCGCGGAGCGGAGCGCGCCGCGGCTCCGCGCCCGTCGGCCACAGCGCGATGCGCTCGGCGAACCTGAGCCTGCTGCTGCGTCACCTGCACGCCCACGGCGGGCGCTCCCGCGCCGCCCTCTCCCAGGAGACGGGCCTGTCGAAGGCGGCGGTGACCTCGCTCGTCACCGACCTCGCCGAGCGCGGCCTGGTCCAGGAGGGAGCGGTGGAACGGCGCGGCACCGTCGGGCGACCCGGCACGGAGGTCCGCATCGATCCGGGGCACGCCGCCGGCATCGGGCTCGAGCTCAACGTCGACTACCTCGCCGTGAGCCTGCGCGATCTCGGCGGGCAGGTGCGCTTCCGCTCCTCGGTCCCGATGCCGGTCGTCGAGGGCGCCGGTGGTCCCGCAGGCTCCGCCGATCCTGAGGGGGCCGCCGGTCCCGAGCGCTCCGTCGGCCCCGACGGCCGCTCCTACCCGCCCGGGCTCGTCCTCGACCTCGCCGCGCAGCAGCTGCGGGAGGCGCTGGCCTCCGCCGACGCCGAGGGCCTGTGGGTCGCCGGGATCACCGTCGCCGCGCCCGGGCCCGTCGACTACGAGGGCGCGACCGTCCGCTTCGCCTCCAACCTCGGCTGGTCGGGCGTGCACCTCGGCCGCGAGCTCGAGCAGCGCCTCGGCGGCGCCCTGCCCCCTCTCTCCCTCGAGAACGATGCGAAGCTCTCCGCGCTCGCCGAGGCGCCGCGACTGGCCCGGCGGGGGATCGCGGACCTCGTCTATCTCACCGGCGACATCGGCGTCGGAGCCGGGATCATCTCTGGCGGACGCCTGATCCGCGGCTGGTCGGGGTTCTCCGGCGAGGTCGGGCACATCGGCCTGGACCCGGCCGGTGCGCACTGCCGCTGCGGGCGGCGCGGCTGCTGGGAGACCCTCGTCGGCTTCGACTCCGTCCTCGCCGTGCTCGACCCGGACGACCCGGCCCGCTCCGGGCACCTGCCCATGCAGGAGCGGCTGCGCCGGATCCGCACGCAGCTCGAGGCCGGCGACACCCGGCTCGAGGACCGCTTCGCGCGCCTGCCGGAGGACCTCGTGCGCGGCGCCGGCGTGCTCGTGGACGTGCTGAACCCGCAGGCCATCGTGCTGGGCGGCTACTTCGGGGCCTTCGCCGACCTGCTCGTCCAGCCCGTGCAGGACGCTCTGGACGCACGGCTGCTGGCCGAGGACGGGCGGGTCGAGGTGAGCGCCTCCGTGCTCGGCCTGGACGCCGCGGCCGCGGGCGGTGCGGCCGTCGCCCTCGAGCGCGTGCTCGAGAACCCTCTGCTCGCCCCGTCGCTCGGCGCCGACGCCGCCCCCGACCCCGCCTGACCTGCGGCCCGAGCCTTCGTCTGCTCCGCCGTCGCCCGACTGTTGACACCGCGACCCCCGCGCCCTAGTTTGTTCGCAACGTGAACGTATAGGGGTGCCCCCGCGGCGCGGCACGACAGGACGTGCCCCGAACGCACCCCGCCCGCGCGAGGAGGAGCGAGCATGATCAGGTTCGGCACCGGTGGCTGGAGGGCCATCATCGGCGACGAGTTCACCAGGGAGAACGTGCGTCTGCTGGCGCAGGGCCTCGCCGATCGCATGCACGCCGAGGGCGTCGCCGAGCGCGGCCTCGTGATCAGCTACGACCGTCGCTTCCTCTCCGACGTCGCCGCGTGGTGGGCGATCGAGGTGCTCGCCGGCAACGACATCCCCGTCCGCGTGATCACCCGCCCCGTGCCCACGCCGATGTGCATGTGGACGGTGCGGCAGACGGGCGCGGCCTACGGCATCGCGGTCACCGCCTCGCACAACCCCGCCCTGTACAACGGGCTGAAGATCTTCACCGAGGGCGGCCGCGACGCCGAGATCGAGGTGACCGACGAGCTCGCCGCGCACACCGCCACCCTCGGCCCCGCGGACGTCCGCTCCCTGCCCCCGCACGAGGTGCGCGCCAGCGACATGGTCACCGAGCAGTCCTCGATCAACTGGTACCTCGACTCGATCATCGAGCAGCTCGACCTCGACGTGATCCGCCACGCGCACCTGAAGATCGTGCTGGACCCGATGTTCGGCGTCTCCCAGACCTCGCTGCAGACGGTGCTGATCAGCGCCCGCTGCGAGGTCGAGGTGATCAACGCCCGCCACGACCCGCTGTTCGGCGGGCGCATGCCCTCCCCGGCGGAGGGGTCGATGTCCCCGCTGCGCCAGGCCGTGCTCGAGCGCGGCGCCGACCTCGGCATCGCCACCGACGGCGATGCGGACCGACTCGGCATCATCGACGACACCGGCGCCTACATCAGCCCCAACCAGGTGCTCGTGCTGCTCTACGAGTACCTGCTGACCGGCAAGGGCTGGACCGGACCCGTCGTGCGGAACATGTCCACCACCCACCTGCTGGACCGGGTCGCCGAGGCGCACGGCCAGCAGTGCCACGAGGTGCCCGTCGGCTTCAAGTGGATCAGCGCCAAGATGGCGGAGACCGACGCCGTGATCGGCGGGGAGTCCTCCGGCGGGCTCACCGTGCGCGGCCACATCCCCGGCAAGGACGGCATCCAGGCCGCCGGACTGCTGGTGGAGATGGTCGCCCGCGCCGGCAAGCCCCTCTCGGAGATCTACGCCGACATCGTCGAGCGCTACGGCGCGCTCGTCATGGAGGAGGCCGCCTACGAGTACACCCCCGAGCGTCGCGAGGAGCTGCAGCGGAGGATCTTCGAGGAGCACGAGCTGCCCGCCTTCGACCGCGAGGTCGAGCGGATCTCCTGGACCGACGGCGGGAAGGTCTATTTCGCCGACGGCTCCTGGCTCACCATCCGCTTCTCCGGCACCGAGCCCGTGATCCGCGTGTTCTCCGAGGCGGAGACCGCCGAGGAGGCGCGGCAGCTCTCCCGCGCCGTCGCCGAGCACTACGGTCTGGGGGCATGAGCATGAACGACGCCGCCACCGGCACCTCCTCCTCCGGCACCGCTTCTATCGACACCGCCGTGGTCCTCGCGCGGGGCCTCGGATCCCGCATGCGCAAGGAGGGCGCCGGCGACCTCACCCCGGAGCAGGCGGCGGCCGCCGCCTCCGGCCACAAGGCCCTCATGCCGATCGGCTCCCACCGTCTGATCGACTACTCCCTCTCGGCACTGGCCGATGCGGGCGTGCGCCGGGCCGTGCTCGTGGTCGCCCCGGAGCACGAGGAGTTCGCCCGCCACGTCGAGCAGCTCGCGCCGCGCCGGCTCGAGATCGACTTCGCCGTCCAGGCCGAGCCGAAGGGCACGGCCGACGCCGTCGCCTCCGCCCGCGAGGCCGTGGGCGAGCGGCCCTTCGTGATGGTCAACGGCGACAACCTCTACCCCCGCGAGGGGATCGCTGCCCTGCTCGCGCGGGAGCGCACCACCCTGCTCGGCTTCGAGCGGACGGCGCTCGTGGAGCACTCCAACATCGCCGCCGAAAGGGTCGCGGCCTTCGCGATCGTCGAGCACGAGGACGGCGTGCTGCGGCGCATCGTCGAGAAGCCCACGCCCGAGCAGCTCGCCGCCGCCGGGCTCGACGCGCTGGTGAGCATGAACGCCTTCGCCTTCCAGCCGGAGATCTTCGAGGCCTGCGCACGGATCGAGCCCTCGGAGCGCGGGGAGCTCGAGATCGTCGACGCCGTGCGCGCCCTGGAGGACGTGCGCGTGCTGCCCTTCGCGGGCGGGGTCCTGGACCTCTCGCGCCGCGACGACATCGACGGCGTCGAGCGCCGCCTGGCCGGCGTCGAGGTCGCCCTGTGAGCGCCGAGTCCCGCTGGCGGATGCCCGGTCGCATCGAGGTGCTCGGCAAGCACACCGACTACGGCGGCGGCCGCGTGCTGGTGTGCGCGGTGGACCGTGGCGTCACCGTGCACGCCGAGGAGATCGACGGGGAGCCCGGCACGCTCGAGGCCACCACCGACGTCTATCCCGGCGTCCTGCGCCTCGGCGCCGGGACGGCCCCGGACCTTCCCGCCGGGCACTGGGGCCGGTACGTCCACACGGTGCTGGAGCGGCTGAGCGCGAACTTCGGCCCGCTGCGCCCCGCCCGCGTCACGATCACCTCGGACCTCCCGCCCGCCTCGGGCATGTCGAGCTCCTCCGCGCTGCTGACCGGCACGGCGCTCGCGCTCGCGGACCTCTCCGACCTGCCGCGGAGCGAGGCGTGGACCTCGCAGATCCCCGACCGGGTGGCGCTGGCCGGCTACGCCGCCTCGATCGAGAACGGGAAGAGCTTCGGGGCGCTCGCGGGCCGTCCCGGCGTGGGCACCAGCGGCGGCTCCCTGGACCACACCGGCATGCTCGCCGGGCGCGACGGCATGATCTCCTACGCGGAGTTCGACCCGATGCGGATCCTCGGCGAGGTCGCGCTGCCGGAGGGCTGGTCCTTCGTGGTCGGCGTCAGCGGGGTGCTCGCCGAGAAGACGGGCGCCGCCCAGGCCGACTACAACCGCGGCCCCGCCCTGCTCGGCGAGCTCCTCGCGCGCTGGAACCGGCAGACCGGCCGGACCGACGCCTCGCTCCACGGCGCGCTGCGCTCCCTGGTGGGGGAGGACCTCGCCGCCCCGCTCTCCGAGGACGAGGACCGCTGGGAGCCGCTGCGGCGACTGGCCGCCGAGGGCGCCGAGCGGGACCGGCTGGACCAGTTCCTGCTCGAGTCCGCGGTGCTCGTGCCCCGCGCCCATCGCGCCCTGCGCGGCGGCGACCTCGACGCCTTCGCGGCCGCGGTCGACGCCTCCCAGCGCCTCGCCGAGACTCACCTCGGCAACCAGGTCCCCGAGACGATCGCCCTGGCCCGGCACGCGAAGGCGCTCGGCGCCCGGGCGGCCTCCTCCTTCGGCGCCGGCTTCGGCGGCAGCGTCTGGGCGCTGGTCCCCACGACCGACGCCGACGACTTCGCCGCGGACTGGATGGACCGCTGCCGCGCCGCGGGCACCGCCCCGGAGGGGGCGACCGCGCTGGTCACTCGGCCAGGAGCCCCTGGCAGGCGGATCGAGCCGGACGCGGACTGAGTCATCCGAGACGATCGGGCGCCCGTGTTGCGGGTGAACGGGACGTCCGTCGGCCTGACGCCGACTGTCGGGTTGCCTGCTGTCTGGCCGTGGCGGGCTCATGTAGGTTGGCGGAATGGCTGAGCACCCCATCGTCCGCCTTGCCGCTAAGAGCTTCGGGCCGCTCGAGGACGTCGATCTCGACCTGAGCCCGCAGCTCAACATCATCACCGGCGACAACGCGACGGGGAAGTCCCAGCTCCTCAAGCTGATGTACGCGAACACGAACGCGTTGGCATCCGCGGCTCCCGCGACGAAGACGGCGCTCGGGGCGGAGATCGCAGAGTCGCTGAGCGGCGTGTTCAAGCCTGACAGCCTCGGGCGCCTGGCGCGACGGGTGCGAGGGCGAAGCAGGGCAGAGGTGACGGTCAAGTACCGCGGCATCGGAGACCCGCTCGAGTACGGGTTTTCGTCAGTGGCGAGGACGGACGTGCAGGTAGTCTCGTTCCCCCGCACCGATCTGCGCGACACCCCGGTGTTCTTCCCGTCCCGGGAGCTGCTCTCCCTGTACCCAGGGCTCGTGGCCCTTTACGAGTCGCGGGAGGTGGAGTTCGACCAGACTTGGCGAGACACCGCAGTTTTGCTCGGCCGATCGGCGCTGCGCGGGCCCCGCAGCGAGGACGCGAACCGGCTCCTTCAGCCGATCCTGGACGAGATCGAGGGGAGCGTGATCGAGGAGAACGGGCGCTTCTACGTCCGCCTGCCCAGCGGTGGCGAGGGCACTGGGAAGATCGAAGCGCATCTGGTCTCCGAGGGATTCCGGAAGCTCGCGATGATCATCCGTCTCGTGTCCAACGGAGTGCTGCTGGAGGGCGGATACCTCTTCTGGGACGAGCCAGAAGCGAACCTCAATCCGCGCACGCAGCGGGCCGTGGCGCGGGCGATCCTCACGCTCGCTGCTAGCGGCACACAGGTCTTCGTCGCCACGCACAGTCTCTTCCTGCTCCGCGAGTTCGAGCTCATGACTAGGGAAGGCGGGACGTCGGTGGACACCCGGTATATCGGCTTGTACCGGGAGTCCGGCTCGGAGGCCCCATCGATCTCCAGCGGCGTGCGTGGGGAGTCCGCGCAGGATCTCGATGACCTCAGCGCAGTCGCGGCGCTGGAGGCGGAGACCGCCCAGAACCTCGAGTACATGGGGCTCTGACGGCATGAGCGGGGGACGTGAGGCGGACGAGGAGCACTATGTGGACGGCTCCTACTTCACCTTCCCGCCGGGCTGGGAGGTGCACAAGGTCGACGAATGGCCAGAGCAGAGGGATCTGACCTCGAAGCCCTTCGAGGCGAAGGCCTGTGACCTCGTCGCGTGCCACGGGTCTGAGGTGTGGTTCGTCGAGGTGAAGGACTACACCTACGAGACGGTGAGCCCGCCCCGAGACCTGGCCGCGTCGGTGGGGCTCAAAATCTTCCACACGCTCGGCATGATGGAGTCGGTCGCTCTGTGGGGTGCGGAGCCGGAGCGTCGGGACTTCTGCCGCAGGGCGCTCGCTGCGAGGTCCGCCTCGGCCTGCCTCGCGATCGAGCTCCGACACGGTGGCAAGAAGCTGTTCGGCATAGAGACGCAGCTGATGACCTGGTATGACAGCCTCCGCAAGGTCACCAAGAAGCTAAACATCCACCACCCCGTGATCAGCAACTCCCACCAGATGGGCGGGGTGCCTTGGCGGATCAGGCGAGATCCCGAGCGGAGACATCTGCACTCGGATCGCTGAAGGAAGGCTCCTTCATCGCCCGCGACGTCGGGGAACGAGCCCCGAGGTCGACGCCGACGGCTCCATCGGGCGGACGGCTCAGCCCTTCACGGCCCCGGCCGCGAGGCCCTGCACATAGAAGCGCTGCAGCGAGACGTACAGGATCACGCAGGGGATCATCGCGATCACCGAGCCGGCGACGAGCTGGCCGAAGTCGACCTCCCCGTAGGTGCCCACCTGGATGTTCAGCAGGGCGATGGGGAGGGTGAAGTACTTCTCCGTGGTGAGGAGGGTCAGGGCGCCCAGGAACTCGGTCCACGAGGTGAGGAAGGCGTACAGGACGGAGCTGGCGATTCCCGGGATGATCATCGGGCGCAGCACCTCCACCAGCATCCTCACCGTCCCGGCGCCGTCGATGATCGCGGAGTCCTCCAGCGCCTGCGGCACCGTGTCGAAGGTGTTCTTCATGAGGAAGATCCCGAAGGGGAGGGCGAAGTTCGTCGAGAACAGCACCAGCCCGATCAGGGAGTCCGTGAGTCCCACCGAGTTCATCAGCAGGTACAGCGGGGTGAGGATCGCCTGGAAGGGCACCATCATCGACAGCAGGATGAGGCTGAACGCCAGGCGCGACCCGCGGAAGCGGAACTTCGAGAAGCCGTAGCCGGCCAGGGTCGCCACGAGAGCGGTGAGCACGGCGGTGGACAGGGAGACCGCGATGCTGTTGAGCACCGGGCGGAGCATCACCGCGTCGGAGGAGAAGAACACCGAGAAGTTCTGGCCGGTGAGGTCGAACAGCTCGGGCAGCGACGGGGTGCCCAGGATCGTCTCGTTCGGCTGGAACGCCCGCAGGATCGACCACAGCAGCGGGACGCTGAAGATCAGCGCGAGGACCACGCCGAGCACCGCATAGGGCACGGCGCGACGGTCCTTGACGGCGGGGCGGCTCATCATTCATCACTTCCTCGGAGCAGGACGAACTGGACCACGGTGACCAGCGCGGTGAACACCACGAGGATCAGGGAGATCGCGGTGGCGGAGCCGAGCTGCAGCTCGACGAAGGCGCGGTTGTAGACGAAGCCGACGATGGTGGTGGTGTCGGTGCCGGGCCCGCCCTTGGTGAGGATGAAGAACTGGTTGAACGCCAGGAACGAGCCGATCACGGAGATGATCAGCGACATCCCGATCGCCGGGCGGATGATCGGCACCGTGATCGACCACTCCCGGCGCAGCCAGCTCGCCCCGTCGATGTCGGCGGCCTCGTAGACCTCGGCGGGGACGCCCTGCATGGCGGACAGCAGCAGGATCATGGTCAGCCCCGGCACCGCCCAGATCACCAGCGCCGAGAGCACGATCGTGCCCAGCACCCCGTCGAGCAGCCATGCCGTGCTGCCGTCGCTCAGCCCGAGGGCGGCGAGGATCCGGTTCAGCGCTCCGGAGTCCGGCTGCGCCTCGAGGACGAGCATGTAGCTCAGCGTCGTCAGCCCGATGACGTAGGGGAGGAAGAAGATCGTGCGCAGCAGGGTCGAGCCGCGACGGTTCGCGCGCACGAGGACCGCCAGGCCGTAGCCGAGCAGGAGGATCGGGCCGGTCACGATCACGGTGTAGAGCAGCGTGTACCGCAGCGCCTTCCACATGCCCGGGTCCTGCACCGCCTGGACGTAGTTGGCAAGCCCCACGAAGCGGTGCTCGCCGATCAGCGGCCAGTTGGTGAACGAGATGTAGGCGGCCAGGACCAGCGGCACCAGGGCGAAGAAGGCGACCAGCGCGAGGGCCGGGGAGATCAGCAGGACGCCCGTCGCGGGGCGGTGGGTGAGGGAGCGGGGGTGCCGACGGGGCGGGGCGGCGGGGGAGCCCGTGGCGGGGCCGCTCCCCAGGGGTCCGGGACGCGTCGTCGCGTCGAGTGCGGTCATGACGTGCTCCTAGAGCTGTGTCTGCGTGAGGATGCGGTCGTACTCGGACTGGGCCTCCGCCATCGCGCCCGGCACGTCGCCGTCGAACACCGCGCGGCGGATCATCGCGAGCCACGGGCTGGTCGACTGGTTGTAGAGCAGGTTGTAGGCGAGGGTCGAGGGCACGTACCCCTCGTCGAGATGCGTGACCGGCAGGACGGCCTGCTCGTAGGACTCCGCGAAGGCCTCGTCGGCGCTGTCGGAGCGGATCGGCATGTAGCCGCTGTCCGGAAGCGCCCGCTGCACGTCGAGCTCGAGGGTGTGCCGCATGAACATCCAGGCGCCCGACGGGTTCGGGGCGCCGTTCAGCAGGCACATGTTGTCGCCGCCGGAGAAGGTGGCCCGCCCGCCGTCCGGGCCGGGCAGGAGCACGTTCTGGGAGGAGGGACGGAAGTCCTCCTCGGCCTCCGCGACCGCGGAGCCGTAGGCGCCGGGGAAGAACACCACCTCGCCGGAGCGGTAGTCGTGCCCCCACTGGGAGCCGTCCTCGACGAAGGCGCGCCGCGGCACGAGCTCGTCGACCCACAGCTGCCGGTGGAACTCCAGGACCGCCTCGACGACGTCGTTGCCGGCGACGTTCCCGGACTGGTCGCCGAGCTCCCCGCTGATCAGATCGGTGTCCGCCGCCCAGATCATCGGCTGGATGGTGAAGCCCATCGCGCCGGAGGCGTTGCCGGGGAAGGTCCACGGCACGGCCTCGGGGAGGTCCTTCTTCAGGGTCTGGCACGCCGCCATCAGCGACTCGAGGCTGGTGGAGACCTCCTCGAGGTCCAGTCCGGCCTGCGCGAGCAGCTCGGTGTTGGCGAAGAGCGTGGAGTAGTCGCCGATGAAGGGGATGCCGTAGAGACGGTCCTCGTAGCCGGCCAGCCCCATGTGCCCTGCGGAGAGCGCATCGCGGAAGGGCAGCGCCTCGACCAGCTCGGTGATGTCCGCGAAGGCCTCGCGCACGGAGAACAGCGGGCAGTTGATGAGGTCGAAGTCCACGATGTCCGGGACGGAGCCGCCGCGGATCGAGGTGGCGAGCTTGGTGACGTACTGGGCGTCCGGGATCGGCAGCACCCTGACCTCGAGGTCCTCGTGCAGGGCGTTGAAGCCCTCGGCCGCGGCCTGGATCGCGGTCTGCGTCGCGGCGCGGCACCACACGGTGACGGTCCCGCCGGCGTCCTCGCCGAATCCGCTGACGGTCGTGTCGATCGGCGGGAGGGTCCCGGCGCAGGCCGCGAGGGCCGCGGTGCCCGTGCCGGCCGCGCCGAGCGCGAGCCCGGCGCGGAGCAGCGAGCGGCGGGAGATCACGAGCGCTCCTGCAGCGGCAGCCACACCCGCATCGCGGCGACGGAGCGATTGCCCCAGGCGAAGTAGGGGATCGCGGTCCAGGTGTGCGCGGTGCGCTCCGTCTCCGCGTCGGCGCTGCCGTGGAGGGGGTAGGGCCAGGCGTCCGCGGCGGGGGAGGAGCGGACCACGCTGCCGCGCACCCGCAGCGGCACCGCGCCGTCGAGGGCATCGAGCGGCGCGGCGGGCTCGGGGGTCGCGGCCGGGTCGACCTGCGCATCGTCGACCGTGACCCCGCCGTCCTGGTCCTCGTTCTCGAGGGCGTAGACGAGCGGTCCGCGCTCGAGGGCGACGGCGCCGCGGGAGGCGTCCAGGCGGTGGTGGGCGCCGACGAAGCGCGGGGTCATGTCCAGCTCGAGCACGATCTCCTCGCCGCGGGCGAACTCCTTCTCCACCACGGCGTATCCCTCGGCCGCAGGGACGGCCGTCGCGGCCCCGTCGACCGTGAGCCGGGCACCGCCGCGGGACCAGGAGGGCACCCGCAGCGAGAGCCGGCGCGGGGCCGACGGGGCGGCGTCGATGCGCACCGTGATCCGGCCGTCGTGCGGGTAGTCGGTCGCGGTCGTGACGGTGAGGGTCTCCTCGCCCTCTCCTGCCGACCAGGTGCCGCCGGTGTGCTGGTGGATCTGCAGCCCGTGGGCATCCTCGGTCGCGACCAGGTGGTCCAGGCTCGCCAGGGTGCGCATGATGTTCGGCGGGCAGCAGGCGCAGTCGAACCAGCCGCGGCGGCCGTGGGCGATCGAGCGGCCCTCGTCGGCCCGCGCCCCGTCGCGCAGCTGGAGGGAGTTGACGTAGAAGAACTCGGTGCCGGCGAGGGAGACCCCGGCGAGGAAGGCGTTGAACAGGAGGCGCTCGATCGCGTCGGCGTAGAGGGGCTTGCCGGTCGCGAGCAGCAGGCGCCACGCCCACTGGATCGCGCCGATCGCGGCGCAGGTCTCGGCGTAGCCGCGGTCGGTGGTCATCTCGTAGGGGTCCCCGAAGGCCTCCCAGTCCCAGCGGGCGCCCATGCCGCCGGTGACGTAGGTCTTCGTGGCCAGGAGGTCCGCGAAGACCGCCTCGGTCCGCTCCAGCAGCTCGGCGTCGTCGTCCTCGATCGCCTGGTCGGTGGCGCCGGCGAAGAGGTACAGGGCCCGCACGGCGTGGCCCTCGACGGAGACGGTCTCGCGCACGGGGACGTCCGCGGAGAAGTAGCCGGGGCCGGGCCCGACCTCGAAGCGCTCGCCCTTCCCGCGCACGTCCAGGAAGAAGCGGGCGAGGTCGAGGATCTCCTCGCGGCCGGTCAGCCGGTGCAGCTCCACGAGCGCCATCTCGAACACGGGGTGGCCGCCCGTCGCCTGGCGCAGGCCGGGCCCGAAGAGGGTGCGCAGGTGCTCGACGATCCGCAGCGCGACCTCGAGCAGGCGGTCCTCCCCGGCGCTGCGGGAGAGCGCGACCGCGGCCTGGATCAGGTGGCCGTAGCAGTACAGCTCGTGGTTCCAGGCGAGGTTCGTGTACCGCTCCTGGGCGGTGTGGCGCAGGGTGTGGACGCTGTTGAGATAGCCGTCCTCCTGCTGGGCGGAGGCGATGAGGTCGGTGACCTCGCGGGCCATGGCCCGCAGCTCGGCGTCCTCCTCGCGGCCCAGCTCGAAGGCCACGGCCTCGAGCCACTTGTAGACGTCGGAGTCCTGGAAGATCATCCCGGCCGCCTCGCCCGTCCCGGTCCCGGCGACGAGACGGAAGTTCCTCAGCGTGCCGGAGGCCTCGAGCTGCGCGTGGCCGGCGCGGAGGCCGTCTGCGCGGTTGCGCTCCTGGCGCAGGTGCCAGAACCCGCCGGTGATCCGGGCGCGGCCCGCTGCGAGGGGGCGCAGGGCGGCGGCCGCGCCGGGGGTGGGGACGGCCGGGGCGGACAGGGCGTGGGGGCGGACGTCGACGTCGACCATGGGGCGATCTCCCGTGAGCTTCATTGCGGAAAGTGCGGAAAACGAGTTTCTGTGCCGATAATGGCACGGTCGTCGCGCCCCGACAACCCCTGCCCCGCCGACGGGACGGGGAGCCCCTCCAGGAGGTCACGTGAAGTCCATCCCCCGATCCGCCCCCCGCATCGCCGACGTCGCCGAGCGCGCCGGGGTCTCCGTGAGCACCGCGTCCAAGGCGCTGAACGACACCGGTCAGCTGCGCGAGGACACCCGGGCGCGGGTCAAGGAGGCCGCCGCGGAGCTCGGCTTCGTCGTCGGCGCCTCGGGGCGCGGACCGGTGGACACCCGCACCTACACCGTCGGCCTGCTGACCACCGACAGCTTCGGCCGCTTCACGATCCCGCTGCTCATGGGGGTCGAGGACGCGCTCGCCGCCGGGCGGATGGCGATCATCCTGTGCGACACCCGCGACGACGTGCTGCGCGAGCGCCACTACCTCGCCTCGCTCCAGGAGCGGCGCGTGGACGGGCTGATCATCACCGGGCGCACCACCGATCCGCGACCCTCCGTCGGGCTCCCGATCCCGACGGTCTACGCCTTCTCGCCCTCGGACGACCCCTCCGACGTCGCCGTCGTCGCCGACGAGGCGGCCGGGGCACGGGCCGCCGCCGAGCACCTCGCGGCGATGGGCTCGCGCCGGATCGCGCACGTCACCGGCCCGCAGCGGCACCACTCGGCGGTGATCCGCGCCGAGGCGACCGCGGAGGTGCTCGGCGAGGCGCTCATCGCCCCGCCTCTGTTCGGGCACTGGTCCGAGGAGTGGGGGCGCCACGCCGTGGACATGCTGCTCGCCGCGCACCCGGACCTCGACGGCATCTGCTGCGGCTCCGACCAGATCGCCCGCGGGGTCACCGACCGGCTGCGCGAGCGCGGCCTCGACGTGCCCGCCCAGGTCAGAGTCACCGGATTCGACAACTGGGAGGTCATGGCGCTCGCCTCCCGGCCCCCGCTGACCACGGTCGACATGGGGCTGAAGGCGCTGGGCCGGCTCGCCGGGCGCACGCTCCTGGACCTGGTCGAGGGGGAGGCGGAGCCGCCGCCCCGCCAGGTGATCACCCCGCGCCTCGAGGTGCGCGGATCGAGCCTCTGACCGGGCGGCAGGCGCTGTCCGACCGGTCAGTAGACTGCATGACCGTGACCGTGCCAGGAAGAGCCCCAGGGACAGGAGCAGGATGAGGATCCTGCTGCTGACCCACTACTACGCCCCGGAGTACGGCGCCCCGCAGCGTCGCTGGTCGGCGCTCGTCGGCCGGTTCCTGGCGGCGGGGCACCGCGTCACGGTGGCCGCGCCCGTCCCGCACTACCCGGGCGGCCGCCCCAACCCCACGCAGCGACGCTCGCACAAGGTCGGCGCCGTCGAGCGCGGCATGCACGGCGAGACCGTGCTGCGCACCGCCTACCTGCCCCACCGCGGGGACATCGCGACCCGCACCGCCGACCACCTGGTGGCCGCGCTCGACTCCCTGCGGCGCCTGCGACGCCGCTTCGCCCGCCCGCAGGACCGGCCCGACGTCGTCGTCGCGACCGCCCCCGCCATCCCCACCCTGCTGGTGGGGCGCCTGCTGTCCTCGCTGTGGTCGGTGCCGCTGGTGGTGGAGATGCGCGACGCCTGGCCGGATCTCGTCACCCAGGTGGGCGGTCCGGGTCGCGTCGTCCCGGCCGCCGTGGTCGCGGGCGTCCGCGCGGCGGAGGCCGGCGTCTCCGAAGGTGCCGACGGGACGGTCCTCGACCCGGTGCCGGATGCGCCTCCCGCGCGTGTCCCGAGCCTTGCGCGATGGCGCGCCGGCGCGGTCGCGCTCGCCAAGGGCTCGGTGCACCACCTGGTCACGGAGTGGCAGACGGACGCCCACGCGGTGGTCACGACCACCTCCCGCTTCGCCGAGGTGCTGCGCGAGCGCGGCGTCGAGCCGGTCAGCGTGGTCCGCAACGGCACGGACCTCTCCCGGGTGACGAGGCAGCACGACCGCGCCGACCGCGAGGACGACGAGCTGCGCTGCCTGTACCTGGGGAACATGGGTCGCTCCCAGGGCCTGGGGGCCGTGGTGCGGGCCGCGGCGCGCCTCGCCGCCGAGGGGGTGCCGCTGCGGGTGCGCCTGATCGGGCACGGGGTCGAGGCCGCGGAGCTCCGGGCGCTCGCCGAGGAGCTCGGCGCCCCGGTCGAGGTGCTGCCGCGGATCCCGCACCGCGAGGTCGGCGCGCAGTACGCCTGGGCGGACTCGGTCATCGTCTCGCTGCGGTCCTGGACCCCGTTCGCGTGGACGGTCCCCTCCAAGCTCTACGAGGTCCTCGCCACCGGCCGGCATGTCACGGCCCTGCTGGACGGGGAGGCGGCCGACGTCGTCCGCGCCGCCGGGGCCGGCGACGTGCTGCCGCCCGAGGACGTGGACGCGCTCGCGGCGCTGTGGCGCGAGCTCGCCGCGGACCCCTCCCGCACCGCCGTCCGCGCGAGCGGCCGGGACTGGGTGGGGGAGCACGCCGACGACGACCAGCTCGCGCGCAGCTATCTCGAGATCCTGCAGGCCGTCGTCGAGGGGTGATCAGGCCTGATGGTGCGCATCAGAGCTGCCGGCGCGCAGCCGCGTGGGCGGGGCGCACGACCTCCTCGGCCAGCGCCTCCCGCAGCGGCGCAGGGGCGAAGCCGTTCGCGAGCGCCGTGAGGGCGACCTGCTCGAGCTCGTCCACGCCCCAGTCCAGCTCCTCCGCGACGAGGGAGGTCTCCCGGCTCGTGCGGGTGCGGCTCATGAGGCGGTTGTCGCTGCTGAGGGCGAGGGCGAAGCCCGCCCGGTGCAGCCGGCCCACGGGATGCTCGGCGATCGTCGCGGCGACGCCGGTCTGCAGGTTCGAGCTCGGGCACACCTCCAGGCAGATCCGCTCGCGGTGCACGCGCGCGGCGACCGGGCCGAGCGCGTCCCCGTGCGCGGCATCGAGGTCCTCGACCAGGCGCACTCCGTGCCCCAGGCGCTCGGCGCCGGTGTCCAGGGCGTCGGCGATGGAGGCGGGCCCGTCGGCCTCCCCGGCGTGGAGCGTGACGCGCAGCCCCTCCGCCCGGGCGCGGGCGAAGGGGGCGGCGAAGCGGGAGGCGGGGAAGCCGGCCTCGGGGCCGGCGAGGTCCAGTCCCACCACCCCGGCGGATGCGGCGGGCGCTCCCTCGCGCGGCCCGGCCGCGCGAAGGGCGAGCGCGATCTCGACGAGGTCCTCGCTCGGGTCCAGGTGCCGCAGGTAGCACAGCAGCTGGCCCACGACGATCCGCCCGCCGCCCGCCTCGACCGCGGCGACGCCCTCGTCCAGCCCGTCCTGGACGGCCTGCACCGCCTCATCGAGGCTCAGCCCGCCGCCGGTGTGCTGGTGTGGGGCCCAGCGCGTCTCCGCGTAGACCACCCCGTCGGCTGCCATGTCCAGGGCGAACTCGCGCGCGACGCGGCGCAGCTGCGGGGCGGTCTGCATGAGCGCGACGGTGCGCTCGAAGGTGGAGAGGTAGGAGGGCAGGGAGCCGGAGTCCGCGGCGTCGTGGAACCAGTCGGCGACCTGCTGCGCGTCCGCGCCGGGCGGGTCGATGCCCAGCTCGCGGGACAGGTCGATCACGGTGGCGGGACGCAGCCCGCCGTCGAGGTGGTCGTGCAGGACGATCTTCGGCAGGGAGCGGACGAGGTCGCGGGGCAGCATCACCGCAGGATACGCGGCGGCCTCAGGAGATCGTCCCCTCGCCGGAGCCCCGGCGCACGAGCGAGGAGAGCGTGCCGGCCTCGACCTGGAAGCCGCGGTCCACGAAGGAGCGCACCACATGCGTGGGGAACGGTCCGACGGTCACCTCCTCGGGGCCGCTGGTGCATGTGATCCAGGTCGACTCCCCGCGGATGTAGATGGTCAGCGCGTCGCCGTCCCCGTCGGTCAGCTCGATGTTGCTCATGGTTCTCCGGAGGCTCGGGTCTGGTCGCCGATCGGGCGTCCCTGCCTACTCCACGCACGAGCCGTGCTTTCGTGACGCGCACCCTCGGACTCGGCGGAGGGGGTGGTGAGATCCACCACGAATGGGACATACTCGACAAGTCGCTCACGGTCCGCGGCGGCGGACCGGGCGGACGCCACCGGAGGGTCTCGCGAGGCGGACCCGTGAAGGGACTGAGGAGGACGATGACGGAGCCCGGCCCCGACGATCGCAGCCGCGCCCTCGAGACGCTCAGCGAGGACGAGCTGCTCGACGCCGTGCGCGCCGGGGACACCGGCGTCTACGCGGAGCTGTACCGCCGGCACCACCACGAGGCGCTGCGCCTGGCGCGGAGCCTCGGCGGCCCGCACGACCCCGACGACGTCGCGCAGGAGTCGTTCCTGAAGGTCCTCCGGTCGATCCTCCGCGGCGCCGGGCCGCGCCGCGGATTCGCGCCCTACCTCCTGCGCACGGTGCGCAACGAGGCCATCGACCGGGCCCGTCGCAGCCACGAGGACGCCGTCGAGGACCTCGAGGGCGCCGCCCCCGACAGCTTCGTCTCGCCGGACGGTGTCGACGAGCTCTTCGACCGGCAGCTGGTGCGCACCGCCTTCGAGGGGCTGCCCGAGACGTGGCGGCGCATCCTGTGGCTGACCGAGGTCGAGGGGGAGACGCCCCGCGCCCTGGCCCCTCAGCTGGGGCGCAGCCCGAACGCGATCTCGCAGCTCTCCCGGCGCGCACGGGAGGGGCTGCGGTCCGCCTGGCTGCAGGCGCATCTCGACGTCTCCGGCGCGGCGCCCACCTGCCGCAGCGTTGCGGCGGACCTCGACGCCCACGAGAACGGCCGGCTCGCCCCCGCCCGCTCCGCCGCCGTCGCGAGCCATCTCGAGACCTGCGCGCGCTGCGCCGCGGCGCGCGACGAGCTGCGCGGACTCGCCGTCCAGCTCCGCGCGATCCTGCTGCCGCTGGTCCTGGGTTCGCCGCTGCTGCTGGAGCGGCACTCGGCGGATGTCGCGGCCGTCGGCCCCTCCGCCGTCGAGCCCTCCACGGACGGCGCTCCCGCCCCGGCGGCGCCGACGACATCGCTGGATCCCCTCGCCGGGGCCGGACTGGTCCGGGGCGCCCTGATCGCCCATGCCGGGTCGGCCCTGCCCCTCGGCGCGCTCGCCGTCCTCGCCGTCGGGGGCACGCTGCTGCTCGGCGCTGCGCAGGAGGACGCCCCCGCCCCCGCCGGCGCCCCGGCCTCCTCGAGCGCAGGCGACGAGGGCGGGACGTCGGGCGGTGCGGGCGCGGCCCAGGGCACGCAGGACGCCGTGGTCACCACGGGCCAGCACGACACGACCGGCGCCGCCGGCATGACGGAGGCCGATGCCGCGGACCCCTCCGCCTCACCGGGGGAGGGCGCTGCCGCGGAGGGCGGGACGCTCTCACCCGTCCAGGTGCCCGTCGTCGCTCCCGGCCCCGAGGAGGAGAGCCCGGCCTCGGAGGAGGAGACGAGCACGACGCCGCCGGAGGAGCCCACCCGGCCCGGCACCCCGGGCCCGGGTCCGGCAACGACCGACGAGGACCCGGCCGCTCCGACCTCGCCCGCCGAGGACACCTCGTCCGACAGCCCGCAGGAGCCGCCCTCCGAGACCGCGGACGACCCATCGGGCTCCGTCGGGGAGCCGGCGGACGGCCCTGTGCAGGCGCCCACCCGGCCGTCCGACTCCCAGCCGCCCTGGCGGCCGGGCATGCCGGCGCACACCCCCACCCCGGAGCCGAACCCGACCGCCCCGTCGTCCGTGGACCCGGCCGTGGGCGACGCCGACGGGGACGAGCCCGCGGACGAGGAGGCTGTTCCCGATCCGGTCTCCGCGCCCGGCCCCGACCTCCCGCCCGCGGTGGAGGACCCCGTCGACGACCCCGGGGGCGAGGCCGCCGAGTACTGACCGGGCGGGCTCAGGCCTCCAGGCGCACCGAGAGGTCCGGCTCGGTGAGGGCCCGGACCTCCTCCTCGGTGACGCCCGGGGCGAGACGGGTGAGCACGAGCCCGTCGCCCGTGACGTCGAGGACCGCGAGCTCGGTGATGATCCGGTCCACCACGCCCACGCCGGTCAGCGGCAGGGAGCACTCGTGGACGATCTTCGCCGTGCCGTCCTTCGCGGCGTGCTGCATCATCACCACCACGCGCCGTGCCCCGGCGACGAGGTCCATCGCCCCGCCCATGCCCTTGACGAGCTTGCCGGGGATCTGCCAGTTGGCGATGTCGCCGGAGGCGGTGACCTGCATGGCGCCGAGGATCGCGGTCGCCATCTTCCCGCCGCGGATCATCGCGAAGCTCGTGGCGGAGTCGAAGATCGCCGCCCCCGGGCGCAGGGTGATGGTCTGCTTGCCGGCGTTGATGAGGTCGGGGTCCTCCTCGCCCTCGACGGGGAAGGGGCCCATGCCCAGCACGCCGTTCTCGGACTGCAGGGTGATGCCCACCCCCTCGGGGAGGTTGTTGGCGACCAGGGTGGGCATGCCGATGCCGAGGTTCACGTGATCGCCGTCGTGCAGCTCGGAGGCGGCGATCGCGGCCATCTCGTCACGGGTCCAGGCCATCTCAGGCCACCTCCTGTGTCTCGGGGGCATCCGGGCGGGGCCGGGTGGTGCGCTGCTCGATGTCCTTGGCGGCCGTGGCCCGCATCAGGTGGTGCACGAACACGCCGGGGGTGTGGATGTCGTCGGGCGCGAGGCCGCCGGGCTCCACGAGGTGCTCGGCCTCGGCGAAGGTGGTGCGCCCGCACATCGCCGCGAGCGGGTTGAAGTTCCGCGCGGCGAGGCGGTAGCGGAGGTTGCCGTCGGTGTCGGCGGTGTGCGCGTGGACGAGCGCGACGTCCGCCTCGATCGCGCGCTCGAGCACGTAGTGGCGGCCGTCGAACTCGGCGACGGGCTTGCCCTCGGCGATCGGGGTGCCGTACCCGGTGGGGGTGTAGAAGGCGGGGATGCCGGAGCCTCCGGCGCGCATCCGCTCGGCGAGGGTGCCCTGCGGCACGAACTCCACGTCGAGCTTCCCGTCGATGTACTGCTGCATGAAGTACCTGTTCTCGCCCACGTAGCTCGAGAGCACCTTCTCGATCTGGCCGTTCTCGAGCAGGATCCCGAGCCCCTTGCCGTCCACGCCGAGGTTGTTCGACGCGACCGTGAGCGCCGTGACCCCGCTGTCGCGCACGAGCGTGATCAGGTCGGTGGGGATCCCGCACAGCCCGAAGCCGCCCACGGCGAGCGTCATCCCGTCGCGCAGCACCTCGCCGAGCGCGGCGGCGACGTCGTCGGTGACCTTGGACATCCTCGTCCCTCCTGTCGGTCGATCGGCCCCCTCGGATGTCGGCGCCGTCGCCGAGGATGCGGGGGATCCGCCTCGAGCCTAGCCGCAGCGGTGACGGGCGCCACAGGGGACGTGCGCGGCGGTCGGTCGGCGCTGCGGATCCGCTCACAGTCTGCGGCCTCCGCCCCAGGGGCCTCGGCGTCGCGGTGAGGATGTGGTCGACCGGGTACGCCGCGCATGTCGGAATCGTCCGCACTCGTCCGAGACCATCCGCGGGGGCGACGGACCCGTCGCAGGAGGACACCTCGAGGAAGGAGGACGCCCATGCTCCATCGGCGGCTGCTCGATGACCTGGACGCCTCCTCGCCCCTGCTGCTCCTCGAGGCGTTCCCCGGCAGCGGCACGGTCACCGCGCTGCGCCAGTGGGAGGAGCGCGGCGGGCACCGCGACGGGGAGCTGCGCATGCTCGTGGACGCGCGACGGCTTCCGCTCGAGCCCCGCCCCCTGGTGATGCTGCTGTGGAACACGCTGCGCCACCGCATCTCCCACGACCTCCCTGATCTGCCCGTGGAGGAGGACGAGGAGGAGATCCGCCTGGCGGCGCTGCGCGCGCTGACGCGGATCCGCCGCCCCATGACCCTCGCGATCCACCACGCCGACCAGCTCCGCGCCGAGAACCTCTCGGTGCTCCTGTACGTGCTGGAGGCGGGGGCGCGGCTCGTGATCGCGGGATTCGATCTCAGCCACCTGATCGAGGAGGTGCGCCGGCGGGATCTGTACTACTCCCGTCTCGTGGACGGCGACGTCCGGCTGAACCGCTTCGAGACGGGATCGCTGCTGTCCGAGCGCGGCACGGAGCTCGGCGCGGAGGCGCTGATCTCGCTGCACCGCGCGACCCTCGGCCACCCCGGCATGGTCCTCGCGAGCCTGGAGAGCATGCCGATCGAGGTCGAGAACGGGCTTCTCACCCGCGACCGGGCGCTCGCCGCGTATCTCGTCCGGCGACCCCTCGAGCGGCGGGGCTCCCGGTTCGCCCGCTTCCTGTGCCGCGCGGCGCATCTCCCGCGCTTCACGGTCGCGGAGGCGCAGGTGCTCGGCGCCGGCGACTATGCACTCACCGACCTCCAGCGCCTGCACGACGTGGGACTCGGGGCGATGACCTGGCACCCGGGCCTGGGCCAGCGGGTGTTCCGGTGGACCGAGAGCACCCGCCAGACCCTGCTGCGCCCCTGCCCGGCGAGCCCCTAGGACGCGGCGGCGGCCGCCGAGCGGCTGGCCGCGGTGGCCGAGCGGGACGGCGACGAGGAGCTGCTGCTGTCGATGATGCTCGCGGCCGGGCGGCTCGAGGAGGCCGAGGCGCTGCTGCGCGAGAGGATCTGGGACCTGCTCCCCGACGCCCTGGCGCCGCTGTGGTCCCCGCTCATGCGGTGCAGCCCGCTCGAGCTCGTCGACCATCCCGCGCTGCTGGCCGCGCGGCTCCGGCTCGGCCCCCACCGCGACCGCTCCCCGGTCTCGGTCCGCGCCGCACGGGCGGCCCGGGAGCGGCGGCGCGGCGAGCAGATCTCCCCCTGGGCCCGCTGCGGCGAGCTCGCCCACGCGCTCCACCGCGCGCTCTACGCCGGGGACCGTGACGGCATGATCGACCTCTACACCCGGGTGCGGGCGCTGATCGAGGACCTCGTCGGCTCCGACGCGATCGAGGACGCGGGCGGACGCGAGGTCTCCGAGCTGATGTTCCTGGCCGACACCGTCTTCCGCAGCGGGAACACGAACCCCGCGGCGGAGATCGCCCGCTTCGTGGTGCGGGTGATCGAGGTGGGCCCATATCGCCTGGACCCGCGTGGAGAGAGGCTGGACGCCGCGCGCCGACTGATCCTCCACGACCACCGGGGGCGGGGCCTCGAGGACATCCTGGACGCCTCCGTGCTCCTGGCGGGAAACCAGTTCCTGCGTCACGACGGCGACATCGTCGTGGCGGCGATGATCCAGATGTGGCAGGTGATGGACGACGGGGAGTTCGAGGGCGCCGACGCGCATCTGCGTGCCGCGGCGGAGCGCATCGCGGACCCCGGGTCCTGGCGGATACTGCAGCTGATGCGGGCGCACCTGGCGGTGCACCGACGGGCGACCGAGGAGATCCAGACCTACGTCAGCGCCTTCGAGCGCACCACCCTCGCCACGGCGGGGCCCTTCGCCCAGCAGGCCCACAGCCAGATCCAGAGGCTCGCCGACCACCTGAGCCGGCACACCGGGCATGCAGTGCCCAGCCCGGGCTTCCTGCCCGTCACCCCGTCGCCATGCGCTCCCTTCTCTCCCCGCATCGAGTTCACCGTGCACCTGATGGAGGCGCTGTACGCGGTGCGCGAGGGGCGGCTGCCCGAGGTCCGGACGGCGCTGGGCCGGGCGGCGGCGCTGTCGCCCCGGCGCGAGATCGGCCTGTACACGCTCGCCCATGCCACGCAGGACGAGGTCAAGGCCCTGTGCACGGTCGCCGAGGACGTGCCCGGCGCCGAGCGGCTCCATCTGGAGCGGGCTCTGCGGATCGCCGGCGTGCTCGACGCTCCGACACTCGAGATCTCCCAGCGGGAGCGGGAGGTGCTCGGGCACCTGCGGCGCGGGGTGACCAATCCGGAGATGGCGGAGGCCATGTTCGTCTCGGTCAACACCGTGAAGTTCCATCGCGCGAACCTCATGCGCAAGCTCGGGGCCTCCCATCGTGACGAGCTGCTGGCCGCTGCCGCAGTCCGGGGTCTCTGACGCGCTGCGGGGGCGGCAGGGCTCGGCCGGGGCCTACCGGTCGCACGGGACGCGGCTCGGCGCTCCGCATGACGCGCGGAGTCTGGACCCGTGGGTGTGGACACATGCAAGAATCCTCCTGTGACCTGGATGATTACTCTCCGGGGTGGGGTGGGGGGTAGGGGGTAGGGGAGGGGGAGAGTTTTCGGGTGATCGTCGGGACGCGGGTCGCCGGCACGACAGGATGTCCTGGCGACATTCCTGGGGAGAGACGTTCCCCAGGCCCCGAGGAGGACCATGAACACGATCGAGCTGTCGGACCGAGACGGCGACGCGCTGACCGTCACGGCGGATGCGCGAGGCATCTGGATCACCTGCACCACCGAGGGTGACGAGGTGACCGTCGGCCCGTTCCTCCCCGACTCCCTGAGCACGGCGCTGGACGCCGCCGGCGCCTACGCCCGCACCGCCTGAGGCGCGGGGCGTCGGCCCCTCGGAGACCGCCCCCGGGGTCGGCCCGGGGGCGGTTCCGGGTCGGCCCGGGGAATCCGCTGTCGCCCCCGGGGTCGGATGCGTAGCGTGGAGCCGGCCGGTGGGCATCATCGGCGCGACGCCGCGACAGGGGAGGATGCGATGACCGAGCCCGTGCCGTTCGAGGTCTACGAGGAGGGCGTCTACCTCCATGGCACCAGGGCCGTGCTGCGACCGGGGGACATGCTCACCCCGTCCCGGCCCTCGAACTTCCGCGAGGACGCTCCGCTGCGGCACGTCTACGTCACCTCGACGATGCACGCGGCCGCGTGGGGGGCGCAGCTCGCCACGGGCGAGGGGGAGCCGCGCGTCTACGTGGTGGAGCCGACGGGAGAGCTCGAGGACGACCCCAACGTCACCGACAAGAAGTTCCCCGGCAACCCGACCCGCTCCTACCGCTCCCTCGAACCGGTGCGCGTGGTGCGCGAGCTCGAGGACTGGCCCCGCCACAGCGAGGAGAGCGTGCAGGCGATGCTCGAGGGGCTCGCGGCGCTGCGGGAGGCGGGCGAGGACCGGATCATCGACTGACGCCTGCGCCGCCCGGCACCTCGCCGCGGCGGCGTGATCGGCATCGCTCCCGGTCCGAAGTGCCGGGAGGCGGGAGAGGCGTCGCGGGATCGACCCGACGCCGTGCGCCGGGGTTCATCCCGGCTCCATCTGCGACGGGAACGGTGGGGGCTCCGCCTGCCCCCGACCGGGAGTCCCCATGCCGAGCGCCCCCACCGCCTCCTCCGTCAGCCGCCGTCGCCTCCTCCAGCTCAGCGGTGCCTCCGCCGCCGTGATCGCGCTCGGCATCGATGCGCCCTCCGTCGAGGCCGCGCCTCCGCTCGAGGCCGAGGGCATGTTCTCCCTCGGCGTCGCCTCCGGCGCCCCGCGGCCCGACGGGGCCGTGCTGTGGACGCGCCTGGCCCCGGAGCCGCTCGCCGAGGACGGCCACGGCGGGATGCCGCTCGAGGAGGTGTCGGTGCGCTGGGAGGTCGCGACCGACGAGGACTTCCGAGGCATCGTCGCCCACGGCCGCGCCCTCGCCCAGCCCGCCCTCGCCCACGCCGTCCACCCCCGCGTGGAGGGCCTCGAGCCCGGCACCGAGCACTTCTACCGCTTCCGCGCGGGCCGGGAGACGAGCCCCGTCGGCCGCTTCCGCACCCTGCCCGCGACGGGCGAGATCCCGGAGTCGTTCTCCTTCGGACTGGTCTCCTGCCAGGCCTGGTACCACGGCCACTTCACCGCCCACCGCCATCTCGCCGCGGAGGAGGACCTCGACCTGGTCGTCTTCGTCGGCGACTACATCTACGAGTACGGCATCACGGAGAAGAACCTGTGGCGCCAGGGCGCGGAGGTGGGCGAGGCGCACCAGGTCGAGATCGAGACGCTCGAGCAGTACCGGCTGCGCTACGCCCTGTTCAAGTCCGACCCCCACCTGCAGGCCGTCCACGCCCGCGCCGCCGCGGTCGCCGTCTGGGACGACCACGAGGTGCAGAACAACTACACCGGCGCCCTCTCCGACACCGGCATCCCGGAGGACGACTTCGCCCACCGGATCGCGGTCGCGTACCGCGCCTTCTACGAGAACATGCCGCTGGACGTCGCGGCGAAGCCCGAGGGGCCGGACACCGACATCACCGCCGGCTTCGACGTGGGCGCGCTGGCCCGCTTCTCCCTGCTGGACTCCCGCCAGTTCCGCGACGCGGAGCCGCTCGACGAGACCGAGCAGCAGCGCGAGGACCGCACCATCCTGGGCGCCGAGCAGGAGGCGTGGGCGGGCGAGCGGCTCGCGGAGTCCGAGGCGACCTGGAACCTGCTCGCCAACGGGGTGGTGCTCGTGCCGATCAAGGAGACCAGCACCGACATGTGGGACGGCTACCCCGCCGCGCGCCGACGCATGATCGCGCAGATGGCCGAGGCCTCGAACCCCGTGATGCTCACCGGCGACATCCACAAGCACGTCGCCGCCGAGATCCCCGCGAACCCCGACGAGCCGGGCGCCGAGCGGGTCGGCGTGGAGCTGGTGTGCACCTCGATCGCCTCCGACGGGGACGGCGCCGCGGATGCCGGCACCCCGGAGAACTGGACCAAGCACGAGTACGTGAAGCTCTACGACGGCCGACGCGGCTACGTGCACGTGCGCCTCACCGAGCAGGAGATGGTCTCCAGCTTCCACGTCGTGGACTGGGTCGAGGCCGACGACACCGCTCCGAAGCAGCTCACCGCCCGATTCACCACCCCCGCGGGCGAGCCCCGCCTCATCCCGGCCTGAGCCGGCCGAAGGAGCCCCGCCATGAGCCCGCGCCCCGCCCGTGTCACCGGCCTCGCCGCCGAGCCCGCCCTCGCCGCGATCTCCCTGACCTGGGACTCGCTCGGCTTCGATCCGCTGATCGATCACTTCCGCGTCTACGCCGTCCCCGGCGAGGACGCCCCCGACCAGCCCGAGGAGTCCTCGCTGCTGGCCAAGACCGTCTACCCGAGCTACACCCACGCCGGCCGCGACCCGGCCGGGGAGACGTTCACCTACGTCGTCCTGGCCGTGACCGATGCCGGGCGGTGGGGCGAGCCCTCCGAGCAGGTCACCGAGACCTCCGGCCCCTCGGCCACCGCGACCGGGATCCCGATCGCGACGATCGGGGAGTTCGACGGCCGCACCCTCGAGCACCACCTCGCCCCCGACTCGTACGCGAAGCTCCCCGAGCAGTACCCCGACGCGCTGATCGAGTACACCGACGGGGTCGACGAGCCAGGGGAGGCCTGGCCCTACCTCCTGCCCGGACCGGGCGACGCCTGGGCCGGGAACAAGCCCTACCGGGCCCGCTGGACCATGACCCTGGAGACCGCGCCGGAGGACGACCTCGATCTCGCGCTCTGGCTCGTGGACACCACGCGCCTCGGGGGCATCATGCGCATCACCGTGAACGGCGATCCGGTGGAGTACCTCGAGCTGCCCAAGGGCGCCACCCGCGGCTCCCGCGAGGGCGATGCGACCGTGCCCGGCACGACCCTGCGCCGCGCCTATCTCGAGCTGCCCGTGCCGGCCGTGCTGTGGCAGGCGGGGGAGAACGTGCTCGAGCTCGAGCTCTTCGAGGGCGGCTGGGTCGCCTGGGACGCGCTGGGGGTCTTCGCGCGGGGGTGAGTGCCGGGGCATGGGAAGCTGGTCGTCGCCGCCTCGACCGCCGCGCCGACCCCCACGGAAGGACCCACCCGGTGACCCTCGCCGATCCCACGCCCGAGCAGCTCGCCCTCGTCCAGGACGAGGCGGTGCGCATCACCCGCGACCTGATCCGCATCGACTCCTCGAACTTCGGTGGCCACGACCCGGCCACCTGGGGACCGGGGGAGCGGGCCGCGGCCGAGTACGTGGTCTCCCAGCTCGAGGAGGTGGGCCTCGCGCCCGAGATCATCGAGTCCGCGCCGGGTCGATCCAACGTCGTGGTGCGCCTGGCCGGCGAGGACCGCGAGCGCGGGGGCCTGGTGATCCACGGCCATCTCGACGTGGTGCCCGCCAACGCCGAGGACTGGTCGGTGGACCCCTTCGCCGCCGAGGTGATCGACGGGGTGCTCTACGGCCGCGGCGCCGTGGACATGAAGGACATGGACGGCATGATCCTCGCCGTCGTGCGCCACCTCGCCCGCACCGGGCAGAAGCCGCCCCGCGACCTGGTCATCATCATGTTCGCGGACGAGGAGGCCGGCGGCACGTACGGCTCCCGCTGGATGATCGAGCACCGCCCGGACGTGTTCGAGGGCTGCACCGAGGCGATCAGCGAGGTGGGCGGCTACTCCATCACCCTGCCGAGGAAGGAGGGCGGGGACGTGCGCGCCTACCTCCTGCAGACCGCGGAGAAGGGTTACGCCTGGCTGCGCCTGAAGGCCACCGGCCGCGCCGGCCACGGTTCCGTGCCCAACGACGAGAACGCCATCGTGCGCCTGTCCCGGGCGATCGCCGCGATCGACGCCCACCAGTTCCCCCGCGAGTACGTCGCGAGCGTGCGCACCCTGTTCGACTCGGTCACCGACATCACCGGCACCGAGTGGTCCGAGGACGACGTGGAGTCGTTCCTGCCGCTGCTGGGCGGGGCCCGCCAGTTCGTGGCCGGCACCCTCGCCGACAGCGCGAACGTGACCACCTTCCACGCCGGCTACAAGGGCAACGTGATCCCACAGACCGCCGAGGCGGAGCTGGACTGCCGCTTCCTGCCCGGCCACCAGGAGGACCTGCTCGCGCTGATCGACGAGCTGGCCGGGGAGCACGTGGAGCTGATCATCGACAAGATCGGGATCTCCCTGGACGCCCCCGACGACACCCCGTTCGTCGAGGCGATGCACCGCTCGATCCTCGCCGAGGACCCGGGCGCGGAGCTGGTGCCCTACTGCCTCAGCGCCGGCACCGACAACAAGCAGCTCGCCCAGATCGGCATCGACGGCTACGGCTTCGCCCCGCTGCAGCTGCCTGCCGACCTCGACTTCGCCCCGCTGTTCCACGGCATCGATGAGCGGGTGCCGGTGGACGCGATCCGCTTCGGGGCCCGGGTGCTGCTGCGCCTGGTCGGGGACTGCTGAGGGCGGGCCGACGGGGCTGGCCCGCCGTCCGCGCGTCACTCAGCGCAGCGCGAGCAGCTGGCGCAGCCACGGCTCGTGGCCGCCGATGAGCGACCAGACCCCGTCGACCAGGATCACGGCCGCGAGCAGGGCGAGCACCACGGCGAGGGCGCGCTGCAGGCCGCGACGCCGCTCTGCCATCCAGTCGGCCAGGCGACGCACGAGCCGGTCGTGCTTCCCGGTGGCGGCGATGACCGTCATGGTCACCAGCGGCGCCTGGTAGACCAGGTGCCACAGCACCAGCAGCCCGGTGCGCGCCGTCAGGTCCTGCACCTGGGACGCCATCCCCACCGCGATCGGGAACGCCGGATCGGCCAGGGCCGTGGCCGAGAAGCCGACCCCGGCCAGCAGCATCGGCCAGAGCGCGAGACGCTTCGGGGCGCTGCGGCGCTGGATCCGTCCGGGCCGCCCCGGCGGCCGACGGGAGGCCCGGTACTGGTGGACCGCGACGGCCCCGAGCACCACGCCCACCGCCACCTCCACGCTGCCGACCGCGCCGTTCGAGGCGAGCACGGGGCGCAGCCAGTCGCCGAGCAGGTCCAGCAGCGGGTGCAGCGCCAGCGTCGCCACGACGATCACCGCGGCGTAGCCGGTGAAGAAGGCCAGCAGGTGACGCAGCCTCCCGCCGCTGAGCAGCACCGAGGTCGCGATCACCCCGCCCAGCACGTCCATCGTCACCACGGCGAGGCCGAGGAAGGCGAGCAGGCCGGCGAACGTCATGGTGGCAAGCGTATGACGGGGTGCAGGGCAGGACGACGGGGCGACCTGCAGGGACGGGGTGGGGGTTGCCCCCGGGCGCTCACGCCTTGTAGACGACCGCCCCGTCCTTGATCGTCTCGAGCACCGCGATCTCGCGCAGGTCCTCGGGAGCGACGGCAAGGGGATCCTCCGACAGGATCACCAGATCCGCCCGCATCCCCTCGCGGATCTGCCCCTTGGTCTCCTCCTCGCCGTACTGGTGGGCGGCCTCGATGGTGACCGCGCGCAGCGCCTCCCAGACGCTAATCCGCTCCTCGGGTCCGATCTCCTGGCCCGTGCGGCTGATCCGGTTCACGGCCGCCCAGATCGTCAGCAGCATGTCCGGGGGAGTCACCGGGGTGTCCTGGTGGAGGGTGACCCGCACGCCGCGGTCCAGCGCCGAGCGGGCGGGGGAGATGCGCCGGCCCCGGACGGTGCCGAAGTTCCGCAGATGCACATCGCCCCAGAACCAGGTGTGGACGGAGAAGATCGAGGCGATCATGCCCAGAGCCGCCATGCGGTCGAGCTGGTCGTCCCGCACGGTCTGGGCGTGGATCATCACCGGACGGGCCTCCAGCAGGGCGGGATGCTCGGCGCCGACCTTCTCGGCGGTGTCCACCCACAGCTGCGCCGCCGCGTCGCCGTTGCAATGCACGATCAGCTGTTGGCCCTGCTCCGCGACCGCACGGGTGAACGACTCGACCTCGTCGGCGGAGTGGATCGGGTACGCGCAGTCGGGATCCTCGTCCCCCTCGACCGGCTCGTAGGGCTCGCTCATCCAGGCCGAGCGGGCCTGCGGGGAGCCGTCGAGGATCATCTTGTACCCGCCCAGCCGCAACCGGTCCCGGTAGTCGCCGGCGAACTCGGGATGCTCCTGGAAGTACCGGGTGCCGGACTGCACCACCGGGTACACCACCACGTCCAGCCCGAGCCGACCGGCCCGCGAGGCGTCGACGAGCCCTGCGACCGTCGCAGGGTCCGCGGCGCCCTCCTGAGCAGTGGTGATGCCGTGACGGAGGTAGTCCGCGCAGGCCAGCTCGGCGGCGCGCAGCGGGTCTGCGACCCCTGCGGGCAGCAGTCCGCCTCCGCCGTCCGGGGAGAGGACCGGCATGTAGGCGGCCATCGCCGGATGCTCCTCCACATACCCGTCCGGCGTCCCGTCGGGGAAGCGTCCGAACCGGCCGCCCTCGGGATCGGGGGTCTCGGCCGTGAGCCCGGCGCCGTCGACGAGGACCGAGTTTCCGACGGCCACGTGCATGCTGCGGTGCAGGGCGAAGACGGGCACATCGGTGGAGACCTCGTCGAGGTCCGTGCGCGTGGGGTGACGGCCCTCGGCCAGCAGCTGCGGATCGTACTTCGCACCGATCAGCGGCGTGCGGTCGGCGAGGTCCCGCTCGGCGAGGCGCTCGCGGAACGCGGCGACGACCTCGGCGATGCTGCCGGCGTGCTCAAGATCGACGAGGGCGGCGAGCGTGCCGTGCTGGAGCAGGTGCCCGTGGGAGTCGATGAACGAGGGCATCAGCGTGCGCCCGGCGAGGTCCACGGACTCCGCCTCAGGACCGGCCAGCGCCCGGACCTCCTCGAGCGCGCCGACGGCGGCGATGCGGCCATCCCGCACGAGGACCGCCTCGGGGGCATCGTCCTGGTCGACCATCGTGAGGATGCGGCCGGAGTGAAAGATCGTCTCCACGGTGTGAGCTCCTGGATTCTGGTGTTCGGCAGTGTGCGCGCGGGCGGCGTCGGGGCGCCGCCGGATCGGTCAGCTCGTCGAGGACAGGGCGGGGGAGCGCTCGGCGGGCTGGTGCACGGTTCCCTGGAGCGTCCAGGTGCGCGCGCCGACGCTGCGGGTGACGAGCATGATCACGAAGTAGGCGAGGGTCAACGCCGCCATCACGCCGACGGCCGACAGCAGGCCCACCTCGCCCGCGAAGGCGGCGGAGATCGTGAGCATCGCCGGGATGTACAGCATCTCCGGCAGGTTCATCAGCCCCATCTCCGCCATGGTCGTGGTGCGCATGCGCGGGTCGAGGATCCGCACCAGCGCGAGGCCCGTCGGGGTGGTGCCGGTCAGCGTCCCATACATGCCCATCGTGCGCTCGAAGTCGTGGTCGCTGCCGTAGCGCTGGCCGATGAAGAAGCAGAGCCCCACCGTGACGGCGGTGACCAGCAGGCAGGTGGCGAGGATCGGCACGAGCCAGGCGACCACCACCGCGGCCTGCACGGCCATGAAGGAGGCGACGACGACGTAGTCGGTCGTGAAGCCGGTGATCTTGGCCTGCAGCTGCCGGTCCAGCAGGTGCTCCACGTGCATCCGGCGCATCACCCAGCGCAGGAAGTACGCCGCGAGCAGGCCGTTCATGAACATCATCCCGCTGATGGTGTCGCCCACGAACCCGGGGATGAAGGCGAAGATCCAGGCCAGGCCGTGGGCGAGCAGGTAGGCGAGCCCCATCATCGCCATGTGCACGGTGAGCGTGTCGATATTGCCGGAGAAGGTGGTCTCCGTGCCCATCGACTCCGTCTCCTCGTCCTCGCGGAAGTAGCCCTTCCCCACGGAATCGGAGATCCCCATCGAATGGGTGGCCAGGCCCTTGCTCATGCCCCACTTGGCCAGCGGAACCCCCACGAGGAAGGCGGCCGCGAAACCGGCGGAGGCGAAGGCGAGGCCGACGTTCACGGCGTCGTCCCAGCCCTGCTGCTCGAAGATCCCGGCGAAGGTCACGGCCTGCCCGGGGCCCTGCGCGAAGGCGAACGGCACCATGAACCCGTACACCGCGTCCATGCCGCCGAACCGGCCCGTCGCCGCGACCACGCCCACACCGATCAGCGCCTGCACCGCGAACACGAAGGTCCAGGTGAGCCCCATGGCCCAGGCGCCGCGCAGCAGCACCTTCTGCGCGCGGCCGCCGTCGCCGGCCGCGCTCGGCGGGGGCGGGGTGAGGCCGATGGAAATGAAGGAGAGCGTGAACAGCTGGGCGGTGAGCATCGTGAACAGCTCGTGGTCCACGCCGTCCAGCACCCCGGAGAGCCCCAGGTTCATGGCGATCGCGCCGAGGAACCCGGCGATCACGAAGGCCGGCACCATATTGGTGCGGAACGCGGGGATCCAGCGCCGCAGCGCGATGCCGACGAAGCAGAAGAAGCCGATGAGGGCGAGGCCGAAGAGGGCGGGCATGGAGTAACTCCTCGTCGCACGCCGAGGCCCGGCCGGGAAGCGGCGGTCCTGACGCATCTGGTGGTCGTCCTGGGTGACGGTACTCGGGATCGAGAATCCGGCGCGGTACTCTTCACCGCAGCGACACGGCGATCCCTGACGGAGCGGACACGAGCCATGACGAACGGCCCCGATACGGCGGACACTGAGCCCTCGTCGAGCTCGGACCAGGATCCGCCGAACGACGGCGAGCAGTCCCACCAGGTGAAGAGGGCCGCTCGCGCCGGCAGATCGCGCCGCGCCCGTCGCAACCGCCTCCTGCAGGCCGGCGTGCTCGTGGCGATCCTCGCGCTGTGGTGGCTGATCACCGCGATCGAGCTCGTCGACCCGCTCTACCTCCCCAGCCCGCAGGCCGTCGCCGGCGCGTTCCTCGACGCCAACCGCTGCCTCGTGGTCGACGACGCGACCGGCCGCACCGTGTGCGGCGTGCAGAACTACTACCTCTGGGAGCACCTGATCGCGTCCCTGCAGCGCATCGGCGTGGGCGTCTCCCTCGCCGCGCTCGCAGGCATCGCGCTGGGCTTCCTCATGAGCATGTGGGAGCCCGCGAACACGGCGCTCGCGCCCTACCTGAACTTCCTGCGCGCCCTGCCGCCGCTGGGCTACATCGGCCTGATCATCGTGTGGGTGGGCATCGGGGACACCTCGAAGTACCTGCTGCTCTTCCTCGCGGCCTTCCCGCCGATCGTCATCGCGACCATCGACGGCGTGCGCGGGGTCAAGGGCGACTACCTCGCCGCCGCCCGCTCCATGGGCGCCGGGCCCGGCCAGGTCGCGCGCTTCGTGGTGCTGCCCGCCGCGACCGCCTCGATCTTCTCGGGCGTCCGCCTCGCCATCGGATTCGCCTGGACCACGGTGGTCGCGGCCGAGCTCAACAACGGCATCCCCGGCATCGGCGGGCTCGCCTACATCTCCGGCACGCAGCTGAACACCGCCCTCACCATCGCCTGCATCATCGTGATCGGCCTCGTCGCCGTCACGCTCGACGCGATCATCCGCTGGATCGGGGACCGCCTGGTGCCCTGGCACGGAAAGGTCTGACCCGTGAGCACGTCCACCACCCCGCGCCGACCCGGGCTGCGCCTCGCGGCGGCCGCGCTCGGCCTCGCCCTTGCCCTCAGCGGATGCGTGCAGTCCGGTCGCACCACGCACCCCGACAACTTCGCGGGCGAGATCGCCTGCCCCGTCGACCCCGACCCCTCCATCACGGCGTCGGTGCGGATCGGTTGGCAGGCGATCCCCAACGGCGATCTCGTGGTGAAGGACCTCCAGCTCCTCGAGCGCTGCATGCCGGAGGCGGAGATCTCCTGGCTGAAGATGAACTCGGGCGGCGACGTCATCCAGGCCTTCGGCTCGAACTCCCTGGACATCTCCCTGGTGGGCTCCAGCCCCGTCGTGAAGTCCGCCTCGCCGCCGCTGAACAAGGACGTCAGGGTGATCTGGATCGGGGACGTCATCGGCGCGGCCGAGTCCCTCGTGGTCAAGGACCCGGAGGCCGAGACGCTCGCGGACCTCTCCGGGAAGACGATCGCCGTGCCCTTCGGCTCCACCGCCCACTACTCCCTGCTCACCGCTCTGGGCGACCAGGACCTGCTCAGCGAGGTGCGAGTGGTCAACCTGGCCACGGACGCGATCCTCGCCGCCTGGCAGCGCGACGAGATCGACGCGGCCTGGGTGTGGGAGCCGACCCTCACCGAGCTGCTCGAGAACGAGGGCCACACGATCCTCTCCAGCGAGGACAGCGCGGGGCTCGGTGCCCCCACCTTCGACCTCATCGCCGGGACCGGGGACTTCATCGAGGCGAACCCCGAGTTCATGCGGATGTGGACCACGGTCCAGGCCGAGGGCACTCGCCTGCTGAACGAGGAGCCGGACACGGCCGCGACGTCGATCGCCGTGCAGCTGGACGTGTCCAAGGAGGAGTCCGAGAAGCTCCTCGAGGGATACACCTACCCCACGCTCGAGGAGCAGGCGGGCGAGGACTACTTCGGCGGGGACGGCCTCGCCGAGGACCTCGCCAGCACCGCGGAGTTCCTCGAGGCGCAGGGAGAGATCGACGCCCTCGCCGAGGACGAGGTCTACTCCCGCATGTCCTACGCCGACGCGATCGAGGAGGCCGCCCAGTGAGCGATCCGGTGACCGACACGGCGACCCCCGTGGTCGCCCTGGACGGCGTCTCCCAGCGCTTCGTCACCGACTCCGGGGAGGTGGTGCACGCCCTGGACGAGACCGACCTGCAGATCCCGGAGGGGCAGTTCGTGTGCGTCGTCGGGCCGTCCGGCTGCGGCAAGACGACGCTGCTGAAGATCCTCGCCGGCTTCCTCGCCCCGACGGGCGGCAGCGCCCATTACCGGGGCACGAAGATCACGGCACCGGGCGCGGAGCGCGGCGTCGTGTTCCAGCAGCCCAACCTGTACCCGTGGTTCACGGTGCGTGACAACGTCGCGCTCGGCATGAGGCTGCGCAAGGTCGGCAAGCAGGAACGCCGCGAGAAGGCGCAGGAGTACCTGGACCTCGTGGGACTGGGGGACTTCGGCGACGCGAAGCCGTACGAGCTCTCCGGCGGCATGCAGCAGCGCGCCCAGATCGCGCGCGTGCTCGCCAACGAGACTGACGTGATCCTCATGGATGAGCCCTTCGGCGCGCTCGACGCGATCACCCGCGCCCGCCTGCAGGCCGACCTCCTGTCGATCCAGCGCCGGCAGCGCCGCACGGTCTTCTTCATCACCCACGACGTGGACGAAGCGGTGTTCCTCGGGGACCGGGTGCTCGTGATGAGCGCGCGCCCCGGCCGAGTGGTGCTCGACCAGGAGGTGACGCTCTCCGCCCAGGCGGGCAAGGTGCTCGGCGAGGAGATGCGCCGCACCGCGGAGTTCATCGAGCTGCGCGAGCGGGTCGCCGGGGCGATCGAGCACTGAGGGGGTGCGGGTCGGGAAGCCAACACCCCTGAGGCTCCCCGCATGGCTGGTGGCTGAAGAAAAAGAGTAGTATGCACCGTTCTGAAGGGCGAGGCATGCTAATGCAGATCGGGTGCATCTCCAATGCTCCCGCGAGAATGACTATGTTAAGGAGGGCTCGTGGCGAGCAGAATCGTCGAGGTGTCCGATCAGCTGTCTGGTCCGATGCTCTATGCTCGGGGCTACTATTTCGGGCCGGATTCCCGGGACGAGCTCGATCATCTCTCCCATTTCGTGCGACGAGAACTCCCTGGATTCGTGGTTCAACACGATGAAGTCCTCGAGTGCGATGCTCACCTCTCGGGAGACGACTTCGTCGTCGTCCTCGGCAAGGCGTTCCCTCTGACGACGGGCGAGATCCCCTCGGCCGCCCCGTCCGTCGCCGAGGCGCTCTGGAGTGAGTTCGCGACGGGTGGAGTCGATGCTGTCGAGCGAGCGCTCTATGATCTGGCCGGCCGTTACGCCATCATTCTGCACGCTGATGGTCGAACCGCGGCCTACAATGATGCAGCTGGCACTCGATCAGTCTTCTACGATGCGTCACAGCGTCGAATCTCCTCGCACTACGACATTCTTGTCCGGGATGCTGATCCGGCGCTCTCCGACCAGCGCTTGCCCGCTGCAATCGGACCCCAAGTGCGGTGGACCAATACCGCGCACAAGTCCATCCGGGCGCTAATCGCGAATCAGCGTCTGGAGCTCGAGACCGGTTCGCAGAGCCGCTTCTTCCCGATCTCGGAGAATCGTGCCGCGACGCTGAGTCATGAGGCACGTGTCGAGCTCCTGGAGCGCTTGTGGGGGGAGCAGCTGGACTGGCTCGAGTCCTTGAAGGTTCCGCTCGCGATGTCGGTCACCGGAGGCATGGACTCACGGTTCATGCTGGCGATGGCAGAAGGGCGTGTCGACGCGTTCCGGGCGCTGACCTACACGACCCCGGAAGCCCTGCGAGGCGAGGCGCCGAAAGACCGCTGGTCCGAGGTCATGTACGGAGATCAGGAGATCGTCAAGAAGCTCTCTCCTTTTCTTCCTGAGGACCACAGCTTCATCTGCCGGACGAAGGATGCTGCCTGGGTCAGAGCAGGGAAAGGGGTTTTGGACCGCAACTCCGTTTCCCCGCATGGGCGGTGGATCCTCCCGGGTTATCTCACCCTCTTCCCTCAGCGCGACTCCGTGCACTACCGAGGCAACCTTCTGGAGATCGGTCGCTTCTACCAGGGACAGCTGGGGAGTGCGATCAGTGGCACGGAGCGCCTCAAGAGACTGACACAGGCTTCCGCCAAGAAATATGGTCCCGACGTGGTGGAGTCGGCGATGGCACATCTGAGAGGCGGGATGCGGCAGCTCTCCTATGATGCTGTTCACGAGAGCTACAAGTATCCGGATCTGTACTATTGGGAGAACCGGCACTCGCGCTGGTACGGCCAGGTGCTCAACGAGACTGATGTCGCCTTTGACACGATCACACCGTTCAACGTACGCCGGATCATCGATCTATTTCTCGCCTACGACGTCAGGGATCGCAAGGCTGGGTTCCTGCAGCGGGAGATGATCTACCGCAGGAACCCCCCGCTCACCTTCTACGGATTCAATGAGTCCAGTGATCTCTACCGTGCGCACGTCTCGGACGGGAAGCCCGTCGGCGGCTGATCCGAGGGAGGAGGTGCCTCGCACTCGGTACACTCCCCGAGCATCCTCCCGCCCCGACGATCGGAGACCCGTGTCCAGCCCACGCCCTGTGGGGCGCAGTGTGCGTCTCCTCCTGCAGGCGTGCCTGTACCACTTCAGCGACGACCCGGCGCTGCTGGCGGTTCAGGTGAGTCGACGGCTCCCGATGACCTTGAGGGTGAGCGCTGGGCATGCTCTGCGAAGCTTGGACAGATGGATGCCGTGGTGGCGAGGAGTGGCGTCTCTGGGGTCCGTCATGGTCGGTGACATCGACGGAGCGGAGCGACGGCTTGCCGAGTTGAAGCCGGGGTCACGGCTCGGAGACGAGGTGGCAGTGATGGTAGGCCGCGAAGACCTCATCGATCCGGACGCCTCACCCGTCGTCCGGGCCCGCAGTGCCTGGTCCCGTGGCGACCTCCACGCAGCGGTGGAGATCCTGGAGAGCGCTGGCCGCGGGAGCAGCTTGTATGCGCAGAGGCTGCGCAGCGATCTACGCCTGCTCTCCCCCGGGTACCGCCTTGCGGTCACGCCCCACGCTGTCGACGAGACCCGCGGTCCGAGCCCGGGAGAGCGGATGCGCGTGCTGCACCTGCTGACGAACTCTCTCCCGCACACGCAATCCGGCTACTCGCTGCGCACGCACCGCATCCTGAGAGCCCTGCGAGATGACGGCGTCGAGTCCCTGGCCCTCACTCGCACCGGGTACCCCGTGATGGTCGGGCTGGCCTGGGCCCGGAGCGAGGACGTCGTGGATGGCATCCGCTACGCCCGCGCGCTTCCGAGCTCTCTCCCGCGTACCCCGCAGGAACGGCTCATCGCAGAGGTGGAGCACGCGCTCCAATTGGTCGACGAGTTCCGCCCGCATGTCATCCACGCGACGACGAACTATATGAATGCCGTCGTCGCGCAGGCGGTCTCCGAGGCCACTGGCCTGCCCTGGGTGTTCGAGGTGCGTGGCCTCATGGAGCAGACCTGGATCGCTTCCCGTGGAACCGAGCAGGCCCGAATCGCAGCTGCTGCATCGGAGAAGGTCGCCCTGGTGACAGCTCGAGAGGGCGAGCTCGCACGAGAGGCCGACGCCGTGGTGACTCTCAGCGAGGCTATGGCTGGCGATCTGCGGCGTCGTGGAGTGGCGCGCGAAGCGATCACCATCGTTCCCAACGGAGTGGAGGCTGGCCTACTCGACGAGGATCTTCCCCCCGCCGTGGCAAGGCGTCGAGTGGGTCTCGATCTCCCATCGGACTCAGTGCTCGTCGGCGCCGTGAGCGCTCTGGTCGAGTACGAGGGCTTCGAGACGCTGCTCCGCGCTGCGGCGCGCATCATCCATAACGACGAACCCCTCAGCTCGCAACTTCACGTGCTCCTCGCCGGGGACGGCGTCGCCGCGCCAGGCCTCAAGGCGATTTCGGAAGAGCTCGGCATCGCGGACCGGGTTCACATGCCCGGCCGTGTGCCTCGTGAGGACTCGGCTCATTGGGTGCAGGCACTCGACGTCGTGACGGTGCCTCGTCTGGACCGCGAGGTCTCACGATCCGTCACTCCGCAGAAGCCCGTCGAAGCACTGGCTCTGGGGAGACCAGTCATAGCCAGCGATCTGCCGGCGCTGCGGGAGACCGTGGTCGATCGCGATGGGAGCGTCCACGGGATTCTGGTCCCGGCAGGCGACGTGGAGGCACTCGCGGATGCGCTGCGGCGACATGATCCCGATCATCCTGCCACCGGAGTCGCCGCTGGGCGCGAGCTCGCCCGTGAGCGCTCCTGGCCAGTGCTGGTGGGACGATACAAGCAACTGTACGACCGTGCAGTGGGGAGTTGAGGACGTAGCGTCATGGCGAATGACCTGATGACGACCCGTCAGATCGTCGAGGCGCTCGAAGCGCGCGGCGAGACGGTGGGAACGTTGAGCCCTGTCGGGGTCCGACCCCCGCTGGGCGAATACATCCGGCGGCTCTGGGAGCGCCGGCACTTCATCTGGATGGATGCCGGTCACCGAGTCACCAATCAGAACAATCGAAACCGTCTCGGCAACTTCTGGCTGGTGCTGAAGCCATTCCTCGATGCCTTCATGTACTGGGTGATCTTCGCGCTCATCCTCGGCATCGACCGCGGAATGGCGAATTATACGGCCTATCTCATCATCGGCATCCTGATGTTCCGGTCCACGATGAGCAGCATCTCGTCCGGGCCCGGGATCCTCAGCGGTGGTCGAGCGATGATACGCGCATTCTCATTCCCTCGCGCATCCCTCGTGGTCTCTGCAGAGATGCGCTCCATGTTCCAGATGTTCTACTCGATCCCGGTGATGCTCGTCGCCATCATCGTGTTGCCGAACCATGAGACCCCGGAATGGACCTGGTTGATACTTCCGGCCGTGTTCGTCTTGCATCAGATCCTCAATCTTGGAATCGCGTTCTTCATGGCGCGGATCGGCCATATCGTTCCGGATGCTTCTCAAGTCATGAGCTTCTCCGCCAGGTTCTTGATGTATGGATCAGGCGTGATCTTCCCTGTGGACCGGTTCCTCGATAATCAGATCGTCAGCGTCCTGATCCAGCTGAATCCCATCTATCACATGCTGGCACTTTATCGCGGGCTCCTGATGGACGGCGTAATTCCCCCGCTCGGTCACTGGTTGTACCTCGCGAGCTGGGGGATCGGCCTGACGGTTCTCGGGTTCGTGTTCTTCTGGCGAGGGGAGGCCACCTATGGCGGCGACGAGTGAGTCGACGATCGTGGACGGCGGGGCGGGAGCCGACGAGCGTTGGAAGGCACCCGCAGAATCTCCGGTCACGGTCGTGGCCCACGACTTGCGGATGCGATACCAGGTACTGAGGACCGATCGCGAGCACCGCAGGGGGTGGGCGGGAAAGGTCGCCCGGAAGCAGAAGGTTTCCGTCTCCGCGCTGCGGGGAGTGTCGCTGACCGTGCGCTCGGGCGAGTTCGTCGGTGTCATCGGGCGCAACGGTTCGGGGAAGTCGACATTGCTGCGAACGTTGGCAGGACTCGAGACCCCGAGCTCCGGTTCCGTACTGACGTCCGCCAGGCCCGTTCTGCTCGGGGTCAGCGCGGCGCTCATCCCGGACCTGACCGGTGCGCAGAACGTGAAGCTGGGCGCCCTTGCGATGGGCTTGACCCCTAATCGGGCTGATGAGGTCTTCGAGAGTGTCGTGGAGCTCTCTGCGCTCGGCGACTCCATCGACCTGCCGATGAAGACCTACTCCTCGGGTATGGCAGCACGCCTCAAGTTCGCCATATCCCTCGCATCCGACCCGTCGATCCTCATGATCGACGAGGCGCTCTCCACCGGTGATGCGACGTTCGCCGAGCGCTCGACCCGTGCGATGGATTCGCTTCTCGAGAACGCCGGGACGGTCTTCCTCGTCAATCACGCGGCGCAGACGATCGAGAACATGTGTTCCCGGGCTGTCTGGATGGAGAGGGGCCAGGTAGTCCTTGACGGCGATGCCGTGGACGTCGCTCGCAAGTATCGGTGGTTCGCCCACAACCTGGCACAGGGCGACGAGGAGAAGGCCGCAGGCCTCCTGCGGGACGCCATGGAGGAAGGTGAGCCGCAGCGACGCGCTGCCCAACTGGCGAAGCCCGCGGTGCTCGACGTGGAGCGCTCGGTCGACCGAGGGGAGCAGGTCCCTGAGTTCGAGCCGGATCCGTTCACCCGTGTCTACGACCGGGAGTTCTCACCGCCGAAGAAGAGTTTTCCCGGGACGTCGAGCTCTGATGAGGAGGCGTAGTCTGGGCTTGCTTCCCCAGCGAGACTCGATCGCATCATCGGCGGGATTGTGGTCCGTCTGAAACCCAGACGAACGAAGTTGCTGTGCGCGACAAGGTAAATGAATCGGGTGTGCCGGGTCCTGTGCATCGTGCAGCTGCGGACGTGGGCAGCGACGCCCTGGAGTCCGAGGGTCTGGCCGGTGAGCGCGAGGCGCGCATCCGTCATTACGTGGATGACTATCCATTGGTGTCGACGGGCGGCAAAGGCGCCGTGGTCTTCCGCTATGACCACGCTTTGAACAATTTTCGGGATGTTCTCCTGCCTTTCCACGGCCAGTATGGGTTGCCGTCCTGCGTCGCCATGAACTCACGAAACTGGGAGTTTACTCAGAGCGATCTCGTCACACTTGCGGAGGCTTCGACGTGGGAGGGTGTCGAGTGGGGGAATCACACGACGGACCACCAAGACAAGACGGGCCGTGACGCGATCTGGGAGAACGTCGTGGACGGTCGCACCGAGCTCGAGGGTCAGCTGGGGAGAACTGCTCACTGGTTCACTGTGCCCGGAGTGTCGGGGTTGCAGTGGTTCGACAGCTTCGGCAGCGCCCATGGTTACTCCAGGACCTTCGCCGGGCCGTGATCTTGGCCCATCACGCAACGGTCGACGCCATCTGACCTGCGCCGAGATCGCGAGCGGTCATGACGAACCGGTGGTGCTCGCCGACCGCACCTCATGATCGCGCGGCTCCTTCGACCTCAGCGCGTCGTGTGAACCGATCCGGTCGGTCCGTGAGCGAGAAACTCCGTCGCAGACTCCGTGAGCAGCGCCTTCAGCTGGGCCTTCGGCGGGGGAACGTGTCCGTCCCCGACGTCAACGAGCACAGGTTCGACATGATGGCCTGCCGGAAGCGCCTCCATGAAGGGTTCGAAATGGTTGCTCATGTGGGAGCTGTCGCCCGTGTTCTGGATGTAGCGGACGGAGGTATCGCCGCCAACGGCGTAGGCATCAATGAGATCATGCGTGATCGGGATCCCGTCGAGGGCCTCCCCCTGCCAAGCGAGCTTGAGATAGCGCTCCACGATGATCTGGTTGTACTTCGCGAGGCTCGTCTGCGGGTTCACCGGTACTGCCAGTGCACGGGGCAGCCGGCTGGCGTAGTAGAGGGATGCGAAGCCACCGCCGGAAGCCCCGAAGCAGATCGTTCGGCCGGTCTCGCTGCCGAGGCCACGGATGATGTCCGTGATGTCCTTCTGCAGGGTGGGCTGCCGGGAACTGCCCGCGAACCACGCGAGGGAGAGGTTGGCACTGATGTACAGGGAAGGGTCGCAGAGGAAGAGTCGATTCACGGGAAGATGCTCCGAGATGGAGACCCCTGTGAAGACCGGGAGCGTGAACTTCGCGGGGCTCATCGCAGCATGAAACGAGACGAGGGTGTCGTCGTACCCTCGGTTCTCGAACTTCACATCGACGGGATGCCCATTGCTCATGATCGTGTGGACACCGGAGACGGTTCGCTCTGGACTCGCCAGGAATGCGTTGACGCTCGCGTGGTGGAAGGCGCCCTCCGGCAGATTTCGTTTGATCGCGGCCACGGTCACTCCTCGGTGATCAGTCGGGTGAGCTTCTGCATCGAGCGGCGGAGATCGGCGATGTCGCGCTTGGCGGCGAGTTCGGTGCCGGTGCGCGTCAGCGCGGCCAGAGCGCTGAGCCGCAGGTCCACGGCGGTGGCTCCGGTTCGTGCCGGGGCGCGGAGCGCCTCGCCGAACCATGCCGTCGTCGTGTCCTGCAGCGCGTCGATCCGGTCGTACACGGCATCCGCGGCATCAAAGGCGTCCGCCGCCGCCGCCATCACCTCGTCCGCTGTCAGATCGGGCAGACGGTCGTCGAGACGCACTGCGGTCGTCGGCTTTCCCAGGACTCCCATCAGTCCCGGCATCTTGTGACCGTGAGCTCCCGAGTAGATCCCGACCGAGGGGACGCCTCGCGTCTCACCCAGGATGACGGTGTGGAAGCGCGAGGTGATGAGCAGGTCCACCTCGCTGATGGCCGTCAGGTACTCCTCGTAGGAGGAGGGGTCATTCAATGTGATGCGGTCGAGGCCGAACTCCTGCTGGAGGGAGTCATGGAGGGCAGCGGTGATCTCGCGGTCCGCTCGGGTCTGGATCGTGAGGGATACCTGACGGCCGTCTCGGAGGACGCGAGCTGCGACCTCGCGGAACAGTCGGAACGCCTGGGAATCTACGAATCCCGACGCGCGGTTCTTCGCCTGCACGTAGCTGCTGCGGCGCGATCCGCTGCGCAGACCGGCGTCCTCGAGGCGCAGCACCAGACCGACGCACTGCGCGACGTCGACCTTCCTAGGGCCGGACCGCTCGCCAGCGGCGAAGAAGCCGGGGTCCAGCAGCAGGGGAGCGTCGGAGTCCCATTGGGTGCTGGTCATCCGCTGCGACTCTGCATCGCGGAACGCCGAAGCGGAGAGAGATGAGTCGAGGAACCGATCGATCTCCCTGCCCAGCCCTGTGAGGAACGGGCCGATCGTCGAGGGGAGAAGGATGACGGGACACCCGACATGGACTGCGGCGATGGCAGGCAGGAGCCGCCAGAGCAGGTCGGTCAGGTTCCCTCCGTGAGCCGCCTCGAAGAGGTGCTCGCCGGCGTTCAGCAAGACCACGTCGTGTTCAAGAATCCCGATGTCCTCGGCGAACCGACGCGGATTCTCGAGAGCGTCCGCGAGTTGCGCGTACTCCTCGGTGCCGCCCTTGGGCACTCCTGCGAGGGGAAGATCGCGGACCCGCAGACCAGGCGTGGAGAGCGAGGCGAGACGAGAGTACGCCTCGCCGGGCCTCATGCGAACTATCGACGAGTTCTCGACGTCGGTGCCCGTGCGCCGAAGCAGCTCCACGGCTCCGGTGTTGATCGCGAGGTCACCCCAGTTCGAGGCGACGTGCTCGTAGAACAGAATCGCAGTGACCATGGAAGGCTCCCAGGGGATCGGAGGGAACGCTGTCAGTGCAACAGCGACGTGATGAGACCGGTGAACGAGTCGCCGACAGCATCCCAGCTCCGCTCACGACGCACCCACTCCCGTGCAGCAGTTCGGGTCGCGACTGTCGACTCGCGGTCGGTGATGACGGCTTCAAGAGCATCTGCCAGTGCGCTCGAGGAGCCGCTGGCCACCATGTGGCCCCGTTCTCCGTGATTCACGATCTCGGCGAGGGCGGGGACGTCGGAGACGATCACCGGCTTGCCGGCAGCCATCGCCTCGAACGGCTTCAGAGGGGATACCGCCTCAGTGGCAGGCGTCAGGAGCCGCGGGTAGGCGAAGACATCAACGATCGCGGCGTACTTGGCCACCTGCTCGTGCGGAACCCTCCCGGTGAACGTCAGATGCTCTGGACCGAGGTCGAGCGAAGAGGCCAATGAGTACAGCGCCGACGCGGCGGCGCCGTCACCGACGAACAGTCCGTGGAAAGCGATGCCGCGCTTCCGCAGCTCGGCCAGGGCACGCAGGTAGACGTCCAATCCCTCATAGCCGACGAAGCTGCCGATATAGCCGAGGACGGGGGTGTCATCGCCCCAGGCGAGGGATTGCAAAAGTTCCGGATCACGCTCGGCGTCCGCGAAGACCTCGACGTCCACTGCATTGGGAACGATTTGGACAGGGGCCTTGGTCGTGACTCGACCCGCGATGATGCGTGCCATCGCCTCGGTGATGGTCGCCACCGTGTCCGCTTGGTCGAGAACTGCGTTCTCGAGCCGTACGGTCTGCGCGCGGAGCACTTCCTTGCGCGGAGAATGATCGGCCTCATAGACGAGCTCCCACATCCCGGAGACCTCGTAGATGGTCGGGATCCCGAAGTGCTTGGCGGCGATCAGCCCGGGCAGGGCCGAGACATAGGTCGAGCGCAGATGCACGACCGATGGGCGCTCCTGACGGATCACGTTGCAGTAGTGCTCGAGCGATTCGAGCATGTACTGGAACTGGCCAGCCTTCCTAGCGCGCTGTGTACCGAGGCGTCGGTAGCGCACACCCTCGAAATCGACTTCGGCGATCTCGCCCGGTGCCAGCGAGTTGCTTTCCTCAGGGAACCCGGGACGCGTGTACGCCACATGATCGTCCACGGACGAGACTAGATGGCCCAGAAGGCTCTGGGCACGGACGGCGTAGCCGCCGCTCTGCTCGGGTGCACTGGCATGAAGGATCGTGAGCACCTTGCCGGGCCGGAGCTCCACGTATTCCTTCGGTCCGGCACTCACCACATCCAACGCGTCGAGGAGGGAGGCCGCGGCGGTGGCTTCCTGCGTGATGCGGTCTGACGCAGCGAAGCCAGCCGCCTCCGCGAAGTTCCCGACTGCGAACTGGGCTCGCTGCATGCGTGCTCGGTAGTACTTGCCCTCGAGTCTTGCGGGGATGTCATGGAGCAGGGCGAGTGCCTCGGCGGCGAACCCCGCCTCGAGCAGATGGCCGGCGAGTGACTCCCTCAGCTCAGCGGCGGCGCGCCCGGCGGCGTGGAAATGCGCCAGCCGTGTGAATCCGCGAGTGTCGCTGTACAGCGGGAGCTGAGGACGGTGCTCCTTGCGGAGCGCCTCGAGGACCAGGCCGCGGAAACTCCGCAGGACCGGATCGCACAGCAGGTCCAGAGCACCTTGGATGACAGCCAGGGTGACGAGTTCCTCCTCAGAACCAGCGCAGAGGTCGTCGATCTGGATGACGTCCAGGAGCGCGGCTCCGCCCGCATCGATGACCTGGTAGTTCCCCTCGTCGGAGCGGACTGCGTGCAGTGAACGCGAAGGGAGGCCCGAGGGGCTCGTCGCGCTGATGGCCGTGGAGCACTGGTCGATGGACGGGAAGATCGTCGCCGCCGTCACTGGAAGGATCTGGCAGGCGGTGAGTACGGCGACGACGATGTCTTCCGGTGCATCGATGTCGACGTCCACCAGAAGGAGATCGCGGTGCATTCCGAGGGGTCGCTCGCTCAAGGAGTCGACGAACTTCTGGAGCCACGTGGTCGAATCGACGGCTGTGCCGACGGCAACATCCGAGCGGGCCGGGTCCCGAAGGCGCGCCACGTCGAGCACGCCCTCCGCTGTGACGCGGATGGAGTGGACGAGCCGCTCCCCGAGAGTGGCGGGAAGCGAATGCTGCTCCGCCAACAGAGCCTCCAGCCGCCTCTTCTGCCAGGCCTTAGTGGCTGACGGCAGCGCGTTCTGGGCCAGAAGATATGCGAGCCAGCCAGCATCTTCCCCGGTCAGGACCTCGGCCGCGAAACGGCAGCGTCCGGCGCTTCCATCCGCCAGGGCGAGGTGGAACATCATCCGCTGCACAAGGGGAGAGGAAGAGAAGGGGCGCAGCAGGGAGCTCAATCGAGCGCTCTTGGCCGCCAGCGGCACGGGGGTGCAGAGGTGCTCCACGGAAAGTCGGACGGCATCACTCAAGGATTCCGGTGCGATCGACGCATCAGGGGTCATCGGTCAGTGCACCATCCCATCGAGCTGGGCATTGATCTCCTGCAGTGTGCGCAGCTTCGGGATCGGCATGTGACCGGACTTCTCGTCGTAGTACGTGGCGACGTCGATCCGGGGAAGCGCGCTCAACGAGGCGATGGACTTCATGCCGCGTAGCAGGGCGTCCATCTGACGCGTGACGTCGTTCTTGCTCGCTGTGTTCAGAAGATAACGCACGGGAGGCACGTACCCGGTCTCGGCGAAGGCCTTCACGGCATGGGTCCTGGCGGGGAACTGAGCGCTGACCTCGGCGGAATCCGCGGTTCCGTACGAGTGCCGACAGATCGACCGGACGTTCGCCTCCATGTACCGGGTCCAGTCGATCTGCGGATTGTTGACCAGGCTGAGGCTGTGCTCATCACGCGCAGCGAGCTGCATGGCTTGGAATCCGCCCGCGCTGCTTCCGTAGTAGAGCCGCCTCGAGGAGGGGACATCCAGGTGCCTGGCGACATACTGGGCCGTCTGCGCCATCGCGGGAAGTGCGAAGCCCCGGGGCGCCCCCTGCCCCCACGCGATAGCGAGGGAGTTGTCCGGACGGATGGTCGGATCCGAGAGGAACAGTGCGGAGCCTCGAAAGTCCTCGACCCAGGTACGGCGCTGGAACACCTCCCGCGGGTCGATGCCGGGCTTCCGCGCGACGGCTCCATTGGTCGCGATCACCAGACGGTCGGGGAACGACTCGTTGATCCAGAGGAGCGCATTCACACGGACCGTTCCGATCAACAGGTCGAAGCGGCTGAAGGAGCCCGGGACGGGGGCGAGTTCAGAGCCCAGATGCAAGGTGCCCAGCGCGGTGAACTCGGAGTGGCCAGCGACGGTCGTCGTCATGCGATCACCTGGCCGGGGCCGCGTGGGAGAAGAACTCCACCAGCTCCGGGTCTTCCCATTCCGTCTTCTCGTAGAACGCGACCAGTCGATGGATCAGTTCGGTGGCGTATTCCCGCTCCTCGGGAGCGACCAGGGCCAGCTTCTTCACGTACCAGCCCTTGACGAACTTCTCGAGCCGACGATGGTTGTAGTCCTCGAGCAGCCCGACGGACTTGAGCCACGCAGCGCGGTCCTCTTCGAGCGGGAGGTACTTCTCGTAGAAGCGCGGACTGATCGAGTTCACCGTGGAACCGGAGATCGCCGCGTAGTACGTGTGGATTGCGAGCGGATAGATCCCGACCTTGGACGCGTGGTACAGCATCTGCTGGAAGAAGTACGAGTCCTGGCCCACGGCGCCGAGCGGCTGATAGATCCCGAGCCCGCGGAGCCAGTCGGTGCGAGCGACGAGGGCCTGGATGCTCATCGGCTGGTAGTTCGCCGAGGAGAGAGCGTTCTCCTGGACCTCACCGGACTCCTTGTCGACCACGTGGCGCAGGACGCCGAAGTTGTTGACCGGCGCGCGACGGCTCTTGAACCGCACGATGTTACCGATCGCGAAATGCAGGTCGCGCTGCTTCACCTTGTCCAGGAGGAAGGCGAAACCGTCGTTCGTCTGCTCGTTGTCGGGATCGAGATAGGTGATGTACGGCGTGCGCGCGAGCTCGAGCCCCTTGTTGCGCGGACGCGAGGCACTGCCCGAACCGCCCACCGGGAACTGGAATAGGCGGACATTCGAGTAGCGCCGCTCGAGGTCGCGCAGGATCCATTGGGTCTCCGGATCGCTGGACCCGTCGTCGACGAGAAGGATCTCCGAGCGCTCGAAGCTGGTGGAGCGTCGAAGGGACTCGAAGCACTTGAACTTCAGATGGGGGCCGTTGTTGTACACCGGAACCACGACCGTGAGCTCGGGCTCGTCGGCGATCTCGACGACCGGTGTGCTCTCCGACCGCAGCTCGCCGACGATGGTGACCGAGGTCGACGCCTCGGCGCGGGCCTGTTCGAGTGTCCGTCCCTCGGCGACCCATACGGCAGTCACGGGTGCACCGTCCAGAGAATCCACGCCGCCGTACTCGAACAGCTCGGCGCCGGTGTCGATCGGACGCAGCGCGGAGCAGTTGGCATCGCTGAAGCGGAAGGCGTTGACGGCGTCCTGGATGATGTGCGGGCCGTACTCGTAGCCGGACTCCGCGTGGAGGTGCAGATCGCCGTCGCGCCCGCCCCTGACCTCGGTGCCCTCACTGACCCGGACGATACGGGAGCGGAGCTCCTCGGGGAGCGTCGAGCTCTCGAGCAGAGCGGACACAGCGGCGTCGTCGCCCGTGATGTACACACGGTGGTCGGGCCGGTGGGAAGGCAGTCCGACAGCTTCGATGATCGTGTCGACACGATCGAACGCCGTCGCCTCCGTGAAGGCAGCACGGATGCCTGCGGTCTGGGCCTCGCGGATGCTGTGCTCGGTCATCGCAGAGTAGGACTGCTCGGCGTCGACCCGACTGTCCGGCATCGTGACCTGTGGATAGAGCGAGTTCACCCCAGCGCTGTAGTTCGAGATCAGCGCCGTTCCCATAGCCTGCAACTCGATCACCCGATTGGCGAACATGGTCTGGCTTCCAGTGACCGAGTTCAGATTGATCGCAGTCGGCAGGAGGCGCTGCAACGCGAGCAGGTTGTCGTGCTCGATCGGCTTGTGAAGGTACGGCAGGTACCGCTCCGGGTAGAGGTACTTGTCCGCGCCGGGGAACTTCTCCGGATCGAGTTCGAGGTTGCGGTCGATGAGGATCAGGTCAGCGTCTGCATCGAGCAGACCGTCGAAGATCTTCTGAGCGGCCTCGCGACGGTCGTGGTACTTGTGCTCGAACCAAGAGCCGGCGAACAGGATCTCGTGGCCCCGGTGGCGCATGCACCCCATGGGATTGTGATGGGTGTGGTTCACAGCGAACGGAAGTACAGCGACAGGCCGTTCCTCGCCGAACTTCTTGTGATAGCCGGAGACGGACTCGGCAGCCGTGGTGAAGATGTAGTCTGCCCGGCGTCCCAGGTTCGAGAAACGATCGAAGTTGGGCGGATCTTCCTTCGAGTAGAAGACCACCGGGATGCCGAGCTCCTTTGCTCGGGGGATGATCGACTCGTCCAGGATCCTTCCCGCGGCCGTCTTCCCGTTGGCGACACCGGCCCACTCCCCGTCCAGCCCGCGCCAGGCCGAGGTGATGAGCAGGATGTCGAGCGACTCCATGTGCTCATCGTGGTTGCGCGGCGACAGCGGCACGAAATGTGCGGCGTCCTTGAGGCTGTCGTACAGGAACTGATCGGCGATGATGCCGATCCTCACGTCCCGTCGCCGGTCCCAGAGAGGCTGGCTGACCTCCGGGAGGTCCTGTGCCTCCGCCATCAGCGCGGAGACCGTCTCGACGACGGGCGCGCCGAGCGCCTGCTGACGCTCGAGGTACGTCTCGCGGTCCTTCGACGGCATGAGGTAGGGATGCTTCCCCTCGAGCGCGTCCTGGAAGTATTGGGAGCGCACGTGCCCGGACAGCTTATTGTGGACGGCGCGTGAGGCGTTGAGTGCTTCCTTGCGCGCCGCGATCTTCTCTCGCCGCTTCTCGATGTCTGCCTGTTTCATGTCCTCGGAACCTGCTTATCGTGCGTTCGGACGGCGGATCGAGCGCGTGGCACGCCAATAGGCGCGCTGCAACTGGAGGCCCTTGGTCTGCTCGAGCCGATGGAGTCGCTCCTCGGCGTCTGCGAGTCGCTTCTCAGCGGCTGCGAGCTTCTCCTCAGCGGCTTTGCGCTTGGTCTTCTCTGCGGACAACGCCTCGGTGATCGCGGAGATCTTCTCTTCACGCTTCGTGATGCTGCCCAGGAGGCGCTCCTCGCGCTCGTACTGGGACAGCAGCTCCTTGGCGACGGAGTCGTACTCCCTCGCGAAGCTCTCGATGAATCGTGCAGTGTTATCGCGGACTGTCGATCCGTGGTCGCTCGTCGCGGTGGTCATGGAGCCCTCTTCGATGGTGTCGGGGTCAGGAGACGTCGGTGCCGAAGTCGGCCGGCTTCTCGCCGCCCGAGAACTTCCACTTGATAGCCGCGATCGTTCGCTCTGCAGCCTTGCCGTCACCGTAGGGGTTCACAGCGTTGGCCATGCCCTTGTAGGCCTCCTCGGAGTCCAGCAGCAGGGAGACCTCGTCGATGATCCGTTGACGCTTGGTGCCGATCAGCTTCACCGTCCCGGCCACGACAGCCTCGGGGCGCTCGGTGTTCTCTCGCATGACAAGTACCGGCTTGCCCAGAGAGGGGGCTTCCTCCTGCACGCCGCCGGAGTCGGTGAGCACGATGTCGGCCAAGGAGAGCGCGCGTGTGAACTCGGCATAAGCCAGCGGCTCGATGAGCAGGACGTTCTCGAGGTCGGCGATGGCGGGCATGATGGACTCGCGCACCTTCGGATTGCGGTGGATCGGGAACACGACGGTGAGATCCGGGTAGCGGCGGGCGAGCTCGGCCACGCCCGCACCGATATCGGCCATTCCTTCGCCGATGTTCTCCCGTCGATGTGCCGTCACCAGAAGGATCCGTCCTCCGGAACCGGCCTTCTTCGCCTGCTGCAGAGCCTCCAGACGCTCGTCGCCGAAGTGGACCTCGAGAGTCTTCGTCGCGAACATGAGCGTGTCGATCACGCTGTTGCCCGTGATGACGATGTCGTTCTCGCTGATGTCCTCCCTCGTCAAGTTGTCCTTCGAGGTGGAGGTGGGCGCGAGATGCAGGGCCGTGATCTGGCTCGTGAGCTTGCGGTTCGCCTCCTCGGGGAACGGTGAGTCGATGTGCCCAGAGCGGAGCCCCGCCTCGAGGTGCACCACGGGGATATGGCGGTTGAACGTCGCAATGGCGGCACCCATCACTGTCGTGGTGTCTCCCTGGACGATCACGACGTCGGGCTTCTCCTCGGCGAGGATCTCGTCCAGACCGGCAATGACCTTGGCGGCGACGCCGTTGAGCGTCTGGCCGGCGGCCATGATGTTCATGTCGTGGTCGGGCTCGATCCCGAACATGGTGTTCACCTGGTCGAGCATCTCTCGGTGCTGACCTGTGACGACGGTGGTCGACTCGAACTCCGGATCGGCCTCGATCGCGGTGATGATGGGGGCGACTTTGATCGCCTCGGGGCGCGTTCCGTAGACGGTCATGATGCGAAGGGACATGGGAGGCCTCCTAGGAGAAACGGGTGCAGGAGAGTGCTCGTCTGCGCGTGAACGTTGCCGCGAGACATTGGGAAATGGCGCGATGGAAGGATCAACCCGGCTCGGCTCGCGAATGCGCCGAGCCGGGTTGAGGTGTGGGCGCGCTGCCGGGGAGGTTTGCGCGCCGTCCGATCGAAATCAGCGCCACAGCCCCTTGGTGTCGATGACGATCTTCTCCTGGAGCAGCTCGCGGTCCACGGTCTTGAATGGGTCGTGGTCGACCATGAGCAGCACGATGTCCGCACGCTCGAGCGCGGACTCGAGCTCGGCGAGCTCGACGTTCGCGCGCTCCTCGAGCTCGGAGGGGAGCTCCTCGACGTTGGGCTCGACCACCAGGACGGTGCCGTCGGTGAGCTGGTCGGCGAGGGAACCGGCAATGTTCCGGCTGGGGGACTCGCGCAGGTCGTCGATGTTGGCCTTGAAGGCGATGCCGAGGGCGGCGACGGTGGGGTCCTTGAACCGGTCGGCGCGCTCGAGGACCTTCTGGATGACGAGTTCCGGCTTGGAGTCGTTGACCTCACGGGCCGTGCGGATCAGGTTGGAGAACTCACGATCCGCCGAGACGATGAACCACGGGTCCACCGCGATGCAGTGGCCGCCCACACCCGGACCGGGCTGCAGGATGTTCACGCGAGGGTGGTGGTTGGCGAGCTCGATGAGCTCCCAGACGTCGATCCCCTGACGGTCCGCGATGATCGACAGCTCGTTGGCGAAGGCGATGTTCACGTCGCGGAAGGCGTTCTCGGTGAGCTTCGCCATCTCAGCGGTGCGGGCGTCGGTGAGGAGCAGCTCGCCCCTGCAGAAGCTCGCGTAGAGATCGCGGTTCAGCTCCGCGGCCTCCGGAGTCATGCCCCCGATGATCCGATCGTTGTCGACCATCTCGATCATGATGCGGCCAGGGAGGACGCGCTCAGGAGCGTGGGAGAAGTACAGGGAGTTGGGGAGGTTGGGTTCCTTGGTGAACTCGGGACGCGCCTCGAGGATCACATCGGCCATTCGCTCCGTCGCGCCAGGGGGAGCGGTCGATTCGAGAACGATGAGCTCACCACCGGAGAGCTGCGGTGCGATACCGGCCGCAGCAGCCTCGATGTAGGAGAGATCGGCGTCGTGGTCGCCCTTGAACGGAGTGGGGACGGAGACGATGTACGCGTCGGCCGCCGGCGTCTCAAGCTGCGCGGAGAGCTTCCCCTGCGCAACGCAGCCTGCCACAACGGATTCCAGGCCCTCCTCGACGAACGGCACGGTGCCCGAATTGATCGCATTGACGTTGGACTGCTTGACGTCGACGCCGATGACGGTCTTTCCGGCCTGGGCGAGAACCGCAGCGGTGGGCAAGCCGATGTAGCCGAGGCCGATAACACTTACGGTCTCGAGGGGGACGTTAGGCGTCATCTGAACTCCTGGCGATCGGGGTGGGGAGGGGATGCCCGGGCGGCCCGAGCCGCCCCACACTGTAGCGGCTGGGTCCTCCTGGGAGACGTGCCGTCCCGGGGGGCGGGGGGCGGCTCGTCCAGCAGGGCACGATGAGCGGAACGTCAAGGGGGCGTCACTGCGAAGTCCGCATGTGCTCGGAGCTTGCCTCGGCAAGGATCTTGTCGCTCTCGAGCTGGCTCCACGAGGAGTGCTTCCCGCGCGAAGTTCATCTGCAGGACATAGTCCGTTCACCGCGGGAGACTCGCTCGCGACACCGGTACGCTAGGGGTAGCCCCCATCGCGTGCCCTAGGAGCAGGATGTCCGGACGACCCACACGTTCCTCCGGCACGGGCCGGGGGGCGACCTTAGTGACCTGCCTCCTCCTCGTCGCCGTGATCTTGACCTTCTTTGTCGTGAGGAAGTTCGTGATCGACGGCGCCCAGGAGCAGGTGGAGAGCGGTGCAAGCGACAGCTCCGATGGGGGTGCCGCGTCGTCGTCGCAGTCCGGGCCTCCTGTCAGGACGTCCGAGCATCGTCAGCAATTGGTGGAGGCCTCTGGTGTGGGCACGCTGACTTTGCCCGAGCACGTCAGTGTGGCGGAAGACGAGTTCGTTGTTGAATCCGGCCAGTCCTATTTGGTGAGCTTCCAGCTCGGAACTGTGAAACCAGAAGGTGAACCGGGGACGATTATGTATTTGGGGGTGACGCTCGGGTGTTCCGGAGCGGCTTCCGGCACAACCGGCGGCACCGAGAACCTGATACCCGGCGAACCTGTCACTTATTCCAACCAGATGCTTCTGATGCCATCAGGTGATGGGGCTGTCACGTGCCGTGTGTCCGCGAGTTCTCCCGTAGGAGACGTACCGGCATACGGTTCGAAGATCGAATTGGAAGCCAGTTGGAGTGCCTCTCTGCTTACCGGGTATGCGGTAGAAACTCCAGCCGCAGAGGAGCTTCCCATGAACGTCCCTCAGGGTGAGAGGAGCGAAGCGTTCAGCCAGCTGGTCCCTCTCTACTCCGTTTCGGGTCGTCGTCTCGACGTCCTCGGGACCTTGCACGTCACCACGTGCACTGGGACAGGTGGTTCGCGAGAGAACGGCAGGGTCTGGTGCGCCAGGAAGGACCTCGACGGCGAAGGCAGCGACTTCGATCTCGATCTCAGAGTCGATGTCGTAAATTCCGACGGATCCGTGTGTGAGTCGTTGTCGAAGGTCGTGAGGTCACAGCATGTAGGCGTGGACCGACACCATGCACTCATTCAACTGTCCGACTCTGTTGTGGTTCCCGATTCCGCTTGCGGAAGTGCTCTCCGAGTAAGCGTGGTCGTGGTCAACGCCGGCCCCGCATCGCTCGTCGTCCATGAGTCCAATTCATCATTGATCGCGGCGGAACTGTAGCGGGCGTCGTTACAGAAGTCTGCGACGTGCTCTCTACCCTGTTTGTCAGCCTCTGTCGTCGGACGTCCCACTGGAGCTTGCCGCTGCGAGTTCCAGCACGGTCACTGTCCCTGGCGAACTAACGAGCGTCAGTGGCTCATCGAGCCTGAGGTGGGCGCCACTGAGCGCCCCGCTGACAGGCGCGAGGTCGCCTGCAGAGGTCTCCGGGGCATCGAGGGACTCGCCTGACAGCTGGGCGCCCCGCGTCGCTCGCCATCCATCGGAGACCGCGGCACTCAGCGCATCGGTCATGGAGACCTGGACGGGCCGGACTGTCTCGCTCTGGTTCGCCGGATCCCGAAGGTCGACGACCACCAGGGTGAGCTGCCCGTCGTCGTCCAGCACGGCGTGCACTGACGTGGTGCCGTCGCCGCCGACCGTCACCGGGAGGAACTCGCCCTCGGGGATCTCGCCGAGCAGCGAGAGGGCGAGGAAGCTGGTGCGCCCTTCGACGATCTGTCCCGGCTCCTCGAGGTCGCCGCGTGCACAGATCGGGCTCATCGGCGCCCCGCCCCGGCAGGCCTGGAGCGTGGAGTGGAACGCGATCCGCTCCACTCCGAGCTCCGCGAGGGTCAGCGTGTAGTCGACGGTCCAGAGTGCCTGGGCGTGGGTCAGGGACGTCTCGTTGGTCCCGGAGCAGGAGGTCGGCCCGGTCTCCTCCATCCACAGCGGGAGGTCGTGCTCGTCGGCGACCTCGGATCCCATCGTCACGATCTTCTCGGCGCGCTCCCGCTGCTCGGGGGAGACGAGGTCCTCGATCGTGGGATTCGCGGAGGAGGAAGCAGGCCCCTCGCAATCCCACAGCGGGTACCAGTGCATGCTCAGCGCCTTCTGGTGCGGGATCCCGGACTCGGCGAAAGCCCGCCACCACGGAGCGTCGTAGGCACCGGGGCCCGCGACCGGGATTCCTGGACTCGCCTCCTCGAGCGTCTCGGAGTAGTCCGTCAGCGCCTGCTGATACGTCTCGGGCGTCCAGGACTCGTCCCTCACCGCCAGCTGGGGCTGATTGTCGTGGTGGAAGCCGTTGGGCTCGTTCCCGATCGCGACCGCCAGGAGCCGGTCGCCGAGAGCCTCGCGCGCGTGAGCCGCCATGTCGGCCGCACGAGCGGGGTCGTCGTGTCCGAGGTCCAGGACGATCGTCACCGTCGCATCGACCTCCTCGGCCACTGCCGCGACCCTCTCGAGGTCGGCAGGAGTGACGGTCGCCGATGCCCAGTCCGGTGTCGGCTCCTCGCTCGAGGTCCACCACACATGACGGTCGATCCCGTTGCCGCCGAACCGGAGCGCAGGGCGGTCGAGCTCGGACAGGGTGAGGGCGAGGTTCGAGTCCTCGGCGCCCCACATCGGATTGGCGAGCTCCCGCGCGTCGAAGCTGAGCCCCAGCGACCAGCTGCGGTGCGCGACGGTCTCGTCGGCCGACAGCCGCGCCGTCAGCGGCTCGCCCTCCGCGGTGCTCGGATCGGGCAGGGTGAACTCGTCAGGATGCTCGAGCCCCGGGAGGAAGAGCGTCTCGTACTCCGGCGGCTCGGGAGCGCCGGTCGAGACGGGGCGGCTGTCCCGTCCGGGCCCGAGCACGACCACGCCCAGCACGATCGTCAGCGCCACGACGAGCGCACCGGCCCCGATCACCGTCCACCGCGAGCGTGTCACCGCGCGGCCCCCTTCCCCCGACTTCGGCGTCTCAGAACATCACATGGCCGTCGTTGCGACCGAACCAGGCGACGTTCGCAGTGGCCATCAGCTCCTGGTCGTCGACGGTCCAGGCATGGCCGCCCGCCTCCCCGCGCCGCATCTGCGTGAAGTTGAAGCGGTCGGCGGAGTAGATGCTCCCGCCCGCCTCGGCGACGGCGGCGAGGAAGCCGGTGTCCTCCCCGCGGTTCACGTCCGCGAAGGGGTGCGCCGAGAAGACGTCCCTCCCGGCGGTGATCGTCGGCCCCATCACCCGGTCCGTGTAGCGGTGCTCCATCCACGGGAAGCGCAGCAGCGTCGCGTCGGAGCCGGTGAGGTACATGTAGTGCGCATGCTTGCCGACCACGTCGGCACCCGCGAACTCGCGGGCGCGCAGCAGGTCGTGCAGGTAGAACTCGCCGTAGAGGTCGTCGTCGTCCATCTTCGCGCAGACCGCGCCGTCGGCCCGCTCGACCGCCGCGTTCAGGCACGCCCCGAGGGTCCAGTCGCGCGGCGCCTCCAGCACCACCACGTTCTCGACGCCGAGCCCGCGGGCGCGCTCGGCTGTCGCTCCCGGCGACTCGAAGCCGTGCGTGACCAGCAGCAGCTGACGCTCCATGCCCACCTGGCGGGCCACCTGGTCCACGAGGTGGTCGAGCTGCTCGGGCCGGTTCGTCGCCGCGAGGACGCTGACCGTCGGCAGTGCGGCCCGGCCGGCGCGCTCGCCGAGTCCCACGGATCTCAGGACCTGTCGCGCGCGATGGGTGTACGTGTGCTCGTGCCAGATCCTGCGCTGCGCGCGGTGCACCATGCGGTCGCGCAGCTCGGAGGAGCGCACCAGCGCGCGGATCGAGTGGGCGGCCTCCTGCCTCGTCGCCGCGACCGCCACCTCGTCCTCGTCGAAGAACTCCCGGATCGCGGGGGAGGGGGCGGAGACCACGGGGGTTCCCGTGGCCGTGATCTCGAAGATGCGCCGCGCGCACATCGACGGGCTCGTCACCACCGAGTTCACGTTGAGGAACACCTTGTATGCCGTGTAGGCGGTGAGCATCTGCTCGTAGGGGAGCGAGCCGACCACCCGCTCTGCGAGCTCGCCGGGGAACTGGTACCGCTCGTCGTCCCCGAGGAAGCGGGAGAAGATCTCCAGGCCCTTGTCCATGCGATCGGAGACGTCCAGCGCGCCGCCCAGCAGCATGTCCATCTGCTCGCGACGCTCGGGGAACTTGTGCGCGAAGTACATGCCGGCGAAGGCGACGTCCCGCTCCTGGTGGCCGTGCTGCGGCCGGATCGGGTTGTGCACCGCGGACTGCGCGGCGAAGGGGAGCACGGCGATGCGATCGTGCCCCAGCTCCTCCCGGTAGCGGGGCAGGAGCGTGACGTCCGTGGTGAAGACCTGGTCGAAGAGCCTCGCGGTGTCCAGGAAGTCCTCGAAGTGGGGCGGGTCCTCCTTGTTCCAGAAGACCGTCGGGATGCCGTGGTCGCGGCAGTGGGCGACCAACTCCCGCAGCGGCGCCGTCGGCGCCTTCGACCCGGTGAGCTGGTACTGCCAGGCGTCCTTGTTGCCGTGCCAGGCCGATTCCACCAGGAGCAGGTCCACCGGCGCGGCCGCCAGCTGCTCGCGCCAGGAGGTCGGGGTGACGGCCACGGTCTCGAACTCGTAGGACCAGGCGAGCATCGAGAAGTCGTCCAGGATCACGGCGACGCGCAGTCCGTCGATGTGCGGTGCCCGATCCGGCATCGTCGCGGGAGGGAAGGAGAGCCGTCCGTCCCCGCCCTCGGTGCCGCGGCCGTCGGCCGTGGAGCGCGCGGCGATCCTGCGTCGCCGGTTCCACGTGCGCAGCTGCGAGGGGCCGCCCGTGCGGAGGTGCCAGAGGCCGGTGCGGAGGGTCTGCAGAGGAGACGAGGACGGCACGGGAACAGGGACCTCCGGGCGTGGGCGGACGGATGGGCCGGGACCGGCCGCCGCCATCCTATGAGCCGCCGAACGCCCGATCCCTCCGCGGCGTCGGGCCGTTGCATTGACCACGCCTGCTCCCCGGGCCGGCGCCGCAGGCAGGAGTGCTCGCTACGCTGACCCCAGCGTCCGGACCACGGCTGCCTCGCGGCACGTCACCGGATGCATCCTGTCCACCGGCCAGAGGAACACCGTGCCCGATCAGCAGCCCAGCCCCGCCACGTCGGTGCGCGTCACCGTCTACGGCAGCTGCGTCGCCCGGGACACCGTGGACCTGGCAGGAGCGGGCCGATTCGACGTGGTCGCCTACATCGCGCGTCAGTCCCTCCTCTCCGCGGACCACGATGCCTCGCACCTGTTCCCCGAGGGCGTCGACATCGAGTCCGAGTTCCAGCGGCGGATGATGACCGGTGACTTCGCCGGCAACCTCCAGGAGCGCCTCACCGAGGCCGCGCCGGAGACCGACGTGCTCCTGTGGGACCTCGCCGACGAGCGCCACGGGGTGCATCTGTTCGAGGACGGCACCGTCGTCACCCGCAGCATCGACAACGTGCGCCACCCCGAGGTGGTCACGGCCCTTGAGCCGGCACAGCATCTGCCCTTCGGCACCGATGAGCACTTCCGCCTCTGGTCCGCGCGGGCGGAGCGCATGCGCGAGCTGCTGAGGGGCCTCGGGATCTTCGAGAAGACGATCGTGCTGCAGGTGCCATGGGCGCTCATCACCGTCGACGGCAGCCCCACGCCCTGGAGCATGGGCACCTCGGCCAGGGACGCCAACGCCGCCTACCTCCGCTACTACGACCGGCTTCGCGAACTGGGCTTCACCCTCATCGAGCTGCAGCCCCTCGGCGTGCTCGCCGATCCGGAGCACCGCTGGGGCCTGGCCCCGTTCCACTACGTCCAGGACGTGTACGAGGAGATCGCCGAGCGGGTCCTCGCGCAGCTCGAGGAGCAGGGTCCGGAGGCCACGCCCTCCGGTCAGGACTGACCCGGTTCCACGACCCTTCGCCCGAAATGCGGACAACACCCTCATTTGGCGCAACCCGGTAAAAGCGGGCTACCCGTCGGTATCCATTCCTTCCGTCGGCGCTGACGGATATCTTTCAGACAGGATTCCGTTTCATTCATGTCGTGCGTGCACACATCGTCGTGGCACTCACGTCTCTGATTCTGAGGAGAGTCGTCATGCCCGTCGCCGAGCAGTCCCGCACCGATACGAAGCGCAAGGTCCGCGCGCTCCTCGCCGGAGGCGTCGTCCTCGGCGTCGGCGCCGCGGTCACTCTCGCCGCCTGGACCGACCAGGAATGGGCCGTCGGCAACTTCGCCGCCGGATCCTTCAACATCGAGGGCAGCACTGACGGCACCGCTTTCACCGACCACGCCTCCGAGGGCGGCGCGGCCGTGCTCGACTTCCAGGTCGACGCCGACAACCTCAGCCCCACGGACACCGTGGCCGCCCCGTTCGTGCTCCGCACCGACGCCGCGACGAGCTACCCCGCGACCGTCGAGCTGACCTCCGCCAGCGGGACCGGCGACAACGCACCGAACCTCACCTACGGGATCGTCCAGGTCGACGACGTCGGCTCCTGCACCCCGGACGCTACCGGCACCGAGATCGTCCCCGCCTCGACCTCCCTCGACTCGATCGCCGGCGCCGCAGGCTTCGCCCTCGAGGCCGGCGCCGACGGCACCGCGGGAGCCCCCGTGGTCCTCTGCCTGCAGGTGACAGCCGGGGAGGACCTTGAGCAGGGAGCCGCCGGCACTGCCTCCTGGGAGTTCACGGCGACCTCGGAGGAGTGACGGTCTCGGCGGCGCCGCGACGACGGCGACACCGGATGCACAGGAAGGGCAGCCCGCGGCGATCACCCCTCGCCGTCCTGGGCGACGCCCTGCTGACGCTCCTGTCCTTCGCAGGGGCGGCATGCATCGCGCTGGTGATCCTCGGCTGGGTCTTCGACCTCTCCATCATGATGTTCCGGACCGGGTCGATGAGCCCGACGATCCCGTCCGGCTCGATCGCCGTGGTCCGCGCGATCCCGGCCACCGAGATCGGCGAGGGCGACGTGGTCACCGTGGACCGCGGGGAGGGGACGCTGCCGGTCACCCACCGCGTCACGGAGATCCTCGAGACGGATACGGCCGGCGACGAGGTCACCTTCACGATGCGCGGGGACGCCAACGACGTGGACGACCCCGAGCCGTACACGGCCGCCGAGGTCCGGCGCGTGATGTTCTCCATCCCCCGCGCCGCGCAGGTCGTGCAGTGGATGGGGAACCCGTTCGTCCTCGGCGGCCTCACCCTCGGCGCCACAGCCCTGGTGATCTGGGCGTTCTGGCCGCGCCCGCGCGAGGGTGACCCGCCGGACGGGGGGCCGCCGGAGGATGATGACGGCGCCGGATGGGACAACGCTGATGATTCCCAGGCGGCAATACACGGCCCGCAGCAGGCCGCCCATCCGATGCGCGCGGGAGGGCGGGGCCTCAGCGCCGCGCTGCTCGTCGCCGCGATCATCGCCGTGCCGGGCCCGGCGCATGCCGAGACCGTGCAGATCTCCGGAACCCACCTGCGGCTGCAGTCCACGGGAGATCCCGCGCAGATGCAGAACCTGCGACCGGGCGTCCCGGCGATCTGGCAGGTCGGGGTATGGGCCGAGGCGCCCGAGCCAGGACAGATCGATCTCGCCCTCACCGGTCGCGGTGCGCTCGCCGAGGCCGGCGACGCCGTGACGGTCTCGGTGCGCTCCTGCGCCGAGCCCTGGACAGCGGGCCGCTGCCGACCGGGCTCCCGCGAGCTCCTGGCCCCCGAGAGCCTCGAGCGCGTCGCCGCCTCCGGTGTGCGCCATCTGGTCTCCTTCCCGAGCGACGAGCAGCGCTGGCTGCGCATCGCCGTCGAGCTGCGTGAGGACTCCCCGCGCCTCGCCGGCGCGGAGGCCGACCTCCTCCTGCGCGCCATCGGCGCCGGCGACGAGATCGAGACGGGGCCCGACGACCCCGGCGACGAGGGCGACGGCTCCGACGGCGCCGGCTCCGGGACGACGAGCCCGGGGGAGGGGGCGCCGGAGACGCCGGATCCCGGGCAGACGGGCCCCGGAGAAGCGGCGCCGGACGGACCGGGCTCGGGGGCCGCGCGCGCCGATGCATCGGCCGATGGCGTTCTGGCCCGCACCGGCGCCGTCGGCGTCTGGGCGCTGCTCGCCGCCGCCCTCCTCGTGACGACGCTCGGCATCGCCCTGCGAGGAGGCGCTGCGCGCCGCCCCGAGGGCCGAGGCAGGCCATGACCGGGGCTCCGAGGGTAGAGGAGCGGACGCGCCGGGGCCGGCTCCGCCGCCTGCGCGCCATGCTGGCGGCCGGGCTGGTCCTCGGCATCGGTGCGAGCACCGGTGTCGCGAGCTGGACGGACGTCGAGCAGGTCAGTGCGGAGTTCCGCGCAGACGTGCTTCCCGCCCCGACCCTCACCCGGGCGTGCACGTATTACCCGGGAGTGCTCGGGATCGGCGCGCAGGTGCGTATCTACTGGGCACTTCCCGAGGGCTACACCCTCGATGACATCGAGGTGAGCGCCTCCACGAGCGGCCTGGGCTCCGTGCTCGCACCGCTGACCGGCTTCAGCCTGCGCGGGAACACGACCCGCCAGGCGGACGGCACTTACCGCACCGACGTGCCCACCAACCTCCTCGGCGGGCTGCTCGGTCTGGGCTCGGAGCTGGAGATCGCCCTCACGGTGACGACAGAGCACTGGGAGTCCGAGAGCGCCTCGGTCGCGAGCAACGCCGGGCTGCTCGCCGGCATCGGCGGGAACTGCCGAAATCTGACCTGAAACGCGCGTGCGGTCCGCCGAGAAAAGGGCATGCCGAGGATTCTGCTGCCGCATCAGAACGGGGAGGAAAGCGCCTGCGGAAGTTACCCGGGGGTCACCAATTGCCTAGTACGACAAGTCGTATATGTCCGAGTTGATGTCATAACTTTCTCGCAACAGAACGCCCTTCTGTGTTCATTTTCGTTCCCTTCCTGGGTGTTCGTTGAAAAGCTCATGAGCGGGCTGTCCTGGCCCATCACCTGCGTGAGGCCTTCTCCCCCGTGCGCCTCCTACGCGGGCTCCCCCACCCCTCTTGACGATGGAGCGAACGTGGCAAGTCTGCAGACACCACCGCCCGCGACGAGACGGCGATCTCCCCTCCTACGAGGAGTCATCGCCACGATCGCGACGGCAAGCCTGACCCTCTTGAGCGTCCCTCCGGCGACAGCCGCCGAGGACGACCTCTCCGAAGCCCTCGGGCGAGTCATCGATGCTGATGTGCTCCCCCTCGATCTCGCCGACGTCGGCACGAGCAGCTCGGGCTCCCCGAGCGACGCCGGCCCGAACAGCAACCCGCTGAACGTCGGAGTCATCGACGATTCGGTCGCGCTGAACCTCGGGACGGCGACTCTTCCCCTGATCGGCGACGAGAACAACGTCGGACTGCTGCATCTCGGGCAGGCCGGCGCGCTCAGCAGCTATGCGAGCTCGCCCGATGCGGTCACCTCGACCGCCAGTGCGGGTGCCGTCGGGGAAGGCGGCGCCCTCGATCTCGATGGGATCGCGAACGGGGAGTACGGCACGGCGAACGTCGATCTGACGACCCTGCTCGGGCAGGTCGGCGTCGACGGCCTCACGGACCAGATCGTCGACGAGCTCTCGCTCGAGCTCGGCGCGCTCGGATCCACGGCCACGGCTGCTGAGGGCGATGTCAGCTCCGAGTACGTGGTCGCCGACGGGAAGCTCGTGATCAGCTCCCCACTGGTCAGCGACCTCTCCACCGAGCTCGACGGTGCCGTGACCGACGTGGGCACCGGTCTCGATGCGGCCGTCGGCGCGGAGGGCGCGCTCGGTGAGGTCGCCCAGGCGGCCGAGATCGACCTCGACATCGGCCTCGTGGCCGTCGAGGCCGGGGGCGGGACCATCGGCCTCACGGGCCTCGATGCGGCCCTCGACCAGGCCAGCACTTCGCTCCTCGACGAGCCCCTCACGGATGCCAACGGCCTGGTCTCGATCGACCTCGCCCAAGGCCTCATCACCGTCGATCTCCAGCAGCTGGGCGGCGCCGATGGCCTGAACGGGCTTCCGGCCAACACCGAGCTCCTGAACGACGAGACCATCGGGCTGATCACCGCGGCGGTGACCGAGGCTCTCGGCACGGTCACCGAGCGTGCGGGCCAGGTCCTGATCGATGACGTGTTCAACAACGTCGGCCTCACCATCGAGCTGCCGGCGACCGTCTCGACGCTCGGCCTCCCGGCCGCGAACGTCGACATCGTGGTCGAGACGACCATCGGGCAGCTCGCCGGCACCGCTGATGGCGAGCCGACGATCGAGATCGACGGCAGCCTGCTCGGGCTCATCCCCCTGGGTCAGCTGCTCGACGCGCTCGAGCCCGTGATCGAGACCGTGCTGATCACGCCGCTCCAGGGCGTCGTCGGCGGTCTCGTCGAGACCACGACCTCGGGGCTCACCGAGTCGCTCGACGCACTCATCAACCCGGTGCTCGAGACTCTCTCCCCGGTGCTGGACGGCGTGCTCGCCGAGGTCGTCTCCGTGACGATCAACGAGCAGCCCGATCCCGGTTACCTGGGGGCGGAGTCCTTCACCGTGAACGCTCTGAGCCTCGAGCTGCTCCCGAACGTCACCACCAATGGTGCGGTGAATGTCGATCTGGCATCCTCCACCGTCCGTGCGCAGGCCGAGCTGGCTGATCCGACCATCACGGCGGATCCGGACCGCGTCCCGGCCGGCGAGACCACGGTGATCACCGGTTCCGACTATCCGGCGAACACCGAGGTGACGGTCCAGCTGACCGACGCCTCGGGGGCGAACGTCGGTGACCCTGTCACGGTGACCACCGATGCCGACGGCGGGTTCGCCGCTGATCTGCCGGTCCCCGCGGGCACGCCCGAGGGCGAGGACTACGAGGTCCAGGCCACTGCGGTGTCCGGCGAGTCCGCGAGCACCCCGCTCGCCGTCATCGCGGACAGCCAGGCCGACAACACGGCTGACAACACCGAGGTCAACACCGAGGTGAACACTGAGGTGAACACGGCTGAGAACACCGGTGACAACACTGAGGTCAACACCGAGGTGAACACGGCGGAGAACACTGAGGTCAACTCGGCTGAAAACACCGAGGTGAACACCGCCGAGAACACTGGTGACAACACCGAGGTCAACACTGAGGTGAACACGGCTGAGAACACTGATGTCAACTCGGCTGATAACACCGCTGAGAACACCGACGTGAACACGGCGGACAATGCGGCTGAGAACACTGAGGTGAACACGGCTGACAACACCGAGGTGAACACCGAGGTGAACACCGCTGAGAACACTGACGTGAACACGGCTGAGAACACGGCCGAGAACACCGAGGTGAACACGGCCGACAACACCGAGGTCAACACTGAGGTGAACGCGGCTGAGAACACTGAGGTCAACTCGGCTGATAACACCGCTGAGAACACCGACGTGAACACGGCGGACAATGCGGCCGAGAACACTGAGGTGAACACGGCCGACAACACCGAGGTGAACACGGCCGACAACACCGAGGTCAACACCGAGGTGAACACGGCTGAGAACACTGAGGTGAACACGGCGGACAACGCGGCCGAGAACACCGAGGTGAACACGGCCGACAACACCGGCGACAACACGTCCGACAACACTGCGGACAACACGGCGCGAGCGGAGATCGATCTGACTCCGAGCCGTGCGATCCAGGGTGTCGACAACGTGCTGGTCACCGGCACCGGCTACACGCCGGGCGGCACCGCTCAGGTGTTCCTGAAGCCGGTCGATGGTGAGGTGATCGCTCCGAAGGCTGCGGTGATGACCTCCGGCACGGGCATGCAGATCTTCGCTGCTGTTGCGGAGCCGGGCGACTCCCTCGGGACGGTCGATGTGGACGAGAACGGCGAGGTCGCGTTCCGCGTGAACTCCTCGCAGCTCGACCTCGGTGACTACACCGTCACGGTGATCGATGACGAGGACCCCTCGCTCGGCGACTCGGAGAACTTCACCGTCGTCCCGGCAGACACCTCGGACAACACGGCGGACAACACGGCGGAGAACACCGAGGTCAACACTTCGGACAACACCGAAGTGAACACGACGGACAACGCGGCTGAGAACACTGAGGTGAACACGGCTGACAACGCGGCTGAGAACACTGAGGTGAACACGGCTGACAACGCGGCTGAGAACACTGAGGTGAACACGGCTGACAACGCGGCTGAGAACACTGAGGTGAACACGGCTGACAACGCGGCTGAGAACACTGAGGTCAACACGACTGACAACGCGGCTGAGAACACTGAGGTCAACACGGCCGACAACACCGGTGACAGCACTGCTGACAACGCCGGCGACAACACCGGCGACAACACCGGTGACAGCACCGCGGACAACACCGCGGACAACGCCGGTGAGAACGCCGGCGACAACACCGGTGACGACGCCACCGCCGAGGACCCGGCCGTCGAGGTCGACCCCGGCAGCGTCGACGCGGGCGACTCCACCACGGTGACCGGCGAGAACTTCCCGCCGAACACCGAGGTGGAGGTCCAGCTCGTCGATGCGGACGGCAACCCCGTGGGTGACCCGGTCTCCGTGGTCACCGACGAGAACGGTGACTTCACCCTCGACGTCACCATCCTCGACGGCACCCCCGCCGGCGAGTACACGGTCGTCGCCACCGCCGAAACCGGGGAGTCCGCCTCCGCGGACCTCACCGTGACCGGCGCCGACAACGGCAACGGCGGGGACGGCACGTCGGACAACGCCTCCGACAACACCGCCGCCAACGCCGGAGGCAGCACTGGTGGCAACGCCGGTGGCGGCTCCACCGGTGGCGGAGGGGCCGGCAACGGCTCCGCCGGCTCCTCCTGGGGCAACGGCTCCGGTTCGGGCGGCCACCTCGCCCAGACCGGCGCCGCAGGCACCGCCGCGATGGTGGGGCTCGCAGCCCTGCTGCTCATCGCCGGTTCCGCCGGAGTGATGATCTCCCGTCGCTCCATGTCCTGAGCGATCAGGGACAACCTCTGATGGCCGCCGGGCCGGCACCACGGTGTCGGCCCGGCGGCCATCGGCCCTGCTCGCTCCTGCTCCTTCCCTGCACCACCCCTCAGAACGGATCCCGCCATGGTTTCGTCACGAATCCGTCGCCTGCCCGCCGTGGTCCTCACGACCGTCGGCCTCCTTGCCGCCGGGCACATCGGCGCGACCCTCGCCTACACCGGCCCGGACACCCCTGTGAAGGCGGCGCTGCAGCCCGCGCTGGACCGCTACTTCCTCGGCCCGCTGGACCAGGGCTGGAACCTCTTCGCCCCGGGCCCCTACTCGCAGGACGAGTACATGCTCGTGCGCGCCTGCCTCAGCGAGATGGAGGTCTGCGCCGGCGGCGATGCGGCCGGCGCCGAGTTCACCGAGTGGCGCAACGTCACCGCCGAGGAGCTCGAGGCGGCCGAGTACAACATCTTCGCCGACCGCGAGACCCGCCAGTCCAAGGTGGTCCACGGCCGGTTCTGGCCCGTCGCGAACGATCTCCCCGACGCGCAGCGCGCCATGGCCGAGGCGAACCACATCGACGGCGAGCCCGTCTTCGGCGTCGACCTCTCCTCGCCCGAGGCGTCGGAGGTCTACTCCGACTCGGAGCTCGGCACCCTGCGCACCTACGAGCGGCTCGAGGACGTCGCCGTGGGGCTCGGCACCCTCGTGATGCGCCAGGAGCATGGCGATGCGGTCACCCTCGTGGAGGTGAGGATGCTGCGCGAGTCCGTGCCCGGCTTCTCCCAGCGGCACGATCCGCCCGGCGAACCCGCCCAGCACTGGACCTCGATCGGGTGGCGCCCCGCCACGGAGTTCGACGAGGCGACGCTGGAGGCCTGGTCATGACCGCCGCCCCCACCCCCGTCCGCGACTGGCTGCGCGCCCAGCGCAGCGCCCCCGGCCGACTCCTGGACGCCGTGACCACATGGTTCATCGCCGACCGGCACTCGAGCTACGGCATCGCCGTCATGCGCATCGCCTCCGGCGCGTTCCTGCTCGGCTGGCTGCTGGTGAACCTCCCCATCGCCTCCCGCATCTGGGGGCCCGGCTCCGCCTACTGGCAGCCCTACCGCGAGATCCTCGGCTACGACGGCGTCTTCGGCGCCCTCCAGCACGCCGGCCCCGTCCCGTTCTGGCTCTGGTACGTCGCGACGATCGCGCTCGCGCTCGCCTTCACCCTCGGCTGGCGCACCCGGATCGTCACCCCGCTGCTGTTCATCTTCTACACGACGCTGAACGGCCAGAACACGCCGATCTCCGACGGCGGCAACTACTTCATCCGGATCATGCTGATCTACCTGATCCTGATGGACGTCTCCCGCCGCTGGTCCCTCGACGCCCGGCGCCGCGCCCGCCAGGAGAGCCCCGAGACGCAGACCGGCTCGGTGCTGCACAACATCGGACTGTGCCTGGTCATCGCCCAGATCTGCACCGTCTACCTCGAGGCGGGGCTGTACAAGGTCCAGGGCTCCCTGTGGCAGAACGGCACGGCCGTGTACTACCCGTTGCAGTCGGTCGCCTACGGGATCTTCCCTCCGCTGGCGGACCTGCTGACGTACTTCGCGCTGCCGGTGTTCATCGCCACCTACGTCACCGTGCTCGCCCAGATCGCCTTCCCGTTCATGCTCTTCCACCGCATCACACGGCGCATCGTGCTGCTGGCGCTGCTCGGGATGCACCTGAGCATCGCCGTCGTGATGGGTCTGCCGTTCTTCTCCGGGATCATGGCCTCGGCCGACGCGGTGCTCGTCTCCGGCGCGACCTGGGTCGCGATCGTCGGCTGGCTGCGCCTGGTGCTCACCGAGAACCCGCTCGCGCGGCGGCTGCTGCCCCGACTCCGGCGCAGCGGCGGCTCGTCGCCCGGGGCCGAGGAGGACGCGGCGGCGACGAGGGAAGGCGCGGGCGAGAAGCGGCCCGCGACGCGGAAGAAGAACACGGCCAGGCGCAGGGCCGCGGCGAAGGAGAAGGACACGTCGGACGACGGCCCGACCACCGAGGCCGACCAGGAGCAGCCCGCCCAGGTGTGAGTCCCGAGGACGGGAGCCGCCCAGGTGCGGGGCGGCTCCCGTCCGACCCGACATCCGCCCGTCGCAGCGCCGCCCTTCCCGTGGGCCCTCCCGACATGGCAGGCTTGTCCCCAGAGTTACGACGTTGTAAACGCGGCGACCGGCACACCTTCCCGTCGGTCGTCCATCCCACACCACAGGAGCTGTGACGATGACCCTGCGCGCGAGCGAGCACGACGGCACCCACCCGCGCCCCACCCTGATGCGCGAGGACTGGGAGACTCTGGACGGCCCGTGGGGCTTCGCGCACGACGACGAGGACCGCGGCCGCGCCGAGCGCTGGTACGCGCCGGGCAGCGCCGACGTCTTCGACCGCACCATCACGGTGCCCTTCGTGCCCGAGTCCGAGGCCTCCGGCATCCACGACACCGGCTACCACCCCGTGGTCTGGTATCGCCGTACGATCACCGCCTCGCCGCGGCCCGGCCACCGGACCCTGCTGCACCTCGGCGCCGTCGACCACGAGGCGCACGTCTGGATCGACGGGCACCTGGCCGGCCACCACGTGGGCGGGCAGACCGCCTTCACCTGCGACCTCACCGATCTGCTCGACGACGGGGACGAGCACGTCCTTGTGGTGCGCGCGCACGACGACCCGCACGATCCGGAGCTGCCGCGCGGCAAGCAGGACTGGCGCGAGGAGCCGCACGGCATCTGGTACCACCGCTCCACCGGGATCTGGCGCAGCGTGTGGCTCGAGACCGTGCCGGACCAGCACGTCACCGGCGTCCACCACGAGTTCGACATGGCCCGCGCCCGCGTGGAGCTCTCGGTGCGCCTGGCCCGTCGGCCCGCGCCCGGCACCACAGTTCGCGCGGTGCTCAGCACGAGCGGCGAGCACGGCACCGAGCAGCTCGGCGCCGTCGAGATCACCGCGCACGACCCGCGCGTGCAGGGCGTCCTGGACGTCCCGGCGGTGCGCAACACCCAGGACCGCGACCGCCTGCTGTGGTCGCCCGAGCATCCCTCGCTCGTGGACCTCGCCCTCGAGGTGCGGGTGGACGGGCAGGTCGTGGACGAGGCGGCGAGCTACCTGGGGCTGCGCACCACCGGCATCGACCGTGGCCACTTCCTGCTCAACGGCGAGCCGTGCTTCGTCCGCTCCGTGCTCGAGCAGGGCTACTGGCCCGCCTCCCATCTCACCGCGCCCACGCTCGCCGCGTACCGCGAGGAGGTAGAGCTGATCAAGGAGCTGGGCTTCAACGCCGCCCGGATCCACCAGAAGGTCGAGGATCCCCGCTTCCTGTTCTGGGCCGACCGGCTGGGCCTGCTGATCTGGGGCGAGACCGCCAACGCCTACGCCTTCAGCCCTCGCGCCGCCGCCGCGCTGACCTCCGAGTGGACCGAGATCGTCGAGCAGGTGCGCCCCCACCCGAGCGTGGTCACCTGGGTGCCGATGAACGAGTCCTGGGGCGTGCGCGACCTCGCCGACCACGCCCCGCAGAAGGACCTCACCATCGCCCTGACCGCGCTGACCCGCTCCCTGGACCCCAGCCGCCCCGTCGTCTCCAACGACGGCTACGAGCTCACCGGCGGGGACATCATCGCCCTGCACGACTACACCACCGACGCGGGCCGCCTCGCCGCCCACTACGCCGACGAGGAGGCGACCGCGGCGACCATCGCCGGGCGCGGGCCCCAGCGCCGACGCCCGATCGACGACGCCGCCCAGCACGTGAACCCGGACGCGCCCGTGATGATCACCGAGTTCGGCGGCATCGCCTACGCCGCCGAGGGCACCTGGGGCTACGCGACCGTCTCGGACCCCGACGAGTTCCGGGAGAAGGTGGGCTCTCTGTTCGCGGCGCTGAACACCTCGCCCACCCTCGCCGGCCACTGCTACACCCAGCTCACCGACACCCTGCAGGAGGCCAACGGGCTGGCCACCGCGGACCGCGTCCCGAAGCTCGAGGCAGCGGAGATCCGCGCCCTGGTCACCGGGCGTGATCGCGATGAGCGCTGACCCCGCCGCCCCGTCGGCCGCCCGCTCGCTGCGGGAGACTGCCGAGCCGCTGCCGCTGGGGCAGATCAGGCCCCGCGGCTGGCTCGAGCGCCAGCTGCGCCTCCAGGCCGACGGCATCACCGGGCAGCTCCCGGAGGTGTGGGCCGACGTCGGCCCGGACAGCGGCTGGCTGGGCGGGGACGGCGAGAGCTGGGAGCGCGGCCCCTACTATCTCGACGGCCTCGTGCCGCTCGCGCACGTGCTCGGCGACGAGACGCTGCTCGCCACGGCGCGCCCCTGGATCGAATGGATGCTCGCCTCCCAGGTGCCGCCCGGCGAGGAGGACGCCGGCTCCTTCGGCCCGCGCGGGGAGCAGGACTGGTGGCCGCGCATGGTCGCCGCGAAGGTGCTGGTCCAGCACGCCGAGGCGACCGACGACGAGCGCGTGGTGCCCTTCCTGCTGCGCTGGTGCGAGCACCTGCGCACCCATCTGCCGCAGCGACCGCTCAGCGGCTGGGGCGAGGTGCGCGGCGCCGACCTCGCGCTCACCGTCGCCTGGCTCCACGACCGCACCGGCGAGGACTGGCTCGTGGACCTGCTCGAGCTCGTGCTCGCCCAGACCTTCGACTGGAACGAGTACCTCACCACCGAGCTGATCACCGGCCCGGCGCGATTCTTCGAGCACCGCACCCACGGGGTCAACGTCGCGATGGGGCTGAAGACCGGCGCCGTCGCCTCGCTGCTCGAGCCGGGTGGCGAGGCCCGGCACCACGAGCGCACCGAGGCCGCCCTCGCCGCGCTCGAGCGCTGGCACGGCCAGGCCCACGGCTGGTTCGCGGCCGACGAGTGGCTGGGCGGGCGCGAGGCGGTCGCGGGCATCGAGACCTGCCTGGTGGTGGAGATGATGTACACCCAGGAGGTGCTCGCCCGGGTGTTCGGCGACGCCGCGCAGGGGGACCGGCTCGAGTCGCTGGCCTTCGACCTGCTGCCCGCCTCCTCGGACCCGCGGATGCTCGCCCACCAGTACCACCAGCAGGGAACCCAGCTCGAGGCGTCCGTCGCCCACCGGGACTGGTCCTGCTCGAGCGACGGCGCGAACGTGTTCGGCCTGGAGCCCCACTTCGGATGCTGCACCGCGAACCTCCACCAGGGCTGGCCCAAGTTCGCCGCCTCCCTGTGGGCACGCGACGCCGACGGCGGCCTGCGCGCCGTCGCCTACGCCCCGGCCGTCGTGGACACCGAGGCCGGCCCGGACGGAGGCCGGGCCCCGGTGCGGATCGAGGTCGAGACCGACTACCCCTTCGAGGAGACCGTGCGCCTGACGGTCACCGCCGGCCACGACGGGGCAGGCTCGCCGGCCCGCTTCCCGCTGCGGCTGCGCCTGCCCGGGTGGTGCAGCGACCCGGAGCTGACCCTCGACGGGCAGACGGTCGAGCTCCGCGACCGCGGGGACGGGCACCACGAGATCGAGCGGGACTGGGCCGGCTCCACCACCCTCGAGCTGCGCCTGCCGATGCGGGCCCGGATCACCCGGCGCGAGCGCCAGGCCGCGGCCGTGCACCTGGGTCCCCTCACGATGGTCGCGAGCCCGGGGGAGACCTGGCACGAGGTCCCGGACGCCCCCGGTCTCGGCGAGTGGCAGATCTTCCCGCGCACGAACTGGAACTGGGCGCTCGCCGACGTGGACTCGGCGGGCTCCTGGCCCGTGCACCGCGGGGAGGTGCCCGAGGCCCCGTTCGCGCTGGGCCGGGCAACGGTCCTGCACGCGCAGGGCTGCGAGGTCCCGCAGTGGCGCCGCGACGGCGCCTCGGCCACCCCGCCGCCGCCGAGCCCCGTGAAGGACCACCTGCCCGTGCACGGCATCGACCTGGTGCCCTACGGCACCGCACGGCTGCGGGTCATGGAGTTCCCGGTCGCCATGCCGCGCATGGAGGGGTGAGCGGCGGGACGGGCCGGGGTCAGCGGGCGGGGCTCTCCGGGGCCGCGGTGAACAGCTCCTCGTTCGCGGGCACGCCCTGCTGCACCGTGCCGTCCTCGTCGAGATGGCGCCAGGTGAAGGGCAGGCCCCGGGCCGTCTCGATGTCGGGTGCGTCCATGAGCTGGAAGTGCACGTGCGGATCGGAGGAGTTGCCCGAGTTCCCGCACTGCCCGAGCACCTGACCGGCGCGCACCCGTTCGCCCACCTGCACGGTCGGGGAGCCGCGCCGCAGATGGGCGAGCACCGCGACCGGCCCGTCGGCCGCGCCGGCTGTTGAACCGGCCGTGTCCGCGCGCACCATGACGTGGTTCCCCAGCAGGTGCCGCGGGGCGCCGAGGCTGCGCACGAACCCCTCGAGCAGCAGGTAGGCGATGCCCGGCAGGGACAGGCGGCTGAGATGGTCCCGGCTCGTGCCGTGCACCGCGATCACCTCGCCGTCGACGGGGGAGAGGGCCTCCTGGCCGAAGGACGGGAACGTCTCCGGGCGGCGCATCGGCGCCCACAGCGGATCGAAGGTGCGCTGCGAGGCGCCCTCGGGCTCGTGGGTGATGTCGATGGCGTAGGTCTGCGCGAGGCGATGGGTGTGCGAGGGGACCTTCGAGGCGGGGGAGTTCAGCCCCCTCCACCGACCGCGCACCGGCACCGCGACGGGGACGGGCTCCTGCTCCTGCGTCGGCCGCTGGAGATGGGTGTGGAGGAACTGGCCCGCCACGCCCAGCAGCACCAGTGCGACGCCCAGCAGGTAGAGCACGTCGATCCCGCGGCCCAGCGAGACCGTCACGATGATCAGCACGGCGCCGAGCGCGAGAGCGGGTCCGGACAGTCTGAGCAGGGAGGTCACTGGGGGCCTTGTCGTCGAGGGGCGGCGGCAGGGTTTCACCGTACGGGCGGTGTGCGGGCGGCGCCAGGGAGTTCGTCCGCGGCCCAGGCTCTCGAGAAGCGTGGCTATCGGTGAGGCACTGTGCGAGTGCCACCCGTCGAGCCGGCATTCGGAGCGAGGCGACCGCGCCGGTCGGCGAGCATCGTGAGAACTTGTTCGTCTGTCGTACCGGTCCGACAGGGTGGAAGAGCGAGGGGACTTCTGACAGAGGAGCGAGTGGGGATGGGCAGGGACGTACGAGTGCTGCTGACAGGGGTGGCCACCGGGATCGGTGTGACGGTTCTCGCCGGCTGGATCCTGCACGCCGTGCCGACTGCGCCCTCTGCGTGGGCGGTGGTTAGCGGAGCGTGGCTTTCCGGAGCTGACTACGTCGAAGGGGCTCGGTTGCCCATAGTCGGCGCGGCACTGCTGCTGTCACTCCTGCTCGTTGTCGGGGGGATCGCGATGAGGGTGCTGCTCATGGGGCCCGGCATCCCGGATGGTGTCGTGCTGATGGGAATCGGCATGTTCTCCCTGGCTCTCGGCCTGTGGAAAGCAGGCGGAGGGGTCCACGCCCTCGCCGTGCCGCTCGTCCTCCTGGGCCTCGTCGTCATGGTGTGGGGCGTTCTGCAAGCGCTGCGTGCGAGGAGGATCCGCGCTCAGCTGTGGTGAGGGGCCGGACGGTGAGGGGGGTGGGGAGCGCGCACAGCAAGGCTCCCGCCGTACCGACCGGCCCGGTGCGGAATCGGCCGGGAACCGTCGCGATTCGGAACCCCGCCCTGCTCAGTCCGGGCGGTTGCCGCGCAGGAACTGCTCGACCGCGGCGTCGACGAGCTCGTCGAGACGATCGGCCTCGACCATGCCGCCGTTGATCAGCGTCGCGATCCCCTGCACCGTCGCCAGCAGCACGATGCCGACCTCTGAGGACGTGTCCGCAGCGAGCAGGCCCTCGGCCCGGCCCTGCTCGATGAGGTGCGGAAGGGAGGAGAACGCCCTGCCTGCGGCCTCCCGCACCTCCTCGGCGCCGTCGCGATGCTTGGTGGAGAACATGAGCTCGAGCAGCGCCGCGTCGCGGGTCGCGAAGCGCACGAAGGTGACCACTGCGGCGCGCAGGCGAGCGGTGAAGTCGCCGTCGGCCGCGTCGATCGCCGCCTCCAGCTGGGCGCCCATGCGCTCGAACCCGGTGATCGCGAGCGCGTCCAGCAGCGCCTGACGGTCGCGGAAGTGACGCCGCGGCGCCGCATGGCTCACCCCGATCTGACGAGCCAGCTCGCGCAGCGAGAGCTCGTCCTGACCCTGCTCGCGCAGGGTCTGCTCGGCGGCGCTCAGCAGGGCATCGCGGAGGCTGCCGTGGTGATAGGGGCGTTCCTCGGTCTCGGTCACGCCAGGATCCTATCGATGTTTCCGTTGACAACACCAGTTGGCACTGTCTACATTGTCGCCCATGACAACATTCTCCGTGGACGCCCTGCCCGACCTCACCGGACGCACCGCGATCGTCACCGGTGCCAACAGCGGCATCGGCCGCATCACCGCCCGAGCCCTCGCCGAGCACGGCGCGCGCGTCATCCTGGCCGTGCGCGATGTGCGCAAGGGGGCCGACGCCGCCGCCACCATGGCCGGCGAGACCGAGGTGCGCCACCTCGACCTCGCCGACCTCGCCTCCGTGCGACTCTTCGCCGGCGGCGTCGACGGCCCCGTCGACCTGCTGATCAACAACGCCGGGCTGATGATCCCGCCGCTGGGCCGCACGGCCGACGGGTTCGAGCTCCAGTTCGGCACCAATCACCTCGGCCACTTCGCGCTGACGAATCTGCTGCTGCCGCAGATCGCGGGTCGCGTCGTCACGGTCTCCTCCATCGCCCACCGCGCCGGCGCGATCAACCTCCACGACCCCAACTGGGAGCGCCGCCCCTACCGACGCTCACGCGCCTACGCCCAGTCCAAGCTCGCGAATCTCCTGTTCTCCGCCGAGCTGCAGCGGCGCCTCGAGGGGGCCGGCTCCGAGGTGCTCTCCCTGGCCGCGCACCCCGGCCTCGCCGCGACCTCGCTGCTGCGCGGCCGACGCGGCCGGGTGGTCGAGGTCGTGGAGAGCGCGCTCATCGCCCTGCTGGGTCAGAGCGATGTGGGCGGTGCGCTGCCCACCCTGATGGCCGCCACCGCGGACCTTCCCGGCGATACCTTCGTCGGCCCCACGGGGCGCTTCGGCGCCCGCGGCGAGCCCGGAGAGGTCGAGCGCGCCGACCGCGCCCGGGACACCCAGATGGCGCGCAGCCTGTGGAGCCTCTCCGAGGAGCTCACCGGGGTCAGCTTCCCGCTGACCCTGCCGGCCCGCTCCGGTGCCGCTCCACGTACCGCCTGAAGTCCCACGGCTCCTGCCCGCGCTCGTCCCCGTCGAGGAACTCCGTCGCGGCCTTGCGTCCCTTGCGGTAGAGCAGCTCGCGGTCCTCGTCGGAGAGGTCGAACTGGGTGGGGCGCACCGCGTCGGTGTCGATGAAGATCGTCCGCTCGACAGCGTTCTGCTCGTCGATGTGCATCCGGTCGTAGAACCCGGTGACCGTGTCCACGATCGCCTTCCCGAACGAGAGCGGGCCGCGGATCCGATTGCGTCGGCCGAAGTCCGCCTCGGGCTTGGCCGAGAGCTTGATGCCGAAGGTGGGCCAGCGCGGCGCCTCCCCGTCCGGCCGGTCGAACACCGAGACCGGGAAGTTCGAGAGCATCCCGCCGTCCACCAGCACCGCGCTGCCGCCGGCCGGGAGGCGCCACCTCACGGGGCGGAAGAACAGCGGGATCGAGGAGGAGGCCCGGACCGCGTCGGCCACCCGCAGTGCCGACGGGTCGATCCCGTACTCGTACGCATCCCTCGGCAGGAGCCGCAGCCGTCCGGCCGAGAGATCGGAGGCGGTCACCACCAGGCGATGGTGCCGCGGATCGGCGAGATCGAGATCGAGCTCCGGATCCTCCAGCACGAGATCCCCGAACGTCGCGTCGGCGCCGAGCGGGGAATGGGCGGCGAGCTGCTCCTGGACCCACCGGGTGAGGTGATCGCCGCGATGGACGCCGTTGTGCAGCAGGATCGCGAGGCCCTTGCCGAGCAGCGAGCGGGTCCACCACGGCCCGTCCTGGAAATCGCGGTAGTCGGTGGAGCGCAGGATCTCCACCATCTCGCGGGCCGGGATCCCGGCCGCCGCCAGCGCACCCGCCATCGCCCCGGCCGAGGAGCCCGCGATCCGGTGCACCCGGTAGCCGCGCTCCTCGAGCACCTCCAGCGCTCCGGCCAGGGCGATGCCCTTGACCCCGCCGCCCTCGAGCACCAGGTCGACCCGCTGGGTCTCCGTGCGGTGCGGCTCGATGCCGTCCTGCTCGGCGTGGTCCGGGGCGGAGGAGACCGGGTGCGGGGAGCTCATGCGAGCCAGGCTAGGTCACCGTCCGGACACCCGGTCGCATGAGCTCGACCAGCCAGTCGTCCAGGCGCGCGAGCTCCGCGGCCTCGCCGAACAGCGGCCGCCCGCCGGGCCGCGGCAGGTAGGCGACCGCGTCGAGCACCGCCCAGTACCTCTCGCCCCGTCGGCCGGTGATCGCCGTGTACGCGGCGAGGAGCTCGCGGGCCAGGCGCGCGTCGGCCGTGACGGCGAGGGCCGTGGCCGCATGGCAGGCATCCAGCCAGGCCGGTCCCGTGGAGGTCTCCACCCAGTCGACCACCCCGCTGATCCCCTCGCCCCGCCACAGCAGGTTCCGGTGGCTGAAGTCCCGGTGCAGGAAGGTGGGCCCGAACTCGGGCGGTCCTTCGGCCAGCAGGTCGAAGGCCCGACGCCAGGACGCGGGCGAGCGGGTCCAGGCCGGCACCTCCCACTTCGCCGGCGGTGCCCAGGACTGGTAGGCCCGGAAGGGGTGCGCGGGCCGTGTCTCGTGGATCGTCGCCAGCAGCTCGGCCATAGTGCGCAGCCGGTCCGTGGTGTCCGGGAGCGTCGGACGGCCCGGGAGGAGGGTCATCAGATGGGCGGGGTGGCCGGTGTGCGACCCGTGCGCGTCCAGGGCGAGGCTCCTCGGGGCGGGGACGTCCGTGCCGGCCAGCGCCCCGAGCGCCGCCTGCTCCCGCGCGGTGAGGGCCGCGCCGTGGGTGCGCCACGGCTCCAGCGTCATCAGGCGAAGCACGGACTCGCCTCCGGTCGGGTCCGTGAGGGCGAGCATGCGGGAGGTCTTCCCGCCTGTCAGCTCGCGGTGCCGCACCGTGCCCGCCCCGAGCGCGCGGGCCGCCCAGGCGAGCGCGGGGCCGTCGTCGTCGCGCGGGGAGCCGGAGGTCATGGACGCCAGAGTAGGGGAGAGGGGCGACGTCGGCCCGGCCGGGCCCGACATGGAGGAGCACCCTGTGGACCCATGCGGCGGCGCACATGAGTCCTCAGCGCGCAGAGCTCGGCCGGGCGGGCCAGGGGTGTCGGCCCCGTCGGCCCCTGTCGACCTGGCGAGCAAACATGGGCGAATGACGTGCTCTGAAGCCCAAGTTTGCTAACCCCTGCACGCTTCCCGGTCGCCGCCGAGGCGCCACAGGAGTGCGCGGCACCCGGAAGGGCCGAATGCGAGACGGGCCGGGCGGCGGGGGAGTGCCCCGCTGCCCGGCCCGTCGGGACCTGCGTCTCAGCGCGTCAGCGTGTCAGAGGGTCTTCGCCAGCGGGTCGAAGCCCTCGGGCAGCACCGGCACGGTGTCCACCGACGACTCGACGTCCACGAACTCGCCGCGTTCGGCGGACTCCTCGGCGGAGAGCATGATGTCCAGGACGTGGTAGCCCACCGCGCCGGAGGCGACGTGCGGGCGGTCCTCCTGGATGGCGCGGACCATGTCCAGCAGGCCCAGGCCGCGGCCGGTGACCGGGCCCTCCTGCTGCACCTCGATCCACTCCTGCTCGGGCGGCGCCTCGCCGAAGGACTCGAAGGGGCGCACGTAGGCGATGCGGCCCTCGAACATGTTCGGGTCCGGGATCGAGAGGGAGCCCTCGGTGCCGTGGATCTCCACGATGCCCTGACGCGCCAGCGGCGAGTCGAAGCTGACCAGCGAGGTGCCGGTCTGGCCGCCCTCGAACTGGGTGAGCACGGAGATGGTCGACGGCGGCTCGACGGGGAACTTCTGCCCCTTGTTCGGGCCGACGAGGATCTCGCGCTCCTCCTGCGCCTTCAGGCCCATCGCGGCGACCTTCTCGACGGTGCCGAAGAGGCTCACCAGGGTGGTGAAGTAGTAGGGGCCGATGTCCAGCAGCGGGCCCGCGCCCTTGGCGAACAGGAAGGCGGGGTTCGGGTGGAAGACCTCCGGGCCCTGCCACTGCATCGAGGTCTGGGCGAACAGCGGGCGGCCGATGAGGCCGTCGAGGATCGCGCGCTTGGCGGTCTGGACGCCGGCGCCGAGCACGGTGTCGGGGGCGCAGCCGACGCGCAGCCCGGCCTCGTCGGCCTGCGTCAGCAGCGCGGAGGTGGACTCGCGGTCCAGGCCCAGCGGCTTCTCGGTCCACACGTGCTTGCCCGCGGCGATCGCCTGCGAGGAGATCTCCGCGTGCACGGCGGGGATGGTCAGGTTCACGACGACCTGCACGCCCGGGTGGTCCAGGACGTCCTGGGCGGTGCCGGAGGCGGGGATGCCGTACTTCTCGGCCTGAGCCGCCGCGACCTCGGTGTTGAGGTCGCCGAGGATGAGGACCTCGAGGTCGGGGAAGGTGGTGAGGTTCGTCAGGTACTGGTCGGAGATGACTCCGGTGCCGATGAACCCGACGCCGACGGGTCCGGTGAAGGGGGTGCTCATGCGGCGAGTCCTCCGTCGATCAGGAAGCGGTAGCTGTTCTCGACGTCCGCGAAGACGTCGCCGGGGGCG